>Ga0209189_1000033_pt1 | contig 132451 bp, 116 predicted proteins | sample C_130820_EF_Meta_FD_187308 | JGI IMG/M metagenome (GOLD analysis project Ga0209189, IMG submission 187308) | Freshwater microbial communities from Lake Croche, Canada to study carbon cycling - C_130820_EF_MetaG (SPAdes) (version 3) | ecosystem: Environmental > Aquatic > Freshwater > Lake... | reverse complement strand
TGACAGGATTCACGGGGCCTACAGGATGGACAGGGTGGACAGGTCCAACAGGTCCCACAGGAATGACAGGATTCACGGGGCCTACAGGATGGACAGGGTGGACAGGTCCAACTGGTCCTACAGGAATGACAGGATTCACAGGCCCAACAGGATGGACAGGGTGGACAGGTCCAACAGGTCCTACAGGAATGACAGGATTCACGGGGCCTACAGGATGGACAGGGTGGACAGGTCCAACTGGTCCTACAGGAATGACAGGATTCACAGGCCCAACAGGATTCACAGGTCCCACAGGATTCACGGGTCCCACGGGAATGACAGGCCCTACAGGACGCACAGGATTCACAGGTCCCACAGGATTCACGGGTCCCACGGGAATGACAGGTTTTACGGGTCCTACAGGATTCACAGGTCCCACAGGATTCACGGGTCCCACGGGAATGACAGGTTTTACTGGTCCTACAGGATTCACAGGTCCCACAGGATTCACGGGTCCCACGGGAATGACAGGTTTTACGGGTCCTACAGGATTCACAGGTCCCACAGGATTCACGGGTCCCACAGGTCCATCATTTCCTATTCTCCCTCTGCCCTCTGAGACATGGTATCTAAATAGCTCGATTGCAGCAACATCATCTGCCCTTGTGCCAATTCTGTTTACACAAGTTGATACAAATATTTACCCTGCAACAGGAATTATAGATATTGCATACACTCCTGCAACGGGATTCTTCCAAAATATAACACCCAATACAATTGTGATTTTAGTCTCTGGTCAAGTTGTAACAGATAATTTAATCTTTGATTTAAACTTCAGACAGCCAGAGATATTTATTCAACAGGATTCTACCACAATCCTGAGCTCTTCTGCAATCAGTTTCCAAGGTTCTTCCTTCTCAACAACTATCATTTTACCCCCTAATAGTCAGTTTCAAGTACAGTATCAGCATTATTTCTATGGAACAAATAATGCATCAGAAACTCTAAATATTCTCGCAGGATTAACAAGTACTCGTGTAACGTTAACACAGCTCTCTAGCGTCAGAGGACCAACTGGGCCATCCCTGGTTGGATTGGATTCAAATACTACCCCTTACACTCAGTCTGGATTTGCAACACCCTTTATTAATATAGGACCATCGATTGCCGTTCCAGGGGCAGTAGGCGGGTGGCGTGTAGGACCAACGGGAACAATGAGAAGTAATGACTATACTCTAATCGCTCAGCAAAATACACCGTACGGTTTAACAGGACCTATATTTAACCTTCTTACACCAACGCTTACACTTCTTCCTGTAAATAACGCGATAAGTGGTTACACCTTCAAACCTGTTGATAGAGGATCTACCTTTCTCTTAACCAGCACAAGTAACTCTGCTCCCTTTGGTTTGAGCCAGGGGTTTCTTGCAGCACAGGATATTGGGTTTTATGTTACACTCAAGAATGCAAATCAGATAGCAAATAATTATACTATTATTATGTATTATTCAGGAAGCACTATACCTTCTACAGGGACAGCTGGTAATCTCACAGGTTCAGCACTACTGTATTGGACTGGTTCTTCTTTTACCATGTATATTTAATTTATTTCTTATCCTTATAAAATAGTATTATGATATCAAAGATATCACACTACAGTTTTGTTATATGTGAATCTAATTTAATGACCAAGTGTATCCATCATAATAGAGGATAGATGTTCCAGGATTACCATAGGGTGGAGATACCTGATACCCAATATTATTTGCAGATGCCAGAGATATTCTTGGTGTAGTAAGTACAGTTTGGGGAGATAATGCGGTATTGCTAAAGGGATTTGTTACATTTGAATCTAATAAGATTGCCCATTTTTGCGATAAGTATCCCTCTACTGCCTGGCGTTGATTAGAAGAAAGAATATCGTTAAAAATCATAATCTCATTCAGAGTTCCTTTAAAGAAATTGCTTGCTGTGGCTCCCTGGGCTCCAATAAGAGTATTTCCACCAGATACAGTGAAGCTCAAGCCACTAGTGGAACCTGGAACACCTGCACTAAAGAAGTTTGCTCCACTTGAGGAGTATGAGCATTCACCAATATATCTATATGGAGTAGGACCAGAAGTAGTTTCAGATGCAGGTATGAGATTTTGAGTATTTATAGAGTCGATGAACGATTGATTCGTTGTAGAAAGAGAGAGAGATACATTAGAACTTGCATTACTTGTAACAGAAAATGTAACACCAATTGATGTATTATCTGTGCCAACTAAAGCCTGCGTAATAGAAGGGGTTGTCCCAACAAGAAAGACAGCAAAGATTGTTTGAGAGGGAGTTGCTACTCTGCTTGTAGTATAATAATTGCTTCCATTAAATTCTACTGCATAGTTGCGGGTATAATTATACGTAGGATTATTAAAGCCATTAATGTTTGAAGAACCCGTAGCATTATATCCATTTCCTGATTTGTCTATCCAGGTTTTTAGGTATGTTCCAAGGGGTGGAATGACACCGGTTCCATAGGGATCTGCACCATCTAACCAGAGAGAAAGGGATACCTTTGGCATGATATTCCACTTTGAGCATAGATAATTTTCTACACTTTGTCTGACCGATGTTAGAGCAAGATTGTTATAGATAATAACTTCGTAAATTGTTCCGTAAAAGGGGTTTGTCGAACTACCTATAAGGGTAGATCCTGCAGTTGTGGCCATGTTGCTTGTATTACTAACGCCCGCCGCTCCCGAAAGAAAGAAGGTTAGATTGCTAGCATTATATGCACACTCGGCCAGGTAAATTGTATTAGTAGAAATATTTCTAGTATCCGTGTAAGAAGAAACACTCTTATTACCAACGGTTAAGGGTCCTGTTGCTGAGATACCAAAATAACGTCCACCATTTACCCCTGAGTCGATAAAGAAGGATGTACCTACATTTGTTGTAGAAAATACAACGAACATGGTCTCGGCTAAGGAAGTAGCCGTGTATGGTGTGGTGAAGTATTGGCTACCTGTAAAGACAAGTCCATTTGAATAGGTTACTGTCCCTACAGGGCTTGCTGTATTTGCACTTCCAGATTTGTCGGCCCATGATGATATAACTGACCCATTTGACGGTGTAACACCTGTACCATAGGGATCAGCTCCGTCTAACCAGAGACGGGGGGTAGAATTACTCGTTCCTGTGGCGAGAGATATACTCCATTTTGCATTGAGATATCCTTCTATTGTCCGTCTATCATTCGACGTTAGAGCTGTGTTGTATATAAGGACTTCGGAGATTTGATAGCTTGTGGTACTATTCAGGCCAAGAGATATCGTTGTAGTGGATGGATTAGTTGTAAGGTTGCCTGAGATATCTGAAGCATTATTTAAGTAAAGTTGCACGGAACCATTTGATAGGGTGTATTCAAATAACCCTCTTATACCAGGACTCGTGGCAAGTGTTCCTCTTACTGCAGTTCCACCTACAGTGTTCACTGCTTGGGTATTTCCAGATACTGAGAAGTTTCTGCTACTTGCACTACTTGCGGGGTCAGATAAGAAGAATACAGATGAACTTGTTGTGGTTGGTACAGTGGCTACGATGAAAACAGTTTCAGCGCTTGTGTAACTGTAAGAAGAAGCGAAGGTATTTGTGCCACTGAGTGTAATCTGTTTATTCGAGAATGTAGGGCTTCCTGTTGCCGTGGCAGTACGACCATTGCCAGATTTATCCGTCCATGATGTTATAACCCCAGTTGGGGGAAGAATACCATTTGCTTCAGGATCAGATGCATCTAACCAAAGACTCAGACCTGTTAGTATAGAAAGACCCGTAATATTTACAGGAATTGGATTTGAGCTCACAGCTCCGAGTTTCAAATAGTTGAAATATCCTGCGGAATAGTTTGTGGGATTTATATATATAGGCTTACTTGGTGTCATTAAAACATAAGTTATTCCTTGTGATGCATTGATGAGTGAACCCTGTACAAGTTGTATTGCACAATTAGTTGTTAGAGTGCTTGATGAAGTTAGTGTACCAGTAACATTTATGTTGCATGCTAAGATACCAGAATTAGATGCGATAAGCGATGGTGAACTTAAAATTTCAGAGCCTGCCGTAAGTAAAATCTGACCCTGACCTGTACCTGTAAATGCAAGACTCGAGAAATTCATTCCATTTGCTCCTGTGATGCCTTGGGCACCAGTCCACCCAGTCTCACCTTGAGAGCCAAAGGAGCCCTGTGCACCAGTCCATCCAGTAGCACCTTGTGTACCAGTCGACCCCTGTACACCTGTGAATCCTGTTACACCTTGGCTACCTTGCGTCCCTTGTACACCCGTTGCACCAGTTATTCCCTGGGTACCGGTCGAACCTTGTACCCCAGTCCATCCTTGAGACCCCTGAACACCAGTAGCACCCTGGGCACCTGTCGACCCGGTAGCACCTTGGTCTCCTGTACCACCCGTTGCACCCTGGGCACCAGTCCACCCAGTAGCACCCTGAGCACCTGTCCACCCAGTAACTCCTTGAACTCCCTGTGCACCTGAATCTCCTTGTATACCCGTTGACCCCTGTAAACCAGTTGAACCTGTTGCACCTTCTATACCCGTGGCTCCCTGTATACCTGTCGATCCTCGTGCACCTTGTGCGCCGGTTGAACCTGTCGACCCCTGAGTTCCTGTGCTGCCTGTTTCGCCTCTTGAACCTGTATCTCCTTGAGCACCCCTATATCCGGTGGAACCCTGTGTACCCGTTGAGCCTGTGTAGCCTTGGACACCAGTCCACCCTGTTGCCCCCTGTGCACCCGTAGAACCTTGAGCTCCTGTCCAGCCGGTAAATCCTTGGGCACCTGTATCACCAGTAAATCCTTGTCTGCCTGTTGCACCTTGAGTTCCTGTCGACCCTTGGGCACCTGTATCACCAGTATCTCCTTGCATGCCGGTCGATCCCTGTGCACCTCGATTACCCGGTACACCTGTAGCCCCCTGTTGACCGGTCGATCCCTTTTCTCCTGTGGAACCCTGTGCACCAGTCCACCCCGTTATACCTTGTGCCCCTGTTATACCTTGTGCGCCCGTGAATCCCTGTGCACCTGTGGAACCTGTTAACCCCTGTGAGCCTGTTGCTCCCTGTGTTCCCTGTATTCCAGTAAATCCGGGAGCACCAGTGAAGCCCTGTGATCCAGTTGAGCCTGGTGGACCAATAGTTCCGGTTAGCCCTTGTGCACCTGTGGCACCTTGAGAACCAGCAAATCCAGTCGAACCCTGGGAACCGGTATTTCCCTGTGCTCCAGTATCTCCCATACTTCCACCAGTTTCTCCCTGAGTTCCCTGTGTGCCTGTGGCACCAGTATTACCTGTTAATGTTGCAACCGAACCTGCATAGGAAAGATTTGAACTACTAAATGTATTTACCCCGTCACCAACTTTAATAGTATTAGTATCAGTATTTAGGGCAAGTACTCCTTTTCCTATTGGGGCTGGATTATTTGACCATCCTGTTGTCGTATTTCGATACAGCTGCAGGGTGATCCCGTTGGGCATATCTATATAAGGTGTTTATTGACTTATTTTATAAGATACGCTACTATAGAAATGTCGAATATACCAATTAGGGTGATATTTCGTACTAATACTACTGCTGGATGGTCGCAAGCAGGGCTTGAACCGGGAGAAATTGGTATAAATACTGACTCTGGAGAGGTTCGCTTAAATAGCTCACAGACAACAACTCCTTATGAAAGTATTACAACAACTTTACAGCCTCCCGATGTTGGAACAAATGGAACCCAGGGAGCAGCAGGTTCTACAGGCTCGACAGGGGCACAGGGCTTTACCGGTTTTGCAGGTCCACAGGGTTCACAGGGACAAACAGGGATACAAGGTGCTACAGGGGGACAGGGTGTAACAGGTGCTACAGGTAATACAGGAATGCAGGGGTCTACAGGTATTCAAGGGTATACAGGTGCACAAGGAGTTCAGGGAGCTACCGGAACACAAGGTGCTACGGGAGCTGAAGGATTTACTGGGTCGACTGGTGCACAAGGGTCTACGGGAGCAACAGGACTAAGAGGCTCTACAGGTGCTCAAGCTGATACTGGAGCCCAGGGAGCTACAGGGATTCAAGGGGCCACAGGTTCTCCAGGACCTACGGGTGAGACTGGAGCACAGGGCTGGACAGGTGCTCAGGGTTCTCAGGGATATACAGGTCTACAGGGTGCAATAGGCTTTACTGGGGTAAGGGGATTTACTGGATGGACTGGTGCCCAGGGGTTTACAGGTCCTCAGGGTATGACAGGTTCAACGGGAGCTCGAGGTTACACAGGTATACAGGGAGCAACAGGGTGGACGGGAGCCCAAGGTGCAACAGGGTCGACAGGTTCACAGGGTGCTACGGGATGGACGGGAGTCCAGGGGTTTACTGGTGCACAGGGCTTTACTGGATTTACTGGTGCCCAGGGTTCTCAAGCTGAAACTGGTGCCCAGGGCTCAACAGGGTCGACGGGTGCACAAGGTTTTACAGGGTTTACAGGTATACAAGGGTCGACGGGGCCTCAGGGTGCAACAGGGTGGACTGGCATGCAAGGATACACTGGGGCGCAGGGAGCAACTGGTGTCCAGGGTACACAAGGATTTACGGGAAGCGTTGGTGTTCAAGGTGCCACGGGGTGGACAGGAGCACAAGGTTCAACAGGGCCAATAGGTGTACAGGGTGCTACCGGAGTTCAAGGCTTAACTGGATGGACAGGAGCTCAAGGATTTACCGGATCTCGCGGTGTCCAGGGGTGGACAGGTTCTCAGGGAGCAACAGGGTGGACGGGAGCACAAGGTTTTACGGGAAATCAAGGGTCAACCGGATGGACGGGAGCTCAAGGCGCAACAGGAGTACAGGGGTATACTGGAGCCCAGGGTGCTCAAGGACAAACCGGTGCACAAGGTGCAACAGGGTGGCGGGGAGTTACAGGATCACAGGGAGCCCAGGGGGGATTAACCGGCTTTATTTTGGCCACTCCGGCTACTACGCCAACCAATGTTGCCTATACATCAAATGTTGGAGTAACATCAAATTATTGGTATTATGCAACAAATGTTACGATGTCAAATACAACTTTAACAGCATCAAATGTTACAGTTAGTGGTGTAGTAAATTCTATTTCTCCACTGATGACAGGAGCAATTAATGTTATTTTATTAGCTAATTCTAATTACGGGTCTACATTTATCATTTCAGCTACTAATTTTTTACCTATATTTGGTGGAGGTGCAATAACAACATACCCCTTTTACATTTTTGTGAAAAATATAACTACGTCGATTCTCCCTATTGCTGTTTCAAGTTACTATGCAACAGGTCCGACAAACTGTAATTTATATCCAGCAGCGTCTAATTATTTAGGCAACGGCTCCCTTACCATTTTGTATGGAGTAAGCAGCACTGTTTGGTATCTATTGTAAACTGTCTCTCATAAACTCTAGTATGTAATACACTAGCTATATACTAGCGTATTAGATAGACCAACTTATATGCTAATAATTAGATATGTCAGGGGTTAACCTGAGATTACGAGTGGGTACTGCAACAGAACTCTCAGAGGTTGAGCCCGGCGAAATCGTTGTCACGACCGATGGAGTAGTACGGATAAATACTAAAAGGGAAGTACTTCCGAATATTGCAGCAGTTCCTTCTCTAATTGGTTTTCTAGGAACACAGGGCATAACAGGGGCTCAGGGAATACAAGGCGATACTGGTTCTACGGGCAGTACTGGATATACTGGATATACTGGCTTTCGAGGGTCGAGGGGTGCCCAGGGATACACAGGTTCAAGAGGACCTCCTGGTACTGTAGGGATAAAAGGTTCAACAGGATTTACTGGTGCACAGGGAAAAACTGGATTTCGTGGTGCACATACTGGCTACAAAGGTATAACAGGGAGTACAGGTTCACAGGGTTCTGGTGTTACTGGTATGCAGGGTATAACAGGTTGGACAGGTAGCCAGGGTGATACAGGTAGCCAGGGTGATACAGGTAGCCAGGGTGATACAGGTGCTCAAAGTGGGTATACAGGTATACAAGGGGCTACAGGATTTACTGGGGCTGCAGGATTAAATATAGTAGGTGATACGGGTGATACGGGTGATACAGGCGAAACTGGAGCAGTGGGCTATACAGGTATAAAAGGAGCAACAGGTTGGACAGGGGACCAGGGTTCAACAGGTAGCCAGGGGGTAACAGGGGCTACAGGGGCCAAAGGTTCGACTGGGGCCAAAGGGGTCTCAGGCTTTACCGGTTACGAGGGAGCACGAGCGGCAACTGGGGCTCGAGGAGCACAAGGGTTCACAGGTTCATATGGCGATACAGGAGCAACAGGAGCCCAGGGATATACAGGTTCAACAGGAGATAAGGGATCCACAGGTACACGGGGAGAAACAGGTTATACAGGTGCTCAAGGTCTTACAGGGTGGACAGGTGCTCAAGGACAGTCAGCAGTGAAAGGGTATACAGGGCAACAAGGAAATACAGGCTCAACCGGTGCTCAAGGGATTACAGGCTCCACGGGTAGTAAAGGTGTCCAAGGGTATACGGGAATTACAGTAGGAGGCCCTACTGGAGCACAAGGAATACAAGGGTGGACAGGTGCTCTATCATATAGAGGCACCCAAGGTGTTCAAGGTGACACAGGAATTCAGGGGTCTACAGGGGTTGGCTTTGCACCCCCAGCTATGGGGCCGCAGGGTGAAACAGGCACCACGGGTGCCCAAGGAACTACTGGCTCACAGGGACGTACTGGCTGGGCTGCATTACAGGGCTGGACAGGTTCCCAAGGGTTCACGGGTCCTAGTATTCAGCCTAGAGGGTCAACGGGTTCTTTGGGTCCAACAGGGGCCCAGGGCAGTAATCTTGGATATGTAGCACCCCCTTTAACAAATCAAACGGCATCTCTTGTTGGTTTTACAGGAGGAGGAGCCATCTTTACAAATAATATTAATCTATTTGCAACGTCGAATCTTCTTACTGTACCTAACCTTGTTGCGAGTAACTTATTAGCATCAACCGTACTTACTCTACCCCCATCTATTACTACTATGACATATGCTAGTCCAAGTAATGGGGGGTCAAATACTATATTTATAATAAAAAATACTACTTCATCATACCCTGTTAGTATAACAAATCCAAATTTAATAAGATATTTTACATCAAATATTTTTTCACAAGTATTAGCTCACCCCTCTGGTTGGTTTTATCTCTACTCTGATAGTAATATATTATATTCCACTCCATCAAATTATATATATCTAATGAATTCTAACGCAACTATTTTATCTAATCTCTCTTTTACTACGCCAATTTATCATATGACATTAGATCCTCTTGGAAATATATTTATATCATCATGCAATATAGCACGCTACACAGTAAATACGATTACAGGAGTTCTCACCTCGAATGCATCTATAATAAGTCCTTTTTCTGGTGCTAGGATATATGCTACATCAGGCTATATTTATGCCTATTTAACAGGATCTACTTCAAACGTGTATAGATATCCTAACTTTCTATCGAACCAGAGGGCATTTTCTTGCTATCCTGGGACACTTTCCTATTTTTCTGCACATCCAACCGATAAGTTTCTCTACTCGACAACCACAACTTCCAATATTTACTCATACAGTGTTTCTACAGGTGTAAGTACAGTAATCGCTTCAAATGTTGACTCTTATACATACCCTTCTGCAGTAGATGCCTATACAAACTCTCTCTATAGCTCTCTTTCATATTCAAATAGTATTCAAATTACTGGATTAGATGGGACATATTCTTTTATTAAATCGATGTATTTATCCCCCTATTTTGCACCCTTAAGCTCTTTAGTATATAATCCTATTGATTCTACTATATATATATGTGCAGGAAATACTATACAATCAATAAATTCAAATGGAATAGTAAATATCTTTGCTGGTAATACATCTGCGGGAAATATAGATGGACTATCTGCAAATGCATCATTTAATTCCCCACAGGCAATATGTGTAGATACTACAGGGTCTAATCTCTATATTGCAGATACAGGAAACTCTTCTATTCGAAAGGTAGCAATCTCTTTAACAAATATCCCAGGTCTCCAACTCTGGTTAGATGGGGCTGATCCGAATGGAAATGGTACACTTCCAGCAAACGGGGCTATTATAACCTCTTGGAAAGATAAATCAGGGAATGGATACAATACATCAAATCTTACAGCTGGTAATGCAACAGGAAAATCAAATGTATATCTTTCGAATTTTCAAAATAGCTTAGGTGGCATTATCTTATCAAATTATGCAGCTCCAGCAGCAAATATTCCCACAGGAACATTTGCAAATTATATTACTATATATGCAGTATTTAAGCCTCTTCCTACTATGTTAGTCAATGCTCCTCTATTGTACAGAGCAAATACTACAGGTGGGATTAATAATCGGCCACGCCCTATAGGCTTAGAATACGGTCAATTTAGCTATGATGCTGTACCATATCCAAATAATAGTATTCTTCTTTCTACATTCAACCCTACTTTATCTACAACACCAATTATACTTTCTGCAGTATATAATCAGACAGCTTCACCTTCCTTTTATTTATATTCCAACGGTGTACTTGTTGGGAGTAATACATCATTTGGGACAGCTCCTCTAAATATGGATTATGGAAATGTATTTTTAATTGCAGGACGAGGAGATGGTGCTGGTAGTGTCTGGGATTCCGTATTTGGAGAAGTCCTCGTATATAATACAATTCCAACAAATTTGCAGAGACAACAGATAGAAGGATATCTTGCATACAAATGGGGATTAATTTTACCTGCTTCTCATCTATATTTCCGTACAAATCCCCCCATAAGTATTAATTCTAATTTTTTTACAGCCACGGTATCTACCTTTGCATCTGGTCTATCAAATCCTCAGGGGATAGTATGTGATACCAACACTCTCTATGTTTCAGATTCAGGAAACAATACTATTCGTAAGTATCTTCTTGTAAATTCATCAATGACTATTATTGCAGGTAGTAGCGGTGTATCTGGTTCGGTTGATGGTACGGGAACATCCGCACGTTTTTTTAGTCCGCGTGGAATTGGAATAGATACAACATTTGCAAATATCTATGTTGCAGATTATTCAAACTATACAGTAAGGCAGATTAGCTTACCAAGCTATGTTGTAACAACATTTATGGGTACTGCTGGAACATCGGGAAATACTTCAACTACATTTGCAGGACCTTCGTGTATAGCAGTAGACTCTAACGGAACAGTATATGTATCAGATACTATAAATAATGTCATAAAGTCCTCGTCTGGTACACAGCCATTTGCAGGTTCGACATTAGGGTTAGAAAACGGTAGTGGTATAAATGCTAAATTTAACAGTCCCATTGGACTTTCCTTTAAACAGTCAACTCTTCTCGTTGCAGATAACTCTAATTTACTTATACGTGCTATAGATTCATCATCAAATGTATCAACCTATAATAGTTCATCAACCATACAATTTAATTCTCTGCAGAATCTGAGTGTTTCTTCTAATTCTTTCTACGCAATTGCAAGTGTGACGCTCGGGCTGAATACATACCCTGCTCTTCTAAATATCCCTTTTGCTTCATATGCACCATCAACATTCACATTTTCGAATCTTAGTTCAAATACACTAATACAAAATACAACAGGGAGACCTGTTACTATACGTGTCGCAGGACAGACTGTAACAAATCCCCTTCTTTATTCTTTAATAAATGGATCTTATATAGCAACTATCTATAACAGAGGGACTTCAAATACACTAATTTAATTACTCTAGCGAAATAATAACACTCTAATATTCCGACAATCCATAGTATATTTACATACTACGGAATTGCGTGTGCTGAGTTATATACTATTAATAGATATGTCAGGGGTTAACCTGAGAGTTAGGACAGGAACTGTGGCGGACCTTTCATTAATTAAATCTGGAGAAATCGTTATCTCTAGTGATGGTGTAATACGTGTAAATACAGCTAGTAATGCAGTGAACTCTGCCTTAGAAATTCCATCTTTAATTGGTTATCTAGGTACACAGGGAATCACCGGGGCAAAGGGTAGGATAGGTTCTACAGGGGTAAATGGAAGTACTGGATATAAAGGCGATAGTGGCTTTCGTGGAATCAGAGGAACACAAGGGAGTACTGGAGATACTGGATCGACCGGTGCTCAGGGATATACCGGTGCTAAGGGATATAGTGGTGCACAGGGAAATACTGGTCCTTATGCTGCAACATTAACATATACGGGTAGTCAAGGTACCCAGGGATTGAGAGGTTCTCAGGGAGCAACAGGTTTTCAAGGATTAACAGGTATAAACGGATTAAATAATCATACGGGACAAAAAGGATTTACAGGTGCTCAAGGGTTTACCGGTACACAAGGATACATAGGTAGCCAAGGATTGACTGGACCAATGGGTCTACAAGGAGGAATCATTGATGGAGATACGGGAAGCAAAGGATCCACCGGCTCTCAGGGAGCACAGGGTTTAACTGGCATTATGAGTTTCACTGGAAGTCAAGGACAAATAGGATTTACGGGGGCACAAGGACTCCAGGGTTCGACCGGTGCCCAGGGATCAACCGGTATAAATGGCCTTACAGCTTCTACGGGTGCACAGGGTGTACAAGGCACTACGGGTGCCGAGGGTGCACAAGGGTTCACAGGAATAAAGGGATCAACTGGCTGGACAGGTGCTCAGGGATTTACAGGAACTCAGGGTCTTCAGGGATTCACAGGTCCCCAAGGGCGAACAGGATTTACCGGAGCTCAGGGGGCTCAAGGATCGACCGGTGCACAAGGTCAGTCGGCAGTGAAAGGATATACAGGTCCTCAAGGGCAAACAGGCTTCACGGGTGCGCAGGGATTCCAAGGAACAACAGGGACACAGACTTTCCAGGGGTCGACAGGTATCTTTGTAAGAGGTCCTACGGGTAGTCAAGGATTACAAGGGGCCACTGGTCCTCAGGGTCAAACTGGGTCACAGGCTCTGCAAGGCGCCACCGGTGCCCAGGGATATACTGGGTTTGAATTTGCTCCTCCCCCCATAGGAGCTCAAGGAATAACAGGTGCGACGGGTGCTCAAGGTTATACAGGAATTACGAGTATCGTCCAAGGTTCAACGGGTGCCCAAGGGTTCACAGGTGCCCAGGGGTTAACGGGTCCAACCCTTAATCCGAAAGGATTCACAGGTGTACAAGGTACTACGGGTACACAAGGAATCAGCATTGGATATACAGCAGCTCTCTTAACAAATCAATCGTCAACTCTAGTTGGTTATACTGGAGGTATTTTTACAAATAACTCGAATGTAGTTGTAACATCGAAGCTTCTTACGGTGCCAAATCTTGTTACTTGTAACCTTACTGCGGCTACGGTATTTTATCAGCCATCAACGGTAACTCCCATTACATTCACCAATTCAAGTAATGGAGGCTCTAACACGCTATTTATGATAGGAGGGTCTAGCTCATCATATCCTGTTACATTGGCTACACCAGTCTTACTGACTGCTTTTCAGTCGAACATATTTACTCAGGTCCTTTACCATCCTTCTGGTTGGTTATATCTTTACTCTGACAGTAATCTTACATATTCTACTGCATCTAATTACATATATTCATTAAACCTTAGTTCTCAGGGGTTAAGCAATATGGGTTTTTCTAGTCCAATCTACCATATGGCTCTTGATCCCCTAGGGAATATCTTTATATCATCCTGTAATATAACTCGCTATACAGTAAATACGCTAACAGGAGTTCTCAGTTCAAATGTATCTGTTGCGAGCCCCTTTCCTGGGGCGAGAGTATACGCTACCCTTGGATATGTATATGCCTATTTAACAGGGGCTACTTCGAATGTGTATAGATATACTAATTCTTTAGTAAATCGGGCAGCGTTCGTATCTATCTACCCAGGTACATTATCATTCTTTTCTGCAAATGCAAGAGATACTATCTTATACTCAACGACAACAACATCCAATATATATTCATATAATGTATCAAGTGGCGTTAATATACAACTTGGTTCCAACCTAGATTCATTTACCTATACACCTGTACCAGATTCTTACGCAAATTCCTTGTACTCCGCCCTTCCTCGCTCAAATAGTATTGCTATCACTGGAACAAATGGAACATCTACAACCCCTATCAGACTTCAGCAGTATGTCCATCGCCCTATATCAGTTGTATATAATCCAGTTAGTTCAAATATATATGTATTAAATGGAAATCTTATCCAATCAATCACTCCTAGTGGAACGGTGTCTGTTTTTGCGGGTTCATCAAATGCGGGTAATGTCGACGGTTCAAACGCCCAATTTAACTCCCCAAAGGCAATATGTATAGATGCTACTGGATATTCTCTCTATATTGCGGATACTGGGAATTCTTCCATTCGACGAATTAGCTTATTTGTTTCCTCGATACCAACATTCTTTCCAGGTCTCCAGCTCTGGTTGGATGGGGCGGATCCCTTTGGGAATGGTACGCTTCCAGCTAATTACGATACAATATCCTCCTGGATAGATAAATCGGGCAATGCATATAATACTTCAAATATAAATACTGGTACTGCTGTTGGTAAAACAATTTCCTATACGTATGGTTTTGCAAATGGCTTAGGAGGAATAGTTTTAACTAATTATGCAGCTCCAGCAGCTCCTATCCCTTCAGGAACATTTACTAATGCTATTACAGTATATGCGGTATTTAAGGCTCTTCCTACAATGGTAGCCAATGCACCCCTCTTACAAAGAATGAGCAGTAACAGTGGGCTTGGTAACCGACCCCATCCTTCAGGTATAGAATATACTAACTTTAATTATGATTATGGATCACCACCTACCAATAATACACAATCTATACTATCATTTAATCCTTCTCTTGCTACAAGTCCAATGCTTCTAACTACAGTATATAGACAAACAGGAACACCATCCGTATATTTATATTCGAACGGTAACCTTATAGGAAGCAACACCTCCCTGAGTCCTGCTCCATCTGGCCAAGATACTGGAAATGTATTTTTACCTGCAGGGCGAGCGGATGGAAATGGTTCCCTGTGGGATTCCGTGTTTGGAGAGATTTTAGTCTATAATACTAATCATACATCCCTAGAGAGACAACAGATAGAAGGATACCTTGCCTATAAATGGGGAATTTCGTATCCTACATCAAATGTATTAATACCTACGTTTAATATAAGTACCTTTGCATCAGGCCTATCGAATCCTCAGGGGGTAATCTGCGATTCAAATAATCTCTATGTATCTGATACAGGGAATCATGTCATTAAAAAGTATAATATTCAAACATCTGCGATGACTATCATTGCAGGTAGTAATGGTGTACCTGGGTCTGTTGATAATGTTGGATCGAATGTTACAGCAACTCGTCTAAATAGCCCAAGAGGTTTGGCGGTCAGTTTAAATTATTCCTCGATTTATATTGCAGATTATTCAAACTATACAATTAGACAGTATGTTATTGCTAGTTCTAATATTATTACTTATATTGGTACACCTGGAATGCAAGGGAATACTGCAACTACTCTATTCACCCCTACAGCAGTTGGCGTAAGCCCTGTCGGTCAACTCTTTATATGTGATACTGGAACGAATGCTATACGCTATGTTGGAAATTCGTCATACACCTCTTGTAATGCAAATAACTTTACCCTATCTAAAAGTATTTCTTGTGTATTATTTAATTCTTATACATCCTGTAATTTATTATATGGATGCGAGCAGACAGTGGGCACTGTGTTTTCTTATAATATATCTTCTGCAGTATCATCAAGGATTATGAATCTAACAAATATAGGTACGGTCAGTAATTCTGTTCCAACGTGTATTGCCTTTGATTCTGTATCAAATGTATATGCAGGAACGAAGGTAAATGGGGTATTTAAATATAATTATTTAACTACTGTCCCATCCCTCCCTAATAATATCACAGGCCTCCAACTCTGGTTAGATGCGACCGATCCTTATGGAAATGGCCTAATTGCATCAGATGGTGTTGCAATCGCATCTTGGATAGATAAATCGGGAAATGGATATAGTACATCAAATATAAACGCTGGAAATGCTGCAGGAAAATCAAACTACTATATGGCTAGTTTTCAAAACGACTTAGGTGGCATTGTCTTATCCAATTTTGCATATCCAGCAGCTCGCATTCCTACAGGAACATTTGCAGATGCTATTACTATTTTTGCAGTATATAAGGCTCTTCCTACGATGAGTGCGAATTGTCCACTCCTGTATAGATGTGCTTCTTCAGGAGCTAACCTTAATACTAGAGCTCACCCTATTAGCATAGAATATGGTGGAACAAATGGCGGAGTTCAATACGATTATCAGCCTACTCCTGCTAATACGGGAAAATTAGTGTCATATAATCCTTCTCTTGCTACAAGTCCAATTGTACTTTCTGCAGTCTATACTCAAACCGGTTCACCTTCTTTTTATTTATATTCCAATGGTATACTTATTGGAAGTAATATAGCAATTAGTCCAGCACCATCGGCGGTGGATCTTGGAAATATATTTTGTATTGCAGGGAGAGGAGACGGAAATTCAGCTGGACCACCAGACTCAATCTTTGGGGAGGTGCTCGTGTATAATACAGCCTTAGATAATACACAGAGACAGCGAGTAGAAGCGTACCTTTTAGCAAAGTGGAAAATAGGTTCAAACTACAGTATAACCCCATTTTTATCGAATGGCACGCCAATTTCTGGAACAGGCTCTACTCTCTCCCATATTACTGGTATAGCAGTTGATGCTCCTGGTTCAAATGTTTATTTAACTATGTATTGTTCACACTATCTAAATTATCTTCTGAAGGTAAATACCTCTAATAAGGCTATCACTGTCTTAGCATCAAATATTGGAAACAATGTGGCATCTAATTTTTATTATCTTACAGGACTTGTCTTAGATTCCTCTGCCAGTAATCTATACTTTTGTATGCCATATTATTCCGTTATCCTCAACTATAACTTTACTCGTTCAAATGCATCAATCCTTACAGGAATATATAGCAATACGATAACCCCTTTTACAGGAGTAGATGGCCCATTCGCGTCAGCAACCTTTTATCTGCCCCAATCCCTCTTACTTGCAACAAATAGAATCATGTATGTTCAGAGTCAGTCGCTATCCCAGTCTAATGGGTCATTCCGTGTTATGAATTTAAATACCTCCAATGTGACAACAGGCTTCAGCAATATGTTTAATTATGCAAATACATTTGCTGTAAATCCATCAGAGTCGGTTGTCTATTGTTGCTCGGCAATAACGGCTTCTCCTATGGCTGTGTATTCCAATATGATTTCTGAAACTACTATATTGAGTAATACAGCAGGATATGTAGATGGTTCCCTTACATCGGCACAGTTTAATTTTGCACCTGGTCTTGAACATGGAATGTGTTTTAATCCTGTGAATAATAATTTATATATATGGGATTATACAAACTATCGATTGCGCATGATTAACTTTTCGTCTGGAACGGTAAGTACTATTGCAGGAAACGGAACTGCCACAGACTCTGATGGGACGGGGACAGGTGCAGGGTTCGCAAACATTAGCTCTATGGTTATTAATTCATCAGGAACAACTCTATATGCTATAGAATCGACAGGAACATCGAGTAATCTTCGAGTTGTAAATCTTAGCAACTTAGCAGTATCTACAATAACACTTCCATTTATTACATGTAGAGGTATATGTATAGACCCCACAAATACATATTTATATTTTACTCGCACAGCAGAACCTCCTAAATCTATAACTTACGGAATTCAAAAATACACAATAAGCACAGGTTCAAATAGCTCTTTTATCACATTAAATTCGTTTATAACATCAATAGCAATTAATTCTACAGGTACTACCCTGTATTATTGTGATTCTGGGGGAGGTTATATAAAATCTATCGATATTGCAACATCAAATGTATCAATCCTTGTGGGGAATGGTGGTCGCACCTTTAACGGAGATGGATATGGAACATCTGTACAATTAACCTTCGCATCAACTCTTGCTGTAAGTACAGATAATTCAGCCTTGTATTTTATAGATTATAATCAATCAGCGGGTCTTCGCAAGGTAGAATTAGTCTCAGGGTTATTTGCAGTTACTACACTTTCTGGTACATTTAGTGCTGGAACAGGTACAGGTATAAATCCAAATCCTAGTACATATGGGGGTAGACGTGAAAATCTAGCGGTGAGCCCATATAACCAAAATATATATTGGATTAATTCATCATTTCAAGCTATTGCATGCATATCCTTAAATTCATCAAATACATCTATAAATCCTATTATACGCGGTGGAGGTGCCCTACAAGTTATCGCAACATATGCAGGCTCAACATCGGGTCTAACTAATGCAAATGGTTCAAATGCCCAGTTTAATTCCCCTCTCGGAATTTCTTTTAAAGATTCATCAATTATTATTGCTGATAGCTCAAATGCTTTGCGAATTGTAGATCAAAATGCAAATGTGAACATGTATATAGTAGAAGGAAGTAATTCATTAAATTCTCTACAGAATCTCAGTGTAACCTCTAATTCTTTATACACAATGGCAAATGTGAATCTAGGTTCAACTGCATATCCAGCACTTCTGAACATTCCTTTTGCTGCATATCCGTCGACAACATATACCTTTTCGAATATTGGCTCTAATACACAGATTCAAAATACAACAGGTAGACCTATTACGATAAGTGTAGTGGGTCAAACGGTGACAAATCCGGTACTTCCTTCTCTTGTGAATGAATCGTATGTTGCTACTCTCTATAATACAGGAACTTCATACAGCCTTATTTAAGAAGAAAGGTAAAGTTTTAAACTTTATATTTCTTTTTTGTAGTTAACGCCTAGTTCAACGACCGCAGGAAAGTTCAACTAGCACAGCTAGTTCAACGACCGCAGGAAAGTTCAACTAGCACAGCTAGTTCAACGACCGCAGGAAAGTTCAACTAGCACAGCTAGTTCAACGACCGCAGGAAAGTTCAACTAGCACAGCTAGTTCAACGACCAATTACTTCCATCATAGTACAAGGTCGATGTACCTGGATTACCCTGATTTGTATCAGGTATCATTAGATACCCTACATTTGTTGCACCTACAGATACAGGTACAGGGCTTAGAAATCTAGCTCCACATTTAACATAATTAAAATATCCTCCCGTGCAGCCTGCTGCTGTAAAGGTAAGAGGATTTGTCAGTGCAATGTATGTATATCCCAAATTTGTTTGGCTAATAGATACACCACCTGAAGCAAGTTGAATAGGACAGTTTGTTACACTAATATTTGCAGAGAGAGATGATGTTATCGTTAGATTTGAAAGAGTTATTCCGCTGTTAGAGGCAATAAAATCTGGTCTAGAAAAAGCATTATTTCCTGTAGTAAGAATAACCTCTCCTGTACCAATTCCTACGATTGCTGTATTTGAAAAAGATACTCCTGTAGCACCTTGGGCCCCAGTAAATCCTTGTAGGCCAGTTGAACCAGTAATACCTCTACTTCCAGTAAATCCTTGTGCACCCGTGGCCCCCGTTACCCCTTGTGCGCCAGTCCATCCAATATTTCCTTGAGTGCCTGTTATTCCCTGGGCTCCAGTATATCCTGTAAATCCTTGGGCTCCTGTAAATCCTCTTGCACCCTGGGAACCAGTCGCCCCTTGTATTCCTGTCGAACCCTGTGCACCGGTGTCACCAGTAACTCCATTTTCTCCAGTCCATCCAGTAAAACCTTGTGCCCCTGTAAAGCCCCTTAGACCAGTTGACCCTGTTTGCCCCTGAGTTCCTGTGAATCCTCTTGCCCCTGTAAATCCTGTAAACCCCTGAGCTCCAGTATCTCCAGTGTTTCCCTGTATACCTGTTGAGCCCCTACTTCCCTGAGTCCCAGTAGAACCTTTGGCCCCAGTTGAACCTGTTATTCCCTGTGCTCCTGTGAATCCTGTGTAACCCTGCGTACCGGTTGCCCCTTGTGCTCCCGTTGAACCTGTATCACCTTGTACTCCTTGAACCCCTGTTGACCCTCCAGCTCCAGGATCCCCTGTAAGTCCTTGTGCCCCAGTCCATCCAGTTTGACCTTGGACTCCAGTGAATCCTCTTGCACCTGTCCACCCCGTAGCCCCCGTAGCACCTGTTGCTCCTGTTGTCCCTGTGTCTCCTTGAGCACCTTGAGCTCCAGTAAAGCCGGTAACACCTTGGGCACCGGTTGCTCCAGTTATACCTTGAGAACCTGTAGCACCTTGAGCTCCAGTTGCTCCAGTTGTACCTGTCGAACCTTGAGACCCGGTATTGCCCTGTGCTCCCTGAAATCCCTGAGCTCCCTGTGAGCCAGTTGCACCAGTGGACCCCGTAGGACCTCTAATCCCTTGTGCCCCCTGGGCTCCAATAAATCCTGTTGCACCATTTGTCAACGCAAATCCGGCATATGTAGTGCTACTAAATGTATTTATACCGTCACCAATTTTAATATATCCAGTATCTGTCTCTATGGCAAGTTCGCCAATGGATAATGGTCGTGAAATATTTGACCAGGATGATGAGGTATTTCTTAGAAACTGAATTGCTATATTTGAGCGTGTAGCCATATCTATATAGGGATTGTATTGTCTTATTTTTATAGAAGACGCTAGTATAGAAATGGCTAATCCTAGCATTGCTGTAATTTTTCGTAAAAATACATCTGCTGGATGGTCAAGTAATAGTCTTTTACCTGGGGAACTTGGTATAAATACTGACACAGGAGAATATCGTATAAATATATCATCATCGGTGGTGGCTTTCTCATCTCTTACAAGCTCCAATGTAATTCAAACTCCACAGGCATTAATGGGATTGACAGGGTCAACGGGTTCAACTGGTGCAACAGGTGCTCAGGGTTTTACAGGGGCACTGGGTTCTCAAGGAGCGCAAGGGGCTCAAGGAACTCAAGGAGCAACTGGAGCGAAAGGAATAACAGGTATACAAGGACAAATCGGTGCACAGGGTGCTCAAGGTTCAACAGGAGTAGGGGGGCCACAAGGTGCTAGAGGTGTACAGGGATTAGAGGGACCTACCGGAAACCAGGGGGTAACAGGTGTCCAAGGTTCTCAAGGTGTTCAAGGAGAAACTGGATCGACGGGAGCAACTGGATATACAGGTGCACAAGGGGTAACTGGTCCTAAGGGTACTACAGGGTGGACAGGAGCACAAGGTGCAACAGGGTGGACAGGAGCACAGGGATTTACTGGACCTCAAGCAAAGATTGGAGAGACAGGAGCACAGGGATTCAGAGGGGATACAGGGGAAGGAGGTGCCACGGGGACTACGGGTGCACAAGGAGCAACAGGTGCAACAGGTGCACGAGGCTCGACAGGTTCTACTGGGGTCCAGGGAGATACAGGCTCGCAAGGAGCAACGGGCTGGACAGGTCAACAAGGCTCGACAGGTTCTACAGGAGTTCAGGGAGATACGGGTATACAGGGAGCAACAGGGTGGACGGGGGCACAGGGGGCAACTGGTATACAAGGTATTACAGGTGATACAGGTGCTCAGGGGGCAACAGGTGCAACGGGGGCTCAGGGTGCAACCGGTAACCAGGGCTCTACAGGATTTACTGGAGTTCAAGGTTCAACGGGTATTCAAGGCGCAACAGGTGCAACAGGTACCCAAGGTGCAACAGGTGATACGGGTGCCCAAGGTGCAACAGGTGCACAGGGTGCAACAGGTATTACTGGTCGTTCTGCAGACACAGGCTCTGCGGGTGTAACAGGATGGACAGGTGCCCAGGGATTTACAGGTGCCCAGGGATTTCAAGGGTATACAGGTGCACAGGGATCTACAGGCTCGACTACTAATATAATTTCTACACCAGATGTAATTCAGGCAAATCTAGTATTTTATTCTAATATTTTGTATTATGCATCGAATGTTACGATTCAGGGTTCTACGATAACAGCATGCAATATTACTGTATTGAATAGAACAGTTGTTCCATTTAGCATCTATATAGGTTACAGTTCTACCGTACTTTTAACAAATACCTTTTATGGAAGTACTGTTGTCTTTTCTAATACCTTTTCTCCAACATTTAGTAATTCAACTACAAATTGGCCATTTTATATGTATCTGAAAAATATAGGCACATCTAATCAACAGATTAGTATAATTTCAGCTGGAACAACATACTATCCAGGAGGTCCTGCAGGCTGTAATTTGTTCTGCGCAACATCTAATCTTACGGGTAATTCTCCTTTGACAATTTTATATGCAGGTACATCTGATGTATCAACGTGGAAGTTATATTAGAATACAAAGGTATATAAGAATTAGTAAGTATGTCTGGGCTGCCTGCAGTGTCTGGGTATACTATTAAATTACGTACAGGAACATTGGCTACACTGGGTAATGTATATCCTGGTGAAATTGTTTGTGTTGTTGATCAGTCAAATAAGCCAATAGGACTTCAAGTAAATGCAAATAGTAATCAATTTCTTTCAGCATCTAATGCACCTTCTATTCTAAATCGGGATATTACGGGATATGCAGGAATTCAAGGTTCACAGGGAGATACCGGTTCTAGAGGTTCAGTGGGTTTAACAGGCTATAGTGGAGTTCAAGGGTTCGCGGGCATGGCTGGAGATACCGGCGCCACGGGAGCTTCTTCATCAACTGGATTTACTGGATATTATGGGCCACAGGGGTCTACGGGACCAACGGGTGCACAAGGTGCTGGCCTGACGGGTTCCCCCGGTTCTCAAGGAAGTCAAGGTCGAACAGGCGCTACAGGAGTAGTAGGGTGGCTAGGTTCTAAGGGGGCACAGGGTGCAACGGGGGATACAGGTCTTCAAGGTGTAACAGGGTATTCGGGTAACCAAGGACAAACAGGGTTCAGGGGTGCAATAGGTTACACGGGTTCACAGGGGGGGGCAACGGGAGCAACTGGGGCACAGGGGGCGACAGGTTGGACAGGCACACGAGGATTTACTGGTACTTCTGGAGTTCAAGGAGATACAGGCTTTAATCAAGCTGGAGGCACAGGGATACAAGGTTTAACAGGTATTACAGGGACTCAAGGATATACTGGTTCAGCAGGATATAATGGTGTCACAGGGGCTGCAGGTACACAGGGCTTCACAGGAGCTTCGGCAGATACGGGAATAAATGGGGCTCTAGGTGCAACAGGGGGTAAAGGTTCTCAGGGATCCACTGGTGTTCAAGGATATACAGGTAGTAAGAGCGGTCGAGGAACAACAGGAGCTACAGGTACCCGAGGTTCTACAGGTTCTCCAGGAGATACCGGTGCCCAAGGAGATACAGGTATAAGTAATAGGGGGTCAACTGGTCCTCTAGGCAGAATGGGATACACTGGAGCCCAGGGTTCAACAGGTCCTGCTAATAATCAAGGAGCTACGGGCATATTAGGTCCTCAAGGCTATACAGGTTCTCGAGGAGCAACAGGCAGTCAAGGAATCGACGGTGATACAGGAACGCAAGGAACTGCTGCGGCATCAGGACTTATTCCTTTAACAGGAATAACAGGACCTGCGTATATTGTAGGCTATACGGGAATTAATGGTAGTCCCTATTTAATGTTCAATAGTGGAGCAGTTTATCAATCGAATATCTTAACAGTAGGCATTGTCAATGCATCGAATCTAACTACATCACTAATTGTACAGCCGCCATATACTTCTACGCCTATTACATATTTGACTTCTAGTAATTCAGGTTCAAACACACTATTTATTATAAAGAATACCTCAAATAGCTATCCTGTAAGTGTTACTTCTCAGAATTTATACGCTACGTTTTCTAATTTATTATTCACGCAAATGATTCTTCATCCAGCAGGGTGGGCCTATCTTTATTCTGATTCCAATGTAAACTATGCTACAGCATGCAATTATATTTATTCATTTAATATGTCTACATCCAATTTATCTAACCTCGGCTTTTCTACAGCAATAAATCACATGGGTCTCGACCCCTTAGGAAATGTCTTTGCATCTTTTAGTAATAAAATCGTAAAATATACAGTGAATACTTCTACAGGAGCACTTACATCGAACTATAGTTGGATAGTCCCATCTGGATCAAAGCTATATGTTACGGCGGGGTACGTATATGCATATCTTACAGCGACAACCTCGAACGTACTCAGATTTAATAATTTCAGTAATACGGCTTGCAATATATATACTTCTGCTATCTTTTCGAATGATGCTAGCTTATCATATCTCTCTTCTGATCCTAATGATCAGAATATATATTGCACAACATTAACAGGTAATGTATATTCTTATTCATTAGCAACATCGACTGTAAAATTGATTGCATCGAATCTAGATTATGCAACAAATATTCCCTACGTCGACACATATACAGCTACATTGTATTCATCATTAACAACATTAGGCAACATTCAGCGTATACCCTTAGATGGAACTCAGTCGTCTAATCTTGTTACCTTATACCCTCCTGTAAATCCCTCATATAATGCAAATATAGCAGGATTTGCTAGTCCAACTGCACTTGTATATAATCCTGTTGATTCAAATATTTATGTATGTTCTTCCTTTTTAATTCGTCGTATTACTCCTCTTGGTGTAATTACGACAATTGCAGGAAGAATTCCAGGAAGTAATAACGGCGTTGGTTCACTTGCCACCTTTAGCGTGGCATATAGAGTGTGTGTTGATACAACGGGTTCAAATCTCTATATTGCGGATTTAGGGAATAATTCCATTAGAAAACTTGTGATAGCTACATCGAATGTAAGTACCTTCGCCACAGGCTTATCTGGCCCGCAGGGTGTTGTATGCGATACGTCAAATCTTTACGTGGCAGATACAGGAAACCACGTGATTAAGTCTTATTCACTTACCACATCAAATATGAGCTTTTTAGTAGGTTCAAATGGTGTATCTGGTTCTATTAATGGTGTAGGTTCGGCTGCACGATTTTTTTATCCCAAGGGTCTTGCTATTACATCCAATTTTTCTATTCTTTATATTGCAGATTCATCGAATTTTACAGTGAGAGCTCTTCCTATGGCAAGCTTGAATACAACTATATATATGGGTCAGCCTGGTTCTAATGGGTTTACAAGTAGTAATTTAGCCGGACCTTCTGCAGTAACACTTGATTCTAATGGACTTCTATATGTAGTAGATACTGGAAATAATGCTATACTATATGCAAAATCTGTAGGTATACTTTCTTCTTCCAATAATCTTATAACAGGTGTATCAAGTATATATTCTCTTACCATGAACCCATCGTCTCCTAATATTATTTATGCATGTGATCAGAATTCATATAAGGTATTCTCATATAATTTAAGTACGAGTACAGCAACTAACATTTATACCTTATCGAGTTATGCACAGTCTATTACAGTCGACTCTAATTCTAATACATATGTTTCTGTAAGAACGCAAGGTATATTTCGAAATGGTTCTCTCATAACTGGAACAAATACTATAGGAATTAATGTTTCTCCGCTCTGTGTAGATCCAGCTGGTACATATGTATATGCAGTAACTTCTCATCAGATATATAAGGTTACTATTCCCAGTGGTCCTGCTGTTCTACTAGCTGGTTCTCCTGTAAATGGAAACGGATATGTAGATGGTATTGGATCGAATGCACGTTTTTATCAAATAGGTGGAATCTGTATAGATAATGCTGCAAGTAATTTATATGTATGCGATACATATAATTATGTTATTCGTAAAATAAATCTTCAAACGTCGAATGTTACAACTATTGTTGGGCTATATAATACTCCCTGGTCAAGTACTCCTATAGATGGTATTGGAAGTAGTGCGAGATGTTATTATTTATGTGGAATAACACAGAGTACTTCTGGATTGTTGTATTTCGTGGATGAACTGTATACTAATTTTGCTGCTTGGCTACGTACAATAGACCCTGTAACTTTAACTGTAAAAACGTTATGTAGTATACCTGGAGGTTTATCGTATGCTAATTTTGTTACAAATTTCACAGAGACTGCGATATATCTTCCTTCGACTGGAAATGGTTTTTCACAAAATTCTCTCGGTTTCTATACAGCCGTTCTAGCAGGCTCAAATCTGGGATTTAATAATGGTACAGGATTATCGGCCCAATTTAATACTCCCCTGGGAATAAGCTTTCAGGGGTCTAATATTATTGTCGCTGATAAAGGAAATTACCTTTTACGTTTAATTTCTCCAAATTCGAATGTTATAACATATGCAGGGTCAAATATTATTACTCGTAATGTAGATGGAGTAACTCAAACGTATATAAATTTATTTAACTCTTTATTTTCATCTATTGGGGCCTTATGCACAGATCTCTCAGGGAATGTCTATGTTGCAGATGGACAATATATAAGATTTGTAACGCCAGGTGGATTCGTTACGACTATTGCTAGTAATTTTTCTACAGCAAAAGGAATTACCTTTGATCCTTTATACACTTATTTATATGTATCAGACACTGGAAATAATACTATTAAACGTATTGCCTTATCAAATTATTCTGTAACTGTTATTGCTGGGTCTACCCAGGGTTATTATGATACATCTAGCTCAGTTACATCTGTATATACTCCTCCAGTTCCTCCCACCATTCCAGGTCTCCAGCTTTGGTTAGATGCATCTGACCCTTTTGGGAATGGCACAGTTCCAGCAAATGGAGCAACCTTAACCTCTTGGATAGATAAATCGAGTAATGCATACAATACAACAAATTTAAATGTTAACAATTCTACGCCTTATAATGTAATGTATTATCAAACATCATATAAAAATGGTATTGGTGGAATAAGTCTTCCTGGCTGGACAAGTCCATATGCATCTATCCCTGCAGGAACATTTGCTAATTCGATGACGATATTTGCTGTATTTAATTGTACAGGTTCAACAAATCTAAATGCGCCACTATTATACAGAACTGGAAATGCTCCAGCTAATAATAGACCACATCCTTTCGGTATTGAATATGCTAATTTTGAATATGATTATGGTGCAGATCCTACCAATAATACTGGAAATATACTTGCATTTAATCCTTTTCAAGTAACATCACCAATATTAATAAATGCAGTGTATAGACAAACAGGAGCACCTTCCTTGTATTTATATTCTAATGGTAATATTTTAGGAAGTAATATAGCTATTAGCCCTGCTCCATCTGGTCAAGATATTGGAACTAGATTTTTTGTAGCAGGCAGAGGAGATGGAAATGGAAACAGGAATGATTCTGTGTTTGGAGAGGTGTTAGTGTATAATACTACACCTACAACACTGCAGAGACAACAGATAGAAGGGTATCTTGCCTATAAATGGGGGTTTACATTGCCTGTGTCACACCCCTATTACGGTAGGAGTTCTGCTATAAGTACATATACAATTAGTCCAATTCTTGCACAATTTAATGCACCTGGGCAAATATGTATTGATAGAACAAACACAAATATTTATGTGGCTGATTCTGGAAATAATGTAATTAGATTAATTAATCTTTCTACTGCAGTTACTAGTACATTTATTGGAACGGCTCAGGCAGGAGCATATCAGGAAGGTACGGGGGCGTCTGCATATTTTAACCAGCCCACGGGAATATCTATAGATTCAATAGGTTCAAAACTCTATGTTGCTGATTCAGGAAATAATCTAATTCGACAGATTGTTATTGCAACTAAGACATCTACTCTATTTGCAGGATCTACTGGAGGATTTGCTGATGGAATTGCTGGTGCCGCTCAATTTAGATTTCCAGTGTGTATTATTATAGATTCAGCAGGAAGCAATCTATATATATCTGATTACACCAATAATAGAATACGTCGAATAGTTCTTTCTAACGCTACAGTAAGTACTCTTGCAGGTTCTGCTACAGCAGGTTCTTCGAATGGAATAGGAACTGCAGCAAGCTTTACTGGACCTTTCGGTATTGCAGTATATTCAAATATTCTCTATACAGGAGAAGTAAATAATCCTCAGGTTCGACTAATTACTCTGACAACTTCAAATGTAACCACCTTTGTTGGATCGAATATTGCAGGATACCTTGATACTCCTTATGTATCGTATGCTAGTTATAATACTCCACAAAGCCTAAGTGTATATTCAAATGCATTGTATACAATGATGAGTTTATATAGCAATTCTATAATGGTTCAAATTCCATTTACATCATATCCATCAACAACGTTTACATTTTCTAATACTCTCACTCCACAAATACAGAATACTACAGGACGGCAAGTAACGATTGCAGTTACAGGGTCAACTGTAACAAATCCTATCATACAATCTTTGCCAAATATCTCTGATGTACTAACATTATATAATACTGGGGTATCGTATACCTTAATCTAGTAAATAAATTATACTGCATCTGCATAAATACATAAAGAATATTGCGTAGTGCAGAGTACATAACACAATATTCTATACCCATATATACAATAGATATGTCAGGTTCTACCGGCACAGTTAACTATAGATTACGTAAAGGAACAACGAATGGTCTAAGTAACATTCGTTCAGGTGAATTAGTTTTTATTACAGATCAGCCATTTCCCCAGGTATTCTTAAATACGGATCCATTTATATCCCCTAAAATATCTGTTGTTGTTACACAAACAGGATTTACAGGTCCTACAGGGTATATAGGTCCTACTGGTTATAGTAGTTCAATCACCGGTTCAACCGGTTCAACAGGTTCTACGGGCTTGACGGGGCCAACGGGTGTGCAAGGGATACAAGGTCCAACAGGTGCTACAGGTCCCGTAGGCTTTACTGGCTTTACGGGCTTAACAGGTCCCACTGGCTCGAGAGGCCCAACAGGTGATACAGGTTTAACAGGGGAAACAGGTCCTACAGGTCCTACGGGCTATACTGGGGCACAGGGGAGTCAAGGCTCAACGGGTACTCAGGGTGATATGGGAGCCGTAGGTCAGACAGGTACCCAAGGGGTCGAAGGGGCTAAAAGCTGGACTGGTGCACAGGGAACACAAGGATATACTGGTTCTAAGGGGTTTACAGGGTATACAGGAGCTCAGGGAGACACAGGGGCACGGGGGGCTGAGGGATTTACAGGAGCACAGGGTGTTCAAGGGTGGACAGGTTCTCAGGGTGTTCAAGGATATAGTGGTGCACAGGGAACGCAAGGATATACTGGTATGCAAGGGTATACTGGTGCACAGGGTACACAAGGGTATACTGGTGCACAGGGTACCCAAGGTTCGACTGGGGTTCAGGGGTATACTGGTGTTCAGGGCTATACTGGTACGAAGGGTGTTCAAGGTTCAACAGGTATAATAGGGGTGCAGGGATATACTGGGGCCAAGGGATATACTGGTGCTTGGGGTGCTCAAGGGGGTTACACTGGTTCTCAAGGTTCAACAGGTATAACTGGGGTGCAAGGATATACTGGTGCACGGGGTGACCAAGGCTCTACGGGGCAACAGGGCTACACTGGCAATTATGGTAATCCTGCTAATACTGGAGCTCAAGGAAATACTGGTTACACTGGTCTCCAAGGATATACTGGTGCACAAGGGTACACAGGGAATACAGGTAGTCAAGGAACAGCTGGTAACATTCAATATACAGACCTAGATATTTCCTATGTTCTTGGAGGGGTTACCTCTCCATATATATATAATCCAAATATTTCTTATCAGTCAAATATTCTAAGTATGCCATCTCTCACATCCCCTCTTAAAACAAAGACCCTTATGCCACAGCCAGGAACTGTCACTCCTATAACATATTTAAACTCAAGCAATGAATCAGCAAATACCTTATTTATGATAAAAGCGGAATCAACTTCTTATCCTGTGGTAGCCAATTCCCAAAATATATATGATATATTCTCTAATATTGCCTTTACACAACTAATAGTTCATCCTTCTGGATGGGCTTACTTATACTCTGATAGTAATATAAGTTATTCAACACCATCAAATTATATTTATTCTTATAATCTATCTACAAAGACGTTATCTAATCTTGGATTCACAACAGCAATATATCATATGGCACTCGATCCCCTAGGATATATGTTTATTTCCTTTTTAAGTCAGATTACAAAGTATAAAGTAAATACTTCTAATGGCATATTAACTGGAGTTTATACATGGACCGTGCCACAGGGGTCTAGGGTATATGCAAATATTGGCTATTTTTATACATATCAATCAGGAACACAGTCAAATATTCTCAGGTTTCCTAATATTAATGCTTCTTCTTCTAATATATATACTTCTTCTATTTTCTCAAATGATGGAAAACTATCATCTTTCTCTACTGATCCTAAGAATATATATCTTTATTCCACAACATCCACAGGTAAAGTATATTCTTATTCGGTTGCCGCAACAACTGCACGTATAATTGCATCAAATCTTGATTCTGTAATGAATACCCCCTTGGTTGATATGTATACAAATACTTTATATACTTCTCTAACAAATGATATTAGCATTCAACGTATACCCCTCGATGGCTCGCCAACATCAAATATTATTTCCCTGAATTCTACTGCCCAGTTTGCTAGTTCAAATGCACCTGCTCCCATATTTACTCCCCCTATAGCTGGTTTAGTCTCTCCCACGTGCGTTATATATAACTCTAATGATTCAAATATATATATATGTACAATAAATCTAATTCGTAAAATAACTCCTGTGGGTCTAGTTACTACCTTTGCAGGAAACTTCCCTGGAAATGGAGATGGTATAGGTATAGGAGCCTCATTTAACCAACCATATGATATGTGTCTTGATAAATATGGTTCTAATCTATATATTGCTGATACAGGGAATAATTCGATAAGAAAGCTAAACCTCCTCACATCTAATGTTACAACCATCATAACAGGCTTATCAGGTCCTCAAGGAATTACACTAGACACATCGAATATATATATTTCTGATACAGGCAATCATGTAATAAAGAAGTACACATTTGCTACATCAAACCTTTCTATCGTAGCTGGATCAAATGGCCTTCCTGGATGGTTGGATGCTTCAAGTGTATATTCACAATTAAACAGCCCGCGGGGATTAGCACTCGATAGTAACTCGTCAAAGTTAATTATTGCCGATTATTCAAATTATCTTATTCGCAAGATGAATACCTCTACCTATTTTTTATCAACATATATGGGTACACAGGGAGCTAGTGGGAGTTCGTCCACTACTCTTTCAGGGCCGACTGGAATTCTTATGAATTCAAACGGATTAATATATGCTAGTGACTCTATAAATAATTCTATTATATATGAGGGTAATCCATATATTGCTTCTGCATATGAATTTAATATAGACAATAGTATTCGCAATACTTATCCTGGTGGTAATTATGTAAATGTTGGATTTAATAAAATAGATCCTTCAAAGCTTTATGTGGTTGATAATACTAATAATATTGTAGTGTCTGTTAATCTTGTAACAGCTGTGCAACAAGTAGTAGTTAGTATACCGTTTCCCACTCAATCGGGTCTCGAACGTAATATGGATGGAGTTGCGATAGATTCACAAGGAAATATATATACTATGATAAGAAGCATAGGATTATATAAAAATGGCTTACTGTTTGCTAATTTTCCTAATCAGCTTTCCTATTCACCTACATTAGATAGTACAGAATCGTATATATATGTAACAGAATACAATCATACTATTTATAAGATAAACTTATCTAATGCTAGTGTAGTACCCTTTGTAGGTACAAATCAAAATGGGTTTGCGGATGGTACTGGAATAAACGCCAGATTTAATTACCCTAATGCATTGGCATTAGATGTATCTGGCAGTAATTTATTCATATCTGATGATGGAAATTCTAGGATCCGTATTGTAAATTTACTTACTTCAAATGTAACAACGTATGCTGGTTCAGGTAGCCAACATAGGAGTGATGGAATTGGTCTTTCAGCGTCTTTCTTTCGTCCAGCAGCATTGGCTGTTGGAGGATCTGGATATCTTTATGTGAATGATAATGCAGCTGGGTTTAATGATAATGGTGATAGTTATCCCTATATTCGTTCAATTGATCCAAAGACGTTACAGGTAACTACCCTAGGAATCGGTCGCATAGGTGCATATTCAATGGCAACAAATCTGGAAGAAAGTGTATTGTATTGTCCAAATAGGTCAGGATTTACTGCTAACTCTATTTTAAGAATTGTTAATACTATTACAGGAGGAATAGCTGGTTATAAGGATGATACATTGGCCAATGCCCGTTTGAATATTCCTATGGGGCTAACCCTTTATGGCTCAAATATATTTGTTGCAGATAATGGAAATAATGCTATACGTAATATTAATCTAAATCTTAATGTTACAACTTATGCAGGTTCGTTAAGCATCGTAACAAATATAAATGGAGTAACCCCCTTTTATACATATTCCTATATATCTATGTTTTCGAATATAAGTAGTCTATGTCTAGATTATTCTGGAAATATATATGTAGCAGATACAAAGTATATAAGAAAGATAACGCCCGATGGGATTGTAAGACAAATAAGTGATAGTTTTTCGAATGCTGGTGGAATGATAGTTGATCCATTAAATATGTATCTATATATTTCAGATACTGGCAATAATATGATTAAACGTATAGCCTTGTCAAATAATACAAATACTACTATTGCTGGAAGTACACAGGGATACTCTGATGCAACAAGCACATCTACATCGGTTCCAAATATAATTCCCACAAGTATTTCAGGCCTCCAGCTCTGGTTGGATGCATTAGACCCATATGGGAATGGTACTGTACCACAGGATGGATCTAGCATATACTCTTGGATAGATAAATCAGGCAATGGATATAATACATCAAACTTAAATCCTAATAATTTAAACTATTATGTAGCATATTATTTAAATGGGCATAGTGGGATAGGTTTATCAAACGGCGCGAATCCTGTGGCGGCGATTCCAACGGGAACATTTTCTAAATATATAACTGTATTTGCTGTATTTAACTTTCTAGCTTCAGCACCATCCGAATCAGCAATTCTTTATAGAGGATCAACCGCTGCAAATCAAGGTAATACACCACATCCACTGGGAATTGAATATAATACTGTATATGGAGAAATTAATTTAATTAATAATTCGCAGCAATTAACAGGATTTCAGCCATATAATAATACTGAAACTCCATATCTTTTAACAATGATATTTAATCAAACACTTCAGTCGAATTTCTTCTATCTATATTCAAATGGTATACTACAAACAAGTAATACATCATTTACAGGAATACAGAGAGATTCAGGTAATATTTTTTGCATAACGGGGAGACCAGATAGAGGGAATTCATCTTCTGATTCTATCTTCGGTGAGGTTCTAGTATATAATACAATTCCTACAGACTCTCAACGGCAGATGGTTGAATGGTATCTTACAAATAAATGGGGCCTCCCCTTAGATGCGTCTCATCCCTACTATTCACATAGACCCGCTGAATATATTTATACAATTACCCCTAATCCTGCCAAATTTAATGCTCCTAGAGGAATATGTATAGATTATTCAAACATCAACTTATATATAAATGATTCAGGTAATAATCTTATTCGACAGATCTGTCTTTCTAATGCAACAACAAGCATTGTTGCTGGGGGAGGAGGAAGTGTAGCCCCTTTTATAGGATATACATGCTTATCTAGGATTATCTCTAGTAATATAATTATAAATGATATAAATGGTGGAATTCGTATAAGCAGTAATGCTGTTACATGGACTCTACAAAATTTAACTCCTTACTTTTTTAATACACTATGTACATCGTCTACATCTTCATATATATATGCAGCAAATAGTAATGGATTATTTCAAAGTACTACTTTAGGAAACACATTTTCAAATGTGCCTACCCAGCCTCCAAGCAATGGAACAAAATATCTATTATGTTGCTCTGAAAACGGTGCTGTAGTATTTGTATCGTTGGCTACGAATAATCTAGCATTTAGTACAAATTATGGAAATACATGGAGTAGTCCCCCTTTTACCATATCAACTACTGTCTCTATCGCTATGTCAGGTGATGGCTCTATAATGTATTATGGTGATCAACTGAATGGGGTCTATAGTAGCACTAATTATGGGTCTACCTGGACTCAAATCTTTATAACAAATAAGTCAACATATAATGTTTCTTGCTCATCTAATGGTCAATTAGTATTTGTTGCTGTATCTGGTGCACCCTTATATATGAGTACTAATGCTGGTTCAACATTTTCTGCAGTTACTGCCTTACCAAGTACGGGACAATGGGGAATTGTTAGCGTTTCGTTTGATGAAATATCAATTGCTGTTTCTCTGCAAAAGGTAGGTGGTTATAATGCGTCAGTATATGTTAGTTTTGATAGAGGAGTAACATGGGCGCTTAGAGAAATTAAAGGCAGCGAATCCTCTGGTGGAATACTTGGCTTAACAAGTAAGAATTCTACTATATATTCTATTCTATCAGGAAGCGGCTTTGGTTTGTATACAAATACTCCTAGTATTCCTTCTCTTATGCTTTTGTTAAAGGCTGTTAATTATAAAGGCTCCGGTATATGGTATGATGAATCTATATATGGGCGTAATGCAAACATAGAAATAGGTTCTATTAAAAAGAATATGAATGGCAATGGTATTATTTTAAATGGTTCAACTAGCTGGATCTTGCCTAATGTTGCAGTTGGTAATAGTTGGACCTTAAGTGTATGGTATAAAAATGTGGGAACATATGGTACTAATACTTCTCCATGTATTATAACACAAAAAATTGCAAGTAATAATGATAACTTAATTTTAGGATATAATCTTTCAGGTTTAAGTGGAGGCAGTGGATTAACGAGTGGATTTTATAATTCAGGAATGATAAAATTTGGTAATTCAATATCCTTAATAAATAATGTATGGACAAATATAGTATGCAAATGGGATGGAACAAATTTATCCACATATGTCAACTGTACTCTCATTGGAACTAAACAATATGGAAATACTTCTCCTGATTCAGGGCAAGAATACCTAATTGGACGTCGCTGGGATCTTGGTGAATTTGTAACTGGTGAAATTGGTGAAGTACGTATTTATAATTATCCTATAACCTTGGATACTATTATTGCTGACTATAATGCATCATTCCCTTTATTTGATAATAGCTTACCTACAGCTAGTGTAACTAAGGGGGGTTATGCAGAAGGAATAGGGTCTTCTGCACTCTTTTCTAATCCTGTGGGCATTTGCATTGATCCAGCTGGGGAGACACTCTTTATTGCAGATACAGGAAATACAAAGATTCGTCAGGTTGTTCTTTCAAATCAATTAACCAGCCTCCTCGCTGGTTCTTCTGCAGGCTACACAAATGGAATAGGTTCCGCCGCACAATTAGTATCTCCTAATTATATTCTTCTCGATTCTCCAGGATCAAATGCCTATATTACAGATAGTGGTAATAATAGGATACGTAAATTAGATCTATCAAATTATTCTCTTAGTACCCTTGCAGGCTCAATTGCCGCTTCAGATAATGGTCCTTTACCCACCTTTAATGGTCCTTTCGCATTAGCTATTAGTGGGGGAACCCTATATACTGGCGAACTCTCAAATCCACAAGTTAGAAGTCTAGATATAGCATCTGGAGTGGCTAGATTCATTGCAGGATCAACTGTAGCTGGCTTTCTTGATACACCAGACTTAGCAAATTATACGCGTAATACACCACAAACTCTGAGTTTATATTCAAACTCCCTCTATACCGTGACAAATTATTTCAATAACTCAGCAATCGTACAAATACCTATAACCTACCCCCCAACGACGTACACATTTTCGAATATTAATACAGATACATATAAGGATATTAGTATTACTAATGGAATTGTAGGATATCTCGATGGATCGGTGGGAATTGCAAAGTTTAACAGTCCTTCTGTATTAGCAATAAATCCAGTAAATTCTAATATATATATATGGGATAGTAATAATTATCGAATTCGCATGATTAGTGGAGGAGTAGTAAGCACTATAGCTGGAAGTGGTGCTTCTGGGTCTGCAAATGGAACAGGAAGTAACGCATCATTTGTAGATATTACATCATTTGCAATAAATTCAACTGGCTCATTCTTATATGCTGGATCATACACTACTACAAGTATTCGTATAATTAATCTAAGTACTTATACAGTAACAACTTCTACAAATGCAGTTGATCAAACTTTAGCAATATGCATGGATTATACAAATAGATATCTCTATGTTTCACGTGCACTTAGTTCAGTAATATTGAGAGTAGATACAACTAATTGGACAACAGTGAATAGTTATGGCACAGTGAGTGGTGTTATTACTGGAATATGCATAAATTCTACTGCGACTACCTTATACTATACTATTTCTGGTGCAAGCAATGTAGTGGCAGCATATAATATAGCATCGAATATAAACACAGTTCTTGTTGGAAATAGTTTAACCGCGTGGAATGGTGATGGCACAGGAACTTCAGTAAATCTGTTTTCTCCTAAATATCCTGTTATTGATCCTATAAATAGATTTCTGTATTTTATAGATGGAAGTAATTATTCTATACGACGTATAGATTTACGTGAAGGACACTATGGTGTACTCACTGTTTCTGGTAATTATGCTCGTCCCGTAGGAACATCTAATTATACATTTTACAATGGATTTGCTTACAACGTCCTAGATAATTCAATATTATATACTGATCAAACTTACAATAGAATTACAAAAATACTAAATCTGCCTAAGGCTACCCTAATTCAAAACACAACTGGTATTCCAATCAAAGTGGTTGTGCCAGGAGGAAATGTAACTAATTCTAATTGTACATCTATCACGGGTATGACTGACATCAAGATTCTGTATAATATATATGGGTCGAATTATACTCTTATCTAAACAGTTCCTATAAACAGACAAAAGATGGACCAGGTCCAAAGCCTCCGCCTTCAAGGGAAAAATCACGAGGCTTGGCATGCACTCCAGCCTATAAATGAAGATAATGCTCAATGTGCCTACGAGAGGAGTATTCTTAGCTACTACGTGGGAGTTCCGAGAGACCAGGCTCTTCTCGATATTGTCCGTTCCTATTCGAAGTTCCAAAACATTGAGTATGCGAATATCTTTTACTACATCTCAGCCTTCCAGTCAAGCATAGCTCCCTTCCCTGTAGGGCCGATTGATGACTTTCTTCCCACATCGACGTCGATTCTCTCACTAGGGGATGAGTTTCTTCTTAACGTCAGATACGTCAATTATAGGATCCAGGACAACGGGTCCTACCTAATGTCAGAAGGGGGCGACCTCAGCCCGCACCATCATCTCAGGACGAGAAACTTCTTTTGCAGAACAAAGGACTTCTCGACCTTCAGCCCCCTTGAAGAAATCACCCCTGATTGCTCTCCGCTGCATGATAGACACATCCACGGCATTGAAGATATTCGTCTTTTTCGTAAGGGGTCGCAGATCCACTTTTCTGGGACGACATGTGAATACTCTCACAACGGGTTGATCCAAGAGATTCAAGGGGTCTACGATACTGAGAGGAAACATCTCAGAGACCTCAGTCATATGTACTCTCCTAACAATAACCATGTCGAGAAGAACTGGATTCCCTTTAACAGAGCCTACGAAGATGATTCGCGCTTTATCTACTCCTGGCATCCTCTCACCATAGGGAGGGTTACAGATGGTCACTTCCATAAGGAGCACACCGTAGAAACTCCTTCCTTCTTCCAGCATGTAAGAGGCTCATCGACCCTAGTCTTTCATAAGGGATTCTTATATACCATGGTACACTGTGTTGTGGAAACATGTCCTAGAAAATACTACCATATGCTTGTCCGCCTTGACCCTCTGTATCAGGTGAGCTACACTGTCCCCTATTACTTTGTAAAAAATCATATCGAGTACACTCTGGGTATTGTTATACTAGATAACGTGCTGATCTGCATTGCATCTCAAAATGATTGTGACCCCGTGATTGTTAGAATTCCGATGGACTCGCTCCTTTGGGTCTAGGGGCCAGACGCTAAGCTAAGCCCAGCATCTGGTGCACCCGAGTCTGTGCCCTAGTCTTATATGAGTGGAATACGTAATACCCACCATGGGTCTTACGAAATCCATTTCTCTCATACCACGGAACCAGCTCCTTCCTCTCAGGGTACAGATGGATGCTCCCATTTGAGTCAAATGCATCTGTGACAAGCTGTAACAGGAAGTTTGTACCAAGTCCAGAGCCGCGATACTCTGGCCTCAAGGCGAAGTAGTCGATGTAGAGACTGCTGCCCGACGAGGGGTGGTAAGAGGCAATGACAAAGCCCATTAGACCCTTGGCATTAAAGATGCCCATAGAATTCTCCTTTGACCTAAACTCCCAGGAAATGAGGAAGTCGCCATTTGGTGTATGAGGGAAGGTAGCCTGAAAGAGCTCCTCCACTGCAGGGAAATCCTTCTCAGTCAAACAACGGGGGTGCATCTCTGCCTTTGGGGATTTCCCTGGGGACAGGCACCGTTGTTCAATTTTTTTGACCGATCTACACTGCAAACCACTCAAAGGCGTTCTCCCGTATGACCACCTTTGACGGATTAGCATCCATCTGGCTTACGTAGAATATATACCATGCATCAACCTTGCGAAAGGAGATGCAATACTCCACAGAGGGTGAGAAGAAGACGAAGGGCAGAGACACTCTCTTTGGCTTGTATCCAGAATCTAGCTCCACGAGGCAGTGATAATACTTCCTCGGCTTAGAGTACTCGACAAAATGCACGAGTGCTAGCCAGCCCGCTGCAGTCTGAATGACTGCCGATCCACGGAAGAGCTGGAACAGGGGCGGCGTCTCATGAGTAATCTGGATCCTCAGGGAATCGCCCTGTAGAGAGCCAATCCTCAGCGGAGACCAGTCATAGATGAACATGCCCGTGTCAGGAAGAGGAATCCAGTTCTTCTCACATGGCCTTCCGTGGGGCGAGGTGATTACACGAAAGTTCTTGTATGAACCCGTGGTCGACTCATACTCAGCGTCTACCTGGGCTACACGAGACCCATCGTATTCACGCACAGATGTTGCTACGCAACGAAGCACGCCCGCATCCCTATACAGTCGAACATCCTCCAGACCCTGGACGGGCGTGGAAGACTTGGTTGCGACAATTGAGTCCTGACTCATCTTTTGCACACACGCTCCAGTCTCAAGGTTCATGTATGCATTCTGAGTATCCACCGGACCCCCAGCCGTCTTATAGTCTCCACCCTCCATCCAGTAATTGATGAACCGTACATTCGCCGTGGGGTAGTGGTCAATAGAAATGGCCGAAGGAGTATATCCCTCAAAGGGCATATCTAACCGTATCCTCTCACTCCTCTCCGCTATGGGCTTCATGTAGTAGTGGAGGTTCTGTACAACATTTTCACGGAACTCGATTCCCCTCATCAGGTACCGAAAGGAACTCCGCAGACCTACCCGCTTATCGTCGTGGGTGTAGTACTCGATAATACTGGCCTCATAGTCAAAGAGGCCTCTGTATACATTCGCCTCAATAAACAGGCTGTCATCGGGATAGGGAGTCTTCTGACCGATCTGAATGTAATGATAGGCCTTATAGTGTTCGCCCACTGCACGAAAATGCTGGGCGAGCTTATACACAGACTCAGCCCTCTCCTTTCTGAATGCATGGGCACGTAGCATCCATGCCTCGAACTCAATCACATCGCCCTTCCTCTTATACAGGTCGCCAATCGAGTAGTAGGAATACCAGACCTCTTCAAACCACCCACCCTGTTCAATCCTCCTCTTATATTTAGCAATAGCCTCATCAATCATATTCAAGCAACTGTAGGTCTGGGCAAGATAGAAGGTATAGCGAACATTATCAGGCTCAGCCGCCAGTCCAGCCTCCAGTAAGGAACGGTCACGAGTGAACTTATCAGACTTACACCCACCGTCATTCTTGTCATCAATGTAACAAGCCTCCTTCTCTAACTGATCCGTTGGTCCGTCCCAGTACTCGTGCGTCACTCCTACACACCTCCAGTTGAAGTCCATGCGAAGAAGGCGGGCGTTCATGTACTCGAGATTCCCGTTCTTCTGCAGGGCCTTGTACCCAACAGCACCCAGGGTCTTCTCCTTCAGGTTTCCACAGACAAACACCATGTCGGCATCAACTAGGATACCGTAGGTGGTGCTGAGATCCCAGCCACCGTTGCGACAGAACTCCTGGGCACGCTGAAAGGAGACGGTGCGGTTGTAGCCGAAGTTCTGCCACGGCTCCTCTGTTACACAGCCTGGATGAGTCTCTAGGAACTGTTTTGCAATTGCCATAGATGAATCTGTAGAACCCGTATCTAAGATACAGTACATATCAACAATCCCCTCCATGGACTGAAGACACCGAAGAAGAATCTTCTCTTCGTTCTTTATCATCAGAATCAGACAAAGCTTCATACTTTAGAGTTACATTGCAAGAGGGTTTAGACCCTTCTCAACTCCGAGTTTTTACATAGTAGTCGACCATCGAATAATACAGGTCCTCTATGCGTCGATCAGGGACTTCTTCTTCACCATTTATACTCGAAAGGATCGACTTGATAGGGGCAATAGAGTAGAGATCTACACCCGATGCCTTCGAGGGTATATCTAAGAAAATCATATGAGCGAATTCTGAGCTGAGAACGGTATAGGTATGATGATTTAATGGATTGCCAAAATAATACATCGAAGGAATGGAGTTCTTTGTTGATACTGAGCCGAGGACAGAGAGAGGCCACGGGAGATTTCCCTTGAACTTGTGGAGGACAACTAAGACTCCCGTTGTCAGAAGCACGGAGAAGGGTTGTGTGAGAAAGACAGTGACGACTTCAGAAGATGCATAGCTTGTCAGGATACCATCGCCGACGTCAGAAGCATGAGATGCAGCGAAGAGAAGAAGATACTGAAGGCACCAGGCGATCCAGCCAAAGGTAGCGAGGAGGAAGACCCATCCATGCACGGTGTGGCAGGGAAGAATGTCCCACGAGACTCCGTAGGTGAAGAACTTAGGATACTCTTTCTGCACACAGGCAGCCAACTTCTTTAGGATGACTGATCTTTCCTCTTTTACACCCTCTGGCTTCTCTCGCTTAGTACACGGTACCATCCATCGGATGAGACGTAGAACAAAGCTCTCTTCTACTTGATCTTCAGCTTCGCCTGTGACATCTGCATCGTCTACCGATACGATTTCCTTTTTGTCCTTGTCCTTTAAAGCGGCATACAAGGGTTCGGCAATCTCTTCAAACTCTACCCGCCGCATATATTCATCATATAACATGGGAAACTGGTACTGGAACTCTTTCAAGCCTACACTATTCATGAACTGGAGACCAAAGCGAACACAGGGGACAGTCACAAGAGATGTGAGAAGAGATAAGAGAATTGTGTCAGAGGGGTTCAGCCCATCCTTGGAGCCGAAGGAGAAGCCATAGAGAAGGGCGGTCACGAAGAGGGAATGGAATTGCATGAGGATAAGGAAGAGAATACGGAAGGAACGGCTCAACCTGGGATCGTAACGGAGTAAACTCTGTAAGTAGGAGTGCTGAATACACATGCGGCGACAGGGATTAAACTGGGGCCTTGCTTCAATCGTGGTCGTCGGTTCAATCGAACAGTATCTCTGTAGAGATGATGAATTGTTGTATCGATATATGGGAGTAAGAGGAGTACGTTCAAGTATAGGCCTGAACTTCTTAGTCTTCATGAGCCAATCGACATAGAGGCGGCGAATAGGAAAGTCGAGCCATGTTCCAATGGTAAAGAGGACTATTGTGAGCAGAGCGAGAGATCCAAAGATTCCATACCACTTTGCATAGAGCACGAGACCCTGTTCCGAATATACGGAACTGGCAATAGCAAACACCTTCGCATTCTCTGATGCGACTCCCTGGAGGCGTACACTGAAATCAGTCATATGGGTACAGTGGCAGAGAATGTCTTTCCCTACCACCTCTTTTACACATCCATCGGAACTCCACGTCGAAAGACTTTTGTTCCAGTATACACAATCGACAGGAGGGCAGGTATAGGTTTGCACAGGGCAGGAGACATTGGTAAAGAAGGATCCACAGGGAACGGTCCAGGTTGAGCCTTTACGTGTAACATTTGGAGCAGACTCGAAGGTGGAGCTTTTATTAAGCAGTACAATGTTTTGGTCACAGAAGAACGTATAGACCGTAGGTTCAACGGTCCATTTTGTGGTGAAGGGTGTTGAAAGAGAATGAATGGGCAGTTCAGTTGCATTTTGACTGAATGCGGATACGGACATCACTGGATTAGAGGATTGGTCATAGGGATTTGTTGTCCATTGAATTGTGCTTGCAAAAGAACCGGAAGGAAGGCCTAGGGATGGTAGAGTCAGTCGTGGAAGGACGAGAGGTTCAGGGCTGAGTGTCTTGCTTTCGAGGGCAAAGGCGGGGGTCTGAATGGCGAAGGACCCGTTCCCCTTTTGCAGGGCGGCACTTGTGAGAGTATTGAGGGCACCCTTAATTTCCAGAGGACTGAAGGCCGAGAAAGATACAAAGAGATTTGACAGACCGTCGAGTGACATATGGGTCAGGTCAGGGAGAGTTGGTATGGCCCCTGGTATGCTTGTAGCAGTTGCCGTGGGGGGAGCCGAAGATGTTGGACTAGGGAGTGGTGTTGCAGAATACGTAAACGACATACTTCTTGAAGGCGAGATAGAATGCGTGGATCTTCCTGTTGGACTTATGACAGTTCGGCTTACTGTCAGCGATGGGCGGGTTGTTCTCGTCTGTGTTTGCGTTTGCGAGCCTGAAGCGGATCCTGTTACAGAGGGTGAGCTACTTGCCGAAGGTGAACCACTGGCCGAGGGTGAACTACTGACCGAGGGCGACCCTGTTACAGACCCCGAACCACTCACAGATCCTGAAGCAGTCGCAGACCCCGAACCACTCACAGATCCTGATCCACTGACAGATCCTGAAGCAGTCACTGACCCTGAAGAACTAGTTGAGTGTGAAGTACTTACAGAGACAGACCCACTGACGGAACCAGAGCCCGATGTAGACCCTGTTACTGAGCCCGAGCCCGTTCCAGATCCTGAAGAAGAGAAGGCCGCTGTCGCAGAGCCATGTACAGTACTCCCCGTACTTGCAGTAACACTTATCGTACTACTCGTCGATCGGCTAACGGTGGAACAAGCAGTATTGCTTACAGTACGAGTGACCGATATCGTTCCTGTTGAACACCCCGTTTGACTTATTGATCGTGTTACACTCTGAGATCTCGTCAAGGACCCTGATGCCGAGACAGACCCTGTAACAGAAGCAGAGGCTGTTTGAGGAGAAGGGGATTGACTTAAGGTTCCCGATGGAGAGCCACTTACACTTAGTGAACCTGAGGGAGATCCAGTAAACGTCTGGGTTACGGAAGGAGAAGTTGATTGACTACCCGAACCAGTTACACTGCCACTATACCTAGCAGTCACGGTTACTGTTCCAGAATTAGTAACCGTGGTGGAACTAGTGATATACTGGGATGCACTACTACACTGAGATTCTGACACTGTGCCTGAAGATAAACCTGATTGACTTGGTGTATGTGTCGTACTATGTGTGCTAGTTATGGATGTACTTGTCGACGCTGATAGTGATGCTAGGGAAGGCGATGGCTTCGCTGTAGCTGATGATGATGGGGATGATATGGAAGAAAAAGTAGCCACAGGGGTCGAGGTTGGGATATAGGATACAATGGACATCGTAATACCTGTCAATTCCGTGTCACTGTCTGATGTGAATGCAATTGTTGCAGGGACTGCAACCACCTGGGGAGAGGGAACTACAGAACCAGACCCTGTAAAGACATTCCCTGCTGCTGTTCCTATACGTAGGAAATCACAACATCCTTCTGTTGTAAATCCAACAAAGCTCACTAGTATATATCCAGTAGCACTTGTAACAGTTTGTTTACAGTTTAAACTAGCTGCATAGTTTCCAGCTGTATTTGTTTGAAGAATATATGACGTTGTGGTGGCAGTAAATGACCCTGATGGACAAATCAAGGTGGATGTGACCAGCTGCAGCAGGAGCAGGAGCATAAGCAGCACCATCACTACTCCTTCGGATGAAATGATTTATTGAACTGCTCACGTAGGTAGAATGCAAGGAGAGTTTGAAAAAGCAAATCCGGCCGACGAGATCATTCCAGGAATTTGGATAGGCAGTCATAAGGCTGCATTGAACCGAAACTGGCTCGCCGAACACCGTATTGCATGTGTGTTTAACTGCACGAAAGATATTGCCTTTCACCCGTCTATTGCAACCAAATACCGTATACCGGTGGACGACAATCTCAAGGATGAGGAAATACGCAACCTTGAGCTCTGGTCGTATGAGATAGTCTACAAGATGATCAACGAATATAAGAAGGGTCAACCCATCCTAGTGCATTGTGCCGCAGGGATGCAGAGATCAGCTGCATCCGTGGCGATGTTCTTGATTACTCTTAAGAATATGAAACCACAGGAGGCTGTCGACTACATTCGGTCAAGGCGTCCTATCGCTTTTCGTCCGGCAGTTAATTTCGAAAAGGCTATTGAAGGATTTTATCAGTCATATAAGTCTGAGGGCAATAGACGGATGATCGGATAAGATCGACACTTAGTAGATGTCCGCCGCAGGACCCTTTTACTCAACTGTAACTAGGATAAAGGATTATGAGTCTGGTGATAAGGTCAGCCTTGTCACCCTCCCAGCGGGGACTGTCCTATTCAGAGGAATTCGTCTTCCTACGGAAAATCCTCTTTCCTTTTACACGGACTTCCTGGGTGTCCCATCCGTTATGGGGGGTTCATCTACCATGTGCCTGAAGCCAACCCACAATGTCTTCTTCTACGCTCACCCCCTTGTCTGCTTCGGTGCCCACAACGTCGGTCCTCTTTTTGATGCCGTCCAAGTGGTCGTCTTAGTAAAGGATGTCAATGTGATTTGCATGATTCGCCCCTCTCCCATGGTTCGTGGTGAGGGAAAACGCTACAGTGGTAGCTCGCCTATTCAGCGTTGCTCGAACTTCAAGGAGTCGTGTGTTGAACTGACTGAGGATGCGGTGAAGCAACTCTCCTATGACAACTGCCTCTCGCCGGCCTATCAGAGACGTTCAGGCACTCGTGGATGGATGGCCATTGCCAACCTTGATTCCATTGAGCCGAAGTTAGAGGATGAGCAGGTTGACCTGAAGCCGTCGATGGGTCCGTACCTGAAGGGTCTTGAGCGTCGGCAGCCTGGTGTGGGGAGTCTTCTTGCTGCGTCAGTCTACGTCGATGCAACAAAGACGGAAAAGGGGGCTCTCCCTCGTGCAGGATTTCCCGAGATTGTCCTGTATCCCTACGCTACTGCACCCGAGGACACCAGCCTTCACCAGATATGCTCCTCTGACATGCAGGCCATGGCTCTCATCGCTAAGCAGGCAAAGAGGGATAATCTTCTGTACCTCCCGCTCGCCACAATTACGGCAAAAGGTACGGTGGATATGATCAGTGGGCACTTCTCCTTTGACAGAATCCGCACAGGAGGTAAGCCCACTGTGGGCGGGCAGCGTACGGTCGAAGAGAATGTGACACGTTACCTGAACAATGTCATGCGATATGGACTGCGTCTTCCCTTTTACGGGGGTGGTGCAATGTCCTTTGACATGCGTACGGGGTTCTATGTGATGCCGCAGGTTATTGCCCCTGCATACAAGGTCAACGTGTTACCGATTGATAGCAATGGAGCACCGGCAAAGAGAAAGGATATTCAAGCGTCCCTGAGAAAGTATTTACTGAAGGCGAGGATGTATTCGGATGAGACCTATGGAAAGGAGATTTCTCTTCCGACAGGACCGGTTCCGAATGCCTTTATCTTTAGCCGCCCTATCTTACTGACACCCATATTCAAGGCGATTGGACTTGGCATACCTCCCGATTTCTACCAGTATATCAAGGAGCTGAGGGATGAATACCAGGCTGGAAAGCCTCAGCCTCAGGCTCAGCCTCTGACCATTCGGGCCCCTCAGGTGATAGCCCCCGCCTTAGGAGAAGGTGGTCGTACTCCTCAGTTTGGTCCGGCCACTCCTCAGTTTGGTCCGGCCACTCCTCAGTTTGGTCCGGCCACTCCTCAGTTTGGTCCGGCGACTCCTCAGTACGGCCCAGCCACTCCTATTCCCCAGTCTCCTGCATATGCTCCCCAGTCTCCCGCATATGCTCCCCAGTCTCCTGCATATGCTCCTGAGTCTCCTGCGTTTCGTGTGAATGAGAGCCCAAAGCAGTTGAACGCAAAGGTTCAGGCTCTCATTGATCAAGGAGTTACTAAGGCGAATGTGATGGGTGGATACGGTAAACCTATCAACCCCTACGGATTGACTCCTGAAGAGCAAGCTGCATTCTTTGCTGCTGCTCCAAGGGGCGGTATGAGGTCGACAGCTGGCACTAGAAGAGCTGGCACTAGGTCGAGATCGAAGGCAGTCAAAGGAAGAAGGACAACAGCCAGGAAGTCAAAGGATCCTCTGAAGCGGTACGCCAAACACTTTAGCAGCCTATGGAAGGTCTTTGCCAAAGGAAAGATGTAATCCAAGTAGAATGGCAACCGAAAGAAAGTATAAGCTTACTACCATGAGTGTAATGAAATGGGCCGAACATGAATTAAAACATGTTGGGCGCATTGTCTCTGTGGAAGATCCTGATATCCAGTATTCGTATGCTATGAGTACCTTATATGGCATGCTTCACCTGAAGAAGGCCCTTACTGAGATGGTAAATGACTCTGCCTATTCTGTGCAGAGAGAGGACCTTCAGCGTACCCTAGACCAGGTGGTGCGTACGATCAAGCACCTAATCAAGGACTTCTCCCTTGACCTGAATGTAATACAGGCCTTTAACACAAAAAAGATTCTAGGTGATCTGGCAAATGTGCGACCGGCACCGGCACCCCTACCGCTACCGCAGCAAAATGTTACACGCAGTCTAACAAATAACGCAAAAAGAGCGGCGAATAATGCTGCGAAGAAGGCGGCAAATAATGCTGTACGTAGGAACACGACACAGAAGAAGAATGCAGGAGGATTCTTTGGATTTCTAGGCCTATGAGTTCCATACGACCTGACCCGTGCCTAGGGTACGTCCCTTTCCAGAGAAGGGGATAACTCCTCTAGCAGCTGGGACATGGGGTTGAGGGACCGTTGGAGGCAGGAAGGAGAAGTTCTCATTAGATCCAGTCGATTCTTGAACAACATTCTGATCAACCAGTCCCTCCAGAGGAGGAGTCATGGGCTCAAACGCCTGTGGCTCAGGCTGGTCCATCAGCACATCAATCTCAATGTCTTCTCCGTCAAGGAAGAGGAATTCATCCGCAGGCTCAGCTGACTCTAGAATAAGGACAACTGAATCAAGGACTGGTACTGGAAGTATCTGTCCTTGCTTAATAACACCCAGCTGTGATAGCGGCTCCTCTAGCACATCCCGCACATCGAGCCAGTCAGGAAGAGGCTCCAGGCTCTTAAAGGTCAGCTTCTTCGCGGAAGTCATTCCCTCGCATGGCTGAAAGTGGACAATGATCTCCTCACCTGGGGTAACGCCAGTAGCCTCGATAAACCACTCAGGTAGACCCAACTGCATCCCTGTAGTCCCATCGGGGCTTCCTAGGGCAATCCGATGCTCTTCGCCGGCAATCTTAAATGTTGCTATCCACCTCATGCTATCACCCAAGCGTTGGACGAGCGTATTGCTAGGGACAGCCGCCCACGAGGAGTCGCTCGTCTTCGTATGAATGGCCACGTGATACATTCCTCGGACTTTTTCTGCAAGCCAAATGTTAGTCAATTTTTAGATGGAGGCTATTCGTGTCTCTCCTGAAATATCTGATCTGTCGCCCAGACTAGTACCAAGTTCTCTACAGTCCGTTGAACAAACAGTAAAACGGGAAATCCAAGCTATTGATGAAGCTATCTCTAACACAACCCTCAGCCAGAGTCAAAAACGTATCTTACAGTTGCGGGTAAATGGCCTCTTGCGTGAATATGGATTTCGTACTCGTATCTATTCCATAAGCTTTCACAGTCTCCGCACAACAACCACTGTGGGATCCTTGATTGTCCCCGCCCTCCTGTCGGCCCAGTACGTCAATGGAAATGTGACAACAGATACTGCAAATATAGGTGTAAGAGTGTATTGGTCAGTATGGGTCATCTCTCTCTTTGTTACAATCTGTAACGGTCTCATGAATCTCATGAAGATAGATAAAAAGTACTACATGTTACATACCTGCTATCAGCACATTGTTAGCGAGGTCTGGCAGTATGTACAGCTCTCAGGGAAGTTTAGTGGACAGTACACTCCTGGCCAGGAGCCCACACATATAAATCAATATATTTATATTTGCAGCATTCTTGAAAAAATACGAATGAAACATATTGAGGAAGAATATTATAAGGTTACCGAGCAAAATGCCACAGGTGTATCGGATTCGCTTGTCCCTCCTACACCGCTCAGAGAATTATCTATAGCACCTGTAAATGGGTCCTCGGCGGGCACCTTTGCAAACGGAACAACCCTCAGAAGGCTCCCTGAGGCAGACGCACAACCCAACGCACAGGCCCAATCACAAGCCCACGCACAACAATCCTCTAGATGATTTAGAACCTCTGGTTATTATTGACAATGGGGATGCCCTGTGTCAGTTCGACACATGTCCAAATGCCCCGCAGGGAAAGGAAGCCTTTTGCAAGGACCATATGGAAGCAGGTGAGGCCAGACTCAAGGCATCTCTCAATGGGTTCGAGCCTCCCTACAGACCCGAACTGTGGAATCGACCTGGATATCAATCGGTACACAATTGTTTCGCCTATGCCTTGAATATACTATCAGATGTCCTTGCAGATAAATGCAAGAAGGATAAGATCTGTAACACTCATCAACCAGGGGAGGCATCAGACTGGACTCCCATGGTTGAAAAAACATGCCCTAATTTAATTGCCCGTTTATATGGCGACGGGAAATATTCGGCGATGGGGAAGTATACTGAGGGTCAGTATATTCCCGTTAAGTACGATGAACGTTGCCCTAATGGGACATCGAAGATTGCATTTATTATTGATACTAAGCGTGATTATCATGTTCTTGTTGAGAACAATGAGGATGCAAAAGGGTATTTTTCTCACAAGGGAGGCCAAGGGCCTGCGACAGATAGGGATGCCCAGGGACATAGAATTGCTGATGTTCGCAGAGCCAATTTTAATTATTCCGATAAGCCCGATAAGCTAAACTATACACACTTTTGCGGATATTTCTGTATTTCTCGGTCGGTTGTCCATGCTGCCGTTCCAAAGGGAGGTAGACGTTTGAGCGGACGCTTCAGAAGAACGAGAAGGGTCTCGTTTCGGCTTCCTTCACCTGCACTACTGCGTCAGAGGAGAAATAAGACAAGGCTTCTTCGGAAGAGAACCGGCAAGTAGGGTGGGGCTCAAGGCATCCGCGTAGTACTGTCGTGATCAGAGTCTGATGTTTCTTCCAGACCGGCTGGAACGAGGGAAGTAACATGCACTGCTTCAAGATATTAAAGAAGACAACGCCCACAGACCAGGTATCAAACTTCTTCCAATGCTTCTTGTAAAAGGCCACCCATTCCGCCTCTGTTGTTCCTATATAGTTACCAATCAGCGATAATTTAGACTTGACATAAAAGGTTGTTATACCCGTATATGGAAGTCCATTGCGAAATACTTCTCTGTTCTCCAAAAGCTCGTCGATACAATACTCGACAGAGAGATTGTGATAGATTCCATTTTGGATCGACAGTTCAGGTGGCTGTGTAGGAAAGTCAGAGGTAAACATATAACTGTGTCTGTGGATGACTTCCTTGTCGATGTAATCACTCTTGAATGCACTACCGAAGTCAATTAAGCGGAGGAACCCGTTCTCCTCTAAGATATTCCCTGCATGGATGTCAAAGTGACATATGCCCTGTTTGTGTAAGAGGGAGAGGGCAGTGAGCATGTGTTTCAAGGATTCCACGAAGAGAAAGGATTCTGTGATACGGAGGTTCCTCAGTGATATTCCTCGGTAAGGAGATTCGAGTTCAACTAGGTTTTTATTCTGTGTCTTCTTGAATATCTTACAGTACCCCTCGTACATGGGACGGGCCTTTCTGAAGTTTGTCTCTGTACAGCCGGTTTTCTCTTGGGTCACGAAATAGTACTCCCAGAGAGGTATACTATGGATGAGCTTCGATATGCTTAGTTCAACCTTGGCATCCTCTTTCTCGAGAAGCTTTCTCACCTTTCTCTTATCTCCCTTGCCCTTTGCCCGGTCTGACTTGCATGGTGGTGCATCCTCTTCATGATAGATACATCCATACGAGCCTTCGGCCAGGGGCTTCTTTGTCCCTTCGTCCAAGGCTGACATATCTACTAATACAAACATTAGAAGCAATCCCGAATGTACGTGGATTCGTTCACACTTATATTTTACATAACACTATCCCTTCTTGCGTTAATCGCATTCTCCGAGGTATTCCTTCCTCGAGCAGTTACTGAGGGATTTTCTGTGCTACCTCAAACATCTTTCTGGAGTACCTTCGCCTCTCCCCGTGCCGACGTCGGTCCCATGGATGAAGATTCTGCCTGCATCCGAGATCCCAGATACTTTCATGGGTATGCTGACGTGAGCCGTCTGGGTGTGGCATATGATTTCTGTCGTATGGTTGCGAAGAAGGGATCTGATGATCTCTTCTTTGCGTGTGCCCTAGCAGGAACAGAAAATCTGGACTCCATTTCCTTTCGGACAGCTTCCGTGAGCAAGGGGTTTAGGATATCCAAGGATGATTATATGAATGATATCAATAAAGATGGACGGGCGGATTACTGTCGTATCTTACTTGACCGTGACTCCACCTATCAGCCGCTCTGTGTAAGGGCGACCGATACTGGCTTTGACTCGAGAGATGTCGTTGATCCTAACCCTCCTCCTGAAGTGACACAGCTCCTCTCCTTTTACGAGGGATGTGAACTGTGGTTACGCTTTGCGAACTCGATGGAGGATACCTTGGGTGCTGTAAATGTGCAGACAGCGGGCTCACTGACGATTGACGAGATGCCTGGGGGTGACATGGGACTCACCTTTAACGGGGGGCAGTACCTTCGTCTCTTTGACGGCGATGGCCTGACCCTGGGTACGGGTGTTCCCCTGCGTGCTCTTCGCAGCTGGATGGTTTGGGTGAGATTCGATGAGTTTACAAATAATGCAAAGATCTTCGACTTTGGCAATGGGGCTGGGAAGGACAATGTCTTCCTTGGCATTCTTGGGAAGGGGGATTATGGACTACAAGATGTGAATGAATCAACCGTTCCGACAGGACCGTCTGGACAGCAGGAAGTTCCCGAGACGACTCCACAGAATTTAATGAAAACCACGGATGCGAATGTGAATGAATTTGAGTGTAAGGGCATCGAGGTGTTTCCCCGTAAGTTGGGCCCCAGCACGGTGAAGCCCGCTGAGTCAGTTCCTTCCGACAAGGCGACACTCATCTACGAGGTCTGGGATAAGACGAGTCGTAAGATGAGGATTACGGTGAACAATGTGATTCCACTGAAACAGTGGATGCATATTGCTATAACAACCGATTCAACGGATGCGTTTCGTCCGGCACTTAATGTATATGTTGATGGCACCTTAGTCTATACCAAGGCCGATGGCTGCCTACCATCGACAGGGATGATGACCAATTGTTACCTGGGTAGGAGCAACTGGAAGACAGCCACACAGTACTCGAATAAGGATGAGCTATTCAAGGGGGGCATGTTTGACTTCCGTGCGTACAGCATCCCTGTAACAGAAGACTTGATTAAACAGTCTCGTAGCTGGGGCATGGGGAAACTTGGCCTTACAGACAGTCAGTAGGAGTACAGGCAGTAAGTCAATAAAATATATATCCCCTGTAGAAATGGCAAACAAGCGTACGACTAAGCGTAAGCTATCTCCTGCTCTGAAGGCGTGGAACGAGAAGGTGATGAAGCACTTCAAGAAGGGCAGAAGCACCAGGGGCAAGAGCTACACGCTGAAGATGGCCATGCGTGACGCCAAGAAGGAGAAGTAAGATAGATATGTCTATTCCTCAGCCTCGACAGGGGCAGTGACCTCTACTGTTACAGTACGGCCCCTCGGTTTCGGAGTTACTTTGTTAAAGGCACTCCAATGCCATGCCGCTGTGATCTGCGGCACAGAACACTGCTTCATACGGCTAATGTTCATGAGAGTATCATTCACGTACTTTTTCAGATTCGTGAATGACTCTAGGCAGACACGCACCCTTTCAGGAAGCTCGGATTCATCGCCATCACACAAGGCGTTCAGAAGAATAATGCTCGTATTGACGAACATCTCTAGGACTGCCCGAATGGCAGCATGCTTATTTCTCTTCATCTCTCTCTTTGCCAGCTCGGCCTTCATATCCTCCTTTGACACCTCCTTCATGAGATACCTCACTCCCAGGTCACCATTATCGTTCACGTTGAACCGGCCCTGATAGTTTGCTATACGCTGATCCTGAATTTCTGATGCAATACGGTGTATAGCAATAATGATTCGCGACTGTTCAGAGTATGCCACACCGCCATTTGATCCAGTAGGCCTGAGGAGGCGATGAATCCTCGTATAGCCAGGAATGCCTCCACAGGGGACATCCCCGATGTTACGAGGAGCTACGCCGTTCCCCTCCTTGCGGAGAAATTCGTAGTAGTGGGGATTGTGCACCACCCCGTTCACAATCTGCCCGGTCGTCCAGGAGAATGCTGTGTGACAGTCAGTACACCACATCTGATCGCAGCCATCGATCTTCGATATCCTCTGTCCACATTTCGGGCACCCCTTTGACTCCTTGATAATGAGTGCAACGGATTCCTTTTGACCTGGGTCACATGTATGCTCTGCATCTTTCTCCTCGCCCTTCATCACGAGACAATCAGGGCACGCCCACATCTGGCATGTTCCACATTTATATGCTGTACTTAGGAAGCCACGACATTCCGATGATGGACACTTCATGATGAACTTGGCTCGATCTGAGGTCCTCGCCTCCCCTGGCGCCAGGGTCCACGCTGGCGGCTCACGCCCGTCGGCCTCAGCTGTATAGCGGATGACCTGGGAACGGACAGTGGAATACTGGACGAAGAGTTTCTTGCGGGCAAGCTCCAGCTTGTTCAGCTCCTCGGTATACTGCGTCAGCGTCTCCATGTTTGCCCTCATCTTCAGAGTTGCCTCAACACGACCCTGTCGAGTGGGAAGAATGGCTAGCTCTCTCTCCATGAGGACATCCTCGCGATGCTTCTTGTACAGGCCGGTGCGAAAGGACTTGGTGAAGCTCAGGTCGAGGAAGTCATCGTTCCACTCACGCCGACAACTCATGCAGTGCGGATCCGTTGCGGAAGATAGTAGATACCTTTTAACACAATGTACACAAGACTTATACTCGCAGTATGGACAGCACAGTTGTTTACGTAACTGTACTGTAAATTCTGAACAACATGTATCGCATATGTCTGCCATAACCCTATCGTAATATAGGGGTAGCTGTTTAGCCCTACGGGCAAAGAAAAAATTGACACCGCTGACATCATCCCTAGGAAGTCCAGATGTTTCTCCTCCTGTGTGTCCTTGCGTTCACCTTCGCCCAAGCCCAGTACACCCGCTCCTTCCTTCGTGGGCTGAAGAAGTACGAGGATGACTATAAGCTAAATCAGTATATCAACGGTATAGTGACACACGTAGAGAATAAGGTGCTGGAGGCAGCTAAGGAGGGCAAGACGTATTATACTGAGCCCTTTTACGGGTGTGATATGTATGGCGATCCCTTTCTTACTAAGCACTGTGAAGTTATTAGCGAGGAGGTAAAGCTAAAGGTGCAGAAGCTCTTCCCAGAGTGTGACCTCGCATACGATCCTCGAACCAATAGGTACATCCTTTCTTGGATGTGAGACCAAAGGGTCTCCTAGCCCCGCAAACACTCTTTCACCCAGGGAAGGTTCTTGTCCACAGCAAGCATAAATCGAAGGTCAGCTGCCTTCTGGATTTGTTCAGCATTTACCTTTTTAGCTGCTAGTATAGCCATATCAGCACACTTCAGGCGATTAGCATTATGCTCAAGTACCCGCCTAACAAAGGCTGTCGCATCTCCCTCTTTTAACATATCCTTGCACGCGAAGAAGGCATCTCGCACCGCATCAACCGACAGATAGGGTCGCTTAGTTGACCCCTGGCGGATAAGCTTTTTTGCCCCAAAGTTAAACTCGGCCATAAGCTGTGTAATGTAGTCATTTGCAAGGACAATGGGGTCTGATTTCCATTCAATAGGCTTTTGGCAGTTTACTTCATTGAAATAGGAAATGATCTCTGCCTCACTGTTCATATCCTTCTCGAGAACGAAGACAGGAAAGTCTGGCTCACAGAGATTCTCAAAGTGGTCACAGAGTACCTTGTGTCTGTGCTGACCATCAATCACATATGACATTGTCACATCGTTGCCTCCTGCATCTGTCTCTGTGATCCTTGCAACCCTGTAACTGAACTCCAGCTTCTGCACATTGCCACGAATACCATCCTTGATCTTTTGTACATGTGCCGAGTCAATTATACGATTCCCTTTCCAAATAGGAATCTTAGTCAATTCCTTTGCACCCATGCTACATAGGCGAGAACCATCGTGGAGAATTGACAACATGGGCGGAGACATCATGTAGCCATGTCATATACATCAATTTTTTCGACCCGCTAGGGTTGTACAACATCTCGAAGCCTGGCAACCTCGTCGCGTATCTCCGTCGCCTCTGCACGTAGCTCCTTTATCTCTTCCCGCAGGTTCCTCGCCTCGGCACGCAGGGTTCTCACATCTCTGTGTAACTCTTGTACTGAATCTACAAGAACTGCTGTCAGATTTGCATACGCAATACTCTTCATCCCCTCATAATCAGTGTGTACGACTTCAGGATACACGGTCTCCATCTCCTGGGCGATAAATCCTAGATGCCTTCTTCCTGTCGACTCGTCATTTCTTGTATACGATACCGGTGTTATACTATCTATGTTCGACAGTGAGTTAGACATGGGTACAATATTCTCCTTGTAGCGGGCGTCAGAGCTCAGGGCAATACCATTCACAAGTAGGGTACCTGCAGCTGCATTGTAGGTAATGTTCGGTGATGAACTGTAAAAGGTACCCGATGGGTCACCAAAGACAAGACCATTTGCTGAGACCGTCGTTTGTATAAGTCCCGCTGTAAGGGTGTTCACGTGCAGTGACTGCGACGTGAAGGTAGATGCAGTTATCGAACGAATTGCCTTATGATTTGTATCAGCAATATACAAGGTCGATGCATTGTCAATCGTTATGCCACGTGGTACGTTAAAGTTTGCCACCTGAAAATTGCCAGTCGTCAGAATAGTCTTATCAGAAATCGTAAGAGAATTCAGCCCAGATATGGTGTTCACCTGGTACAGGGAATTTGTATACTTTATTTTCCGCAAGGTCATTGTGCCCGTATCAATGACATAGATAGTATTTGTTGAGTCTGCCACTAGGCCACCAATGTTAGAGAATTGTGCAGCAGAACCAACTCCATCGATGATGGCCGATGATTTGGTTGCCGATCCTGCAATTGTGGTTACATTATAATGAGTTAATTCAACCATGCGTATAGCGGTCGAATCAGCCACATAGAGATTTTGCTGCCCAGGATCTAAGGTGATAAAGGTTGGGTTAATAAATTGTGCAACGTTTGATGTTCCATCTACCCATCCTGATACTCCAGTTCCTACTAGAGTGGATACGGTTCCGCCAGGACTGATTCTACGAATACAGTAATTTCCAGTGTCTGCCACATATACTGTATTATCACTGCTTACTGCAATTCCCTGTACATTGTTAAATAAGGCTCTGCTAGACGCCCCATTCGATAATCCAGCAGGCCCCCTACCAGCATAGGCCTGGAAGTTTGCTGTAATCGCAGCAGCACCAAAGGTCACAACTGAAGAATAAATCTGAGTACCCGAGGTTATATACAGGGTTGAATTAACGGTATTGTACGCTAGACATGTTGGATTAGCACATACTGGTGGTATTGATCCCGCAATATCTCCGTTCATTGAATAGCCTAGGGTTTTGTTAACTATGTCTGTAAAAAATACAGTGTTGTTCGATGAAGTCCACAGAACATCATAGGGATAGATATGGTCTGAATTGAGCACCGTCTGAATTGTTCCGGGCGTTAAGGTGAGGTTATTATTTAATGCTGTAAGGGCATCATTGATATTGATTGTGCCTGTTGTACCGGTTGCAGGGGGCCACGGATAAGGGATAAGAAGGGGAATTCCTGTAGCTCCCACTTGCCCCGAAGGCCCCTGAGATCCTTGAATTCCTTGTATACCCTGTGGTCCATCAGGACCACGGGGTCCTAAAAATCCCTGTGGGCCCGTGGGACCGGTGATGGTTGATATGGGACCTTGAGGGCCTGTTGCACCCGTTGGCCCCTGAGGCCCAGTGACTCCAGTTACTGTTGAGGTTGGGCCTTTGGTACCCTGTGATCCTGTGACACCTCGTGGTCCTGTCTGTCCGGGTATACCCTGCGGGCCTGTTACACCCACGGGCCCTGTCACCCCCCGTAGACCGGTTTGTCCAGTAGACCCAGTTGGCCCCATATATCCGATTGGCCCTGTTGTCCCAGTTACAGTTGATGTCGGGCCAGTAGGGCCGAGTGGCCCTGTATACCCGGGTGGGCCCGTTGGGCCTGTAAAACTGCTTAGAAAGCCTGTTGGACCGGTTAGGTTCAACCAATTGGTTCCTCCAGTACCATCGGTCACGAGGAACTGTAAAGGAGGGTATCTTGAATTGGAAGGACCAAGGGCGAAGATTTTTCGTAATGTAATTGTATCAACATCAAGAAACGGGACGTTTCTAGACATCTTCTATCGGTGTCTGCTTTTTTATATGAGGTTTTTCTCGCACTTTGTTCCTCGCACTTCGTTGGTTGTATTTCGCAGATAAGGTGCTAAACGAGAATCAATAGACACATCAGATGACGCAGGGAGGAGGACTGCTTCAATTAGTAGCAAATGGAAAACAAGATGTCTTTCTCACAGGAAACCCTCAAGTAACCTGGTTCAAGATGGTATATCGCAGATATACAAATTTTTCCATTGAATCGTCCAGCATTCCCTTTGACACCCAACCGGACTTTGGTCGTCGCCTTACCTGCCTGATCCCTAAGAAGGGAGATCTCCTTGGCCCCCTGTGGCTAGAGATAACGCTCCCGGCGTTGACAGATTCAGTAACCGGTCTTCCTCTCTCTTACACAAATGCAATTGGTCACGCACTCCTGCAGGAACTTACCTTTGAGATCGGTGAACAGGAGATTGATAAACAGACGGGGGAATGGATGGAACTATGGTCGAACTATACCGTTACTGCTGACAAGCAGCAGGCATGGAATGCAATGATTGGTAAGGTACAGGGTGCTAGTCAGGGAAATGCCTCAGGTGCAATGGTTGGCTTATATGGGCCGCTCACCCTGCAAGTCCCTCTCCGCTTCTGGTTTTGCAAAAACCCGGGGATGTACCTACCCCTTCTTGCCCTTCAGTATCATCCCGTGAGGTTGAATATTACTCTCCGTTCCCTGAATAAGCTGTTCATTAATGATAATCCTACGGCTACCCCCTGTGACCAGACGGCGAAACCTGTCAGTATTACGTCACTTCAGTTATATGGGGATTACATCCATCTCGATCTGGAGGAGAGAAGGAGGTTCGTGTCGAATTCTCACGAATATTTAATCGAGCAGGTGCAGTATACGTCATCTTATCCTATAGATGTCAGTGCACAGACAATTCAAATTCCGATGGAATTTAATAATCCAATCCGTGAACTGTATTGGGTGATACAGAGAGATGTGGCCGTGAATGCAAATCAGTACTTTAACTATACGAATTATTCGATTGGAGAAACGTCACCATCTTATCAGAATCTCATTTCGACCGCACTTTTACGCATTGAGGGATACGATCGCTTTGATATACGAATGGCTGATTATTTCCGTCTGGCTCAGCCCTTTCAGTATCATACCGTGGTTCCTATAAATGATTACGTCTATTCCTATTCCTTCTGTTTCCGACCAGAGGATATTCAGCCTAATGGATCAATGAATGCGAGTCGACTGAATACCATGACTCTGCAGCTTGAACTAAATACGCTGGTCACACCGAAGAGGGGTACGGCAAATGCACGTATCTATGCCCTGAATCACAATGTTCTGCGCATCGTGGATGGATTTGGTGGGATTTTATTTCGTGTATAATATCAATGGCGTCGAATGGTCGACCTGATCCTGCACCTGCTCCTGCTCCTGCTCCTGCTCCTGCTCCTGCAATAGAACCAGTAATACCTAATGCTCATACCCCAATGAAGGCTCCAACCCTGATTCAGGAAGCAATTGCAGGATCTCACATCGATGTGTGGAATGCTCCTGTATTCAGTAAATGGGGAATGTTCTTTTTTACTCTTTTCTTTGGCAGCTTCGGATTACATTATGTTATGTTACGTGCACCTATACTTGCTGTCTTATTTATAATCGTAAACTCTCTGACGATGGGATACTGGTGGTTTTATGATTTAATACAATTGGCATTTACAAGTGTAGATGATCTGAATCTACACGGCCTCGGTTCTCCCTTCCTGGTTCAATACGCTGTTGCAGTGGGAATGTGGACTGGGGGTTCTGCTAAGGTGGCAGCTGCTGCAGCTCGATCTGCAACTCAGAGAGGTGGTGATGGAACAGCAAAGGCTTCGCCTAGCCCATCGGTGTCGACTGCTCTGCCAAAGGAGAAAGAGAAAGAAACAGGTGATCTTCCATTAGCTGATAGAGTATCTAATTTAGTAAAAAGACTATTATCAATGATTCTAGGTATTTTTTCTAAATCTCCTGAAAAAACACCATTGGTATTAAATGAAAATAAGGTTATCGAAAACCCTTTTACACACTCATTATGGGTTTTCCTATTTCTCCTTTTTGCACCTATTGGACCAGTATCGTCTGCCATTGCTGGAGATATGTGGAGTGCAGTGTTACATATATTTGACCCCCTGATGTTTCTCACATTCTTTTTTAATGCAATACAAGCAATACTAAACCCACTAGACTTCTTTATAGGTGGTGTATACAGGCCATTATTTTATAGGATGTTAAATTTTGGCTTTGAAGTAAATGGTCAAAGTAGCTTTTTACAAATGGCTAAGGTAGTAGAAACAAAGGAAGTACCTAATTTGGTAGAGACACCAGTTGAACTCGCTAAAGAACTTGGAGGGATTATGGGAAAGGCTAGTGAGATGGTACCTGCTGCAGGATTAGGCGGTGCAGCTATGACGGCTGCTGGAAGCCTTGCGGCAACGGTTAAGGCTGGGGCAGCAGCAACTCAGGCAACTGTAGGAACAATTGAGGCAGATGCTGAAAAGAAAAAGGCAGAAGCTGATCTGTTAAAGGCACAAGCGGAAGCCCTTAGGGGAAAAACAGGGCTTGCAAAGGGGCCTAATACTACTGGTGAAGGAAACGCAGGTGTACCGAATAAGAAAAATGCTGAAGCAGGAGTTGCATCTGGAAACAATCGATCGCCACTCCAAAAAGGCGGCTTTGTCCAGCGTGGTGGTTCCCCCGCTCAACCGACCGACTCTCTCTCCCTCGGCGTCATCGGTGCGGTTTTAGCAGGCGGATTACTCCTCGGTGTAAGTAGAAATGGCCTCTTTCAAGGAAAAGATGACTCCCCTCCTAACACAAGAAGAGTTTGAGGCCCTCCGTGTGTCCCCCCAGCTAGCTGAAAAGCCGGCACTCGTCTACTTCACGGCGACCTGGTGTGGCCCCTGCCGTGGTTTTGATTGGGAGTCTATCGCTGAATCGCTGACTGGGTACACCGTATACAAGTGCGATGTCGATGAAAATAACTACACCCCTGGGTACTGTGGTGTACGCAGTATCCCTAACTTCGTTCTCCTCAAGCCTGGTGCCGTCGTCGGCCCCAATCAGACGTCGAATCCAGTGAAGCTTCTGGAATGGTTAAAGGAATCGGCGTAGAAGAATAGATGGATGTCATAGTCGTGGGTGCAGGCCTCGCAGGCCTACACTGCGCCTTACGTATTTCCGAGAAGTACCCTCATCAAAAAATCATGATTCTCGATTCCTATTCCAAGCCAGGGGGGCGTGTTGATACTATACATCACGAGGGGATGCAATGGGAGGCAGGGGCAGGCCGTATTCCCAAGTCGCATAAGATGATTTCCGCCTACTGTAACAAGTATGGTCTGACACGCTTCCCCATTTCCTCCGACTCATCGTACCTCGAAGGAACTGAGCTGAAAGAGAATATCTGGAATCTCGTGACATCATCGATAAAGGATATTACGTCTAAGATACCCAAGACGACACTTGGTCATTATACAATGTATGAGATCCTGAAGAAACTCTACTCTCCTGCCGTAGTCGACGAACTGATTTCCTACTTCCCCTATCGGTCTGAACTCACCACACTGAGGGCAGATAGGGCCTTTCCTAGAGAATTCTCTGCATCAGAATCCTTTTACGGAATCAAGGAGGGCCTGTCGGCTATCATAGACGGTATGGTAGCTCAGCTGGCAGCCAGAGGAATCAAGGTGAATACAGACTGTCGTGTAACAGGGTTCGGTACACTAGATCTCTTTCCAATGCATCTTCACTGCATGACTCCTCATGGTATGAAGACGTTTACGGCAAAGAAGATTATCTTTGCTGTCCACTCGAACGCTTTGAAGAAGATTAGGCCCTTCTCGACCTACCCCATCCTCAAACATCTTAAGATGACTCCTCTTCTTCGGATCTATTCTGTCTTTCCCAAGGGACAGGGTCCCCAAGGAAAGGTCTGGTTTCAAGATATGCCACGCATTGTTACCAAGGCTCCTCTCAGGCACATCATCCCCATTAACTCAGCAAAAGGGGTTATCATGACTTCCTACACGGATGCCGATGACACCGACTTTTGGCATACCAAGTCGAAGGCTATTCTTGCCAAGGCCCTTCTTGACCAGATACGTAAGTCGTTCCCCCTGAAGACGATTCCTAATCCCCTCTATACGAAATCCTACTACTGGGCGGATGGCTGTACATACTGGACGCCTGGATCTTACGATCCTGAGAAGGAATCAGTCGATATCATGAGACCCTTTCCTGTACGTCTCCCCGACGTGTACGTATGTGGGGAGAGTTACAGTATGAAGCAGGCGTGGATGGAGGGGGCCTTGGAACACGCGGAAGCCATGTTACAGAAGTTTTTCTTTCGATGAAGTTTTTCTTTCCAAGGTTGAGATGAGTGGGCTGCCGTTATATATCTTTCATATCTTTGTCGTCTTTCCCCTTCTCTTTTACGTTGCCTTCTTTCGGGGCCTGGTGCCTCCGTGGGTCTATCATGGTCTGACTGTTCTAGGTCTGGTCATCATTGTGTATCACTTGTACAAGGCAGTTATTCGCTGGAAGGAGAAGTCTCCCTTTCTCTGGGTGAATATCATGCACATTATTTTCGTGGGACCACTGCTTGTCTATATAGGAAAAAACGACTACAATACACCGAGGTGGGCCTTTGAGATACTTGCCTTAGCAGCCTTTGCAGCACTAGGGTACAATGTGTATCAACTCGTTATTGACGTAAGTAAAATGAGAACAGTACGCCCTGAGGAGATTTATGACACTGCCTCTGCGACCTCTTCCGCAGCCAAGGGCAAGGGCTCTGTGTGACCCTGAACTGGGCCCAGCCCCAGTCCCTGGCGAACCTCCTCGTCCGCGAGAACCTCGGGCGGGAGACAGCTGACCACATGATAGACGAATGCCGGCTTACTCTTGAAATCAGCTCCGCAACACGTGCAGATGATCTGCCCGTTTTGCGATGTTCCTAAGATAGCGTTCACCTCGTTCGTCAAGTGCTTCAGCAAATAATGACTACGCAGCTGACCCCGAGTGTTTGCGGCATAAGGGCAGTCGGCAGGGCAGACGAACTCCTTTTGCTTCTTCTCTGAATGCTCAGGGTGCCTAGACAGAATGTGACTGTCTAGGTTCTGTTTGACAGCGGACTCATAGGGACAGTGCTTGCACTTGTGCTTGAAGGTACCAGAGTGCTTGGCCTTGATGTGCTCATGAACGGAAGAGATGTTCTTGATAGGACGCACATAGTCACAGTGGGGGCACTGGACAGTGTCGGCGGTGCGGATGTAGGTGAAACGGGCCTTGGGTTCCTTGGAGTCCATGGGTGTGGGACTGTCCAGGGGGCGGCGGGCGGCCTTCAATTTTTTTCCTGGGCCCAGACTACCCCTGTTCGGCTTAGAAAAAGTGAAGTATCCTCATAGACCCAAGCCAAGTCCCTTCTCCCCACAATGCAATGGATCTCAGGCACTCTGGAGCTCACCTCCAAGGTCCGCTATGGACTGAGTAGTCATGGTCATCCCCTCTTCCGTTTCATTCCCTATGACAGACGTTGGGCCCCCTTCGCGGTAGCCTCATCTATGCGTGACTTCAGCACAAACATCCATGCCATCATTGAACCGATTCAGGCAAAAGGTCCAAGCCAGATGCCCAAGGGGTCCATTGTCCAGCTCCTCGGGCAGCCCAGTGAGCACAGTGAAAAGGCCATGCTTCTTATGAGTTACGCCTATGACAGTAATAAGGAGCTCAGGAAGATTATCCCGTCTCCCCCCACTTCATTCGTGCCAGACGACAGGGAGACCGTGGAGGGCTTCACCTTCCATATTGATCCCCCAGGATGCAAGGATGTTGATGACGCCTTCACCTTCAAAAAGACGGACGGCAGGTGGAAGGTCTACATCCATATCTCAGATGTCGACGCCTGGATTCCTGCAGCCTCCGCAACAGATGAGGTGGCTAGACGCCGAGCAACCACCTTTTACTCCCTTGAGGGGAAGGCCCTGGCCCCTATGTTTCCCCCCGCCATCTCTGAGCAATCAGCAACCCTACTGCCCTCTGACCCTTTATTTGCCCACAAAGGGCAAAGCCAAAGTCTAAAGCCCGCTCTCTCCCTCGCCTTCACGTGGACCGAGGGACGCATTGAGGATCTTCACTGGACAAAGACGCTCATTCATTGCGACAGGTCCTTCACCTACGACGAGGCGAGCTCGCTTGTCGACACTATCCCTGAGCTCACAGCTCTCCGCAATCTATCGATCCAGTTGAGCAGTCCCGATGATCAGGCGGATGCCCATATCTGGGTACAGTCCCTGATGATCCTCTATAACACACGTGCTGGCGCTCTCTTACGAGAGAAGGGCAAGGGCATCCTGAGGAGACACTCGGCAAAGAAGAAGGAGCTCCTCGGCAAGGTAAATCAGACTGGCTTCTCCTTCATGGGGATGTACGCGGCAGAGTACGTCGATGCACGAGACGCCGATGTTACTCACGCTGGCCTCGACAAGGAGGCCTATGCCTACGCAACTTCTCCTATTCGCAGATACTGTGACCTGGTGAATCAGAGGTACATTAAGGACATACTTAGCCCCGCAGACCCCCCTTTTGCCGTTGATATTGCTCCTCTGGTTGCCGAGTTGAACAGGAGACAGAAGCAGGAGAAGGCCTTTACACGTGACTTGTTCTTCATGGAGGTTCTCTCTGGTCCTGTCAAAGGGGTTGAGGGTGTCGCTGTCTCAGAGAAGCGAGTCTGGATTCCCGAGTGGAAGCGATGTATTACAGTGAAGGCCAAGGTTGTTGAGGGTGAGAAGTACAAGGTGACCTGGTATGAGAATAGGAGTCTACCCCATTGGAAGGAGCGGATTGTCTTTCGTGCTGATCCCTTCTGACAAAGTCAAAAGTTGAATGTAACATGAGTCAATCGAATAAGTCCTATGAGCAATTCCTCTTGTGATGCTAGTCCTTGGGATAAAGTGTTGGCTAAGCTGATTCCTTCGATGGAGGAACGCTGCAATCGTGCTAAGTTGCAGGAGGGGGTTGCCTATACAAAGTGTCAGAACGTCAAGGGGGTCATGACATATACCCATGTGGGCCAATTCGTTCGCTCTTACCGAATGGGTTCAGGTGACGGAATGACACTTCATTGGGAGTTCAACCTAGATGGGAAGATTTATACAGAGAACGATGCCATGTGGGGTTCTGTTTCAGGCGACGAGCTAGTGTATTATACGCCTAAGGCCGCAAGGTAAATTCTACTCCCCTATAAATGGGAATTCAAGTTATAGCATTATCTCTATTGGTTATCCTGTGGTGGGTAGGTATTTGGGGATGCATAGAGACCTTAGTGCATGGATTTGCTAAGAATCCGTCACAGGCCTTCTGCGTCTATTTTTCCTTGGCAGCCTTTGCCTTGGCTATTTTTGCATCCAATCCAGGCATGTTTAACAAGCTAGTGCTATGAGCACATAAAAAGTTGATTAGGCCGTGGTGATATATACTAGTCCGACCCCAAATGTCCTTTCTCCGTATCGTTACCGACGATGAGCCTCTTCCTACCCCTCCCGCATATCCCGCCCTGGTGACCAAGTACCAGCCCGATCGATTCCAGCAGTTCGCCATCCAGGCGATCGAGCAGGGTGAGAACGTCCTTGTTACAGCTAAGACAGGGTCAGGGAAGACCTTTGTGGGTGAGTACCAGATCGCCAAGAGTCTCCAGCGGGGCGGCCGAGTGTTCTACACGACTCCCATCAAGTCCCTCAGCAATCAGAAGTACCATGACCTGAAGCACCTCTTTCCCGATGTAACAGTGGGCATCATGACAGGCGACATCAAGTTCATTCCGAACGCCCAGATCGTCATCATGACTACCGAGATTCTGCGGAACCTGCTGTTCAAGAAGGGCTCTCTCACAGAGTCTGTTGGTGCCACGTCTCTCCTGAGTATGGACGGGCTGGATTCCGTGGTTTTCGACGAGGTTCACTACATCAACGATAAGGACAGGGGGCATGTGTGGGAGGAGACCCTGATCCTGCTCCCACCCACGGTTCACCTCATCCTTCTGTCGGCTACCCTGTCGAGCCCCCAGATCTTTGCGAACTGGCTAGCGAATCTCAAGCAGGTCCCTCTCTGGCTCATCAGTACGCAGTGGAGGGCAGTTCCTCTAGAGCACGCGGTGATCTCGGATGGAAAGCCGCTGACCATTTACACGCCAAAGGAAGAGTTCCTTCCTGATGTCTATAGGGCATGGCTGGCTGAGCGAAAGGGTGACCTGACGGCTAAGGACAAGTTTGTCGAGAAGGTGAAGAATGAGCGTCGTGCGGGTACTGAGGGGGCTATCTCTGGAAAGGTACACATCAAGAGTTTTGACCATACCCTTCACGAGACCCTGGCCTGGCTACAGACGCACAATGGTCTGCCGGCCCTCGCCTTTGTCTTCTCACGAGCCAAGTGCGAGTCTCTGGCCGCTCGAGTCCCGCACACCTTCCTGGATTCCTCGGATTCTGCAGCAGTGGCACACATCTGGGATTTCCACTTGTCTCGGTACAAGTCTCTCCTGGAGAAGAGTCCGCAGATGCACACCCTGCGTGCTCTCGCTCTTCGTGGTATTGCCTTTCATCATAGTGGGCTTCTTCCGTTCCTAAAGGAGATTCTGGAAATCCTCTTTAGCAAGGGATACGTCAAGCTTCTGTTCGCCACAGAGACCTTCGCCGTTGGCATTAATATGCCCACGAAGACGGTGATCTTCACGTCGCTCCAGAAGTTCACGGACGCTGCCTTTCGCCCCCTCCTGTCTTCAGAGTATATCCAAATGGCAGGGAGGGCAGGGCGTCGTGGGAAGGACGACAAGGGCCTGGTTCTGTACATCCCTGACAAGGATCCGCTCGATGTCTTCCAGGTCCAGTCGATGCTCACTGGGCGGGCGAGCAGTTTCCAGTCGAGGATGCAGTTTGAGTATTCCTTCCTCCTCAAAGCACTCAATGGATCCGTACCCGTGAATACAATGCTAGGTGATTCGTATTGGAGGGCACTCGAGCAGGAGGAGGAACGAGTCATGGAGAAGGATATCGCTGAGCTTCAGAAGAAACAGGATTCTCTACACTTCTCGGAAGAGGAGCTATCTGTGTGTTCTGCGAAGCGAGGCTTCGAGGAGACGATCGCAAACAGTCACAACGCAAAAAGGAAGCAAGCCATGCGAGAGTATGAGAATTGGAAGCAGGATCATAAGGACTCGATTTGGGGTTCTGTCTTTGAGAAGTATCAGGAGTATGCTCAGATTGACGAGAAGAAGCGAGCTTTGCGTGGCTCGCTGACTGCGAGGATGAGCCAGGAGCTTTCTTTGACAGCTTTACCAGAGGTCGGTCAACGCTTTCGGATTCTTGAGGAATTTCAATACGTAGATCGTAAGGACGGTACATATTGTCTGACTGATAGGGGTCGTCTGTCTTCGGAGTGTAACGAGGGTCATCCATTCCTACTAACAGAGTATATGCTCTTCTTAAATGAACATCTGACCCACTGTACGATCCACGATGTCCTGACTGTTCTGGCACTCTTCCTGGGGGAGGCGAAGGATGAGACAACTCGGGCATCTGTTGAGGGGGCAGTGGCCGAGCACATAGACTTTATTCGTGAGAAGGCGAAGAAAGGCTATGATCTGGAGAGGACACATGGGGTAATGTATAACGGGTACTGGGATCTGAATGAGGAGTGGGTGGAGCCGATGCAGATTTGGATCACGGGAGAGCACAGCCTGGCGAGCCTAGCTCACACGTATGGGCTGTTCGAGGGTGCTGTACAGAAGGCTATCCTGAAGCTTGCGGCGATCCTTGAGGAGCTGCAGGCCTTGGCTACACTGAACTCGAATGTGGAGATGCTGAAGTTTCTTGACGAGGGACGGGCAATGGTGCTACAGGACAGTATTCTGGCGGAGAGTCTGTATCTGAGGATTTAGCCTTTGCCCCTTTGCGGTCTAAGACCAGCTATGGAGGGTGGCTGCAAGCCAGGCGTAGGCGAAGCCAGAACTTACAATAATAATCGATTTAGCATAGAACACGTGCCAACTATCGACGTATCTGTTGATCTTTTCATCCTGTAGCATCTTTACCTTGCTATCAAACTGGTCGATCATTTCCTTAAGGTCGCTATAAAGTACACAGGCATCACGGATAGTTAGGCACTCGTTATTGTTTTGTATACTTAGAATCATGCGTAACTCATCCCCGTTTACACAACTCATGGAACCCATCCTGACCAGGGTTATGTCTGTCGTGTCCTGGTTCAAACCCCGCTCTCCCAAGCTTGCCTCCTCGTCCTCCATACCGGCAGACTCGCCGTCGGCCAAGGGCATGTCACACTGCCCTTCCTCTGACTCAGCCTCAGCCTCAGCCTCAGCCTCAGCCTCAGCAGATGTAGATGCAATTGCCTCTGATGCAGACGCTTCAGGAGTCACTTCAACGGAGGGACTTGCTTCTACAGAGGGAAGTACCTCTGCCATTGCCTCCCTTACTGCCGTTCTCAGCAACCCTCTTACTGCCTCTGCTACCTCTGAGGGTATACATGAGATAACCGAGGAGACAGGTGCCTCTAAAGAGACCACGGGTGCCTCTGAAGAAACCACAGGTGCCTCTGAAGAAACCACAGGTGCCTCTGAAGAAACCACAGGTGCATCTGAAGAGACCACGGGTACCTCTAATGAGACCACAGGTGCCTCGACACAAGAGATCACGGGTACCTCTAATGAGACCACAGGTGCCTCGACGGAAGAGACTACAGGTGCCTCGACGGAAGAGACTACAGTCGCCTCTGCAGGAGCAGGAGCAGGAGCCGTGACGCTACGAATGGTAGACGTAGTGACAGTCCCTGTAGCAGTCAACTCAGCCCCTGTTACAGAAAGCGGGAGGCCCGCAGTGGATGAATAACAGCTTCCTATAGGACTGCTTGGACCACCTCTCCTGAAACACATTCTCTACGAGAAATAGTTTCACCCGTTTAGACCAGAGCCATAATTAGACCGGCGGGCATTTCAAACCGGCATTTGTGTGTTTTCAATATGAGATTTAAGAAATGCTTCTTCATCTTTCATATGTACTAGTAAAGATTTACACAAATTATATTTTTCTTCATTTGTATATATTTTTGTCAGTATAATATGACTATGTTCATCAAATAAAGTTTCAGGAACAGATATAGTATTAAAAATTCGTTTTTCTTCACCTTTGGAGTGGCAATCTAATGATTTTAAGAAGGGCTTGAAAATACTATCTGGAATCTGTTTATCTTCCTCATATAATTCAATTAAATGCCTTGATGTAAAAGAGAACCTTCTATGAGATAAATACCATTTTTTATATTGTGTTTTTTCCCAAAATTCCATCACTACTATATGCTTATATAAAACCTGCTCTAAGTAAGTATGATAAATATAATTTGTTCGTAAAGCATACTTGACGGCAGATAATTTATAGTCTTCGGTATGATGCTTTCCCATTCTCTCTTACTTTTAGTGCCGGTTTGAAATGCCCGCCGGTCTAAAAATAATATACCCGACACTGTTCCTAGTATCCCCATATGATGGGAATCTAAGATGAATATAGTATAGTAGAAATGCCGAAGGCAAAGGCAAAAGCATATGCGTTCCCAAGAAGATTCAGTAAGACCTATTGTAAGAAGAGGCCGTGTAAAAGGATGGGCTTCACTGAGAGGGCATCGTGCAGACCCTATAAGAACTGTTACACAAAACGTAGGTCTAAGTAGATGGGTAACGTTTTTGCTAAGACACCGAATGCACAACCTGCGGAAGCAAAGGGTCCTAATAGTTTAGGCAGAAATCTTCCTGCGACCCCTATGCTTCCGAAAGTAACTCCTCCTGGCCCCCCTCCCAGCCCCGCTGGGAGCCTTGGTGGGTCCAACAGAGTAAATACCCCGTCTCCTACAGTAAACCAAGCCCCTGCCACGGTCGCCCAAGGTGGTCGCAGACGCCTTCATAAATCCAGGAAGACAAAAAAGGCAAAGAAGTCTAGACGTTCTAGAAAATAATATGCCAAATAGTCAGATGGGAGCTGTTCAAAGTTACCTTATGCCTACGCCCGCACAGCGTGCAGCACAAGCGGCAAATGCGGCAGCAAGAGCAGCTAAGAATGCAGCGAATGCAGCCGCAAAAGTCTCTAGCGGTGGTCGCCGTAGCCGCAGCTGCAGATCGAAGAAGTCTAAGAAGTCGAGAAGCAGAAGCAGAAAATAGATGCCTACTGTAGAATGGCAGCTAGAACTACTCGCAAGGTCGGAACCAAGGCATGCGTTTGGCACGGAACGGCCCAGAAGACTTCCGGCGGCCTGACCAAGAAGGATCTGATGAAGCACAAGGGCCGCATTATCAGCAGGAAGAAGCACGCCCTCGGGAAGAAGGCGTTCAAGAACCTGGTGAAGGCCGGCTACAAGCCGAAGAAGGGCACGTTCAAGCTGTTCAAGAAGTAAATGCCTTGCTCAACTGAGCAGTTCAAAGCCGTACGACATGTACACATAGATGCCTGTAGACAGGTTTTTATGTAGACATATTGCTATCTTCCGTCCAAGGAAGAAGACCTTCCACCTCCTGCAACAGTCCGACCGCGGATGGCTCCCCTATCCAATGCCGATTCATCCGAATGAGTACCGCCTCAGAAGATCATTTCACGAGGAAGATATGGCCACCCTTCACCTTCGGAAGAAACTACTTGACATCAGGTGCACGGGACTTTATCTGGAAACCTTTGATGAATCTCTACCTAAGTACATACCGGTGTGTATGAAAACTCCTCGTCAGACGTATCCCCCGTCCGTGTTAGCCCATCCTATTCTCTACCCCACAACGACTTTTGTCGAAGTAAATGATGTAGTTTTATGGTCATCATGTGAGAATCCATGAGGCTAGTGAATGAAGAACAGCAGCAGCCTCTTCCTTTGTATAGAGCGGAGCATCGTAGACGTTCTCTGCTGGGTCGTACCAGTGAATACTATTCGTCGAGGATACCCAGGCCACAGCTGCCTTTGCGTCAAGAAGTTCCGTCCAGTGCTCCTTCAAATCCTTTAACAGAGCCACGATACCACTCCCTCGTCCATGAAGGACCCGTTCCACCTTTTCGACAGCGTATCCAAGGGGAAAGAGAATACGTTCCCATTCACACCCACCGATACTACCTACCTCTGAACAGCCGATTAAACTTATATCGTGATTCCATCGTGACCAGAGTGCCCTCGGGATATCTCCAGAATTCCTCACGGTTAGCCAGAAGACACGAGAAGGCTTGGGTGCATTAGAGACATAGGTTGCCAAGAGTTGCATGTCAAAGGTATCTTTAATACGAAAGGTTACATCCCAGCGTTTACGAAAGATAAGAGGATGTCCTAGAGCTACCTCCTGTCCCTCCTGGATCACTAAGATGTTTTTCCCCTTGTAGGCGGAAGAGGATTCAAGAAGAGAAAATCTCTGTAGGGCGAGTTCCACTGAACCGACGACGAGCGTTCGGTGACCACGGAAGGGGACGTCGAGGGACTCTATACGCATGACCCTTTGCTTGTAGATATACTTTATCTAGTATATCTAGACGCAGAATGCAGCCAATTAGCAAAATTCTTCTCGCTTCCCTCATTATCCTCATCCTCGATATCCCCTGGCTCCTGTTACAGGGGGCTACCTTTCAGAAGACAGTTGCAGACATTCAGGGTTCCCCTCTGCGTGTCAAGGGATGGGCAGCCATTCCTGTTTATCTTGCTCTAGGATACCTCCTGGTTCAGCAGAAGTCTGCGGCTGCAGCGGCAGCCTCTGGTGCTTGTGTATATGCTGTGTATGATTTCACCACCCTGGCTATGTTCGACAAGTATCCCCTGAAGGTTGCTGTCCTCGATACCCTGTGGGGAGGTGTATTATTCGGTCTGGGCTTTACGATCCTTTCAGTGTATACCTAAATTTCCTGTATACCTAGATATCATACTTCCACGCCCACTGTAAGAGTGCCTGTCTCTGTCTGGGGCGACACGCAAGGTCCTTCGCCTTACATGCCTTCTTCACTGCCCCGTAATGTCTACGAAAATTCTTCCATCTCTGGATCTGTACTGCATCTAGCTCAGGGAGTCGTCGGCCCATCCAGTACCTGCAATACCACTGGAACCACCCTCGCTCATCAGGATTCTTCTTCGGATCAGCGAGAAGGGCGTACTTCTTTCGTCTTACGGTTACCCGCCGCCCAGATCCAGATGCAGGAACCCAGCCTGCCTTCTTCCACTCTGAGAGAGGAAGACGAGAGTCAGTCTTGAAAAAATTTATCTCTACATCAGCCTTCTCGGGGGAGAGCTTGCCTTCAGCTTCAGCATCGGCAAACCATTCCTTGGGAAATTCTCCCCTGCAATCATTCAGATACTTTCCACTGAACACACCGAGAGCCAGCATTTCCCCAGGTGTCTTATACGGAGTAAATCCCTCGGCAAACCCGGTGCCTGGTGCTTCTTCTAAGGTGTATGAATAGGACGCCATCTTATTCTTTCCCCGTATAACATCCCCCTTATGAAATGATGCCAGAGGAGACCCCATCTACTTATACGATGGAAGATTCCCGTTGTTATGGACCATCTCCCACTTATATGGATAGTCTCGAATCATTGCAGCAAATATCTCATCGCGTAGCCGTTTCATCTCAGTGACATAGGCCTCTGTCTTATGTGTAGGCGGGTCGTGGTCGATTAAGAAGTTTATCCGCTGAACGAAGCTACAGCGGATCTTATGACTGTACTGGAAGAGGAGGGAATACCTCTTATAATCACGAAGCCACTCAAGTATGGCCTCCCGTTTAACAGGAATGTCATCCATTGTGACACATGCAAGAACGGTACGTTTCATCTTCACGGTAGTGAACAATAGTTCAAACTCCAGCACCATTTTACCCAACTTCCCCACCACCCTGTGGCTTCTCGGTAGGGCCTGATTTAGTTCGAAGCGTTCGGCCTTGGCGACCAAGGGGAAGAGAACATGTCTGAGAATATCATCAGGCAATTGCACAAGTGCCATGAGGGGACTTCCTAGACTCATAGGAGCATATTCATTTTTTTCTGACCCGAACGGCCGAATAAAAGTTGTTCCCCCACCACCCTACGAACCCAAGTCCAACATGGATCGTCTCAAGGAATGGCAGGCCACTCTTACACCAAGGGAGAAGGCCCTGCATGCCCTCGCTTCCGAGAAGCTAAGAGCCGAGAGTAGACAGCCTGGCGACTCGGGTTCCTATTATCCTGAGAAATGCCGTGCCTTCCTCACGTGGTTAAAGAAAAGCCAGAAGGACAAATAGAATGTCGACGGACATAACCCAGACAAGCGGACAGACCGTCCTCATCAAGGAGCGGCCCCTCGCTGCAAGGAAACAGAAGACCATCCTCCTCGAGTTAAACAGCCGTGACAGGAACTACATGAATCTCATCAAGTCGAATCCTTTTCAGTACATTCTAGCATCTCCAATCAAGGATATTCGGTCCATTGAACTGATTGGAGGGACAATACCTGCAAGGCCGACAAATATTAATTCAAACAATAACAAGTTCACCTTCGTCGAGTCAGGGGCATCGAGAATCATCACCCTTCCTCCTGGATACTATTCTGAAGAATTACTCCTCCAAGAAGTGGCACAACTGCTTTCAGCAGGATCTCAGAGCACGTATATTGTACAGAAGGGTTCTCTAGGAAATATAGTCATCATCCAAGACGTGTATTACCAGCCTTTCCAACTCTTATTTTTTTCCACCCAGAATCCCGATGTTATAGATACCTTAAACGGTGCACTTCTTGAGCAGAGGACACCTGCACTTCTCCTCGGATTCGATATGTCTGATTATTCGAATAACCAAGATGGAATGATTATTTCCCCCTATCCAATGAATCTATACGCTAACCTTACGAGGCTCTACTTATACATGAACTTCCAAAATTCTCTTGATCTCTCCTGTATCAGTCGTGGAGCAGGGAGACGGTCCCCCTTTGCAATAATCTACTTAGATACTGAGGTAAATGGATATAAGTTTCTGAATAAGGAAACCTTTTCACCTATCTCTTACAGTCTCCAACAGCCAATTGGACGCCTGACCACTATTCAAGTGGAGTTCAGGGATGAATTCTTTCAGATAGTTGACTTTAATGGCAAGGACTTTACCCTTCTCCTCGAGTGCACTGTGCTTGAGTAAAACCCCCGGTCTAAACTCTTTTTGTTTAGTGTTAATATACACTGAAGAAATTAACCGACCTTGTTTTACGAGCGACTAACGCTATCAAGGGGAACCCCGGCAGCTTTTACGTGACGTCGAGAGCAGACATCCGAGCATCAGTCGAGCTCTGGAAGGATCGTCTACCCTATATTAAACCCTATTACGCTGTCAAGTCTAATCACTCCCCTCGTCTCCTGAACTGGCTACATGCGGAGGGGGTAGCCTTTGACTGTGCCAGTATGAGAGAAATTGAGGCAGTGCTGAGCGTAGGTTCTCCTGTCGATGACATTGTATACGCAAATCCCTGTAAGGGGAGAGATGATATTAGTTACGCAAATCGCCTAGGAATTAAGACAACGGTTATTGATTCCATGGAAGAGATCGACAAACTTGCAGAGGAGAGGTGGAAGGGGGATGCACTCCTACGTATCAGGGTCGATGATACAAACAGTGTAGTCCCCTTTAGCAGGAAATTTGGTTCTCCCCTCCATCATGTAGGCTTCATTAGTGAATATGCCAAGACCAAGGGGCTGCCACTCACAGGAATCAGCTTTCACGTGGGTTCTGGATGTTCCGATGCCAGTCAGTATAGTCGGGCTATTCTGCAGTCCTCGCAGTCCCTAGCTATCCTGAAGGCTTGGGGACATCCTTCGACGACAATTGATATTGGAGGTGGCTTTACCCAACCAGGCTTTTATAGGGCAGCGTGTGCAATTACTAAGGCATTTATGCTAAATCCTCAGGTGAAGATGATTGCTGAGCCTGGGCGATTCTTCTCCGAGGGAAGCCACGCACTGTTCGTCAAGGTGATTGGGAAGAAGGGGATGCCTGACGGTAGTCCAGGGTACAGATATACTCTGGACGAAAGTCTGTATGGACAGTTCTCCTGCATTCCCTTTGACTGTGCAGAACCGAAATGGATCAGGATTGGAGAGGGCGAGCGGAAGCAGACACCAGCAGTCCTCTTTGGCCGAACCTGTGATAGCGTAGATATGATTGCAATGACCGAGTCTACAGAGGAACTCATGGAAGGAGACTGGCTCCTCTTTCCTCGCATGGGTGCCTACACCTCAGTCACGAGTAGTGAATTCAATGGTTTTCCTAGACCACCTATCTACGAGCTAGATGAAGGGTTTGTCTGCCCACCGATGCCCGATACTATCGTTCAGTATGTAACTCCTGTGAAGGTGCCTTCTTTGGCTAAGTCAGCAAAGCAGTTGCCTACGTCAGCAAAGCACTTGCCTACGTCAGCGAGTCAATCCACTTGTACACCTCAATCTGTAGCTTGAAGCGGAAGGTGTCCTGGAACAGAGTCCATTCCACATCAGTTTCCCTCCTATTTTTTACAGTGATAAAGCATGTGCTAAAGTCGTGGCGACTCACTGAAAAGGAATCCTTCGCCATGAAGTAAAGTAGCTTTTCTTGACCCGCCTTGACTTCGTTTTGCAGGTCTCGTATCTTTTCCTCTAACTTCTGAATGTGTGAAGCATATACTTTTACACATTCAGAAGAATCTTGTAGCATTCCCAGGTACTGTTCGGTTAGCTCGTCCATGGCTTATTTATGTCTCCTGGCTCTATGCCTTCTTGTACGTCTGCCGCCTACACCCCTTGCCTGATTTAGAAGGGCTCTTTCTTCATCGGTAAGATGATTGTAAGGATCGTTATTTGTATTTACCTTAGGTTTTAGATTCTTTAATCTTTTTTCTTCTTCTTCATTTCTCTCACGTGCAGGATGTAAGGGGCTACGAAGCCTTGTACGGTATCCCCTGATAGGTTTCAGAGATGCGAGGGCTGCCTTGAGATTCTTCGCTTTCTTCTCTGCCTGGTTATTTGCTCGTGTACGATTATAGTACTGTTTAACCTTGTTAGGTTCTTGATTGGTCGAGACCTCCATCTTCTTACTTGCCAGATAATACTGATGCAGGGCTAGATGATGAGCTAGTGCTTGTACTGGGGCTAGGACTCGGGCTCGGGCTAGGACTCGGGCTCGGGCTCGGGCTAGGGCTAGGGCTAGGGCTAGGACTCGAATATGGAGAGGGAGAGGATGTATTCGATGATGCAGTGGAAGGAGAAGGAGAAGAAGAAGAGGGTGTCTTCGACGTTTGGGTTTGACTGAAAGGGGTTGAAAGGGAAGGAGGCTGGTAGGTCCTACTGATCAAAAAAAGGACTAAGCCGGATAATATAATAATTGCGAGTATACCAAGGATAATGCTCATCTAGTATAGCAAGACATTTTACAGGGCTTCAATCCATGCATTCCACTCCTCTCGCGGAATCTCCAGTTCAGCCAAGGTGTCCTGTGCACTTGCAATCTTCTCTTCTATCGATGAGTTGCCTGCAGCGATCCGTGCCATTTTATCCTGTAACAGTTCCTTGGCAGACGCAGGACTCGTAAACTCTGAATCAAATCCGCTAAAGATATTGACCAGGCGGCTGAGGTGTCCCTGGCAACACATCCCCACTGACTCGGTGGCCTCCTCATACGCACGTCGGTAGAGGTCCTTTTTCTTGTCAGATGCCTCTATCTTGGCAACTACAGCGTTCAACATGTTACGGTACAAGGCATCTCCCTCTCTGATACATGTGGGCTTCTCGTACCAGAGGTTCATGTCGGCTAGAGTGGCAAGGAAGTTACTCATGCTATCTATCTTACAGTACTTGGCTAACTTCACGGTAACCAGCTGTAGGGTCTTCTGGCCATCTGGAACCACTTGTGAGAGGAGGATGTCTGTCATCTTCTGGGTTTGCGAAGCCACCTCCCTCGTGTGCACATTCTGCGTGTCGGTCGCAATACGCTGCAGGTCGCTGACTGCTTGTGCTTGTGCTTGTGCTTGTGCTTGTGCCTGTGCTTCAGGAGGCTGTTGATACGGAAGGACAACCATCCAGCGAATTTGTGCATAGAAAGCGTGCATCTCATCTTCTCTGCCTCCTTGTGCTTCCAGAACCTTCCTCGTTGTGATCCACAGGACTCGTTCTGGGAGAAGATGCTCCCGCCACTCAGTAAGAAGAATTTGCAGACAGAGTCTCCATGTTACACCATCATTGATGAAGGTTTGAGAACGCTCATCAATAATTCTATTCTGCGCGACCATAGCCTCACGGTTCCGTATCTTATTCTCGGCAACTCGGGCATGCATCGAGCAGATAGTTGCTCCCTCTGCTGCAAAGGACTTGCAGCGGTTGCCATTCACAAGAATTGCTGAACATCCGCCTTGACGAACAGGACCAGCGTCCTGCTCTCTCTTCAGATGCTTGGCATGGTGAGCTGCACACAATGTCCCTTCGACGGCATCACGTGTACACTGACGCTCTGTTATTATAAACTCGCTGCACTGGGGCATGGTGGGACCTACTCCGTAGGTTGTATCCGTGTGTCAATTTTTTCTCGGCCACAGGCGTGTGTGCATCACAAAACTCCAGGGCCTTCCTGTTACATCCATGGGCAGAACATACGTACACGTACATCTGACCCACCCTCTTCTTATTCATCTTCCACGCAGCGGATGCCTCGTCAAAAAAGGCAGGTGTGAACTCCATAGTATATATGTGCTACTCCCCTTTATATAAACCCCCTCGGCTCCCCCTGCTCGTCCATATCCATCATCTTGCCATTAGGGAGAACCCAGACAGGAACGCCATTGTGAACCCCTTTAACAATGGTACGGTAGTCAATGGGCATCGTTACAATCGACTTCGGAACCTCCTTATACACAGGAGTAATCTTGGGCGGAAAGAGCTTTGTGAGTGGTACAACCTCAGCGGGGTTGACTTTCGGCTTAGCCTTCTGCTTCTGCTTCTGCTTCTGGGAGGCAGAACCCATTTCCCTGTCTTCTGTATTCTCTCCCTGTTTATCCCTGGCTTCCCTGGCTTCCCTAGCTTCCACAGCCCAAGCCCCTTCAACCCACTCCTCCGCTGCAGCCTGTGCTGCCTTTGCTGATGCAAGCCATTCGTCAGAAGGTTCCCCAAATTTCTCAACCTGCTTCCAGTACCAGGACCCTCCGTAGATATGGGAATCTTCTGGGATCGGCTCAGTCAGAAGGCCATGTAGACGCGGCTCATGCTTCCCTCGATCTGTCGGCCTACGCAAACACCCCTCGCACAGGGTTCCATCCGCTGGAGTGGTGCAGATGCTGACCTTAAACGCCAACCTAGTTCCTATCTTGTATTGACTGTCATACGTCATTAAGCGAGCCTGGCATCGCATTCTGGTGGACTAACTTCGACAACCGGCTAATCCAATCATTTTTTTTCAACCAGGGTACGGGCACTAGGATCGTTCGTTTCAGGCGACCAGCGGGGCATCCAATAGGGCCACGGGTCACCAATATTGGGAAAGTGCTCATTAAAGACGCTCCTATACCACCGAGCCTCTGCGGTGAGGGGCTGAGGAGTTGCATGGCCCGCCCGCGGCGGGGAAAGGCAGCACCTCACATCTTTTACTCGATCCTTAATCTCCTGGAACCATGACTTTTCCACCGAGCTCACTCCATCGGAAAAGGCCTCCTTCTCTCTCCACAGCACCTCATCGGGTAACCAATCGCCGACGAACGCCTCGCGTAGAAGCTGCTTGTCATTCCGCCTCTTGTCTGTGGGAACACTCAGGGCAAGGGCCACAAAGGCCTTGTCGAGAAATGGTGTCCTAGGCTCGAGGCCATGGCAACTGATCGAGCGATCCGAGCGGAGCACATCATAGAGATGAATCTCATCTAACAGACGCACGCATTCCAGGTCAAACTGGTCATTTGACGGTGCACGACGGAAATACTTGTACGACCCCCACACCTCATCTGATCCATCTCCATTGAGCACCACCTTACATGCAGTATTCTGCCGAATGTACTGGCCACAGAGCCAATTCCCCACGGATGCACGCACCGTGGTGATATCATAGGACTCAATGTCGTGAATCACCCGAGGAATCACAGAGAACATCTGGTCGGCGGTGACGCTAATCTCCGTGTGCACTGAGCGAATGTGCTTTGCTACCTTGCGTGCATACTCGAGATCGGTGCTCCCCTCCATGCCGATGCTGAACGTCTGCAGAGGAGGACGACCGAAATTGGTGAGGACTCGCTGGGCAATGGCACACACCAGGGAGGAGTCGAGCCCGCCACTAAGAAGAGCCGCCACGGGACGCTCACTTGCCATCACCCTCTTTAACACAGCTTCTTCTAGTGCAGCACGAACCAGGGGTGCAGGATCAACGCTCAGAGGCAGCTTTACACAGGGATTCGTGTGGTACCTCTCCTTCTTGATGGCCCCATCGGTGATCGTCCATACCTCGCCAGGAGGAAAGGCAAAGGTCTCTGTAACATAGTCTTGGATCGACTTGCGTTCACTACCGAAGAAGAGCCCACCGTTCACCCCCTCTCCCCAGAACAGGGGCCGTACTCCATAGGGATCTCTCGCCACGATGGTAGCCTGGAGCTCCTCATCGCGTAAGACAAAGGCAAACTCACCATCGAGCTTCTGCACAAAGGGAACAACCCCTGCCTCGTAGACGTCAAAGATACAGTAGAGGTGACCTATTGTCTCGCAGTCAGAGCCGGACCGAACCGGCATATTGTACTCCCGCTCAAGCATGATGGCATTGTATATCTCACCGTTACACATCCATCCCACAGAATTATCGGGCAAAAAAAAGGGTTGCATGCCCTCGTCATTTAATCCATTGATGGCTAGGCGGGTAAAGGCCCAGATCCCGTGTGTGTATTCTCCCACAAAGGTGGTTTCAGGCCCGCGGGCTTTTAGGGTTTCAACGCCCTTTGTGTAGTTGGGGCAAGAGGATGAGCCTCTCGATACGTAGGCCCATATTCCACACATCTTTTCTTATTTAACTGATTTTCTTAAGCCGTAGGCTTTATCCGCATTACTCCCGTTCGTCTACAGCGTTACGCCTCTGCCTCAGGAGCCGTTCCTCCTTTGCCTTTGCTGCCTCGGCAGCCACTCGCTCGATGTTCTCGTGGTGCTCCTCGTAGTACTTGACCTGTCCAGTGAAGAGGGGCTGCAGGAAAGCCGTGAGGATCTCTGCGTGCGAAGAAGTGGCTTCAATCTTGCCCGAGTGGTGGACCCTCACGTTGACCATGGTGGTCTCCTTGATCCAGCCTGGTGTCGCCGAGTCCGTCAGGCACAGGGGGCAGGTGTCTGGTGCGAGGATCTGTGGCGTCGCGGCAGAACCTTTGCCCGCCGTGGGCGGGCCACTTGTGGGCAAAGGGCAGAAACTGCAGGGGCTAGGGGTGGCACGTAGGCCAGCCATCTTCCTCTGCAGGCGGCTCTCCTTGAGGCGGCCATTCGGCCCACTGTAGGTGGTCACCCTGAAGGTGATGTCGCCCACGTAAGACGCTGCATGGCTAAACCCATTGACCTCGACGAACAGGCCATGAGTGTTCACCAGCGAGGGGAGCTCCTGGAAGATCTGCGACAGGGAGATTTGGGAGAATGCAGAGATGGGCATGGTAGGGGGACTTAGCTAGGGACAGTGCCAGGAGTTCATTTTTTTTGGAGGATCTGGGCCTCAAGCTTCATCCTGTAACGGTAATAGGGGATGATGAGACGGGGGTACTTGGTCTGGTTCTCTTTCATCCAAGCGACGAGGGGCACGTGAAGAGCCTTCAGCTCGTCGAGGGAGAGGGAGGCGATGTCCTCGCGGATAGGGTAGTCGAGGGTCTTGGGCTTGGACTTTGGCTTTGGCTTTGGCTCTTCGATAACCATCTGTGCTACCTGGGCAGTCAGGGCCTCCACCTCTTGCTCCTCGGGCTCCGCCTTAGGTACAGGGAGCGGGAGCTTCGGAACACACCTTTTACAGAAATCTCCCCTGTCTCCCTTGGGCGACACAGATGCACAGGCCCTGCAGACCTCCGTGTGGCACACCTGGCACTCGGACCGCTCAAAGCTGGTACGCCAGCAGGTCCCACAGCTGCCTAGGGGTGCCTTCTGGGCAGGAAGAGTCAGAGCCACGATTGGCTTCTTCAGGTTCGCGTAGAAGGCCTCAGAGCCAACGACAGGGGCCTTGGGCGGGAACGGCCCGTCGAACCAGCCGTACCAGTCGGTGCCCGTGGTGTACCGCCTGAAGCAGTCGTCGCATGAGCGGTGCGGGTCCTCTGCGATGATTAGCCGCTTCTTTGCGACCTGGCTGCATGACTTGGTCGTGTGGAAGCCTGGGAGGGCAGAGGCTGGGCCTAGGGTACGGGCTTCGCAGGACATGGGAGGACCTGTAACAGGGAGGGGTGGAGATTCAATTTTAATACGGGGCAATATAAAGAGGTAGCGTATATTCTCTTTAGCAGCTTAGCAAAGAGGAATTGCGATGGGCTCATAACCCATAAGTCCCTGGATCGAAACCAGGAGCTGCTACTGTTTCGTGTAATGGTAGTTACACGAAAAAGTAGTGGAAGAGGTCTTTGTTTTGTTTTTTGTTTACTTGACCTTAGCGGTCCGTCACTTCTGCTCAAGGCGCGCCATTCGCCTCTCGAACGAGGCTACCTCGACGGCATGGGCCATCTTCTCTTCGGCCTTAGCGGTCTGTAGCTTCTGCTCAAGGTAGGCCAGGCGCTCGTCAGCCCAGGCCCACCAGGTGGCCTTCTCATCCTGTTCCTTGCACCTCGTCGGCCAGAAGGCACGCTTGCCAGGGTAACATGCACGCCAGCCGCAGACGTGCCCGCAGGGGGTGTTGTGAGCCCCACTGTAACAGGACTTGTCGCACAGGTCGTAGACCATGAAGAACTTGTAGGCGGTCGCGTTGTCTGCCCCTCGGGTCACACTTGCACGGCGGTTGTGAGCGTACATAGGCTCACTGTTCATGCAGTAGTGGCTGTTGTCGCGGATCTTCCACCCAGGTTCAATGGTGCCGTCGGTGCGAACGACGGTGTACTCTTCGTCGAGAAAGAGCTTGTAGTCTTCGGGGGACAGATCGACGAGCTGGAGGTCGTGGCTGTGGCTGTGTCCCATTTTGCTTCTGGAGGGGGGACTTTGCATTGACTTGGTTCCAGGCTTCAATTTTTTCTGAGACCTCTTGCCCGCCCACCCTCACGGCTCGCCAGAGGCGGCACTTACTTCGGGCAAAAGAAAAAGATGGTGTAGTTCAAGAGCTTTGGTTTTGTCTTTTTTTGTACTTACGCCTTCACGGGCATGGCATCCTTCTTTGCAGCCTCGGCCTCTGCCATGGCTACCTCAGCCTCTCTCTGGGCCTTCTCTGCGGCGGCCTTGGCCTGGTTGAAGACGCGCCAGGCCTTGTCAGCCTTCTCTGCTGCCGCCTCAGCGGCGGAAACGGGCTTGGCGACGAACATCTTGCCCAGGAGTTGCTCCTGCATCTGCGTCGCCCTTCCGCTCTTGATGCCCTCGATGTGCTGGGCGTAGTCAGGGTAGAACTTGGTCATCTCCTGGATCTGCTCGGGCGTCATGTCAGGTGCGTCGAACACCTTGAAGAAGATGGCCGAGGGCTTTGTCTCGGGTGAGGGCCTCTTGTCCCACTCGGCACGGGCGGCCATGACCGTCTCGAAGTGAGCCTCGTAGTCAGGATAGATGGCGCGCATCTTCTCCATGTGCGCGGCAGACACCACCAGCTGGTAGGGCTGTAAGAACCACCTGATGGGGCACTTGTAGAGGAAGGTGAGGGTCTCAATGTCATCGTCCAGGCGCTTAGTCGCCTCCTCCTTCATGATTGCCACAAACTCCTGGCTCTCCTCCTGCCTGAGGCCCTTGAAGATCTGCAGGAGGCGCTCGTTGTCGTAGCGGGTGCTGAACTTCTTGCGGAACGTGTCGCAGAGCGTCGCGTGGCTCGCACCACCCTTCTTGGCCGAGACGAGGAAGTCGTCATAGTCCGAGTAGTGGATCTGCCGCTCGTCGTAGCGGCTGACCTTGCGCTTCTCCCTGTCCTTGGTTGCCAGGACAAAGCCGTCCCAGTCGTTCAGGAGGGCCTTGTAGGTGTTGGCTAACAGGGAAGTCGACGCGGCGCTGTGGTGGGGGCCGAAGGAGGTGTAGATGTCGAACATGGTGGGGTGCACCAAGCCATCTAGCGAGCGGACATGAGACTTGAGGAACTCGGCACCACCCTTGATGGTGGCCAGGCCGTGCTTTGCCTCAGTGAGGTCGGTGGCGAAGCGGGTGTCGAGCATCCAGCCGAAGGTCTGGGGCTCCTCCTTGTCCTCAACGCCAAGGGTCTTACGGTACTCGCTCCACGGGGGCAGAATCTCACGGGCCATTTTGGGTGGGGGGACGTTTACTTCGAGGGCAAGTGGACTTCATTTTTTTTCAGGGTTCATTTCCTTCTTTAGTCTTTCCAGATACAGAATACCATCCATAAGTTCCTCTTGTGCATGCTGTATCCAATCTAAGGTCTTCAGATCCGTTCTGTCGAGTGTAGTTCCGTACTTCTTCTGTCCAAGTGCTGAACGGTCTTGGAATTTCTTTATAACAGACTGTACGATGGTATCAGCTTCCATATGAACGAGAATAGCAGACCCCCTTTAACACACGTATGAAAAGATGGTGTTTCTCTTGTGAGAGGGTGGAAGAGCTTTGTTCTTTTTGTCTTTGTTCTTTTTGTCTTTGTGTCTTTTGTTCTGCACCTACGCCGTGCCCATGAGCTGCATCTCCAGGGCCTCCAGGGTGATGGGCTGGGTCTTCTTCCATGCCCTCTGGATCTTCTTGGCCAGGAGGTGGGCCACGGTGCCTGCGGCGCCAGCCTCATCCTTTGGCAGGGAAACAGTGATGCCCGTGTCCTCCTCGGGGTTTGCGAACGCCGTTGCCCAGGCACCGTCGCTCATCAGGTGCACCCTGGTGTTCTCGCAGTTTGGCAGCTGCAGGGGCTGGCGGTTGTTGTAGGGGTTGAAGGGGAGGTGCTCGTCCCAGGTGTCGTACTCTGCGGCACCGATGGGGGCCGCACCGTGGTCAGTCAGCACGTCGTTCAGCTCACCAATGGAGGGGAAGCAGACCTGGCGCGGGAGAGCGATGAGGTTGCGGAGGCTGATCCAGTAGCCCATGCTGATGCCCGAGCCTCCCTTGAAGCGGATGAAGGCCTTGAGCTGGGAGTAGGTGAAGAAGATGGGGTCCTCCTCCTCGTCCTCGTCCTCGTCGTCCTCGTCCTCCTCGTCGTCCTCGTCCTCAGAAGCCCCCTCATACTCGGGGTAGTTCTCCAGCCCGTCCATCTCCTTACGGCAGCAGGGGCATGAGGGGTTGCCGTCGGCGTCAATGGCGGAGATGAACCAGCGGGTCAGGCAGGAGTAGTGGAACTCGTGGGAGCACGAGAGGGTCGTGCGGCCGGTCTTGGCCACCTCAATGTCCTCGAAGCAGATTGCGCAGGCGTTTGCAGACATGGTTGATGTTTGGTGTAAAAGGAAGGTTTGGTGGGGGACTTGGATTAGGAGGGGCTATCCACTTCATTTTTTTCCTAGCTCCTCGGGCCTCGAAGAGGGCTCGCAGTGAAAGAGGCCGGCCTTGTACAGGTCCCTGATGAAGGGAGAGCAGCTAAATGCTGCGTCCCCCAACAAGCCTGGGCATGGTAAGAGGAACGGCGTCTCGTCCCCCATAGGGCCGAGCCCGTGCTTCTCCCTGATGGCATCCATCTCCATTTCCCCATAGTCACACGTGCACTTCCCGTCACAGTAGGGGCAGGTGATCCCTCCTGTCCCCACGAGCATGCAGGCCTTGTGAGGGTCTTGGGGCTTTGCACAGCAAGAGGGAAAGGCCTCTGAAGAGGCCAGGTCGCTCCATGAGACCGCCTTTTGCAGGGAATGGGTGGGGATGGGCAGAAGAGGGGCACGAGGGGTCATGCCAGGCTGTAGGCCATCCTCGTTCAGGACGGCTCTGTGGATATTCTCTGCAAGACGCTCGTGGTCAGGCAGGGAGACGTCGCCGAGCTGGAGCGTCAGCTTGGGCGTGACACCGCCCTCTGCGTTTCCCTCGCAAGAGGCCCTCGCCTCCGCCAGCTCCCCAGCCACCCTTTTACCGAAGACCTCCAGCTGCTCGATCCTCTCGGCGAACCACTTCTCCCTTGACTCCATCCGCTGAATGACACGGTGGGCGTGGGCCAGGTCCGCTTGGACCTTCTCCATAGGCGTGGCGTCCTGGCCGATGGCCATCTCCTCGAGAAAGAGCTTCTGCTCCTCGTCGCTAAGGCGACCGTCCCTCTCGGCAGGGGACGCCATGCGGCAGATGTCGATGACCGTCTGCTTGGGGCAACCGCAGGTGAAGAGGCGGCGTGCACGGTCGGCGTGCCAGGGCGAGAGGCGTGAGAGCGCGATAAGGACCTCGCTGAGTGTCATGGGGACCTATTACACACGCCATAGGTTGTTCATTTTTTTTAACGCTCCAAGCCATAAAAAGAGGACCTTCCTCTGATGTGCCCCTACCTCGCACACCTGGGCTCCCATTGAAGGTAGGGTAGAAATACCCGCCCACGTCGTGTCCGCCAGCCCCGATTGGCCATTGACCTTCCCCAGCAGCGGCTAGGCTCAGCTGCTTCGTCTAACACGCCCGCCCACGTCTCCCTCTTCGGGTCTCTTGCGGTTGTTCCCCCTGACTGCACGCAGCCGTCCACAAAGCGCCTCCTACGCTTCTTCCACTCTACCTCTGCGTGCCTAGGCCGCAGAGGGTTGATGAGTGCCCCATAGGGTAAAGACCCCGCCTTTCGCACCCACCCGTCGTGTCCCACCTCCCTGCCCTGCTGTGCAGTGTTACAGGGTGCTTGCGCATGACACGTCCGATACACCTGATAGGACGACGGGCTAACCCGATACGCCTACCTCTCCGTCCTACCTGAAATTCTTCTTCGGAGCTGCCCCTCGCTCGCAGGCCCACAGCGTCTGGTCAAAGCCAGACACTGCCTGGTCTTTCAGACCAGCGTCATGCACACCCCCTCCTCTAGCACGTCCGTATTCCAGCCCACGTAAGAATTGACTCTTCGGATCTGCCCCATCCTCGCAGGTCCACAGCGTCTGGTCAAAGCCAGCCACTGCCTGGCCCACAGCCAGCGTCATGCACACCCCTTCCTCTTGCACGTCCGTATTCCAGCCCTTTGACTTCGTCCTTTGACTTCGTCCGAGCACCGCCCCACTGATGGGCTGTCCAGGCCTGCTGCCTCGTTGTGCTCTAGTTCTCTTCCACCCCACGTTGCTATGGAGGCCTCCTGCCAGTTCAATTTTTACCTTAGGTTGACGCCCGCCCACGGCGGGCAAAGGGTAAGAGGGGCTCTTTCGAGGTCTTTTAGAGGTCTTTTTACACCCCAATAGAGGTCTTTTGAGGTCTTTTTGTCAATCTAAGCTAAAAAGTGAAGACCCCTCTTTGACCCCAAAAGAGGTCCCCATTCAACCTGTAATAAAAAGTGAAGTAGCCAAGAGGCTCTATAGCTGGTCCCCCACCCTACACACTATACCATGGCCTCCGCTGGTCTTGTTGCAATGAACGCTGCCCGTGCTGCCCTGGAGGTGGAGATGTCCGCCGAGCTGGGGGTCATTCGCTCTGAGTACCCCGAGACCCCTGCTGGCCTGAAGGCCTTCAGGGCCGCCCGCAAGGCAGCAGGCCTCGAGATCACGGCAGTGTGGACCGAGTACACCCGCCGTACCAAGGGCGGCGTCTCTACCACGGCCGCACGCAACGAGCGCCTGCGGCTGCAGGCCATCGCCGAGGAGGAGGCAGGTCTTGCGCCCTACGTGGCGGGCCCTGGCGAGAAGCTGACCTACACGCAGAGGGCCCTCAACAGGTTCCGCGAGGAGGTGCGTCTGCAGCACCAGGGGTCCTCCAGCTCTGCAGCATCGCCTGCGCCGCCCGCCGCGGTAAAGGTGAAGAAGAGCCCTGCGGCCCCCAAGGCGGCGGCACAGCCCAAGGCCCCTGCAGCAGCAGCACCAGAGCCCAAGGCAGCCGCACCAGAGCCCAAGGCAGCCGCACCAGAGCCCAAGGCAGCAGCACCAGAGCCCCCAGCCATTGTGGCGGCCAAGCCCCTGACGGCCAAGGAGGCAGCCAAGCTGGCGGCCTTTGCAAAGGAGTACGAGGAGGTCACCCTGGGCGAGAACGTCTACCTGCGCCACAAGGAGCTCGGTAACATCTACGTCAAGGGCGAGAAGGCGGGCGAGCTGGGTGCGGAGATGCCCGAGTGGGACGAGGACCTGGGCGAGTGGAAGAGCGAGTAAGGACAAAGGACAAAAGACAAATACAACAATACAACAAAAAAGAACAACCTTTTTTGTGTTTGGCCCTAGCCCTAGGCCCTCTTGCCAATGTAAAAAGTGACGCAGCAATGGCAGCATCATATAAGTCCCCACCCGAAGACGATGAAGCAGTACTGGTATGGCTACGCAGAGATGCGCGCAAAGGCAGGCGTGCACGCCGACGCCGTGGCTAACTCCTCCTCTTACCATGAGATGCAGATGGCCCTGCGCCACTGGGCGATTGGCCAGTGCACGAGTAAGTACGACGCCTATACCATGGGCGATAAGCTGGCCACGGGTCTCTACGTCCACGCCATCGACTACTGGAGCGACTTCGAGGAGAGGTACCCCCACCGCTTCTTCTACGACAGGCTTCCAGAGGACAAGAAGATGATGGCCTACACCATCGTCACGGCGCTCAACAAGGTCAGGGGCGGTGCATGGGCATACGCTCTGTGCCTGAAGGGCATGCCCGAGTACGAGGCACACCCTCTGCGCCAGAAGATCCTCGACGCTGCGGGCCTGAGCCCCGCAGAGTACGACGAGACGGTGGGCCTCATGCGGACCATCATCCAGTCAGAGGACTACTATAATGTGCCGACCCAGATCACGAAGGCGGGCAGCATCTAAGCCATAAATACGGCCAAACGAAGCAAAACAAAACACAACACCTTTTTTTACAGTACTATCCCTTGCATGGAAGCCTCTTATAGCCCCTTCAACTCTTCGGAAAAAAATGAATGGCCCCTCCTATACAAGCTATAAGTCCCCCACCAACAGGAAGCACACGCAACATGGCAACTCAGAGCTTCGCAGGCGCACTTTCCGACGCAGAGCTCCAGATGACCAGGGCCGGCTTTAGCACGACGCCCTGGATCCCCGAGTTCGGCTGGTCTGCCGCCGAGGCAGAGGCATCTGAGGACTCGCACGAGCCCCAGTTCCTTGCAGCCATGCAGTGCTTCCTCTACTTCTTCGTGGCCCAGGCCCAGCGTGCATGGGTCCACCTGGCGGCAGAGATGCAGGCAGGAAAGACTGGCGTCGTCACGGCCCTCATCCGCCTCATGCTCGCCAACGCCAGGCTGCTCCGCATCACGCCCGACCGCATGTTCATCATCACTGGCATGAGCGACAATGCGTGGCTGAAGCAGACCAGGGACCGCCTCCCCCTGGGCGTGCGCACTGGCGTCCAGCACAGCGGTGGTCTGCCCAAGATCATCGCCGCACTCCACTCTCTGGCTGCTGGTGGCATCCTGTCCAATGTGCTGATTGTCCTTGACGAGAGCCACATTGCCTCTTCCACGGGCAACAGGCCTGGCATGGTCTATGCGGAGGTGGCACGCCTCTGCCCCCGCGAGAGGTGGGACGAGTGCAACGTGCGTTTTCTTACCATCAGTGCAACAGACCCGGCCAAGGGCGTAGTCATGAGCGACGCCGGCTGCCCCATTGCGGCACGCGTGGTCCGCCTTCAGACCAGCAAGGAGTACCAGTCCGTGGAGACCCTCTCCGTGGCTGGGCGCATTCGCCCCACGCAGAACCTGGTCGTGAGCGGCAAGGCCAACGCACCCGCAGTGGCTGGGCTGAAGCGCGTGGTGGAGGCCTTTCCCACGCCCCTCTACCACATCATCCGCCCGAGCCACGGCAAGCAGGCCCAGGCATGTGCAGTACTCACGGAGGCCTTTCCTGGCTGTGACGTCATCCCCTGGGACTCCAAGGAGAGGCCTGAGGTGAGCGACGATTCGTCCTCCGTGAAGATGGACGACATCAACGCACTGCTTGAGGTCGCCCCAGAGCGCCACACCTTCATCCTCCTCAAGAACATGTTCTACGCCTCCAAGACCATGGACGACACCCACGTCGGCGTGCTCTATGACCGCGTCGGCGGCAAGGACGACACCAACCTGCAGAGCCTCCTGGGCCGTGCCTGCGGCTATGGTAAGAGCAAGCAGACCATCATCTACTCCAGCGAGCAGACCGTGACCAACTACCTGGGGTTTTGGCGCGAGGTGATCGCTGGCTGCCCGCCGCCCCTCACGGACATCCCTGTGAGCCGCCTCGACAAGAAGATGGCTGGCCAGCGGGTGCAGGCCGCCCGCGCAGGCGCCCACGAGATGCCCGTCATGCGCTCCTATGCGACTCCCGCTGGCGGCGGTGGGGGGAGCATGACTGCGGCCCAGCCCGCCGCACGCGAGAAGAAGAACGATGACGACTACGATGCTGTCTGGACTGAGTGTGCCACCTTCGAGGCTGCCAAGGCAATCGCAAAGGGCATCCACAGGCCCGGCCTCAAGGACGGCTTCTACCAGACGTCTACGACCAAGGGCCCCGAGGTGCTGCGCTATGACCAGGTGATGGCGATGAAGGGCGGCAAGAAGACGGCCAACCTGCCCAAGACTGATGTGGGCAAGACGGTCAACCGCCTCTACGTGGGCTACAACGACATTGCGGATCCCACCTCTGCAGTGTTCGTGGTCCGCAGCGTCACCAGGCTGCGCTAAAGAAAAGGAGCAACAAAACACAAAACACAAAACACAAAACACAAAACACAAAACACAAAACACAAAACACAAAACACAAAGCCCAATAAACTTTTTCATACACACCCTCTTACAGTAATGCCTGCCTCTTCGAAAAAAAATGAACCCCAGCCCTATCCCCTGCTTAGTCCCCCCACCGAACCAAATGAACTTCGCTGTGACTGCCGAGATCGCCGACCAGGTGCGCGCCACCGAGCCCGAGGACAAGCACATCTTCACCGTCAACGACATCCTCCGCGACAAGGCGAGTGGCTGGGTCAACAACTACTTCAAGGAGACCGCCTCTTCCGTTGACGTCCCCCTGGCCCGTGCCATTGCCGGTGCCGACCGCCTACTCCTCGAGGCAGAGGCTGTGACCCTGCGCAAGAGCCTGACGGCCGTGGAGAACTCCCGCGGCGAGGGCATCGACCAGGAGAAGAAGGCAGCCGTGGAGGACATGCGCCAGCGCCTGGACGTCCTGAAGCGCGAGATGGAGTACACGCAGGACAAGGCGACCCAGGATGCCAAGAGAGTGGAGATACAGCAGCTGAGGACTAAGATTACGGCCATGCGCCAGGAGATGGAGGATGGGCGAGCCGTCGAGATCCGCCGCCTGAATGGCCTGCTGGAGAAGAACCGCCAGGAGGTCGCACGCCTCTCTACCATCGCGGGCAACGTCCCCGCGGGCTATGAGTCGTTCTCGGCGGCAGTGGTGGGCCTCTCCAAACAGCAGTACAAGGAGAACCACAGGAGGCGCCACCTGCAGCACCTGCGGAACAAGTTCAAGGAGGACGGCGACCAGGACTACCTGGAGAGGGGCGTGACCTGGGTGGAGAACCACGTGGCGAGGCTATGAGTAAAGTGGACATGAGCCGAGAGGCCGAAAGCAGAAAGCAGAAAGCAGAAAGCAAACAAAACCATTTAACACAAATACAAAAGGCAATGACCTTTTTTCTGTCTTATATCTTATGTCTTCTGCATTCTGCAAAAAGTTGAACAAGCGATCAGATCCTAAGAAGGTCCGATGTCTAACTGCGACCGAAAGGTGTGTGCCTGTCGTCCTGAGACCCTGTCCCCTACAGGCTCAAACGAGTACAAATATAGCCATAATGTTGATACATGTGCCTGTGGAAACTGTCACAAGTCTCGCGTCGACTCTGGGACTCAAGATGCATATGAGAAGAGGATTCGTGCTAAGGTGAATGAGGTACTCAAGGATAAGCAGGAACACAAGCCCTTCGTTTGCCAGTGTGCGAATTGTAAGGGGTTCACGGCCAACAAGGCCGCGGTGAGTAAGGAGTCCCACGGTAAGCAGTTAGAAGATGCTAAGGCGATCTTTGCTGCGATGGGCACACCCTTTGACTCCAAGTGCCCCCATGGTCTTCCGTTCTATGCCTGTATGCCGTGTAGCCATTAGGCGAAGACCAGCCTCCCCTCTTTTCATAGAAAAATTGAACTCCCGCTGTCCAGTCACAGAAAGTCCCCCCACCACAAATGTCCTACCTCAAGCTCATTGCCACCCTCGAGGGCTTCTTCAAGGAGAATGACATGGAGAACCCCTTCGTGCCAGATGTCATTCCGAGCTACGTCCTTCTCCAGCATCTCCTCGGCAAGGCATACTCCCTCCTCCACAAGTGGGAGGGCGAGCAGGAGCAGATCCCCGCCGAGCGCAAGGACGCCAAGGCCTACTACGAGAAGACGATTGCCTATATCAAGGCAGACTTCTGCGAGCCAGTAAGTAAGCTTCTCGAGATCTTCTACAAAGGCGACATTCTCGCCAGCATTCTCTTCATCGAGGCCTACCGAAGGAAGAATGGCCTCGTCCCCCTCTTTAACACCTTCCCTAAACAGGACAGGCTCACAGTTGCGATCTCCCATGCCTTTGACATGGCCAAGGCAGAGTACTCCGTCTACGAGCAGTTCAGGCGCGAGTGCAGCGAGCGCGCAAAGGAGCATCCTGCTTCGGGAGTCGCGTGGACACCAAAGGAGAGGGAGAAGGCGAGACTGATGCGGGAGCAGTTTGAGTACACGCACAACTACGCTTACCACATGCTGGATGTGCTGGAGACTACCTTCATGAGTTAGACAAAAGACAAAAGACAAAAGACAAAATACAAAAGACAGAAAGACACAAAGACACAGGGGCAAAACAAAACCAAAACCCCTTTTTTTGAAAAAATTGACCACTCGTTCCATGGCTAATCGAGTCCCAATGTCTAACTACACTCACCAGGTCGATACCTGTCCATGTGGCAATTGCCACAAGTCCCGCCTTGACGCCGGCACACAGGATGCGTATATGAAGAGGATTCGTGCAAAGGTTGACGAGGTTCTAGCGCATAAGCCCTTTGTCTGCCAGTGTGCTAAGTGTAAGGGCTTAACTGCTGCCACAACATCAGTTGATGCTAAGGCTATCTTCTCAGCACTCGGCACACCCTTTGACTCCAAGTGCCCGCACGGTCTCCCCTTTTATGCCTGCATGCCGTGTAGCCATTAAAGCACGGTAGCTAGTATTCCAAAAAATTGAAGTCTCAGCTCAGCTCATACTCAGTCCCCACCAACAAAATGTCCTACCTCAAGCTTATGGCTACAATTACCAAGTTCCTTGTCGAGAACAAGATGGAGAATCCTATGGTGCCTGGCGTCGTCCCCGCCCACCCGCTTCTCGACCAGTTGCGTAGCCAGGCGCTCACCCTGATGCAGAAGAATGAGCGGGAGCAAAAGGAGTGCAATGAGGAGTTACAGCCCTACTTTGCTGAGAGCATCGGCTACATCTTGCACAACTTCTACGAGCCTGTTGGCAAGCTCATTGAGATCTTCTACACGGGCGACATCGTGCAACGCAAGCTCTTCATCGAGGCCTACCGAAGCAAGGGAGGGCTAACTCCTCTCTTTGACAGCTTCCCTACACAGGACAGGCTCACAGGGGCCATTTCCCACGCCTTTGACATGGCTAAGGCAGAGTACGCTATCTACGAGCAGTTCAGGCGCGAGTGCACAGAGCGTACGCAGGAACACGGGGTCAACGCCTGGACCCCAGAGCAGAGGGAGAAGGCAAGACTTATGCGAGAGCATTTCGAGTACACGCAGAATTACGCCTACCGCATGATCGACGTGCTGGAGGCTACCTATATGAGCTAAGACAGAAGACAAAAGACAAAAGGACAAAAAGACAGGGGCTAAACTTTTTTGTTCGAAAAAATGAACTATCCCGTGTATCCTCTCACACGTCCTCCATGGACTTCCGCACAGCCTTTTACATCTTATACCTGCGCATCCGCCTCCTCTTTAAGAAAAAAAGTGAACGGCGGGTCAGGCCCACTTAGCAGTCCCACTCAGCATGCCCTCCCTTGACTCCACCACCTACGTGGCAAACAATGGCTCCAACGAGCAGAAGACCATCCGTGAGGTGATTGCCCTCGGCTGCGGTAAGGCCTACGAGGTTCTGTCTACCAAGCCCTACTGGAACGACCTCTTGGCCGCCTACGTGGCCGAGCAGACTCAGCCCCTGGCCGTCCTGGAGAAGAAGATCTACAAGTCCTACGCAGCTCTGAAGAGTGCAGAGTGGTGGTTCAAGGACGGCATGAACGATACGCACCCCAGTGACGACCAATGGAATGAGGCGCACGACACATGGGCTGCTGCTGCCACCTATCACGATCAGCTTGTGGACCAGCACTGGTGCCTCAAAAAGCGGATCGACCAGGATTGGCAGGAGCTGCACGAGGTCAGTGGGTCTTACTCTGACTACCCGCACAAGCCCGAGGGCACCGTGCTGGTCGCCATGCCTGACTCCAAGAGCACAGTCCTGCTCCCCCTGTTCCCCTGGCCCCAGGCAGAGGAGGTGCGTCAGCTGACGACCTTCCTCACGACGCCTGAGGACACCACCCCTGAGGCAGCCAGCCCTGTGACCTACCCCTGCCAGACCAAGCTCACTGTGGCCTACATTCTTGCGGACACGCCTGGCCTCCAGAAGGTCAAGGCCGTCGTCACGAAGGACGGGGTGCTGCAGCTGGCACCTAAGGAGATGTTCGACAGCGTCGAGCACTGGGTCTCCTCCCTGCCCTACGTGGTCGCGGGCTCCATGACCGTCACCCTACCGAAGGCCACCGCCGGCATGAAGCAGAGGGTCAGGGCATTTGCCGAGGGCATCGACGCTCAGCCCGACCTCACCCTGCAGCAGAAGATTCAGGCCATCTATGACGAGTTCGGCCTCAAGTCGTTTGTAACCTTGGGGAGCGAGACGCACGAGGTCGACTGGACGAACGATATCGACTGGACAACGTGCGCCTCTGTGACGCCGGTGACGATGCACGGCCGCGTTGTAGGTCGATTCGCCCACTACACTGACCTGGAGCTGGTTATCGTTAACAAGACGAAAGAGACTATCTGCCCCACGAGCGACACGCTATGTGTAGGCGGGAAGATGCTGGACAACCTCGAGGACTTCCGTTGCGGGGATAACCTCATCTTCGTACTTTACTGGAATACTCCCAAGACACGTAGGAGTGTAGTGTTCGGCCTGAAGTACACGGCCTGAGTGCCAAAAAGACAAAAGACAAAAACATACCAAAGACATAAAGGCTACGGCCATTTTTTTACAGAGTATGTCAAGCCCCAAGCCCTTCGCCGAGCGTGTGTCTGATTCCGTAACCATTCTCCGTAAGATACTTGAGATCGGGGTTGAGAAGGATTCCGATGAATATATCCAGACGAAGGTCCACCTCGATGCCTGGATCAAGTCAGGGGAACCTGGTGTTTACACTATTCCCTTTCGTACCTTTGGAAGAGTCGCTCACATGACACTTCCAAAGTTTGCTGGAACTGAACCTATATATGTGTTAAAGAGTGGTAAGAAGTCGACCTAGCGTTTAACCGTATAACACAGAGGATTCAAGAAGATACCGTAGAAGGGGTAGTACACGGGCGAGAAGACGAAGGCCAGTACTACATATAAGTAAAAGAGGGTTGCATTCGGGTTAGTATTCATCTGGTAGCAATACGATAGCCTGGCCGCCCCCAGGCCATAGACGATCATTGAGCTCAGGTGAAAGATCAGTAAGAGGGGAAGAGAAGAATACAGACTCTGCAGCGATCCTAAGATAGATGTCATATCTGTGAATCCTTCAGTTTGACGCCCTACTGCAGCATTTATTAATCCTGAAGCATAATCCACGAGCTTCATACTATATAAAGAAAACATAATAGTATACTCTATGGAGGCGATCAGCCGTGGTGTCCTAAGTGGTCTTCTCGCCTATTCAGTCCATTACGGGGCAATGAAGGCATATAGCACAATGTGTGTTTCTGAGGGGGTCTGGGGATTCGTCCAGGGGCTTATCACGACGGGGAGTCCGGTATGTCAAAGTTTACTGACGGTGGCATCCCAGAGCCAGGTATCCTATTCTTCCTTTGTCCTCCTGGGAGTAACTCGGGTGCTTGTTGATCTGCTCCCTGGGTCTGAAGGGAAGAAGTAATATTTACAGTACAACAGATGAGTCTTATTGCCACCTCAGAAGGCTCACTCTACGAACTCATGTGTCGTGGGAAAAAAGATGCATACTTCTATGAAGACGGTCCGAAGTCTGTCAATCCCTTTGACACGTCATACGCTCAGCAGGAACAGATCGTACGAGAGATACGCCGAATTCCTCCGACGTCGGGTACTGACTTCGGAAAGATGATTGAGTTTCCCATCGATATCGTGGGCGACGTGCTCGATTCGATGACCCTCGTCATTAATCTCCCCACATGGCTCCCTCCTAGTACTCAACGCACCTTTAGCAACACGCAGATCTCTGACCTGGCCGGTGCAACGTATGGCTATGTGAACGGGATAGCCTATTTTTTATTTGAGAAGATATACCTCTATCAAGACAATACTGTGCTACAGGAATTCAGTGGCGACTACCTGTGGGCCACCGCACAGATCAAGGGATCCTATGCGGATAGTTTACTTGTGGATGAAGAGACGGGGACACACGATGGGTCTGTAGCGTCAATTGGAGCAAATGCCATGCCGGGCACGCTCCGTCTACGTCTTCCTACAATCGGCTGTAACTCGGGTGATAAGGGCTTTCCCCTCGTGGCTACAAGCTCGCACACATACAAGCTCCGCTGTAAGGTGAGGAAGATCGAGGACCTTGTGGAGACGTCTGCTGTAACTCAGGACAAGCCGGTCCCGTGGGGCCTCCAGATGCAGGTAACTTCGGCCACGCAAACAATCCCTTTTACATCGCTCGACAGGTCCGCCCTAGCCCCTCTGAAGGTCCAGCTGGAAACGCAACACATCTTTCTCAATAATGTGTCAAAGGATGCCCTTCGCTCCACTCCCACGGAGATCCCTTTTACCGCAGTCTATGAAAATGTCTTCACCCAGACGGCAAATGATAGTGCTTCAGTGGGTGTTAACAGAAGGATAGATGCATGTCATCCCTCTGACCGCCTCATGTGGTTTTTCCGTACTCTAGATGACATTAAGGCAAATCGTCTGTGGAAGCTCACAAGCTTTTCAACCCTTGGACTTGTCGTAGCAGGGAGGACGAGGGAGGCGAACTGGCAACCCTCGATCTGGAGAGATGTCACCAACTTTGCAAAAGAGGAGATTGACTCCCAGAAGGAAATCTATACGATGAACTGGGGCCTTGGGTACGTATCTCCACAAAAATACTCGGCCAGACAGGCGGATGGGAGTATAAACTTCACCACGGCGGACAGGCCGACGCTATACATGTCGCTGAACGGTGGTGTGGCCACGGAGCTCAGGGCGATTGTGGACAGCTGGGGTTCCTTTCTTACGGATGGAAAGGGACGGGCTGAGGTTTTGTCCTTTAATTAGGTGGACTACAGGAAAAAATTGAACGGGACTGTTATGTCACTACCAGTCCCGCCATGAGCCAAACTTTTACCCGTGCCTTTCTCCAGGGTTTGCCAGAGCAACGTAAGAGGGAGGCAGAGCAACGTATGAGGGATCAAGCTGACCAACGTGTTGCAATCCATGTTAATCCTATACAGGAGTCTGCAGCACAGGGGAAAACCTCTTATATGTTCGAGCCCGATAATAATAGACATAACCCACGGCATCAGTCGATCACCGTGCTAACAAACGATGATTTCGTCGCCGCTTTCCAGCGAAAGTTTCCAGACTGTACTGTCACGTATCAGGAAGCGTGGGTTGACGTTGACGCAACAAACAGGATCCTCAAGAGGGGTGTAGTGATTGACTGGTCGTAAGACGTAGCCCCAAGGCAGACGCAGATGCAGACGCAAGTGCATCCAAGTAGCCTTGCCGCCCAGGCACGACCCCACCTTTAACAGGAATCGGCGGGGTATAGCTCACCTCCTCTGCCCTCTTCAGAAGCTCAGGGGTAATGGTGAGCTTGAAGATGAGGCGATTTTTGGTGTAGGCAGCAAACCAATCTTGCTCCTTCCTCGGTGCCCCACACGAGTTGTAGACGTAGTACTGTTTGTACGCCTCCTCGGTAATCTTCGGCATGTGTTGCATAATCATCCTTTTGCGGATCCAACATGTAGTAGCGTTCACATCCTGCATGGTAGCCTTTGCCCCTGAATCAAGGAGGAATTTAACGATACTCCGTGGATGTCGTGCAAAGAGGGCATGGGCCAGGGGCTGGGTGGCCCGAAGGTAGGATAGATGTGTGGAGTTCAGGCACTCTGGATTCTCTCTAACAGCGGCCTTGACCTCATCGAATCTCGAGGAGAAGACACCTGTATCCCTTACCTTATACGTCCTCATGGGGACCTTAGTCTGCCCTAAGATTCTCTTCATTTTTTCTGGGGGCCAAGGGCCAAAGGGCCAAGGGCCAAAGGACCAAAGGGCCAAAAAATGAACATACCCCCTTACCTCTAATCAGTCCCACATGATCCCTATGTCAGTTGACACTATGCGTGGGCTGAAGGCCAAGAAGGACGAGGATGTTCGTCGGTTCCAGGTTCAAACCCTGGTCAAGTTGATCTACGCACAGGCCGTCGACAAGGCATCCACTACAACTGAGACCTCATACATGCACCAGTGTGGCATGTATCAAACCTATTACAGTAGCGAGGTCTATTCTAAGAATACAGAGGAAGTGCTTCTAGCCCTTCGTGACCTCTTCCCAGGGTGTAGGGTTAGTGCAAAGAAGTTTGTTCGACGCGGGGTTGGAGGCCAATTTGACTATGAACTTGTAGAAGTAGACAACATACACATATTTGCTGATAAGTCTGCAGAACACTACATCGCCGTGGACTGGTCTTAGAAAAAAAGTGACTCATATACCTCCATCCCTCTAAGTCCACATGGGTATATATACTGCTTACGAAATCGAGTTCCTGTCAAGGATTGACTGGGACGATGACCTTGTACGCCAGCCCTTCACCACCATGAACTGCTTTTGGCTGTATCTCCGCGACTTTCCAGAACAGCGGCTGGTGATAAATCTCTATAGCACAACCCCTCTAGCCGAGGTTCTACGCTTTCTCATCAAGACCTTCAATGCTCCCTTGAGGGTCAGGGAGTATGGGACTACTAAGTGGCGACTTACCTAGAAAATATCAGGTATACTAGATGCTAAGAAGCCCACTTAGTACGAGTGAGCCTGTTCCTCAAGAACCTAAGGGTCCATCCCTTTTTACTCGTGCTACGAGGGCACTAAGTAGAACAGTGTTTGGAAGACCAGGCAATGGTATTGCATCATCAAATGGTCAACCACGAGCTACCTGGAGTAAGAAGTTAGCAACTTCAACTATTGCAAAGTATATACGGGATAAGTTTAATATTGTTGATCCGAATGCTGCAAATAAGGCTGCGGAATTTTCGATGAAGGCCACAGCAACACGTCAGAATGCCGAACTCTTAGCAATGTTTTCTTCTGCTGCTGCAGGTTCTGCTGCAGCAGTTGGAGTGGCAGGTGTTGCAACAGGTCCCCTAGCCCCGGCTTTTCTAGGACTCTCACTTCTTCTCATTGTTCTTCTGCGCCAGCGTGGCATGAATCTGGAGTTATATGCCAATCTAATTGCAATTCAGGGTGAGGCAGATGAGATGTTCATGATTATGAGTGTTGTTGAGACGATATGTAAGGAATATTCTATTGACCTTGATACGGGCACTGTTCGCCTTTGGTTAACCAAGGTTACAAATTATATTGCCATCATCGCTGGACCAAGTGCACTCGATGTAATAACATCAAATAGGGATAATCTTCAAAAATTAGTTACAGACAAATCTACCTTTGCCACAGCACTTGTAAAGCAGGCACCCAAAGGTAAGTGGAGTAAGATATTTGATGATGCAACATCATTCTTTTATCGTACTATCGCACCGGGTGAATATCTTCGCGTGTTGATTCGTGAGATAGTTATCTTAGATATATTTTTTGGTATAATGATGTCAAAGTTTGATTTATTTTTACTGGAAAAGGGAGACCAAGCAAAGAAGGATTGGATAAATAGTCCTGCGTATAAACTACTAAAGGATACAAACAGGGCTACTGCTGCTAAATTTTCTATGATGGGCCTTCAACGAAACTTAGCAGCTGTCAACTCGAATACTTCTGGGGAAGGGAAGAAGAAAATCCTTGCTAAGTTCTTGGCTGACCAACAGCGGATGGATGCATCCTTTTACGGAAATGTTGCGAGTACCTTGGATGCCACAAAAGAAAGAATAGCCATGCTTGCTGGAAACCCTAGCTTGGAAGCACAGATAAAAGAAATTAAGCAAGAAGAAATAGATAGTGTTGTAGAACAAACTGGATTACCTGCGGCTAGTGCTGAACAATTAACAGAAGTTGCAGAAGAAGCAGTAGCAGGGCCTGCAGGACAAGAAGAAGGTAGAAGACATTCGGCTGCATCGAATAACTCGACTGGATCAAATGGAACGGAACCGAGACCGCCTTCAACTGCTAGCGTTGGTGGAAGACGAACTCGGAGGTTCAGGCGTAGGAAGAATCTTACCCGCAAGCGGTGGTAACTTCTTACGATGCAGAGTAAACAAAAAATAAGTGAATCCCTCGAAGGACTGTTTTTTCTTAAAGGAATGCACTACATAGTCGCCCATGTGAATCTTCACGGGCCCGCAACAGTAATAGGCAGGAAAGAGCCATTGCGTCGACGCCAGGCGTAGGAAAGGTAGCTGTGAATGGTACTGCTGGTTTGCAGCTGGATGCCCTGGTCTACGCAGACGCCCCGCTCCAATAATCTTCAAGGTATTTCCACCATTACAAAACCCCTCTAGCGAATCAGGATGATACTCGACTAGAATCTCTTTTATCAGTGGAGGAGAAGCAGAAGCAGAAGCAGAAGCAGAAGCAGAAGCCATACCCACTCTATGCATAATGAGTTTATGTACCTATTAAAGCGATTCTTACACTCCAGATAAGAATGACTCTCTGGATAGACTCGGTCCCCTTTAACGGAGAAGAAGTCATGTTCACGCGACTCAAGTATATGTATGCGGTGGTAGACAGGTTTATTATTACTGAGCAGCGTCATTCATTCACAGGAATACGAAAGGATGTATTGTACACTGAGTTGATGAAGGAAAGATTTCAACCATATTTAGATAAGATAACATTCTTAATAATTGAGACTCGTGTTACAGGGACATGGAATAATGAGTTTTATATGCGTAATTATCCTCGTGAAACTATTCTAAAGCTTTATCCTGATGAGCCGTTCATTCTCAGTGTATGCGACTGTGATGAGATACCAGATATTTCAAAGGTTAATAAGGATAATATTTACTTGATGACAGGCGAAGGATGTCTTTACATGAAGCAGGACTTTCACTACTACAATCTTTCGTGGTATATTGGTAATTGGACCCGAGCCTTTTTTGTAAATGATATACTTCTAAAATTAACACCCGAACTCCAAATTTTTCGTAATATGAGGGGGCCTTCTACGGGTGCAATTGAGAGTGGATGGCATCTTTCTTACTTTATGTCAATAGATGATATGTATCGTAAGATTATATCCTTTTCACATGAAGAGTATAATAGACCAGATACACGAAGCCTCGAGAATATCTCGTATTCAATTGCACACGGGCAGGATGTGTTTCACAGATCTGATACTATTCTTAAAAAAAATACGTTTACGAAGACATATCCTCCAGAAATAATGGAACTCCATGCAATAATATGCAAGGAGCAAAAGACTCAAACCTCTTACACGGCGGTCATCATCGAGACCCGTGAACACAAGGCACTCGAATTTGTCTTACAAAACTTTCTTAGCACAATTGATGCACCTATTATTATTTTCTGCGGGAATCTAAATAAGACCTTCTGTGAGAATCTCTTTACTGCCCCCCTCATCTCCTTTAGCAATAGGGTGCGTATTATAAATATGGGTATAGATACAATGAGGTGGACAGAGTACAATAGATATGTCTCGACAAATCGCTCATTCTATGATGAAATCAAGACGGAACACTTCCTTCTCTTTCAAACAGACACGATGCTTTTCCCACGATACAAGGAGTATATAAATGAGTTCTTCCAATATGACTATGTAGGGGCACCATGGAATAACGACCGCTTTGGTGGAGTTGGCAATGGTGGATTGAGTCTGAGAAGGAAGTCGAAAATGTTAGAGATCATCGATACAGTCACCTACTGCGGTGAGCCAGAGGATATTTACTTTTGCAATAATCTTCTGGTCGATCTGCACCGCCCAACCATGGAGCAGGCGAAGAGATTTTCCGTGGAGGAAGTCTTCCACCCCCAGACGTTTGGGTGTCATAAACCCTGGGATAGGGGGTTTGATAAGGAGCTTCTTGAGGCATATCCAGAGATTCGTACTCTATTTGAACTAAACGGTGTAACACCCACATGTTAGATAAAACCAAAGGCTTAAATTCACGACTCCATATAAAAAAAGAATGACACATATCCCTAAGGCTATTTATATGTGTCATGCAACAAAGGAGCTAGTCGAGACCCATTCCGCCCATAAGTGGCGTGCCCTAAATCCCACCTATGAGGTGCACACGGCAGGCGATGAGGAGTGCCGCACCTTTCTCAAGATGAACTACCTCCCCATCTATCTCCAGGTCTTTGACTCGATTCCTTACCCGCCGATCAAGTCTGATTTCTGGCGTCTCTGCGTCTTACTGAAGTACGGAGGTGTCTATGTCGACGCTGACATTGAGCCGCTGGTACCGCTCGACGACTTTCTGGAGCCGAATGCCAACTTCGCCACCTGCCTGTCTGATTACACCGTGCTGAACCCCCATGTACTCGCCTGTGTCCCCAATCATCCGATTATTAACGACTGCATCGACACCTACCTCACCTTTTACAAGACAAAGCGTGCCCCTGATTACTGGGGATGGTCGATCACTCGTATCATGAATACATCTATGCAGCTTATCCTTGGTGAAGTTGTAAGGAAGGAGGGACTCTACGAGGACTTTCAATTCATTACGGAAGTCTGTGGATCGAAGCCAGAGGATCTATACACAGCCTATTGTTCGTATAAGGGAGTAAAGCTCCTCATGAATCGTGCGACAAATTATGATGCAGAGAAGCATACCTTTCGCTGACGCCTGGTCACCCTCTTTCCTATGGCCCCGAGAATAGCTATCCCCTTCTTGATCGCCGACAGGTTCTCAGGGCCAGCGTGTCCACCTTCTGTAAGAAGGATCTTCGTCTGGGGGGCAACTGCCTTGAGAGAAAGCGATTCATTGTTCGTACACATCATATCATATCTCCCATGCACTGCCACTATAGGAATCCCCTTTAACCGATGGGCATCTCGCAGAATCTGCCCCTCATCCATCCAACAGTTATGAACATAGTAATGGTTTTCAATGAGTGTGAGCGAAAGAACTTCAGAATCAGGTGTATCGTCTTTCCTAGGATGTAAAAACGATATAGCGTGTTCCCAGCCCCACCATGCACGAGCAAATTTCATGGCTTCAGAACCATGTAACTTCTTTTGGTAGTACCGTAAAATCTCTCTCCATCCCGCTCCTTGCAGGCGCAAAGGCAGAACACCGACGAAGGACGACCAGGCCTCGGGATATATCTCGCTAGCACCACCTCTCTCGTAGAGCCACTGATTCGACATATCTTCAATAAGACACACTGAACGAAGCAGCATACCTTTAACACGTTCAGGATGGGTCTCTGCGTAAAGAAGGCCAAGAGTTGTTCCCCATGACCCGCCTGAAATGAACCATTTCTCTACGCCAAGATGTTTCCTCAAGGCTTCCATATCTTCAATTAAATCCCAGGTGGTATTATTCTTCAGGGAACCGAAGGGGGTCGACTTCCCGCAGCCTCTCTGGTCAAAGGTGATCACGTGGAACTTCTTATATAACCCTATTGATCCCCGTTGTATGCCTCCTCCTGGCCCTCCATGAATGAGGAGGAGAGGGGGTTTTGTGGAAGGTCCATAGACCTCAAAATATATGGTATGTCCTCCTGTTACAGGAAGGAAGCCGGTCTGCGTTGCAGGCAGAACCATCTACATAGACACCATAAAAATGATACACATCCCTGCAGTGAGATCTAGTCCAATGGATCTTGTTGAAGAGTATTATAGGACAGGACGGCTGAGTTCTGGCTGTGCTATGACCTGTGGGACATCTCGACTGTGTGGGACATGCGGAGAGACGCCAAGCCCTCCAGAGAATCCTCCACCCCCTATGACACCACCACCGAGCGAAGATGTTCTCTTTGTCTATGATCTCAGGCAACCCATTGATAACATCACAGCCACCCTTGTCTGGTCTTTCTTCTCTGAGTCGTACGGAATCTTCTTGCCTGAGAAGGGTCCTTACACGAAGTTGCTGTGTACACAGCTAATTAATATTCCAGAGGTGCATAAAAAGATGGCAGAGTTTAGCAAACACTACGATCTTCGTTGTTTTGACACTGTATATATTCTACCTGGATGTGTTATGCAGGCTCATATTTAGTGACTTCTCTAGGCCGTCGCCGTCGTACCTTACACCATCACGGGCCAGAAATCCATCACGTTCTCCACGGCGTCATAGACGAGGTCACGGGTGCTGGAGTTCAGGTCCTTCATCTTCAGCATGATGGAGGGAGTAGATGGAAGGGCGACCTGTAGACCATAGAAGGGCTCGGCATCAAGGAGCAGTAGGTTCAGCAGGTTGCTCAGCATGGCTAGTACCTGCGACATGGGCAGACCGGTGTGGCGGCACGACTTTTTCACTGCCATAGAGGTCTTGTCGGTGTAGGTATAGGTGAAGGTCTCGTCGGACTCACGTGAAATCACGACGGTGTCATCCATATTAGTGTTCTTAGGGTCTCGGATGACGGTGAAGACGATCTTTGCATACACGGGCGACGCCACAGCAGAGGCCGTGCAGGGGCTAGAGCACTGCCTCTGACGCACCAGCGGGGGCATCATCTGTACGAAGTCCAGCTCCTTCTCGCTCAGATTATCCGTCAGGAACTGGCGTACCGTGCCAGCGGGAGAGCCTGGGAAGACGGGGAAGTTACTGTCCAGGTTCTCAATCAGGTCCAGTGTCACGCGAATGTACTCTACACGAGGGCGGGAGTTCCACAGCCAGGAAGAGGCAACGCACTCGTAGATGAACCACTTGAGTGCATCCTGCTCCTCATTCATATAGGTGAAGTAGTGCTGTGCGGGGTACTGGCGACCGCTAGAGAGGTTGTTCAGAACGGTGTCAACTGCTATCCCGCGCTGGCCAGCGTTCCAGCGTGCCAGAATGTCAGTCCAACCGAAGAGGCGAGTAGGCTGCGAAGAAGTCCAAGTGCTCATATCAGGACCAGCTCAAGGGACGGCCCGGCCCGTCAACTTTTTTTCCTATGCATCATGCCTCACGAATCTCTATGCCGATATCATCCACAGAGTCAAAGGACTGTTCGAAGCTGGGCGGTGTCCAAGTTACCCCTGTCGGTCCCGTATACTCTACCGTTCCTGTTGAGGCGTCATCTTCTCCTGAGCCAGTTGGGCCCTCTGTACCCGTAGGACCCGTAGGACCCTCTGTTCCTGTAGGACCCGTACTAGTCGGTGGTAGCACCGTTCGCAAGAGAGTTCTTCCTCTCATAGGAAAGGGAGTGCGGCTTCCACCCCCCTGTAACCTTTCCTCCAGCTGTCGTATCCTCTCAACCAGGCCTGGCACATGCTTCCCCAATTCCTCTTTTACCTTCAGATCAATGTTCGGTGAAATGGCATCACCCCACACCTTCCTCTTCTGCTTCATGAAGACAGTGGCATCTACTGCCAGCTGTTTGAGTCGGCTATCCGTATTCTTGAAGATATGAGTATGCTCCACTCCATGGGCAATATCGGGCCTCTTTAACATCGGCACTGACTCGAACTCCTTCTCGAATTCAACAATGATTCCATCAGGAATAGGGGGCGACTGTTCGATCAAACGATCTAACTCAGCTCGTGCAATCCCCAGGAAATCAGAACAGTCCAATCTCTCCATAGGGCTCAGGGCAAGTTCGACTGCAATTTGACGTTGAAACTTCCCCCACGCAATACTTGCAACACGATTTGACTCGGAGTTCTGAGCATATCGGAAAAAGTTACCAAGAGTCGTCAGAATTCCTGTAAAAATCGACACACTGCCAATGCCGATCTGGGCATACTTTTGACCGGTTGGATTATCTCCCACTAAGCTGTTCATCACGAAACTGGCGGACCCTGTAAGAGTCGATAGGATAATAACTGGTACAGTGATCATCATGTTATTCATGCTCATCCGTTTTTCACAACGGTCATGCATCCATCTGTAACAGGCAGCCACATCGGACCACCCAGCCATGAGCTCTTCCTGCTCCTTCGTCCAGCCGTTGTTGGGTCTAGGGGGGCGAGGCGGTGGTGCTGGAGCCCCGTCTATCTTTGTTGAGTTTGCGGGAGACGGGGATCTCGATGGAGGTGAAGACATTCTTTTAGAGGTTGGGAGAATCCCTCACGTATTACCTTCCAGGATCAGACCAGTCTACAATGAGTGCCCCATCCTTGATGTATATAGAAGTTACACGAATCTTTGTTTTTACAGACTCAATAAGAGAATAGTGATATATATGGTCGAGACTTATCGGATACCTAAGTATCTTACTGTTCCGCATAAAGTTCTCTTCTAAGATCATTGCCACCACTTTTTCTGCCTCAATAGTAATCATCGAATGAGCATAGAGCAAGGAAAAAGTGGGAAGATCCATCTTAGTAAGATGTTGAGAAGTGATCATTGAATCTTCCTCAAGTACCAGGTTTAAGCAACTAGTTCTATTGCATACCATAATGTTACCTAGCGGATTCAATGGTGTCAGGTACCGTCTAACCGATAACTGGTTTGAACATCTCGATTTAACTAAGTTTAATAGTAGACCTATCACTTACCTAGAGATAGGGGCATTTTACGGAGCAAATGCTATCTCTGTTGCGAATACCTATGCCTCTCACCCTGATAGTAGATTATTTCTGGTAGACCCATGGGAAGATTATGATGAGTATCCTGAGTACAAGGGACAGCAGCCTCACGTATATTCTAACTTTATTAGCAATATCGAGACCTCTGGTCACAAGGAAAGAATAGATATTCGTCGTGGATATTCGCGGGACGAAATTCCTAAGTTTGCCGATAATTTCTTTGATATGATCTATATTGACGGAAACCATGAGCCTGAGTATGTGTTAGAGGATGCGGTTCTCGCCTTCAGGAAACTGAAAAAGGGTGGGGTCATGATTTTCGATGATTATGGTTGGGGTGGACCTGATCTCACTATGCGTGGAATCGATGGGTTCCTGAATGGGTATCACAAGCGCGTGAAGCGTATTGGTCTGAAGGATGAGCAGCTGTTTGTAGAGAAGCTCACGTAATCTCATTCATCAGGTCTGCGTGCGTCTTGAAGTTGGTGAAGATATATTTCAGTGTCTTCATCAAGTCATCAAAGAAGTTGACCCTGCCAGAGAGCAGGTGGTATGCTCCCCTGACACTCACATGCCGAAAGTCATCTGACTTGTCGAAACCGACCATGTAGATCTCAGTGCCACTGATCTTATACTCCTGTAGTTGCTTCAACGAAGTCCTCTGTTCAGCAAAGGGGCTGTTCCAGACAATGAGCCTACTGTCATCCTCTGTTACAATGTCCGAGTACCTCCCCCGCCTATACCAGCCACGGAAACATGCACCCAGATCGTAGTGCAGGAGGGCGATCCTATCGGCCAGATCATCGTGCCTCTCACGTGCTGTCTCCTGCTCAGTATACTGCTCCTCTGTCAGGCCCTTGTGGGACCTGAGTGCAATCTTGTAGAGAATGTCATTCTTCTCAAGCTCGTAGCTCCTCTCGAGGACGTCATAGACTCCCTCGAGGAGGTGACAGAACCGGTGGACGGCAATCTCACGGATCATATAATTCGTCAGAAAGGGTGTGGTTGTCATTTGGGCTATGGGACCATCTCATGTTCCTCGCTGACCCTTCATTTTTTTCGCAGCGAGCCCCTTGGTATAGAGCTCCTTGGCTGATGCTGGAGTAAGTGTCGCCACATCAACTCCAGGAATGGATACGAAGATCTTCTTTTGCACACTCTTCTTATACATATATGGCCCATACTGTCCCGTGGCAAAGACAAAGTCTCCCACGACCTTTTGTGATGCCGCGACAGCAGACCTTCCCTTTAACCGCTCAACTGTCTTATCAATGGTCTCTCCGTCGATCCAGGGTACTCGCACCTCCTTCCACTGGATGTATTCCCCATGTGGCCCCTTCTTCTTATATATCTCTGCATCATCGTAGGTTCCTAGACGGAGGTTTGCCAGTGTAGCCTTAGCATTCTCCAGGGTCATGTCACGAATATTCGTCCCCTCAGGCAAGGCAGTGAATACACCGTCCACCAGAAGGAGGGGTACACCCTTTTTCGATAAGACTGCCTTCATGCCCTCACCCAGTTCACATACCTTCTCTGACTTACTGGGGGCAGAATCACTACTCCGCAGTCGATGATAGATATCCTTATAGGAAGCCCAAATATCTGCACACACCTTTTTCCAGGAATCCTTTCCTTCTGCCACCAAGTCGAGTCTCTTTTCCATGGTTGAGGTGAAGGAGTAGTCGAACAAGGCCGAGAAGTCTTTGAGACACATATCGAGCACTGACTTTCCTAGAGCGGTCGGCTTGAGCTTCTTCTTATCTACACCCACCTTCCTCTCCTTTGACACAGTAAGAGGGGGCCACGACCCTGGAGAGACGGTATGCACGAGGTACGATTCTACAGACCCAGGGCTATCGTAGACTTCCACGTACTCCCTCGAGAGCAGGACGTCGATAAGCGAAGCGAACGTTGATGGACGACCTATTCCGCACCCCTCTAACTCACGCACCAGGGTGGCCTGAGTGAAGCGTGGAGCAGGGGTCGTTACCTTGGGTGCTCCAGTAAGATTCTTCCACTGTATCTTTTGTCCCTCCTTCATGGAGTCGAGGTCGAAGTCTTCTGCTTCTGCTGATTCATCGGTGGAAGAGTCAGCGTCAATATCGACCTGCTTCCCAAGAATCTGCCAGCCCTGGAAGAGAGTCTTCGACCGACTCGTCGACCACGAGAAGGCGTCAGGGTCAGAGTCCAGGCGAAACTTAACCACTCGTTTTACACCTGTCGCTGGAGCCATGGCCGATTGCATGCTTCTCTTCCAGATGAAGGCATAGACCTTCTTCTCGGGTGCTGTGTACTCATCGCCAAGTGAAGCCAACTCCATATGGGTTGGACGAATGGCCTCGTGGGCTTCCTGGGCGTTAGCATTCGCATCCTTTGCCTTAGGAGGTTTTCCCAAGCCAACATACTTCTCCCCATAGGTCTCCTTAATCCAGGCATGGGCGGCAGTCACTGCTTCGACTGACATGACTGCAGAGTCCGTCCTCATATATGTGATGTGTCCTCCCTCATAGAGTTTCTGGGCGATTTGCATCGTGTTCTTCGGATTCATCCCATAGGTCGCCGATACCTCTTGTTGCAGGGTACTTGTGATCAAGGGCTTAGGGGCGGCAGAGCTCCAACTCGAATCTTTAACCGAAATCACAGTTGCCATGTTTGACCCATGGACGTTTTCTAGATAGTTGAGTACAGATTCCTCGTCACTCAGCTCATCTTCCATGGTACCCTTCACGGGGAGACCAGTTCCAAGTTCAGCACTCAAGACCCAGGCCAGGCTGGCGACATGTGACTTAATTTTCGTTTCTCGCTCATGGACCAGCCGTAGAGCAGGTGTCTGGCACCTCCCAGCGGAAAGGCCTCGTCCAACGAACTTCCAGAGAAGGGGTGAAATGGTGAAGCCAATCATCATATCGAGCACAGACCTCGCCTGCTGGGCATAGACCTTGTCCATATCGATCTTCCTGGGATTCGCAATCGCCTTCTTCACGGCTCCCTCGGTAATCTCATGAAAGACGGAACGGGGGAAGGATAGTGGATCCTTCTTGAGTAGGCAAGCGACCGAGTAAGCGATAGCCTCTCCCTCTCGGTCATCGTCGGCACAGAGATACACGGTCTTCGCCTTGGCGGCGGCCTCCTTGATCGCATTCATGGTGGCCGACTTCTCCTTCATGAAGGTGTACCTAAGAGTGAAATCAGACTCCAGGCCGATGGCATCCAGATCTTGCTCGAGGGTCCTGATGTGCCCCATGGTGGCCAGGACCCTGAAGGTCGGCCCGAGGAAGGAGCCAATCTTTTTACACTTTGCTGGGGATTCAACGATGACGAGATTCATGTGGGACTGTTCTATGTAAATACTAAAAGGTCAACTTTTCAGGAAAAATTGAACTAGCTTCGCCTATATATCCTAGTCCCCAATGGACTTTGTCTATGTTGTCATCGAACCCGAGGTAAACCCTGTGGCATTTGCAACGTTTGCTGATGCCAAAGCGTCTGTACTAGAGAATTACAGAGAGGTATTGGAATTCGAGGAAGAGGAAGCAGATGGGGGGCTTATGGCCTCAGATGTCGACGTGGAAGAGAGTGACACCGGTGTGACATATCTGTATATCGAGAAGGGAATCAATATCTATATATATAGGTTACCTATCGTGCCGCCGAGCGTATGTATGGGCTGAGTGCACTGCGTTCATACCTAAGGCATTTTTGCACAGCTAGGTAGATGAGAAGAGTACAGAACAGTACGCCGATCACAGATTTCGGGGGGAGGAAACAGATCAGTTTCGATGCACTCTTCTCATCTGATTCCGAGGAGGAGACGGTCCCTCTCACTCGTCCTCCAGCCGCCCCGCAGGTGCCTCTAGTGCCCCAACAGCCCCCTAGCCCCGACTTTCCCTATCGCAGGGAAGATGATCCCATAAGCGTATGGACTCAAAAAGTAACCGAGTCCTTTGAGAAGGCAAGTAAGAAGCAACTCCCTCCCGATTTCAAGGAGAGCCTGGGTCGTCTTAGTTTTTTCCGTAAACCAGCACCTCCCCTCTCCCAAGAGCATAATACCTTAGTATCCAAAGAGCAGACCAGCACGACCACCATAGACACGCAGTAAGTTATATGTCTCCGCCCAAATGTACATTGTGTACGCCGGCACAGAAGAGGTCAAGGTTCCTCTGTACGGCTTGAAGGTCAAATCAAGTTCAACCCGTCTAACCTTGTCTAAGTTCGCATGACCCATTGCATTTGTAATGCCGAATTGTTCATGCTGTGTGCCAAAAGGAATATGATAGTAATACTTGTTATGCCAGGGACTCTTTATCTGCTCCATTCCTGGGAGAATACTTCTGAAGAGAGCAGGCATATCTGTTGCATATCTTACCAGCGAACCCTCGTACAGTAAGGCTATCGAGGATAACGGCTCAGAATCGAGTACACTGTACGCAGGAATCAGTGCCTGTTTCTTCCCGAGTCCCTGTGCATCTGGCCACCAGACGTTTGATGTGTTCCCCAGTGCATTCATATCCCGTGTAGCAAGGAAGGGGGCATTGAAGGAATCAGCCTCAGGGCGATGGGCCATGAAATATAGTTCCCTCGTGAGGTTAGGAATAGATAGAGGTATCTTGGCCGAGGAAGCACCCCTGGTCTCATAGATAAACGGGTAGTGCTGGACTATAGGATATTCGATGTTAGCCAGACGAATACGATTTGCCTCTGGCTTATCAAGGTACACATATTCCAGTAAAATATATGAGTCAATGATATCAAGATTAGCTGGAGTTGTAAAGGTACTCGTCACATTTGACCCGCTCGCGGAAACATAGGTAAATGTCGTATTTGTTAAGGGGACATAGAAGGGTTTATTATCTATGCAGTATATCGTTGTTGTTGTCTTTGACGTGGAGACCATAGTTGACCCTGCATTGGATGTATTGCTCGTGTTCGATGATGAGAAAGCCAGTGGTGGCTGAGAGACGTAGAGGGAGTTGAGGGATGAATATGTGATATTAATCTGAACGGCATCCAGACTTATGGCGTCAATTGGTAGGGCAGCCGAAGGGTCGCCACGCATGAACCAGAAGGGCAGAGGGGTGATGATTTCTTGATTCGTCGCAGTGTGACCATTGGTCATTGCCGTGAACCCATTGTCTGAACGACCTAACATACGATTCACGGAAGTCACCTTCTCGAGCGGAGTGTGAAACTCATCTAACACCTCCATGAGCCTACCATCGAGTGTATCAATGGGTTCACCTCCAATGGTTACCTCTGCCTGTTGTATAAGGGCATGGCCGACCGAATTTGTCCATCCGAAGACTGGCTGAGTGGTATATCCTGGCGGGGCAGCGGCAGCGGCAGCATTATATATTCCCTGGATATCTGGCATAATTGTAACAAGGAAGGCTCGTGTGACGAGCTGTCCTCTGCGGGGAATAGTTGCCTTCGCCGTCTTACCGAAGCTTGACTTGCCGTCAAAGTTGAGTCTGAACCATTCGGTAGTGAATCGCCCCCCCTTAAGAAATACTCTCTGGAAGGTGTCTATCTTAGGAATCCCCTTCGGAGGAAGAAGTCTGTCGTCCTGCAAGCCTGAGTACAGGAGGGAGAGGAGACTTGCTGAAGACATCTATCTATCCATGGGGGTTAGTTATAAGTGTACATATTTACCCAGTTAAGGAAAAAATGAAGTATTGGAGCCCAATAGAAACCAGTCCCCATGAATACCATACCCCTCGACATTATTCACCACCACCTCTTCCCTCTTCTCGATCATCCCACGAGGATCGAGATGAACCGCCTTCTTCCTCCCCGCGAGAGGAAGCCGACTCGCCTGAGGAAGGAGGTTGTCACAGAGTTCTCTGCCCTGTACTCTCGGGCGATGATACAGAGGCTGATGAAGACGATGGCAACCTGCACCCAACGAGTCTTCGTAAAGACATGCCGTGAGTTCAACCATACCCACTTTCAGTGCTTAAGGCACTTTAACACCTTTCAGAAGAAGTTTCTGCGTCATCTTACTGCCGTCTCTGGTAGGCTGAATGAGCGTCTACCCGCCCCACCTTCCTTGTTGCCCGATGCCCCGCCACGCTGGGAATTTGTGACGAAGTATATGAGGAAGGAGATTAGGAAGCACATTGACGACTTCTTTATTGCAACGGTAGCGGCCTTCAACTCAACTGCCCCCAAGATCAAGTTCCGCAACGAGTTTACTGTCACTCTTCCCCATCACACGGTGGTGAAGCTACCTGTTGTGCCCCCTGTCGATTACTCAGAAGTGTTACATGCCTTTCTCGAGGACCAGATGGAAGCACAGATTGCACGGGGCAGGGAACTGATGGCCTTCTGGTCGGCCAGGGGGGATTTTGATTAGGGCTACCAGGCTAAAGCGGGATGACGTATGTTACTTAAGATGTCGGCATGTAGTAAAAATTTTCAATCAAAATTTGCTCTAAGTAACGGTAAAACAATTTCCTTTGACGAGTATGCCCGCATGGAAACTAAGCCGGCCGTTTACTGCATACCAAATAAACATGAACTGATTCCTGTTTTTTGTACGAAGCGGAATCCTCATTTTCGCCACAAGCATTGTGCTGATATGGAGGGAGACCCTATGACACAGTGGCATGCTGAGTGGCAATCGAACTTCCCTATTACAGAAATTCCCTTCAAGAATAACTCTAAACAGTTGCGTGGGCGCCGTGCCGATGTCGTGATCCCTCAATTCAAGCGGATTATTGAAATTCAACACAGTAAGATTGAGAGTGGAGAGGTTAATGACCGCATGGCAGACTATAAGGTACACGGGCATTCGGTTGAATGGATTGTTGATTCCCAAGGATGTATCCTGGTGAAGAAGCTCGGTGATAGGATTGTTCTCCATTTTACAGAAAATTGGCTTTATGAAAGTTTTCGTGGATGTGATTCGGTATATTATGATATCAATGAAATTATCTATAAGGCAACACCATCACATGTAAAATCTTGTCAGATTGAAGTGTGTGAGCCGATGTTAAAGGTGGACTTTATTAATAATATTAATACGTCGAAGGATCTCTGGAGTACAGGTGAAATGGCACAGTCGCACATCTATGTGAAACAGAAGGGTGCGGGTAGTGGAAAAACCTATGGGATGATGCAACTATTAAATGATGATCCTGAGATATCTAACTTCAAGTTTATTATCTTTATCACAAAGCAACATTCGGCTGTGAACGTAATGGTCAAAGAATTTATGGAACAGTATGTGGATAAAAAGTTAACTAATATTCAATTGGATCAAGAGCCATTTATCGACGGAAAATTTAATTATACCATGTATAAGTTTGATAGACAGTACATAGTGGGATATAAACATAAGATTACAGGTGTTTACACGTATGCTATTTTTGCGACAGTTGACAGTTTTACTAACTCAGTGGGAAGAGCAAATAGCACAGCACATGATACATTTGTTAGTATAGTTCAGTCTATTAAAGAAGGAGTAAGTAAGGTTACTCACTCAGGTAGATTATCGTTTGCTCGAATGGAGACAATGATTAATAAGGAAACACTTATTATGATAGACGAAACTCAGGATTTAATAAAGCTTTATGGAGAGGCATTTTTACAGTTTGTACATTCGACAAACACCAACCTATGTGTTGTTGGTGATCGTCTTCAGAGTCTACAAAACGAGGAGAATGCTCTAACATTTTTACACAATGCAGATATAACAATGACACGTATAGTTAGAGAATCTGCATCTAATGAAATTAGACGGTTCTCTGACCCCCTTCTCTTACGTTTTGTAAATAAGATGATTAAATTTAATGAGTGGGGCTTACCAGAGATGACTCTCCATGAAAATCACGGAGAAAGGGATGACACACTAACTGTTTTTTCTGCAAAGACAATATATGCAAATCAAGACTCTAAGAGTGATGAAGTGGTGCGTGCTGTCTCGCAGATTATAGACTTCTTTGAACGAGAGGTAACAATAAATAAGTGCATTCCTGAAGATTTTTTATTTATTACTCCCTTTACAGGACAGAACCCGTTAATGGATGCTCTCCAACTTGCTATAAGTGAATTTTGGAAAAACACTATGCAAAATAATACTTCTTATATTGAGGAGGTAAAATCAAAACATAAGTACTGGAAGGATGTAAATCCTAATTCTTATACACGATATGCTATATTTCACAAGGCACAGGATGTTGGTTCTATTAATCTTGAAGAGTCTGAACACGCTACTAGAATGGTATCGATCCACACATCAAAGGGGGATGGACGCAAGGTGGTTTTTGTTATTGGAGTAAATGAGTCTTCTCTTCGTACATTTAGCCAGGTAACTAACAATCTTATTTATAATTCCTTTTTGCATGTGGCAATTACAAGGCAAAAGGAACGCCTTTATTTTCGGCTAGAGGAGAACGGGGACGATGTGAATATAAGAATTAAGAATTCTATAGAAGGTGTGTCTGTACTAAGTACTACATTTGACTATCCCAGAAGGGCGAATCAACTATCCCGTCTAGCAGATGACATGTATAGGTGTCATTGGGATTCATTATATGAAAATATTATATGTAAGGTAGATACCTCTCTAGAAGATATTATTCCTAAAGAAAAGGATAATAAAGATAATCTATTAATTGATATGGGTGATCATAATATAAGATATTCATCGATGTTAATAAATATTATGGTACACAGATGTAATTATGAATTTAACGAGACTCTTTCATACGGAAAAAAAAGTAAAAAAACCGTCAACTTCGATATTAACTTTAGCAATATAGAAAAATATGCAGTAAAGGATGTATATACCTGGAAAGAATATATACAGGTATTAGCAATAAATACTAACATTAACTCAGAAAATAAGAAGAATTATAAAAATTCTATAAAATCTGAAACAAAAGAATGTCCCGTAATACCTATGCTATATTTTTCAAAAAATAATACAGATCTTGACTATGATAGATATTCAATAATAATCCGTGCAACTATGGATCGAGTAAGGCGTGAGCTTACATCTCTTAGTAAGGGAGGAAAGTTAGATTATTTTTGTCCAATTGAAAGTGTGATATGCTACTATATGTTAGAGTGTATTCGTAGTGGAAAGTACCAGAAGATAACTATTAATGATGTATATAACATAATTCATTTGTACAGTAAAATCTTTGACCATAGCGCAAGGGGACACGAGTCTTGTCAGTGTAAGATGCATTTTTCGGCCATGCTATCTAAGATGAATGAGTATGAAATAAAGTGTCATAAATACTTGCTACAGCATTATGATCGAATGAATTATTTGACTAAGTTGTTAGATGATTTTTCGAAGAAATATCCCGAGGTTGTCTGGTTTTACGATTCTTATATTGATTATGATGGACAATGTGATGATATAAATATATATAAGGCATATAGACTGATAGGATATGATAAAGAGAATGTATATGTATTTGATATAAAACCACAATTAACCCATATAAATCATAATGAAACTAAGGTTAGTGGGATTCTTGATACATGGTTAATTTCACATGTATCAGCCAAATATCCAAATTATGCAAACAAAAACATTATATCTTGTGTAATATCTCTTAATATATCAGAGGTGTATACTATTAATTGGACTGAGCATGTGCGTGCAAATTCAGAATATCTGAATAAGCAGATATATACAGTAATTGAACAGACCCATATATCTAAAAATAAATCATACTACAATACCTTTATGAATGTCATAGAGGAAAAGAAGGATGTAAAAGAGGTGATTTCTCACCTGCAGTCATCTTACATAGATGTTGAAACTAAAAAGAATAGACCTATTCCTCAATATATTATTGAGTTTTGGAAAGTTATGAAAAACAGGCTTGAGGATGAAGATGGAAAAGCTGCAAAATTGGCTCTCCTTACTGAATATAAGAATGAGAGATATTTTCTTACAAAAATCAATAGATATTTACATAGATCTCTGAATACATTCTTTGGGATTGAAGAGGATGACGATTGAGTTACTCCGAAAAGTCCTCGCCATAGATGATCTCATCGTAGCCCAGTTCAGTCCACGCTTGTTCCTGTAGGGCAGGCTCCCCGCCGACCATTCGGCCGATCCACACTCCGCAGATCCCCTGGTCTGTGGAAAACTCATTTTTCATCCAGCACTGCGGATATTCACGGAGAAGGGCCTCTAGATAATCGTATACAGGCATGTTTCGGTACTCATACGTCACCACAAGAAACTTAGGATCCTTGCGGGACAGTTCAGCTTGGACAAAGAAGCGATTAGCGATCAAGGTTATCCTCTCATCACCCTTTATAATAAGATGAGTTGCCTCCAAGCGATCTAATACATCGGCAGGTCCTCTAATCTGTAACACCTGCGTTCCGTCAACACCCATATAGGGGTAGACTCTTGCCCCCGTTAGGCCTCGCCCTGCTAAAGGCATAAACCACCTCCCATATCTAAACTAATGGACTGGTCCTCTCTCCCCATAGATATCGTGGGTGTAATTGCAGCCTATACAGGAAAGCTGAAGAGGCGTGGCGACTCCTTCGTAAACCAGATTGATCTCCAGTCGCCAGCCCTTGCACGGGTCCGCCACTGTCTACAGAAGAAGGCCCAGATACAACCAACCACACCTTTTACAGAGATGCCTTTTTCCGAGATGAATGGTGTACTGTATAATAATACCTTTTACGGATATGGGTCAGCATCTTTTTGCAGAGATGGGGATACTACATGGTACAAGATTACTGAACCGTGGTATATTTGTGTTAAAGGGGATCCTTTGCCCGCTTTGCGGCATCCCTACTTCAAGCACGTAGCTCCGTGGCTTTGACTAGACCCTTCGGGTCTGTTCCGCTAGGCTTGAAAAAATTGAATGAGCCTCCGCTGCAACTCCATAGTCCCCGCAATGTCAACACAGGTTGAAGCCCCTAACCACGTAATTCTCTCCCCCCTCGCAGAGCAGATGGATCTGACCACCATGGTGCCTGAGAAGGCCCTCGCTGCAGGAAAGAATCCTGAGATCTTCGTCTTCGATCTCGACTACACGCTCTGGCCCTTTGATTGCGATAAGGATGTCATAGGCCCCTTTTACCAAAACCCCCAAGGAGTCTACGATTCCAGGCAACACTGGGCGAACCCCTATCGTGACGTGCCTGACATTATGGCAACTCTGTATGACGCTCACATTCCAGTGGCCTTCCTCTCCCGAAACCCCAGCCACGCCTCCATTGAACAGCTTCTCAAGACCATTCCCATGCAGACCGCTAAGGGCAGACTCTCCCTCTGGGACGCCATGCCCAATCGTAACTACTTTCACGCCTTTAGCACGGTGGGAGCGAACAAGGGAAAGACTCTCCACTTCGCTACCTTGCGTAAGCTAACTAACGTCGCCTTCGAGGACATGCTCTTCTTTGACGATCTCCCGCAAAACATTCACTATGCAAGGAAGCAAGGGACAACAAGCGTTGAGCTTGACCTTCGCCGTGGCCTGAACTGGATGTCCTTTCTAAATGGCCTCACTCTGTGGAGGGCGCGGCATTAATCCATATAAATGTGGCTCACCAGACCATTCTGGAAGCGTAGCCAGTCGAGACGAATTACATACACGAGGACCTCCCACTCCTTATTCGCCTCCCCATCAGGATGTTTAACAGAAAGATTTAGTTTTACACTCTGTAGCTTCGACGCATTTGCTGTCCCTGACGGCTGATGCTGGCCAGGTGTCCTGGTGAAGGAGTAGCCATAAATATAGTCGGCGTACGCTGCATACCCGCCCGCGTGAGCGTGACAGATGTGTTGACGAAACCACTGTTCCTCTTTTTGTATGATTTCCACTCCATTCAGATAAATGGATGCTTGCACGAGGAGGGGACTACGCTTATTGAAGACAGGGTCGAACTCAGCCTGAGTAACAGAAGAGAAGTTCACCCAATCACCCTGTATGGTATTTGCCTTCCGCCGTATAGTCCAGAGAATCTCCTCCATCGGATGATTAATCTCGAGAGGAAGCTGAACATTGATCATGTCCTCCGTCGACCCTGTAACACTAAACTTGAGCGGCTCGGTAAAGCTAAAGGTTTCCACCTTACGTATGAGCGTCTCAAAGGGAGACCGAAGGATTGCCTGTCGAAGCTTACCATCTGTATGGGCGGTATAGGTGATGAGCTGAATTCTCTTGAACTGAGGAACACCTACGCCAGTCTTAATCACTCTGGGCGTGTTTCCTGTACCATCCACTCCCCTATCAATGACATTTATTGACTTCCCCAGAGGCGTCGGATCGTTTATACATGTATCGTACTTTGTCCCTGGTTCTAGTCCACTTGTGACGCACTGAGAAAAGGGGCGAAGGGTGATATGAATGCGGACAGATCCCTGCTTCGTTGCAAGAAGGGGGAAGCCTTCACTTAACTTAATCCGTTGGAAGAAGAAGGCGAGGGGGACACATAGGGATCCAGATTCTGTAGGAAAGGGACTCGTCTGGAGGGGCGTATAAGGAAACGGCTTTCTCCCCAGACCATCAACCTGGATTCCGTACTGGGACTGGAGAGACGCTTGGAGACGTCCATAGACATTAATGAAATCGCCATCAATACGTTCAATGACTATACCATTCACCTCTAACTCAGCCTGTTCGACAATCACAGTTCCCAGACTATTTGCATAGTTCCAAATGTTTTGACCTGGTGCATAGACATACTGTCCTGTCTGAAATCTGCATATGCTTGTATCATCGAGCCAGTGACCCAATTCAATCTGTAAGAAGGTGCTCATGAGGATATCTCCACAGCCGACGGAAGGAACGTCAAAGGTGAACCTCTGACCGAAGGAGGTAGGACCACGGAAGGGAAACTGTTGTATGGAGAGGGACAGAGGAAGTACCTTTCTGTCGGGAGTAGGGAGCCACCACGTCGACTGTGCGTCAAGGGGGAAGTAATGATTGTCTTGGAAATCTCTTGGTGTTTGATCGAGAAGCGTTGTAATATCTGCTCCGAAGACTACAGAGTCCATGCTATGATGCACATCTGATTAAAATATCTGGCTTAACACCCACACCCTCTTACATGATAATGGAGTCCTTTGTTGGGCTATCCCTGATTTCTGTAGCAATCTATAACATCCCCATGCTGCCTTGGTCGGCTCTCTTCGCCCTGAGACCATGTGGGCTAAGGCTTTACGTCTTACGAGATCCTATTACCTGTAGTCGCATTCAAAAGAAGATTCAGGGACGGTCTAGCGTCACGACGGATGATGGGAAGAGCGAGGGATATTCATTTGGCCTCTGGTACTGTGTGCATGTGAGTGATGTAGTATGGATTTTAGCTACTCGGACCTCTGTCAAGAAGCTTTTGCGGGACGATGATGCTCCTGTGGTTGTGGTGTAAAAGTTGAAGAAGGGGTCACCTATTGTATTGAGTCCCATGTCAGAAGATCAACCACAGGTCGTCCAACCCCAGGTCGTTCAACCCCAGGTCGTTCAACCCCAGGTCGTTCAACCCCACGTACAAACAAAGAATGCTAAAACTGCAAGTGATGGGAATGCAGCAGAACGTATTGTGTGTGCCTCTCCAGAAGTCCTTGCTGCATTAAGTGATTACCTTGAGCGAAAGATTACAAAACTTACAGTTATACCTGGGAGAGAGAAGGCAGACATCCTAGTTAGCTTCGATGAGGGAAAGCCCATACGCATTCAAGTGAAGAACGGGACCGGTGGCGGGCGGGGATGGAGTTTTGATCGTCGCTCGCTTGATAAGTATACTGAAACATATCAAGAGTTGCTTAAGAGGGTTTGCTTGAAGGCTGGTGGAGAACGGCCTGAAGTCGCGAGTGATCCTGGATTACTGTCGAAACTACTTCTGGGCGAGAATGAGGATCAGAAACCCGACTATTTCATGCATGTGACCATAAAGGACAAAAAGGTTCGCTCACTGTCGATCTGTCCTGCAGATCTCTTTCTCAAGGCTCTGCAGAAAAGATCTTATGAGAAGCTCATCCCTAAGATTACATGTGTCCACTTATCTGATCTGATTTACCTGCAACGTAAGGGCGGTGGTACAAAAGACAATGCTCCCAATCATATTCAGGCAAAGCTTAAGTCGATGCCCAAGATGATTATGTGTGTGCTGTTGCATGATGACCAAACCACGCCTCCACCCCAGGAACAAACGCCGTAACCACATTTACGACAATACTGTTGCCGAGATAGAAGAGTGCATCCTCTTGCGAAACAGAAGGAAATGCATAAGTCGAGGGAAAGCCAAACATCCCCAGGGTCTCTTTTACTGTCAACCTTCTCACCCCATCCCCCACCTTATACAGACCTGTTTTTGCCCCTGGTCCACCTGATGAGGCACACACAGTAATACCCACTGAATCGACGCTGTATACACGTTCGCCCTGCCTGCCACCCTTCTTTGTTGCCTTTGATACGATATCGAAGAGAATATTGGGCTTGCCGGCAACCACCGACTTCTTCGGCTTTGCTACGAGACTGTACTTTGACATATCGATGTCATTCTTAACGAGAGAAGAGTCGATAATGCTTGACACAGGAACATTCACACCAGTTCCGTCAGGAATTGTAAAGGGCTTGTCCTTCGTCGCCACGATAAAGATACGCTGCCTTGCCTGGGGTGAGCCGTACTCTGCCGCATTAATCACCTTCGACGTGACGAGATATCCCCTCTGCGTCAGCTCAGACTCAATTGTACTATAGGTCTTACCGTCATCATGCGTCTTCAGATTCTTCACATTCTCCAAGATGCATATGGGTGGCTTCTTGGCATCGATGATCTTGAGAATCGAATAGAAGAGGTTTCCCTTTTCCACATCCTTGAATCCTTCCCCATTTCCTGCAATACTGAATGGCTGGCAGGGGAATCCAGCACAGAGGAGATCAAAGTCGGGCATAGTTGCAGTATCGATTTTGCGAATATCATCCTTTGGCTCCAGACCATAGTTTGCCTTGTAGATGCCGCGTACACCCTCATCGATGTCGCATGCGAGTACACAGTCAAAGGCCGAGGATGCATTGAAGGCTGTGTGAAATGCACCGAGGCCACAGAAGAGATCAATGTAACGAACCTTTTTCTGGGCAACTACCTCTGTCGTGGGCCGAGTGGAACCAAGTAAAGTGCAAAGAGCATCCTTGTTCTTTCCACTGTAGCCTTTGATCTTTCTTGCCTTACACAATCCCTTCAGCTGCTTACTTGTCTTGCTCGAATAGTCCATGATGGTCTGACTGGTATTACTCACAGAGGATTAAATCAACTTTTTCCTTTATCCTCCCCAGCCGAAGGAAAAAGTTGAAGGGTCAGCCGCCCCCTCAGCCAAGTCCCTCAAGTCCAAATGTACACTGCTGACATTATTCACACTGCTAGTACCCCCATGCCCTCTGACGCCGCCAAGCTTGCCTCGGCACTGATCAGCCTGGTCGTCTCAGTTTCTCTTGTCTGGTCTATCTTCACGGTGGAGAATAGGAAGTCTGTGCGTGAGTTCATCACTGATAAGAAGGATCCCGAGGACGAGGACGATGAGGAGTCAGAGGAGGAGTCCCAGCCAGAGGCGGAGGAGGTCGAGCCTGAGGAGATCCCCATGGGCGAGCCTCTTCGCCGCATGTGCGACTTCGGCTGCTGCCCCTATGGTGAGTCCCTGACCTCCTATTACAGTCGCTTCAGCACCTCCGCTCTCGAGGAGAGGAAGAACCAGTGCAATACACAGCGTGACTTCACGGGGGAGGAGTACAATAAGGCGAAGGAGGCATATTACTTTGCGAAGGAGAACTTCGCTGCAGTCACGAATGCATACAACCACGTGATCAACTCTGCAGAGAAGGTGAATGAGCTCTACGAGATGCGTGTCATGCATCACCAGCTCGAGGGTCATACCAAGGAGGAGATGTACTCGATGCTGGCCGCTGTGCACCAGTGGAAGTCCTTCTGCTACGCCCCAGAGGGCCTCTATCCCTACCAGAAGGAGCTGTGGGAGAAGGTGCTCCTCAAGAAGATTTATAATAACGATAACCTGGCCTAGGGCCTAGGGCCTAGGGCATAAGACATAAACGCCCACTAACATCCTACAAATAGCTCAAATGCATACCATAGAAGTATATGTAAGAAACCCTGAGGAAATCTACAAGCTAACCTCTTTTTTACAGGAAAATCACTATGCCTTCGCAAACAAGGGCACCGTACTCCTCGACGAGCGAAGCTTTTACAGTAAGTATACCTCCCCGCACCCTATTACACCTTCTCGTGAGTTTGCATCTCTATGTGGAAAGGAGAATCTCACTCGTGATGGGAAAATTCATGCAAAAGAAATCTTTCTCTTTCTTTCGAATCAATTAAAGAACCCGAATTGTTTTTTTCTCGAGCAACTCATGCAGACAGAAGAGTACTTTGCCGCACTGCCGAAGAAAGGGTTATAGAAAATGTTCGAACCCAATATATGAACAATCTATCGTTCCGTGGCCTCCGTATGGCCCAGCCCAACTATGTGGCTGAATTTAACTGGCCTGTGGGGAAAGAGATTCCTGCTGATCTCCGTCGCCTTACCGTCAATGAGTTCTACCTTGCAATCCAGCTGGCTGCGAGATCTGTACGGGAGATGAAGGAGCCTTTGCCCGCCAACGGCGGGCCGAATGCAGACCCTCCCGCTCACTACAGGGAGAGATATGATCAGCTCATTCAACATCTGAACAACTTCTTACTGAAAAAGGATGGTAGCCTGAAGGAATACATCGACAAGCAGATTGATGAGGTCACGGCAGAGATTTCTGCTATTCACGCCCTTCTTGCCAATGAGTTCCAACCGGCTACGAGGGTGGTCGAGCCCCTTGTCTTACCGCAGGCAGAGCCTGTCAGCGAGCCAGAGCCTGAAGTCCAGGCCCAGGCCCCTCCAGTAAAGAGAAAGGTTGGCCGTCCTAAGAAGGTTAGGTTCTAACATGTATATCCAAAGTCATACACCGCACAGAGCCACCAGACTTCTCGAACTCCCGTGTATCTATTTCCCGTATCTTCAGTCCAGTAATATATTCTATGGCCACCTTGGCCTCAGGATCTATTATCTTATGTGTGATAAGGTTCTTCCCATCAACCACAGAATTCAGGCAAAAGGTGTCTGGTGTATCAATGACATGCACCGCATCGGCTCCTAAGAAGTTCTTTAACAGTTTAATACTCTTCTCGGAAAAGGCACGCTTGTGCACTATACATTCATCAGGAGGCAATCCACGCCGGCCAAACTCTAACATGGCCACATCCAGATGGTAGTAATCATCTGACTCGAGGGGTAGGGACAGAATGGTAGGCGGGTTCACACCTGCCTTTCTGTATATCTTTCCAAGGAGTTTGTCGAGTACTTCAAACGTCTTCCTCGTCGACCGGTGTCCGTATCCAGCTACAGCCAGCTCTCCTCCCTTGAACCACTTGATCTCTGCCTGTCCTTCAAACGGAGCAGGTCCAGGGAAGGCCACACGACGAACTCCAAGATCATCAAACATGTTCTTCAGGTAAGGGAGTTCCCTCTTCCTCTGAGTGTATTTCATTAAGGGTAGGATGATCATCGGCTCGGGAAGGCGGGGAAGGGACAGACCTCCATTCGCTACAAAGACCAGGTCGGGTAAGCTCTCATCGGTCTCCATCCTATAGACCACAACTGACTTGCCATACTGTTTTACAAGTGCATCGTGCTCCTTCGCAACCTCGTCACGGACAACCGAATGCTTTATATCAATGTACGGATTTTGTTTATCCTGCATTGATGTAATTTCAAAGGTATTCGGTTTGATACACACACGTATCATCTATATAATCCCACCATTAAATACGAGGAGCCTGGCGTTTTAAGAACTTGGTCTCCATCTTCTTGGGTGAGAAGTACTTGGTGAAGACGGCTAGAGCATCCTTTTGCTGAAACGTCTTACAGGAAAAGACATCTAAGTATACTTCATTCGTATCTTCGCTGAAATGGGCAGATATACACGAGGTCTCGATCAGCTGGACAAGGGTGTATCCCTTTTGCACGGATGTACCAAATCGCACGATATGTGGCTTTCCGTAGGCTACCATGTCGATCCTCTTAACCAGCTCGTCAGAGAAAGCCTTGATCACATCCTTTGACCGAATTGCCTCGGGGTCACAGCCGGCCGCATTGACAATAAAATGATATCCCCAGGATCTCGACTTTTTGCGAGTGGTACGCATCTACTAGGGAAGGATAATCCAATCCTCAGGAAAGAGAGGAGGTATCTTCATTCCATACATAGACCCCCAGCTCTCTGAGTTAACACACTCAGGATTGATCCATCGTGCAGGAACAACGACGGGGCTTCGGCGACCATGAGGACCTAGGAATGCCCCCCACCAGCTAAAGGTGGAATTTGAGCATACCGCTCCCTCGGTACACAGAGACATGAGGGCCAGGGTCTCTAGTTCATCGCCTTTCACGAGTTCAAAGCGTTCCCCTCGAAAAAACTCCTGGCTCTCTACCCAGGGCATATCATCTGAGAACACTATGATCTTGACATCTGGGGGCAACTTCTCGACAGCACGAACATAGTAGTCGATCGGCTGAATATAGTGGATATGAGGTATGGTAAGGTAATCCCCGCGCCGAACGTGCAGGAAGGCACACCCCTCGCCCCGCTGCCCCGCTGCCTTCCTGTACGAGCGAAGCCCTGTAAGAAGGAGGGCTCGTAGTTCCTCCTCATAGGGAGCAAGTATAGGATAGTACTGGAAATAGGAAGCCATGGCCGTCCCTGGAGCCACTTCATAGGGGGACCATGAGCAGAACCCTTGGGGGGAGAAGGGTGGATAAAGAGGATCGTGCTCGATACGTCGACAAAAGGAGAAGATAGATGTTGAATAATCCTCTTTTACTGTTTGATGGGCTTCGCATACCATATCCTTGATATAGAGTGGAACTTTCCGCACCTTTGCTGTAATATAGGAGGCAACAACTATAAATAGTTGGTTCCCGAGACCTCCAATACGAACAGGGAGTATACCTGGCTCCATTTCATATCAACGTCAGCCTTGGTTTAGACCTGGGGCAACCCCCCATGCCTTTACCCCCAGGTATAAACTCGTCCTCCCCCTATAACAGAGATGGCAGCCTGCGAATGCGGTGAAGCAAGTACGCATACATGTGCAAATTGCAAGAGAGGAGTCTGCGATGATATCAATTGTGGAACAGACACTGTGGACGGCTACCTCTGTGGATCCTACACGATATGGGGATGTTCTAAGAAGTATACGACCTGTGATGTGTGCTGCGAAGACAAGGCGATTCACGAGGAGAACTTCATCCATTGTGTCGATTGCTGTACGATGATGTGCGATGCATGTGCAGTGGGAGAGTTTACTACGTGCCCTGAATGCGAGAATGATGTCTGCGAAAGCTGTGAGAAGCAGCACGAGTGCGACGGCGTAGACGACGAGGATGAAGAGGACGAGGATGAAGACAATGAGGAGAAGGAAGAGGAAACTGCGTAAGCGAAGCCGACTGCGTAAAAAAGCCTAAAGAACACTCCCGTACACCATGTAGGACTACAGGAAAAACTCCTGCAGCCCTCAGATGGTCTGGTAGTTCAATGGTAGAACACGTGGCTGTTAACCGCGTAACGGAAGATCGATACTTCCCCGGACCGGCCTTTGTTAATGCATGCGTCATGACTCAACAAAGGTACTAATCTCCATACATCTAACTGTTCACCCCTATCATTCCACACACACATTCAAAGTCCATGGGTGCAGTTCGAATTGATATGTATTCTGTGAAGTCACCGTTGAAGGTTAACACGTGATAGTGATTATTCCAGACAGCATATGCTGTCCTCGGCCCAAGCAGAGAATATGTCCCCTTTCCCCAGGTGGTCTCGAGTGCACCTTCTAAGAACCGAATATACCCAGCATTCCACACATAGTCTTTGCCGATTAGATCAGGTGAGGATCCCATAGGACCACAACCAGGACCAGATGTGATAAGCAGGCTCTGGAAAAAGTAGCTCATCCGTTGATACTTATGTTCAAAGTTGCCTATGGGGAAGGAGAAATGGCATACACACGCAGTATCAGCATTCTCAACCGTAACCTGGTCCTCGTAAAGACTCACATCATCCTTTAACAGAGCCGTATCAGCCATCCGTGACATGAAGACGTGATAATTAATAAAGGGTTGGTCCATTACCGTTGGAATCTTCTTACCAGCGGCAAGATGTTCACGAATATGGGTATTTATACGCTGAAATAACTCTCGGATCTCTTGGCAGTTTAGAAAGAGAAGAGTTCCACTATTCACTCCAGGTGTCCTATGATCTAGTCCAGACGAGGGCCACTGGAAGAACTGTCCACCGAATTGCGGACTCTCGAGAGTACCAGAGGCAATTCCATATACCTTTTTCTCGAGATCATACTGAAACATCTTACCCAGGTCTCTGCGTATGATAATATCTGTATCGAGGTACAAGATTTTTTCATACGCCTCAATCCCAGGCCACTCGAACACATGCAGGCGGGCACACGCCGCCTCGAAGATACTGCTACAGGGGAGGCAGTGTATCTGGCAAGGCACTCCTACAGAAGAAGAAAGGGCCTGAATCTTTTCCTTGAAATCGTCGGAGGTGAGGACTAAGATGTCACATCGCCGAGAGTAGACACGAAGGGAGAGGAACAGTAATTCCAGTAATCGAATATATTTTTCATTGTAAAACACCCCCATATAGATAAGATTCATTTGTATGTACATATACAAATTAACCTTAGATAGTCCGCATCTTACTTCTTCACATCCTTTGTATAGTCTCGTCCTTCCCAGTTTACTTGAGGAATCCCCAGGTGGGCTATAGAAAGATTGATGGATGATCTATTGGAAAAGGAATCTCTGAACTCATTGTCGCAGGTGCAGCAGGAGTCAGAATCCTTATACAAATACTTGTTTGATCCTAGATACAACTGAAAGAATCCAACAAAGGCCCCTCCATACCAGCACTTTTTCCCATTTTGTCGAGTAAGAAACTCCTCGAGTGTATGATAATCAAGACGTTCAGTTACTCCGTAAAGAGTCGCCGGTTCCAACTTAGATGGCAAACGGCTCATAATAGTATCAGGCAGAACAACATCTGCATCTAGCAACAAGATATTCCCCCCCTCGTATAATCCATGCACATGCTCCTGTGCAAAACGAACAGCCCCTCCTTTATTAAACTTAGCATTTATGCGAAACTTATCATAGAGTAGAACCTTGATGTTAGGATGGTTCCTCTCCTTAATAAGGAAAAGGGTAGCGGAGTCGCTAGGGTCAGTAACAATAAACCATTCCTTTAACAGTTTTGCATTCTGATCTATGGTATGTGCAAAGATATCATCGAAGTTTACACACACGGTAATACCTATGATATCCATTATATTCTTATCTTCCTTATAAAGCTTCCATTTAAACGCCCAGGGGGTTATAATGCCCAAGTCCTTTCTTTCACGAATCCATTCATCGGGAATGAAGCATTTATACTCAGATCCAGACGGCCTTGACTGATGTGCTAAATAGGAGCCCCACCAACTGAACGTACTGTTTGCCGCCACCGCCCCACCCCAACACTGTGACATTATATACAAACACATGCGTTCATCGACTTCACGACACACTTTAAATTGCCTCCCACACCCCTTTAATGCCTCCTCTGCCTTCCCCTGTTCATTCGAAAAGATGATAATATTTGCGTAAGAAGGAATCTGTGTAAGAACATGACGGTGATACGACTCTACAGTAACATGGTTAAGTTCCTTATACTTGCAAAAGTCCCCTAACCGCACATGAACAAACCATGTATTGCATCTCTTTTCCTCGGTATCCATATCATACATATTTAATACTGAGTCCAAGTGTTCCTTGGGGAACATGTCAAAGGAGGGTTGGATGGGATACGAGGGAAAGTATGAGAGGTGTTGTCTGTATCCATACATAACAATATTTTTCTCCGTTTGTGGGACGTCCAGTCCGTATATATATTCATGACCATTTGGCTCGACAACTGTAAGAGTATCCCCATCCGCGATAGTAACATGATCTATCTGAGGAAAGAGAGAGTATATATTTTCAGGAGATTGGTGTCTAAGGTCTGTGTTCGCCGGCGGATAGAAGACAACCCGCCGCCCCATCCGTTCAGCCAGTCCCATTGCTCCTACGACTTGAAAGAGGCGATTTCCAATCCCTCCTGCCAGTTCACAAGAGACCCAAGGGGAATCCATTTGTATACTCATCCCTCCCCCCTCTAAGTACTAAACATGCACCACTGTTTGGCAAACTCGTGTCCCTCATTCGTATAAAATCTACTCGATACTCCCTTGGTGAATGTATCGAGAGCTCCTCCCACGTCGACGTACATATTTGAAGGGTTCACCTTCATGCACATGGGAATCCAGACCTTGCTGAGCGGTCCCGCGGAGAAGAGAAAGAGCTCGTCCTTCTTTCCCTCAATAAACGACATGAGTGCCTGAGTTACACCATCTGCCTCGACGTCCCAGCGATTCACCAGCTTGTCGTCGATATTGAACACACCTTTTACAGTGATATCCGTTATCTTAGTACCAGACGTTATACAATAGAAGCCACTGTGCCCCTTGATAAACTCGGCGAAGGTCTGCCAGTTCGAGTTACCAAAGATATTTGCATATGTCCTCTGTGCAATAGGCACCTTGAAGCCATCGACGAAATCCGAGTAGATTTCCTTTGTACAGTTCCACGGGAGGTTACATGTGTCACAGGGGATACCAATAAAGAGGTTAGGATCCACTGTCTGGATTGCTGCCAGCAAATCCTTTTGCAGACGTCCACCCTCGGTAAAGGTCCACTTGTCGCAGTTGGTCAGAGTCTTATTCAGAAGGACAATCCTCTCCCCATCACTGGGTCGAATGAGTCCGAAGGGAGTCTTTGAAGAGATTTTCTCGAGAATTATCTTAAGATGTTCCAGCATCGATCCCTTCAGGATGGTATCCACGGGCTCGGCTACTACCACCTCAGCCTTGGCAACCTGAGAAGCGAACTGGCTCACAGTATTCAGAGCATAGGCATTCTTCCCCTCTTTCTCCCAGTGTTGCTTGCCGATGTGATTGCTGTATATCGAAGGGAAGAAGACAGTCTTGTAGCCAGCTGCAAAGTACTTGTTTGCATAATCGCGTTCAAAGAAGATGTTTGGGCTGGTGTAATCTCCCAGCTCTAGGACGACTCGAGCACGGACCATGGAGGGCTGGAGAGAGTAATGGGGCCAGTATCCACAGTTCTTTCCTACCAGGCCATCTCTCTTCTCATGGAGGATACAGTCGCCCATATCAATGCCGCCGACACGGTCCATATCCTCGTAGATAACTCCATAGTTGCGATTGAAGACTACCTGGTGGATGTCCTGCGACTCGTACTTATCTAGAAGCTTAATTGCCTCTCCAACGTATGCCTTCTTGCGAAAGTATAGCCAGTCATCCTCGAGATGTATCCAGTACTGGGGCTTTACTTCTGCCAGCTTATTCCAAATGATATTCATGCTTTCCCTGTGACCCTTCTCCTCATCCGTCTTCATGTAATAGGTGAAAAAGGGGAACTCCACGATCATTGCCCTCCTATCCTCCACTGAGGACGCATCGTCGACGCAGAAGAAGAAGTCGACAAGACTCAGGTCAGTCCACATGGTTAGCATTGATCTGACTGTCTTCTGGAAGAGATCGAATCTCTTGCATGTGGTTATTGTGAGCATGACCCGTACCTTCTCAGACGGAATCCTATTGGGAGTAGCAGTTATACCTGTAGTAAGAGCCCCGTCACAGGAACGAAGATATCCATATAATACCTTATTCTGTGCTTCCTGTAACTGTATTCCATGTGTCCTAGCAAGATCTAAGTAAGACATAATCTTCTGAACATACTCTGCTGTCTTAGGAATATGATTGATGAAGAACTGGAGGTTGTGAAAGGCATTTTGAATCCACCACGCACCCACTCCCATGTACTTGTAGGTAATGATTGCATCAAACATCTTTGCACAGATATCAAGGTTACGTGTTCTCTCTGCCACGATGATCATGTAATAGGGAAGGTAGAAGTCAGGATCACAGCGTTTCACGAAGAGTTTCTCTTCAATATTATCGGTAGCATAGTGATTCTCATAGTAGTCCTGGATGCCCTTGTAGTAAAGTAGGGCTACCTGGGGTAGGCCGGCGTTAAGATAATACTTCACTAGGCGAACAACACACTCGGCACGCTGGGAATCATATCGGAAGGCCTCGACCAGGTAGAAGAGACCTTCCTTCGGCGTACCAAGATGTTCGTAACCGTCGAAGATTTCCATGCAAGAGATGTACTGTTCCTGGCACCAGGTGTCAAAGGTGAGAACCTTCTTGTAGAACTCAATGGCCTTCTCTCTCTCGTTTGCACAGAGGTAGCTCTGGGCACAATAGAAAGCATATCTCTTATACAGGTTATCCTTCGTAGCAAACGTCTCGTGAAAGGCCTTGTCTAGGATCATAGCATCTTTCTGGTACTTCTTGGGGTCCTTGTTCCTTGCCCCACGGCGGCCAGAGACAAAGTGATAGTCTCCTAAAACATCTTGGGGTGGAGAACAGTCCTCGCAGCAGGAGGGGCACTCGTGCAGCACACCAACATACTTCCACTTCTTGTTATTCTTGAAGAGCTGGCAACGACGATACTGAGTACACCCTCTAGCCCCAAAGGTGAACCTGTACCAGTCAGCAGTTAGATCGGCGGGGAGCTTGAAGTCTCCTACAATCTCGTCATCTGCATCCCAGACAAAGGCATAGTCAGATAGACCATATGCATACTCGAATGCTAATGTACGGTTGTGACCAAAGTCTTTCCACTCGTGTCGGTGTACTGCCCCGGGTATTCCCTGTTCGGAAAAGAAGCTTTCAATCTCCTCAATGGTATTGTCTGTCGAACCCGTGTCACATATACAATAAGAATCAAAACGAATATAGGTGAGAAGATGTTTTAGAGTGTCTCGGATGAGATGCCCCTCATCCTTAACAATCATCGTCAGACAGATGGTGGGCATTTCTTCTTTTGCAAGTGGGAACTAATGAGTACTCTATACGCACAATTATAAGGATATAGAGTAGTATGGATGCCAGTCCTCCAGCAAGTAGCAGAGGAACTCCAGTAAGTGCCAAAGGAACTCCAACACACTACGGATTAGGCGAAAGCCCTGTGCCTTTTGGTACTGGGACACCTCAGGGTACACCACAGGGACGGGCCTTAGCTCTTGAAAATCTTCTAAATGATACATCGGTTGGAGCTAGAACTCCATTCAAACTGGAGGAGAATGTTGATAGTATTGATGAACTCTTAATCCAGTTAGTTGAAGGGAAGAAGGTGGACCAGATAACCCATATACCTGATGAGTTCTTTGAAGAAGGTATTGAGGATGAAGAGGATGAAGAGGAAGATCTCTTCACACAAGCATTTCTTGATCCAGCAGCAAAGGAAGCACTTCTTAGGGCTAGAGAAAGTGTCTTGACAGGAGAAGAGAAAGAAGAAGCTCGTAGTGAAGATTTTTCGGATCTTGATCCAAATACATACGAATCGATAGATATTGACACCAGTGAAGAGCAGGGCAGCGTCATAAAGATAGAGACAGAAGTTAGGCCTGCAAGGACACGAGAAAAACGAATGAGTACACCCTCTGGAAAGATTAGAGAGATTCAAAAAACAATAGAGGAACAACGGCAACTGAAAGAGATTTTGACAGAAAGGAAGATACTCTTTTCAACGGAAAGAAAGAAGCTTTCAGAGTCTCGTGCAGAAGTAAGAGAACAGAAGCAAAGAGAATTATCCAAGAGATATGATGAATTGCCTGAACACACGAAGATTGAATTGAATGAACAGTCGTATAATGGGAATAATGCGTCATCTACAGGCACCGTGCAGGGGATGACAAAACAAGAATGCGTAAAAGCAGGGTTGGTATTAACGCGGGGACAACGAACGGAAGGAGGTACTGATTTTAGCATGATGAGATTTTTACATTGCCCAACTACTGAAGCTACTCCAGAAGCAATTGGTGAATTACCAGAGTGTATATGCTGGCTATGTGGATTTCCAATGTTAACGAGAAGTGATATTATGAGAGAAACGATTATGATGAAAAGAAACTTAGGACAAGTATCCCCTGAGCATACGTTGCCCATGACAGCTGGAAATGCATTAATAGGCCTTCCAACGAGAAGACTGCGAAATTTTATAAAGAAAGATTCTTATTATGAAAAGGAAACGATTGCCTTCTTGAAGAAGGGGCTAATGTATTCTCATTTCTGGTGCAACGAGGTAAAGAATGCATTAAGGCTTGTAACGTGGCCCGAAGGTCAACTTCCTAAACCAAATACTAAGAATATAAATTGGCTGTTAAATTACATGTGGCATGGTGTTTCTAGAGAGCCAGGCCAAAACAGATGGTTCGATGAAAAGGCGTGCTTCGTTTTGTATACTTCAGGAGAAATTAACTATAAATTCAGCAATCTTATTCACTATTTTGTCTTAAAACCCTATGTTTCTACTCTTACGAAAGAAATAATAGACCGTGAAAGAGAAAAATGGTTAGATGGGAGACGAAGGGGGATAACTGCCTTCCTAGAAGATGTTTGCGAAGATATAAAAAGATATACAATTATGCACCATAATATACAAAATAGAGTTAGCCTTAATACTGTTCCTGAAATAGGCGTGCTAAGTGAGACATTAAAGGTAGTATATAAAGATAGAGTGATACGAGGCCCTGATTCTACTATTCTTTGGCCACCAACCACATATATTGGTGGGCCGACTAGAAAAAACACTAGAAATACCAGAAAATTGGGACTAAAGGCCGTGGCAAGGGGTAAGGTAAATTTATCGAAACTACAGAAGATAAAAAAAGAGAATCGAAGAACAGCTAGAACTAGTGCAATGATAGCTCGTATAAGGAGACAAATACCTCCTCGTACAAGACGAAGGAGATGATGCGTAGTGTAGTGTAGTGTAGTGTAGTGTAGTGTAGTGTAGTGTAGTGTAGTGTAGTGTAGTGTATAGTGTGATGATGTGATGTATCATATGATTCCATGGTACAGTTAGTGTGTGTAGGTGATGAATCTG
>Ga0209189_1000032_pt1 | contig 136157 bp, 141 predicted proteins | sample C_130820_EF_Meta_FD_187308 | JGI IMG/M metagenome (GOLD analysis project Ga0209189, IMG submission 187308) | Freshwater microbial communities from Lake Croche, Canada to study carbon cycling - C_130820_EF_MetaG (SPAdes) (version 3) | ecosystem: Environmental > Aquatic > Freshwater > Lake... | reverse complement strand
CCACGGCAGTGCCGCCCGACGGTATGAGACGAGCAAGGTCTATCAGGGCTGTGATGTCCGTGTTGTTCATGTATGCGGGATACTGCTCTCTCAAGCTAACCATGTGGTTGGTCCTCTGAAGTTGGGAACAGCACCGTGGTCACGAACTCTTGGGCCAGATCTGGACCCAGCAGGTTGGTGATGGCTCTCATGGTGTGTTCGTTCTTTCTCTGCTGCAAGCAGTACATATCCTGTGCTGCGATGATTGGTTCTCTGACATGCCTCAGCTGTCCAAGACTGGGAAGATAGTCAGCCAAGCAGGCCACAGCAGCTGCGCCTATCTCTGTGAGCTGAGCCAGAGTTGGCCTGCATGCTACCCAGTGCTCACTGAAGATGTTACCCCATTCAGGTCGTTCTCTGTTGACCAAGCCTTCAATGGGATTGAATGGTTTAGTTGGTCTCACCGTGGGACTGAGGTCCCAGAACAGTCCGGTGATCTTGGATTCACCTGCGATGGCATCAAAACCAAATATGGGACTGGTGTCGCTGTAGTGGGGGAACACGCAGCAGTGTACAACCATGAAGCGGTCTCTGTTGAAGATTTCTACGTGTGCCATGCGGAACTGTGGGCTGGTCCATCGATGGTTGGCCCAACCATAGTCCTTGGTTGTCACCGACTGTGCTCTGGGCTGCGCTGCTATGACCTCGCAGAATCGCTGTGCCAGCTCATCCAAATAGGTTATGCAGTTCATCATACACCTTGATGGTCCATTCAAACGCGCTCACGGCTGTGTCTGTGCGAACGTCCTGTAGGTTGCTGCGCACATAGGCAATGCAGCCATCCAGATCTTCGAACAGCAAGTGGCTGTGCTGACCCGGCAAGCGGCGGCCGATCATCTGCCCACCGTACATGTTGCCTAGATAGTGCACATAGATGTGTGCCCAGCGATCACGGTCGTCTAGCGTTTCCAAGTGCCTCACGTAGTATACCGTGCTGAGACAGAGACCATGGTTGGTGCCACCAACAGAATCCAGATCAGCCTGTACCCTGTCAGCACGCAGCACCTGGGGTTTGGTGATCAGACCTGTGCGCTCTAGCTCGGTGTAGATAGGGTGCATGTTATAAAGCATGGCTGCGTACTGTTCCAAGCGCATGTCGCCGCTGATCATCATCTGTGACCATTTGGTACGCTCCGCAGCGTGATGTATGTCTTTGACTGCTTCCCTGAGATCCATGCCTACCTCCTGGTGATCTGGAGGTCCAACCCTTCCAGCACCTTCAACAGTGTATGGAATCTTTCGCGTTCTGTCACTCTGTATGATTCTGGGAGGTTTTCCCAGGGCTGCAGCATGGGATGCCTGCGGTTCTTGCCATCCAGCTTGTGAGCAAAGCTCCAGCCCTCGTTGACCTTGGCAGCATGCCATGTGTTGTGGTATTGCTTGGCAGCTGCTTCTGCTATCTCGGCGAGCAGATCTGTCTGTTGTTCCAAGACCCTGTTTTCTGCCACAGCTCGTTGCGTCCAGTTTATCACGAAATCACCGTCTGGATAGGCATCACTCCAGCCCTGGGCTATGGCATCTGCTTCGCTTTCTTCGAGGTCACGTCCCAGTGGCACTATGTAGTGATAGCCGGTGTTGCCCTGTTCGCACCATAGCCTGCTCCACACACTGTCGCGTCCGTTCATCAGCTGAGCTGCTGCGATGATGCCCGGAGGCCCGTGATCTCGCACGGTTCTTGCCCATAGTCCAGCCACCCCCTGTGGTAGCTTTTCCTGGGTCTTGACCTCTATACTGTGCTTGGCTGTGTGACGCATGCGATATTTATGGTGTTGACAGATCATTCTAATCATGCTAGCTTTAGTGAAACTGAGGATTTTACATGTGCGCTCGATTTGGCAATGCCATGGCACAGATATTGGCTATGAAATACTTCAAAAACCAACATGCTCGCAGCGGCGGCGCCAGCTATGGGCATGAACGAGCCGTGGCAGACGTGCTAGTGGCCTGTGGATTCACAGAGAGATCTGTGAAAGCTTTCCAAGGATTGGCCAAGAAGCACTTCAAGCTATGGCTGGATCAAGACGATATTTCAGATGTGGAATCAAAACTCAGTGGCCTGGCTCCCTGTGAATTTGTGTTGCAGCCAGCTGGTAGCCAAAGCTTTCCAGACATCGTGCTGCGAGATACCAATGGCAGATTGGTAGTGATAGAATGCAAGAGCGGCAAAGAAGGAACCTGTCCCATGTGGAATGACAGCTTGCCCAAGGCTGATGCTATCTACGTGCTCAGCAGTGGAGACAGGGATGAAACCACGGTGTTCATGGGCCGAGATGTGATCACTCAGGCTACTCGAGATATCCTGCACAATGCGGTGGCCGCCGCCAGACAGGTCATGTCCGAATCTGCCAAAGATCGCGCAGCTGTTGACTTGTACAAACGAGGATTCGTGGTTAAAGTAAGACAACAATTCTTCCAAGACGGCGGCGAGAAATTCAACAATTATTTCACACACGCAGACAGGGAGCGTTGCGAAAGCAACGTGTTAGCATATGCAGCCATATAAGATCATCTGCGACAACAACATCACTGCCATGAACGCCATGGAACCCAACACGTTTGATGCCTGCATCACTGATCCGCCCTATGGCATGGACATCGCTGGTGTTGGCTGGGATCACAACGTGCCGCCTCGCGAGACCTGGGATGCTGTGTATCGCGTGCTCAAGCCTGGTGCGTTCGTGCTCAGCTTCTGTGCTCCGGAGTTCTATCACAGGATGGCAGTGAACGTGGAAGATGCAGGCTTCCGTCCATTAGACATGATCTTTTGGATGGTCACTACCAAGATGGCCAAGACCAACAGGCTCAAGCCCGCACATGAACCCATCTTCGTGGCACAAAAACCCTTGGAAGGCTCCATTGACAAGAACATGGAGAAGTGGGGTTGCGGCCGCATAAACACAGCGAACGCTCGTGTGCCCTGGGACGGCAAGCCTCCCACTGGCTGGGTCAAGGGTGGTAGCAAGCGCAGGGCCTTTGGCGGGGACGTGGCCAAGGCAGCTGATCAGGCAGTGATTGAAACAGAAGATGCCAATCCAAACGGTCGCTATCCCAGCAACATCGTGGGCCACTTTGATGACCCCTCGCATCAGAAATACTTCTACGCACCGCGTGTGAACCGCAAGGAGCGTGGGGAATACAACGATCATCCCACGCCCAAGCCCATCGATCTCATGCGCTATCTCTGCAGGATCTATAGCCCCGAGGGTGGCCTGGTGCTAGATCCCTTCAACGGTTCAGGCAGCACCGGCATAGGCGCGCTGCAGGAAGGTCGAGTGTTCATGGGCATCGACATGAGCCAGCACTACTGCGACATCGCAGAACAGCGCATCAAGGAACACCTCAAGTATCTCCCGGAGAAGCTGTTCAGCTACGAGTGATATATTCTCTGGAACATATTGGCAGCTTAAATAGTTGTTAATATACTGTTCATATTAGGAGAATAGCATGTACCATAAGATTAGCGACCTGACGCGCAAGGTCAGTGCGATGTATGATCTGTCGCTGAGACTGCACAGGCTCAAATACGACACGCCTGCAGATAAGCAGGATCATGTTTTGATCGATAACTTGGTGTTGGATCTACAGGCCATGGCCGGTGACATCTACAACGATCGCAGCCCCTATCCACGCCACATAGACGTGGATTTTGAGACTGCTGCGGTCTAGTTCACCATTCCCAGATCCACTGGTACCCTTGGTAGATCTGTTTCTTGCCTGTGCGAGCCATCCAATTGGCCACGAACGTGCCCTTGCCCACGTGGTTACCATCTTCCATGATGAGGTTATCGTCCACTGCTACCAGCGATCCTGGCTGCAGGGCGTTCTTGATGGCCAGCAGCTCAAAGATGTGATGCAGTGCGCTGGGCGCCCAGTTTGCGATGTCCAAGTCATAGCTGTCCAGATAGAGCACGTCTATCTTGCGACCTATCTTGCCATACATGGTCTCGGCTTCCTGGAGCCACGCCACGCTGTCACCACAGTAGATGTGAGCTCTCGCGCCTACCAGGGTGCGAGCAAAGCCAGCTGCTTTGTCGTCTATGTCCACGCTATTCAGCGTGCCTTCGTGGAGCTCACACATGGTATTGAACACCTGCGTGCTCTGGCCATCGCCGAACCAGTTGTCAGGCTGGCGAGTGCAGCCAGTCTCCACTATCAGTGGGTTCTTGGTGTTCTTGACCTTGTGGTACAGCAGCTCAAAACCCGGGCGTCGCTTGTCCAGCAGCGCAAACATGTCATCTAGCGTCACGTTAATCTCCTATCCTCTGCGCAAATTATGTCATCGCAGTGCCATGATCAAACAATTAAATAGTGTGATGGAACAGCAAGACAGCAACACAATGGTGCAGACCAGCAGCGTGGACGTGGAAGACATGACCGCTGCTGAGCAGGTGCGGCTGATGCTGCTGTTGGTCCAAGACATGCTTTAGGAGAAGATCATGGGTATCGGGATGAAATTAGCAGCAGTCATGGCCCTGATATTGGCCGTGGTATGTGGTTTAGGCTATTGGTATTATGAAGATCAGCAGGCACGCATGGCCATACTGCAGGAAAACAACGCCAAGCTCACGGTGGCAGTGCAGACCAACGAAGAGACCATCAAGGTCATGAAGGACCATGATGAGCAGCAGGCCAAACAGATCAACGAGCTGCAGGACGGTCTCAACAAGGCCACGCAGGACCGCATGGATCTGGAATCTAAGTTCCGCAACAAGGACATAGCAGGCATGGGCCGCAAGGATGCCAAGCTGCTGGAAGAAAAGATCAACAGGGCCACGCAGCGTGCCTTTGATGATCTAGAAAAGACCACAGGACTCACAGAACAGCTGCCAACAAACACAGGAGCCAAGAATGCCAAGTAAGATCAAGCTGGCCATGGCAGCATTGGTGCTGCCATTGGCCGCATGCTCCAGCATGCCACAGACACTGCAGGTCACTGCCAAGCCTGTGGAGATCGGCATCATACAGCCAATCGATCCACAGCCGGTGGACATGCTCAAGGTCACCAGCAAGGTTCTCACTGCCAGCAACATAGACGACTTCATCAAGCAGGCCAAGAAGGACCAAGGCACTGACAATCCAGTGTTCATTGCCTTGAGCACCCGCGACTATGAATCCCTGAGCCTCAACATACAGGAGCTCAAGCGCTATATCGTGCAGCAGCAGAGGATCATAGCCTACTACAAGAAGGCCACTGCGCCCAGAGATGTAACGCAGACGCAACAATGACCTGACAAAATAAATACCCCTGACGAACCAGGGGTATTTCATGATCAAGAGGCTGGATCCTAAACAAAACGCAGATGCTGCACCACCTCCCAAGGCAGTGGATGGTGTTGTCATAGACAGTGCCAATGATGATTCGCTGCATGTGCCAGCCAGCCAACCAGCAGCTCAGCAGCCCGCAGCAGCAACCACGGTGCCATCAGACACTAACCAAACAACTGCGGCCGCCTCTGCCAGCGTGACCACCGAACCCAACGGTTCGACCACGATAACCATGACACCCAGCAACAGCTACAGCGCAACACCTGCTCCTCCCATGAGCAGCACAGGTGCTGACCTTTCTGCCATCAGCGACATCAACAGTGACATCGTATCACGCAAGATGTCTTTGGAAGAAGCCAAGTTCCAGCTGGACAGCGACCGTGCCAAGCATAGCATGTACATGGAGATCCGCAAAGAGGACTTCCGTGAACAACAGCTCAGAGAAGAAGAAGAGCGCAATAGCCAAAAGGAAGGCGAACATTGGATGAAGAGCTATTGGCGTCCTGCCATGGGTTGGCTCTACATGCTGATCTGTGCCTTTGATTTCGTGATAGCACCCATGCTGACCATGGCAATGCCCGTGTTTCTCAAGAATCTTGGTGCCACCGCCATAACCTACACACAGTGGCAGAGCCTCACGCTGGCCAACGGTGGATTGATACATCTGGCCTTTGGCGCAATACTGGGCATCACAGCCTGGACCAGAGGCCAGGAAAAGATAGCCAAGATGGGCTAGTCCCTGCAGAACACAGGGATTCCATAAGCAGCCGTGAAAGCTTCAGCATCAGCTTCGGTGTTAACCAAGGGCTGCCCCTTGATGTTGAGGCTAGTGTTGACCAGCATGGGACATCCTGTGCTGTTGTACCAACGTACCAACAGCTCCCAGAGACTTGGATGCTGCGCTCTTCCCACCGTCTGTAGCCTGCTGGTACCATCCACATGCACTATACCAGGATAGATGTCAGGGTCCTTGCAGCGCACAGTGTACTGCATGTAGCTGTGATCCTGGCCCAGCACGTCAAAATAGCTGCCAGCCAGTTCTTCCAGTATCACAGGAGCGAACGGTCTGAATGCTTCGCGCTGCTTGGCCGTGTTCATCTTGTCCTTGATGTCAGGATCTCTGGGATCACCAAAGAGGCTGCGATTGCCCAGCGCTCTTGGTCCAAACTCTGCGCGACCATTGGCCACACCCACTATCTGTCCCAGTCCCAGCACTGCCAGCGTCCTATGCACAGGATAGTCACCTGGTATGTCATGTCCAAGATAGGGACCCTGCCACTTGATGTGCTCACCGTGGTATGCTAGAGCAGCACCAATGCTGTTACCAGCATCGCCGGGATTGGGCATGATCCAGATGCGGTCCCAGATATTGCTGTGGGTCAACGCACTGTTGGTCACGCAGTTCAGGGCACTGCCCCCGCTGAACACTAGATTGTTGCTGCCCACTAGGTCGCGAGCATGTGCACAGATACTGATCATGATCTTGGTGAATATGTTCTGCGCCGCAGCGGCTATGTCTGCTGTATTGTTTTCTCCGGGCAACCACCATTGGCAACCTCTGTGCAGATTGCGTCGCAATCTGAAGAAGGGCCAGTCAGTGGTGACTTCTATTATGTCATCACAGATCTGCTGCTCTAGCCTCTGAGGATCACCCAGCGCCGCTAGGCCCATCATGATGTATTCCTCTTCGTTGGGTTTGAACCCACAGCGCTGTGTCATGGCTGAGTAGAACAGTCCGAGGCTGTTGGGATATCTGATGCTGGCACGCTTGCGCAGCTGGTCCCAGTGGCCTTCCCAGATGCTGAGAGTGTCCCATTCACCCACAGCATCTACCACAACGATAGCAGCGTCCCTGAAACCACTGGTGTAGTATCCGCCAGCAGCATGGCTGTGATGATGGCTTACTGTGCGGATAGGTGTGTGCTCCAAGAAGTTACCACGCAGCTGCTGGCGCGGACTGGCGCTAAATGCTTCTGACCATTGTCCAGCGTATATGGCACGAGTGTGCAGCAACCATGGTTTTTCATGCCATATGATCTGGTCTGGTTCACCGTGTGCGAATGCTTGGCGTATGAGCGGCCAACAGATATGCGGATCGTTCTTGTGCCTGCTATAGCGCTCCGCATGTGCGGCAAATGCTATCTCGCCCTGCTTGAGCACAGCGATGGCCGCGTCATGTCCACCAGCTGATATGCCCCAGGTTATCATAGGGCCTTGCATGTCTGATAGAATTCCATCATCTCAGGGAAGGTGGCAGCAAAGTCCAGACCACGCCGATGGCACAGCTTGTCCAGCTCTCGCACGAAAGCCTGCTGGTGCTCGCGCGGCTTGTGTGGATCTCTGATGCTCTTGGCCAGCCCGTCAAGCCAATCAGCGTAGGGCAGCCAGTCCCTGTGCACATCGTCGATCTGGTGCCTTCGGCGTGATCGCAGCAGATCGGCGCTGCGCTGCAGATAGCTGCCGTAGCTGGCAGGCAGCACTGACACGTTTAACCACTGAGGATACTGTATCTGCTGTGGGTTGATGCCTATCTCCGTGCTATGCGCATCAACCAGATCGGCCACCCAGGCAAAGAACGCAGGTGAATCGCTGACCGACAGCGCATTGTGGCTAGCAATGATGTCGATCCTGATGCGCCATGCTTCAGCATGCTCCTGCTTGAAACGCAGCAGGCGATTGAAGTTTGACTCGAAGCGCGTCCAGCTGAGGCCGGTGCGTATGAACTCTGCGCGTGCGCCCAGGCTCTCTTGGCTGATCTTGATCACCATGCGGGTCTGGCTGCTGCAGTCCAACAGCTTGCCGATGCAGTCCAGCCAGCGATCCATGTAGCGAGGAGGCGTGTTGAGATTGGTCACTGCTGACATGTACAGTGGCCGCGTGCGCCCCGCGCTGAGATACTTGGCAGTGATCCTCTCCATGTACTGGTAGTAGCGGTCAATGATCAAGGGCTCTCCACCTATGAAGTTGATGCATTCTGCCTGCTCATAGGCATAGCTCTCGAACCATTCCCAGAACAGCTGCTCGAACCGCGGATCAGTGTCCGGCAGCTCGCGGCGCAGCACGTCTGGCGTGACGTCGCCATGCTGCAGCGCTTCTGAAGCCCACTGGGTGCTGTAGTAGAGGTTGCAGTACATGCACTTGAGATCGCAGGTGCTGTCCAGCGATATCTCGATGAGGTTGGGCGATCGCAGGCGTGCTATCTCTGCCTGCTGCTGCGGTGTCAGTGACAGCAGCAGCTGTTCTATCTCCGTGGCTGACTTGCCTGGGAAGTAGTTGGTCCTTTCCACGTAGCTGGCCAGCCCACCCAGACCATTGCGCGGGCTGCCCACGCCGGCCTGCTCGGCCTCATAGCACTTGCTGCAGAACCTGTGTTTCTGGCCTCGCAGCAGCGCTGACTTCACCTCCAGCATGGGTTCGTGGTTGCTGAACAGATCCACGCCCTGCCTGTCCATGTCAGCATGTGATGGCTTGGACCAAGGTCCGCGGCAGCAGTTCTTGATCTTGCTGCCACTGAACATGATGTTGGGATAGTCCCAGGCAAAGCTGCAGGCTGTGTTGCGTATGTTACTTGCCATTACGGTCTCCAAACAGCTCAAAGTCGCTGTTGCTGTAGCCATCTAACAGATGGCGATCTTCATTGTCTCGCACTGGCACTATGGCCCAGGTGCAGTAGTTGGTAAAGTTTGGTATGGCCTTGAGCCTATCTTCGAATGCCAGCGTGTCGTCAGTGGTTCCGGGTTTCATCATCAGCTTTATCTCGAGATGTCCCACGCCTCGGTTGTGCTTGCTGAACTTCTGCTGTGTGACAGCATTTACCACTTCAAGGAACCTATCTTGGTTCCAGAACTCATAGTGAGCGCTGAGATTGAGATCACCGTAGTTGATCAGCTCGCTGTAGTATTCCGGTCGCCTGCTACCGTTGCTGTGCATGCTGAGATGATAGCCGCAGCTGTTGATGTATCTGCACCAGTCCAGGAAAGCCGAGTTAGCTGTTGGCTCTCCGCCGCTGATTATGAAGTTGCAGCGCCCTTGTCCTATGAACTTGTCCTGTATCCTCTGGGTAGCTGACATCAGCTCGTCCAAGCTCTTGTGAGCTTCGAAGTTATTGTGTATCTTAGGAGAACAGTAGCTGCAGTCAAAGTTGCAGCGCCTGCCTATCTCCCAGAACACCTGCTTCACGCTGCTGGCATGGGTGCGCTCCAGCGCGGCTATGTCTCGCAGCTGGTAGTCTCGCTTGCCTACTTCGGTTGCCAAGTCCTGCGTCCTGCGCAGCAGCTTGGCCAAATCGGGAGTGCGGCTCTTGGGAATGAAAAGATCGCTGCCGCACGAGCAAGTTGGTAGGTCACAGGTAGACCAGTGTGTGGGTATGGCAAAATCGTCAAAAACGTTGCCAAGCTTGCCACCTACCCTGCAGTTAGCACCATGCACCATGCCGTCTGAGTCGATGAACAGGTTCTCCACACCTACGCCACAGTGCCAACCTTTATAGTAGTTGAGCCTCTGTCCCACTATCTCGTCAGTGCTGAAGTCGCGCCACGTGCCGTCAGCAGCATAGGCTCGCAGTGGTTTACCCGGCGTGAAGTCCATTGATCTTCTCCTTGGTGCACATTATGTCAAAGTTGCAGTGGCAGCGGTTCTTGGTGCACAGCACCGGAGCTAGAGGTAGGTTCAGATCTTGGTCAAGCACATGACCTATGCTGCCACCCTCGCGGCACCATCCTCGGTATATCTTGCCGTCCATGTCCACGATGATGTTTTCTAGACCTGCCCAGCAGTGCCAGCCCTGCCAGCTGTTGACCTGCTGGCTGATGAACTTCTGCGGGGCCATGACCACTCGCTTGCCATCTGGACGTACCATGGCCATGGCACCTCGGTAGTTTTCAAACTGCCGATCATGAGTGATGTGCTTGCTGACCAGCTCATACTGCCTGTCGATGCGTTCCTGCTGCTCTGGTGCATAGGGATAGACTTCCTCACCAAAGTTGATCAGCAGTGGCTGCAGCGCCATGCTGATGTTGGTAATCTCCGTGAGCCGCACCGCAAAGTCATAGAGCTCATCAAAGCGATCCGGCAGCATCATGAGGTTAACGTGCGTGCGTATGCGCTGGCTGGTCATGGCTGCCACCTGCAGGAAGTGCGACTTGTCACCTGCTTCGGGATGGAAGCTGAGGCACACGTGGTCCACGTGATCCAAGATGTCTTCCCACCAGCGCAGGGTGCGAGAACTGTTGCTGATGAAACCTACCCTGCAGCCTCGAGCCTTGAGCCACTGGCAGAGATCTGGGAAGTGCTTCCACAGCGTGACTTCGCCGCCGGTGAACTCAAAGTATATGGTGCTCTTGTAGTGATCTATGATGCGTTCACAGAACTGCAGCACGCTGTCATAGTCATACCAACCATGGCTGCCATCATGCAGGCTCTTGGGGCAGTAGCTGCACTCAAAGTTACAGGTGTTGCCCATGCACCAGTTTACGTTGATTATCTTGGCCAACTCAGTGTTGGCATGTTCCAGGCGAGTGTAGCCGTTCAGTATGTCTGTGCTCATGTGATGCTTCTCGTGTTACCATAGGGTATCAGCTCTATGCCATCTGGCACTGTGGTACTGCGCCATGGATCCACCACCACGCTGCCCTGAGCAATCTGTTCCATCTCTGTTGTGTAATAGCGCTGATGTGCCAGCAGATACACAGCTGGGGCCAGGCTGATCGCATCATAGCTGACCACAGCACCTCTGGACTCGCAGCAGTGTCCAACCAGCAGGCTATAGCTGCCGTCTGTGTGATCCACGCCCTGCTTGTAGCTCTTGCCCAGTATGACCACGGGTAGGTTGTGGCTGACCAGCTCGCGTGCTAGGTTGTCGGCCTGCACTTCGCGAGCACGCATGATGCCGTCAAACAGATCATAGCCCAGGTCCAAGCGCTGGGCCAACCAGCGCAGTGCTATGTTGTCTCTGGGATGGCAGGGTCCACCGTCGCCCATGCCTGGTTTCATGTAGGCCGGACCCATGATCCTCTGCGTGCTGTCTGCCAGCGCACGGGCAACCAAGTCGCTGTCCATGTTACCCACTCTCTCGGCCACGTCCTGTATCATGTTGACCAGGCCAATCTTGGCTGAGATGAAGGTGTTGTAGAAGATCTTGATGGCTTCCATCTCTTCCCAGGTGCCTGTGATCACCCTGGGATCGTTCTGCATCATGGGCGCATAGAATGCCCTGAGCTGTTCCACGGCAGCATCTTCTGTGCCAGTGGCCGTGCCGATCAGTATCATCTCTGGATGGACCATGTCGTGTGCCACGGTGCCCATGGCTATGAGATAGGGATTGTAGACCAAGTTGGTCTTGCTGATATGCCTAGCCAGCTGCCTGCGTAGCGTGCCTGGCAGCACTGTGCTGATCAGCACCACTGTTGTGTTTTCGATGTCACAGTGTTCTAGCTGCTGCAGCACAGCGATCACGGTGCTGTAATCAAAATCCTTGCTGGGCAAGTGGCTGGTGGGAGCACTGCCATCGTAGGCCGGGTCGTGCGGTGTTGGCACTGCTATGAACAGTATCTCGCTGTGAGCAGCCACTTCGGCCAAGGTGCCCAGCTTGACACGTTCAGTGGTCACTGGTCGTATGTCAGTGCCCATGACATCATGTGTTCTTGCCATGGCCTCTGCCACAGGCAAGCCCAGCTTGCCCAAACCTATCATACCCACGCGCATGTCTGTCCTCCGGCTATGAGATAATTATGCGGTTCGCGCGGCCAGTTCAGCAAGTGTTAACATGGTCCTATGTGATATTCTGCCGCATATTCTCTGGGATCGATGCCCATAGCCAAGCAGTGGGCCAGCCTTGCTTGCTGCGAAAGGCCTGTCCATTCATGCTGCAGGGTACTCAACAACCCGCTGTCATGCTGCGGTGCATGGCCCACGTTTGGACGCACGAACCGTGACAATAACCACGGTATCTGCCTTGGTTCAAGCCCTAGATCCACGCAGTATTGCCACAGTATGCAGTGATTGAAGCTGATGTCACTGCGTGGTCTCAGGTGCCTTTGGCACCATATACCCATGGTGGTTGGTTCGGCAGCAAACAAGTGATCCTCCATGCCAGGCATCACACTGTCATACCAGGGATTCTCCAGCTTGGTGGTGTAGATCTCTCCCTGCCGAGGCAGGCTAATCTTGATCTCAGTGGGCGATATCCAGATATCTGATCTGGTATCGATGATCATGTCATAGTCAATGCCAGTGGCCTTCATAGCTTTATAACAACGCAGCGATTGCCAGCTAGGCGCAGTAGCGCTGTTGATGTTGTCTGCGATATCCCAATGCTCGGGACCTGTTAGCTCCGCATGCATGATCTGCATGTCTCTGTAAGCATCGAAATCTCTGCAGCTGTCTGTGCGCCATTGGCAGATATAGTAGTGGGTTTGGTCACAGATGGCTGACATGGTCTGGGTCATGGCGTCGCGGGTCTGATCCCAGGTACGCCTGTGGCCTCTGAGAAAAACAGCTGCTCTCATCGCTGCGTCAACCAATCACAGATATGATCAGCCCACAGTCGATGGCCCAGCTCGTTGGGATGGCTGATCAGCAGAACTTCTCTGGGATCACGGTCTCCGATTATGTGATTGTGAAACGTGGCCAGAGGTTGATCCTTGTGCATGAATCGATCACCGTCTATCAGCTGCCATATCTGCCTGTCTGCGTCGCTGATCTTCAGCTCGTGCTGGACCTGATACTGCTGATCATTCCATTCGGTGATCAGCTGCTGATGATGGTGGTATATGGCCTGAAACATGAAGTATTCAACGCCTGCGGCCTCTAGCAGCTGCTGAGCACGATGTATGGTGTTGATATAGCGATGCATGTATTCCGCAGCATGCCACCAATACCGCACGTATTCTCTGCTGAACCTGTTGATTGCAGCATGCTTGTAGGTGTGAGTCCACATGGGATACATGGTCAACCACCCCCGATCGACGCAGCTGGGATCATCCACGTCATGGAACCAAAAATCTCTGCGTTCAGGGCTGGTCCAACCTATGGCTACTAGATCCCTGCTCGGGTCCTGGCCCTGCAGATATCCCTGTGTGATCAGCCACTCGGTGAGACTGCGCAGAATGGTGTCATTGCTGCAGCCAGGCCAAGCTAGATTTATCACGTCATCTCTGCCAATGGCACGACCGAGGCAGCTGCTCCACACATGCTCAAGCCTATAGCCACTGTCTCGATGGTCAAAGTCCTCGCGCAAGCCTGGTATGCTTGGGTCTCGCAGCTCGCTGCCCCAGGTCCAGCTGTCGCCAAATGCTATGAGCCTGGCCGTGCTCATCTGTAGATGAACGGATCGCGCTTGCGCAGCTCAGACATGCGCTGTTGGTATCTGCGCCAGCTACGCCAGCGCCGGTATGGGGACAAAAGCCAATCAAGCAATCTCATGTATCCTCCTCTTGTGTAACACCTGTTTCCTGCCATACCAAACTATCTGTCGCGCCCAGTCTTGGCTGCTGCGGGGATAGGATGCGGACTCAAAGCTCACGGATACTGGTTGCCGTAGCACTGGACCTGGCGTGCAGCGCAGCGCGGCAGTGATCATGCTGGGTATGTCATGGCCATAGCTGTGTGCTTCATCTGTCTCGTGATCGGGTCCCAGTATCCACTGCTGCTGGAAGTGCACTGCGTCTGCGATGTGATCATCGGTCATCCAATCACGCAGGAAAGGCACAAGCTCAGCATAGAAACGAGTGCTGTCTGATCGCAGCTGCAGGAATGTCAGCTCTTCAACTGGCCAGTTGATGTCACCGAAACGGCTATCGCTCTGGCCCAGATCCTCGGCGCCATCCAGCATGCGATCCAGCGTGTGATCGATCCTAGCAATCTGTGCGCCCAGCAGTGTGGGTTGGTCACGGTGTGCTCGCAGCAAGCGCTCATAGAACTCGGTATAGCTGCCGTTCACTCGCCAATAGTCCATGGCCAGATACTGAGTGAGACCAAGGCAATGCAGTGCCTGCACGATCCAGCTGATCCTATAGGCAGCTCGCCAATCGTCATGAGGCATGCTGCTGGTCGCGATCACTATGTCATTGTATTCCGGTATCTCATCTGGACGAGTGCTGCTGTGATTGTCCATCAGAGGTACACGCTGCTTTCGTATGCCCTGCTCAGCCATGTGTCTGGGATCTGCCATCTCTGAATTGCGCAGCACCATGCAGGTGTAGATCACTAGGTTGTCGTGCTGCCCACCCTGTAACAGTGTCTCGATGCCCTGTTTATAGCTGTGCAGCGTCTCGCCCGGCAGGCCTATTATCAGTTCTGTGTAGGTTGCTATGTTCTGCTGCCTATAGCGATCAACCAGGGGTCGGAAGTCTTCGATGGCTATGTTCTTGCGCTTGATGATCCCCAATGTGTGTGGATCCATGCTCTGCATGCTCAGCGTCACACCCTTGCTCATGCCAGCATCGTTCAGCAGCTTGGCTATGTCAAAGACCTTTTGATCGCTGCGCTTGGCATAGCTGGCACGGAACTTCTGAGGATAGCCCCACTGCTGCTTGGTTTTCACCATCTCAGCAGTGATGTCCAGATCGCGAGCATAGATTCCATAGTTGGCGTCGCAGTTGTAGAGCAGATCGATACGGTTGGTGCCAAACCAAGAAAGTTCGCTGACCAAGCGAGCTGTGTCAAACTGCCGTATCTTGGTGTACACAGCTGATCCCCAGTCGCAGAAGGTACAGCTGTAGGGGCAGCCTCTATGTGTCTCTTGGCTGGCATGCCAAGCTATCTGCGGATTTTCTCGGATCAGCTTAGCGAACAACCCACTGAGATAAGGGCTTGGTAGCACTGAGAGATCTGCTAGGCGCGCACGAGATTCTGTTTTGTGAGCCACACCATCTCGCAGATAGCTGATGCCCTGCACACCAGCAGGATCACCACCATCTCTGATCACTCGCAGCAGTTCCACGAAAGTGATCTCGCCTTCGTCATGCACCAGATAGTCAGCAACCGTGATCTCGGAATCAAAACCACTGCTGGGCACTTCTGGTCCACCCAGTACTATCACGCAGCTGGGATATCTCTGCTTCACCAGCTTGGCCAGTGCCATGTTATAGTTCCAGTTCCACAGATAGCAGCTGAGAGCCAGCACGTCTGGGTCCACCATGCGATCAGCCGCAGTGTCCAAGGGTTCGCGAAGGAACAGCAGGCCGCCCAGCTCATAGCTGTGTGCGATGTCAGGCTGGCTTGCTGCGTAGCTCCACAGCATGCCCACTGAATAGGGCAGGAAGGCCTGCCCACCAAAGCTGTTGTTGATCTGCGAGAGATAGAGTTTCTTCATCAGCTGTTTAGTCCACGATAGGCAGCAAGGAACTGCTGATGGTGGCTGCTGTTGAACCAATCCATGCCGCAGAACAGCTGTTGGTTGTGCTCGCAGACTTCTCGGCAGCGCATCCACCAGTGCAGCTTGTCCCTGTGCCACCGTGCTTCGCGCAGGTTCTGCAGTATCAGCTCCAACCTGGCTAGATCGGTTTGGCTGTCATAGATCTCGTCCCAGAGGCAGCCATAGGTTTCGAAGCCCCAGCTGCGCAGCAGTGCCAGCGTGTTCTGGTGACCCCAGACCATGAACGGCTGCAGCGCCCAGATTGGTTTCCACAGCTTTTCGCTGATGAACAGATTGTGTGGCTCGTCAAAGGCATGGGTCTCGTTGATCACGCTGAACCAGCTGTTGGTGTAGATGCTGGTATTGATGTGCATGGCCTTGTTGTTGCCAAAGTCTGCGTCATCCACTATCAGTGGCAGCGTGGCCTGAGCCTTGTTGATCACAGCTTCCGGCACGCCCCAGTCTGGCCAGCCATGATACCATAGCTGGTTGTGGCTGACCAGGCCTTCCTGATGTAGGTCTGACTCGATCAGCTTCATGACCATGAGCTCGCGGTGCTGCCTGCTGACCCTGTTGAGGCAGTTGTAAAGGCTGATTGGCCTGCCGTCTCGCTTGGCAGCTATCTGATCTTCCCAGGTTAGTCGCGTGCTGTTTCGTAGGTTCAGCTGCTGCATGTACAGCAGGTGCGGGAATCCAATGATGGTGATGCGAGCCCTGATGCCAAGACCGTCGCACCATTCAGCATAGCCTCTGTGATCAAGATCATTGCCAGTGAGAAAGCACAGCGAGCTGGGAGGCAGCGCATACTCTGCACAGCACTGATGCAGATACTCATAGAGCCTCGGTTCATAGAAACCTTCGTTGAGATTGTCTATGACCAACAGCGCGCGGCCCTGCTGAGCATCGGCCATGACCTCTGGCGGCACGTGGTTGAGAAAGCAGTCGAAACCAACTTGGTTGCCCTGCCAACCGGTCCAATACTGCGCATCCTGCCACGTGCCTATGTTGTAGGCATAGTTGCGTGGACGATCGGCGACGCTGCTGTGCTGCCATACCACGTCGGATCGGTTCCAAAAGTTGTTGCGCCAGTAATGGAAGAAATTGGCAATGGGAAACCTACCAGTTACCAAGTGATCTCTCACACCCAGGGTGGTCACTGGGCAGGCCGTCATGGTCCTGAACCTTGTGGGATCGTCAAACACCCAGTGCACGGTCATGGTCGCAGCTCCCAGAGCTGGGGTAAGTGATCAGCCATGGCCCTGTTCTTGAGCCGATCTATCTCGCCAGCGTCATGCCAGAACTGAAGCCACAGGTCAGTGGGCCATCCGGGGTTGCGATGAGCAGACACCGAGTCACTGCTTTGGTCCATGTGGTTCAGTGCCGCTATCCAGGATGCGTGATATTGATGCTGCTGCATGCCCTCCAGCGCGGCTAGTATCTGATCACGCACCGTGCGCTTGGCACTGTCTGGCAGCAGCCTCACGTCTTGGTAGCTGGGATGATAGACCACGTTCACGAATGGCAGCCCACCCAATCCAGGCCTTTGCCTGCACCATGTTATCAGCTCAGCAGCACTGAAACAGTTGTATAGACCGAACGTGGTGTGTATGTCGATCTTCATGGTCTCTTGGTGCTTTGCTATGCTCAGTAGCGCACGTAGGTTACGCATGATGTCTGCCCAGCTGCTGTTCTGACGTATGTAGTCGTTGGCCTTGCCGATTGCTTCGAGGCTGACATTGATGGTTATGTGGCCAAACTGCTGCCACAGCTCCAGCAGCTGGCTGGGCATGTGCGTGAGATTGGTGTTGTAGCTGATGCTGATGCGATGTGCCACTTGCTGCGCCACGCAGGCTTCAAGGATCTCGTGATGCTGCTTTATGATCAGCGGTTCCCCGCCAAGGAAGTTGATGTGCGTGACCGTGGGCAGCGTGCTGAGTATCACCTCCATGGCCCTGGGATCCTCGAACCACTGCTGGTGTGAGGCACGCTGATCAGCATAGCTGTCATGCCTGCCCAGCTTGATGTTGTCTATGGTCCACAGGTGGCTGTTGGCCCAGTTGCACATGCGGCACACTAGGTTGCACTTATTGCCAAAGGTTATGTCCAGATACTGTATGTCACTGCCTGGCAGCAGCGTGCCGTCGCTGGCCGTGGCACGCGGCTGGCAGCTGTATCCCAGATCGCTGTAGACACCGTTCCAGATATGCCTGAAGCTGACACCACCAGTGTCTTCGATCTGCCAGCACTTGCTGCAGCTTGGATGTCTCTCACTCTTAGCGATGCTCTGCCTCACGGCCTTGTGCAGCGGGCTGTTGAGCACTTCCAAGGGTTCAGTGATGTCAGTGATGAATGGATTGCTGAAGTCCTTCCAGTGGCCGTGGTTGTTGCAGCATAGACGTGGCCGGCCGGGACCATCCAGGCTGAGGCTGTTGTAGGCTAGCACGCAGAAGCTGGGATGTTCAGGCACAGGCAACAAGGGCCTCCGTGAGCTCTGGTAATATGTCAGCAGTGTCTATGCCATGCGCTGTGCGCTTGAACACCAACCACTGCTGCAGCCTCAGGCTGAGATCACTGTCAAAGGGCCTGTTGGTCACCACCTGCTGGGCATACGCGATGCCATGATGCATGTCACAGGGGCCTTGAGGAATGCTGCGCTTTAGATCGCGCCAAGCAGACTGCCGAGCTGCCAGTGGCACAGCTTCAACGCTGAGATATGGCGGAAAATCCAAGACTATGGGGAACCATATGCAGGGGGTCCCTATCTCTTGTACCGTGTAGCTGATGTGCCGCAGCAGAGGTCGCATGCTGAGGCAGTTCAGTGCGCTGACCACCGTGAATATCTTGATGCTCTGTGCCATGCCACTGCTGAGATAGCGACGGAAGTTTTGGTCCTTTTCACTCCACACTGTGCCCTGCCGTATGAATTCGTCCTGCGCACCAAAACCGTCTATGCTGATCTGCACTTCTGTCTTGAACTGGCTCAGCTGCTGTATCAGCTTGGGATTCCACAGGGTGCAGTTGGTGGTGAAGCTGACCTCGCAGTCAGTGTTGCCTGCCTCCAGCAGTATGTCCAGATACTGATAGATATTGGCATCCATGGTTGGCTCGCCGCCTGTGATATACAGACGCTGCAGGGTTGGTGCCATGAGTTTGAAGTTGTCAAGGCTCTGCGACCTGCTTATGTAATCACCATCGCTTTTCCATTCTTCGCTGCCATCTGATTTGTTGATGCGCAGCTCCTTGTGCCATTCTTTGGCCAACCACGGCGGTAGCACTGTGTTGTCATCATCCAAAAGCTCACGCCTCTGTGCAGCCACCCTGTCGCTGCTGCCGCTCCAGCAAGTGACGCAGGTTAGGTTGCAGCGAGTGCTGGGCCGCAGCTCAAAACTCACAGGCAAGCTGTCGCTGATCCTACCTAGCAGAGATCTATCCATGGGCTGTGCTTGATTGGCCAGTTGCCGTGGGCTAGCTACCCCGCTGGCTTCGATGCCATAACAGATGCCACAGTCGCTGACCTGTTCACCCTGCAGCATCTTCTGCCGCACGCCCTGCATGTGCTCACCGTTCCAGATGTGCGTAAGGCTGTTGGTGCCCCAGTTCAAGGGAGTGCCGCCCACCTCATGTATGACCTTGAAATCCTGTATGTTGCAGCAGAGCTTGCACTGGCCCATGGGAGTGGTGTTGAGATTGCGCCATGGCATCACGCAGAAGCTGTCAGTGGTCATGTGCGCCTCTTGGGGATGCAGATGTCAGTGCCGCAGTGGCAGTGGTGCTTGCTGCAGGTCACTGTCACGGGCAGGCTGTCCAGGTTCAGCTGCCCAGAGATGTTGCCTATGACTCCGCTGACGCCACAGCTGCCCAGGGTTATGTCGCCATTGATGCCTATGTTGATGCTGGTACCAAGATCGCACTGCCAACCCTCAAAGAAGTTGACGCGCTCTGCTGCCAACCTGTTGCTGTTCACTGGCTGCACCGTGCCGTCGCTCCAATGCTCCATGGTGGCTGTGCTGCCCACTCTGTTCTTGGGCTTGGTCAGCGTCTGCTTGATGCGCAGGTTGTTGTTCATCAGCCAGTCTATCTTGTTCTTGTCGCTGTAGTCATAGGGCTGGGCCGCAGTGCTCATCTCGGCCAGTATGGGTACGTATTCCATGTGCACGTTACCCATGGCATCAAAGATCTCATCAGCACGCGCCATCTGGCTATCCCAGTGGTCCTCGGCCATCATCATGCGTATGGCCAAGTAGTTGACTCTGGTCTCCAAGTACTTGGCATTGGCCATGAACTGCTCGTGCTTGACCCACTCGGGGTGGTAGCTGGCCACCACGTCGTCGAAGTAACTGTGGAACCTCTCCCACCACACCGTGGGCCTGCTGAGGTTGGTGTTGATGGCCACCGTGACGTCATAGTCGCTGCTGAACTTGAACCAGTCCAGCATGGGTATGAGCCCCTGCCAGTGCGTGGGTTCGCCTCCGCTGAGGAACAGCTTGATCCTCTTGAAGCCTCGGTCGCGCATGGCAGCCAACATGGTGGCCATGTTGCGCTGGTAGGCCTTGATGTCAGTGTTGGGCTGTGTGCCGCCATAGTTGCCAGGGTTGCAGTAGCCACAGCGATGGTTGCAGACATCGCTGGTCTGCCAGGTGATGAACAGCACTGGCTCGCCGCTCCAGTCTATCCTGTCCAGCTGAGCACCAGTAGTCACTGCTGAAGGCACAGCCGCTGCGGGCACTGAGCGGGGCCGGGCATCAGGATCCATGCTGGCCAGCTCGGGGAACGTGTCAAAGAAGCTTTCCTTGCGCATGCCATCCACCAGCTTGGTCTCGCGGAGGAAGTCAGGGATGAGGTGGCTGTCGTCGCTGCTGTCCATGACGTTGATCACGCTGTCCCAGTTGCTGACATACCAGTCTGGCGTGCCCAGTGACCTCAGCCAGGTCTGGTGCTCGCGTATCTTGTGCCGCGCTTGGTCCTTGAGATGGCTGGGCAGCACTCGCACGCTGCTGTGGTTGGGCCAGGTCAGTATGTTCAGCCGTGCATGCTGGGGTTCCAGCAGGCCCAGCTCTATCCATTCCCTGTGGAAGTCAGGCAGGTGCAGCACGTTCATGAGGCTCACGGTGGGCGTGATCGCAAACACCACCTTAGGCACTTCTCGCATCAGTCGGCGGCGGTTCTCCACTACCTCGCTCCACACCATGTTCTTGCGCAGATACTCTCCGCGAGCATGGCTGCCATCCAAGCTAGCTGCCACCCTGATGTTGTTGAAGTTCTTCCACAGTTCGAACAGATCACGCTTCTTGTAGTTCAGCACCGTGAAGTTGGTGGTATAGCGCAGCAGCACGTACTTGAGACCTCGGCTGATCCAATGGTCCAGCATGCGATAATGCTCGTCAGTCATGAGGCTCTCACCGCCTGCGAAGTGCACATGCTCAGTGTGGTCCAGATGCGGCAGCAGCTGAGCCCAGAAGTCCCCGGACTTGTTGATGTTCATGATGCGGGGCTGGCTGTATTCTGGCCAGCGAGCCTTGTACTCGTCGTACCATCCACTGCTGAGACCGTGGCCACAGGTCCTGCAGCGCAGGTTGCAGATGTTGCTGAAGCGTATGTCCAGGTATGCCAGGTTCACGCGAGGCAGAGCACCATCATCAGCAGTCTCCGAGACCAAGGGCAGATGCTGCTTGAGCTCAGCATTGCTGCTGATGCGCAGAGTTTCCACGCCAGCTGACTCTTGCTCGTAGCACTTGCTGCAGGCATGGCTGCGTCGACCTGCCAGCATGTTGCGTCGCATGTCGCGGATCAGTTCGCTGTTCCACAGCTGTGCTATGGTCTGATCGTTGAAGTTGCCCAACACGTTGGTGTTAGGGTCCGTGATGCAGCAGGGCATGGTGCGGCCATCTGGCCAGAAGTGCATGTGCGTCCAAGGCAGCATGCAGAACACTTCATTCTTCTTGGAGTCTATGAGATCATCAGTGTTCATGGATCTGAGCGCACTCCCTGTAAAATTCAACCAGCTCTGGGAAAGTGGCCGTGAAATCCGTGTGCCGTCGGCGATCATGCTCCGTGAACCAAGCATGGAAGTCTCGCCTGCCCTCTGTTATTTTATCCTCTGTGTACGCAGTGGTCTCCATGTATCTCACCACTCGTCGGAACTTGTCTACCTCCAGGGTGCCAAAGGCCTGCTTGTTCTCGTCATCCTCGTGAGCTTCCATGTAGGCCAACGCAGCATGCATATAGGGCATGAATTCTGCCTTGGGCAGTATGTTGATGTCATACTGCAGTGGCTCTCTGAGATAGGGCGTGTCAAACCGCACGTTGCGTATCTTGGGCTTGGGATCATGTGTGGGAGCATATCGAGCACGCCATTCCAACAGCTTGACCAGCAGTGACTGGAAGTTGGGCACGCTCAGCGCATTGAAGGTGATCATAAAGCTGACGATCTGGCCGCTCACTGTCATATAGGTGTCTAGGTTCTGCTCCCAGGTCGCCAAGTCTAAGCCTGTGCGTATGTATTCTGCCTGTGGACCCCAGGTATCCATGCTGGTATAAAGGCTGAAGCTCTTGATGCAGCCGTGATCCATGAGCTGTCTGACCTTGCGGCTCATGCGCTCCACCAGGATGGGCTTGACTCCCAGATTGCTGTTGATGTTCAGCTCTAGATTGGGCATGGGATTGGCCAGCAGGTCGTCCAGCAGCAGCCAGGTGCTGCTGTGTAACAGAGGCTCGCCGCCAGTGACTCGCATGATGTTCACAGTGTCTCTGATCTGCGGCCACCACTGCCACCAAGCATCCACGAAGGGATTGGAATCTTCTTCGCGTATGTGCAGCCAATCTATGTCGCAGCGATGGTTCTTGACCATGACATAGGGACCGTGGTCTCGTATCTCGTTGTAGTATTTGCTGCTGGCCTTGGGATGGCAGTAGCCACACTTGAAGTTGCACTCGTTGCCAAAGCTGATCTCTATGTACTCGGGCTTGACATCAAAGTTGGCACCCAGTGCAGTGATCTCTGCCAAGCGTTCAGGGCGATAGATGGTGCTGTTGCGTATGTGCCTATCGCTGACATAGCCTGTGCCCATGTCTTCGATCTTCCAGCAGTAGTCGCAGCCCTTGGGCTTGCCCCCGTTCAGCATCTGGCGACGTTCTGCCTTTTTCTCGCGAGTGTTGTGCAGGGCGCCAGGGTCCCAGCCAATGCGCTTTTCGTCTATGGCATGTGGAGCTGGATGATAGCAGCTGTGGGTCTCGCCGGTGTGGAGGTATATGGTGGTATGATGCCATTTGGCCAAGCAGAAGGTAGGACTGATCGCGTCCATCAGGGGTGCCAGCTCATCTATGCGTTGCTTGTCTGCCACTGATCGTTTCCAAGGTCGTGATTTATTATAGCATATAAAGTTGGGCTGATCTATCAAGCCAGGCTGTGGGCAACGTAATTTTCCACGAACGCTAGCTTGCGCTCTGCTAGGATGGGTAGGTATGGGCTGGTCTTGCAGTTTTCCTGCATGAGAAGATCCAGTTCAAATCCCAGGCTAGCCCAATCCCCCAGTGGCCAAGCAGCCTGCTTCATCAGTGGTCGATGTGCGCGAGTGTATTTCATGACCAGCTTGCGTGCCTTGGTCAGGTTCCAGCCACTTTCTTGGTGTGCCCACTCCCAGCTCTGAGTGGGATCAGGGAAGCTGAAACCGTATTTCTGACTGTTGCGGCTGAACTCGCTTTCAAACATGCCTGGAACTGATCACAGCGCAGCCCAGCGCCAATTGTTCATGTTGTTGTCAATCAACCACTGGCCATCAGCTTCGAGCTGTGCTTCTGTCTGTCCAGGTAGACCCACTATCAGTCCCAGCGCCCAGTTGATCTTGCCTTCCCACCGCTGCTGCATCTTCAGCAACCATTCCTTGCCGTGCAGTCCTGACCAACCCTTGCCTATCATCTTGCTGCTGTTGGACTCAAAGCTTTCTATGCCTATGAAAGTGCTGCGCAGGCCGCTTTCCAGCAACAGCTGTTCAGTCTCGGGGCGTGCCCATACCAAGTCAGCCCTGATGTAGCCGATCCATTCCAGTCTAAAGGGCACGCTGGCAGCTATGTCCCTGAGCATGCGCACCTTTTCCACTGTTTCATTAACAGTGTCGTCGATGTAATAGAACCTCGTGACGCCCCAGCGCTCATGGTAGTGCATGATCTCAGCTTTGATGCTGTCAGCACTGCGCAGATAGGTGCCAGGAGTCTTGCCCAGATATTCATAGCTGCAGAACCTACAGCGGAACATGCAGCCACGGCCCAGCTCGATCGGTATCACTTCCCAGCGATCTATGTGATCGTCGTCGGTGAACACGGGACCACAGCTGGTGGTGATATCGAACCGTGGCCTGGTCTGACCAGCTGCTTGGCTGGTCTCATCCAACCATGCCAGCATCTGATCTTCGCCGGCACCCGTGAAACCAGTCCAGCCAGGCTGTAGAAATTGGTTGACTCGAGTTCCGCCCATGACCCAACGCAGGCCAGGGTATTTGGCCGCCACAGCAGCTTGGCCTGCTCTGACCCAATCTGGCATGGGCAATGCCTGTTCTATGGCCTGGCCTGACGATCTAGCCTGAGGATCTTCGTTGGGGAAGAAAGTGGTGCTGACGCCTATGGCCAGGGTGGTGTGATCGATCCATCTTTCCGTGATGGCAACCAGATCTGCCAGGCTCATGCAGCCTGCGAAATCTATCACCTTGACAGCATATCCATTCTGCCGCAACCAGCTAGCCAGCTTGTGTGGTCCAAGAGGTCTCACAGCACTGGCTGTGCTATCATATGTGGCTGGCATGTTCCATAATATGAGCTGAGACATCAGATATTTAACCTTAGGCCAGTGCGGAGATTCCATTATATTTTTGATTGGGCTCGTTGTAAACCACAGATCACGCCGCTATATAATAGAGGTAACGGTGCAGCGGAGAGACAGATGACGGATGGTAAAAAACCAAAAACCACTATCATATTACCCAAGATAAACAAGCCAGATCCCAAGAATTTGCGCAGCGATTTCAAGAACTCGCACAAGCAAAACAGCTACAACGCACCCAAGAACGTCATCCGCAAAGCTGGTCCCAGGGGCGGCTAGACACAAATCCACTTGACAGGCCACACAGATCATGCTAGCTTGGTTGCTAGCACGACCACCATCACGCACACAGGAGCAGGCATCACATGGTTAAACAGCCCAGCAAGAAGGTCGCTAAGTCACGAGAAAGCAGCGAGAGCACCAGCAGCGATCCCGTGCGCTTGTATCTAAGGGAAGTGGGCAAGACACCACTGCTGAACCATGCCAAGGAAATCGAGTTCAGCAAGACCATCGAAAGCAGCAAGCAGCTGATCATGGACACGCTGTTTGCTGTGCCCATGACTGTGCAGACCATCGACGGTTGGATCGCTGACATACAGCATGGCACCAGAGCCGTTGACACGGTGTTTGATCTTGAAGGCGACGAAGATGGCGCGCTCAGCGAAGAGCTCAACACACAGCTGACCGGCGTGCGCGATCTCTGTGCCAGCTATCTCAGCGATACCAGCAAGAAAGCTGCCAAGGACGAGCTGATTGCCGCGTTCAATGAGCTGAATCTCTTGCCTGCCAGCATCGGCATGATCATGGAGCGCCTGCAGGGAACCAATAAAAAGCTGCTGGAGGGCGATGGTGCGCTAATGCGGCTAGCGCTGGACTGTGGCATCGATCGCAATGACTTCTTGGAACGCTATGTGGGCCATGAGCACATGACATGGCTGCAGGATACCAAGGGCAAGAAGTGGGACAAGCTCAAGCAGAAAGCCAACGAGATCGGACACTGGGTGGGCATGATGCAGGAACAGGCAGACGCTGCTGGATTGCCAGTGGGCGAGCTGCGCACCGCAGTGCGAGTGCTGCGCCATCAGAGCAAGGTCAAGGACGATGCCATCGCAGCCATGGCCAAGGCCAACCTGCGCTTGGTGATCTCAGTGGCCAAGAAGTACAACCAAAACAGCTATAACGGTGGGCAGCTGCTGGACCTCATCCAAGAGGGCAATATCGGCCTGCTCAAGGCCGTGGAGAAGTTCAAGTGGCAGCTGGGCTATAGGTTCTCAACTTACGCCACATGGTGGATCCGACAGGCCATCATCAAGGCAGCCACTGAAAGCAATCGCACCATCCGCATCCCCAGCCACGTGTTGGACACGCTGAAAAAGATACAGAAAGCCACCAAGGAACATCTGTTTGTCACGGGACATGAACCCAGCGTGGAAGAGCTGGCCAAGATGCTGAACTGTGACGTGGAAAAGATCAATCGCACGCTGCGAGTGGCCAAGGATCCAATCAGCTTGGAGACGCCCGTGGGCGACGAAGAAGAGGGCAAGCTGGGCAATCTCATCCAAGACACGGAATCTGAGAATGCGTTTGAGCAGATCGCCAAGGCAGAGATCACCGAGGTAATAGGCGGTGTGTTGGAAGGACTGAGCAGCAGAGAAGAGCGCGTGCTGCGCATGCGCTTCGGCATCGGTACCATGCGAGAGTATACCTTGGAAGAGATCGGCAATCGCTTCAACGTCACTCGTGAGCGCGTGCGCCAGATTGAAAACAAAGCCTTGGAGCGTCTCAAGAACCCACAGCGTGCCAAGGACATCCTGTCAGCGATCTTGGACCAATGAACGCGCGGCAGGCAGGGGTGGTCCTGTTAACCACGCTGCTCGGTGGCTGTGCCAGCCTCAGCACTGTACCCGAGGTCCAGCAGTTTGATCGGCATGATCCTCGGCGAGGAACCGTGCAGCAGAGCATCAACACTCAGCCCGAGGGCGTGGACGCACAGGGGGCAGTGCTGCTGCGCATAATCAAGGAAGACCACGAGCTGGAACTGTGGCGACAGCAGCGAGATGGTGCATGGATACTTGCCAAGACCTATCCCATCTGCAGGTTCAGCGGTGGTCTGGGTCCCAAGCGGCGCCAGGGAGATCGACAGGCACCAGAAGGCTTCTACAGCATCACTGTGAGCAGCTTGAACCCACACAGCCGCGAGCATCTCAGCATCAACACTGGTTATCCCAACCAGTTTGATCGCAACTGGGGCTACACTGGCAGTGACGTGATGATACACGGAGGCTGCAGCAGCGCAGGCTGCTATGCCATGACAGATGCCAGCATGGAAGAGATCTATGCTGCTGTGCGTGATAGCGCACGCTATGGACAGCAGTCAGTGCAGCTGCAGATCTACCCTTTCAGGATGACTGACTGGCGCATGCTGGGTCTGACACATGATCACAATCTGGCATTTTGGTTAGAGCTCAAGCGTGGCTGGGATTGGTTCGAATCTCACAGAGCCCCAGTGCCCATGACTGTGTCGGGCAGGGACTACGTGCTGGCAGACAGGCGATGATTGATCACGTTCCAGTCAATGATGCGCCATATGGTCTTGAGATAGTCCTTGCGCAGCGTGAATGGAGTGTAGCTGTGCTCCCAGAGGTCAATGGGCATGACCACGTCTGATCGCCAGCTTTGGTTCTTCAGCGTCTTGATCTCACCATTCTTGGCCATGTAGCACCAACCGCTGCCCTGAAGGTCAAGCGCGGTTTTGGTAAACGTTTCCTTGAACTCATCCCAGCCCCCCTGTGTCTTTTCCATGAGATCAGCGACAGCGCCTCGAGGCCTGTTGTTGAGCTTGGGTGCCATCAGCTGTGGCCACCAGAGGTTGTGCAGCAGCGCTCCTGCCCTGTTGAATCCTGGATCGCCCTCGCCCCGGTTGTAGCGATCCACATAGCCCTTGCTGAGCACGCTGTAGTGGAATTCCACCACCTTGCGCTCCATGATGGGTTCAAGTGCGCTCATGGCATAGGGCAATTTTATCAGCTCTAGCTGTTCTTTTTGCTTGGATTCGGCGAGATCTTGGAGTTTCATGTGCTTATTTAGCCGATCTTTTCGCTTGTGAAAGCACAGATCTGTGTTAGTATTGCTGTAATGGAAAGGAGTCCTGCCATGAAGAAGATGCTGATATCCTGCGCATTTCTGGCTCTCAGCGCTGTCCAGAGCTGGGCCGACACACAGACCCTCGGTGCCTACTATGTGCCCATCGGACAGAACTATGTGAGCTGGGCTTACCCGTTCATCAACCTGCAGACGGCTATTGGGCGAGGTCTCACGGGACGCGGCGTGACCGTGGGCGTGTTTGACACGGGCATCAACGCCAGCAGCTACAAGTTCTCGGGCAACATCGCAGGGCCAGGCTACAACATCTACACTGGTGGTAGCGTTACCACTGACGGCAATGGTCACGGCACCTTCGTCAGCAGCCTCATAGCTGCCAACACTCAAACACAGGGCACTGCAATGACCATGTATGGCGTGGCCAGCAGCGCCAAGATACTGCCCATACAGGTCATGAACAGCTCGGGTCAGGGCAGCTGGACAGATGGCCAGCTGGCAGCGGGCATCAACTATGCTGCCAACAACGGTGCCCGGGTGTTCAACAACAGCTGGGGCACCAACCTCATGATGAGCCAGGTCAGCACTGCTGCTGTGCTCAAAGAGAACGCAGCGACCATCAGTGCCTACGAGAAAGCCTCGGCCCGAGGCGTGGTAAACGTGTTTGCCGCAGGCAACTACGGTACCAGCAGCCCAGACTACTATGCTACCCTGCCCAGCATCAACAGCAAGCTGTTGGGCAGCTGGATCGTGGTAGCAGCTGCTGACACCAACGGCGCCATAGCCAGCTGGAGCAACAGATGCGGTATAGCAGCCAGCTATTGCCTCACAGCCCCGGGTTCAAACATCGTGGGCCTCTATGGTAACCAGCTGGCCCTGGGCAGCGGCACCAGCTTTGCTGCGCCGATCGTCAGCGGTGGTATCGCGCTGCTGATTCAGCAGTGGCCCTATCTCACTGGACAGCAGATCACCAGCCTGCTGCTGCGCACCGCCAACAAGACAGGAATCTATGCCAACTCTGCCATATACGGGCAGGGCATGATCAATCTTGCTGCTGCCACCGCACCGCAGGGTGCCGTGGTCATACCCACTGGCTCGGACGTGAAAAGCAGCAGCATACCTCTGGCCCTAGGCGGGCTCAGCCTGCCCTCGACATTTGGTCACGTTGACACCCTGGGCAATGGCATGATGGTGCTGGACGACTATGGACGCGCCTATAGCCTAGGTCTCAACAGCGTGATGACCAGCAGCAGAAGCACAGTGGATCTCACAGCGCAGCTGTCCAGGTTTGGACAGGAAAGCCTGGTCCAAGAAGCCGCAGGCTTCAAGGTAGGCTTGGTGGATGATGCCAATGCCGCGCAGGGATTGGCTCCAGTCACGCCATTGCCGGGCCTTGGTAACCCTTACCTCAGCATGGGTCAGGACCAAAAGCTGCTGATCAGCAGCCAGGGTGTTACGGTATGGTACAGCCAACACCAAACACCTGACAGCACAGATCCACTGCTGACGCCGCAACAGCTGTCACAGCCCAGGATCATGGGTGCGTTCTATCAGTGGCGAGATCTGCAGCTGGGCATGGTGCACGAAGAAAACAGCCTCTATGGGCAGCAGGCTGCTGTGGGTAGCAGCTTGGCCACTGGTGCCGACACGGCATTTGCTAGCCTGGGCCATGCATGGCAGCTGGGATCAGGCTATCAGCTGGATGCCAGCGGTAGCCTTGGCATCAGCAAGCTGGCGGGCGTGAACCAATTGGTCAGTGGCACGGAACCAGTGGTGCTGGCCAGTGCTGCGCTGGGCATCAGCAAGGTGGGTGTGTTCGCAGAGTCAGACAGGCTGGGTCTCGTGGCCAGCTTGCCAAACCACAGCATCAGTGGTTCGGCCAATCTCAGCTTGCCAGTGAGCCGTGACTTTGATGGCAACATCAGCTATCAACCACAGCGGATAAGCTTGGTGGGTACTGGCACGGAAACGGATCTACAGGCCTACTGGACCAACAGCTTCAGCGAGCGCAGCAAGCTCACGGTAGCTGCGGGACTGAGGCTGCAGCCGGACGGTGATGCCAAGGCTGGCACGCAGGGCGTGGCTATGCTGCGATATAACTTGCGGTTCTGATAACAGAGATCACACACTGCTCGCAGAAGGGATCACAGATGCTCAAGGAAAAACCGCCAAAGAACAGGGTTTACATAGAGTGCAGCGACACGGAACGCAGGGTCAAGGGTGTGATCATACGCAAGCAAGACGCTGAGATGGAAGTGGAGATGCCCACTGGCTACGTGATGCACATGAGGAGACGAAATAAACGCAGCCCATTCGTGCTGCGCCTTGGCCTGTTGGAGTTCTACAGCGATGGCAAGGAAGTCAGCTAGGCAGGAACAGTAGTACCAGTGTACACAAAGCTGGTTTGGCCCTTTTGGCTGTACACGAAAAGACAGCTGCCGCTGGACAAACACAGTCCCTGCAGCTGTGTCATGTGATTTGGCGGGACCATGGTGTCATAGGCTATGAATCCATCATCTGATAGCACCAAGCTGTTGCTAATTCCCACCCTGATGTAGTCACTGTCTCGGCCAAGATCCAAGTCAATGTTGCCACTGTTGACTTCTGGATTGCCTTGGTTCACTATCAGCAAGCTGCCCTGTGCACCGCTGTTGCTGCCACCAGGAGCCGTGTACATGAGCACTGTGACATACTGCGTGGGTTTCAGCTCTGAGAATATCTGGAAGGTCATGCGTGCTCCTGTGCCACTATTTAACGGTCACAGCAGCCCTGACCTCACCATGCTGTGATTGAAAGCCACGGTTCCCAGATGCTGCAGATCCCTGCTAAGCAGATTATCGATCCATATCTCGTGTCCTAGCTGGCGAGCCTGTGAACAGAAATAAAAGTCCTCGCCCATGTGGTCACTTGACTCTGGGACCCAGACTGTCTGGAACCTGGGCGCAGCCATTTCACGCAGCAGATCAGTGGTTACCAGCATGCAGCCCATGCCCACGCCCTGCACTGCCGTGAGGTCTGGTTCTGTGCCATCGTTGATCACATAGCTGGTCCAATCGTTCAGCTGAGTGTAGGCCACGGTCTTGTGTGGATACTGCCTGGTCACGTAGTTGCCCGCTACCAAGGCTAGATCATGTGCCAGCAGACGCTGCACAGTGTCAGGTGGGAACATCATGTCGCTGTCTAGCCACAGCACGTGGCTGCTGCCAGCTTCAAGGGCCATGTTGACCAGCTGCTCACGTTGGTTCACTATCAGCGTGCCTATGTGGAAATGTGGTAGCACCTCCAGGCCTGCCATGGCACAGTGCTGCAGCAGCTTGGCCAGATCAAAGGCAAAGGCTGCGTGCACGCTGTCACGGCAGGGCACACAGATGCTGACCTGGCTGGTGCGAGCACGAGCACGGCGAATCATGCTGCTCATCGTCAGCTGCGCTTGGTCTTCTTGGCCACGGTCTTGGCTGGTGCTGCCTTGGTCTCGACCACAGGGTCGTCTGCTGGTTCTGCCACAGGAGCAGCAGTCGGCAGGGTATTGGGCCTGTTGATGCCAGCGCTGTGCTCTGCCTGTTCAGCGGTCTTCTTGAGGAAGGTAGCAAACTGGTTGGTGATGATCACGCTCTTCTTGTAGTCTGCCAGAGGCAACAAGCTCAGCTGTCCCAGGCTCTGCTTGCTGGTCTGCTTGTCGCTCAGCAGCTCAACACCAACTTCACGTCCCAGCACCTCGCTCCAGTTGTCACCTTCGCTGCCTTCAAACCCACTGACAGCATCTTCAAATTCTGCGTCATCGTAGGTATCGATCCAGCTATCCACCTGCTTGAGCTGCTGTTCCGCGTCGCGGCGCTGTCGTGCCAGCTGGTTGATCTCTGCGGTGATCTTGCGCTGCTGCGCACTCAGCTCAGCCTGTAGGCTGTCAATCTCAGAGTTAAGTGTTTCTATGCTGTCGGTGAGCTGCTCCTTCTGCCGTAGGGCATAACGCACTTGGCGATGCCAGCTGCCCTGTGCTTCCATCTCAAAGTTACGGAACTCATAGTCAGACCTGCTGGCTATGCGATCCAACAAGTCTCTTGCGCGTGCGATTTCCATGCTGATCTCCACTGTGATTATCTCATAGTGTAGGACTTGAGCATGTCACAGTCAAGATATCAGACGTAGTTGAATGGTCCTATCCTGCCGCCAAAAGTTGCGCTCAAAGGAGTGATCTGGCCTGCTGTTCTCAGCCCGCTCTTGCTGACACCCAGCATGGCATTGAGGCTCACATTGGTTCCCCCAGGTGGTAGCGCACCCGCTGTGTATGCTGCCCACACACCGCCCATCCTGATGGCCGTGCCTGTGGCTGGGATTGGTGTTACCATCTGATCGCGCTCCTCGCCACATTATATACCAATGCGCTCACCATGTCTATCACGACGCCAACTGTATGAGCTGGAGAGTGACTGTGATGGCCACCGTGCTGCCGCTGTTGTTGGTCACTGACAGCGGTATGTTGGTAGCAGGTGAGATCTCGCTGCTGAAACCCAGGCTGCCAGGAGATATGACCTGCGTGTTGGCTCCTGTGTTTATCACTTCGGCTATGAGACCACTGCCCGGCGCGGGATCTGTGCCCTGGGTCCTTGATTGGTCAGCCGTGACCGCCGCGTTGCTGGTATAGATCCTGATCCAGGCAGCTGCACTGGTCTCTATGCTCAACAGGCCATAGGCTGTGAAACCGCTGGCAAACACGTGAGCGTTGGCTCCGTTGGCCAAGCTGCTGGTGGTCACGCTGGCAGTGGTGATGCTGGGCAAGCTGCTGCCCGTGGGTCCCGTGGTGCCAGTTGCACCCGTGGGTCCAGTAGAACCCACACCTGGACCGGTTGGACCCGTGACAGCGCTGGCTGGTCCAGTAGGTCCGGTGTTGCCCGTCCATCCAGTGGGGCCCGTGATGATGCTGGCTGGTCCAGTAGGTCCTGTATGCCCTGTGGGGCCGCTCACAGTGCTGCCTGGTCCCTGTGGACCTGTGTGACCTGTGTAGCCAGTATAACCCGTGGGTCCAGTAGCGCCGGTCAGCGTGGCTGATCCGGGTGCGCCAGTAGGTCCGCGCAGTCCTGGACCACCTGTTGCCCCAGTTGGACCCATGGCACCTGTGTTGGTTGCGGTACCAGGTGCACCCGTGGCACCTCGCGGTCCTGTGGCTCCAGTAGCGCCAGTGTTAGTGGCCGTGCCAGCCACACCCTGAGGACCCTGCTGCCCTGTGGGACCAGTAGCGCCAGTGTTCACAGCCGTGCCGGGCGCGCCAGCAGGACCTGTGGGACCACCAAGGGGACCTGTGGGGCCTGTTGGACCCTGTTGGTTAACTACGGGATATGAATAAACGCTCATGGGCACTCGCAGGATTGATGTTGGATATTTAGCCCATAAATATCAGCATGGTCTACTATCCCTTACCTCTCACACAGCCGGGCGTGAACATCCGACAGGACTACAGCCCCACATTCCAATATACCATACCAGCCAGCCAAACTGACTGTTGGCCCATGAGGCTGGCGCCTGATTGGCAGCAGTGCGTGGTCACTGGCAACCAAAGCACGTTCTGGAGCCAGCAGCAGGGTACCATGCTGATGTGGCTCAGCATAGATCCCAACGGTATCAACGTGATACCACCTGGCATGGCAGGCAACCGCATCAATCTCAACGGCCTTGGCTGCACCGTGTGCTACTACGCAGATACCCTGAACAGGGACCAAGCTAAGCCCGCGCAGGCACACATGCCTCTGAACGTGAATCAGCTGGGCACGGGCGATATCCCTGCCTACTGGTTGAATGTTCAGAACATAGACAACATGCAGAACGCTTACTATCTGCAGTTCCACTACTACAACCAATACACGTTCTTCATACAATAACGGTAGACAGTGCCGGATAACCGTGCTATATTCACAGCATGAACACACGTAAATTCCTCACTGAAGTCACGGTACTTGACACTGAAACTACCAATCTCATAGCCGAACAAGCAGAGATCGTGGAACTGGCCAGTGCCAGGTTTGACGATAGCAATGGTTGGGTTATCCGAGACAGGCTGTTCAACGCACGCCAGGGCATCCCTCCGGCTGCCAGCGCTAAGAACAACATTAGCCCCAGGATGATCCAAGATCAGCCATATTGGGATCAATGCACCAAAGAAATCAAAGACATGCTAGCTTGGGATAAAGCCAAGTACTTCGTAGCACACAACTGCAGTTATGACCAGGCAGTGCTGGCTGCAGCTTGGGATCGCTGTGGCAGCGCAGCAGACGTGGCTAGCTCGCGTGACCAATCAGATTGGATCTGCACATGGCGGCTCAGCAAGCAGATCCTGGGTCACGACTTTGGAGATATCGAATACGGTCTCAATTATCTCAGATATCTGTTGGATCTGCCTGTACCAGATAGCCATGTTAGCCACAGGGCTGGTGCCGATACGCTGATGTGTGCGCTGCTGCTGGAACGTTTGATCAGCATTGGTGTGGAGAAAGACCTGCTAAGCCTCGACGCCGACCTTGGCAGTCAGCTACATGCACTGTGCTGGAGCACGATCCAGATCGCAGTTTGGCCCTTTGGCAAGTATCGCGGTGTGGCACTGACTGAGATCCCAGACGATTACTGGGTCTGGGCGCTGAAGAACCTGCCCGCTCTCAACGACACAGACGCTGGCTATGACCGCGATCTAGCAGAAAATGTTAGGCTGCTACTGGAAGCAAGGCTGGCCGACGCATCCTGATCACTCGCGCAGCCTTGAGCATCTTGCGCAGATGCACACGCTTGCCCCAGTCATAGCTTTCGCGATGAGTCTCGCGAAAGCCCCACTGCCTATAAATCTTGAGATTGCGCGACATCTTGCTGTTGGTGTAGAGTCGCAGCTCTGAGAATCCCAGCGTGCGAGCCCGGCTTTCGGCAAATGCCAGGGTCTGTTGGCCCAGTCCCTGCCCTTGGCTGGCAGGATTCACGCACAGTGCCTGTATCATGAGATGATCATCAGCGGGAGTCAACACAACCATGGCATTCACGCCATCTGTGCTGTCTCTGAGCCACAGGTTCTTGGCAGCTATGTGACCGTCAAAATCCTCGAGAAACGTTGGTGGTGTGCGGCCTAGCAGCGGGATATAAGCTGAGTAGGCATGGTACACGATGTGCCACACATGATGCATGTCAACGAAGGTGGCACGTCGGAATGGAGCTGGCTCTGTGCCAGATAGAGGTAGGTTGTACACTGCATGAAACCCCCTGCTCCTGGATCACTTGTATACCCAGGTCCTAAAGTGAATTTATTTAGTGATCTAGGCTGCACGGCAGCAATATAGATCAATATTCGGAGAAAAACATGGAACCGCGCAGGGCAAAGATAGCTGTATTGTTCAGGGGGCCAGTGCGTCCCACCGTGGCCAGCACGGCACAGCGCGTGCGAGAGTTCATGGCACAGTTTGAAGGAGTGCAGAACGCAGACGTCACTACCTATCTGGCCACATGGCGGTCATGGAAGGACCAACGCGCCACTGAGCTGCTGAGTCAGGATCTGTTTGACAACGTGATCATGCAGACTGAACCCACAGAAGCACAGATAGCTCGTGCCACTGCGCTCGAGACGCTGCCCAATGGCGCAGACATACGCCCTGTGTTCAACATGTATTACCAGAGCAAGACTGCGTTGGACCTGATCTATATGGCAGACAGCTATGATTGGATAGTGCACACCCGCACGGACTTGGTGATGCAGCTGGGTCCTCACATACCTCAGTGGTTTGATCAGGGTGCCTACACAGCGCCTCATGTGCCAGGAGTTATGGCGCCGCATGCGCCACACATAGCCCCAGAGGATCTGTGGATCTGCGATCAGTTTGGCATAGCGCCGGCTGACATGATGCATGCTGCTTGGAACTATGGCAGCATCAGAGATCTGGGACAGAGGATAGAAGCTGCTGACAAGCCCGAAGCAGTGCTGCAGACTGTGATGACCGAACGAAACATACCCTGGCGAGCACCACCTTATGTGGCTTGGCAGCTTGACCCGCAGCGCAACAGCTGATATAATTACTGTACATCAAGCCAAGGATCAACAATGACATACGTGGTCGTAGACAACTGCATCAAATGCAAATACATGGACTGTGTGCAGGTATGCCCAGTGGACTGTTTCTACGAAGGCGAGAACATGTTGGTGATCAATCCAGACGAGTGCATAGACTGCGGCGTCTGCGAGCCAGAGTGTCCAGCCGATGCGATCCGTCCAGACACTGACAAGCGACAGGATCTCACACGTTGGCTCAATCTCAACGACGAGTACAGCAGGACATGGCCTCAGGTCACCAAGGCTCGCCCGCATGAGGATCATGCCAGGGACTATGATGGTGAACCCAACAAGTTTGAGAAGTATTTCAGCCCGCTCCCAGGTACTGGAGACTAGCTCCAGTTACCCACGGCTAGGTTACCACTGGTGGTGTTGCCTATGGGGTATATCCTCATCCAGCTGCCTGGTGCTACCTGGAACACCGTGGGATCGGCACCACCGCTGATTGTGATCTGGGGCGTAACTGTGCCGCTGCCGCTCACGCCTATCACGCCCTTGATGTTGAACGCATGGTTGAACGATCCTGCACCGGGACTTGCCGTGATGCTGACAAAGGTGTTGAATCCTGCTGTGACGTTGCTGTACATGCTGTTGGTGGCAGCTATGGTTACGTTGCTGGCTGATGTGTTGGTGTAGGCCACGTAGTTGTGTTCGGTCAGCGTGGCAGTCCCAGCTACAGCATATTGAAGGCCGCCTGTGCCAGCTCCAGTTTGAGTCCTGAGCACGCTGGCCCAGATCTCGTAAGCATAGCGAGTGTTGGCCGACACGTTGGCACTGAGCGTGAACACGTTGGCGCCAGCACCAGCAGATGCAGGTGATTGGTTAGTCAGAGGCAGCGTGCGCAGCTGTGCCAGCTCATACCACTGTTCCGCAGGCATTACGCCGCGCTGAGAATCGCTTGGTGTTGCGTAGATGATCTTGCCATCATATTCCATGCCACCTGCAGTAGGCGTGGTCATCAAGCTGCCGCTGGTGAAGTTTATGCTGGCAGTGGCTGTGGTACCAGCAGCCACAAAGAGGTTACCTACCCAGACGTTGCCAGTGGCTCCTATGCCACCCTTGACCTGCAGCGCACCCGTTCCAGTGCTGGTAGCAGCATTGGTGCTGTTAACGGTGACATTCTGACCAAACAAACCGTAGACGTTGCTGGCAAACACGTTGGCCACTGCTGTGCCCGTGGTGTTGAGCGTGCCCGCGGTCACGTTGGTGTTGCTGACCACAGCATTAAACAGTGCTGTGCCGCTGGTCTGTGCAGTTGAGCCAAACACGTTGGTGTTGCTGACCAAGCTGTTGACCAGCGCAACGCCGGTGACATTCAAGCTGGCAGTGGTACCGTTGAAACCAGTGGGACCAGTCACACCAGTGTTGCCCGTGGGACCAGTCTGTCCTTGGAAACCTGTGGGACCAGTAGCTCCGGTAGCGCCCGTGTCACCCTGTGAACCTGTGGGACCGCCCGCGGGACCTGTGGGTCCGCTCACGCCAGTTGGGCCCGTGAATCCTCTGACTCCTGTGGGACCTGTGACGCCTGTGGCAGCTGGACCAGTGGGACCAGTTGCACCTGTGTTGGTAGCTGAACCCGGAGCTCCGGTGGGACCTGTTACCATACTGTCAGCACCACTGGGACCAGTAGCACCAGTGTCGCCCATGGCGCCTGTGTCCCCGGTGGGACCAGTTGCACCTGTGTTGGTAGCTGTGCCCGGAGCGCCAGTGGGACCAGTGGGTGCCGCACCAGCACTGAGAGCAGCATAGCCAGCTGTGGGCGTGCTGAACACCAGCGTGCAGATGGTGGCGCTGTTGAAGGTTATCTGCGGATAGTCATAGGTTCCCACCAGGCTGATGTTGCTGCTGTTGACCACTTCCACGTTGATGTACTGGCTGCTGAGGCCATGCACTATGGTCCAAGTTGTGGCAGGCGAAGCCTGCGTGTACACATAGTTGCCAGCTAGGGCCACGGGACCAGTTGGACCAGTGTAGCCCGTGGGTCCTGGCACGGTGCTGGTAGCGCCTGTGGGACCAGTTGGGCCCCCGGCTGGGCCCGTGGGTCCAGTCACGAATTGAGGATTTGGTATCAGCGTTATACCGTCCAGGATGATGCTGCCATCAACATAGAGGTTGCCAGGTACTATCAGTACGTTATCTGAGGGTGCGATCGTGTATGACATGTCGCAGATATTTAGCGGTGCGACAGTGCCATCCAGATGCTATTCCAGCGATGGGCCGTTCAGTGTTCAGTGCTGAGAGCCACTGCCATCTTGTAGCTGTCGTAGGCCAGCTTGACGTTGGGGTCCGATTCTCTCAGCTGTTTTTCCAGCTTGGCTTCGGCCAGATGCTGCCTCATCTCTTCTAGCACAGCGTTCAGCATGTAACCAGCCTTGACTGAGATGTCCACGCCACCATAGCTGTCAGTCTTTTGGATGTCAATCCAACCATCACCCATCACGTTCTTGATCATAGCCTGCTCCTGCTGTTGGCTAGATTATAACGTGAGAGCTGATCGTTCACAAGCCGGGTATGGCAAACCAGCTGATGATACCGTTGCCTAGCAGCAGCGCACCCAGCACACCAATTGCCACGCTGGCCCACAGCATCTCCATGCTCACTGCCAGTATGGCCGTGCTGCTCAGCACAATGGCTATCTGCAGCGCAGCGCTGGCAAAGCTGAGATAGGGACCCTTGGCCTTGGCACTGTCGCGCTCGCGTTCTAATCTCTTGGCTTCGGTCAACAGTTCTCGCTTGCCTTCGCCTGTGGCCGGATCGCTCTCATATCTGGCTATCTTGGCCTTGAGCTCCTCGGCTCGCTTGGCATCGCCGCGTGCTTGAGCATCGTCTATCTCGTACTCTGCCAGGCTCTGTTTGATGCTCTTGGCCTGATAGAAGTTATAGGTATCGTTGATCTTGAGCGTATCTCCCAGCACTGTGCTGCTGGCAGCATTGCTGTACAGCGTGCATATGGCCAACAGCGCAGCATAGATGCTGATGGTTATGGCCCCACGGCCCTTCATCACTGCTTCGCCTTCGCTGCGGCTTAGTATCTTGCCCGTCTTGTCCCTGAGCACCATGTTAGTTCTCCTATTTCTTGGATGCTATTGCCTGCATGAAACGTATTTCATGCTCTATCAATGCCATGCGCTTGTCCATCTCAGCATGCGCCAATGCTGAGTTGCGCTCGTTGAGATCGATCTTATCACCTAGATCGTTGCCCATCTTGGCCGTGGCTGCTGCGGCATCACTGCGTATCTGTGCGCGGGCCTGTGCGGCATCTGCGGTCATGTCCATGCGCTGTTTCTCCAGCGCAGCCATCTGCTTCTCGCGGTCCAGCGTCATGGCACTGCGTGCCAGCGCGGCTTCCTTTTCCACTGAATCTATGCGATTGCTGAGCTTCTCTCGTATCTCAGCCATGTCTATGGTGGTGCCCTGTGGCGGTATGGCCTTGTTGTCGGTGTTGACTACCACTGCTATCTTGCTCTTGAGCAGTATGATCTCGTTGTTGGCCGTGCTCAGAGCCGTCATTAGATAGACCACGCAGCTGAACAGTATGGGTATGCCAGCGAAAACTATCTTTTCAACCAGTGCTCCTTTGCTCTGGTTGGCAGCCAGAGTCTCGGCGATCTTCTCGTTGCGTTCTTCCTGCGTTGTCATGTGAGCCTCTTGGAGTTAGGCCTCACCGTGAGGCCCACATGCTAATTTATCAGATCAGGCTGGTCCTTGATCCAGTACACGCTGTGCTATAGCAGCTGTCTTGGGATAGATGGTGCGCCAATCACCGCCGCCCCATCTGGCTTGGCTGCCATCGAGGAAGTCTGTGAAGCTGCGCACCTGCTTGGCACTAGGTAATGCATCTTCTAGGCTTAACCAAGTGCTGATCTGCCGCTTGATTGGTTCTTTTTGCCCATAATCACGCTGCTGCTCAACTATGCGACCAAATTCTGCGATCTCATGCTTGTAGGCAGGTATCCATTCAGTGACGTTCAAAGGGCGAGGCCAAGTTACCACGTTCACAACTTCAAATGTTGGCTCATGATGCAGTTTTGGTCCACTGTCCAGCACGAATTCTGCTAGTTCGTGCATGCCTTCTAGAGTCAATGGAGTGAGAGTGAGTGCAGCTTTCATGCGTACCGGACGAGATCCTATGCGAAACCAATTGTCGCGCCATCTGTCCCAGTCGCAATTCTGTCTCTGCCAATCATTTTTTTGACCAACGCCATCCACGCTGACTCTGAAAAGAACTTTGTTGCCATCATCTAACAATCTATCTATGGCCTCTTCTATCTGGTTTAGATAGTGATCAGGTGTGTTGAGATTGGTGTTAAAAATTATCTTAACGTTTCGAAACCGCGTTCGCTCTAGCAGTTCATAGGTATCAGGTATCAGCAGAGGTTCACCACCTGTGATCAGCACCTTAGACAGCTTGTCTTTCTCTGTGTCAAGCCAAGCATAGAACTGATCTATGGCCTGCTGTGTGCGTGTTTCGAGCTTGTAGCTGGCTCTGCCTTCCTTGTTATTGCTCTTGTCTTGCGTGCGTGCTGCCCAGATGGTGCTGTAACGGCTATCGCAATACCTGCAGGCTAGATCGCAGGTATTGCCCACTGACAGCTCAAGCATGCCATGGCTATAACTTTCCAGGGAGTCTGGTATGGGGTCTGGTCTGCGCACAGCTAGGCGAGGACTGAAATGCCCCGTGTCTTCTATCTCCCAGCAGTGCTCGCAGTCTGTGTGACGCTTGCCCTGTAGATGATCAGCTCGGCGCTCCTTGATATCTGTGCCGTTAAACCAATCAACCCCTGGATCCATGGGTTTCCATTTGGTCTTGCAGCACATTTTCTGCTCAAGCTTGTCTAGATCAACCAGGAAGTAATTCCAGCTTCTCGCGCAATAGGTGTCCATGTGTGCCCTTCAATAACGGTTATTTTTTGGTAGTTCACACATGGACATAGTTAAATTCTCACTTCTTGTTGTTCTTGGCTGGCGGTGCTGCAGCAGCTGTGCGCGGTGGATTTGCCACGCTTTCCTTGAGTTTGGGCTTCTTGGGCTTCTTCTTGCTCATGGGATCTGCCATGTGATTCTCCTTGTTTTGCTATCGCATCTGCGACAGTCAATGTTAAGGATTGAACCTGCAGACATCAAGATCATTGTGTGACATAACCCCAATACACAGTCTTAGGCGATCCGCTGTTGTTGAAGATAGTGAAAGCAAACTCATTAGATGGCGTACCCACGCTGGGATTGCTAGAAACTATTGTGCCAGCTGTGCCGATAAACTGAGCAGGGATTTGTGTGATCTCTAATGGTGTCCCACCGCCGGTGTAGTTCCAAGCAAACTGTTGTCCCAGCACAGGCACGTTGGTATTGGTCACAGTAGCAGTGGCATTCCATGTTATGATTCCATTGGGTATGTTGCCCCTGACCCACATGGCATAGGTGCCATTCTCAGGCACAGTAAAGCTATAGGTGTTGGATCCCACAGTCACATTCCAACTGCCAGTTGTGCCTGCAGGTCCGGTTGGACCCGTTGAGCCAGTTGAACCAGTATATCCAGTAGCACCTGTTGGTCCCAGGTTTCCGCTTGGTCCTGTGGGGCCTGTATCTCCCGTGGTACCTGTTGGTCCTAGATTTCCGCTTGGGCCTGTTGGGCCAGTAGCACCGGTGGACCCAATGCTTCCGCTGGCTCCAGTGGGTCCTGTGGGACCTGTGCTGCCAATACTGCCTCCGCCAACCAGTGCGTTGCTGCCGTTGGCAAAATTAATGGTGCCACCTAAAGGTAACGTAATGTTACCACTATTGTCAAACTGCCACGTGAGGCCGGGCCCACCCGAACGCTGGTTGTTGGTTATAATCTGTACGTTATCGTGCTGGATATACACAGCACTGGCACCAAAGCCCTTGCCGTCAGCACCGTAGTTGTAGATCAGCACCGGACTATTGTCAGCTGCGCCCTGGATGTTCAGACCGGCTCGCCAGCTTGGTCCATCGAATATCTGACCAACGCCTGCGCCTACTCTGCTGTTCACGTTGGGGAACGTCAAGCTGCCATCTGTGCCAAACACCCAGTTGTAGCTGCCGTTGCTGCGCAGGGTGTAACCACTACTGTTGGTATAAAAACCACGACCGGCGGAGTCTCGCAGGTCCAAGCTGGCGGTAACTGTGTTGTCTGTGGCGAACTGATACGCAGTACCATTGTTCAGCTTGGCCCCGTTTGGTAGGGTAGTGCTACCATCTGAGCCAAATACCCAACCGTAAGTACCACCGCCGGTGGCAGCATTGCTGTTGATGCGCACAGTACCTTGGCTACCCACTGTTAGGTTTGTGTCAATGGTCTGCAGATAATTGTTGCGTGGCAGCGTGAGTATGCCGTTGTAGCCAAAGGTCCATCCCTGTGTTTGGTCAACATTGGGTATTATGGTTATGTTGGTGTTGTCGGACTGCAGCGAGAAGCTGTCCCAGTTCTGAGTCCTGATGATGCCCCTATCTGGTATTTCTAGCGTCCCACCATAGCCAAAGGTCCATACGTTGCCGGCCTCTGTGGCAAGGTTTCCTGCAAACACTCGCACACCATCCTCATTGCCTGCTATCACGCTATTGGATGGCATGATGAACCTACCAACACTGTCAGCATCAAAGGTGAAAGTGTGCGGACCGCTGGTGATGTTTACCCAACCACTTGTGCTAGTGATGTTTAGGTTACCGCCGGTGGTTACGATATTGCCTGATGCGGGCAGCGTGAGGGTGCCGTCTTGGCCAAAGTACCAGTTCTGACCGTTGGTGCTCAGTGCTATGTCCTGGCCAGTGGTGGTGCCTATGGCAGTGCCAGTGAAGGTTATGTTGCCAGTGTTGGCGCTGCTGCCAGTGGCGCCAGTGGCGCCTACACTGCCCGTGGGACCTGTGGGACCAGTGCTGCCTGCGCCACCACTGCCCGTGTAGGCAGTGGTCTGCACCGTGAGGTCTGGGAACACCAAGCCACCCTGGCTGTTGAAGTTCCAGTAGTGATAGTGGCCGCCGCCGCTGCTGTCATAGGTGCTGACAGTCACTGCCTGCGTGGTACCCCCAACCGCCAGCGTGAGGTTGCCCTGAGGATCGCTGATCTGCGCACCATTGGGCAGCTGCAGGATTCCGTTGTAGCCAAAGCGCCAATCGCTCACTGGATTGCCGCCCTGGTCAGTGGTGGTCTCAATGCTCACAGTGTCGTTGAGCGCAGCAGTGAGCCTGGCGGTGTTCACAGGGCTGGTGCTGGTAGGCAACACCACGTTGCCAGTGGGAGTGACCGTGAGAAACTTGCCGTAAGTTCCCAGGTTTATGGGCTGCGCGTTGTTGGTGTCTATGTTGTTGCCGGTGATGCGTATGTTGCCGCTGCTGATGCTGCCCGTGGGTCCAGTTACGCCAGTGCCGGTGGGTCCGGTATGTCCAGTGGGACCTGTGTTGCCGGTTGGTCCACCCAAGGGACCCGTTGGTCCGGTAGCTCCCGTGAGCACAGCAGTGCCTGGCGCACCAGTGGCACCAGTGGGACCCGTGACTGTGGATGCGGCGCCAGTTAGACCGCGAGGACCCTGCTGACCAGGCGATCCAGTCTGCCCTATGGGACCAGTGGGTCCACTGGGTCCGGTCGGTCCACCCAGCGGTCCTGTGGGACCAACGCCACCTTGTGGTCCAGTCTTACCAGTGGGACCCGTGTAGCCAGTCAGTCCTCTGAAACCCTGTGGTCCAGTGGGACCGCCCAGTGGTCCTGTTGGTCCAGTCTCACCTCTGAGCCCAGTGGGTCCGGTGACACCGTTGTAGCCAGCTTGACCAGTGGCACCAGTGGGTCCAGTGTCCCCTGCGCCAGGACCAGTTGGTCCCTGCAGGCCTTGGTTGCCCTGCGGACCGCTGGGGCCGGTGGGCCCGATGCCGCCCTGAGGTCCTGTTGGGCCTCCCAGTGGACCCGTGGCTCCGGTCTCGCCTCTGAGCCCAGTGGGGCCAGTCCCGCCAAATCGGCCCGTGGGTCCGGTTGGTCCTGTGATGTCAGCCATGTGTTACCTCTTGATCAGCAGGATATTTAGTGGTGGCCAGAGCCATAAATATCTGACCATGCGCATCAACGACCTTCTAGCCAACACTGATCATCTGGACGAAGCCAGCCTGCGAGATCTGGTACGCGCCGGCGTGCTGGGTGCTGGCATGCTTGGTGCTGGGCCAGCAGGCAACAACCTGCCTAGTGCTGTACCTGACACACCCGCAGCCATCGTTGAACCAGCGTCAGCATCAGCCACAGATGCCATAGGCCAGATCATTGACCGAGACCTGGCTCAGAAAGCGCAGGATAACCCCAATTTTCCAGCTGCTCTCAAGGGTTTAGATACCAAGGATGCCAATACCCGTGTCCACACCTTCAAGCAGGTAGTGCTGCCTCTGATCGATGCTGAGAATTCTGAGATACGCCAGCAGCGGCAGGCATTGCTGCAGCTTAGCAGGCAAAAGACGCTGACCAAGGCTCAGGCTGAATGGTTGGAAGGTATGAAGAGCTACTACAAGGCTGCTGATCTCAGGGACTTGGTCACCAAGGTGGACATTGTGCCTCGCAGCATGGCGCTGGCACAGGCCGCAGTGGAGAGCGGTTGGGGGCAGCAACCTCTGGCACAGCAGGCCAACGTGTTCTACGGTCAAAAGACCTTTGATCCAGAAGCACCCAGCGCGGTGGGACAGTATGGTGAGAAATATCGAGCTTTTGACAGCCCAGAAGACAGCGTGCGTGCCTACATGAGAAATCTCAACACGCACCCTGCCTATCATGGCTTTAGGTCAGCTCGCGCAGATCTACGCAAGCACAACCAGCTGCTCAATGGTGCCAGGTTGGTCAAGAGCCTAGGCAGCTACAGCACCAAGGGCGGTTATGGTCAGCAGCTGCACAGCATCATACAGGGCAGGCAGCTCTACAAGCTGGACTAGCTTTTGAGTATGGAATCAGTCAGCGAGCTGAGCTTTGGATAGACGCCGCGCCAGTCTGCGCCGCCCCACTTGGCCTGATGCGCGTCAAGCCAGCGAACCATATGCGAAGTCATCTTGGCATCGTGGGGTCCAGCGTCCAGCTGCAGCCAGTTATCAAAGATCAGCAGCACGTTGCGGTCCACGTTAACGCGATCATCGCACACCAGCTGTCGCATCTCGGCCAGCTCGGACCTGTAACTGCTCATCCAGGGCATGGGGTCCAGCGCAGAAGGTCCCAGCACGGTGCCAGGCCGTTCCCAGGTGGGTTTGTGCCGCAGGCCCTGCGCGTTGTCAGCTACCCATCGTCCAGCATCGCACATGCTCTCCAAGGTCAGTGGTGTGGTGGTCAGGGCCACGTTGAGCTGCACGTCTCTGCTGCCCAAGTCATGCCAGTTGCGCTCCATCACTGACCATTCGCTGCCGTCGCGCTGCCAATCGTTCCTGGTGCCAGTGCCGTCCATGCTGATCCTGAAGGTGACCTTGACGCCATGTGCCAGCAGCCGATCAAGCACCCTGTGCAGGCGAAACATGTAGGCTGGTGGCGTGTTGAGATTGGTGCAGATCTTGATCCTCTGATCGCGCAGATCCAGCTGCTCCAGCAGCTCGTACAGCTCGTCGTTGAGCAGCGCTTCTCCGCCGCTGAAGCTAATGCCAGTGAACATGTCCAAGCGCGGCACCAGCCATGCCTTGAACCTGTCGAACTTGAGCCTGCGCTGCTCAGCTGAACCGCGCGAAGCCTTGTTGTATGCCGGATGCTGGTGCCGCTCGGCCCAGATGCTGCTGGCTCTGCTGTCGCAGTATCTGCAGGCCAGATCGCAGATGTTGCTGAGCTCTATGTCTAGGTGCGCTGATCCCACAGCATCGGTGTTGCTGGGCACGTAATCCAAGGGTTTTTCCAGCTGCCTCAGGCTGATCTGTCCTCGATCTTCCAGCTTCCAGCAGGTGGCACAGTCGCTGTGCCTGCTACCCTCGAGGTGAGCGCTGCGCCGTTCCCTGATCTCGGTACTGTTGAACCAGTCCACGCCTTCATCCATGCTGCGCCAAGGCGTCTTGCAGCACATCTGCCAACCTTGGTCTAGGTTTATCCTGTAGTCGTTCCAACTTCTGCCGCAAAAGGTGTCCATGAGATATTTATGTTGTGATCAGAGGCATCTTGATCAAATCAGCAAGGCATCTTATAATCATCACATGGACAGCAAGCTAGACTACTTGGAACGCTGGGAGAGGTTGCGCAGCAGGGCGCAGGAGCGCGGATTCGTCATGAACGTTGATCGACACAAGATCAAGATGACACCCAGCATCACCAAGGTCATACAGGGGCCAAGGCGCCAGGAGATGCAGTTCCTGGGCATCGAAGAGGCGGAGCATTGGTTTGATGGGTATGATTGGATGCTGGCTCACGCTGCCAATCTGGGATTTGAGCTCAAGGCTGCCGAGAGAGCTGCCATGGAGAAGTATGATCAGGATCGCATATTGCGTAGTCTCAGCAGCGACTAGCGCGTGCCCAGCATGCAGGCCACCATGTGTATCCTAGGCTCCAAACCCGAATTGAAAGCCGTGTGATGCAGAGTGGTGTTGGCCAGATACACGCTGCCATCAGCTGGCAGGTGATGCGCAGTGTCTTCTATTACCAAGCGTGCGCCCTGATTGGTGATCAGTGGTATGTGTATGCGGCGCTCGTGGTCCCTGTGCCAGCTGAGGCAGGTCTTGGGACGGCTCAGCATGAGCCTGATCCTGCCCAGCTGATAGCGAGCGCTGAGCTGGTCATAGACATGTCGCCATACAGTATGCTCAAACTCGCTGACGAAGTTGGTGAAGTCTGATTCCTTGCGCACAATCTCCTGGCGCCGCAGCTGGCCATGCTCGTCCATGTGATCAGGTCCCCACCTATAAGTGAGGCTGCCAGTGGCATCGTGCCAAGCTGCTGTGGTATCTGGGGCCAGCGCATGCGTGATGCCTATCTGCCTGTGGTCCGGATGCCAATCACAGATGCTCAGCACTTGCTCTAATCCTCCCAGCAGATCAGACAGGTCAAACTTTAGATCCAGTTTGGTTAAGTCAGCCATGTGTCATGTCTTTCATGTAGATAATGTTCAGTGGTATGGTATTTAAGAGCATTAAATACAGAGCACAGAGAGAATTGGCGGTGTAGATGGCCTGGGCATGGTACGAACCAGATAGCTTGCTGATAAGACACCTGACCATGGGACAACAGGCTGAGCCTGGCCCAGGGCTGCTGTCCCTAGAAGTGCCAGATGCTGATGCGCAGGCCGTGCTGGAAGGACACCGTGGCCTACAGAGCCTGAGCCCGGCTGACCAAGCAGCAGAACAAAGCGATACCTACTGTGCCTATGCCTGGTCCCAGGTCAGCTTCAAACGCTACGCTGGTACCAAGCTGACCGATGCCATGCCCTGCTGCAACATGCGTAACTTGGACACAGGCGGGGTCAAGAGAGGTGGCATGGGCGTGCCCAATGTGCATCAGCTGACCCCGGACCAGATATTCCACCATGAAAACTGGGAGGATCTGCGCAGCAACCTGGCAGCTGGCATCAGGGACCCTCGCTGTGATGTGTGCTGGCGCCAGGAAGATCTGGGCATCAGCAGCTACAGGCAGAACCGTAACCGCAAGAGCCAGCACAGGATCACCGTGCCCAAGCTGGAAGAGGTGGACCTGTTCACCAGCAGCCTCTGCAACCTGCGCTGCCGCATGTGCTCTCCCTACAACAGCCACAGCCTGCTGATAGATCAGAAGTACTTCGAAGAGCACGGCATGGAGCAGCAAGTGGCCGACAGCATGGGGCGATGGGGACAGAGCACTGCCTTCCACGGTCCAGGACTGGACAATCCCCAGTGGCAGTGGTTGATGGAGAACACGCATGCCATCAAGCGCATCAGCGCCAGCGGCGGCGAACCATTCTACGATGGCAAGATGCTGGACCTTCTCAAGCGCTACATCGAGACTGGAGCGGCCAGCCAGACGGAGCTGCACTTCCATACCAACGGCAGCATCATGACGGATGAAATGCTGGACATGCTGAGCCATTTCAAGGTGAACAAGCATGATTTCAGCGTAGATGGAGCTGGCAAGGTCTATGAGTACATACGCTATCCTGCACAGTTCGACGTGCTGACCAACAACATCAGGGCCTACGTCAGCCGCATCAAGCCCGGGGGCCTGACCATGGTCACGGTGGTCAGCGCTCTGAACATACTGAACATCGATCAGTACTATCAGTGGGCTGCCACGCTGTACCACGACGTGCACCTGCACTTTGATGAGATCATGCCAGTGACCCGTGGCACGGCCCTGGACAAGCTGCCGGTGCACCTGCTGCAGGAGGCCCTGTCGAGGATACAAGGCATGGTGATACCCAGCCACGTCAACAGCAACACCAGGAGCAACCTCGTCAAGCTGATCAGCGCAGCCATTGATCGCAATGCCGAGGACAAGCACAAGATGCTCACAGAGATCACTGTGTTCGACCGCAGCCGTGATCAGAGCTACAGGGATCACCTGGATCCGCTGCTGGTCAGCTGGTTAGATGCCAGCAACTGAGATAGATCTGAGCTTTTTGACTTTTCGGTTGACAGTTTCTCCCTAGGCTGTATAAATAGATCATGATGACAAGTTTCGCGCCTAAATCACCGAGCTTTACACTGCAACATAGCTATCAAGCCATGCCCAATACCATTTGGCTGGCAGTAGCTAATGGGCAGCTCTGTGGCTTAGATCGCGGCGTGGAATTGCCAGCAGAGGGGTGTAGAGGATAGTGTAGCAAAACAGCAACACAATCGTCCAAAGCACCCCGGGAATCGAAAGATTCCTGGGTTTTTTATTATCTGACAGGCCGCTGCTCCCTTGGCATAAGAGCAGCCCCCGACCAGTACTTGAGCCAAAGGGCCGAATAGGTGGTTTCGGCGGGGAGATTCAACGGTGAGCAAGCCATGCTTGCCACCATAAGTAACGCCATGCAAAGATGGCCTCGCACTGCGGCTGATACCAAAACCATACACCTGCAGATCAGCAATTTCTGCAATCTCAGCTGCCCCGGCTGCTCGCGGGCCACGAGGCTGAGACTGGGAGAGCAGATGAATGATCAGTTCCTGGATCTGCAGCTGTTACAACAGAGTTTCGTGGCTGGACAGTGGCCCAATCTACAGCGAGTGGTGTTCAGCGGCAACATAGATGATCCCAGCATGCATCCCCAGCTGTTTGGTATGATCACCCACTGGCTTGGCATCAACGATCAACTGCGAGTTCTCATACACACCAACGGCAGCACCCGCACAGCTAGGTGGTTCCAAGAACTGGGACAGCTGAGCAGGCACAGCGATGGCAGACTGAGAACAGTGTTTGCCATAGACGGATTGGAAGACACCAATCACATCTATAGGATTGGCAGCGATTGGCAAAAGCTACAGCAGAACTGGAGAGCATATATCGGCGCAGGCGGCATGGCTTTTTGGCAGTTCGTGGTGTTTGAGCACAACCAACATCAGCTAGCTGAGATCCGAGCTCTGCACAGCATTGAAGGTTTCCAGCAGCTGCTCATTAGATACAGCGGTCGCGATGCCAATGACAGAGGCATCAAGGTCACACAGCTCGGCGATTATCATTCACAGGCCAGCGTGACCTGCAAGGCCCTGACAAGAAATCCAGCTCTGGCACCAGAAGAGCAACCGCCAGAGCTGTTCATCAACCATCGTGGTGAGGTCAGCCCTTGCTGTTTCATAGATCTGTCAAATACCAGGGTGAAAACTCGCTACGAGACCATAATCAGTGATCTCGGACAGCAGGCACATCACGATCTTCACCATGCGAGCGTCGAAGACATTGTCAGCGGCGATTGGTTCGCTTGGCTTCACACCAACATGCAGACCAACACAGAATGTGTGCGGCACTGCCAACACAACCTCAGAGATAGGTTGATCATAGAATAGTTGCTCCCATCATCTAGCGGCCTAGGATACCAGCCTCTCACGTTGGGTACAGGGGTTCAAATCCCCTTGGGAGCACCAATACAGGGAAACAGACATGCAGGGATATCTGATCATAGATACCAATGAACAGGGCAGTGTCACAGCCTATGAACAATACAACATGGCCGTTTGGACACACCTGCACAACCAGATACTTGAACTGAATCCGCATCTGTGTTTTGAACATCGACAAACACCAGATCCAAGCGGACGTTATTGTGGGATACTAGAAGTTTTTTGGCGCATAGCTCAGCAGATAGAGCGCACGACTGATAATCGTGAGGTCGATGGTTTGAGTCCATCTGTGCCAACCAGTTTGAGCTAGCGGTAGAAGGATCACAGCCCGGCCATGGGGCCGACCAGCTGCGTGAACCACGGTGATGCTCATCAATCTTGGACCAGCGGTAGAGGCAGCGCAGCGTATGGCTCTGAACCACAGCGGGTGCGCACACGGCTGGTCCAACCCATGATGCCGCCTTAGTTCAATGGTAGAACGCGAGTTTGTGGAGCTCGATACAGTGGTTCAATTCCACTAGGCGGTACCACATGCAGTTGCGCAATTAACAGTAAATACGTCATGAGAATCAGCGATATCGTCAGCGAGGCAGTGAGAGAACAGTTCCTGTATCACGGGACCAGCCCACGAAACGCTGCCAAGATACTGAGGATGGACAAACTGGCCGGAAATACCAAACAGCTGTTTGGCGGCTGGCGCGGAAGATTCAAAGAAAAAGACATAGATACAGCAGGCGGAGAAGATGCTGTCATGGGAGTGTCCCTGACACGCAGCCACCAGTTCGCTAAGAAATGGACCACCGGTGGTGGTTCTGGATCAATGGCAGCTCAACAGGGTGTTCCAGGTGTGATCTTTGTCATAGATGCGAACAGACTCAAGCAGCGATACAGAGTGGTTCCCACAGAATACCTCCAACATAGCGGTAAGAGCATGAACAGATCAGAAGCAGAAGAGTTCGTGGCTGGCAGCATCAAGAACTTTGCCAGCTATCTGCATTCCATAGAAGTGCCAGCCGCTACGCTAGCTTTCATGAAGAAGAATGATCAGTGGAACGATTACACTGATCTATTGAAGAATCCCAGGCTGAAGATCACGGCTTGATCTGCATGATATCTGGTTGACAGCTGTCGTAAACCTGCTATTGTAGTGAATAGACGCTGTTTGACATGGGAATCTGGGGTAACAGCAAGTTATCTCTACATGGATACTACACTGGGTAGGCTGATAGACGTATTAGCTAGGGACACTCATGGCGCATTGAGAGTCCTGAGATAACCAGAGTTAGGCGCTAAGGACGGTGGCAACCGAATCCGAAGTTGACTTTATGTAGTATCTTTGTAGAGATAACAGTTGTTTCTTCATGGATACACTGCCCAGACGTGGGGTATGATACATGGATCAGTTAGCTCTGATGCCATTATGGTTTGAGTCCATAATAGTGTATCTTTGTAGAGATAATGCCACAAGAGTTTGGGACGGAAGCATCAAGGTGATGCCGGGGACTGTAAATCCCCCGCCTATGGCATGCCTGGTTCGATTCCAGGACGTCCCACCAACTAATTCGGGGTGTAGCGAAGCCTGGTTATCGCGCCTGGTTTGGGACCAGGAGACCCTCAGTTCGAATCTGAGCACCCCGACCAAGATCCTAGGAGGCAGCGTAACTATAGCACGGTCACATGGGAACAGGCTCTGCCGCCACGCAGCAGCGTTGAATGGCATCCCCTGTGTGACGAGGTCGGGTTGTGGGTAACCGATAGGTAGGTCCCACTTAGAACCTTGGCAACCCGTGCGCTGAAAAGAGGGTCGACACTCGTCCCTCCTGGATACCATATACGCATCCTTAGCTCAGTGGAACAGAGCTTCGCGCTTCGAACGCGACGGTCGGGGGTTCGAATCCCTCAGGGTGCTCCACCACACTGTTTGTTTCCGCAACGCAACATCGCAGCATACCCTTTTGGTAGTAGCTGTGGATTGGTCCAACGGAGAGGACGCTGGCTGAGCAGTCAGAAGTGCGGGTTCGAATCCCAGCATCACGATGTTGTGCTGTGGAAACAAATGGTTGACACACAGCATAAAAGTGCTAGTATGTGTATGAAAGTTCATTTCGCGGTAGCTCAGTTGGTAGAGTAGGTGACTGTTAATCACTTGGTCCTTGGTTCGAGTCCAAGCCGCGGAGCCAAATCAGATGCGTTAGCGAGCCTTAATTGGGTAATGGTGCCCAGCCCATGTGGTGGCTCCCGGTTCGACGGGTCCAAAGCGTCGATTAGGAGGGATTCGAGCGCCCACGCGTCTTGACAGTTTGCGTCTAGTGTAATGGCAGCACAGGGAAGTCCGAGACGCCCAAGGGCGGAGTAGGCATCAAATGCCCGGAGCGGTTCGATTCCGCAGCGCACACGCTATGGTAGGCACCACCATGTAAAATCAAGTGCGGGGTCCTGCTCTCTGAGAGCGGCACGATGCCACGGACAGGCGCGGCGGGGTCATGTGGCAAGCAATTAGCAAGAGGACACACTCGGCAGTCGTATCGTGAGATATCGCAACGGAGCCTCTTGCTTGTGATGTTAGAGGGTTGTAGGTGACCTGTATGGACTGGGAACCTTCATAGTTTTTTGCTTAGTATATCGCAGAACCTTACAATGGTCACAGAGGAAGTTTATGATGCGCACTGTTACCATTGCCGGAGTCGAGATACAGATCACAGATGGTCCAATAGGGGTGAGTTTGAGCGGTGGTGCCGATAGCAGCCTACTGTTGTTCATTCTGATGAGCAATCATCCTGGACCAATCCACGTGCTTACCTGTGCCAGCGAAAGAAAACGCTATGCCAGCGCCGGCGTCGCACATCAGGTCATCAAGACAATCATGTCTCTCACAGGCAACAACAATCTGATGCACCACACTTGGTATGTGAAATCACAGAATCCAGATAATCTATTCGCCACACAGGACCAATACCAACAGCTGGGACTGTTTGATGTGAGATACACTGCTGTGACTGCCAACCCACCTGCTGAGATAGCTAACTTTTTTGATCAGCCAAACACTGAACAATCTGCCAGAGATCCCGAGGTACAGAGACCCACATGGTATCCTGATCTGCGCATCTGCGTACCATTTACCAACATTGACAAGCGTGTGGTCAGGCAGATGTATCAAGAGCTTGACCTGATGGATAGGCTGTTCCCAATCACAAGGTCCTGTGAATCCTTGACTACCGATCATGGGCACTGCGGTCGCTGCTGGTGGTGCCAGGAACGCCAGTGGGCTTTTGGTAGATTATAGCTTAGACTTCTAGCTCAATGGTTAGAGCAACCGCCTCTTAAGCGGTAGGTTTTGGGTTCAAGTCCCAAGAAGTCTACCAATCATGCTCTGCTCCAGCTGTTGTCAGGGTTCAACCAAGCATCGTTGTTCCAGCTATCATGCCATGCTAGGTCACTGTCGATGGCCGTGGCACTGGGCTTCTTCTGCAGCAGCCAACCAAGGCTGCCCTGCTTGGTCTTGCGGTTGCGATAGTCGCTGTCACCGTTGAAATCATGGATGATATCCTTGCAGAGCCACTTGTCGTCTCGCAGCTCGTGCCTATGGTTCATGTGCCATAGCTGGAATGGTTCTGTGCTGTAGAAAGCAGTGTAGTTTTGTTCTGGTATCAGCTTGTGGCGCTGTTCAGCGTGTGCGAACGCAGCTCCCCGCCAGAAGGTCTGCTGCCACTTGCAGGTGAAAACTATCCACCAGTACCACGCATAGACGCTGTCAAGGCTGAATGGGCAGGCATTGCCCACCTGTGCCAGCACGGTGTAGATGCGCTCTGCGGTCACTGTGTCGTATCTTTCACACAACCAACGCACTACCAGATCGCTGCACATGGCTAGGTCCCAGGGCTGTTCCGTGAATATGTGACTGCTGTCCACCAGCTGCTGGCTGCCCCAGAGATGATCATTGAACTCTCCGGTCACTGTGATGTAGCGATCATCGCCTAGGTAACGATGGAAGAACTGGCTGTGATCGATGCTGCACTTGCTGATGATGTGATCACGATAGAAGCTGGGATTCTCGTTGCGGCTCTGCTGGTTCAGCAGCACCATGACCCTAGCACGCAGCTGCTTTGGGCTGGCTGCCTTCATGAGACTGACCAGCATCAGCGTGCTGTCTATGCCACCGCTGTACATCACCAACAGCTGCTTGTCAGCTGCTTCTGCCTGTACCAGCAGATCCATGGCCCTATCATGGCAAATCTGTTCTAGGCTCTGATCAATCTTGCGATATCGTGGTAGCTCCATGCCCGGCATGGTCACCATGCGAAAGGGCGTGGTTATGGACAGCGATCTATCATGCCAACACACGTTGGCTTTGCCTCCCCAGCCGATGAAGGTATCGCGGAACAGCCGCAGTCCATGCTGGTCATCGGCCATGAGCTGGTCCATGCGCGACCTGTCACCAAAGAACAGATTGGCCGAGCTGTAGTAGTAGAGGCCGTCACACGTTGCCATTGGTGGTACACTCATGCTTGAACTGGTTGATTATTTCTGCCAGCTGATCACGGTCAGCAGCAGCCTTGATGCGACACTGATATCTCAGCCTCAGCTGTTCTATCTGTGCCAGCAAGAGATCATCTTCTTGTTGCTGGAACGCTATGTCTCTGGCAGCAGACTCCAGATCCAGACCACTGATATCTGCCCAGTCATGCACATGATAGGTAAGGCTGTGATCAGACTCTCCGGTCAGCACCAGCTGCGCCTGTGACGCCTTGGCAGCATAGATCCTCTGTTGGTGCGGCAGATCATGTGCTAGGCAGGCGATATGTTGCCGCAGTATGTCATGATAGAGCAGATCCATGGCCCAGTATCGGTCGCTCAGCAGCTGATAGTGAGCCACGTCTGAGTCCATGAACTCGCTCATGGTTACCTTGGCAGCTTTGTCACACATGGCCAACCACGGTCGTGACATGTCAAAGTCTGCTGGTAGGCCCTTCTTGTTGTTCATGCTCATGCGCAGCTGACCATATTCCTGATCCATGAGGCTGCGTGCCACGCTGATCTTAGTGGTAACGTGGCATACTCGCTGCGAGCGCCTGTGGCTGATCACGTACAGCGTGTCATACCAAGTGTTGTTCCTGTGCTGCTGGGCCCTGACCCAGTCGTCATAGGTTTCCAAGAGGTTCATAATGGCTCCATGCCCAGCTGGGCTCTCATGTCGTTGACGGGAAACCATCTCTTGCAGAGATGCGGGAAACGCTCGGCCATGCTGCGGCTCACGCTGTCAGCCTGTGCTCTGATGTTTTCGAAACCATCATACTTGGGCCTGGGAGTCATTGCTGGCCACTGAGCATGCATCACTATCTGCTTCTCAGGGCTATAGCTGCTGCGAGAAAAACTACGGAAGTAGTTGGGATCTCTGAGCATCACAGCTATCAAATCAATCTGTTGATAGGCCGCGACCATCTCGGGAGTGCTGCTGTAGAAATAGGGATAGTGTCGCTGATGGTTGCGCTCCATCCACTGCAGCGCACATACCACACCGCTGTTCTGCTTGTAGCAGATCTGATCTGACACGGTGAAGTAGGTCTGGCAGTCAGTGCCACCGCCATGCACGCTGCAGGCTCCCAGTCGCTGGGCACGCTCCAAGAGATAGAGCTGCAGGTATCTGTAGGGGCTCCAGGCTTCATAGCCATCGCTGATCCATCGCTCCATGCCAGGGCCAAAAGCCTGCGCGGGATCCAGCCTTAACAGGTGCTGCTCTATGCCATAGTCTGCGCAGAACTGTTTGGCATGACAGATGTCGTGACTGTTGCTGCCGTCCGTGAACTCAGCAGTGAGAGCACTGAATGGCACTTTGAGCTCCAAGAAGGCACGGGCTATGACTTCGCTGTCTATGCCGCCGCTGAGACACACCACCAATGGCTTGGTCTCAGAGTCAGCAATGTGCCGTGCCGTAGCCAATATCTCAGAACGCCAGCTCAGCGGTTCACGGCTCAGGGTCATGTAGGTCATGGTGAACCTCTGTTCAACAGGTGCTGTGCTGATGCTGTCGTAGTGCCAATCGTAAGCTAACATCACACATTATGATGCCAAGCAGAACCAGAAATCAATGAGCGAGATAGCTGCTTGCATGACTGCTGCCTTGGTGATATAATAAACACATGGCAAACAGTGCGCAGCTCAGCGAGAACAATCGCAACGCAAGGATCTGGATCAACTGGTCCAACAACACGGAAGCCAACTTCCGTGATTGCGTGGATCACCTCTTTGCTCAGCTTCGTGCGCAGCACAGCGATCTAAGGCTAGCTCACGCTGGCAACGTCAAGAATTCAGACATCATTGCCAGCTTGGCTCGCTATGATCGCACTCATCTAGCTGAGCAGCTGGGCAACGATGGCAGCAGCAGGCCAGATGGTGGGATCATCACCGTGCTCTGCAGCGATGGTTTGATCAGGCCCTTGTTCATAGGCGAGAACAAGCATCAGCAGGACAATCCGGGCAATGCTCTGGAGCGCAGCCTCAAGAACATCAGCTTCTTCAAGAACTGGATGATCAACGAAGATTACTTCCCTTACCTGTTGAACATCAACGGTCCCATAGTGAACGAAGCCAAGGGCAGCCTGTTTGATAGGATACGGCAGGATGCTGGTTTCGTGCCATCCAACCAAGTGCACGTGGTAAGCGATCCTCAAAAGCCGAGGCTGCGCCCGTTTACCATAATGATACAACGCGAGTTTGATGCTCAGCTGGTCACAGAGACTGCTGCTGAGATAGTGAGACAGAGCCTGGCACATCTTGCCAAGCTTGGTCTGGTCTAGAGTTAATGCCCCACTAGCCCAACTGGTTAGAGGTGCTTGCCTTAGAAGCAAGAGGTTCTCCGTTCGAATCGGAGGTGGGGCACCATTACATATCGGTGTGGTGAAACGGCTATCACTGCGGTCTCCAAAACCGTCATTCTAGGTTCGAATCCTAGCACCGGTGCCAATTTGAGAAAGGACGCTATCTATGACCGACGACGCAAACACCAAACCAGAGTTCAAGATAGTGTTCGCACCAGGCGCTTTTGATGACTTTGAAGGCACGCAGCAAGAATTAGATGAGCTGGTCGCTGCCATCACAGCCAAGCTAAACAGCGATGATTTACTCGCTGAGAGCTCAGAGGTCACAGCAGAAGACTGGGAAGCATTACCTGATCATGTCAAAGAGAGCTTGATAGCAGAATTCGAAGCCATCGAGGCTGAGGCTCCGACCACCAGGACTCTGCACTAAATATCTGATGAAGATAGCAGATCTACTGTCAGAAACCACTCAACCGGTAGCCAATCCAGAGTTCGCAGCCCGTCACTGGGATCGCAGCCAAACCGCTATGCCCGATCTACCACAGGTCATGCTCACGCTGTTGAGCACGCGCCGCAAGCCTTGGACAGAGCTAGACGACATGACCAAGCATGCCTATGCCACTCATCTCAGAGACTTGATGCGGTCACAGCAGACGCAACCCAATCTGCCTGGATTAGACGAGTATCAGACCATAGCCAGCGCGACCACCAAGAGCGGCATGATCAATCGCCGCAAGAGCAAGGCTGCGGTAGATCCGCACAACTATTTCAAGAACGAGAAAAGCGCTTATCAGAACGTTAAGTGAGCTTGCAGGGAGGTGTTGGCCATCTCACCGCTTTCATACGGCGGATAATCAGGTTCGATGCCTGATGTAAGCACCAATTCAGCCCGGGTAGCTCAGTGGTAGAGCGGGAGCCTGAAGAGCTCCGCGTCGGTGGTTCAATCCCATCCTCGGGCACCACACAATGGCCTGCGAGTCGGCACGGTGAAGACGCTAGCCTGTCACGCTAGAGATGAGGGGATCGTTACCCCTGCAGGTCGCCATAGACATCAATTGACTTTGATCACATAGTAATGCTATTGGTCTGGTGGCGGAGTGGCCACGCTGTGGACTGCAAATCCACCCACGGGGGTTCGATTCCCTCCCAGACCTCCATGCTCAGCGCCCTTCCTGATTATCCCAGGCCACGTCCCGATTACATTCCAGGGCACAGGTTTTCAACCTACCATCACTGGAACAGTGCGCGATCAACTGTCAATATAGCCGGAACCAAGATGCCACACACGTCTGGTTCAAACCAACGCTCTCCAAATGAGTAGGTGTGGGGTTTGGCATGATGGTTGTTGTGATAGCCAGCACCCCATGCGAACCAACCCAGCAAGAGATTGTTGCAGCTTTCGTCACTGATGTCGTGGTTCCTGTAGCCCCAGCGAGGCAGATGGCAAAACAGGTTAACCAGATTCTCTTGATGGAAGCTCAGCAGTGCCGGTATGATAAAAATCCACAAGCATAGTTCTGCGTCACAGAGACCCAGCAGCACAATTGGAGTCCAGAATACCCAGAGATAGTGCCTGTGCAGTGCCAGCTGGAATGGATCCATGAGCAAGCGCTTGGCTGCCTTGAGATTTATTTCATTGGGATCGACCGTGAAATACCAGCCCATGAACGCATGCCATAGGCCTTTGTTAGGTGAGTGAGGATCTGACTCACCGTCTGCATGAGGATGATGATAGCCCTGATGTAGTGCTACCCACCAAATGGGAGACCATTGAGCTCCATAACAGCCAATCACTGCTATGATCCTGCTCATGGTCTTGCTGCAGCTGAATGACCTGTGCGAAAACAGCCTGTGCAGACCTATCTCAACACCCACTGCACCTATGACCATCCAGGCTAGGAAACCAATGGCCAGATCGTACCAGTGCCATGGCAGCAGGCAGATGCCTGCTGCGAACAGCAGATGTAGCGGTATCATCAATGTGCGTGCGTAAAGGCTCAGTGCGGGCATGTCATTCAGCCCTTGATCTGCGGTGGTTCATGACCCTTGGCTATCAGAGGTGGCATGATGTATCTGAATGGATCAAACTCAAACCAGCGCACCTGATTGTGCCAAGTGTTTGGCACCGCATGATGATTGTTGTGATAACCAGTTCCCCAGCTGAGCACTCCAAATATCCAGTTGTTCACGCTGTGCTCATCTGTGTCAAAGTTGCGATATCCAAACCATTTCATGTGGCTGAGGCTGTTGAGGATGTTCATCTCATGCACATGTATCAGACCTGGTATGATCATGCCGTACAGCGCCAAGCGCCAATCTATCACTGACAGCATCAGCAGTCCGCACCACCATATACGATAGTAGTTCTTGTGTATCCAGGTTGCCCAAGGATCTTCCAGCACGTCCTTGAGCTTGCGCAGCTGGAACACTGCTGGTTTGAAATGCCAACCATAGTAGCTGTGCCAGAAACCGTGCACATGCGGGCTGTGAGGATCACGCTCATCCTTGTCCGCATAGGGATGGTGATAGAGCCTGTGCACAGCAGCGTAGCCGATGGGTGACCCCTGCCCACACAGCGCACCCAGCAGCGTGAACAGCTTGCCAACCCAGACATACTGAGGTTTGAACTCAAAGGCCCTGTGCGAATAGTACTTGTGATACATGGTGCTCACACCAAAAACGCCCAGCACCACCCAGCCCACATAGCTGAGCGCGAGCCACCACCAGCTGAGCTGTAGTTCAAAAAACAGATAGATAGCCAGCACGCCCAGAAGGTGTTGCGGTATGGCTATGTACTTGGTGAACTTGGATAGGTATAGTGTTTTCATTCTGGCAACTCCAACCATTGTGCTTCGGTAACTGTGTCTGGGAACCAGTCAACTGGTTCGCGGGTCTTGAATGCGATGTACTGATAACAGCTGCGTTTCCTGCAGTCACTGACCTGTACCATGTTTTTGCTCACGCGCCAACCAGGCTCACCGCAGTGGTATTTAACCCAGCGCTTGAGATGGAATTTTCCCTTGATGTCATCACGGCTGAGGAACAGTACCTTGATCTTGTCCACGTTCTGTGCCAGCTGATAGGGATAGATCATGTCTCTGGCATAGGCAGGATACAGGGCCTGTCTGTACAGCGGATTCAGATAGAGTCTGTTCATGATCCTGAACACTCCAGCGGGATATCTAAGGCCGTTGTACAATCCGCACCAAGTCACTATCTCATCACCATGCAGCAGCATGTCAAAGTTCTGGTGTTCTCGGACCTGCAGGTTATCCCAGCTGTAGTTGGCAGCCAATCTATGACCACTGGCCAGTATCTTTTGGCATTCGCGTTGGATCATGTCAACGTAATGCTGTTCGCATATCAACTGCCCCTGGCTGGCAACATGGATCAATTTCAGTTCTGAGTAATCAAGCATGGATCAGTATACCTGCTGTTACTATACATAACAATATAATCAGCTCCTATCGTCTATCGGCTAGGATAGCAGACTTTCAATCTGCGGAGACGGGTTCGACTCCCGTTGGGAGCACCAAATCTGGGTCCATAGTGATAGCGGGAGCACAGCGCCTCGGCAGGGCGCAGGTTGGGGTTCGACTCCCCATGGATCCACCATGCATGCGATCGTAGTCCAACTGGTAGAGTCACCAGCTTGAGGTGCTGGGTGTTGGCGGTTCGAATCCGCCCGATCGCACCAATCATTCTAGGCGATATCTCTGACACTGGTGGCCAGGCATGCAGGAGCCGGTTAATCCAGCCACTTCTCCAGCCTGATCTCAGGACCACACCAGCAGGCATCCTTGCCGCATACCACTGTGCCTAGAGCACCAAAGTCTATCGGAGCAGTGCTGTTCAGCTGCGAGATCTGGCCACCCTGCCTGCAGCCTGCCCTGTAGATCGTGCCATCAGCTAAGATGAACAGCCTGTCCTGCCCGGCAGTGCAGGTCCAGCCACGGAACCTGTTGCGGCCCTGGGCCTTGAGGTCAGCTGTCTTGAACTCAACCCCATCCAGCCAGCTGCGAGTTGGTGCTCCCGGATGCCCGCCCCGCCAGCTGCGATAGAAACGGTTGCCTGCGATCATCTCCAGCACGCGCTGATCACGATGGGTCTGTTCTATGCTCTGCTGGTCCCTGGCATTGCGCACGGTTAGCTGCTTGCTATCGCAGGTCATGCGCATGCCACTCCTCAGCAGCCTAACATACAGTGACTGCAGCGCATCAAGGTGATCGGGATCCAGCATGAGGCTGAGATGCAGTATCTTGCTGGGATCAGCGCTGAGCAGCTCACAGAGGTCATAGATGTGATCTACGTCAGCATGCGATGGATGATAGCTGATGCTAGCGCCGTTCATCAGCGGCCAAACATCAGCCCACCAGCGCAGCGTGCGACTGCCATTGGTGCTGACTTCCACGGTGAGGTTCTGGGGTTTATCCCTGAGGAAAGTGCTCAGATCAGGCCACAGGGTTGGTTCGCCACCTAGGAGATCTGCGTGCACGCTGGGTCGCTGGTCACAGATACTGTGCCACCAACGCAGCGCAACATCTAGGTCAGGCCATCTGTATTTGCCATCGTGCTGGGCTTCACCGCAGTACCAGCAGCTGTAGTTGCAGGTGCTGGTGACTTCCCAGGTGACATTGAGAAAACCCTGCCTGTTGTTGGTGATGTGCGCCATGAGGTATTTACGCCAAGGAAAAGGGTCCTGCACCGCAGGACCCTGTATTTAACCCTGGTATTACTTGCTCTTGCCGTTTCCATTTATGAAGGCATTAAACTTCTCAGCTGCTTCTAGCACCTTGTCGACACCAGGTACCTCTGGCATGGTCACAGTGTGTACCACTTGGCCCTTCTTGTCGTCCTGCTGAGCACTGAACTCCATCTGTCCGATCTTGGTCTTGTATTCAAACTGCACCACGTCTTTGGCAATGTCCAGCAGCTGCGTGCGGATCTCATATCCGTTCTTGTTGAACTTGACTTCTGGCATTGCGCTCATTGACTTCATGTTTTCTGCGACGTCCTGTGCGAACTTTGCGTAGTCAAACTTGAAAAAGTCCTGCATGTTGTTCATGGTATTATCTCCTCTGTGTGTGTTGACGCAGCACGCATGCTGCAGTACATATTTAATACAGACAGATGACAAACGCAAGAGTCATTGGTCACGTAGTCTAACTGGACAAGGCAACGCTCTTCTAAAGCGTCTTATGTAGGTTCGAGTCCTACCGTGACCGCCATCTTGCTCTTAGAGAAAATTCAGATATAATTACATTGCGCGGTGGAGAAGTAGAAACTCACTTGGCTCATAACCAAGAGAACGCTGGTGCAATTCCAGCCTGCGCAACCAAAGTTTGAGACGCGGATGTAGCTCAGTGGTAGAGCGCGACCTTGCCAGAACACATTGTTGCACCCTAGTGCATGTTAAGGTGTGTTCCGGAAGGTCGATGTCGAGGGTTCGACCCCCTTCGTCCGCTCATCAGTGCCTCAGCAGAAAAGATAGCGATGTCAATTAGACTATCTCTCTGCTGAGGCACTATCATTATATTAGAATATGCGAACGTAACTCAGTGGTAGAGTCTCAGCCTTCCAAGCTGTTGGTCGAGGGTTCGATTCCCTCCGTTCGCTCCAAAACTCCAACGAGGAAAACTCATGAAGAAACTATTTCTATTAGCAGCCTGTCTGGGATTCCTTGTGTGGAATCACGTGGCACACGCAGGCACATACACACCCACGTTCACGGTAGACTACAACAACTGCGGCACCAATCCCACAGTGAGTGGCAGCTCAGTGACCTTTGGCAGTGGCACGGCCTGCGCAGCAGGGCGAGTGGTCAGCACGCATGGTTACACCAACATCACGTCAATCACTGCTACCATTGACCTCAGCAAGGTCACGCAGAACTACGTGAACGCTAGCTTTTATCTCACAGAGAATCCCAGCAATCCCAAGGTTCAGCCCACCGGCGCGAACTACTGCGATGCTGGTGGCAACAACAACAGCTGGAACTGCCGAGAGATTGATCTCATAGAGACCAACGGCAACAAGATCACTCAGACCACCCTGCATCTGGGCAGCGGAGGCAGCAGCGCACCGCAGCGCTATGAGTATGCGTTCGCTGCCACTGCTGACACGCCCTGCTTCAACTACAGCACCATGAAGGCTGATCCCAGCGCAGGGCTGCACAGCATGGTCGGCATCATCGACATGACCAAGCCCTTTGTGATGACAGCCACGTTTACCTACACCACGCCACGCATGGTGGTCACCTACACACAGAACGGTGCCAGCGTGACCGTGTATGACACCGCAGACGGCTCAGGAGCAGAAGGCAGCGGCACAGTGAACATGCAGGACTTGGTCACTAGCATGGCCACAGGCTATTGGTTGGATCTCAGCTTTTGGCAGGGCTACAGCCCCGCAGGGCCAGGTAGCAGCCCATGGTGGAACGGCAGCTGTGCCTGGGGCAGCCTCTGCAACAGCAGCGGCCAGTATTGGAGCATCAGCAACATCACTGTCACAGCAGACGGCGAAATCTGAGGAGCAACACATGGGCGAGAGCAAACGCAAAGCCAAACAGATTCAACCTCGTAGGTTCAATCGTGTGAACCTTTTAGACAACGACGACATCCCAGTCATGGCAGGCAAGCTGGAACTGGGTTTGCTCACAGCTCTCAAGGCTGAGATACTCAAACAGCACACAGCTAATCCAACTCCTGCTAATCACGGACTGGCTGGCATGATCAGGGAAGAATACATGTTCGACCCCCTGCCAGTGCCAGGCTTCCTTGGTTTCATAGAAGAGATGTACGAGACTTATAATCAACATTTCAATCTCTATGGCAACAAGGTCAGCTGTCTCAGCCATCTCTGGGCTAACTTCCAGAAGAAGCATGAGTTCAATCCCATACACAATCACACTGGTGCGGTTAGCTTCACAGTGTGGGTGCAGATACCTTACGACATTGCTGCTGAACAAAACCTGTTTCCCAAAGGTACCGTGAATGTTACCAGCAACTTCCAGTTTGTCTATCCAGGCAAGACTGAGCGCATAGCCATGTTCAACTTCCCTGTAGAAAAGGACTGGGAAGGCATGATAGTGATGTGGCCTAGTTGGCTCATGCACACTGTATATCCGTTCTATACCAGTGATGACTACAGGATCAGCCTGGCGGGCAACATTTATGTGCTGGGCGAGAACTACAAGTGTGTGCCAACAGATGATCCAGATGGGATAATACTGCAGAATCTGGCTCTAGCAAACACCACAGGTTCCGGTCAATAAATGGTTAAATACCACATGAAAGGAGACGAACATGAAGCAAAAGAAGCTGATTTCCAAGCTATATCGTGCTTGTCTCGACCACGACGAGAAGACCATCTCCGAGCTCCGCAAGGAGGAGTTTAGGAAGATCTTCAAGCACCGAGCCGAGAACAAGAAATTCGGTAGCAAATGGTCGGTAGTTCGCATATAATACAACAAGGGCCGCTAGTGATAACGGGAGCACGGTAGCTTTGCAAGCTTCAGGACGGGGTTCGACACCCCGGCGGTCCACCAAGAGATACGGGCGATTAACTCAGTGGTAGAGTAGCTGCTTTACACGCAGACAGTCGGGAGTTCGACCCTCTCATCGCCCACCAATTCTCAGCTTGACAGGCAAGCGGGTGTCAGTAAATAATACTGTCCAGCCAGTGGGGTTGGACCAAAACGAGGAACAGAGCATGACCAAGACCTTGATCATCGCTGCGGCACTGCTTGCGTTCGCAGGCGTGAGCACAGCAGAAGCAGCAAGCTTTCCAGCAGGCAACAGCTATCAGGTAGCTGCAAACACAGCCACAGTAGCCAAGAAGGCCGTGGCCAAGAAGACCAAGAAAGCCAAGAAACCACACAAGAGCCCATTCAAGCCCAAGAAGACTGCTTGATATCTGCGAACGATGGTGGTACACTACAAAGGCAGCTGGTTGAGCTGCCTTTGTCATATAATATGCTGAGTTGGCACAGTGGCGACTGCACCGCTTTTGTAAGGCGGAACACAAACATCGGGGGTTCGAGTCCCTCACTCAGCACCATAACACGGACAGGAAACACAGGGTGAAGCGTCTGTGGTATATCTGGGCCAAGAGCCTGGGTGAGAAAGCCAGCGATGATCCCAGCATCGCTGACAGAGTAGCAGTGGTTAGATCAGTGATAGTGCTGAGCTATCTGCTCACCAACCTGTTCATCATCGCCGGTGTGATAAGGCACTGGTAGACAATTCATATCGGGGCGTGGCTCAGCCTGGTTAGAGCGCTGGTCTGGGGGACCAGAGGTCGTGAGTTCGAATCTCGCCGCCCCGACCATTCACAGTGCTGTTTCAGCGCGTGAAAAACAGATCGTTTTGGAATATCTCGCAGCAGCGCCAACCCTGAGATTCGATCATTGATATGCAGTCTCGGGGTGATTCTACGCTCAGCAGCCTGGTTGGCATCTTTGCCCACGGCATGCGGCGCGCTATCTCAAAGCTGAGTCCTTCCGCGTCGATGGTCACGAAGTCAATCTCCATGCCTATCTGCTTGATCAGATTCTTTGAAGTGAGGCAGGGAACATCCGTTTGATATAGATTGGATAGCTCAGACTCATACCACCAATCGCTGCGTATGCTGCTCTTGCGGCTTGGACCATTAGGGCCATGTGGATCCTGCTTGTCATAAATGGTAACGGTGTCTCCCTGATATTCTGGGCGCACTATAGCAGCCTGAATGATGGTGCAGCGTTCCATGACACCGCGAGATTCGTAAAGCTGGCGCATGCTACGGCAGTTGGCTTCGTGTGGTTCTACCAGCACAGCATGCCATCCTGATTCTATGAGATTAAGCGTTTGACTCTGTGCCAGTCCGTCATGGGCTCCGATTTCCAAGCATCGGCCCACTTGCGACCCGAAGAAATCACGTATCCAGGTATCTTGCCCATGTGAACAATACATGGATTACTTATCAGCCCAAGTATCCCAATGGCAGAGGAGGCTGTTTCAAAAACAGTCAGTTGGGGGTTCGAGTCCCTCCTTGGGCACCATCATGCTCTCTTGGTGAAACTGGATATCACAGGAGTCTACGAAACTCCAGTTCCAAGTTCGAAGCTTGGGGAGAGCGCCAAAAGTTTTTCACTATACCCGTTGACAACGATCACAGCGGTGTTATAGTAATTCTATAGACGCTGAGCACGGCAACGTTCACAGCGCAGAAATTGGGGGCTTGGCCTCAATAGGATAAGCGCAGTGATGCGCCCAAAGCTGGAATGCTCACATACCAGCGCTGTGCGAACAGTCCATCTAAGCAAGCCTGCTCACCCTGGAAACAGGGCCTTAGCTCATCAAACGGCTGAGGTAACAATGAAGCTGGTGTTGTGGAGAGAACGGATGTTCAAGCGCCCGCAAGGGTAACGCAGGCGTCCGGAGAGTAACAGGTGGTGCTGACCTCACAACAGACCAACCAGCCAACTGGTATGAGAAAGGGTAGTGTTCGTGTCCGAGCTTCGCAGGCAAGGGCTAGAGCGCAGTATGCGTGGTGATTGGTGCGCCCGAGGAGGAGCGCGTCAGTTGTCGCAAAATACCACGGAGTAGCCGGCAGGTGAAAGGTATGCGGCGTGTTGTATTGAGTGGGGCAAAACTCCATTCAGCAGCTGAAGTAGCACGTCGTTGTGGGTTTGCACATAGCTCATTTGGTAGAGCAATCCTAGCATAAAGGATCGGTAGTGGGTTCAATTCCCTCTGTTGAAAAACGCAAAGTCTACTTCGGTTGGATGTGTAAGATGTCAAACGCTTGGGGCGCAAGCTAACCAAGTCCAGAGAAAGCTCGCAAGGCCTATCTGGTTCATACATGGGGGTTCGTAACGACTTAGCGGTCGTGAATAGCTCGCAAGGCTAACGGGATGGATTGTGTGGAGTAGCATCCAGCGACAGGTCTACTGCCTGACCTTATAAACGGCGACATTGTCTATGGACCCAGTGACTGGTCACAGCACAGGGTGGATGTCGGGAGAAAGCGGCTCGCAAGGCCAGTGATAATGCCCGAGGCATAGATGTAAGACGTGTAATCTCAGCGTCCGCAAAGTGGCTCTAATGGGGCCATTTCTGCTTTTTGGAGGTATGCGAGCAAGGTGCTCAAGCGGTCTTGAAAACCGCGCCACCGCAAGGTTGATGGTTCGATTCCTTGTACCTCCGCCAAGTTGGGGAATAGTTAAACTGGTATAACTGCGGATTCTGACTCCGCCATTCGAGGTTCGAACCCTTGTTCCCCAGCCAACCTTTTCAAACACATCATTGGGGAATGGCGCAATTGGTGGCGCAGGGGACTTTGAATCCCAAGGCTGTAGGTTCGAGTCCTACTTCCCCAGCCACATGCTCTAATCCGTGTGAGCCATAACCAAAACGCATGTGTCCGCGCAGCACGCAACACAGTCATGCGCTGCACACAGTTGTGTTGTGCACCGCAAGGTGATATATATGAGAGAAGGCACTTGCCAAACACACAGAGGACACATGGACATGATAATCACGATGATCAACAAGCAGATAGTCAAGATCAACGACTGGTGCAGGGTCAACCGCACGGTCAACGAGCTCAGCAGGCTCAGCAACAGGGAGCTAGCTGATCTGGGCATGAGCCGTTGCGACATCTATCGCATCGCCAAGCAGAGCGTGAACAAGCAACGCGATCATGAGGATCGCAGAGCAACCTATCACATCTGATCCCAGTCAAAAATTAATCAAACCAAACAGCAGGGGCCAAAAGCCCCTGCTGTCGCATCTCACAGACCCATAGCTCAGCAGGTAGAGCTCCTGACTTTTAATCAGGGTGTCGCCGGTTCGAACCCGGCTGGGTCTACCAACTGAGCCCACGTAGCCCAAAGGCAGAGGCAGGAGACTTAAAATCTCCTCAGTGAGAGTTCGAGTCTCTCCGTGGGTACCACTAGACACAGCTGCGATTGGCGCTATAATCGTGGCTAAGTCCACGTGGCTCAACAGGATAGAGCGGCGGTTTCCTAAACCGCAGGTTGGGTGTTCGAGTCACCCCGTGGACGCCAAATTAGAGGACCGCAAAATGATAAGCACCGTAGCCAGCACCGCACTCGTGCTAGTCAGGGAAGGTTTCGAGAGCGTGCTGCTGACCAGCATGATTGCCGCTGCCTTGCCAGAGCACCATAGGCGCAGCATCAACATCAACTTCCTGGTCACGTGGTGCATCACGCTGATCGCGGGATGGTTTGCCGTGGACATCATATGGCCCTATATCGAACATATAGAGCATGTGATGATGATCGTGACTGCGCTGGTGCTGCTCTACATATTCTTCAACAGCAGGGCCATCTTCCAGCATGCCAAGGCCCATGCCGACCAAGTCAGAGACGGCAGCATCTGGACAGTGCAGCTCACGGTGTTTTTGATCTGCCTGCGCGAAGCCTTGGAATCCACGGTGTTCCTGGGCAGCGAGATACATTCTGACCCTGCTGGCGTAGTGCAGGGGTTGCTGCTGGGACTACCTGCCATGCTGCTGCTGATTTGGTCCGTGTCCCTGGCCAACAAGACGACCAAGAGCCTGATCAATCGCATCATGTTTCGCTACGTAGGCTACGCGCTGCTGGCCATGGCCATCTATTACCTGTTCCATGGCATGACCGAGCTGGCCGAGCAGGCATTTGGCATCAACCTGCTCTAGACAAGCGCACCTTGCGCGGTATAATGTATCAGACTGACAACCACCATAAGGAGCTAGCACATGGCTAAATCGCCAAAGAAAACTGTAAAGACCCTGAGCGACAAGCTGACCAAGATCAACGACAGCTTCACAGTAAACCTCTATGATAACGGCTTCATGGTAGAAGCAGGTGGTCGCGATGACAACGACGAGTGGATCACTGCCAAGATCATGGTCTCCACTATCGAAGATCTGGTCACTGTGATCCGCGAAGCAGCGGACATGGAACGCAGCTGATGTTGGAATGCCTGATCCTGGGTGACAGCATAGCAGCAGGTATCTCAGCCGCGAGGCCTGAGTGCGTGAGCATGGTCAAACCTGGGATCAACAGCAGGGATTGGTGGCAGCACAATGGCCACCGTCCATTGATAGACATGATGGAATACCACACCGTGGTTATCAGCCTGGGCACCAATGATCTCAGCTTGGTACCCAGCTTTAGCTATCTTGAGCTGGTGCGCAACAAGATCAGAGCAGACAGGGTGCTGTGGATAGTGCCACAGCCAAGGTTTAACGAAGCACGCACCGCAGTGCTGTCCGTGGCTGATCAGTTCAGGGACGGCATCATAGAGATACCATCCAAGGATCTTGCCAAGGATCAGATACATCCCACTGCTAGCGGGTATAAATCATTGGCAGCAGAGACCAAGCGATAAGCTCTCATAGTATAAAAGTATTACACCGTATTGGTAATGCGGAAACGCAGGGGCGGTACCTGCTGGGAGCACCATAAACAGCTGAGAATTACTACACTAATATGACGCTGACCATGGTATAAGTACGGCAAAGCATCAGGGAGAAGGCTTTGGCCAAGGTACTGTTCATACTCAAGCGCAGAGAAGACTACAACGCAGTCACACACAATCATGTTGGACTCAGCACCGGACTGTTCAATTCAGCCAGCTTCGTGGACCAAATGCTCGCAGACGGCGGCATTGACAGCAAGCTGGTGGTAGTCACAGACAACAATGACATCGACAGAGAAGTCACAGCCTATCAACCTTCCCACGTGATCATAGAAGCGCTCTGGGTAGTGCCCAGCAAGTTTGCGGTGCTGCAGCGCCTACACCCTGCTGTGACATGGATCATACGACTGCACAGCGACATGCCCTTCATGGCCATGGAAGGCATGGCCATGGACTGGCTCTGCGACTACAGCAGCTTTGCCAACGTGGTAATAGCCTGCAACGCACCCCGCATGCTGCGAGAAGTCTCAGACATCATAGCCACGCGCAACCGTTGGACTGTTCAACAGACCAGAGACAGGGTGATATACCTGCCCAACTACTATCCCGAAGGCCACAAGACCAAACAGTTTGACCATCGCAAGCCCAGCCTGGACATCAGCTGCTTTGGCGCAGTGCGTCCATTGAAAAATCATCTGCTGCAGGCCATAGCCGCGCTGGAGTTTGCCAACCGCATGGGCAAGAAGCTGCGGTTCCACATCAACAGTGGCAGGATCGAGGGCAAGGGCGAGCCCATCATGCGTAACCTGCAGAACCTCTTTGAACAGCTGCATCCCACAGGCCACAGGCTGATCGCACATGATTGGACACCCAGAGACAGGTTCCTAGAGCTGTGTGCCAGCATGGATCTAGGCATGCAGGTCAGCTTCAGTGAAACATTCAACATCGTGGGAGCTGATCTGATCAGCCAAGGCGTGCCTCTGGTGGGCAGTGCTGAGATACCCTGGGGTGTGGGGCTGTTTGCTGCTGATCCAACCAGCAGTGCTGACATGGTGCGCAAGCTGCACCTCAGCTGGGAGCTGCCTTGGCTCAACACTCGCTGGCAGCAGCACAGGCTCAGCAGCTATGGTCGTGAGACTCAGCGCCTGTGGCAGAGATATTTCACTGCTAAATAATCACATGAGCAAGCACAAACATTCAGTCAAGAGCCATATATGGCGCGGCGGTATCCTCACCGTGTTCGAAGAGTTCTTTGACAGCTTGGAACATGCTCTGCACTACAGCAGGCAGACTGGCGCTCAGACCACCAAGATCTATCACGTGGACAGCGGTGAGCTGGTTCACAGCGCATCCAGCACAGGGCCCAGCGCCTCAGAGACCTACGCCTGAAAGCACACATTGCGTCACTGACTGCATAAATACAGCAGAGGTGAACTATGAACGTGAACGAAAAAGGTGTAACAGGTTTAATAGAAGTTATCAGGGATCTAAACCGTAAAGGCTACGAATGCTTTACGCCTTTTAATGATTTCAGCGCCGTTGATTTGATAGTAGTGAATAAAGATTATCAAGTTAGACGCTTACAGGTCAAATATAGAGCATTTGATAAAGTAGATCAGATACATTTAGAACTTTTTAGTATAGTAAACGGTAAAAAAATTCCAATAAATCGCACAGCAATAGATGCTTATGCTATCTATATTCCAGATGTAGATTGTGTTTGCTATTATCCAATATGCGATATAGCTGCGGATAAAAAAAGCTTTATTGTGCGAAAATCACAGGGCAAGAAGACAATAAACGTTGACAAAAAGCCAGCTCCAGTATATAGTGAGTTATTAGACGAGATGAGATTGTGGTAAGGAGTCCGGGCAGGACGGTAATGCAGCGGCTTGCTAAGCCGTACAACCCGTGAGGGTTGACAGGGTTCGATTCCCTGGGGCTCCGCCAAAACTCGTTAGTTGGGTTCGAATCCCTCCCTCACCGCCAAAATTCCCAGAGATTTCAACATGAGATTACCGTAAAATAGCTGTTGACAGCTTGCTCTTACGTGCTATAACTGTAGTCATGGCGAGGGCAATCGTGCCCAGGGCCATACTGGATAACCCACTGGGTTAGAGCAAACGGAGAGACTGAAATGGCCCGCAACGCAGGTCGCGCAACACCGCACAATGGTATTGCTACTTTCATGAAAAAGTTCAGCAAACCTTTCTCATTAGACGCCAGCTACATTGACACTGAGGACATGAGCCTCAACTATGCCGATGGTCTGATCCCCATGGCTGACATCGCAGCAGCAGTAGATGCCGCAATCGGTACTTGGCAAGGCAGGGTCAAGACAGCCTTCCAGATGATGAATCTCACACCAAGATTTGAGTTGGTCAGCAAGGACGTCATCTACACGCATCCAGCTTTCAACCGCGATACCAGCCCAAACCACTGCCTCAAGATTGAAAAGTCCTGGTACGATCAGTTTGCCACCACTGGACTGGGGCTGAAGATGCCTGACAAGTATGGCAACATCGTGCTCAATTGCGACAGCACTCACACTGGTGCCAATCGCATTCGCCAGGGCATTACAGAACTGCCATTTTGGTTGGCTGACATCCCAGACATGGGAACCCGCGAGGCCACGCTCAAGGAAGGATTGTTCATCGCTGGTCATATGTTCCTCAACATCAACGTTATCAACAAGCGCGGCTGTGACGTGTTTGATCAGCACAAGATCAAGGTAGCATGCGGCATCTACCCCGCGCATCTCATCGACGCCCGTGTGCGCAAGACCGCAGCTTTTGTCAAACGCAGCGGCATGAAGATCACCAATGCCATCCACAATCTCAACGAAGTCTATGAGACCTTTGCCTTGGACAAAGGCAGCAACGATCCAGGCAGGTTGTTGGAGATCGTGCTGAAATGGCATGTGCGTAACTTCCTTCACCAAAGCATCGACGGTTGTCTCTGCACAAGCTTTGCTATGGTGCTGCAGGACAATGAGCTGGATGATATCACCTGGACCGAAGCTGAGATGGATCAGGTGGCCACACTGTTGCGCAGCCGCTATAAGAAAGCTCGAGATGCGCAGCTGGCCATCAAGGAAGCCTGCCTCCAGGGCAAGAACCCTGGAGAAACTGAGCTGGCTCCGAACTGGGTTGTCAGCAACGGCATCAAGCGTTTGGTGTCCACGAACCTGCAGCTGTCTGTGGGCAAGGACAAGATCAGAAACTGGGACTCGGCATTGTCATGAACTGGCTTTACACGCTCACACCACCACTGGGTACGGCCAACAAGTTTGGCATCAGCGGCAGCATCAGAGGACGGCTTGGAAAGTACCAGCTGCCCTATGGTCCAACCTGGGAGGCAGCGTTCAGTTGGTTGGCTGGTCATGAAGATCCCAAGGTCATCAGCTGGATGGAAGACAGCATCAAAGGACATTTCCGTAACCATCGCTGGGGCATTGGCCCTGGCATGACGGAATGGCTGGAAGACGTCACTGCTGAGCAGATCAGAGACTACGTGATGCTGGTCAATGCGGATCTTGATCTTGGTATCAAAGAGTATGGATTTGCTCAGTGGAATGCCCTGCGATTGGCACACGAGTTCCCTGATGATCATGGGCAAGACGATTAACGATTTTGTCATCTAACCCTAGATAAATATCCAGTGGTCACCATGCTATGCCAGAAACAGGTCCAAGACCTTATGAGATACTGCAGTACGACTCGCGCCACGGCAAGAGGTACTACACGGTGACCCGCGGAGGGCGATTGATCCTCCGCACGCGCGATCTGCGCCAAGTTGAATACTATCAACAGGCTAACGCACAGGCTCGTGCTGGTTCTCTTGCCAGCACAGGCAAAACCGATGGGGGATAGCATGCTACCAAGAGAGATCGACATACAGGAAATAGCCACTTTCGTTGAGAGCTGCGGACCAAACACACGCCTCTACATTGGCTGTGACAGCGAGCGATTCATACACAAGGGCCGTTGGCATGCGGACTATACCCTGGCCGTGGTGGTTCACAAGAATGGCAACAACGGCTGCAAGATCTTTGGCTGCGCAGATCGTGAGATCGACTATGACCAGCGCAAGGACCGTCCACAGCTGCGGCTGATGAACGAGGTCTATCGCGTGAGCAACCTCTACCTGCAGCTGATCGAAGCCATGCCCAATCGCGAGATCGAAGTGCATTTGGACATCAATCCCGACGAGAGGCACGGCAGCAGCTGCGTGATACAGCAGGCCATAGGGTACATACGAGGCACCTGCAACGTCATACCCTTCGTCAAGCCTGATGCGTTTGCTGCCAGCGTGGCTGCTGATAGGCTCAAGGACGTGAGATCAAGGTTGGTGGCCTGAGGCCACCAACATCTCTGCGAACATGCCACTGCGGCGAGGCTTTGAGCCCCAATAGCCCTGTCCATGCCACTGGACGTGGAAGCTGAGATCCAAGTTCTTGATCTCTTCATGCTGGGCCATGATGCGTGCCCAGTCATCAGGATTGAAACCTTCAGCAGGGTCGTTGAGATCAGGCCTAGCCAGTCGCCGAGCTCTGATGGCGCTGTTGCTGTTGTTGCGGCCAAAATCTATGGCACACCAAGGTTGGTCTGGTGTCTTGTGAGGTATGCCTGCAGTGTGAGGCGGTTGCTGATAGCCTATGTCAAAGTCTGCTGTCCACGAACCCTGGGCATTGATGTCGAACCTGTACACGGCCGTGATGGGGCAGGCCACGTTGTCTCCAAACTCTGCCAGATCCCAGGCAGGATCAAACCTTATCTCTGCAGTGTAGGCACCGCGAGTGCGCCACAACATGCGCAGCAGTGGCCAGATCTCGTTGGCCACGCTGTTGGCAATCACGCCCTGATCTGTGTGTATGATGTCATAGTTAAACTGCTCATACTCAATGATGTTCAGCCTCTGAGGATCCGCCAGCACTATGTCATAGCATTGGCGCAGATTGTGCCTGGTGTTCTTGGCGATGTCCAAGTCAGTGACCAAGTGGTCCAGGAACATGCTGAAGGTCTTGACTCGCAGGAACTTGTTGAGCTTGCTCATGCGCAGGTCCTTGGTGATCCATGATCCCAGATAGTACTCTGTCATGAGATTGTGCTTGGTGAGGTTCTGTCCCACGATGCTGTCCACGCCCACGTTGTAGCCCTGGCCCGGGCTGATGTCCGTGATACGGTGGTTCCTGTTGCGCCATATCATGGTCATGGTGTCGGCAAAGTCTTGGTAGCCTTCCTCGGGATAGGCCACTATCCAGTTGGTATAGGCTTCCAAACCAACCGCAGCACCATCCCTGAAGTTCTGTTCCATCTCTGCCACGGTGGTGCCCTTGTCCATGGCATCCAGCACTCGCTGGCTGCCGCTCTCGCAACCATAGTTCAGCGCCACGCAGCCGCTGGCTGCCAAGTCTTTGTAGTAGTCTAGGTCCATGCGGCCATCACAGCGAGCATAGCCTGTCCAGTGTATGGTCATGCCGCTGGCTATGATGCCCCTGCAGAAGGCTCGCAGCTCACGGATGTTGCCGTTGACCAAGCTGTCGATAAACCAAAAGGCATCTATGCCATGGTTGTCATAGAGATGCGCCACTTCCTTGAGTATGCTGCTGCTCTGCCTCTGACGGTACAGATAGAAATGCGTCTCTTCGCAGAAGGTGCACTTGGCAGTGCAGCCTCGGCTGAGCTCAGTGTTGACGCCGTTGGGTATGCTGTAGAGGCTGAGGTCAAAGAAGCTGTAGTCAGGTATGGGCAGCTTGTCCAAGTCAATGCGTTGGTCTCTGGGCTGGCGCATGATCATGGGCGTGTCATGCACCACACCCTGTTCCAGTTCATCCAACAGGTTCAGCAATGGTGTCTCGCCCTCGCCGTTGACCACGTAGTCATACTCGGGTTCTGGCTGGTAGTAGCTGTAGTGAGTGCTGCTGCCTCCCACCACGATCTTGATCTCGGGCCAGCGCCGCTTGATCTCAGAGCTCAGCCAGCGAGTAGGTGCCAGGTTGCAGTAGTAGATGGTGAAGCCTATGACATCTGGTTTCAGTTGACCAATATTCTCCAGCGTCTCGGCTAACAGAGGCAACATGTGCTGATGTAGGTCGTTGAAGTACTGTGGGGCTATCCAATGCCAATCTCGCATGCCATCCCAGGGGTCATAGTCTATGCCGGGCCAACCCTGGAGATAGCGGTTGCGGGCCTGAGCGTTGATGTCCCAGATGTGAGTGTCGTAGCCTGCGGCCTTGGTCACTGATCCCAGACGTGCCAGGTTATAGGGCGGGAAGCGATGTGCCCATTCAGGCAACAGCATCAGCAACAGCTTGGTTTTCCTAGTGGCAGCCTTGACTTCAACGGGTGTGAGGTTCTTCTGCGCATGGGGTTTGGCCCAGGGTTCGATGGCACGCAGCATGGCCAGATGCCGATCTCCCGTGGGCTGCACTGTGGATTTCTTGTCTATCTTGCCAAACTGTTTCATCAGTGATTTTGCTTTCAGCTGGGTCGCAACTAATAATGCACTATGTTGGTTTTTTCAGGCTGTTTCAAGATACATATTGTGTGACAGCTGCTGGCTTGGACAATCAGCACAATTACGGGAAAGTGACCATGCAGGAAAAATACGATGAACTGGTAGCAATGATCAAGCCGCTGCCCACGGACATACCAGGACTCAAGTGGTTTCCCAGCCTAGAACCAGACGTCAGCAATGACCAGGACCAGCCATTGAACAACTATTGGATCAGCCTGGAGGAAGTCAGCGACGGCAACCTCGACGTGGTACGTCAAACAGTCTCAGAGCTGGGCACCAATCTAGCAGCAGCTCTGGAGATTGGCGTGAACCGCAACGGTGATCGCAGCATGAGCAGGATCATCATGGATCATCGCCCGCCGCTCAGCTACTACATGGGCATTGACATCGAAGACAAGAGCTATCTCAACGACGAGAGCGCCAACACTTGGACCATGCAGATCAGCAGCGCAGAACGTGCCAAGATATCAGATCGCCTCAAGCAGCTGGGAATCGGCAACTTGGATCTGATCATGATCGACGGCTGGCACTCAGTGAACATGTGTGTCAACGATTGGCAGTTCACAGAACGACTGAGCGATCACGGCATAGTGCTGCTGCATGACACCAACACTCACCCAGGCTGCGTGGCACTGTTTGAAGCAGTGGATGAACGCCTGTGGATCAAGCAGAGGTTCTGCCTCGAGCACGACTTTGGAATCGCAACATTCAGGAAGAGGATCTAATGGCTATCACAGAAGCGCTGCTGCGCAGCCCAATCGGTTACAACATGAACGTGTTGGCAGAAAGGCTGAACCATGTCAGGGACGTGGTTGACCTAGACAGCTGGCGCACAATATTTGACATAGGCGCCATGGATGGCTGGGAAGGCACCAACTTTGCCAAGGTTTTTACCGAAGCACGCATATTCGCATTTGAAGCCAGCAAGGACAACTGCGAGCGCTGCACCAAGACCTACATGGCACAGCCCTATGCCACTCGCAGCAGGATAGGACTCAGCAACATCGCGCTCACAGACGTCACGGGACCCATGAAGTTCTGGGCAGTGGATGAAGCTGTGGCCATGGCTGCCAAGGACAAGGTAAACTGGGGCATGGGCAGCATGCTCAAGCTCACAGATCCCGACATGTGGCCCTGGGAGCACAACGCACAGAAGGAAGTGGAAGTCCAAGGCTATCGCTTGGATGACTACTGTGTGGCTGCCAAGATCGATCGCGTGGATGCCATCTGGATGGACGTGCAGGGTGCTGAGCTGAAAGTGCTGCAGGGCGCTGGCGCTCGCTTGGCAGACGTGCAGGTCATATTCACCGAAGCAGGCGTGGAAGCCTACTACGAGGGCCACATGCTCAAGCCAGAGCTGGATCAGTTCTTGGCCAGCCAGGGATTCACAGAGCTGGAATCTGCGCGCCAACAGGCGCATCGCTACGAAGTCAATGCTATATACGTTAACGATCGATTCGTGCGCAAGGTTGACAGCGCGCCAGTCGAGACCGTAGCATCTTAACAACGATCTAGGAGGATCAAGAAATATGTTGAAATGGTTAAAGTCGCTGTTCGGGGTCGTGGAGACCAAGGTCGAGACAGCAGTGGTTGCAGAGGCCAAAGCCGTGGCAGCCAAGGTAGAGACCACAGCGGCTGCTGCGGTTTCAAAGATTGAACAAGAAGCCAAGGCAGAAGCTGCCGTGGTCAAGGACAAGGTCGCTGAAGCTGTGGATCGCATGGTCCCACGCTATGACGCAGCTGTGGAAGCGGTTGAGAAAGCCGCAGAAGCTGTCGAAGCAGTGGTCACAGCCAAGGCACCGCGCAAACCGCGTGTGCCCAAGGCAGACAAGCCTGCAAAGGCCAACAAAGAACCAAAACCACCAAAGGCCAATAAAACCAAGGACTGATCTGCTTGAAACAGATCAGCTGGTAAACACCGCGCTGTGAAAACAGCGCGGTTTTTTGTGGTTGACAGACCTCTAGCTCGTGCTATTCTAGACTATATCCGCAAGAACAAGAGGAGATCCGAGCATGGACGCTCGCAACTGGAGACTGATCAAGATGTTTGCTGCCAATGTGGGCTGGCTAGTGGCTGTGGTGCTGGGCACAGCCAGCTGGGCCCTGACCCTCTATTGGCTGCCCCAACCCTGGAGCGCGATCCTGGGCTTCTCGCTGCCTGTGCTGTTCCTGTTGAATCTCTGCTGGGATCAGGCCAAGTACCGCCTAGAACGGCAGGAAATGCTGGAAAAAAGGATTGCGGATCAACTGGTTAACAGCGACTGAAAGTGGTTGACAACTCGCTATAGCGTGCTATTGTAAGATATGAAATGAGGAGCAGGCAATGAGCGATGTGATCCAAGCGATGCTGATAGGAACTAGCGTTGGTCTTGCCCTTGCTGTCGCGCTTAACCTTTACATCTACCGCTGAGGAGCAGCACATGGACTCACAGATCAAGCGCAACACGGTTCACACTCGCAAGAACACCACGCTGGCAGCTTGGACCCACATGCTCACTGCTTGCCTAGCAGGCACAGGCATAATGCCCACACCGCTGGGATTGCTGCATGCCTACGAGGGCGAAGACACACCGGGGAACTATGCTGATCAGCTGATTCGCAGGGGGCGGCGACGCAAGAACGTGGTAGGTCCAGCAGCCATAGATTGACAGCACCCATAGTCATGCTAGTTTGACACACAATCAAGGAGCAGCACACATGGCATACATCAACCAGGAGCGCAAGGCCCAGATCGCTGCCAAGGTCAAGCCCATCCTCAAGCGCTATGGCATCAAAGGCACCTTGGCAGTGCGCAATCACATGACCTTGGTCTTGAACATCCACAATGGTGTGATCGACTTCATCAGCAACAGCAACGAGACCTGCGCCCGTGATCCCTACCAGGTGGCCCAAGGAGTGCAGCCCAGCCGGGACTACGTGGATGTCAATCCCTATCACTATGACAAGCATTTCGATGGTGCTGCCAAGCAATTCCTGCAGGAAGTGATGGGTGCGCTCAACGATGGCAACCACGATCGCAGCGACATCCAAACTGATCACTTTGACGTGGGTTGGTACGTGGATGTCAACATCGGCCGTTGGAACAAGCCCTACAAGCTGGCAGACTGAGGAGGAACCCATGGGATTGGACATGTTTCTGGAAGGTCGTAGGCACATCTGGGACAATGCTGAGACAGAAGAAGGCTTTGCGGTCAAGAGCAAGACCTACGAGCTGGCATACTGGCGCAAGCATCCCAATCTCCATGGTTACATCGTCAAGAACTATGCCAAGGACGGCATCGATAACTGTGAACCTGTGGAGCTGGATCAGGATGCGCTGATTGCCATCATGTCAGCTGTGCGCGAGTATCAACTGCCTCAGACCTCTGGGTTCTTCTTTGGTAGCAGCCGAGAAAGCACGGAGCAACGCGACCATGATCTAGCAGTGCTGACCAGGGCGCTGTTCTGGCTACAGAACGAGAGCAAGGACGATTGGCGTACAGTGATCTACCAGGCCAGTTGGTAAGAGGAACAAGATCATGCGCAAGCTAGCAACTGTACGTAGGATCGATGCTATCCAACCAATCCCTGATGCTTATGCCATCGAATGCGCAGTGGTAGGCGGTTGGAAAGTTGTAGTTAAGCGAAGTGAGTTCGCAGTAGGCGATCTTGCTGTGTACCTTGAGATCGATTCTTGGGTACCGCATGAACTTGCTCCGTTCTTGTCGAAAGGTTCTGAACCTCGTGAATACAACGGTGTGAAAGGTGAACGTCTTCGCACTGTAAAATTGCGTGGGCAAATTAGCCAAGGATTGCTGTTGCCTTTGACTTGTATTCAGATTGATACTACGTGGGATGCTATTGAAGGTTGGGATGTTACTGGCATCCTTGGTATCCAAAAGTGGGAACCTCCAATCCCTGCACAGCTGGGTGGACAGGTCAAAGGCAACTTCCCCGGCAGCATCCCCAAGACAGATCAGGAGCGCATCCAGAATCTCAGTGGCAAACTGGATGATTGGAAATCACGTGGTTACCACTGGGAGGTCACTGAGAAGCTGGATGGTACCAGCATGACAGTGTTCTTGGAGCGCGATGGACAATTCGGAGTGTGTGGACGCAACTGGGATCTTGCCGAGACCGATGACAACAGCCTGTGGCGTGCTGCCCGAGCGAATGATCTAGAAAGCAAGCTGCGCGATCTGGGCAAGGCCATCGCCATCCAGGGTGAGCTGATCGGCGAAGGCATCCAAGGCAATGCCTACCGTATCAAGGGGCAGCAGTTCTGGGTCTACGATGTCTACGATATCAGTGACACTCGCTATTGGTCGGCCATGGAGCGCCAACGGCTCATAGGCTATCTCGGTCTCAACCACGTGCCTCTGATCGATGCAAGCGAGCTGGATGCTGATGTCCCCACTCTGCTGCAGTGGGCTGAGGGCAAGAGCCAGCTGTGCGGCACCACTGAGCGCGAGGGCTTGGTCTACAAGTGCATGGAAGATCCGGAGATCAGCTTCAAGGCCATCAGCAACAAGTTCCTGCTAAAGAATGGTTGACAGCTGCGCTAGGTGTGCTATTGTGTATTGGTAGGCACGAGGAGCTAGTCATGGACACTGTAACATACACTGTAACAGACGACGACTATCAGATTCCTTATGTGAGCGAGCGCTAGGAGCCAACGATGACCGTAGACCAGATCCGCACAGCACTAGACCACATGGAAAGCAACTATGCGCTGGCCATGGACGCAGGTGATCATGATCTCGCTGCTGACTTCTACACCAAGATCCGCTATCTGTGGAAGCAGCTGGTAGCTGAGGTTGGAGATCCCTACACCACAGAAGCTGACATCCGTTATTTCGAGGGCCTAGCATAATGACCATGAGCCTTGTGGGACCCTATCTCACTACCACACGCTACGGCGGCAAGAAGAAGCGCAAGCTGCCCAACACAGCCAGCCTCAGAGAAGCCACTGCCAAGCATGAAGCATGGCTCAAGAAGCAGGGGCTGCATCCAGAGCAGCGCGAGCTCAAGCGTGCATTCACAGGCAAGGCCAAGATAGAACTGCCCAACTACAAGGTCGAGAGCAAGTACCAGCTCAGCAACGGTATCGGCAACGGATTCAAGCAGGGCGTGCTGGCTAACCTGCACAAGGAAAGCAAGGAAGTGCAGCAGCAGATCCTGGACAAGGCCAGCCGCTGCATGCCACTGTTCAACAAGGGTGGCTATCAGTACGCTACCGACGACACTGACATGACAATGGTGGGCAGCAAGAGCCGGAGAGGTTGAGCATGCGCAAGCACATCACCTGGGGCAAGACGTTCGCAGTGCTGATGGCACTGCTATGGGGTGCCATACTCTATCAAGCCCTGCAGCCCTACCAACCTCAGGATGACAGCGATGCCGTTGGCTACAACAGCCACATGAACGTGTTCACCGACAGTCTCACTGGCTGCCAGTATCTCCATCGAGGATCGCTCACGCCTCGCATGGATCGCACGGGCAAGCAGGTATGTAAATGACCACCATGGGTGCGATCATAGAAGCTGCCTACGACCTAAGCCTGGGACTGACCTTGGTATGCGCCATCACTGCGGTGGGATTGGTCACAGTGGTGGCATTTTTGGTGGTCAAGAGATGAGCAGCTTCGTGAACAGAGATCCTGGCGTGCACATTGTCTACGAGATAGATCTGCCAGAGAATCCCCGCAGGGATTTCACGGTAGAAGAAAAGATGTTGCTGCGCCCCATAGCAGAAACGCTGGCCATGCTGGAAGGCAATGCTTTCTTCAGCATGAGTCTAGACAATGAACCCGAATGGTATGAGCAGTATCTGCCTGAAGCCTGGGAACTGTGGCACAGCAATGGCGGACTTGCGGGTTGGGCTGGACTGACCAGCTGGGGTCGAGAACACGTCATGCGTGAGCACAATCCTGCCGTCAAGGAAGTCTGGCAGCAGTATCAGACCATGGTGAGGTTATCACACCATGAAGGTTAGGATCTTTGGCTCTGAGATATTTGAAAGCAAGTGGGTGCCCCGGCCCCGAGGCTGGATCGCACACAGGTTCCTCTGTGATGGTCAGGTAGCTGTGCATGACGTGTGGTATGATCAGGGCTGGCAGCATGCCGTGGCCTTTGACCACAAGACCGTGGAGAGACCCGTGCTGCTGGATTGGCTGCAGACGCATGCTCCCAACGCACACATCACTCATCCCAGTGGTGCGGTGCTGTTCATGGATCCTGTCAAGGCCCTGCAGTTCCAAAGGAGGTTTGGATGACCACAGTGCAGATCAAACCCTATCAACGCTTGGCCTGGTTTGCCAGCGCTGTGCTGATAGCCAGCGCTGTGGCTGCCAGCAGGAATCTCTATCCGTGGTTCATCTACGGTTTCTTGTTCAGCAACCTGCTCTGGGTGTTGATCGGCGTGCTTTGGCGCGAAAAGAGCTTAATAGTGATGAACACGGTGCTGACCATAATCTACATCATCGGACTGCTCACCTAGGAGGATTGTAAATGCCAGAGATTTCCACACGCGACCTCGGTCAACGCAGCATCAAGGTCAAGAACACTCGCAATGACGCCGTGGTTGATGCCACACTAGACAAGGTCAGCCATGATGGCAAGAGCATCACTGTGATCATAGCCAAGAACAAGATACAGATGAATCGCCTGCCAGGCAAGCCAGGATTCTGGGTGACCAACGCCCTGGGCATGGAATTAACTTGTTACTACGTGCCCTGAGACCAAATAAATAGTGATGTATACCAAACAGGGAAACATCACATGAAGAAGCTATTAGCAGCCTTGCTGCTTCTCGTGATCCCAACAGCAGCATTTGCCTGGGACCAGAAACCAAACCAACCGATCACGGTGTGCGCAGCACAGGTACCCTATGGCGTGCCAGTGCTTGAGAAGCCTAACACTGTGCTAGAATGCCACAGCGGCTATGCCCTGCAGCATGACAACTCAGCCAAGATAGCGGCCTGGGTGGCCTACACGCTAACACCAGCGCATGCCATTGGCTGCGTGCCTCGCACCAATGCCTTCGTGTCTGACAGCATCCTTGGTGCCAACAGCGCCAAGCCCAGTGACTACGCAGGTTCAGGCTACGATCAGGGACACTTGGCTCCGGACGGTGACATGAGCTGGGACACGCAGGTAGAGTTCGAATCATTCCTGATGTCAAACATGAGCCCACAGCTGCCCAATCTCAACCGTGGCATTTGGAAGGCACTGGAAAGCGACGTGCGTGCCTGGGCCTATGGCAATGGCCACAGCCTCACGGTATACGCTGGCAACATCTACACGGTGGGCAAGAGCAAGACCATCGGCAGCGGCGTGGTAGTACCAGACTTCCTCTACAAGATCGTCATAGACGACAGCACGCACCAGGTGCTGGCATTCACGTTCCCACAGGTTGACAAGCAGGAAATCGATCTTCCCAGGCACTTGGTCAGCATAGCTACCATAGAAGCAGCCACGGGCATCAGCTTCCCTGTACCACAGGGCACTGACAAGACCAAGCCTGCCACAGCGGTTTGGCCGGTGGATCTCAAGAAGACCGCAGATGCCAAGAAAGCTGCCTGCAAGGGCGCACCCGGCACTGACGACTGAGACAGGTGTTCTCCGTGACGCCAAAGCCACGATAAGGGTGGTACACGGATTGAGGAGGGCGCCGGAGAGATCCGGCGCTTTTTTGTGGCTGATCGTTGGTCAGATCATGTGCTAAATATCGCTATGAAATTCCTATTGGTAGACGGAACACTGAAGTCACAGGGCGGCAACACCAGTCAACTGTGCGACATGACCGTGGCTGAGATTCGATCACAAGGCCACCACGCAGAGATCATCAAGCTCACAGACGTGGATTACACTCCGGGCACGGAGTACACAGCCAACGGTGAGGAAGATGGTATGACTGCGGTGATCAAGCAGCTGCTCAGGGCCGATACCATACTGTTTGCCACGCCCATATGGTGGAACAACCACAGCAGCCTCACACAGGCACTGGTTGAGCGCTTGGATGGCATAGATCAATGGAGCATCACCAGCCATGTCTATCCATTCATGGGCAAGACCTTTGGCTGCTTGGTCAGTGGTGCTGAAGATGGTGTGCAGCACATCTGGGGTAACTTGGACCAGTTCATGAACAGCCTTGGCTGTGTGATACCTCCCATGGGAAATGCCAGCACCTATGCCCAGGGCCCAGACATGCTCAAGGATGCACAGCTCAGGGACGACCTAGCCAGGCTGGTGATGAACCATGTGATGTTGCTGGAGATCATGCCCGATCGAGCAGCACTGATGAAGCTGCAGGCTAAATACCCACATCACGGAGCTTGAAAATGAATCTCGTAGACGGCATGAAGGTGTTCCTCGCCTCAAACTTCACACTGTATCTCAAGACACACGGTGCGCATTGGAACGTCACGGGCATGTTCTTCCAGAGCCTGCATGCTCTGTTTGAAGAGCAATACACTGACTTACAAGAGCAGACAGATGCCATTGCTGAGAAGATACGCGAGCTTGACCACTTTGCCCCCGCCAGCTTAGCTGCTTACCAGAAGATGAGCGTGATCGATGACTTTGACGGCGTCATGGATGCCAAGGGCTACCTGGAGCGACTGCTGCAGGACAACGAACGCATGATCATGTTCCTCAACAAGCTGTTTGCTATCGCTGAGTCAGAAAACAACCAAGCCATCATGAACTACATTGCCGAGCGCTTGGACCAGCATGCTAAGAACCGTTGGAAGCTGCGCACCAGCCTCAACGCATATCAGGGCTGATCTAGACGTAGTCTGGGTACTGCTGTATAATCAGCACATGAGCATCCAGGACAAGTACCCCATCAAGTTTCTCTGCCACTATGAGCCCATGGACAAGGTCTGGGGATGGATACTGCCACATCAGCAAGAGTCACCAAAAAATCCCTACAGCGGCGACTATCGCGGACCTCATGTGTCTTATGCGTTCTGGGCAGTGGTTGGCAAGACCATCACAGTCAAAACCCATTCTTACTACAACAAGGGCAGCATGCACGGCCTGGAGAAGCGCAAGATCACTAATAAGTATGTGGAAATACCCGTGGATGAGATGCTTGAGCGTTGGCCCGGTTTCTGGGATCAGCTAGAGCAGGCCATCATATTCCACAAGCTCAGCGAGGGATGAACATGAGATCGGTGGTTGAAGTCACTGACGCTGCCAAGCAGCACATCGCTACCATACTGGCCAACAACACAGGCAAGCATCTGCGGGTCAGCATCAATGATCGAGGCTGCAGCGGACACAAGTATCAGTATGATCTCTGCGACTGGGACCAGCGTGGCAGATTTGACGAAGTCATCGACTGGCCCGGCGGTAGGTTGGTCATAGACAGCCTAAGCGTACTGGGACTGGTGGGCAGCGTGCTTGATCTCAGCCAGACGCAGTTCGAGACGCAGCTGGTCTGGCAGAATCCCATGGCAGTCAATGCCTGTGGCTGCGGTGAAAGCTTCCAGCTTGCTTCGGATCTGCGTCATGGCAGCTAGGATAGCTTGGACCACTAAGCTGTTGTACAGTCGCTACACTCATGTGACGCAGATAGCCTGTGATCCCAGCGATGATCACAAGGCATGGGCCAATCGCAATCTGCGCAGCAAGTTCCGTACCTACAGCGAATACAGCAACAGGTCGCGCCAGAGCATGAGCTTCTATACCACCAGAGAGGATCAAGACCTGCTGTTAGAAGAATACCAAGACAGGGTGCTGATGGTGAGGCAACCTTTTGATGACGAAGCAGAGAGGCTGCTGATCAGCGGCGTGGAGATCAACCTCAGGGAAAGGCTCTACTACAACCGCTACAGATACAGCGTGAGGTTCTACTGCAGGAATGGTTCCGGCACAGTGCTTGCTGACTGGGTCAAGAATACCCTGGGCACCGACAGCCGACAGCTGAGGCTGGGTCGAGGACACCATTTCCCCATACTCTATCTCAGAGATGAATCAGACATGGTCATGGTGCGCATGATCGAACCTGCCACAGTGGTAGGCGTGGTAAGGGCATGGACCTACGAGGAGCTGCCACAGCAGCTACCATAAATATCCCGCCAAACCACAGCCGGGATCACCATGCACACACCTCCAGTCTGGATCACGCCAAGCAATCTCGGTGTATACAGCGCGACCTACAGCTTCAACATTGACCCCATAGTTGTAGAGTTCAATGCTCACTCAGGCAACACCGTGTCTCAGATCAACGGCGCCTTGCCATCGGGCCTGGCATGGTTGACCGTGGGCAGCAATGTGGAAGTCTACGGAGAGAGCACTGCCACGCTGGTGGTCAGCAGAAGCACGATAACATGGCGAGTGACTGATCCCTACGGCTCGGTGGCAGATCGCACCTACAGTCTTCAGATCAACCCTGTGGCAGTGCCGCCAGACTGGGTTGGACAGCCCACCTTCCTCGGCTATGCTGCCAGTGCCACCACCAGCACCTATAATGTCACAGCACACACCACTGGCACGCTGCCCATAACCTACAGCATAGCTGCTTTTGCCCCACCTGCTGGCATCTCTATCAATGGTACCACGGGCCAGATAACCTATGCTGCTCCCAGCATCACAGCTGATCAGACCACTGCCTTCACGCTGCGAGCCACCACTGGGTCTCTGTACAGCGACTTGGCCGTTACCATAGATCTCTTGACAGTGCCGCATGCTCCTGCCTGGGTAACCAAGAGTGGTCTGCTGGAGCTGGTGTCAGCTGGATCCTTCGTGGAGCTGGCACTAGAGGCCTATGACAGCAGCGGCGGCGACGTCAGCTATTCTCTGGTCAACAGCACACCATCATTCCCTTTTGAACTGACCAGCACAGGGCTGATATATGGCATGGTTCCCACTGTGTACGTGATCACGGTTTATCAGTTCACGGTCAGCGCAGCTAGCAACAGTGGCAGCACTTCAAGGACCTTTGATATCATAGCCAGCCCGGTCAGTCCCAGCAACACGCTGTATTGGGTCAGTCCCAGTGACATGGGCACGCATCAGGATGCACAGTTCATCGTGCTGGACTGCGCAGCCAACAGCACACGCGGTGGCATTAGGTACAGCTTGGTAGGGGGCATCTTGCCCAGAGGCATGGTCCTTGACCGCAGCAATGGGCAGATCAGCGGTTTCTTGGAGTACCAGACTCGCACTCGCAGCTATGAGTTCGACATCATAGCGCAGGACAGCGTGCAGACCATCACTCGCCAGTTCAGGCTCACGGTCACGCAGAGCACGCAGTACCAGAGCATGGACCTAACCATACCCGTGGAAGGCCCACTCAAGGATGCCTACTACAACTACATAGGCGACACGGTTGATCCTCGCTGGGTTCCCAACAGCCAGACCACGCCTACCAGCGTGCTGTATCCGCCGTTCGTGCAGCTGATCACTGGCCTTAACTATGCCATCGACGATCCAGCCATGGCCATGTACTGGGGCAATCTAAATCTCAACACCACCGAGCTGATGATAGGCACAGCCACCAACGTCAACGTGAGCCCCAGCAGCACGCTGTTCTACAGCCCCATACTGGACGCAGATGCTGGTGCAGCACGGCAGTATGCGCAGGCTGACAACGTGGTCACAGCTGCAACAGGCACGGTAACGGTAGCACAGGGCACTGTCAGCGTGATAGTGGCCCCTGGCAGCGCGCCGTGGTTGGCCAGCGCCAAGAGCGGTACAGCTGTGAGATTGACATTGGTTGGTTCCCCCAACATCTGGCTGCAGGGACCGATCACAAGCTACGGACCGCGCGGCATCACCATGGTCATAGCTGCTACCATGGTCAGCGGCAGCGGCACCTATTCCAACTGGCAGCTGGGACTGGCATTAACCTATCCACCCAGCTTGGTCAACATCAGGAACGATCTCATAGCAGGGCTGGGCTGGGTCAACGATGGCCAAGGCCAGGGTGCACAGCTGTTGGCCTTGGTAGATCCAACCACCACAGCGGTCATAGGAGCGGCCATAGTCAATCCAGGCCTTGGCTATCTCTACGGGCCAAAGCTTAACGTGCTGGGCACAGGCAACGGCGCTGTGCTGGGAGCAAATCTGACCATCATCACTGCCAACGTGGCAGTGGGCGGCACAGGGTGGCAGCCGGGTGATCAGATACTGCTGCCACAACCTGCGGTGTCGCCGGCACAGCTCAGGGTAAGCAACGTTGATGCACAGGGCAGCATCACAGAGCTGAGCATCACCGACGGCGGCGAGTATTCCAGCTGGCCAGCCGGTGTTACACTGCTGACCAATGACCAGGGACAGCCTGCTGTGGTAGAGATCAAGCTGGGGCTGGGTAACACTTGGATCCAGAGCAGCGGCAATGGCTATGCGGTGGGAACCACGGTTATAGCCACAGGCGGCAGCGAACAGCTGCCACAGTGGCAGAGCAGCTGGGAACCAGTGCTGACCCTGGGCACTGTGTATCAACCCTACGGCGCGTTGGTGGTGGGCAACACCACACCCGACACCGCAGCTCAGCTGTGGTACAGGAGGTGGCCACTGCAGCACGTGATCCTCGAACTACAGGGCATCAACTGGACCGGAGACACCACGCTGGACCAGAGCTTTACCAGCTTCGACGGTGGTACCACGTTCTTCACCGAATGGCTGGAACCCAGAGATACCATACTGGATCAGGATCTCACGCTGTTCAACCAGGGCAACACCAGGTTTGATGATGACTTTGCTGCTTGGCAGCAGCTGGCTTACTATGCCTGGGGTCTCACGCGATTTGACAGCGATTTCACCATATTTGATCTCTATGCCACTGATTTCGATGATGGGGCCATACCCACACAGAGCGTGACGCAGCTGCGCAGGCTGATCAGGGTAGTCACGCAGCAGATCTCTGGACACAACGTGGTGGCATAGCTCCGATAAATACTCCACACAACAGTGGCGAGCCATGGCAAGTAACATCAACGTCAGCGTATCTGGCATAAACATCAACTTCCCTGTACCTGGTATCAGCAATGATAGCACGGGATTTAGGCAGAACTTCGCCAACATAGTGGCAGCATTTGACACTGCTGCCAGCGAGATCAGCAGGCTGCAGGGCAGCTTCAATGCCACCGGAGCTACTGGTGCCACGGGTCCAGGCGGCGGCCCCACAGGACCAACCGGACCAGTGAGCACCTATCTAGGACCCACAGGTGCCACGGGTGCCACTGGCACTGCAGGCGCCACAGGACCCACTGGCCCAGCCATACAGGCAGGCGCTGTGACCTACTATCAATCATCACCTGCCACGGTGTGGCCCATAGCACACTTCCTGGGCTATCAGTACGTGAACGTGGAAGTCAGCAACACGGCCAACACCAGCATTGACAGCACCAACTACGTGATAACTTTCACGGACAGCGACCATCTCACCATACAGTTCTCCACAGCCACGGCAGGCCAAGCCGCAGTGACCTCCGGCGGAGGCCTACAGGGACCATCGGGAGTGACAGGGCCCAGCGGCAACAGAGGTCCAACGGGCCCTGCTGGAGGTCCCACAGGACCAACCGGCTCAGGTGCGACTGGTCCCACTGGTCCAGGAGTTGGTGCCACTGGTCCAACTGGCTATACAGGGCCTGCAGGTTTCCAAGGAGCCACTGGTGCCACAGGTCCCGTGGGCAGCGCTACCAACACAGGGGCCACGGGTGCTCAGGGTCAGACTGGTGCCACAGGACCAACGGGTGCCATAGGTCCACAGGGCATACAGGGTCTCAGAGGTTTCACGGGTCCAACTGGAGCAACAGGTGCCAGCGGCGCCGACAGCATGGTCACAGGACCCACGGGCTACACAGGCACGACTGGTCCAACTGGATTCACGGGACCAACCGGTGCAGACAGCACTGTGACAGGTCCCACAGGCACCACTGGTAGCCAGGGTCCCACAGGAGCCACAGGTCCACTGGGAACTGGCCCAACCGGTGCCACCAGCACGGTCACAGGTCCAACCGGCCGCACTGGCGCACAGGGACCAACTGGCTATACTGGTCCCACAGGCGTAAGAGGAGCAACTGGCACCACAGGTGCAGCCAGCACCATCACTGGGCCCAGAGGCAGCACCGGACCGGCTGGTCCACAGGGAGATCAAGGTCCCACTGGTGCCACAGGTGCCAAGGGATCAACAGGAGTCACTGGACCCAGCGGCGGCCCGCGCGGACCCACTGGCTATACTGGCAACACTGGCAGCACAGGCGCAACTGGACCCACGGGTGTCACAGGTGCAACTGGTCAGGGCTTGACTGGACCAACTGGACCCCTCGGAGGACCAACTGGTCCCAGCGGAGACATTGGCAGCACAGGCGCAACTGGCGCCACAGGCGCAACTGGCGCCACAGGCGCCACAGGTGCTGACAGCATGATCACAGGTCCCACAGGACCACTGGGCACAGGTCCAACTGGTGCTACTGGATTTGGTCAGCGAGGACCAACTGGATACACAGGACCGCAGGGCATACCAGGACAGAGCTACACTGGTCCCACTGGTGCTACCAGCATCGTGACAGGACCCACTGGTCCAATCAGCACCGTGTCAGGACCCACTGGCGATCTCGGACCAACAGGACCCACTGGCGATCTCGGACCAACAGGACCCACTGGCTACAGCGGATCCACAGGACCCACAGGTTACAGCGGACCCACAGGACCCACAGGTGGTCAGGGAGCAACTGGAGATGGTGGACCCACAGGACCCACTGGTGCAGACAGCGTGGTCACAGGACCCACAGGCCTCAGCGGACCCACGGGACCAAGCAGCACGGTCACGGGCCCCACAGGCATCACAGGACCAACAGGCGATCTAGGACCCACAGGCCCCAGCAGCACGGTACCAGGTCCAACTGGTCCCTTGGGCACAGGCCCCACTGGTGCTCGAGGATTGACAGGACCTACCGGAGCCACTGGTCCGGGCGCTGCACCCAGCTACACGGTGGCAGAGCTCACCGGTGTTACCCCTGCTATCAGCGCCAGCCCAGCTGGCAAGATGGCCTATGTCAGCAATGGCCCGCTGCCGTTGGCAGTGAGCACTGGCAACATCTGGGTATACACTAGCGGCACAGCAGTGTGATTGAGCCGATAAATACTGCCTAGCATAGGATCGCATCATGGCCATAGGCAGTCTAGTCAATCCAAACTATCCCGTACCTGGTATAGACCAGAGCAGCAAAGGATTCAGGGACAATTTCTCCGCGATCAAGGTAGAGATTGAAAACCTGCAGAGCAAGAACATAGTGCTGGTTGGTGATGCCTCTGGCAATGCCATCATCGACGGCGGCACAGGCGATGTTGTGATCAACACCGTGATAGCTGTGGCCAATGCCGCAGCTGGCGGAGTCAACTACAGCGTGCAGTACAACGCGCTGGGCGTGGTATCAGGCGACACTGCGCTGCAGTATGACTATGACACGCAGACGCTGATCATAGACGTGACCATGCCCGATACCAACTATGCCTTGGACACCAACGCCACCAAGATACACAATTTTCTGGCCATTCAGGGCGATTTCAACGAAGCAGCGCTTAACATCACTGGGGTGGATGCTGGCTATCCCACGGTGAGCCTCAGCAGCACCAACAACAGCAGCGTTGGGCAAGCCAACCTCAACATAGCCAACGCAGACAGCATCACTGCTGACACGCTGAACATACAGTTCAATGGCATCAATGCCGCGCAGTTCAATCTCAACGGCCTAGCAGTGGGTGCTTTGTCTCAGGCAGCAGCTGGTGGTCCCAGTGGTTATCTCGAGGTATATGCAGACGGCCAGGCCGACATAGGCAACTTCTACAGCATCTATCCCAACAGCGACAACGGCGTGAGGCTAGAGACTGCTGATGCCAACAGCACAGTAGGTGTTGTCCTGCAGCAGACCGCATCAGATTGGGTAGCAGGTATGCGCATAGGGCAGACAGGCAACCTCACGCTGCACACAGGACTCAACAACGATGCTAATCTAGATGACAGCAGCATAGTGGTCTTGGTGGATAAGAGCGGGCGCATGGGCATAGGCATCACAGAGCCGCAATCACGCTTGGATGTGGACGGTGGTATCCAGTGGAACCTGCCAAACACTGCCAATGCTGCCCCGGTGTCAGTTGGCGTGATAGGTGTGGCTATTGATTCTTGGTCGCTGTTGGACTATCGCTCTGCTGACTATACTGTGCAGGTCATCAACAGCGTGGGAGATGTGGAGATCACCAAGCTGTTGGTCATGCATCAGGATGGTGACGACTATCAGCTGATCTATGCCAATCTCAACAGCACCAACACCAATCCCATGGGGCCGCCCACCCTGGGCACGATACTGGCTGCCAACGATGGCAGCATGATGCAGCTGATCTACAGCGGCAACGCCGCAGGCAACACGGTAAAGGTCGACGCGACCTACATAACATTGTGAGGACATGACATGACCACTACCACGCCACAGATATTCGGACAGGCCAAACCAGTAGCCAACATACAGACCAATCTGCTCACAGTGGCCAACGACAAGCAGGCACAGATCAGCTTGTTCGTCTGCAACCAAGGCAGCACGGCAGACAGCTTCAGCATAGAACTGCTGCCCAGCGGTGACAGCCCAGACCCCAGTAGATACATAGCTTACAACACACCCATACTGGCCAACGGCGTGTTTGCCGTGGCAGGCGTGGCACTGAACAGCGGTGACAGCGTGTTGGTCAGCACCACCCAGGGTAACTGCAGCATCACTGCCACTGGGTTCAGCGTAAACCCTGGCTAAATCGGCTTTTTACACCCCAGATCGCGCTGTGACCCGGTAAATATCTGCGCAGGGAGGCGGCTGATATGGCCAACAACATCATAAAATTCCCACGGGCTCGCAAGCGGCGCAAGCAGCTTACAGACGTTTTAGTGGACAGATTGACCAGCACAGAGACGCATGTGAGCCTGGGCAGAGTGCCATTTACCTGCGCAGAGTGTGCCAACACAGCCAGCTTTGATTTCACCAACGTGATATTCAAGAACGTGACCTTCTACTGCGCAGACTGTGGGCATGGTTACAAGGTCAGCAACCCCATGTTTGCTGAACCAACTGTCAAGGTACGCATAATAAATCAGCGTGGTTGATGACAGCAGCATTTGCCAGTAACATACACACATGAATGAACATCCATTAACAGACGACCTAACCAAGCTCAGCCACGAAGATCTAGAAAAGAAGCTCACGCAGCTCAACAGTCGCTGGTATGCGGCCAAGCGCATGGGCATGGACCAGCAGGTTCTTGGACAGCTTGACATGCTTCTTCAGGGCCTTGAATACGAGAAACAGCGTCGCAACCAACAGCTTGATCAAGTCAGCGGTGTGGTGATTGACACGGATGCCACAGATGCCAAAGCGAGCTGAGGGCATGGTCGGTACCACGCTTAGCAGCAGCCATAGGTTCATGCGCGTCATGGACAGCAGCCTGCAGATCATAGAATGCCACTTTGACTTCAACCTGGACGTGGTCAGCGGTTGCCCCAAGGACAAGCAGGCAGAGCTGATCACTCGCCAGAAGTTTTGGTTGGACAACTGCCTCGAAGGCTGCATAGCTGTGCCCTGTGACAGAGATGCCGGATCAGAATGGTTGGACAAGCTCAACAATCTGCTTATGTTCTCGCCAGCAGATCCCAATGATTTCCTGCTGCACATGCTGGTGCATGCCAAGCTGCAGGCCATAGGTTCTGGCATGGTCAACATCAGCGGCAGCCACATGACCACTGATCACAGCAACGGATTTGGCATGTGGTTTGACGGCGATCCCAACGAGATACTGCCCAGCCAAAAGGATTGGATGGGCGAGCGCTGTTACTTCCCATTACCATGGTGGCATCGGGCAGATGCAGGCATGATAGACGTGATCTGTGGTCCAGAAGATGACATCACAGCAAAACCAGGCATAATAATGGATTGGTACACTCTGATCAAGCCCATGGAAACCGTGGAGACAAAGTCAGCGGAGATCATACGCCCCAACTTCAAACTCAGGCTGGTTACCACGGATGATTGACCTAGGCAACAGATGGATCGCAGGCGATGGCACGGTGATACTCAGCACTGATGGTGCTGTGGAAGCTCTGTATGCTGGCAGCGATCTGGATGGCTGTGTGATAGAACCGCACGAAGATGCGGATCTCTATGAGCACAGCATCAAGCTGTTGGACATGGATCTACCAAAGCTGATCACTGATCCGCAGCAGCTAAGCCAGCAGGCATGGTATGATCGTTGGCAGACACCCTCACGCTACGCTGAGCTTGATGTGCTGAGCTATTGCTTGGACAGATGCCACGATGACGATCAGCGCGAGCGAGTCTGCGAAGAGATGCTGCTGTTTGAAGCACGCGACATGCTGCCAGTGCTGCGTCACTTGATCTACATTGTTGACCATCTGAGATCCAAGAATGTGGTCTGGGGCGTTGGACGAGGCAGCAGCGTGAGCAGCTACGTGCTGTTCCTCATAGGCATCAACAGGATAGATCCAATCAAATTCAATCTTGATGTCAGCGAATTCCTGAAGTAAATATGTGATGATATCAGGAGATACACATGGCTAGCAAGCACATGAGCATGAGGGGCGAGATAATCGACATGGAGCGTCTGCGCCAGGTACACGGTGATCAGCGCGCGGTTGGCAATGCCAGCCTCAACGCCCGTGGCGACAAGCTGGGACCAAACGGCGTGGTCCTCAAGACCCAGGAACAGATCGAAGCAGAATGGGCAGCAGCACGCGCCAAGAACGCGCCAAAGCCCGTGGACATCAAGGGTCCAGACAAGCTGGAGCAGGCCTTGGCCGCGCTGGCTCCCAAGCAGAAACCAGTGTTGATGAGCGACGATCAAGACTTTGATCCCAGTCCCAGCAAGCCCGCAGCAGCTGTGCCTCGCAGGCGCGTGGTAGACACTGACTGATGGCTGCTGTGGAATTCAACACCCTTGAACCAGTGCGCGGCACCGTGCTGGTACACAACATCGAACAAGGTGAGCGCCGCACCAAGAACGGCATCATCGTGCTGGATGACAACGGCAAGGAACGCGGCATCAGAGAGCGCTGGGCTCAGGTGTGGATGAAGCATCCAGAGATTGACGAAGTGGAAGTGGGCGACTGGGTGCTGATCAAGCATGGTCGCTGGACACGCGGCATCGATGTGATAGGCCCAGATGGTGTCAAAGTCACCATACGCAAGGTAGACTGGCCGGGCGCGGTCATAGTGGGCTGCAGTGACTGTCCCATAGAGACTTGATGCCTTGACTGTGACCTGCTGTCGTGTTACACTAACTGGTAGCATGGAGAACAGCGAACATGGCAAGAGATACTAAGCTCTGGGTAGAAAAATATCGTCCATCCAGCATCAAGGACTATGTGTGGGTCAACGATGCCCAGCGGTCACAGGTTGAAGGCTGGATAGCTGACAAGAACATACCCAATCTCTTGCTGAGCGGTGGTCCTGGCATCGGCAAGACCACGCTGGCCAAGTGCCTGTTCCACGAGCTTGGCGTGGATGACATGGACATCAAGTACATCAACGCCAGCCAGAACACTGGCATCGACTATCTGCGCAGCTTGACTGGATTCGTGGAAACCATGCCCATGGGCGAGTTCAGATATGTGCTGCTGGATGAGGCAGACTATCTCAGTCCAAACGCACAGGCCATGCTGCGCAACATGATGGAAGAATACAGCAACATCTGCCGTTGGATACTGACCTGTAACTATCCCAACAAGGTGATACCAGCGCTGCATTCAAGGACGCAGGGCTTCCATATCGAGCATCTAGACCGTGAGCTGTTCGTAGAGCGCATCGCTACGATCTTGATCGCAGAGGGCGTTGATCTCACTGCGGAAAATCTGGAGATCCTGGATGAATACAGCACTGCTACCTATCCAGATCTGCGCAAGTGCATCAACCTGCTACAGCAGAACTGTGCTGATGGTCAGCTCAAGCGTCCTGCCAAGGGCGGTGGCCAGGGCACCATGGATTACATGATTGCTGCCATCAACCTTTTCAAGCAGGGCAAGATACATGAAGCTCGCAAGATCGTGTGTGCCAACGCCCGCACAGAGGACTATGAAGAGATCTACAAGCTGTTGTATCGCAACTTGGATTGGTGGGGCAAGACTGAGGACAAGCAGAACGCCGCCGTCGTGATCATTGCCAACAGGCTCAAAGACCACGCATTGGTCAGTGATGCTGAAATCAACATTGCAGCTTGCTTGATTGAACTGGCCAGCCTATGATTGCGGCCAGTTCAGCGTGGTAACCACGCTGATCAGATCTTCCACCACTGCGACGTTGTTGATGCTGTCCTTGGCTTGGCTGGCATAGGCTCTGACATTGCTGCGCATTGCTGAGACTGAGTCTGGCACTGCTACGTTGGCTTCCATCTTGCGCACCACGTACCAATCAGTGGGCTGTAGCATGCTGTAAGCCGTCTGATCAATCTGTTGCGTCCATTGTGTCTTCAGCTGATCCACGTCTTTGGCCGTGCCATTGTTGTCAGCATCTACCCAGTAGAATCTATCGTCAGGTCTGATCTTCTCTGCTATCTCGATGATGCCAATGGCTTCTTTCTCTTCTGGGCTGCTGGTGCGCAACCAAGTTGCTGGATACTGCAGTTCTCCGTGCGTGAATGGTAGGTCTATCTGCAGCACTTTACCGTCTAATATGAACATCTTTGTTCTCCCTATCTTGCCAACGCATACTTGAACGGGTTCTCCGCGAAAGCTGTGTATATGTATGTTGCACTACTGGTGTTGTTACCTGACGATGACGTGCGCAATTTGAATCCATTGCTGAGTATGTCTATCAATGTGGTCGATCCTTCTGCGCTGTTCACGTTGGGATTGAGATAGGGTCCGTCAACATTGTAGGTTGACCTAGCAGTGTCAAATATGTTCCAGTATGAACTTTCTGTAGCCGATTTGTACATGATCCATCGCGGACGGAAGCCAGTGTACACAAACGGCCCGTCAGTGCTGCCATTGCCAGTGTATGAACCAAAGGCACTGTAACCTGATACTGGGGTCCAACAGTATGCGATGTAGCTGTTGGCAGCAAGGTTTACCAATCCTCCTGGTCCTACCGTGAACACAGCGCTGCTTGGTGCTGTGTTGTTCCACACGTTCGCGTCTGCACTCTGTGAGTTTGTGAGATCAAGCAGCATCTTGTAATTCCACGGGCTGCTACCATTGTTAACACCCGCGTGACCAACAGGCCAATCCTGTAGTCCCGGTGACAGGCTCCTAATGATGATCATGCTGGGTGCAACACCTAGCCCATGACCAATGGTAGCACCAGGTGAACCATTGCCAGTGTAGCTGACTATGCTGAATCCAGCTGTGGGGTTGGCGCTAACAGCCGACGTGATGCTTCCACTGCCATTGACTATCGTGTTGCCTTGACCGGCACTCCATCCCCATAACACGTATGTGTTGCCTGCCACGTTGGTGTTAGCATCATTGGCCAGCACTAGGCCATACTTGCTCCAGTTGTAGGCGCCGCCAGAACCGTACTGCGGATTGCTAGTGTCGCTGCTGTTGTAAAGGCCAGGTCCGCGCACAGTGTCCATGAGCATGTTGTTGGTGGCATTGCTCCTGCTCTTGATCCAAGTAAGGTCAGGATAGGTATTGCCATTGCCCCACCAATTGCCATAGCTTGTTGCGGTGAAAGTGTTGAGCGCACCAAAACCAGTTGGCGGCGTGTAGGCCCAAGACAGCTGGCCAAAGTTCACGTTCATGGTGTTGTTGAATAGATCCAAATATGGATAGAGCGTGAGGCTGCTGGCCACGGTCATGGTTGGGTTAGCACCGGTGCTGGGATTGCCAGTGGTGCCACCAGCAGAATCATACCAGCTGTTGTTGACGCCTAACCACAGATTGCCAGTGGCCGTGTCATAGGCTACTTGCAGCACGGCACCGGCAGCAAACGCGCCAATGCTTGCTATCTGCGACCCGTTGAAATAGAGGAATCCGACGCTGGAAGCATATATGGCATAGGCCCCGGCGACGGCGCCTGGATATTGCGTCAAGCTGGCAGCTATGGTGGCTATGCCTATGGCAGCTGCTATGCCGCCAGCGGTTGCCGAGGTTATGGTGCCTTCAAAATAGAATTTGCCAGAAGTAGGAAATGTTTGAGTACCGCGCAATCCCTGGTGGGCGCTGTTGTTGTTAACAAAGGTCAGAGAACCATTTGTGATCGACCCGTAAACCACCGTAGCAGCCACACTGAGCACGCTCCAATTGGCAGCTGTGTTGCTGCTGTCAGCTGGCACGTCAGGCATGATGTCATAGGTCAGGGTTGAGCTGGTCATGCCCACGTTGTTCACGAACCAATTGTTGTTGTTACCGCTGTAGTCAATGCTGACGTTGGCCTGGAACGGCGTAGCAGCTATGATGTTAGGAACAGCCATATTGTATCTCCATCTGCGACTGGCTGCTGTTATTTACTGTCATGGCCGATCACTGATCTGCTGTGTTGGTAGCAGGGAATGCACGACCGCCGCCCCAGATTATGCGCACAGCACCGGGACCGCCAGGACCGCCGCCAAAGCTGGTTCCAGATCCGCCGCCGCCGCCACCGTAGGTACCACCGTATATCAGGTTGCTCTGGCTGGTGCTGCTGTAGGGTTCTCCAGGAGAGCCGTTGCCGCCACCAGAACCACCATTGCCGCCTGAATAACCATTGCCAGTGGCTGCGCCACTGGCACCTTGGCCAAAGATACCCACGCCGCCACCACCGGGTTGACCATACGTGCTGCTGTAGTATCCGCCAGCGCTGCCGCCTCCGCCCGCAGGTGCTGCTGTGCCGTTTGATTGCGAGTTAGCCGCGTCGCCGCCGTTGCCTGTGTAGCCGCCTGCGCCGCCGCCTGCATAGTTCCAAGCACCGTTGTATGCGCCATCACCGCCGCGGCCACCCCCGTCACCAACCCAGCCGCCTCCGTAGCCACCGCCAGCAGAAGTAGAATGCGATCCTCCCTGGCCGCCGCCATAGCCTGCCACGGTGGCCGTGCTGATGAAATAGCTGGTGCCCCCAGCAGCAGCAGCGCTGGTAGCATTGCCTTGCGCTATACCTCCAGCACCAACCACCACCGTGTAGCTCTGCCCTGGCACCACGGATATGCTGTTCCTCCATCCGAGGCCACCACCACCACCGCCGCCACCGCTCCATGTCAAGCTACCGCCACCGCCGCCGCCCACTGCCACCACGCTCACGCTGGTCACTCCGGCCGGAGGCACGAAGGTGAAGCTGTAGGAGTTGGTGCCGCTGTTATAAACACCGCCGGCAGTGTTAATAGTGTACAGCTGCTGCAGACCAAGTGCGTTCAAGGTCAGCGCATAGGTACCTGGGATAGAAGTCAGCGGGCTGGTCTGTGGTATAAAATTGCTAGTGTAAACGGCATAACCCAGCACGATGCGGAAGTTGCTGATTTGTCCAGTGAAATAAGCCGCAAATGTACCAGTTATACCTCCCACAAAGTATTGCGTGGGGCTGTTGGGCCACCATGGGTAGACGGTGCTGGCTGATGCCACACCATCCACATACAGCGTGGTAACCTGTCCCTGCCGCACCAATGCTATGTGCTGCCACACGTTTAGCTTCATGGAACTATTCACGGTGGTTGTGTTGAATGCGAAAGGCGATCCACCAAACAGGTTCAGTGCAAAGTTAGTGCTGGCACTGGGTATCAATCCCCAGGTATTGCCGTTGCTAGTCGTGTTCATCAGCAGCACCGTGTTGGGCACGGCAGTGAGCGCAGCGTTGGTCTGTGGTGTGAAGTTGGATCCATACATGCTGATACCATTCACAAATCGCACGTTGGTTATGTACCCGTTGAAGAAAGGACTGGCGTTAGAGTCCCAGCGACGTCCAACGTACAAGGTATTTTGTATGGCTGCTGTGGTCCAAGCACCTGTGGCACTGCCTATCTGTGAGCCATTGAGGAACAACCTTGCGGTTGTCCCATCATAGCTCAGTGCCACGTGGCTCCAGGTCCTTAGCGTGAGGTTGGTAGTGGTCTGTATCACCGTCTGCCAGGCTGAACCATTGTACCATCCAGCACTGAGATTTGAACCACTGACTCCGGCAGCAAGGTTGTTAAGGAAAGCTATGGTAAATGGAATATTTCCAGATGAAGGCCAAGCCGCAGCTATCAGAGCACTGCCACTGGGAGTAGATACAGGATATGCCCAGCATTCAATGGTAAATGGGGTGTTGGCAGTTGCTAATTGGAATGCTGACACCGTGGTCACGTTGAAGTTGGCTGAACTGCCGTCCAGATAGGCACTGCCGCCAAAGTTCACAGGGCTATAAGGGCTAGACGGATCGAATACCAAAGAACCATTTATGGTCAGGGACTGGGCATAGTTGCTGCTGTCTGCGATATAAGCGCCTGCACTACCAACGTTCATAAGCAGCACCGTTTGTGTGCTGTTTACAATCAGCAGTGCTGCAGTTGGCGGCACAAACCAAGGTGTAGTGTAGAGCGCAGTGCCGTTAACAATGCGCAGATTGGTCATATAACCGTTGAAATAGTAGCTGCTGGGCAGCTGCTGACCTATGACAAACTGCGTGGTAGGCACGTTGTTTAGAGTTGAGGTGTATGCTGTGCTGCCCACGTTCACACCGTTCACAAACAGCGTGATGACATTGTTATAGCGAACCAAGGCCACATGTTGCCACTGCCTCAACGTGAGCACTGTTGATCCAGTCAAAGTAGTGTTAGCCGACCCATTGTTGAGAATAGCTTCGAGATTGCCGCTGGTGTTGATCCTTATCTGCCAGCAGCTCTGTGCGTTGTCACCAGGCCCGCCGATCACACCCCAGACGCTGGCTAGGTATTGATAGGCAGTGATGTTCAGAGGATAGATCCAAGCTTCCACAGTGAAGTTGCCATTGCCAAACAGGAAGTTACCCGTGCTGCTGTTGCTCTGTAAGCTGGTATTGGTACCATTGAAGTATAAGCTGCCACCCTGGGTACTAGCACCATATGGTGAAAACTGGCTCCAAGCCGGAGTGCCAGACACTGTGACCGTGTTATTGGAGTTGCTGATATCAGCTCCCAGTGCCTGCCCTGGCTGGAAGACCATGTAGCGGGCATTGTTGCTGTTGACATTGGTGCTGTAATACCAACCTTCCACAGTGAAGTTGTTCTGAGACAGGTTGAGATTGGGATCCGCAGAGTTATTGGTTATGTAGGTGGTGCTGCCATCAAAGCTGCCAGCATAACTAGATGTGACATTGCCTGTGAATGGCAGTCTATATCCATTGATCCCATAGGTTCCGATGTAGGGTATAGGCACCCATTGACCGTCTGTGTTGGTGGTACCGAACGCTGAAGGTAGCAGCTGCTGGCCATCCACGAAGTTGACCTCGCTGATGTAACCGTCATAGAACTGACCAGTGTAACCACCGATCTGATGTCCCACTGTGTTGTTGGCAAACAGAGATTGGTACTGTGAGGGATAAGAAGCTTGTATGAAGCTGGTTACTTGCTGACCGTTCACATAGAATTGAACTCTGTTGCTGGTCACAGCCTGTGTGGTGTCTATGGCCCATACCAGATGATACCATTGGCTGACATCACGCAGCACAGCATTGGATAAAATCTGACCTGATGTGTTCACGCCTGCGGTATAACTGAGATACATGTTGTCGTTTTGAAATCCCACATAGAGCCATGGTGCAGTGGGATATCCAGCGGTGAGCAGCGCATAACTGGCACTGCTGCTGATAGTTCCGCGTTTGACCCACGCACTGAAAGTCCAAGTATTTGTGTTGCTGGCTGTGAATGGTGTGCGATTAAGATAGCCCGAATTGCCGCTTCTCAAACGTAGGCTGTTTACTGGTGCCAGCGTGAGGGCTGTGCGCTTGGGTAGCTGTCCCAGACCAGGAGGTGTGCTGCTGCCACCGCTGAAGGTTATGGCATTAACTGCCACGTTGCCTGCAGGGATTGTAGGGCTGGCAAGGTTGTATGTATTGAGTGTATCAAATCCACTGGGCAGCGAGTAGACAAATGGTCGCTGGCCAAAATTCACTGAACCACTGCTGTTGGCACCAGACGTCCACGTCCCCATGATGAAATACAAAGGTCCAACCCATACCATACCGGTCACGGTGGCATTCAGCACACCGTTCCTATAGAAATAGATGTTTGCATTATCAAGATCAACTGCTATGCCGTAGATATCATTGATGTTGATGGCACCGCTTGGACCCGTGACAGTGCCTGATGTCTTCTCCACAGCTAATGGGGCGCCATATGCACCAATGTCCCAGTAGTAGGTTGGGTATGCTGATAGCGACATACCAGCATTACCGTTGCCCCAGACTCCGGCTATCATGTTTGGTGTAGTCGCTGTGAATTCGGCATAGTATTTTCCAGAGGTCATACCTATAGTTGAATAGAATGCCAATGCTGCACCGGTCGATGTCCAATCTAAATTACCGTTAATCAAGGTATAGGTTGATCCGCTGATCAGTACCCTTTGTAATGGATTGAGCGTGGCATAGTTGGCAGTCGAACCGTTGGCCAGTGTTGGACTGTCCAGCATGCTATCGTATGTGGTGCTGGAGCCAGACGTGGTATACTGCAGGATCACTATGCCACTGCCACCTGCGCTGGCGCTGCTGTTGGCGCTGCGCCCCTGCGCCCCGCCACCACCGCCGGTATTAGTTGTGCCTGCTGTGCTGGCTACATAGGTAACTGACGTAGAAGCATTGCTGACTGCCGCTCCAGATCCGCCGCCGCCTAGACCACCAGCACCTACCACAGCAGTGCCCTGATCCCACTGTGAACCGCCACCACCGCCACCGCCATAATACGCACCGGTACCAGATATGTAGCTGACCACACCATTGCCACCGGTGCCGCCGCTGTAGGCATTGACTGGACCAACTCCAGCTTGGCTCGCGCCGCCACCTCCGCCGCCTGCTCGCTGTGTATAAACGCCAGCTACTTCCAGACCAGGACCACCTCCTGCAAAACCCTGTCCTGTGGTGCCAGCACCGCCGCTTGATCCAACGACTATGCTGTTTTCGCCACCACCACCGCCACCACCTGAACCACCGCTGTTGCCGTTGGGCAAGCCACTGGCAGTGAGCTGTCCTGCTCCGCCCCCGCCGCCCAGTGCTATGATGTTGTTGCCAAACTGGCTGTTGCCGCCGTTACCACCATTAGATGGATCGCTCTGTGCTGATCCGCCTGCTCCAACGGTAACCGTGTAGCTCTGTCCAGGGACCACTGGCACGTTACCTTGTAACACGCCTCCACCACCACCACCGCCGCCGTTGTGGTTACCACCGGCGCCGCCACCTGCTACCACGAGATAGTTCACGCTGGTCACCCCTGCTGGTGCCGTCCATGAGGTAGTTCCGGTGCTGGTGAAGCTGGTGATGGTGGTGGCTGTGGCCAAGCTGATGTTGGTCGTGGCCCAGAAGTTGCCGTTACCACTGAAATCCCTGCCCAGACCAGTGTTGGATAACAGCGTGAGGCCGCTGGTGTCAGTGAAGGGCAGATAGAAACCGTTGTTACCATAAGTGCCGATGTATTTGTTAGCACCCCACACGCCTGTGGTGGGATTGAAGTTACCAAACGCAAATGGTGTGAGCTGTTGTCCGTCAACGAAGTTGACTTCGGCCATGTACCCATCAAAGTCTTCGCTGGTATTGTAACCTAGAAAATTCGTGCCCGCAGCATTGATGCTGGTGTTATAGTTCTGCGAAGGATAGGTTGATGTACTGAATGATGTGATTTGTAAACCATTAACATATATCTTTACCCTGTTACTAGCAGTAGCCTGCGAGGTATCAACTGCCACAACGAAATGATACCATGCACTGGGATCTCGGAATACCTGCGTAGTGACCAAGTTACCACTAGATGCTCCATTAAATAACATTTGAAAAACGTCATTGTTAAATCTGAATGCCTCGTCGCCGTTGGTCAGGCTGGCCATGATCCTATAATAGCCCGAGGCTAAACTACCGCGCTTGATCCACCCACTCCAGGTCCATATCTTGTTGTTGGTTGGCGTGCCAAACGTCCTAGTTAGATAACCGGTGGCGGACTGCCTTAATCTCAGGCTGCGATTGATGCTGTAAGCGCCTGTGGTGCCTGTGGCTATCATGCCACCGGATATGTCTGCTCCATATCCCATGGCTTACCTCACGCTATGTTCAGCACGGCATTCACCGTGATGCTGGAAGCTGTCCTCACAGTATAAAACAGCGCATCCACTGCGTTGGCCGTGGTGGTCAGCGTGGGTGTGACACCGCCTGGGAACCTCCACCAGCTGCCATATGTCAGCGTCCTCGAACCAGTGCTGTCCTGTCCCACATACACCACGCCGCTCTGTCCTGGTATTACTGTCTGCGGATTGGCCAGCACACCGTTACCGCCTAACGTAATCGCAAAGTTATTGGCTATGCTGAAATTGGGCGTCATGGTGGTGGCATAGTTGATGGTGCTGATCACGCTGGCACCGCTGCCGTTTAGATAGAAGGTGGTCAGTGGCAGCTGTGTGCCGATGCCCACGTTGCCCACGCCATTGATGATCATTGGCTCGAAGTAAGTCTCAGAACCCTGTGCGCCGCCCACGTTCCAGAACTGCAAGCCGCCGCCCTGCGTGGCCTGTATGGCAGCACCGCCGTTGTTGCCCACCAGCATCTGTATGCCAGCACCGCTGTACACGCCTGCTATGGTACCACCAGGATTGGCAATGCTCAGTGCTATAGCACCATCACGCGGCAGAGTTGACGTACCTATCAGCAGGTTGCTGTTGGCAGTCCAAGTGGGTCCACCCGTGCTGAGCTTGACAGGAGTCACAGATCCGTCTGGTGGTATGGCAGTGCCTGTGCTGTAGGTGTTGACCACTATTTCAATGGCAGTACCCACTGGTGGTGGCTGCGTGAAAGTGATGTTGGTACCTGTCCAGGTGTAGGTATTCTTCCTCTGATACACGCCCTGTAGGTAGATGTTGGTGTTCAACGTGGTGGTAGCTGTGTAGTTGCCTGTGGGGAACACAGAGGTCACGCCATCACCAGTGTAATCAAACACACTCACAGCACTCGGTACAGATGTTAAGCTGCTGCCATCGGCAAAGTTCAGCGCGCCTGTGAGCGTCACGCTGCTGGTGTTGACGTTGCCCACGGTGATGTTGCCTGCGGCAGTGATCGTACCACCAGTGGTTATGCTGCCAGCTGCTGCGATAGCGCCTTGTACCTGTAGCCTGTTGCCGGCAGTGATGCTGTTGGTGCCTATGCCCACGTTGCCGCTGGCATCTATCCTAGCACGTTCCAACCCCGCAGTGCTGAATGCCATGGTGTTGGTGCCAGGGCTGTACATACCTGTTGTGCTGTTGTTGAGCCAGGTATATCCAGGGCGTGCTGCGCTGTCGCTCTGGCTGCCCTGTATCTGCGTGGCTGCAGCACCTGCGAAGAAGTTGGCACCTATGGTTAGATTGCCATTCACATCCCAGACTGGTCCACCTGTGCTGAGGCTGTTGGGAACCACAGAACCTGCGTTGGGAACTATCACGCCTGTGGTGTAGGTGTTTACCAGTATTTCAATAGCAGTGCCAACAGGTGGCGCCTGTGTAAACTGTATGGTGCTGCCCGTCCACGTGTAGGTGTTCTTGCGCTGATACACACCCTGTAGGTAGATGTTGGTGTTTAGCGTGCTGGTTGCACTGTAGTTACCAGTGGCAAAACTGGTGGTCACTCCATCGCCAGTGTAGTCAAATACACTGATGCCCTGTGCCACAGAAGTGAGGCTGCTGCCGTCGCTGAAGTTGATCCCGCTGCTGACATTTAGCGTGGTCACTGCTGTGTTGCTCAGAGTGGTAAAGCCACTGCTGCGTATGTTGCCAGTTACTGTGAGATTGCCCGTGACCTTGACGTTGCCGCCTGCGTCCCAGCTGGGCCCGCCATTGCTTAGCTTGGCAGGTGTCACTGACAGATCATTGGGCACACCTATGCTGAATGTGGCACTGCTGACCAAGATCTCCACAGCAGTGCCAACTGGCGGTGGGGTGGTGAACACGATGTTGCTGCCCACCCAGCTGTATTGGTTCTTGCGCTGATAGACACCCTGCACATACACGCTGGTGCTGATGGTCAGACCACTGTAGTTGCCTGTGGCAAAGCTAGTCGTTAAACCGTCGCCTGTGTAGTCAAACAGGCTGGTGCTAGTAGCTCCGCTGGTGAGGCTGCTGCCGTCGCTGAAGTTGATGGCGTTGCTCACAGTGACTGTGCTGGCTAGGAGGTTGCTGATGCTGACATTGCCCATGGTGACCCATGCGCCCATGATCTGCAGATTGCCGCCTACCGTGACGTTGCCGCTCACGTAGGCATTGCCCTGCACTGCTAATATGTTGCTGGTACCAGTGGTTAGAGTGCCTATACCCACGTTGCCGTTTGGACCAACTGTCAAGGCACCTTGGCCGTTGGCAGCTATGATCACGGTGTTGCCTGTGGATCCCAGGAAGAGGCCGTTGCCGGTCACAGTGGCCCCAGGTACTAATTGATAGCTTTCAGCTGTTACATTGCCTGACACTGTGAGGTTACCAGTGGCGTCCCAGGCTGGTCCACCAGTGCTGAGGCTGGTGGGAGTCACTGATCCAGTGGCAGGTATGTTCACGCTGTTGGCGTTGGTGTTGACCACGATTTCGATGGCAGCACCCACTGGCGGGGCAGCAGCAAAGGTTATGTTGGTTCCAGTCCAAGAGTAGGTGCTCTTCCTCTGATACACACCCTGAATGTAGATGTTGGTGTTCACGCTGGTAGTGGCCACCAGCGGGTAGGTGCTAAACACGGTGGCAGCACCGTTGCCTATGTAGTCAAACACTGTGACGTTGTTTGGTGCGCTGGCCAGCGTGCTTCCGTCTGCGAAGGTCAGCGTTCCTGCTAAGGTCAGTGCTGTGGTGCTGACATTGCCTGCGACCAGATTGCCAGAGACTGCCAAGTTGCCATTTGGATACCACGTGGGTCCACCAAGGCTAAGCTTGCTGGGTGTGACAGATCCATCGTTGGGCAGTATGATGCCTGTGGCATAGGTGTTGAGCACCAATTCTATGGCTGTGCCGCTAGGTGGTGCGCTGAGGAACTGCAGCTGCGTGCCAGTCCAGGTGTAGGTGTTCTTCCTCTGATACACGCCCTGTAGGTACACGTTGGTGTTGAGTGTGCTAGTAGCTGTGTAGTTACCGGTGCTGAAGCTAGTAGTAACACCGTCGCCGGTATAGTCTATGACAGTGATAGCGCTGGTCACGCTGGTTAAGCTACTGCCATCACTGAAGAAAATTCCGCCAGATCCCATGTTTAGCGTGCTGGCTACCACGTTGCCCATGACAGTCTTGCCGCTCACAGTGAGGTTGTTGCCCACCGTGAGATTGCTGGTTACCTTGACGTTGCCGCCGGCGTCCCAGCTGGGTCCACCGGTGCTGAGGCTCACAGGATACACCGAACCGGCCTGCGGAGTGATCACGCCCGTGGTGTAGGTGTTGAGATTGATTTCAATGGCTGTGCCCAGTGGTGGCGCCACGCTGAATATGATGTTGGTACCTGTCCAGCTATATGTGCCTTTGCGCTGATACACCCCCTGCAGGTACACGTTGGTAGCATAGGTGCTGGTCGCGCTGTAGGGCGCTGTGCTGAAGGTGGTCTGGTTGCCATCACCTGTGTAGTCAAATATCTGCACAGCATTGCTGGCTGAGGTAATGCTGCTGCCATCGCTGAACACCACAGCATTGCTAACTGTAACTGTCTTGCTGTTGAGATTGGCCACGTTGGCATTGCCAGTTACTGTGATGTTGCTGTTGATCAGCACGTTGGCATTGAACGTGGCACCAGTGGTGGTGACAAGATTGCCAAACACTAATAGGTTACCGCCCTGATCCCAGCTGGGTCCACCAGTGCTGAGACTGCTGGGCGTCACAGATCCGCCTGCTGGCACGTTGATCTGGCTCACGAAGGTGTTGATTATGATCTCTATGGCAGTGCCCACAGGTGGCGCTTGGCCAAACACTATGTTGCTGCCAACCCAGTTGTACTGGTTCTTTCTCTGATACACGCCCTGTATGTAGACGTTGGTCTGAGCAGTGGTTCCGCTGTAGTTGCCGGTGGCAAATGATGTCTGCACGCCGTTGCCTGTGTAGTCAAACACTGCCAACGCATTAGTAGCACTGGTGATGCTGCTGCCATCGCTGAAGTATAGTGCCCCACTTAGTATGGTGTTTACAGCGCTGACGTTGCCACTGGCTGAGACATTGCCACCCGTGAGCTGGCCGCTCGTGATGAGATTGGCCGTAGCGCTGAACATAGAGCCGGGTAGGAAATCAGTCATCAATCACTCCGTTGGAGGCTGGCCAGAGCACAGCTGGTAATATTTAGCTGGAGGGCAAGGTCAGCTGATCATGAAGATGCCCTGGACTTGGGATCCAGGGCATGATGTCGATAAAGCATTTTATGATTAGACTGGGAGCTCTTCCCAGGTTAGGTAGATGCTGAACACTGCGCTGGTACCGTTAGCATAGGTGCAGAGTCCGATCATGCTGCCCGGCACAACGATCAAGTCGCCCTGGAAGTCTTCTGTGAACGTCTGTATCTGACCTGCTACTGTAGCTGCTGACGTAGGACCACCTGCTGTGCGGAAAGCCACACCCGTAGCCGCTTGACCAGTTAGCGCCTGGTTGTTGTATATGCGTGCCACGCTGCCTGCTGCACTGTTGCTGTTCGTGCTGATGGTTGAGCCAATGATGTTGGTGTTACTAGTGAATGGCACTGCTGATATGCTGCTTGGGCTTGCGAATGTGTTCCACAGCAATGGACCAGTTGGCGTACCGCTGGTGTATGCCTGTGTCATGCGCACCAGCGATATGTTCTTGCCAGAACCAGCTGGATTGTAGATGCCCACGATCGGTGCTGCCGGAGTACCCGAAGACGTTGCTGTGGTCATCGCGTTGGTCTGCGTGATACCGTTCGTGAAAAAGCTGAACATGTTCAAGCGATAGTTGGTCTCGTAGTTCTTGCCGTGCAGCTGGCTTACGATGAGATCCGCCTGCTGCCCTGCACGCAAGTTTGGTAGAGAGCCAACACCATATGATGTACTGGGTGCGCCTACCTGTCCTTGGATCTGCATTGTGTACTCTCCTTATGCTACGGTATAGTTGCCTGGATTATCCAGGAGATCGATTCTCATTTGATCGATGTCGTTGTCGTTGATACCAGCCATCTGTCCGATCAGCCTGTTTAACAGCTTGAGTTCGGTAAGCATCTGGTTGGTTGATTCACCTGTCAGCTGAAGCTGGCCGCCAAGTTCTGCGGCAAAATTGTTTTCGTAACCGGGCGCAGCATCGTAGTAGATGTTGAGCAAGTCGCCGGGCGCATATGACGTTGTGTTGTATGCCAGCGTGATCACGTTGTTGTTGTTGCTTACCGCAGTGAGGCCCAGACCCTGTGCACCTGCGATGTAAATGGGCTGGTTGCGCGTGACGTTGATCACAGCGTAGAGCTTGTTGTATTGGAAGTTAGGCCACTGGCTGAAATCCAACGTCTGCGCTGTTGGGTTAAACGTGGGTTTGAAATTGAGTAACTGCTTCATGTCTTTCCCTTATAGCGCTAGTTGGTACGTGAGTACCGTGTTCAGTGTGGGCATGGCCACGTTGGCTTGGAATATCTGTCCAGTGTTCACGTAGAGGTTGCCATTGACATCAATGTAGGCCTGCTGTGAGCTGTTGGTAGCTATGGCTAGGTTGCTGCCCTGTAGGTACAACCCGTTGGTTGGTAGGCTGTTGCCAGTGACCGACACATTGGCTGCGATAACACCGCCGGTGGTGCCGATCTGTATGTTGCCTGCCAACATATCGCCAATGATAAAATCAACCATCTCTGTCCTGCTCCGTGCGCTGCATGCTTGTATTTATTTGACCCACATCGTTAGCTGTGAGGTCTCTGCCTATCACTAGCTCGGTAAATGAGACCAGGATGATTAGATCCTGGTCTCGAATACAGATGCTAGCTACTACTGTATTAGACTGGAATTTCTTCCCATTCTACGAAGCAGCTGATCACGTGTGAAGTACCAGCAGCAGTCGCAGCAAGCGCAACCATGCTACCTGGGGTAACAAGCAAGTCGCCTGCGAGTTCTTCGCTGTAGGTTAGGATCACGCCGGTAGCAGCAATGGCAGCTGAGCCGCCTGCTGTACGGAATGCCACACCAGCTGTAGAACCAGTCAATGCTGTGTTGTTGAAGATACGTGTAACAGAACCCTGCTGAGCAAGGTTGAAGTTGCTGTATGCTGCAGCAAACGAAGCAGTGATGTTCTGTGGGTTAGGAATGGTGTTCCAGAGCAGCGGGCCACCTGGTGTACCAGAAGTGGTAGCTTGTTGGACACGAACGATTGAAACGTTCTTACCAGAACCAGCTGGGTTGTAGATGCCGATGATCGCGGTACCAGTACCTGAAGCAATCGGTGAAGCATGAGTGGAAGCAACGGTCAGCGCGTTGATGAACGTGCTGAAGAGCGCACCACGATAGTTTGTTTCGTAGTAACGACCATGGACTTCGCTGACGATCACGTCACCGAGCTGTCCCTGGCGGATCGGAGGTGTAGTACCTGCCGGAATTGACTGTGCCTGTGGAGCACCAACTTGACCTTGGATTAGCATCTGTTTCTCCTTTGAAGTGAGTAGCTATCAACTCTATTTATGCCGCACGACCTACTGTGCCGCATGTTATTCGTTATAGTGCTAGATTATAGGTCAGCACCTGTATGAGACTGGCCATCTGTTGGCCATTGTTGAAGATGTTACCGTTGTTCACGTTGACATTGCCTTGTACCTGCAGCGGGCTGCTGGGATTGGCAGTGCCTATGCCCACATTACCCGAACTGTCTATCCTCAATCTCTCTGTGCCGCCTGTGCTCAGTGCCAACACGCTAGACGCTGGACTGAACATGCCAGTGCTGGTCTTGCCTGCCCAACTGAACCCAGGTGCGGCTGCTGAATCTGTGAGATTGCTCAGCAGCTGTCCCACACTATTTACTGAGATCTGGTTGGTGGCGTTGGTGACCAAACTGATGGTGTTGGTACCCGTGAGATATAACCCAGGACTGCCCAACGGTACCTGTGTGGTCAGTTGGTAGCTTTCTGCGTAAACATTGCCACTGATGGTCACGTTGCCACTGCTGTCCCAGCTGGGACCACCCTGGCTCATGCTGGCTGGGTACACTGACGCAGCTGCTGGCACGTTGATGGGTGTAGCCAAGCTCTGTATCATGATCTCCACGTTGACTTGGTTTGGTGGAGGATTGTTGAACACTATGTTGGTGCCGGTCCAGGTATACTGGTTCTTGCGCTGATAGAGACCGCCCATGTACACGTTGGTATCAAGCACTGTGGTAGCATAATAGTTGCCTGTGCTGAAAGTGGTTGTGCTGCCGTTGCCCACGTAGTCAAACAGTGCCAAGCCGCTGCTGGCAGTGGTCAGCTGCGTGCCGTCGCTGAATATGATGGCATTGCTGACCTGCACGTTGCTGGCCACCACGTAGCCGTACTGCGCGAGGATGTTGCCTGCCACAGACAGATTGCTGGTGAAAGCACTGATGGTCACGTTGGGGCTGTTGGTGTTCAGCGCTACGTTGGCTATGTTGAATGCGTTTGATGCCATGGCCACTTATTTATTGGTGGTCACAGTGCCAGCTGATATGTTAACACCGTGTTGAGATTGGGAACTATGGTGCCGCCCTGGTACAGAGTGCCTGTGACGCTGGCATTGCCCTGGACCGTGAGCAGGTTGCTGGTGCTGGTGGTGCCTATGCCCACGTTGCCGTTGTTGTCTATGCGTATGCGCTCCAGCCCCAGCGTGCCAAATGCCAGCTGACCGTTGCTGGGATGGCTCATGCCAGTGTTGTAGTCTCCAACCCAGGCGAATCCAGGAGTCACAGCATTGTCGGTGATTGGAGCCAGCAGCTGCGTGCCAGCGTTGCCGACCAATATGCTGTAGTTAGCAGTGATATTGCCAGTGCTGGCCACGGTCATCCTGGCAGTGCTGTTGGTGACCAGGCTCAGAGTGTTGGCAGCAGTGAGGAACAGTCCCGTGCCAGTGATCGGTACCACTGTGGTCAGCTGATAGCTCTCGGCAGTGACGTTGCCTGCGATGGCCACGTTGCCCGTGGCATCCCAGCTGGGACCCCCAGTGCTGAGGCTGCTGGGAATCACAGAACCTGTGCTGGGTGTGGCTATGGCATAGGTCAGGGTGTTGACCTGTATCTCCACGTTGACGCCGTTGGGCGGGGGGTTGTTGAAGATGATGTTGGTTCCCACCCAGCTGTATTGGCTCTTGCGCTGGTACAACCCGCCCATGTACACGTTGGTGTTGATGGTGCTGCTGCCGTAGTAGTTGCCTGTGCTGAAGGTGGTGGTGATCCCGTCGCCAGTGTAGTCAAACAGAGTGAGAGCGGCAGCGTTGCTGATGATGCTGCTGCCATCGCTGAAGTTGATGGCGTCTCCCACGTTGACGTTGAAGCTGCTGATGTTGTTGGTCACAGTGACGTTGTTGCTGACAGAGATGTTGTTGGCATTCATGTAGTTCACGGTGCTGACGTTGCCGCTAAACACCGCCACGTTGACGTTGCTGCCGCCTCCGGCGCTGAGAGCTAGGTTCGCGAGATTGAATGCTTGTGTCACTGCCATGGCAGTGTATTTACCGTGAGCCGAACCAGTTGGCTAGGTCTTGTGCTATGATCTCTATGAGGCAAAATAGGTCACTCATTTGTCATAGCTCCGCATCCACGGTCCACTGACCGATGTATTCGTTGTTGGTAGTACCACCATTGCTGCTGGCATAACCATTGTTGCTGCCAGTCACGGTGGTCACTGCTAGATCACTGCCAGCACTGTTGTTACGTATGTTACCGCTGGCACCTGTGGTCGAATAGAAAGTTATGGTACCGTTGACGATGCGCTTGGTTACCTTGAAGAACGCCGGATAGCGCACCAAACTGCTGCTGACTATGAGACTGAACGCATTGGTAGAAGTCACTGAACCTGGATTGACCGTGGTGTCATAGCTTTTTTCGTAATACCTCTGGCACAGTGCCAATTCCTGACCATACAGCCTACGCTCAAAGGTGGTGCGTGCCGAGCCTGCCTCTAGCTGTACGCCGGTTATATAGAAGCTATCATCCGCGCCAGCAGTGCCGCTGGGTGTGAAGTAGAACACTGTTGCCAACTCTAGCACGTTTGAGGCAAGAGTGGCAGTGAATGTGTACCTGGTCCATGTGGTAGTGATTGCCTGCGTGGTGGCCAAAGGAGATGCGGCACCTAGCCAACTGCCAAGGGCAGCTCCGCTACCACCTTGATCTGCCACGGTTCCTGTGTTGATGCCCACGGATAGCAGGCTACCAGCAGCAGAAAAATTAGCTCCAGCTTTGGCCCAGAAACTCAGCGTGACAGTCTGCCCAGCCAAGTCATACATGTTTGCGCTTTCCACTGTCTGATACACATAGATTGGACTCGTGCTAGTACCAGCAAAAGGACGTTGGACCTGCAGGCTGTAGGGGAACAGAGACCCTGCTGTGGTGGGCACGCTGGCTGATTGTGCAGCTGCCATCGGGTTCACGGTAACAAATGCCCACCTGTCAGCGATGAAAGTGTTGTTTGCGTTGACCGGAGCAGAGTATGTGGTACCTCTCTGCCATAACTGCATGCCACCATTGATGATGCGATTGCGCAGGAAGCTGCTGCCCATGATCACGGTACCAGCAACGTTGACGTTGCCTGCCACGTCCAGCAGCTGCACTGGCGTGCTGGATCCGATGCCCACGTTGCCTTGGCTGGTGATGCGCAGCTTCTCCGTTGGAGCGAAGTTGATGGTGGTGCTGGTCATGAATATGAGGTTGCCAGTGGGATACTGCCCCGACACCCTGGGACCCACGCTGGCCGCGATTATGGCGCTGCTGTAGAGATTGGTGCTGTTGGGCGTGAGCCCACCAAAGTTGATCTGTGCGAAGTTCTCAGCAGTCTGGTCAGTGTTGAACACTGCCAGCGCAGCTGTGCTGGCACCAGCGGTGGTGCTTGAGCTGGCAGCAACTGCTACCAATGGTCGTCCAGATGCCTGACCGTCATACACCGTGGTAACCGTGGTGCCGATGCCCACATTGCCTGTGCTGGTGATGCGCATCCTCTCTGACGCGGGGTAGGCAGTGCCGTTCACACCAAATGCCATGTAGTTGCTGGTATTGTCGTAGTAGATGCGACCAGCCTCTGTGAGCGCCTTGCTCCATACCACAGATCCGCTGGTCAGCGCATCCAGCTGCAGATAGGCGCTGCGGTTTGGTGCTGACACGTACAGTGATGCGTTGTCGGACGCAGTGCCTGTGTTCAGCGGATTAACTATGCTGATGTTGCCAATTGGTAAAGCAGTGCCTATGCCCAGTCGCTTGTTGGAGTTGTCCCAGAAGAAGTTGCTACCGTCGCCGGTGAATGAGTTGCTGGCTCCGGCGAACTGTATGGTACCAGCCACACCGCTGCTCAAAAACACAGCTGCTGCAGTGGTCTGTCGCGTACCATCTGGGAATATCACGCCGCTGCCCGTGGTAGCCGTGTTGGCTATGACCACGTTGCCCCAAACCACGATGTTGCTGCTGGTGGTGGTGGTCCAGGTGCCTGCGGCGCTAGTGCCTATGCCCAGCTTGCCTGCGATCCAGCTACCGCCGCTGCCACCCACTACTAGGTTGCTGCCCACAGTGACGTTGCCCTGCGGATCCCAGCTGGGTCCACCGCTGCTCAGAGCCACGGGTGCCACCGAGCCATTGGCTGGCACGCTCATGCTGTTCACGTTGTTTACTAGCACGATTTCTATGGCTGTGCCAGGAGGAGGTGGGGTAGTGAATATGATGTTGCTGCCTACCCAGCTGTATTGGTTCTTCCTCTGATACACGCCCTGTATGTACACGTTGGTACCGATGGTCACGCCCTGGTAGTTGCCAGTGCTGAAGCTGGTCGTAACCCCGTCGCCCGTGTAATCAAACACGCTGAAGCCGTTGCCGGCCGAAGTCATGCTGCTGCCGTCACTCCAATACAGCGCTCCGCTGAGCACGGCATTGACCGTGACCACGTTGCTGGTGCTGCGCACCGCGCCTGCTACGTCCAAGGTAAAGGCTGGGTTGGCGCTGCCGATGCCCACGTTGCCCACCGTGTTGAAGCTCATGGCCACGTTGGGCGCACTGGGATTCTGTATGTTGATTACCTTGAGGAAGCTCATCGATCACCACGGTTCATGCTGGATATTTAGCGACGGCAAACTCAGTAGTTGTAGTGTTCTTCAACTATGATGATGCCTGCAGTGCCAGCCGCACCCGCGTGTGTTCCGCCCGCGCCTGCTGTGCCCCCAGCGCCCACAGCATAGGCATAGGTTGCTGCAGGGGACGATATCAGCTTTTCCAAATATCCGCCTCCACCGCCACCTTCGCCAAAGCTGCCAGACACCCATGCACCAGGCGCTGCACCTGCGCCATAGCCCTGACCCGAACTGCCGGCTGATGTGTTGGTACCATTACCTCCCAGCCCCAGCATAGACGATCCACCACTGACACCGGCTTGATTGGCGTTTGACGCACCGTTAGTGATATTGCCAAAGGCAGTTTGTCCACTTATGTTGATGTCTCCGCCAGTTGCGGTGCCGCCGCCGCTGCCTGATATCTGTATGGTCATGGTGTGATATCCTTGCTGGCCAGCGCAGCTATCTGTGACTGTATCGCAGACAACTGTGCCTGCAGATCAGCTAGGCTTGGCTGCGGTTGTGCTGTTGGTGCAGGCTGTGGGTTGGGATCTGTGAACGTGTTGTCGCTGTTGTGTGTCCAACCGATGCTCACGGGATGCTCTGCATCTAACACCACGACCGTGTGATCTAGAGGCCACGTGTCGCCATCTTGCCACACTATGATGTTCTCTACTATGCCAAGGCTGTTGACCAATGCTGCTTTCTGACCAGTGATTGAAATCGTCATCACGAATACTCCGTAACTCTTATCATGCCCTGTGCGCCACTGGATCCAGTACCGCCGCTGCCATATCCACCGCCTGATCCACCACCACCGTATAGTCCTCCAGTGATGCCTGCACCAGTGCTGGGGCTGGCTGCTCCACCTCCAAACATGCTGTTGCCGCCAGATCCACCGTGCATGTAGTTGCCACCATAGCCGCTGCCTGTGGCACCACCGCCGCTGCCAGCTATGTTTATGTCTCCGTTGGTTCCTGTTCCACCAACACCTGGCACGCCGTCTCCGCTGTTAGCAGCACTACCGTTACCGCCCCCAGTACCGCTAGTAGCTGTGATCGTGGTCGCACTGACCGTGAAAGTGGTGCTGCCACCAGTAGCAGCCTGCGTGCCGCCAGTGCCTATGCTGTAGGTGTAGGATGTGTTGCCAGTGACAGTGAAGTATTTTGCAGCATAGCCTCCACCGCCACCACCACCACCTGCGCCAGATGCTACGGCGCCACCACCACCACCTGCGCCCACACACTCAACGAACATGTGCGTGGTACTAGCCTGCGTGGTGAAAGATGTACCGCTGGTGAGGTAGGTTATCTTGATCAATGACCCGCTAACCGACCCACTATAGGCCACCGTTTGGTAGCTACCATCGGCGAACTTGATGCCGGTGCCTGAGGTACCAACCTGTATGTTGCCACCGTAGACGCTGAGCTGGTTACCTGCTGCAACAGTGGTAGTGGCTATGCCCACGTTACCCGTGCTGGTTATCCTCAGGCGCTCCGTGTTGTTGGTAGCAAAGGCCAGCGTGTTGGCTGCGGTGAGATAGAGACCGTTGAGAGGCGCGGTTCCCACCGCGCTGAAGTTGAAAGACGTGGCAAACTGCGCGTTGTTCAGCGTTGGCGTGTTCAGGGTGGTCCCTGCCAGGGTGGCACCGTTCCACGTGGCATTGTTGATGGTAGCACCGCTGATCAGCGCGTTGTTCAGCGTGGCACCGTTCTGCGTGACCAGCGTGTCCGTGACAGATGGCAGCGTCAGCGTGTTGTTGCTGCTCACAGCCGGCACTGCCAGGATCACGTATCCGCTGGTGTCTCCGTTGATCTTCACATAGGCCATGTCACACTATGCTCCAGTAGCTGCCGCTGCTGACCGTGACGGTCACGCCGGGATTGATGGTTATTGGACCAAAGGTCCCGCTGTTGTAACCGCTGGGAACCGTGTAGTTGGCAGTGATGGTGTTGCCGTTGGTCCAGAAGGTCTGATCAGTGCCGCCTCCAGTGGCGCCTCCGAGACCACCCCACTGGGTACCATTGTAGCCCTCGAAGTAGCCAAGGCTGCTGTTGAAGCGCAGCAGCCCAGTGGCAGCAGCAGGACGCTGTGCTGTGCTGCCCACCGGCAGCAGCGCAGCATCTGTCTTGAATATGCTCATCGCGTAGGGAGGCAGTGCTGTGGTACCTATGCCAAGGTTGCCACCGAATATGCCTCCGCTGACCGTGCTGACGTTGCCACCTGCTGTCATGCCTCCACCTGCGATGAGGTTACCAGTGGCATCCCAGCTGGGTCCACCAGTGCTGAGACTGCCGGGTGTCACTGATCCTGCTGCGGGTATTACCGTGGTGGTGCTGAGATTGCTGATCACTATCTCGATGGCAGTGCCCAGAGGTGGTGGCGAGTTGAATATGATGCTGCTGCCCACCCAGCTGTAGGTGTTCTTGCGCTGGTACACGCCCTGGAGATACACGTTGGTGTTGACCACGCTGGTTGCCGAATAGTTGCCTGTGGCAAATGTGGTCGTGCTGCCATTGCCTGTGTAGTCAAACACGGAGGTGCCCAGGGCACCCGTGGTGATGCTGCTGCCATCGCTGAAGTTGATGGCACCGCCGAGGTTGACGTTGCCACCCACGGTGATGTTGCCAGTGGCACGCATGCTGCCAGTGACATCCAGCTTGAACACGGGTTGGCTAGTGCCTATGCCCAGATTGCCATTGATGTCCAAGCGCATGTTTTCCGTGCCACTGGTCTGGAAAACCAAGGGCAGATAAGGACTGTTATCGCTCCTGTCTGAGGCCAGTCGCACGTTGCTTTGGTTTGATTCCAGGGTAGCAAAGCTGCTGGACAGCACGTTGCTGTTGCTGTAGGCTAGGAAGCTGCTCACAGTGCCGCCGCTGTTGGGGTGCGTGCCTATCAGCGCGTTACCATTGTATGTGGTAGTGGTGATGAAGGCACGCAGCAGAGGATTGGCATTGCTGAAGTCAGCTTCGAAGCTGCTGGCAGTGCTGTTCATTATGAGATTGCCCAGATTATCCACGCTGAGCTGCGTGGCACCGCTGGTGGTCACGTTGAAGGCAGAAGCCGTGCTCTTGACGTAGAGCGCCACCGTGCTGAGGTTCTGTGCTGGTGAATTGGCCATGCTGCTTCCGGTAATAGTGCGCTGTATTTACCTATGCTAGGGCTTGGATCCTGCTGGCTTCATGACTGCGTCAGGGTTTTGGATATTTGTCCTTGATTGCCAAGCAGGCATCTATGTATGCCTGGATCTGCTCAGTATCCCCCTTGACAATGCCATCCAGATAGTCCCTGAAGTCCGGATATTCTGCTGCGCGCTGTGCCTTGTAGGAAACCGCAGCATCGGCTGCAATCTTGGCTGCCCAGGCAGCATCAAGCTGTGCTTGGGTTGGCTGCGGACCCAGCTTGGCATCCCATTTCAACACCTGATCTGGCTGGCTTTCTGGCTGACCAGTCATGTAATCTCCGGGGCCATGAGATATATTGGCCTGTGCCAGATATGCTAGGATTTGATCGTTCAGAGCCATGTGTTCAGTCCTTATGAAGAGATGCTATACAAAGATGCTTGACCCGAAAAAGTTGTTGTTCCATTGAATTGAATTTTAATAGCGGTATAAGGTGTTGTACCCGTGTTATAACCATTGAAACTTGACCAATAACCAGCTGAACCGTTGTAGGTAAATGCTGTTCCATATATTTGTACAACACCCAAACTAGTAGCAAGATTAAAATTATCAATGGTAAAATTACCATTAACTCCATAACTGCCAGTATATGTTGTAATACCTGTGGTCATATAACTAGAACCTAAACTACCCCCATAAAATTGATTACTTCCATTATTGGGAGAATACCCAAAATATCCTCCATATCCGCTAGTCAAGTACGTTGGTCCAGAGCCTATCCCCAGCAAAAATCTCAAACCATCATTGGTCGATGGTTGTAAGTTTTCAACAAACATCAGGTATCTTATATAACCAGACAATCCAGTCCACTGCAGAGCAGTTGTAGTGCCAGCTGTGGCGGTTTGCGTGGATATCAAAGTCATGGTCTGAGCGACCGCTGCGCTGGACATGAAGGAGCCGTCGCCAAACACCACGCCATAGCCTGCCGTGCTGATCTGTATGTTGCCACCTGTATGCACCGTGGGACCAAACACTGTCATTGACACATTGCTGTTGACGCTGCTGGTACCTATATTGTTGCCCACCGTGAGACCGCCATAGATGCTGCTGGTGCCTATGCCGACTCCACCGCCGCTGGTCCACAGCTGAGTGCCACCCACTCGCAGACCGTCTTGGTCAAGCCACATCAGCTGGTTAGTGGTCATCGTTCCTGCTCCAACTGTGCTATCCTGGCCTGCAGGTCTTCGATCTGTGCCTGCTGTTCTTTTACAGCTTCTATCAGCAGTGCAGTCAGTTTCTCATACTGAACAGTTAGGTAGTTCTCACCGCTCTTACTGCCAGTGCTGCTGTTGATATCAAGATCAAACGGCGCTGGTCGCACTGCTTCGGGTAGCACTGCCTGCACTTCCTGCGCTATCACACCCACATCGTGCATCTGAGTCGGTTCGAAACCAAGGTCCTTGACCATGGGTTTCCAATCAAAAGTCACACCTCTGAGGCTGAGTACCTTGCGCAGAGCATTGGGTATCTGTACCAAGTTTTCCTTGAGCCTATTGTCCGAGCTATAAGCTGTGATTTCGTTTGTTGCGCTAAATGCTCCAGTGTCTGCGAAGGTAAACAGGACGCTGTTATAAGCGTTATTGATTATCTCTATGCCACCACTTTGGTTGATTCGTATGAACTTAGTAGGTGTGGTAGCACTCGCATAGGTGTTGGTCAGCGTAAAAATGCCAGCATAGACGGCACCGCCATATGTATTATTGTTGGATATAGTCATGGCCGATGCGCCGCTGCTGCCGCCGTTGGTGCTGTTTATGGTAGCAAACGTCACGTTGCTGCTGGTGCTAACGGCCTGGCCTATGCTGATGGTGCCTGTGGTGGTTATGGGACTAGGGCTCAGCGTAACGCCTGTGCCTGCGGCAAGGTTGGTTACTGTGCCGCCGCCGCTGGGGCCAGTTGGACCTGTGGTAACTGACGTGGGACCAGTTGGACCAGTAACCGTGCTGGTAGCGCCAGTTGGACCAGTTGGACCAGTAACCGTGCTGGTAGCGCCGGTGGGTCCAGTATATCCAGTTGGACCAGTAACCGTGCTGGTAGCGCCAGTTGGACCAGTGTATCCAGTGTAGCCAGTATAACCTGTAGGACCAGTTGGTCCTCCGTTTGGTCCTGTGGGACCTGTGGGAGATGCAGTGCTGGTGATGAATATGCTGCCAGGACTGTTGGTTATGCTGATACCCGAGCCTGCTGTCAGGGTGCTGAGAGTGTAGTTGGTACCATTGCCTATCAGCAGCTGACCACTGGTAGGCACGGTGTTCAAACCAGTACCACCACTGCCCACTGGCAAGGGATTGGTCATTGTGACCACGCCGTTGCTGTTGATGCGCTGTGCTTCTGCGTAAACCTCTGAGCCAATGCCGCCAGTGAAGTAGCCAAACTTCAGTCCACCACCCGTGAGTGCGACTATGTTGCCACCACCTGCTGCGCCACCCGATACCAGTTCCAAGCCGCCGCCTGTGCTGGCAAATACGGTCAGTGCTGTGTTGGTGTTGTTGCTGGGTGTGAACGTGCCTATGCCCACTGCGCCCTGTATGCTGGCGCCGTTGGTGTTGGAGGTCAGCGGCGCTGTGCCTACGTAGCTGTTGCCAACCACCAAACCGCCGTTGATCTCCATGGTGTTCTGTGGTTGCGTGACAGCGTTTATGCCCACGCGATAGTTAGTGCTGACATAGCTCCATGCTATAGCCGGAGAGGTCGCCGCGCTGTCGCCCCTGCGCAGATAGCCAATGCTCTGTGGTATCGTTGGATCATAGCCCAGCACAGCACCAAAGCTGATCACGTTGCCCACGGTGATCTCTTGGCGTGCTGCGTTGCCTGGCCTGCTGTTAAACAGCACATAATCTGAGCCATAGAGGCTGAACTGATAGGCAGGCGTAGCTGTGCCTATGCCCAAGCGCTTGTTGGAGTTGTCCCAGACGAAGCTGCTGCCGTCACCTGTGAAAGTGTTGCTGGTTCCAGCTACCTGTATGGTGCTGATGGGACCATAGCTCTGGCTGCTACCGCTGCCGGTGCTTGCTGTGGTCTGCCTAGTACCATCAGGGAAGATGATGCCGCTGCTGGTGCTGGTGGTGTTGCTGATCACAACGTTGCCCCAGACCCAGAGGTTGCTGCTGTTTGTCGTGGTAGCGATTCCCACACCGCTGCTGGTTCCGATTCCCAGAGCACCAAAGAATGTGCTGACTCTGCCACCGACGTTGATGTTGCCACCAATGCCGGCTCCGCCATTGATCAGCAGGGCCCCAGTGGTGCTGCCAGTGCTGGTCGTGCTATTGCCTATGAATAGGTTTCCAACCAACACTGGTCCGCTGAGATAGCTGGCCACGTTGGTGTTTGAATACACGGTACCAGTGCTGGCAGTGATGAGGAAACTGCCGTCGGAAAAGTAGATGCCGCTTTGCCCCAGCGTGTTCTTGAGGATCACGTTGCCATAGAGACTGCTGCTGCCATAGACAGCAAACACATTGGACAGGCCCAGGGTGCTGCTAGTACCTATGCCGAGGTTACCACCTATGGTGCTGTTGGTGCTTACTGACACGTTGAAATTGCCAGTGACACTGGCATTCCCAGCTATGGTCACATTACCAGTGACACCGACATTACCATTTACAGCGACATTGCCTGATATCGCAGCACCATTGGTGACTGATATGCCCTGCCTGAAGTTGGCAGACACGTTGGCATCAAATCCATACAGAGGTGTGGTAGTACCTATGCCCACGTTGCCGGCAAAGATCGCAGTGTTGGACACGGTAATGCCCCGCCTGAAGTTGGCAGACACGTTGGCATCAAATCCATACAGAGGTGTGGTAGTACCTATTCCCACGTTGCCAGTGGTGCTGGCCAGCACCACCATGCTGCCGCTGGCAGTGACCGTGCCGCTGTTGCCAGTGACCATGACCTGGTTAGGTGGATACTGCGTGTTGTTGTCCGTGCTGGCCATGCCAGGAAACGGGACGAAATCAACCAAGGTACGGCTCCTCAAGAATGCTGGATATTTATCCGTGGTCTTGGCAACTATCCAATCGCCATGTATACTGTGGCCAGGGAGACATCACATGCACATACACCAAGTCATGACAGCTGCCAGCTATAGGATGGTCGAGGGTCGCGACTGGCTCTGGGACTTTTTAGGCAAGGATTGCCGAGAGATACTGTTTGAAAGCTGGGGTCTGCACGACAGCAACGAACACTTTCCTGTGAGCACTGTGTTCCACTGCAGCACCGGCGATGTCCGACAGCTCACGGTAGAGACCAAAGACGGTGCGTGGCGATGGATGTCACAGCAGTGCCATGCTGGTTACATCCTAGCCTGTGCGGATCTGGGTGAGCAGCCTTGGCAGGAAAAAGGCATAACCTGGGTCACAGACCCTGTTGAGATCGTCGACATGATCGCAGCTGCCCTACATCCAGATCGTAGGCCCGATGATGCCGACGAGAGCTATCGCTGGAGCAGCAGCGGTGACATGATAGTAGAGCGCGACGATGGCACCGGCTGGGTCAGCGTCAACCCAGATTGATCAAGCCTGGGCTTCTGTCCAGCTCAGTCGTGCCTGTATGTTCTTGGATCCAACGTCGATGTTCTGCGCCACAACAGTGAGAACGTCCGGTCCGTCTGGATATACCTGCTGACCAGCGATGTTGTTGGTTCCGCCGCCTAGTATTGAGTTACCAAGATCGCGCACGATGGTCAGATCCTGCTGTGTAACCGCATAGGTGGTACCACCTGCTGTGGCAGCGAAGAACGCGAAGATGTTCTCACCACCAACGATGGTGGTGCCGATGGGATGATATGCCACCTGCGCCAAGCTGGAACCGCCAACACCTTGAAACGTGCTGGTCGTTGGTGCTTGGATCACACCATTCAGCACCAGAGTCATGAGGAACAGACCGTTGCTGGCCAAGTCAACTTCAAACGGGCTCAGCTGCATGTGGTTAATGACCTCTTTGGTACCAAGCGGGCCTGTGATGCCGCCCTGCACTGATGGTCCTATGCGAATGCTCAACAACGCCGCACGCTGGTTCTGACCCACGCTGAGTGCGCTGACCATGCCCGCGATGAACACGAATGATTTATCGTTGTCAAACTTACCATCCATGATCACAGATGTTCCCCAGTGCGCGATGCTTGGCGTGAAGAACGGTGCGTGCTGTTGTATGCCTATGGGTAATGTAGCAGCATAGGTATGTGTGGTATTGGCATTGGCCATCTGCAGCGTGGTCAGCGTTATGCTGTTGGTCGCAGTGGGTGCTTGGTTCAGCGTGATGGTGTTGGGTGAACCATAGGTTATCTTCTGTATGTAGGTATTGCTGGGTATGCCCGTGCCCGTCACATACATGCCTGCCTGTATGCTGGCATTGTAGAGGCTGGTGCTAGTGGTGATGTTGGCATTGCCGCTGGTCGTGCTCACGCTGGCCACAGTACCAGCTGTCTGCCCTCTGGTGGTAACGTTGAAGCTGGTGGCTGTCTTGCTGTCATAGCTGACATATTCTGGATTGTTGTAGTCCTTGATCACCAATATGCCGTTGGTAGGGAATGCTGCGGTGTTGGCCACGTTCAGAGTGGTGGCACTAGCGGCAAATGTGCTGGTCAGCTGCGTCTCAGGCACTTCGTTGTTGACCTCATAGTGGCCTGGCAGGTTACCTGAGCGCATGTAGGATAGGTACTGCACGTTGTTGTGCTGCAGCTTGTGAGCATAGTAGATGTTACCGTCAACGGTACGCACTCCCCAGCGCACGAAGCCTGCGCCATACCAGCTGTAGTCCACGTACCACATCTGTATCTTGGTTAGATCTATGACATATCCACTTGGACCAGTGCCATCCAGCTTGTCAATGTTGAACGTGTTCTGCGCAATGCGCAGATCCTGCACCTTGCTGACCTGTGCCTGGCTGATGCTGGCACCGCGATAGGGCGGGCTGATGGTCATTGAAGTGTTGCTGAGTATCTGCAGCACGCGATAGGTCTGACCACGTATGACTATGTAATCAAACGGTACCAACTGTGTGGCAAACTGCGTGGCAGCATTGTCACCAGTACCAGTGGTCAAGCCAGTTACCGTGCCGCTGCCCTGAGTGACGCTGACGTAACCAGTTATCTGTTGCGTGGCTGATCTGCGCACAGCATACAGCGTCTGCCCGTCAAATTCCCAGTAGATACCGTTCTGCTGTTCAAACAAGCCCATGCGCACCTTGCTGCCAAACCATGCGTTTGGACCTATCTGAGGTATGCCTGCGCAGGTGGTGCTGCCCAGCGTCTGTTGCGCATACACATTCAAGGTATAAGCATCCGGTGTCTGCTGCACAGTGTAATTGCCAGCATAACCACTAGTGATGCCATTGACACCAGTGCTGATGGCACTGTTGCTCACGTAGACGTTGGCACCAGCTGATAAGAAGTGCGGAGATTTGGTCTTGATGGTTATCACTGCACCCACACCTGTGTCGTTAGCTGTGATGGTGTCTGTGGGGATTGGTGGCTTGACAATGGTGCCAGTGCTGACCTGTATGCCTTTGCCTGATTGATAGCGGAAATATCTGCGCGTCTGGCGTATCACGCTGACATTGTGCGCAACTGGGTTGCCCGTGCTGAAGAACACGCCTCCGTCAAAAGCCCTGTGGCTGATCACGAGATCGTTGCGAGGTATCACGTTGGCCACGTTTGATCCAGTGGCTGGTATGGCATTCAGCGACACTTGGAAGCTGCTGTCGTTGGTATATCCTACCACCGTCCATGATCCGTTAAAGGTGCTTACGTTTGAGTTTGATACCAACACACCGTTGCCTACCTGCAGTCCGTGCGGCTGTGCCATGGTAAACGTCGCTGTGGTGCCACCCGAAGCGAATGTGATGTTGCCCGTGCTGCTGTTCAGTGCGTAGGCAGCACCGGTGTATAGGAACCCTGGGAACACGGTGGTCGCGCTGGGGTTGAATATGCTGCCAGTAGTGCCTGTGTAGGCATATCTGCTGGTGGCCACGAGACCGTTGCCGTATTGGTTGGTGTTGTCGATGTTGAACCAACCATTGGCGCCGGCAAAGTTGGTGTCAGCCACGTACATGGACTGTCCTGCCACGGGTAGCTGTTGGTTCATGAAGTTATAGGCGGCAGCGGGATTGATCTGATTGAGGGTGTTGGCTGCCAGGGTGAGGCTGGTGTCGCTGTTGATAACTGACACAGTACCCACTGGTGTGTAGCTGCTGGTGAACAGGTAATAACCAACCTGCAGCTGCTGAGTGAACAGCGTGTTGGTTCCAACCACAGCGTTGGTACCACTTGAAACCAGTATGGTACCTGAGCCTGCTGTGAAGCCCACGTTCACTGTGAACACAGTGCTGGTGGCTGCGGCATTGATGTCGCTGACGTTCAGCGGATTGTTGACGTTGTAGTAAGCACCTGGCTTGTTGTTGGTCAGAGTTGTGAGTTCCCACTTGGTGGGCTGCAGTCCATATTCAAAGTCAGTGTCGATCAGTGCCTGTGGTTCTGATACTCTGCTCTTGCCAACTGGATCAAGCTGTAATTCAGATGGTGCCACGTAATCATTTTGCTCATCAACCAGTATCTGCAGCTGATCAGTGCTCTTGAAGTTGCTGCCTGTGGTGTTGTAGGCCACCGTGATCAGCGTGTTCACGCTGCCTGGAGTGGTCACATAGTCATAGGCAAATGTAGCCAACAGATTCTGGTCGCTGAAATTATAGATGACAGTGTTGTTGGTCACGTCCGTGATCAGCAACAGCCTCTGCTGTGCTATGTAACCTGGCACGGTTATCAGCTTGGCAGCCGGGGTGAAAGTGTAGTATACCTGTGGTGTTACCCTACGCATCGTGCTCTCCTAACGCCCCCATCAGTCTGCCATCGCCACGTTCAGCGCTTTGAATGGATATGTCACATTGTTGTTTATCGGCGTCACATTTGTGAGGATGCGACCGCTGAAGTCCTGCTGCTGTGACGGAGCGCGGGCAAATGTTATGGTGTTTCCGTTGGTCAGCTTGTAACCCCTGTTGAATATCGTCACTTCATTCAGATCCACTAAGTCAGGCAGCGTGATGAACGGTGCCAACACCGCGCCACCAACTGCGACCAGCAGCTGCTGAGGTGTTGCGATATTTATGTTAGTAGAACCAATGCTGAGATTGAAACTTGTGGTGATGCCATCAAAGGCCGTGCTGATGTCGTTGAGCACCAGCACCCTGTTGGCCGTGGTCTGGTAGGTGCCATCGGCAAACACCAGCGCAGCCCCTAGATTCACGTTGCCGTTCAGAGTGCTGGCCCCTGCGACGGCGAGGTTTCCGCCAGTGGTGAGATTGCCGCCAAAGCTGCCGAACCCGCCGAAGGCACCATATCCACCTATGCTGAGGTTGCCATTGAGGCTCTCCACTCCGCTGACAGTGAGGTTGCCACCCACGGTGAGGTTGTTGCCCACGCTGACGCTGCCTGCGAAGCTGGCACCATCTTGGCTCATAAGCATGCCTGAGCCGCCAGCTGGCTTGAAGATGTTGACGTTGCCGTAGAAGTTGCTGTTGCCCACCACCACGAAGGCTTGATTGTTGTTGCTGGTGCCTATGCCCACGTTGCCAGTGAATATGTCACCGCTCCTGCGCACAACATCACCTATGGCAAAGGTCATGCTGCTGACGATCTCCACGTTGGCGCCAGCTGATAAACCGTTTACTAGATTGACAGTGTTGCCGTCAGTGGCCGTAAAGTCCGTGGCATAGACCAGCTTGATGCCGTTGACATAGACGTCAACATAGCCCGGCGCATATGGTCCGTTGCTGAGGAAGGAAGCTTGTCCTGCGCTGGCCACATAGAGTGCCCTGCGCTGTGTGGCTAATCCACCCACGGTGCTGCCCTGCGTCCAACCCTGGAACTGCAGCACGCTGCCCACGTCTGGAGGCACTACAAACTGCACCGTGGTGCCATCTGTGGCAGTGAAATCGTAGTTGAGCAACAGCTTGACACCGTTGCTGTAGACGTCGAGATAGCCAGGTGTGTAGGTAAATCCTGTGTTGAACGTGGTGGTGTTTGCCACCTGCACGTTGTACACATAGTTGCCCTGTATCTGCGTGGTCCCACCACTGTTCCAGCCCTGCAGCTGCACTATGGATCCCACCTGCGGCGCAGCAGCAAAGGTCACGGTGTTGCCGTCTGATGCCGTGAAGTCAAATCCTTGGACCAGTCGCACACCATTGAGGAACACGTTCAAGTAACCTGGAGCATAGTTGAATCCTGCTTCGTAGAGAGTGACGCTTGGCGCGGTTACTGCAAACACATTGTTGCCGCTTATGGCATAACCTGTGGGTGCGATGGCCACGGTTATGGTCAGCTTTATCTCGACCCTGGCGTATTGAACTGCACCAGTGGACATAATTATGTTGGTGCCAACCCAGCTGTAGGTGCTGATCCTTTGGTACACCCCGTTGACAAAAACCTGCGTGAGGTTCAGACCTTGACCAGAGATGGTGTAGGGATAGACTGAGAACGTGGTCTGGCCTGCCGTGGCTGTGAAGGTAAAGGTCTGTATGGTGGTGTTTGCGCTTATCTGATTAACGCTGTTGAGGAAGGTACCATCAGCAAACACTATGCCATTGTTCTGTCCGGTGCTGTCTCCCACGTGAACGTTGCCCCACACATCCAGGGTGTAGGATGGGAAGCTGGTGCCTATGCCCACGCTGTTGGTGTTGGCAAAGTACACCAAGTTGTTGTTGCCGCCGAAGCTGCCATTGTTGTTGTACTGTATGCTGGTGTTTGAGCCGCCTGGTGAGCTACCACCTCCTCCGCCTCCCATGCTGGCAGTGTACTGATAGGTGCCATCAGGGAAATAGATACCTACATTGCTGCTAGTGCCAGTGCCGCGCAGCACGATGTTGCCATAGATGTTGCTGCTGCCGTACACGCTCATGACGTTGCCTGTGGCGCCAAGGCTGCTAGCAGTGCCTATGCCCACGTTACCAGCAAACGTGCTGGTGGTGGCTGGTCCAACATTGAGATTACCACCTATTCCTGCTCCGCCGGCCACTGTGAGTGCGCCTGTGGTTGATGAAGTGCTGGCCGTGGCATTGCTGATGCTGAGATTACCTATCTGCACAGGTCCGCTGAGATAGCTAGCAACGTTGGCATTGCTGTAGCTGCCACCACCACCTGCGGTGACCAGATAGGACCCGTCTGCGAAATAGATACCAGCAGTGCTACCTGCTGCTTTCTGTATGACCAAGTTACCATACAGTGTTTCGGTGCCGTACACTGTAAACACATTGCTGCTCACACCGAGATTGCTGCTGGTACCGATGCCCACGGAGTTGGCAAACAAGCTGCGTGATCCGCCCACGTTGATGTTGCCTGCGATACCCGCGCCGCCTGAGACTGTGAGCGCACCAGTTGCTGTGCTGATGCTAGAGTTGCTGCTGTTAATGCTTACATTTTGGCCAAACGCACCGTAGACGTTGCTGATCACAGCATTCATCGTGGCAGTGCCACTGGCCTGTATATAGGTGTTGCTGATCAGGCTGTTGACCTGTGATAACCCTGCGATGTTCAGATTGGCACCGTAGATATTGGCATTGCTGATCAGCTGATTGACTGTTGCTAAGCCAGTGGTGTTCAGCGTGCTAGTCGTGGTGTTGTTGTTGGATATCAAGCTGCTGACCTGCGCAGCGCCAGTGCTGTTCAGCGTGGCAGTGGTGATGTCGTTGTTGGCAATCAGGCTGCTAACCTGCGCCAAGCCACTGGTATTCAAGGTAGCACCAAACACGTCTAGGTTGGCAATCAATGCGTTAACAGTGGCTGTACCAGCACTCTGTATGGTGGTGTTGGCAGTCAGGCTACTAACTACTGCATCTCCGCTGATGATCAAAACAGTGCCAGCGACGCTGCCATTGCTGACAAGATTACCAACCAAGGCAGTGCCGTTGATGTTGATGTTAGCACCATAGATGTTGGCATTGCTGATCAGCTGATTCACAGTGGTCAGTCCGCTGCCCTGTAGACTTACGGCAAATATGGTGTTGACACCTGTGATGTTGCCAGTGGTTGTTATGCTGCCATTGCTGATCAGATTGCCTACTGTGACAGTGCCTGGGGCCTGTATGCTGCTGTTGCTGACCACAGAAGCAAAGGTGGCTACACCGTTAGCCTGTATGGTAGTGTTGCTGAACACAGCTGTGCCGATGATGGAACCAGCGGCTTGGACAGCAGTATTGCTGGTCACGCTGCCAAACTGAGCCGATCCGTTGCTCTGTATGAACGTGTTGCTGGTAATGCTGCTGCCAACGATAGTACCTCCAACAGTGAGGTTGCCAGAAGCTTGTATGATGCTGTTGCTGATCAGAGCATTGACCGTGGCCGTTCCCGCGGCTTGGACCGTGGTGTTGCTGTTGACCGAGCCAGCAACTACTTCGCCTATGGCATGCACAAACGTGTTGCTCTTGACCGCATTAGCAGTCACTGTACCAATGGCATGAATGTTGAGATTGCTGTAAAGCTCACCTACAGTGGCAACACCTGCGCTCTGTATGGTGCTGTTGCTGGTCAGTGCTTCTGCGGTAATGTTTCCAGATGCTTGTACGAATCCATTGCTGTTGATGCTGTTGAATATGGCTGCACCAGCGCTTTGAATCACTGTGTTGCTGTACAGTGCATTGACGGTGGCTGTGCCAGCAGCCTGCATGGTTGTGTTGCTGTTAACAGATCCGCCAACTATCTCGCCGATGGCGTGAACAAACGTATTGCTCTTGAGCGCATTGGCAGTGACCGTGCCTATGGCATGTATGTTGAGGTTGCTGTAAAGTTCACCAACCTGAGCCACGCCAAAGCTCTGTATGGTGCTGTTGCTGGTTAGAGCAGCAGTGACGATGTTACCAGTGGTCGTTAGATTGCCTGCGATGCCAACATCGCCTTTGACTGTGAGAGGCACAGCTATGTCGGCAAAGGCAGGACCAAAAGTAGCTACGATGTTGTCAGATGTCAGACCGCCAGCTACCAATCTCAATACAGTGTCAGGTGTAGCAGTACCAACCACTAGGTTGCCACCATTGAAACCGCTAGCATTGGCATTACCAACACCTATGAGATAGCTGTCATTGGCGTATTGGCTGGTCTGATCAGCATCAACTGGATCAAATGCGCTGCCGTTGATACCAAGATCCACATAATATGAGATATCATCGCCGTTGTTAGCTGTGGCAATGTAGTCGCTGCTGGCCTTGGTACCGCTGCTGATGTTTTCTAGATTTATCTGGATATAGCTGTTGGCATTGCCGCTGAACTGTGCTACATCATTTGGCAGTTGTGCGTAACCACTGGGTATACCAGCATATAGTGCGCCAAATCCAGTTATTGTATTGCCAAAGAAGCTGGCACTGTTGGCATAGACGTTGCCAGCTGTGAGCCATCCCTGCGCATGTATGTTGCCATTGACACCTATACCGCCGTTGACCACTAAAGCACCAGTGTCATAGCTGGTAGTAGGTGTAGTGTCTGTGATCAGTGTGTTTCCATTGACAACCAAGTTACCGCCAATGACAGCAGCACCATTGCTTTGGAAGGTCTGCGTGGTGGTCAGGCCAGCAGCCTGTATGGATGTGTTGCTGGTCAGGCTATCTACTATTACACCGTTGGTAACCTGTAAAGTGGAAGCACTGATAGATGTGTTGCTGATCAGGGCATTCACAGTGGCAGTACCTGCGCTCTGTATGATGCCATTGCTGGTCACCGTGCCAAGAACAGCAGCGCCTGTGGCCTGTATGCTAGTATTGCTGACCAGCGCATTCACGATCGCAGTTGTGCCTATGTTTAATCCAGCAGTGGTTGCTATCTGATCACCAGCATTGATAGCACCGCCTACGCCCAACCCACCTTGCCCAAATATGGTTATGGCACCTGTACCACTGCTGATGCTGGCAGTCTGTCCTGCTGCGTTGATGTTGCCTGCTATGAATCCGCCGTAGGTGAGACCAGCTTGGTTCCAATCAACTGTGAGATTTGGCTTGTTGACCGCAGTGTCAAACACCGTCCATGCGCCGTTGATGTAGTCTCTGACCACGCCCGAGTAGTAACGTCCGCTGGTCACATAGCTGCCGACTAAACCCAGATCCCAGACATCGCCAGGATTGGTATTGGCCACGAATATGATCGGAGCTGTGCTGTTTACTTGGTCAGCAGCCACTGCTATGATGTTACCACCAACGTATAGGTTACCACTCACATATGCATTGCCAGCAATGCTGGTATTGCCGGTGACTCTCAAACCACCAGCTGTGGCCACCAATCCATTACCGGCTGTCACGGTGGTGTTGCTGATCAGCTCATTTACGGTTGTAGTACCTGCGCTCTGTATGGTAGTGTTACTATTGATAACGTCGCCTACGATGAGACCGCTAGCACCCAGAGTCTGAGTTGATATGTAAGTGTTGCTGATTACTAGCTCAGCTTGTGCCTTGCCATTGACATTCAGGGAACCGGCATAGAGACCGTTGGTGATGTTGGCACTAGCAGCATTGACGTTGGTGTTGCTGGTCAGAGCATCGACGGTGACACCACCTATGGCCTGTATGCTTGTATTGCTGATCAGGCTGTTGACCTGTGCACCACCAGTGGTGTTCAGAGTAGCTGTGGTAATGTTGTTGTTGCTGATCACAGCGCTTAGATAGGCTTCAGCTGTGACATTAAGCAGGTTGGTGGTTATGTTGGTGTTGACTATGAGGTTAGCAAGGTTGCTGGTTCCGCTGCTCTGCAGAGTGGCTCCAAACACGTTAGTGTTGCTGATCAGCGCATTAACAGTGGCAGTACCAGCAGATTGAATGGTGCTGTTGCTGGTCAGAGCGCTTGTCTGCACGTTGCCATAGGCACTGAGCGTGCCAGTGGTGATGTTGGTGTTGCTGACCAAATCGTTGACCGTGGCCGAACCCGCGGCCTGTATGATGCTGTTGCTGCTCAAGCTGCCGACGTTGGCAGCACCGATCACGTTCAAAGCACTGCTGGTGATGTCAGCATTGACCACCAAGAACACCAAATCCACTCTATTGGCCACGCTGAGATTGTTGCGGAAGCTAGCATTGCCGGCCACATCCAGAGTGCTGCCAGGTAGAGCAGTGCCTATGCCAACCTTGCCGCTGACTATGAGACCGTCTGTGGGTGCTGTGAACACGCCGCCATAGGGCGTGCCTATGGCAGTGCCGCCGCCAACATCAAGACTGTTCTTTGGTATGGTTATGCCGCCGACGCCCGTGCCAATCTTGGTCACAATTATGTTGGTAGTGGATGCACCTGCGGCAGTAAGATAGCCATAGGCTGGCTGAGTACCGCTGTTGAAACCAACCACTGCGCCGTCGGCAGCAGTGTTACCCACTATCAGCTGTTGGTCGCCTCCGTTGGTGGTGTTGAACAGTGCTGGGCTAGCACCATACACAGCGAGGCTGTTGTTGACTGTGGTGGTACCTATGCCAAGCCTGGTGTTGTCATAGTCAAAGATGAAATTGCTCTGGCCAGCGAAGGCACCGTCGCGGTTGAACTGCACGTACTTGTCATAACCAGCAGCTGAGCTGCCTGCTGAGCTCTGCTGGAAGCTGCCATCGGGGAAGAATATGCCAGTGCCGTATGTGGCAACGTTGATGTTACCACCAACCACGGTGAGCACATCGCTAACCTTGATGTTGTCGGTGCCTATTCCCAGCCTACCATAGAACACGTTGGTGTTGCCATAACCAACCAAGTTGCCTGAGATGGTAGCATTGCCGCTGGCCACGATGTCCTTGGTGAACAGCGTGTTCACGCCTATGATGTTGCCGCCCGATCCAGACGTGGTTATGGTACCGTTGCTAACAAGGTTCCCTACAGTGGCGTTTCCTGTGGCTTGAATGGTAGTGTTGCTGATCAGAGATGCTGCTGTGATTGAGCCACCAGAGCTAACAGAACCTAGGATGGACAAACCACCTACGCCATCCAGCATCATTATGGCAGTGGTTCCGCCATACCATGTGAAATCATAGCCTGCCAAGTATTGTGGCAGGCCCATCCATATGGTTGAATTGTCTATGCCTATAGCATAATCTGCGTTGGTACCATCGACCTGGTTGTAAAGGACTATCTTGGTGCCTAGGCTACGAGTGGTAAAGCTTGGGGGAGCATATCCATAATTGGCGAAGTCTATGTAGTTTTCTGCGATATTGTTCAGAGTCAGCGTACCACCGCTGATGGTCACGCAGCCATAAATCTCAGAGTTACCATTGTTGTACCAGTTGCCCACGCTGTCCAGCTGAGCCACCACACAACCACTGCCATAGTAGTTGTATGAAGCACCACTGGGTATGGTGAAACTCATGGCAGGTGATGGATCGATGCCTATGCTGTATGGGATGCTAGCCCCATCGTTGTAGAGATTGATCTTGGTGCCTGGGCTGCCTGGACCGTAGTATGGATAGTTCACGCCGTTGACACCAAAGTCTATGAGATTGGCTGTGGCATTGTTGAGGCTGATATTGCCACCGTTTACCTGCAGTGTGTTGGTACCGGTATCATAGAATAAGTTACCAGTGTCACCTGTGAAGGTGTTGCTGTTTCCTGCGAACTGTAACGTGCCAGGTGAACCATAGCTGGTAGCCGCATCGCCAGTTGGTCCTGTGTAACCTGTGGGACCTGTGGGTCCTGTGACCATGCTGTCAGCGCCACTGGGCCCTGTGGGACCTGTGGGTCCCGTATCGCCAGTTGCGCCAGTTGCTCCTGTGTCACCAGTGGGTCCAGTTGCTCCAATTTCCCCAGTTGGTCCTGTGGGTCCTGTATCGCCAGTTGCTCCGGTATCGCCAGTTGCACCCGTGGCGCCCATGTCTCCGGTTGGACCTGTGGGTCCTATGTCCCCAGTTGGTCCTGTGGGTCCTGTATCGCCAGTTGCTCCGGTATCGCCAGTTGCACCCGTGGCGCCCATGTCTCCGGTTGGACCTGTGGGTCCTGTATCACCCGTGGCGCCCGTGGGACCTGTGACCATGCTATCGGCACCAGTTGGTCCTGTTGGTCCAGTGTATCCTGTGGGACCTGTATCGCCTGTTGCGCCCGTGGGACCAGTGTAGCCTGTGGGACCAGTCGGCCCTGTAGTCATGGCCGTCTGTTGGAAGGTACCATCAGGGAATATTATGCCACTTGTGCTGGAAATAGTGTTGGATATCAGTATGTTACCAACCACGTCTACCGTGTTGCGTGCCGCAGCTGTGCCTATGCCGAGATAGACATTGCCACTGTCAAAAACGAATAGATTGTTGCCGGCAAAAGCATTGCTCTGATTAAACTGGACTGTGCCGTTGCTGCCACCTGGTGGTGTGTTCTTGGCACTGGTGTTCTGGAAGCTGCCATCGGGGAATATGTAGCCAAATCCCTGCCCGCTTACCTGTATGTTGCCGTTGTATACGGCCAGTCCAGTGCCTGCCAGCACGTTGGACGTTCCGATACCAACGTTTCCACTGATGATAGCGCCGTTGGCTATCTGGGGTTGGCCAGGGCCAACATATGTGCCGACCACGAGATTGCTGGTGACCTGCAGTCCGTTCTTGACCACAAAGTCTTGATTACGTGCGGTCACTAAGGTTCCCTTTCCCCACTAATGCCACTGATATGTGTGATATTTAGCGAAGGTTTATCGCGCGTCTAGCCTTGCTCGCAGATCATCAACCTCGGTCTTGAGCTGCTTGACAGCTTCTATCAGCAGTGCTGTAAGCTTCTCGTACTGCACAGTGAGATAATGCTCACCACTGATGCTATCCAGCCCATCTGGTGTGCGATCAAAAGGAGCAGGTCGCACAGCTTCTGGTAGTACTGCCTGTATGTCCTGTGCTATCACACCAACATCGTGTTGGTAAGATGGATTGAAGCCAAGCTCGTTAGCCTTGTTTATATCCCAGTCAAACATCACGCCTCGCAGACTCATGATCTTTGATATTGGATCGGTAATCAGCGAGATGTTTTGCTTGAGGCGTGCGTCAGAGCTATATGCTGTGATCTCGCCAGTGGCAGTGATGGTGCCTGCTGTGCTGTTGGCTGCGCCGGCACCAATGGCATTGAACTGCACGTTGTTAGATGTACCAACGGCCTGTCCTATGCTGATGCTGCCGCTGGTAGTGATCGGATTAGGACTGAGCGTAACACCCGTTCCCTGCGTTATGCTAGTTACCGTGCCGCCGCTACCTGTAGCTGATATGGTGATGCTGCCCGCGCCATTAGCTATGCTCACTCCTGATCCAGGTGTGAGAACTGCCCTAGTAAAACCTGTGCCGTTACCTATGTCTAACTGGCCATTTGATGGAACGCTGCCGAGACCAGTACCACCACTGCCCACTGGCAAGGGATTGGTCATGGTCACCACGGAGTTGCTGTTTACACGCATGGCATCTGTGCTGTTGCTGGCGAAGCCAAGCGTGTTAGCGGTTGGTATGTAGATGCCGTTAGTTGGTACAGTGCTGGCCCAGGTTAGGCTGAAGGTACCGCTTGTGGTTATGGTCTGGGAAGTGCCACCGCTCACGCTGAGGCCAGTGGTGTTGGTGTTCATGGCCACGCTGGTTACTGTACCAGCGCCAGTGCCTATGACCACACCGTTCACGTAATAATTGCCCGTGACGTTGACATCACCGCTGACATCAACCTTGTAGGCTGGGACAGATACACCAAATCCAACCTTGCCAGAGGTGTTGAAGTAAAGGATGTCATGCGTGTCGGTACCGGTTCCTATCTCCAGAGTGGTGTATAGGCTGCTGAATCCGCCCTGATACCACTTGATCCACGCAGTACCGCTGGCACCGCTAGGCTGTTGCCATATGATGCCGTGGCTGGCATCTGAACTGCTAGTGCTGGTGCTAGGAACGATCGCTCCGCCCTGTATCATGGTGAGGTCGCCGCGCACGTTGACCTGTGCGGCAGTGCTGCCAACACCAAGGCTCTGTGGACCTATCCTCAGCTGATCAACGCCGTTGGCAGTGAATGCCACTACGTTGCTGGCCTGCCTATACATGCCTGTGGTAAGAGCACCCAGCCAAGAATAGCTCGGAGTGTTGATTGTGTCGCTGGCATTACCAAGATGTTGGCGTGCCACGTATACGTTGCCGCCTGCGATGAAGTTGTTGCTACCACCAACCGTGGTAGTGGTGTATGTGCCCACGGCCACGTTAGCGCCAAGGCTGCCAGTTGGGCCATAGTAGATATCATTGGCATTTGGACTTGCTGCATAAATCCATTGGCTGGCGCCAGTAGCACCAGTGGCTCCCGGACCAGTTGGTCCAGTGGCACCAGTGGCTCCGGTTGGACCAGTGGCACCTGTGGGTCCACCGCTGGGTCCAGTGACACCCGTGGCGCCCGTGGCACCAGTGGCACCTGTGGGACCGCTTACCGTGCTGCCTGAACCAGTG
>Ga0209189_1000029_pt1 | contig 142746 bp, 130 predicted proteins | sample C_130820_EF_Meta_FD_187308 | JGI IMG/M metagenome (GOLD analysis project Ga0209189, IMG submission 187308) | Freshwater microbial communities from Lake Croche, Canada to study carbon cycling - C_130820_EF_MetaG (SPAdes) (version 3) | ecosystem: Environmental > Aquatic > Freshwater > Lake... | reverse complement strand
GAAGCTTCCAAGCCTCTTCGATTTGCCCAACAATTTCTTGTCCAAGTTTTGGTAGAACTCTCATGCGACACAAAAATCGCAAAAAACAAACCTTGTGTAAAGTCTATTTCTTAGAGGACTTTGGTATTAGATTTTTGATGATGGCAAGGAGGACATTCTTCCTTACCTCGACATGTCAACGCTCCGGCGTCCCAATCTGGATCAAAAACACGTCAATGTGGATTTGCCGATTTGGATGGTTTCAGAGCTCGACAAACAAGCTTCATTGATCGGCGTGACGCGTCAGTCGATTATCAAGGTCTGGTTAAGCGAGCGTATCAAAAGAGAAAAATCCGAACAAATCGGATCAGCCAACCTCGCTCCGCTCGGCCGCTGAACTTGAGCGTTCGGATCATGGCGGCCATTTGGGAAGATATGCGTGATCACTACGAGGAAGAGCCAATTTCTAAAAAGGTCATCGATTTATTAAAGGAGCGCCAAGCACGGGTTAACTCTGGCGAAGCCCGACTCCTCGATTGGGATCAAGTGAAGTTCGCAATCGGACGTGGATGAAAAAAATCCTCATTTATGCCCCCTTCTTGCGCGATGCAGAGTCCAATTTCAAAGAGACATTGGTATAAATTTTCATCAAAAGCTGAATTCATGTTTAAGTCGGCTGCGCTACCTGTGACGGCGTCTGCGCTGCCCCATTCTGCGATCAGCGGGAGGCTTGGGATGCGGCGATTTCGGATGCGACTTCAAAAATTAAATCCTCCTGACCTGCGACGACCTTCCGGTTTCCGAGGGCGATGAGGATATCGCGGGGATCGATGCCGAGATTGCCCGCAGCACGCTGAACAGGCTTTGAAAAGCCCGAAAAAACTCCTGAAAGCCCGCTCACAATCGTGATCGCATTCGACTCGGGAAGGGAACCGGCGAATAGCTTGGAGGCAACTTCGGACGCATCGAGGGATTTGTAGAGATCAACCGTCGAGGGATATCCTTGGAGCTGCAACACGGCCGCCAAAATCTCCAGCGGGGCATTTCCGGCTCCTGCACCAAATCCCCTCGCGGTGCCGTCGAGGATTCGAGCCCCGGCCTCCAGTGCCGCCAAGGAATTCGCGATGGCAAGCCCGAGATTTTGATGGGCATGGAAGCCGACCGGAATGGACAGATTCGCTGTCAAAAGGCCGATTTTTTCTGTGACATCGCTGGGGAAGTATCTTCCTGCCGAGTCCATGAGCATGATGGCTTGGGCCCCGTAGGACTCCATTTTTCGGGCCTCACCAAGCAAGACTTCGGCTGAGGCCATGTGGCTCATCATGAGCACGCCCCATGCCTCCCGGCCCGCGTTGCGAAGATGGCCGATGTGCCTTTGAGAGACATCTGCCTCCGTGCAGTGGCATCCCACGCGAAAGAGATCCACTCCGATCGCGATGGCTTTCTCAAGGTCTTTGCGGATCGTGGCGACCCCGGGAATCACATGAACGCTCAGCTTGGTTTTCTGAAGTTTTTGCCGGACGGCACTCAACATGTCGGCATCGGGAACAAGGCTCTCCCCGACTTGAAGAGACGAGGCGCCGAGGCCATTTCCATGCCCGACTTCGAGATAGGAATAACCAGCGCTATCGACAGCTGCGGCATAGGCTGTAGCCTGCTCCAGGCTGATCTGGTGTCTATAGGCGTGGGAACCATCGCGAAGCGTGGAGTCGCAAACAATGATCGGGGATGAGGAAGGCATGCTTTGGAGAGGTTACTGGGACTTTGAAATTCGTGCTTTGGACTCTGCAAAAGCGATGGCCGCACAGTTGATGATATCCAGGTTGCCAGCATACTTCGGCAGGTAATCCCCAAGACCCTCGACCCGCACCATGACAATCAGGCGGCCATTTTCGTGGAAAGGCTCCATGACGAGTTGGTAGCCAAGCACATACCTCCGAATCCGTTCCACCATGTCATCAACCATTTGACGGGTTTTTTTCATGTCGGGATTGGCAATTTTAGCCATGACGGTGGTTTGCATGGTGATGCAAGGTTCAGCAGGGTTCAAAATAACCATCACTTTGGACTTGTGACACTTGCAAAACTCGCGCAAGGCGTATTCTGTCGTCTCCAGATATTCATCCAGGTTGATGCGTGTGGCAGGACCTGCGCTGCGTGAGGCAACACTGGAGGCTGCCTCGATGTAATCCACATTTTCGTTGGCTTGGGAGATGGCGTAAGCCAAAGGGATAGAAGATTGTCCACCGCAGGTCACCAGATTGACATCCGCAAATTCCAAACACTCCTCAAGATTCACGGCTGGGACACACATCTTGCCCAACTTGGCCGGTGTGAGATCGACGGTAGTGATCCCGGCCTCTTTCAGCAGCGGGGCGTGTTTGATGTGATCCAGCGCACTTGTGGCATCAAAGACCAGCGAGACTTCGTTTTTGATGTCGAGGATGCTTTGAACACTGCCCGCTGAGACCGGAACACCGAGCTCCTGAGCCATCTCGAGACCGTGTGAGGTAAGACTGCGCCCGGCAAACATCCGACACTCCAGAACCGGAGATCGCAGGACTTTGATCAAGAGATCGCTTCCGATATTTCCGGTGCCGAGAATCGCTACAGGGAGTTTTTTTGCCGCATCGCTATCTGGAATCATGGAATTTTGTGGGCTATTTTTATAGGCCATTTGGCCTATCGCCCAGACCTATTTAAGGAGCAAGAAGGAATGCCGAGAAGCCAGATGGAAAGTGGAAGAAAGCTGCGCTGGCCGTCAGGTCGAGGAAAAAACTGAGCGCCGATTACGCTGCTCAAAATGAGCTGCCCTCCACGCCAGTAGGCACGGAAAAGTGAGCGTGGCGAATGCGCCATTGGCCATCGACATTGACAAGAATGAAGGTGACGCGGCCAGGCAAGTGGCCTTCACCAGCATCGGTGCGAAAATCAAAGCGGCAATCGGAAATGACCCACGCAGTGCCAGCCATGATTTCGACTTGAGGGGTTTCCAGAGTAAAGGAAGCAGATGCAGACTGCGACCAGTCGCGATCTAAATGGGCACGGATTTCGGCAACTCCCACGCATTTCTCATCGACACCAGTTCCATAGACGATGGCGGGTTCGGAGAAACATGCGAGATAGTCATCGGCGCGACGCTGAGAGTAGCTGGTAGAGAGCCGTTCAAGAAGACTAAGAATGTGATTTTGTTCAGTTTGCATGAATGTTAAGCCAAGTAGACGATGTCGGGGCGATCGGTAACGCCGGCGGCAATCATTTTTTCCATCAGGCCAGGAGTGTCCGAGTAGGCATGAGCTTTTGCAAGATCGTCCACCTTTGCGAGAACAAAAACCTCAAGCGGGTCGTTCAAATTGCGCAGGACAAAAACCTCATGCAATCCCGCTTCGCGGCGGATATCGGCATCCGCATCGTAAACGGCTTTCCATTTTTCAAAGTTTTCGACTTTGTGGCGGGCAAGAACATGATTCATAGAATAAATATCTGAAAAAATGGTTCAACCAAATGACATGCAATGAGTTGTTTTTTCTCAAAACACTGTAACGGGTCATCTTGAAAACATCGGGGAAACAATAGATCTGCGGCAAAACAGCTTGCAAGCTTTACCAACAAGCACATAGGTTTCGCACGATTTTTATGCCTAAACTCCTTCGCATTGCTCTGACACTTGCTTTGTTCGCCTCCGCCACGGCTTGTAAGAAAGAGCGCGGTTCTAAAAAATCGAAGTCCAAGCGTGCGATTGCTACCGCTTCTACTCCGACACCAACCCCCGCCCCCACACCGCCCCCATTCGTGCCAACGGGAGCCGCCTTTTTCCTCTCGAATCCCGATGGGCCAAACACCGTGGAAGCTTTTTCCCGAAACACGGCCACAGGGCTTTTAACTTACCTCGGTTCCTTCCCCACGGGAGGTAATGGCTCGAAAGCCATCCAAGGCTCGCAAGCCCACGCCGTGGTAGTGAAAGGGAATTTTCTCTACGCGGTCAACTCAGGGAGCGACAGCTTTTCCACATTCCGAATCGGCTCAGATGGACGACCTACTTGGCTCGCAACTACGCCCTCGAATGGAGTGCGCCCGGTAAGCATTGCGGTTCACGGGAATCTTCTTTTCGTCCTCAACCAAGGAATCGACAATGGCAATGATCTAGATGATCCAGATGATAAAGATGCGTCAATTAGAGGATTCAGCATAAATTATGATGGGACTCCCTTCCCCATCGGCAATGCCACTTTTTCATTTCTTTATAGTGATTCCCCCTCGGATGTGTTTTTTCTTGGGGACGGATTCCGTTTAGCCGTTCTAAAAAGTGGTTCAGACTCCGTGGAAGCTTTCAGTGTCTCGCCAACCGGCGAACTCAGCAACAACCAAACCATAACTGTTGGAAAGTTTCCAGGAAACCAACCAGTTGGCGGTGCGGCGAAAAGCAACCTCCCAGGGATCGGTTTTGCGGCAGTGATCGCCAATAAAGCGGGAAATGGCGCGTCCGTGGTTTCATTTTCCGCTAATACGAGTCTCACTATAATCCAACCCGAAGTAGACGCCGACGAAGATATTGACCCCTGCTGGGCCGTAACCAGCATTAAAGGGGATCGGCTTTGGTCATCCAATTTCATGCCGAAGTCCCTTACACTGTATCTAGTAGATGGGAACGGAACACTGACTCCATCCTCCAGCTACACCCCTCTGAATGATACAGGTCCAGGCTCTCTGGATTTGGATGTGAGCGCAGATGGTCGTTTCCTTTACCGATTGCGTGCATTCAGCACTATTGAAGGAGAACCAAACCCTACTCCGATCGTCGAGGTCTTCGAAATCGAAAGCTCCACCTCTTCTACCTCTTCCACCCCTAAAGGTGGCGTGAATTTGATTCAGTGGCTGAGCCCAAATACGACTATTTCTTGGACAGATGCATCCCCCACCGGAATGGCGGTGACAAGCCCATGATTTGTTTTTTCCACGGCCAGATAGGTCGATGAGAGAGATGACGGCATCCCATCCCGAGGACTGGGTCGATTCCCATGGAGATGCGCTTTTCCGCTTTGCCCTGATTCGTGTGCGTAAGACCGAGATCGCGGAGGATTTGGTTCAGGAAACATTTCTCGCAGCACTTAAGGAAAGCAGCCCATTTGCCTCAGGTTCTGCGCAACTCACCTGGCTCACGGGCATACTTCGTCATAAAATCGCCGACCATTTTCGGAAGAAAGCCCGCGAGGCCTCGTTCACGGACCTTGGATTTTGCGAATGCGAATTCAGTGAAAAGTTTCATAAGGGATTTTGGAACCACGATCTCGGCCCCAAGGACTGGGGACAAAATCCCGCTGCAGCCGTCGAGTCGGGCGAGTTTTTGCAGACCCTCGACAACTGCCTCCACAAGCTTCCCGACCGGGTGGCTGCTATCTTCAGCCTCCGCGAAATCGATGAGACCCCAGGCACCGAGGTATGCACGATGCTTGGTATCTCAGAAAGCAACCTGTGGACGATGCTCCATCGCGCCCGCATGGCCTTGCGGGAGTGTCTCGAGAAAAACTGGTTTGCCGCTCCATGAACCCGTTCCAAAAAATCGGCACCCTCTTCAAGCTTGCCGCGAGTCCTCAATGTGCGGAGATCAGCCGCATCCTCTCTCGCTGCCAAGACACGCCTCTCCCGTGGATTCTCCGCAGGCGTCTTGAGTGGCATCTTGCCGCCTGTGAGTGGTGCCGCCGCTACGCAGATCAGATCAGCCTCCTCGGCTATTTCGCGAGGCAATTTTCGAGTCAATCCTGCGAGTCTGGGAAGAAGAAACTCTCACCCCATACCGCCGAGCGGATCAAAAATAAACTTCGCGACGCGAAAAAGTAAAAATCTTGTAAGGTTTTACCACGCCCGAACGACAAACATGGTGAAAGTCAAAATATGAAAACCATCCTACTCCTCACATTCTTCGCAATCATGCTCTACGCTGGCTTCTTGCTCGCATCTGCCCCCACCAACAAAACGCATTCCCTGCCTGAAGGGGGAGAAATCACCGTGCGACTGATGAAGCCTGACGGTTCGCCTGGCGAACCAACGAGCGTGCCAGCCATCACGAAAAGCGATGAAGCCTGGAAGACAATGCTCACTCCGGAGCAATATCGCGTTACAAGGAACCATGGCACCGAAAGCCCGTTTTGCGGCGTGTTTCACGACAACCACAAAAACGGCGTTTACTCCTGCATAGGCTGTGGGCTCCCGCTTTTCCGGTCCGCCGACAAGTTCGACTCTGGCACGGGATGGCCGAGCTTTTTCCAACCCTTCGCAACCGACAATATCGGCGTGCGCCGCGATGTGTCGTTCGGCATGGTCCGCGACGAAATCCATTGCGTCCGCTGTGAGAGCCACCTCGGCCATGTTTTCAATGATGGCCCAGCTCCAACAGGTCAGCGCCATTGCGTGAACTCCGCCTCACTTTCCTTTGAAGAAACGGCCACCCTTCCGAAAAGCGAAACCATCTATTTCGGCGCGGGATGTTTCTGGGGCGTCGAAGCCGCATTCGGTAAAATCCCCGGCATTATTTCTACCAATGTCGGCTATGCCGGTGGTCACACTAAAAATCCGACCTATCGCGAGGTTTGTTCGCACACCACAGGCCACGCCGAGGTGGTTCGCGTCGAATACGATCCCGCAAGCGTCCCCCTTGCCAAGCTCCTCGAGACATTCTGGGCGGTTCACGACCCGACCACGCTCAATCGTCAAGGGCCCGACATCGGCGACAATTACCGCTCGGCGATATATTTCACCCGCCCCGAGCAGGAAACCGAAGCCCGCTCGTCCCTTGCCGCACGGCAAACCAAACTCCGCCGCCCTGTTGTAACCGAAATCGCACTCGCTGGCCCCTACACCCCAGCCGAGGACTATCACCAGAAATACGCCGAAAAACACGGTGGTGCGGCTTGCGGCTTTCCTCAGTGACCACAAATTCCCAAAGACCACCACAAGACTGGGAACCATGCAGGATGTGTGTCTGCCCGCTCGATAGGGCTGCCCACACTATATCAGCCTAGAAAAAAGACCCCCGCAACCCCACAAAGGAGCACGACCAAAACGGGGTTGATGTCCGAAAGCAGGAGCAAGAACAGAGAAGCAAAAGCGATCAAAAACGCAGGCGTCGAGAGCAGTGTGGTCTCGGTTACAAACATGCACGCGGCCGCAGCGGCTCCCGAAACAATGATGAACATCGACCTCGAAATGGAGGGTTTCCATTTCCATTTCGCCAGTCTTTCCAAGAACTTGGACACCAAAATGAGCAGGCCGAGATTGGGAAGAAAGATTGCCAAGGAAGCTACTACCGCACCGATCAAGCCCGCCTTCGTTCCGAAAGGAATGCTGGCTTTGAAACCAATGAAGCCTGCCAGCATGCTTGGTCCGGGAACGACAAAACTCAGAGCAAAGAGGTCTACGAACTCACGACTCGACATCCACATGTTGTGGTCAACGCTCGCCCGTTGCAAGCAGGGCAGGATGGTCTCCTCGCCGCCAAAGGCACAGACGGAAAGGGCGGAGAACGACGAGACCAATTCTTTGTAGACTTGCAGAACTGGCGGCATCTTCTCCGCACCGCCGGGCAGGACAACCGCTGGACACGCGGAAGCATCGGACTCCTGGGATTCGCCATGGCTCAAGAAAGCAGGGTTCTGCATCAATCGTTTCCCATTAGACTCGACAAAAAAAACGGTTCCCATGAAACCGATCAGAAGGAGCGCTGTAACCGCCATGCCCCAGCGATGATGGTGGAACGCTCCGCGCAAGGCGGCACGAAGACGGTGTCGGAATCCCAGAGTCGGAATCAACCCCAACGGTCCTCCAGAACTCGTGGGCGACTTCTCGTGTCGAAACGGGGCGTGGAGCCACAGAGCCAAGGGGGTGATAAACAGGATCACCCCCGAAATGTGAAGAATTCCATAACGCAAGCACAGAAAGGTCGCGAAGATGAGAAGTAAATCCCACACCCCGCTGATCGCCTTGCGGCTAATTTCCAAAACGGTCATGGCAATCATACCACACAGTCCACAAGCTGCCCCGCTCGTCATGGCTTCAATCCAAGGAATGGAATGGTAGCGCACGTATCCAAAGGCGAGGATACAGGCAATCAGCAAGGACGGCAAAGCCATTGAAAACGCCACGACAGCGGCTCCAATCGGCCCCCTCAATCGATACCCAGCATGCATCGATAGGCCAAAGGAACTATCTGGCTGAGGCATGAACTCGGCCAATCCGAAGCTTTCATAAAATTCATTTTCCCCTATGAGCTTTCGTTTGTTGACGATCTCCTTACGCAGATGAGTGGTGGCTGCTTGGGGAATGGTCAGGGCCATCAGAAAAAAATACCAAGCCAGTTGCCAAAGAGTAATGGATGGAGCTTCACCCGTTCCTTGGGAATTATGACTATCCACTGATTGCGTTGACTTCTGCATTCTCCGGAATCATGCAACTCGGTTGGCTGGCTGTCACTTTTTAAACTCGAGCCCACCATGCTACGGAGGCCACCCTCGGCTAAAGGGAAATCAGAACCGATGCGCTCCTCTGCTGCGCCATGCGATGAGGGCGAGTGCTATCCAACCGAGAGCGAAGGCGATGGGCAAGCTGAGCAAGGCTTTTCCAAAAATGGCGTCTTCCGAGGTGACAGAACCGGAGGCGCGGATGTTCGAGACAAGGTTTGCAAAGCAGATGCCTGCAAGGGCGTAGCCGATGTTGAGAGCCATTCCGCGAAAGCTCAGGACCGTGGCGCGCAGGGCGGAATCAGTCCATTGGTTCAGGTAGGTTGAGACGAAATAGGACATCATCGGCATGGAAAGCCCCAAGGGGATCACCACCCACACTCCCCAGAGTGGCGTGGCGAGGCACAGACCGAGGAGACCAGAAAAAATCAGGGCTCCAAGCAGGCAGAATACCCTCACTGGAGTGAGCTTGGATGCCATGCGCTTGGCGAGGACTGCGGCGGAGAATCCCAGCAAGGCATAGGACGAACCCAAGAAACCATTTGCAAATTCCGGGATCTCGATGAGCCGATAGTAATTGCTACCAAAGGTAAGGAACAATCGCACGAGCGAGTCAAACAAAATGGCGCAAAGCAAAAGCAGTCTAACCCGTGTGTCGAAGAAAACGAAACGCGCAGCGGTCAAGATATTGCCAACTGCCTCGCGCAGGGGATGCCGCGCGGACTCGGGCTCGTCGGCGGCGGGAGGTTCCCTCATGGCCAAAGCACAGATGAATGCCGGCACGGAGGTGGCCAGTGTCAGATAAACCGGCCATCGAGTGGTAATGCCAATGCCACCGCTCCAGCCGAGGAGATTTGCAGCCGCTTCCAAAAAATGGCGGTCGAAGGCCAAGGCACCGAGGATCATGGCGACGAAAAAACCGCCGGATGACCACCTCATGAAGTTTGCCAAGACGCTTCGCCACCGTTCATCACGCCCCTCGGCAGGCAGCGAGTCATAGGCGAGCGCCTCATCCGCACCGCTCGCACAGGCCTCAGCCGCACCGCTCAGGATCCGATTGAGAACCAGTAGTGGGAAAAGCCACCCTCCCGTGGGAGCAAAAGCAAAAACGCTCATTTCTCCGACCATGAGGGCTCCAGCGAGTATCACCATCCATCGCCTGCCGATGACATCTGCTAAAGCTCCGGATGGGATTTCCAGCAGAAGAATCGTCACCGCCCAGATCACATTCAGTGTCGCATATTGCTCCAAATTCAAACCCAAATCCAAAAAAAGAACCCCAAGAACCGGGTAATAGAATCGCGCATTAAAGAAAACGCGAAAGGCAATGAAGAGTGGGATATTCCGACTCACAGCGAGAGAACCGGGATACGATAAGGAGACGGCATGCACACACCCTGCCACATCGAGGCAGATTGGGCAGGAGAGGAGTTTTTTTTGAAAAGCGCGAAATCCCCACTTTTGTTGGCTTGCTGCATGTTTAAGTAAATTCCCGACATCTCTCGGCATTCTTCCCCGCCGAGAGTAGGCCTGCGATGAAAATCGCTATTTTTCGGTCCGCGGGTAGGTATTAGTTATGAGTCCTTCAATAATTTTCTCAGCACTTCTTGTCGCAGGAGTCTCGCTTGCCGTGTGGGGCTGCAAGACATCCCGCTCGGGATATGAGTCGGCGCCCTACTCCGTGGTGCTATCAAATGGTGACTACGAACTACGAGATTACCCGGAGCTGGCGATTGTCCAAACACCGATTCCAGATTCTGGAGGCAATAGTGGCAATGCCGGATTCGGCAAACTTTTTCGCTACATCTCGGGCAACAACAAAAGCCAGGAATCGATTGCCATGACCACGCCCGTCTTCATTTATCCAGAGCCCCGCGCGATGGCATTTGTCCTCCCTGCAAAGTCACCTACCGAAAAAGCCCCGGCCCCGCTGGACTCCTCGCTAAGCCTTAAAAAAATCCCCGCAGGCCGCTTCGCTGTTCTTCGATTCAGCGGCGCTCGATCCGCAGCAAAGGAATCGCAATCCCTCGCTCTTCTCAGGACATGGATCGCCGAGAAAGGGTTCGTGGCCGCGGATTCACCGGTCTTCGGGTATTTCGACCCACCGTGGACTCCCTCTTTTCTGAGGCGCAACGAGGTGATGCTGCGCCTTATACCGAAATAATAGCCTCCCCGCAAAAGTGCCACCTACCAATCAACACCTCTCCGAGACCCAGGCTGCTTGGAAATACGGATCGCGATGTGCGCGGTTCTGTGGTCTCAATACCTCACACCAGCGCACTAGCCATGGCGTAGGGAACGGGAAGAGGGATTTCGAAAGTCGGGCTGAATTTTTTTGCTAACTTGGCGAGCCACTCGTGTGTCGGGCAGGAGTAATCGTGGATGGTCAGCAGAGAACCGGCGGGGGATGGATCAAGGGAATAGCGTTCGATCTGGATTTTGACGGGGTTGGGGTCGCCTTGCATGGCGAGGGTCACCGAGGCGCGTTTGTTCGGGGTATCGAGTTCGATCTTTTGCACAGAACCGATGCCGGCGAGGTGTTTTTCCAACTCGGGTTTGAGGAATGAGGCGACGATACTATCTGTGGAGCCTCCGAGGGCGCTGAGGAAGTTTGCGATCATGGGAATAATCGGGCCATTATGAGAGCGAATCCAATCAAGGGAAGGAGGAAGTCGAGCGAGGAAATCGGCCGGAAGTTTGGGTTTTTCGAAAAATCTGCAGCTTGTGGCATGGCTGTAAAATCCATATGAAAACCTGCCATGAGCGACCTCGTTTCCTTGCACAAAAGCCTTCACGCCGCCATCAAAGCCCGTCTGGACATTGTGGCCGACCACGCGCTCCGTGACCGCGATGCAGCGGCTCATCTGGAGGCCCTGAAATCAGCATCGGCACAACTTGACGGACTTGTTATGAGCCTCCCACCGGATACCGACGCAACACTCCGCCACTATCTGGAGCGCCAGAGCTACACAAAGGCCCTCGCTTGGCTGGAGACCGCATGAAGAATCTTTTCTCCGCTCCCATTGATCTCACTGCCACGCTGCAAAGTGGGCAGGTTTTTCACTGGCATGAAAACGCGGACGATTCGTGGAGCGGTCTCATCGGAGCGATGCCGGTGAGGGTTTCGGAAAAAGACCGATGTCTTGTGGTGCATGAGGGCGACCCAGGCACGATTGCAAGGCACTTTGCGTTGGATCATCCGTTGGACCAGATCACCGCCGCATTTCCAAGTGACCCTATGAGCCAATCGGCTCTCTCCGCTTGCGAGGGAATGCGCATCCTCCGCCAGCCGCACTGGGAGTGCACGGCGACATTTATCACGAGTTCGATGAAGCAAGTTGCCCACATTCGCTCGATGTCGTTGGCCATCCGAGAAAGAATGGGCACACACGTAGAAGGTTCAAAAATACAGGCCTATCCCTCATTCGAGAAATTAGCTGCATCAACAGAGTCGATCCTCCGGGATTGCGGACTGGGCTACCGCGCTGGAAATCTGCTGAAAACCGCGCGCATCCTCGCCGAAGGCAGGCTGAACCTCGATACGATTGCCAAACAAAAAACACCTGTGCTGCGCAAATCCCTCACGACACTTCCGGGAGTGGGTGTGAAGGTGGCGAATTGCATTCTGCTCTTCGCCTACGAGCGACTCGATGCCGTTCCGATCGATACATGGATTCACCGCATCCTACTCGCCATGCGCGGAGGGCGAGACGGGACTGCGACGGAACTCGCCCGCTACGCCCGGAGACGGTTGGGCCCCTATGCGGGCTATGTCCAACAATACCTCTTCCACCACGCGCGTTCCGTGAAGCGGGCAAAGTCGCCAGCCTCGGCCATGAACTGACTCCGAGCATCATTTCTCTCTGGCGATTTTATCCTGCGGGATGTTTCTCTGGTGCGATGAAATTGATCTCATGGAATGTCAACGGTATCCGCTCGATACTCGGCAAGGGGTTCGTAGATTATCTCGAGGCCGAGAAGCCTGATGTGATCTGCCTGCAGGAGGTCAAAGCCCGACAAGAACAAGTGCCTCAGATGTTCGACGGGTATGAGGTTTACTGGAATGCGGCCATCAAACCCGGCTATTCCGGCACGGTGATTATCACGCGCAGAAAACCTCGGACGATTATAAATGGTATCGGCCGCGAGGAACACGACAAGGAGGGGCGCGTGATCAGCGCCGACATGGGAGATTTTTTCCTAGTGAATGTTTACACACCGAACTCCAAGCGTGAACTGACTCGACTCGACTACCGCACACGGGAGTGGACGCCAGCATTCATCGACCACCTTGCAGCACTCGAAAAAATCAAGCCCGTCATCTTCTGTGGAGATATGAATGTGGCACACCGCGAGATCGATCTGGCGAGACCGAAGGACAACACGCAAAACGCTGGATTCACGCTTGAGGAGCGCGAGGCCTTTGACCGCACACTGGCAGCTGGTTTTTTCGACACCTTCCGCCACTTCGAGCCGGGAGGTGGGCGCTACACTTGGTGGAGCTACCAGAACGGCGCCCGCGAGAGAAATATTGGCTGGCGCATCGATTACTTCTGCGCCTCGGCCAAGCTCACGCCAACTCTCAAATCCGCATTCATCCACGACCACATTCTAGGCAGCGACCACTGCCCGATAGGGCTTATTTTGGATCTCTGAATTTTTGTGAAAAAACTTTGAACACCCCACTCGAGCGCAGGTCTAAGATAACAGTTGAGACAACAACTCAGGTCACCGCGGTTCAGTTTTTAATTGTTTTTTCTGAACCACCAAGCGGTGACCTGATCTTTTTGTTGCATTTGTCCCCTTGCAGATCTGCGCTCCCTTGGCTAGGGAGGCGCGATGGATGACACCGTGCTATTGGTAGAAGATGAAACCGACGTGGTGGATTTGCTGCGATACCATTTCAAAAAGGCTGGATTCAAAGTTGAAATAGCAAAATCCGGCGATGCGGGACTTGCTGCTGTGCGATCCAAAAGGCCCGACGCCGTGGTTCTGGATCTCATGCTTCCCGGCATGACAGGACTTGAAGTCTGCCGCGCCCTGAAAGCCGACAACGAGACCTCAGCCATTCCTGTGCTGATGCTCACGGCCCGCAGCGAGGTAAAGGATCGCGTGAAAGGACTCGAAATCGGCGCGGATGACTATGTCACAAAGCCATTCAGTCCGAAGGAAGTCGTCCTTCGCGTTCAGGGCCTCTTGCGTCGCATCCGCAGCGCTGCCGAAGAGGTGAATTTGCTGGAAGTGGATGGCATCTCCATCGACAAAACAGCGCTCAGAGCTTCCGTGGATGACCAGCGCTTGGACCTGACTACGATCGAGTTCAAGCTCCTGCTCACCCTCGTCACCAATCGCGGACGCATCTTGTCGCGTGAGACTCTCCTCAGCGATGTGTGGGGTTATTCAACAGGTGCGGACACTCGCACCGTGGATACGCACATGCGTCGACTTCGTGAAAAACTCGGAGATCATGCGGCAAAGGTTGAAACCATCCGAGGCCAAGGCTACCGCTTCAGCGCGCCACACACACCTTGAGCGGGATGTGGATTTTGCTTCTTCTGACAGCCTTGGGCGTAGCTGCATGGCTGATTCTTTATCGATTCATCCGCCCCCTCAAACGCATTCGGGAGGATATCCAGCGCCTATCCAGCGGGAACTTCCAACTTCCTTCGCTCGACGCCGAGTCTTCGAGCTACCATGTCACTGAACAACACATCAGAAAAATCGCTGAAAGACTCCGTGCGCTTGATGAGCAAACGGTGGAAGGCGGACTGAGTCTGCGTGGTATTCTTTCCGGCATGAAGGAAGGGATCGTGATTGCGAGCAGGGAAAAACGAATAACCCTCGTCAATGAATCTCTCCAAGCCTTCTTCCCTGCCGCCAAGTCGCATATGGGACGCTCCGTGCTAGAGGTCTTCCGGCGCCATGAAATCGAGCAAGCGGTCTCGGCAACGCTCACAGATGGAGGCAAGCGGGACCTCGCTCTGGTCTTTGAATTTCCCCAACAGTCGGGGCCGGTTATTCAAAGGCATTTCGACATTCATATCTCGCCCATGTCGAGGGACTCCGAGAAACTCCCCCAGGCTGCGCTTATCGTTTTTCAGGAGGTCACCGCCATCCGCACGCTGGAAGCTGCTCGCCGAGAATTTGTGGCGAATGTTTCACATGAATTCCGCACCCCTGTTTCTGTGATCAATGGATATGTGGAAACGCTGCTGGATGGTGCCACGGAGGATCCCGAGATGACCACGGTGTCGCTCCGAGCAATCCATCGCAATGTGCAAAGGCTTTCCCTGCTGCTTGAAGACTTGCTCACCATCTCCAGCATGGAGGGCAAGGGTCGGAGGCTTTATTTTTCGCGAGTCAATCTCCGTAAGATCGCTGAGCGAGTCATTGAAAACCTTGAGAGCGGCGGCGCCACGAGGACGGCTGACTTTCAGATCGAGTGGTCGGAGAGCGCTGTCTTTGCAGAAGTTGATGAGCACAGGATCGAGCAGGTTTATTGGAACCTTCTGACCAATGCCATCCGCCACGGTGAATCCGATGCACCGCTGATCCAACTCAATGCACGCCTCGAAGGGGATTGGGTGGAAATATCGATTGCCGACAACGGAACGGGAATTCCACTCGAAGATCAGGCCCACATCTTTGAACGCTTCTATCGGGTCCACAAACACCGGGCGCGCGATGCTGGAGGAACAGGTCTCGGCCTCTCGATCGTCAAAAACATCATCCTCGCCCATGGCGGCCAAATTTCTCTACGCAGCACGCCAGGTGACGGCGCGACGTTCATCATCCGCCTGCCGGTTTCTCAGAAGGAATCTTCGCCAGCAAAATAAAGATGCGCAACTTTTCGAGATACCGAGTGTTTGAGTCCTTGAAAATATGAAACAACTCCACACCCTTCTAGCCATTACAGCACTCTGCGGATCGTCACTCCTCGCCACCGCACAACAACCCGCCGCCACACCCAGCGCTGCGGATTCTCAAAAACAGGGACCGGGAGAATGGAGGAAACACCGAGAATTCATCGAGGGTCTTCCAGAAGATGTCCGCAATCGGTTCAAGGAAGCACGGGAGGAAGCGATGAAGGATCCAAAAATTCAAGCACTGCGTGAAAAAGCCGAGGCAGCAGGCAAGGAATTGCGCGATGCCATGAGAGATGCTATCGCAGCGAAAGACCCCGAGCTTGCCGCACAACTGAGCGATGTCCTCAAAACGAAGGAAAAGGATCCCTCAACCAAGGAGAAAAAATACCGCCCCGCCGGGCAGATCGAGGAGGCCATCCAGAAACTGCCACCCGTCGAGCGTGACCGCCTCACAGCCGCCAGAGAAATTGCCAAGCAGGCGCCAGCTGTTCAATCCGCAGAAGCTGCTATGAAAGCAGCTCAGACGCCCGAAGCCCGTCGCGATGCCGCCAAGAACTTCCAGAAGGCCATGCGTGATGCCATGCTCACCGCAGATCCTTCGCTTGCGGACATTCTGGATAAAATGAAACCTGCAAAGCCAGACACCACGCCAACTTCCTCTGCGGAAATGGCCCAGTAAGGCTACCCTGCTACAGGCGGCTTCACTTCCTTGGAATTGCGGGAACTGGAGCCGTCGGATTGGGATTCCGGAGCAGCTTTGAGATCCGTCTGATTTGGCGTGCGCCAGCTCCCGTCTTTAAGCATCCGCGTGTAAGGTCCATTGACTGGCTGCGGAGAGTAAAGATCCCTGCGATTTTGGATAGTGGTGCAGGAGCTGAGAAGCGAGAAGGCCAGAGTGGCAACAAGGAGGGTGGGTTTCATTTTTCCCATCTAGAACCCCCAGCGAGTGAGGTGTCAAGAATGCGAAATTTCTGATTTCATGAAGTCCGGTGGCGGGCTATCAGCTTTCCCCGCTCCTCACATGGAACTCACAGAAAAATTCCTCGTCTCACTCGGCGGTTGGCCCATCTTTAAAGAAGCGAAGGCTATTCGCGACGCCGGACGCATCAGCGAAGCCACTTACGAGCCCCCACTGCTGAAGGGGCGCATCAGCGAGGGCGGACGGGCATTTTTTACAGGACTCAAAATCAAAAATCCGGTGGATATCGAGAATCTCTGTCCGTGCCGGGACTCCCGCCAGCGAGGGCTCATCTGCGCCCATGCAATCGCCGCCGCGCTCGAGATCATAGCCCCGGCTCCAAGGCGTGCGAATCCTGCCCATACGCCGATCCTGCACCCACCGCCATGCGCTACGACATCCGAGCCCCCGCGCGTGGAATTTGCCGTCGAGGGCTCGCTCCGCCATCTCGAGGCGGCGATTTCCTTTCAATACTCGCAGCCAGGCGTCCAGAATCCATCGGCAGAGGCCGCAGCGCTTGCCAGGCTCGTGGGCTGCGGATTTGAAAACGACAAAGGCAAGCCTGTCTTGCGCGGCGAAGATGCCGTGGTGAGGTTTTTTGCTGCCGAGCTGCCACGCCTCAAAAAGGAATGGAGCATCCAGGAGGGTGAGCGATTTCAACATGTCACCAAGGATATCGTCCGCTTCGAACCCCGTTTTGCGCTAAAAGAGCGAAGCGATGGCTGGCTGGATTTTCACGTTCACTTCACTGCCGGGAACGAAGCCGTTCTGAGCGCCCAAGACCTGCAACGCCTTCTTCAGAGCGGAAAACCCCAACTCCGCCTCGCTGGCGGACGCATTGCCGTGCCGGATGCCGACCTTGCCACCGACTTGGAGGAGGTTCTTCGAGACTGCGACCCCTCACAGGAACGCGGCACATACAAGCTTCGCGAATCCCAGCGCGGATACATCGAATCCAGCGTTGCCGAGTGGACGCGGCAACCTCCACCAATCTCTCCATTGCTAAAGACGGATGCCCTCGGACCACTTCGAGAACGCCTGCGCCCGTATCAGGTTGAAGGCGCGCTCTGGCTTTTAAAAAACGCCCGTAGTGCGTCTGCAGGTCTGCTTGCAGACGAGATGGGCCTTGGAAAAACTATTCAGGCCCTTGCAATGATGGAAGCCTTGCCCGGCCCGCACCTTGTTGTGTGTCCTTCGTCCCTTGTCTGGAATTGGAGCCGCGAGGCGGCAACTTTCTGCCCCAATCTGCGCGTGCTGGCGGTCGAAGGCTCCGGGCGCTCGGAGCAATTCTCCAAGATTCCGGAGCACGATCTGGTCATCACCAGCTATGCTTTAATGCGCCGAGATGCGGAGAACTACAAAGCATTTGTCTTTTCGACGACAACACTCGACGAGGCTCAGCACATCAAAAATCCCGGCAGCCAGAATGCACGGGCGGCCTGCGCCATCCGCTCGAAGGCCCGTTTCATCCTCACTGGAACTCCACTTGAGAACTCCATCCGCGACCTTTGGTCTCTCTTTGACTTTCTCATGCCAGGCTATCTCGGCACGCGGAAGGATTTTCAGGATCGCTACGAAAAGCCCCTCGCAGCTGGGGAGTCTGCTGGGATCTGGCCGCGACTACTCCGCCGCGTGAGGCCCTGGATGCTCCGCCGCACGAAGTCCGAAATCCTCAAGGAGCTCCCTCCCAAGATCGAGCAAGTCGTGCAGGTGGAACTCAACGCCGAGCAAAAGGCCGCCTACACGCAACTCCAGATCACCGCCCGGGCAGAGGTCGATGCCATGCGCGAGTCCGGCGGAGCCGCCCGCATGAAGGTTCTGACCGCCCTCCTACGCCTGCGGCAGGCGTGTTGCGACCTCCGCCTTTTGAATAGGGAAACCAATGCGCCTTCGGCAAAAATCGATGCCCTGCTGGAACTTCTCGGCGAAGCGGTGGATGGCGCACACCGCACACTCGTCTTCAGCCAATTCACCTCCATGCTCGACCTCATCGCCCCCTCGCTGGATGAGGTGGGCATTTCCTGGTGCCGACTGGACGGCTCAACCAAGGATCGCGGGGCTGTGGTCGAGCGGTTTCAGTCTGATCCGTCGATCTCCGTTTTTCTTATCAGCCTCAAAGCTGGAGGCGTGGGCCTGAATCTTACTGGCGCGGACACAGTCATCCACTTCGACCCTTGGTGGAATCCGGCCGTGGAAGCCCAGGCCACCGACCGTGCCCACCGCATAGGGCAAAAAAATGTCGTCACATCCATCAAACTCATCGCCCGCGACACCGTGGAAGAGCGAGTGCTCGAAATGCAGGCCAAAAAGAAAACACTCAGCATGGAACTTTTAGACCCAGATTTTTTTACAGAACTAAGCGCCGAGATTGTCGGCGAGCTTATCGGGTGAAACACATTGAGATTCGAGGGAATCCCTGCCAATATTAGATTGTATTTTGATGAAAACCGCTCAAGACCCCGCTCCCCCCGCAGTAACATCCAAATCCTCCACTTCGCACGCCGTGGATCTTGAAGTCAAAGACGCAAATCTCATCTTCAATGCCGCTTGGCAGGATTTGGTCGATGAAGTCGGCATAGAGGGCCTCAAGTTTCCGAATGAAGTAATCTGGCTGAACGGCGCTCCCGGCGCCGGCAAAGGAACTCAAACCCGCTTCATCCAAAATTATCGCAGCCTCACCGCCGAGCCGATCGTGGTCAGTTCGCTTCTCCACAGCCCGGCTGCGCGCAAGCTCATCGATGCCGGAATGATGGTTGGCGACCGCGAGGTGACAGGCCTTCTCTTGAGGGCGCTCCTGCGGCCTGAAAACCAAACAGGCGTCGTTGTGGATGGCTACCCGCGCACGAAAGTGCAGGTCCTCTGCCTGCGCCTGCTCCACGAAAAACTCAATACCCTCCGACACCAGTATATCGGAACGCCACTGGCAGCTCAGTTCCGCAAACCGATGTTCCATATCGTTGTGCTTTTTGTGGATGAGGCCGAATCCGTCCGCCGTCAGATTCTCCGTGGCGAAAGCGCCCGCGCCCACAATGCCGCCGTGGAGGCCTCCGGAGTAGGCGAGATAGTTGAGACGCGCGCTACGGATTTGTCCGATGAGGCCGCACGCAACCGCTACCGCACTTTCAAGGAAGTCACCTACGAATCGCTGAAAACCCTGCGCCAAGTCTTCCACTACCACTATGTCAACGCCCACGGCACGGTGGATGAGGTGCAGCGCCGCATTCAGGACGAACTCCGCTACCAAAGCTCACTGGAATTGGACCAGAGCACCTTCGACCGGATTTCCCGCATCCCGATCGCCCGCGAACTCAGCATCCACGCCCGCCAGGAACTCGTTATGCGGTTGGACTCCTACAACGCCGAGCACCCCGACCTCTTCGAGCAATCCGTGGCCCTCATTGATGAAAAATTCATGCCTATCATCCGCCGACACAACATGTCCGGCCGGGCACACATCAACTCCGAGAATCACCTACTTGCAGACCCTCTCGTGCTGGCGATGATCATCGATATTTTTGCTGACCGAGGCTACGACACGGTCATCGACATCCGCCGCTATGAAGTCCCGAGCAAGGTGAATCCCGAGACTTGGGAAATCGAAAATCGCGAGAAAATCGTGTGGCGTTTCATTGTGAACTTCCCCGGATCACGTATCCGGCGCGGCCAATAATGCGGGAGATTTTTTTGCAAAGTGGCTGGAGCCGATTCATCGCATTCCATGCTTTGATATTTCTGCTTTTGGCTTTCACTACCCTGTGTTTGCAAGCCGCCGACGCCAAGGCGCCACTGCGCATTGGCATTCATGAGAAGGCCCCCTATGCCTTAAAAAACCCGGATGGCACTTGGACAGGCATTGCTCCCGGTCTTTGGAAGGGAATCAGCGATGCCACAGGCCTTGAGATCGTATTTGTTGAACTTCCCTACGAGGATTTAGTGCAGCAGGTGGCAAATGGAAAAATTGATGCGGCAGCGGGGGAGATCGAAGTGACTCCGGAAGCCGAGAAACTCGTGGATTTCACCCAACCGTTCCTGACTTCAAGCATCTGCATCGCGCTGAGCAAGGTCACTTGGGAATCGGCTTGGAAAAGCGTGCTTAAGGATTTTTTCAATTGGACCATCGCGAAATATCTCACAGGCATCTTTTTGGCCATGCTCACAATCAGCATCCTGCTCTGGTTTGCAGAGCGTCATCATGGAGCAGGCCACTTTTATGGAGGGATTACTGGCATCGGTTCCGCACTTTGGTTTGCCGCAGTCACCATGACCACTGTCGGCTACGGGGATAAAACCCCTGCAACTATTGCCGGTCGGATCATCGCGGTTTTTTGGATGATCTTCGGCGTGGTGCTCGTCTCAGCTTTCACGGCCACTGTGACCGCCAGCATGTCCTCGGCGCAGATGGTAAACAGCATCGAAAGCGTCTCGGACTTCAACCACCTCTCCTGTGGAGCACTCCGGGGCTCCCTCTCGTCGGAAATCCTACGCCGTATGGGCGTCATGACACACGAATACGAAAGCATCCCCGAAGCCTTCGATGATCTGGCTGCAGGTAAAATCGAAGCCGTCGTGGGCGACCACAATACCCTCTCCTACGCGCGGAGCGAATTCGCCCGACGCAGACCGCCAGTCCATATCAACATTCCCTCCTTCCGCCTCCGCGAAGCGTTCCTAGCCATTCCAGTCCGGGAGGGACACGAGAACTACAAACAAATCAACGAAGCCATGCTGCAGTTCACGATGTCCGAGGAGTGGATCGAACTCCTTCAGCAGTGGATTGGCGATACCACGCCCAGATTGTGAAAGAGACTGGATTCTTCACGCCCGCCCCAGAACATTGACCACCACAGTCCCTCCCATGCCTTGGCCAATCTGAATCGCTGTAGACGGCGACTCCGACGGCCGTGATGGGCTTTCTGGCAGCTCAAAGGCAGGATCAATATTCGTAGGCCAAGCCGGCAATTTTCCAGCCCGCAGGCCCTCGGTCAGAAGGCTTGCCTCCAAAAGCCCGGAGGCGGCTAACGCATGGCCGGTCGTTCTTTTCATGGCGGAAATCCAAGGCAGTTGGTCCCCAAAAACTCGACGAACACAGGAAATCTCCGCAGCATCAAAGCGGGGCGTTCCTGTGGCATGAAGCGAAATCCAATCCACCGGCAAGTCGTGACCTGGCCGCTGCGAGGCTCGATTTTTCGCATCAACAAGAAGTTCCTCCAGAACACGCGCCTCCGGATCTGGAGCCATGAGATGTCTCGACTCGTTCGCACAACCGCCCCAGCACCACTCCGCAAGAGGCAGAGCACCGCGCCTCGAGGCGTGGCTGGCTGATTCCAGAATCACACATGCGGCACCCTCCACCGGCAGCATTCCCGAGCGACCGGCACTCAATGGCCTACACTCGGCATTTCGCGTCACACTGCCGACACGGCCCATGGCGGATTTCAGAACGGGTGAGACTGCGGCATCCGCTGCCACAGCCACCACCGCATCCAGCATTCCAGAGGCAACAAGTGAAGCAGCCAAGTGGAGAATCTGAGCCCCCGTCGCAGAGGCAGCGTTCAACGAAAAATCTGCGCCACCGAGGCCGTATCGCACCGTCGCAGCAGCTGCAATGGCATTACCCCTCCACCGACTGATCGAATACGGCGAAAATTTTCCGGACACTGCCATGTCCTCTTCCATGGCCACCAAACCTCCAAGCGAACTTCCACTCACACACCCGATAGCCGGCAACCGGTGCTTCGCCCCCTCTCCACGCAAACGATTGCGTTCAGGCGAAAGCCCAGCAGCTTTCCAAGCGCGCTCCACGACGGCCAATGCAAGAAGCTGATGCCGCGCAAGAATGACGACATCCCCCGCCTCCAATCCCGCAGCCTCCCCCAGAGCCTCCGACTCAGGAAGCCCACCGCCGATATGCGTGTCGGCGCACAATGCATCAAAAAGCCCGCCCACGGAATCACACCCGCCGACAAGCACACCGCAGGAGGTGATAAAAACACGAGAGGGATCAAAAGTGGACGACACACACCATTCATAAATGGCGATTCGCTCCAATTGAACGCAAAAGTGAACCGAGCCAAGTGTGCAAAGGCTAAACTGCGGCAGCACTGGGCGCGATGCGCAGGGTTGCGCGAAATTCATGAGGTGCTCGACAGCGGCATCCGCTTCCAAGATGTCATCCGTTTCTTCAATTTCGATACCGTAGAATTTGCCATAGGCCTCGAGCGCCGAAAGAAGCATCGCGTGGCGTGCAGCGACCCGTTTCGAGGCGAGATTGGGATCCCTCAAAATCCGGCTTGTCGCGTTGGGCAATGTCGCGAATGAGGCGTCGAGTCCTTCCCTGGTATGAAGCGCATCAAAATCGATGATCACTCCCGGGTCGGCATCCACCGAGTTATGACGCATGCAACCTGCAATAAGAAAGCCGCCTGACGCGTGATAAGATTTTTTTACGAGACTGAATGCGTTTTCAAAACCGCTGCGCTTTCTGCCACCATGTAATCATCGACGGCGTTCCTGAAAAAAAATGCCAATTCATTCACGGACGGAGGATGGGGCGCGAGGCATTCAAACCCCGGGTCACTCTCGCTGGGCTTCCCCGAGCACAATCGTTGGAAAGCGATATCCAAATTTTTTATTCTGTTGGATTTTTCAAATGCTTTTTGAAAGTCGCGAAAGGTGAATCCATGGTTTTGGATGAGCATGTAAAGATCCAACCAATCGCGCGAGTTTGAGCGTTTCGCAGAGACGAGTGCCTTGAGGGCAAAAATTTCCGCGAGTTCTGCCACTCTGGGGCCAGATTTCATTCCCGCGCCCAGCAAACTCAATGCGTCTCTATCTTCCGTGAAGAAGGTGATTTTGACATTTTCCTCCGTCAGGTAATCTTGTTGAAAGTCATACAGGCTCATCCCAGCATTGAGAAACTCATCATAAGAGGCGGAGTTGTCGTTCGGTGTCCATCCGGGAAATTTCTTTCTCAAAGCCGCCAATTGGCCGCTTGGCAATTTCATGCCAGGAAAAGCAAAGTCCAAGTCCTCGCTCACGCGGTGTCCGATTCGCAGACTGAGGGCCGTGCCTCCAACGAGAATAAATCCTCTCAAGGCCTCTTCGTTCTGAAGCTGCCTCCAGAGTGCCCGAGTGGCCGGCGGCAAGCTCTCATCGTTCATAGCTTGGACCCCTGCTCGATGTTTTGTAGAATCCGATTGGTGTAGGATGATGCGCGTTGAACTTCCGGCGATTGCTCACTTTCCAAGACGACCCATTCGTTTTTCACGCGACCCAACCCGATCAAGGAAACGATCTTTAAAATCTCCAAAAACCGTGGACGCAAGAGGGCCGCGCGAACATAGGCTTCCAACGGGGCCTTCGTATTGGACCACACAAGCCCAGGCACGGCAGCTTTGATGCGTTGAATCTCAGACATCTCCATATCCTGACGATAAAACATAATCCCGAGCAGGGAATTTTCCAGTTTATCCTCACCTTGCCCGATTTCGCTTTTTTCTTGGGTATGAGCGGAGCCGTGGCTTTACTGCCCCGCCAATGACCGAATCGGATGCCTACATTGCGTTAAACATGGTGCCCCGAATCGGTCCGGTGCGGGTGAGGCGTTTATTGGAAACTTTCGGGTCGCCCTCAGCAGTGCTCACGGCTCCGATCGCTCGTTTGCAAGCTGTGTCAGGGATCGGCCCCGAGGCGGCAAAAGCCCTGCAAGATTGGGAAAGCCACGTGGACCTCACCGGCGAACTCGCCCTCGTGAAGGAACACGGCGCAAAGGTCGTCACACTCGCCTCTCCAGACTACCCCGCCCTTCTGCGCGAAATTCACGATCCCCCGACTGTGCTCTACATGACGGGTGAAATTCTCGAACGCGACCGCCATGCCATTGGCATCATTGGAACACGCAAGCCCACGCATTATGCCTCGGATTGCGCAAAAAAACTCTCTTACCAGCTCGCTTATGCCGGCGTCACCGTTGTGAGCGGCCTCGCTCGGGGTGTGGATACACTATCCCACCAGGCTGCTCTCGCAGCAAAAGGCCGAACGATCGGCGTGCTCGGTAGCGGACTCCTGGAATTCTATCCACCGGAAAACAAGGAACTCGCCGAAAAAATCGCCACCGCGGGTGCGGTCATCACCGAGTTTTCCATGCGAGTCAAAGCCGACCGCCAGACATTTCCGATGCGCAACCGCATCATTAGCGGCTGTTCCTTCGGAGTGCTCGTCGTTGAGGCTGGAGCAAGCAGCGGAGCACTCATCAGTGCAAACCAGGCTGGCGAGCAGGGCCGCTCGATCTATGCCGTTCCCGGCCGCATCGACAACCCGAACGCTATCGGCTCCAACCGCCTCATTCAGCAAGGTGCCAAACTCATCACCTCCGCCGCCGACATCCTCGACGACATGGGAATCCTTTTCGCAGAAAAACCCCAACTCACCCCAGCACGCGCACCCGAACTTAACGGCAACGAAGCGCAAGTTTACGCAGCCATCGGCGACGACGAAGCACACATCGATACCATCATCGAGCGCAGCGCCCTCCCAAGCCATACCGTCTCAGCCAGCCTTCTCACCCTCGAAATGAAAAAGCTCGTCCGCCAACTCCCCGGCAGCCGGTTTGTGAGAATTTCCTGATTCCAAATCACACCGGCAATCCTGAGACATTCCATTTCATGAAAAATTCCATCCTCATTTTTGGTGACCAGCTCACCTTAGAAAATACGGCGCTTGGGGCGGGAGTCTGTGGACGCGATGTCGTTGTGCTATTCGAGGCGAGGGATTCAGCGACGGCCCACAAGATCAAGCGGGTGTTTCAATTAACAGCCATGCGCGAGTTTGCCGAGTTGCTCCGCAAAAATGGCTGGGAGGTGGATTACCGAAAATTGGGCGATACGCCGTGCTTTGCGGACGCCTTGAAAGACCATCTAGAGCGCCACAGCATAGAATCACTGCTCGTCATGGAGCCGAATAACTGGTCGCAACAGGAGATCATAAAATCCATCGCCGCGAGCGGGGTCGCGGTTAAGACCACTCCCACCTGCCAATTCGTAACCCCGCGCGAGGAGTTCTTTCGTTTTGCCAAAGGCAAGAAACGGCTGCTCATGGAAGCCCACTACCGCCAAGCCCGGCAAAAGCTCGGAATTCTGATGCGCGACGATGGAGAACCCGAAGGTGGCTCGTGGAACTACGATGCCGAGAACCGAAAAACCGTGCGCGATTGGAAAAAGGATGGAGCACCCAAGCCGCCTCCAGCGGCTACGCGCAGACGCAACCAAAGCCCGATGGAGACAGAAGTCGCCGCCGAAGTCACAATGTGGTTTCCGGAGGATGTTGGCCGCGCGGAGGGTTGCTGGCTGCCGACCACACGCGAGGGTGCACTCGAGGCACTCCGGGATTTTATCGAAAACCGGCTGCCGCTCTTTGGAGATTACCAAGATCTCATGCTGCAAGACTCGCCGACAATGTTTCACAGCCTGATCGCAGCTCCGCTGAATCTCGGCCTTCTCCTGCCGATGGAATGCGTCACGGCGGCCGAGCAGGCCTACAAATCGGGCCATGCCCCGCTGGCCGCCGTCGAAGGATTTGTGCGACAGATCATAGGCTGGAGGGAATTCGTGAATGGCGTCTACTGGCTGAAGATGCCCGACTACCTGCAATCGAACGGACTCGTTGCGACACGCAAGTTACCCTCTTTTTTCTACAGCGGAGAGACGGAAATGAACTGCCTGCGCTGCGTGATCCACGAAGTCCGCGATACCGCCTATAACCACCACATCCAACGGCTCATGATCCTTGGAAATTTCCTCCTCCTCGCAGGGATCAGTCCGCAAGAGGCGCATGATTGGTTTTTAGAAATGTATATCGACGCCCACGAGTGGGTGATGGCTGCCAATGTGCTTGGAATGGCCCTCCACGCCGATGGCGGTTTCATGGCCACCAAGCCATACGCCGGCTCCGCCGCCTACATTTCAAAGATGAGCAACTACTGCTCCAGCTGCCGCTTCGACCCCAACAAGAAATCAGGCCACGGCGCATGCCCGTTCAACCTACTCTACTGGGATTTCTACGACCGACACGCCGACCGCTTCGCCTCGAATCCCCGCACAAGTATGATGGTAAGCGCCTGGCGCAAACGACCAGAAGCCGAACGCGAGATAATACGCCGCGAGGCGAGAGCGTTTTTGGCAGGGATGACCTGATGGACCCAGTTGACGGCGCGTCAGTCAGGTCAACAAAGTCAATCCGATCAACTCACGCTGGCTTCTTTGCCGTGCTCTGAATGTAAAGCTCGCGGAGTTGCTTGAAATCTGCTTCGGCGGGCGACTGGGTCATCATCTCGACGCCACGGTTGTTTTTCGGGAAAGCGATGACATCGCGGATGCTATCCTCGCCAGCGATGAGCATCACCAATCGATCAAGGCCGAGAGCGATTCCGCCGTGCGGTGGCGCACCGAATTTGAAGGCTTTGAGGATGTGGCCGAAGAGGAGTTGTTGTTTTTCCTCGTTGACGCCCAGAACGCTGAACATCTTCGATTGGAGATCGGACTCGTGGATTCGCAGGCTGCCACCGCCAATTTCAACGCCGTTGAGAACGACATCGTAGGCCACGGCGCGAATTTTTCCATATTCGCCGGACTCGAGGAGAGCGAGGTCATCCGCGCAAGGACGGGTGAACGGATGGTGGACAGCGTTCCATTTCTGCTCTTCCTCGCTCCAGGCGAGGAGCGGAAAATCGACAACCCAGAGGAAATTGAGGGCGGTCGATCCTTTGAGGGTATCCAGCATTTCGGCAACGCGCAGGCGCACGCGACCGAGGGTTTCGCAGGCTGTTTCCCATTTGTCGGCACCGAACAAAATGAGGTCGCCTTCCTTGATGGCGAGTCGCTCGGTGAGGGCGGCCTTTTCGGCATCGGTAAAAAATTTAACGATCGGGGACTTCCACTCGCCGTTTTCGACTTTGATGAAGGCGAGACCTTTTGCACCAGCTTGTTTGGCGAGTTCGGTGAGGTTTTCAATCTGGCCGGTGGTGATACAGGCAAGGCCAGTGGCGTTAATTACCTTCACGACTCCACCGCCGTCCAGGGCACCACGAAAGACCTTGAACTGCGAACTGCTGAAGACGTCACCGAGGTCGGTGATTTCCATGCCGAAGCGGGTGTCCGGCTTGTCGCTGCCAAAACGGTTCATGGCCTCCTTGTAGGTCAGGCGCGGGAAGGGCGTTGGAATCTCGATGCCTTTGGTCTCGCGGAACACGGCGGCGAGGACTTTTTCCATGAGGCCGAGAATGTCGTCCTGCGTGATGAACGAGGCCTCGACATCGAGCTGGGTGAACTCCGGCTGTCGGTCGGCGCGGAGATCTTCGTCTCGAAAGCAGCGGGCCACTTGGAAATACTTCTCCACACCAGCAACCATGAGGAGCTGCTTGTATTGCTGGGGAGCCTGCGGGAGCGCGTAGAAGGCTCCCGGCGTGAGGCGTGATGGAACGAGGAAATCTCGTGCACCTTCGGGTGTGCTCTTCGAAAGAATCGGCGTTTCGATTTCGAGGAAGCCCTCGGAGTCCATCACATCGCGCATGGTTTTCACGACGCGGTGGCGGAGGCGCAGGTTGCGACTCATTTGCTCGCGGCGCAGGTCGAGGTAGCGGTAGGTAAGACGGAGGTCTTCGTTGGAGACTTTGTCGTCGAGCTGGAATGGGAGAACCTCAGAGGCATTGAGGATATCGAGTGCGGAGGCGACGACTTCAATAGTGCCGGTGGCCAGCTTCGCGTTCTCGGTTCCAGCCAGACGGGGAGAGACTTTGCCGATCACGCGGATGACATCCTCACTGCGCAGTTCGTGGGATTTTTTGGAGGCATCGGCGTGTTCCTCGGGGCGAAAAACCACCTGTGTGATCCCCTCGCGGTCGCGGAGGTCGATAAAGATGAGCCCGCCGTGGTCACGACGTGATGCGACCCAGCCACATAGGGTGACTTCGTGGCCGGAGTGTTCGGAGCGGAGGGCGTTACAATGATGGGTGCGGTAGGACATGGCGGAGTTTTAAGGATTCAGTTTGTAATTTTTAAGTTTCGGAGCCAGCGCGCTGTGGTCGAGGGATTCCTCGGTGCGGGTGGCGAGGTGCTTGAGTTTTACGAGTGGCCATTCTTGGCCGACCACGATGGCGTGGCGGGCGCCTAGGTTTTCGGCTTCTTGGAATTGCTTCCCGATTTTGGCAGCTTTGAGGGGGAAATCTGTGACGAAACCGAGTTCTCGGCAGGATTGAACAACGTGGAGTGCCTCGGTGCGGCGAGACTCATCGGCAATGATGACATAGACATCGCACGAGGCGGCGAGTGCAGATTGAAGTTGGGCTGCAGCGGCAGACGTTTCGTCAATGAGGTGACCAAGCACAACATCTCCCATGCCGAACCCGATGGCGGGTAAATCAACATGGCCGTCGCTGAGGCCTTTGATGAGACCGTCGTAACGGCCACCGCCCGCTAAGGCACGCAAGTTTTTGGAGCGGTCGAAAATTTCAAAAACAACTCCAGTGTAATAGGCGAGGCCGCGCACAATCGTGAGATCAGGCTGCACAAAGCCGGTGAGACCGCGTGCGGCGAGCGCCTCGAGCACAGGAGCAAAGGCCTCGGGACTGCCACCGGCGATGAAGGCCTTGAGATCGGCAACGCTGAGATTTGTCGGAGCCAGTTTTGCGTTGAGTTTTTCTTCAGGCTCCCGCTCAAGCTTGTCCGCACAAGCTAAAGCAATGCGGGAAGCTTCTTCATCACAGCCGCGTGATGTCAAAAAATCCATCCACGCCTTGCGATCGCTCAGACGCACCACGAAGTTCTCGGCCGTGAAGCCAAATGCCCGCATGAGATCGATCGCCAAGGCGATGGTTTCAGCATCAGCCTGAGGCGAACTCTCGCCAATGACATCGGCGTTGAACTGCAAAAACTCACGGAGGCGGCCCTTCTGCTGGCGCTCGTGACGAAAGAAATTCGACACGCAAAACCACTTCATCGGTTTGCGGTAGTGCTTCTCGCGGGCGGCGACCATGCGCGCAAGGGTGGGAGTCATTTCGGGCCTCAAGGCCATTTCGCGGCCACCGCGATCGGTGAACGAATAAAGCTGCTCAAGAATCTCAGCCCCCTCATCATTCTTCTTGCGGTAGAGGTCTGTGCTTTCGAGCACGGGGCCATCGAATTCCACAAACCCATAGCGCTTCGCGACCTCGCGCCAAGTCGCCACGATGTGGTTCCGTCTGGCGCACTCCTCGGGATAAAAATCCCTGAAACCAGGCAAGACTTGCATCACGCGACGAACCTCTCTTGAACCAAAATCCTAAGAATCATTGAGGGACTCTGCCTGTTTCAACCCCTCCTGCAAAGCCGCAAATCAATTCTCGCGCGCCACCGCAGGGTTTCCCACGAGCACCACATCCGGCCCTGCGTCCCTCATTACCACGGCTCCAGCCGCGCAAACCGTATTGCGCCGTAAAGTGACTCCGGTCCCTATAAAGGCCCCTGCCGCGATCCAGCATCCGTCCTCGATGGAGATGGGCTTCGTAACGAGATCGAAGGTTTCCTTTTTGAATTGGTGCGACCCTGTGCAAAGAAACGCCCGCTGTGAAATGCACACATGCGAGCCAATGCGCACGCGGTCGAGACTCAAAATCATCACCTCCTCGCCAATCCAGACATGATCGCCGATTTCGAGACGCCACGGGAAATTGATGTTCACCTGCGAGCGGATCACCACACCCCGTCCGATTTTGGCACCGAATGCTCGCAGAACCGCGCAACGCAGGCTGGAAGGCTGAGGAAACCATGGCTCAAAAAAAATCGTCCGCGCAAACCACCACAGCACTTCCTTCCAAAAAGGAACACCTCTGGAGAATTCAGGATTCTGGTAACGCGAAAGGTCCACGGAGCATTGACGAGTTCAATGTCAATCAACACCCTCCCCCGGCTCTGAGCGATGACAAAAACTGCGTCGCTGAAAATTTCCACTTGACGAAAACTCGCCCCGCCGCCAAATACAAAGCTATCTTATCGAGAGTGGCAGAGGGACTGGCCCTATGAAGCCACGGCAACCGCTGAAGTGTGATGTGCAAGCATCCCACCCAGGCCCAGGTGCCAAATCCAGCTCGGCAGGCGTGCAAACGCTGAACCGGGAAAGATGAGAGGGATAGTTGCCAAGCCGCAGGTGTCCCGTCACTCGTCCACTCTCGTTGAGGAAATAAAAATCCAAACATGAGTGAACAACAGACATTTTTTTCGAACCTGAAATGCCGGGAGTGTGGTCGGCTGTATCCCAAAGAAGCGATCCACATCTGCGAGTTTGATTTCGGCCCCCTTGAAGCCGCTTACGACTACGACCTCATCGCGAAGCACATCAACCGTGAGGTCATCGCCTCGCGTCCGCAGACGATGTGGCGCTACCGCGAGTTGCTGCCGATCGACGGCCAGCCCACCGTCGGAGCGCAGGTCGGATTCACCCCGCTCGTCAGGGCCGACCGCCTCGCGAAGGAACTCGGAGTAGAGGAGCTTTACATCAAGAACGACACGGTCAACTACCCCACCCTGTCGTTTAAAGATCGCGTTGTCTCCGTTGCTCTCAGCCGCGCCTGCGAACTGGGCTTCAAAGTCGTCGCCTGCGCCTCCACCGGCAACCTCGCGAACTCCGTGGCCGCTAATGCAGCCGCCGCCGGTCTCACGAGCTATGTCCTTATCCCCGCGAATTTGGAGAAGAGCAAAATCGTGGGCTCGCTTGTTTACGGCACCCAAGTCATCGGTATCGAAGGCGCATACGACCAAGTGAACCGCCTCTGTTCAGAGATCGCCGGCAAATACGGCTGGGGCTTTGTGAACGTGAACCTCCGTCCTTACTACGCCGAGGGATCCAAAAGCATGGGCTTCGAAATTGCCGAGCAACTCGGCTGGAAACTCCCACGCCACACCGTCATCCCGATGGCCAGCGGCTCGCTCCTCACCAAAATTCACAAGGCTTACAAGGAATTTATCAAAATCGGCATACTCGACGAACAACCCTTCTCCGTGCATGGCGCGCAGGCCAGTGGATGCTCCCCAATCTCCGAGGCCAAGAAGAAAAATAGTGACATCGTCAAGCCCGTCTCAAAACCGGACACGATTGTGAAATCCCTCGCCATCGGCACTCCGGCGGACGGCTACTACGCGATTCGCAGCATGAACGAAACCGGTGGCAGTGCCGACGACTGCTCGGATGAGGAAGTGATTCGCGGCATCCGCGACCTAGCCGAATACGCCGGTATTTTTGCCGAGACCGCTGGAGGCGTGACAGTCGCTTGCGCCCGCAAGCTCATCGAAAGCGGAAAAATACCGCGCAACGAGAGCATCGTCCTCTGCATCACCGGCCACGGCCTCAAAACCCAGGAAGCCATCCACGGCCACTGCGGCGAACCCCGTGTTATCAACCCGAGCCTGCGCGAATTCGAAGCCCTCATCGCCAACGACGTGGCGGTCTTGGAGGGGAGTTTTTAAGTCTTAAGTTTGTGAATTTTAAGACTCACCGACCCAAGAACCAACACCCAAGACAAATAAAATCTCCGCAATCACCACAACTTAAAACTTAATTCTTAAAGCTTAAAACTCCTTACCATGCCTATCCAAGTCCGCATCCCAGCCCCCCTCCGCAAGCTCACCAATGAACAGGAACTCGTCCCCGCCACTGGCGCGAACATCGGCGAAGTGCTTACAAACCTCAACACCATCTACCCAGGACTTTTCGAGCGTATCTGCGACGAGAACGGAAATGTTCGCCGCTTCGTAAACATCTTTGTTAACGACGAGGACATCCGTTTTCTGGAGGAAAAAGCCACTCCTCTGAAGGAAGGCGACGAAATCAGCATCGTTCCAGCGATCGCAGGAGGTTAGGTCTATTCTTCTAGGTGAAAGTTGGCCGCGCATTTTTGTTTGTCTCCACTGTTGTGCTGAGCGCCTTGCCTCTCGCGAGACTCGATGCAAAGACGGACAAGGTAAACGAGCTGTATCTCGAAAATTGCGCTTCGTGCCACGGATCGAACTTCGAAGGCGGATTAGGCGGCAATCTGGTCGATGGTTTATGGAATCGTGGCGATAGTGACCATGCAATAACCCGCGTCATTTCACAAGGCCTGCCGGACCTCGGCATGCCGGCTTTTGAGAAAACTCTCTCCGCCGAGCAGATTCGTTCGCTCGTGGTTTTTCTACGGGAAAAAGAAAAGTCCACCAAAACACAATCCTCGCCACCTCCCCAACCCAAAGAAGGCGGTGCCGTCAAATCCCTCGAGCACGACTACAAGGTTGAAACCGTGATTGATGGTGGCCTCAAAACGCCTTGGAGCCTTGCTTTTCTGCCAGATGGACGCCGCCTCGTGACCGAACGCCCGGGTGCGCTAAGGGTCATCGAGGCCGATGGAAGCCTTCTGTCCGAACCCGTGAGGGGAACTCCGCAAGTCATCGAGCTGGGTCAGGGCGGAATGCTGGATGTGGCCGCATCCCCCGACTTCGCAAACGATGGTTGGATTTACTTGGCTTTTTCAGACCCTCTCGATGCCGAGGGCGAGAAAAAACGCAGCATGCTCAAAATCGTGCGTGGCCGCATCCGCGACAACGCTTGGACTGACGAGGAGGTTATTTTCCAGGCAGCGCCAGATTTTTACACGCCTGCCGGACAACATTTCGGCACGCGCATGGTTTTCGATGGAGGATATCTCTATTTCATCGTCGGCGAGCGCGGCGGGAACATGCAGGCTCAAGACACCTCGCGCCCGAATGGAAAAATCTATCGCGTGTATCCAGATGGCCGCATTCCCAAGGATAATCCATTCACTGCAGACCAAAACGCCATTCCCGGCATCTGGACCTACGGTCATCGGAATCCCCAAGGACTCGCCATCGACCCGCGCGACCACGCGATTTACTCGACCGAGCACGGTCCTCGCGGCGGGGACGAATTCAATATCATCCGCAAAGGCGCGAACTACGGTTGGCCGGTCATCTGCTACGGCATGAACTATGATGGCAGCCCGCTCAACGGCGGATTCACTGAGAAAGAGGGCATGGAACAACCCCTCCTGCACTGGACGCCCTCGATTGCTGCTTGCGGCCTCGCCTGCTACACGGGCGACAAATTTCCCAAATGGAAATACGACTTCTTCGCCGGTGGCCTGCGAGGCGAACTTCACCGCATCCGGGTCGAAAATGGAAAGGTCGTCGCCGATGAGATTCTGCTTTCCGGCCTCGGCCGCATTCGCGATGTGCGCAACGGTTCCGATGGCTTCCTTTACATCGTTCTCAACCAACCCGACCGCATCGTGAGGTTGGCGCCGGCGGAGTGAGAACGCTGCGCGGAGCCTTCACACTCGTAGAGTTGCTCGTTGTCTTGGCCGTGATCGCCATTCTTGCATCCCTATCGCTGGGAGGCCTCTCAAAACTCGCCACCTCCTCCGACCGCTCGAAAGCCGTATCGAACATGCGCCAGATCGGGACAGGCATTACACTTTTCGCCGCTGACAACGATGGCAAACTCCCCGGCCCGCTCTGGCCCGGCCAGTTGGCACAATTCGATCCCAACGATCCCAAAATGCCTGAGCGACTCGTGGGAGTGTTAGCGCCCTATCTCGGCATTCCCACTCCAACAGCTCCAAAAGTCGAACTCCTCTTTGCTCCTCCAGCCTACCGCAAGGCGGTGAGTGCCTCGTTTCTGAAATCTGCTCGGACATATGTGCTCAACATGGCGGTGCCTGACGACAGCCAGATTCTCATTCCTTGGGGGAACCGTGCCCTCAATCCGTCCCCACTTCCTCTCAAACTTGCGACCATACCAGCACAAGCCTGGGGATTCTCCGACGCCGACGCCCTCCATCCCCGCGTTGTTGGTGCCTCATGGGCGGCAAACACACCTCAGAAGCCAGTCCACAAGCCCAAGCGCCTGGCTTGGTTTTTCAATGGATCTGTCGCTCCAGTGGATGAAACTGCGCTTGCACTACCTTAGACGTCCCTAAAAAAAGGGTGAAACATCGCTCTTCGGCAGCCATCCTAGACAATCCTTCAAACCATCACCGACATGCAAAATTCCATTTCACGCAGAGGCATCATTCTCGCCGGAGGCTCCGGCACGCGACTCTATCCGCTCACCATCGCCGTGAGTAAGCAACTCATGCCTGTGTATGACAAGCCGATGGTTTACTATCCGCTATCCGTTCTCATGCTGGCAGGCATCCGCGAGATTCTGCTTATTTCTACGCTGGAGGATTTGCCACTCTTCCAGCGTCTGCTGGGTGATGGCAGCCAGTTCGGGATTTCGTTGAGCTACGCCGCCCAGCCGCGTCCGGAGGGTCTTGCGCAGGCGTTCCACATCGGTGCGGACTTTGTGGGCAATGCCCCCTCCGCCCTCGTGCTGGGCGACAATATTTTCTACGGTCAAAACTTCGTCGAAGCCATCGAAGCGGCCGATGCACGCCGCGAGGGAGCCACAATCTTCGGCTACCATGTCGCGGAACCGACAGCCTACGGCGTCGTGGAATTCGGATCAGATGGACGCGTCCTGTCGATCGAGGAAAAACCTGCCAAGCCGAAGTCAAACTTTGCCGTGCCGGGCCTTTATTTCTACGACGACCGAGTGGTGGGACTCGCCCGCGACTTGAAACCCTCGGCCCGTGGCGAACTCGAAATCACAGATCTGAACCGCCTTTACCTTGAAGAGGGCAAACTCCAAGTCGAACAATTCGGCCGTGGCACCGCTTGGCTCGATACCGGCACGCATGAATCCCTCATGGAGGCCGCCGAATTCGTCAGCGTCATCGAGCGCCGCCAAGGCCTGAAGATCGCCTGTCTCGAGGAAATCGCCCTGCGCAACAAATGGATCGACCAAGCGGGACTGGAAGCCCAGATCGCCCACCTCGGCAAATCGAGCTACGGAGCCTATCTGCGCCGACTCTTGAAATAATGTCGAAGTAGAAGGATTAACCACACAGGACACAGAGAGCATAGAGAGAGGTTAGGTATCGATGCGGATGACATTTTCCCGCCATCAAACATACCCGTAAGCTTTCCTGTGAATCCTGCACATCCTGTCATCCTATCAAAAAAACTCATATTCCGAACGAGAGCCCAGACATTGCTGTCGAAAGTAAGCATGACCAAGTTTGCCACCCATCGCCTGCTGCCGCTTCTGTTTTTCGCCCTGCTGCTGACCGGTTGCGAGTCGGTTTCCTCTACCTCTCAATTTTATCGCTCGAGCACGGCACGGGTTTTTCCTGCGAAGCCGAAGGATTACAGCGTTCCCATCTTCTCGAAACCGCCAGACCGCCCCTACACAGTGATCGGTAGGCTCTCCTTCACCGCAAATGCCAGTTACGACTTCATGATCCGAGCTATTCAGTATAACACGCGCCTTCACGGGGGTGATGCCGCAATTATGCTTCACGAGGAGACCGAGCAACGGCCTTACAACTACTATGTGCCGGGCTACACATCCTACGTGCCAGTGACCACCTACAGCTTCGGCACAGCCAACTCCAGATATTGCGGGCCAGGCGGCCCCGGCCACCGTTCGGAATACGGAACCAGCACCTCTACGACATACCTTCCGGCATTTAATCCCGGCTATATGAGCGTAGGAATGCTCACCCTACGTTCGATCGACGCCTCGATCATTCGCTACAAATAAGACCTGACAATCTTCGGCTCGCAAATGCCCTGCCGGTGGGCGAGGCTGGCCGCAGGGATGCAGAGTTTGATCAATCATATGGGTGGGTTTCTGCCATTGGCATCGGCGGGGTTGCCGCCGATGTTTTCCTTGCTGGCTTTCATGTTGGTAGGCGTGGTGCTTGCGTCCTTGGTGCTGCTGAAACTGCGCCAGTCCCTGCTCGTCGCCTATTTCCTTTGCGGACTGGCCATCGCAAATACCGGCCTTCTCGAGGCGGTGGCAGGAGAGCAGGCACGGGAGGCGGTGGCTTCCATGTCGGAGATCGGCGTCATGCTCCTCCTGTTTGTGCTCGGAATGGAATTCTCCCTCGGCGAGTTGAAACACCTGCGGCGGTATGCGTTTCTGGGCGGCTCGATGCAAGTCGGAGTCACAATGCTCGGTGCCGGATTAGTGACGCGACTGTGTTTTGGCCTTGAGTGGCCGGTTGTCGCAGTCGCGGCAGTGGCATGTGCGCTGAGTTCCACGGCCATTAGTGTAAAACTCTACCACGACATGGGCATATCGGCGAGCTCCGGCGCGCGCTTCGCACTTGGGGTGGCGATATTTCAAGACATCTTCGTCATCATCTTCCTTGTTCTCATGCCTGCCCTCTTCGTGGCAGGGGGCGAGGGAAAAACCATGGCCCCGGTTCTTGCGCTCACTCTTGGCAAGGGCGTTGCATTTATTGCGCTGGCCATCTTTCTTGCGCGTTATGTCATTCCCAGACTGCTGCGTGCTGTTGCGGACACCCGCAGTAGGGAGCTTTTCACCCTCACCGTGGCTGGGCTGTGCGTCGGAGTGGCTTTTCTGGCCGCACTCATGGATCTAAGCCTCGTCCTAGGCGCCTTTGTCGCTGGGCTTGCCGTCAGCGAATGCATCTACAAGCACCGCATCCTTTCGGACATCGCACCGATCAAGGATTTGTTTCTCACGATTTTCTTTGTCTCGGTCGGCCTAGGAATCGATCTCCGCGAGGCCATTTCCTCTTGGCAACTCATTCTCGCCCTAGCCGCCGGGATTATTCTCGGAAAAGCCCTTTTGATCGGACTCATCGCCCGCATGGTCGGCCTGAGTTGGCGGGCAGCGGTTTTCGCAGGCATCGGCCTTGGCAGCGCGGGGGAATTCTCTCTCGTGCTTCTTACAAAAACCTCCGATTTCACGGCGTGGCCCAGTGCGGTGAGCGATCCACTCCTGGCAGCCATGGCCCTCTCGATGGCTATGGTTCCCGTGCTCATACGCTTTGCCCAGCCTCTTGGCAAATGGCTCGATGAGCACACTCCCCGCCTGTCGGGGCGCGCCGCCGCATCCCTACCTCCTGCCGAGCGCGTGCGCGGACTGACCAACCACGCGATCATCTGCGGATACGGTCCCGTTGGACGCAAACTCTGCTCCTCGCTCGCCGATGAAGGCATTCCCTCCCTCGTCATAGACCTCAATGCAGAGGCCATTCATGAACTGCACAGAGATGGAAAAGCCGCTTTGTTCGCCGATGCCCGCCAACCCGAGGTGTGGGGCCTCTGTTGCGTCGATCAGGCCCGCCTTGTCGCCTTCACCTTTCCCGCCACACCGGAAATCGCCGCAGCCATCCAATTCGCAAGGGAGCGAAACCCCTCTATTACAATCCTGGCCCGCACGAAATTCAGCAACGAAGCCGATAAACTCCGCAATGTTGGAACAGATATCGTCATCCTCGACGAAGCCGAAAGCGGCCGTGCCGTAACGCGCGAAGCGCTCAGCGTATTCAACCACAGAAAAACCGGCTGAATCCAAGACGGCTAAAAATTGGGACGATCGTCCAAATTTTGGGTTCGAGCGGATTAGCCTGGAGGCCAGTTGAGGTGGCGTCCACCGAGGAGATGGATATGGAGATGGGGGACTGTTTCGCCGCCGTGGGAGCCGTTGTTGATGACGAGGCGGTAGCCGGTGGGGGCTATGTTTTCGCGGCGGGCGATGTCGGCGGCGGTGAGGAGGAGGTGGCCGAGGAGGTTTTGATCATCGGCTTGGGCGACTCCAATGCGGGCGACGGACTTTTTTGGAATGATAAGGATGTGGATCGGGGCTTGGGGAGAAATGTCGCGGAAAGCAAGGCATTGGTCGTCTTCAAAAACGATGTCGGCAGGGATTTCGCGGGCGATGATTTTTTCGAAAAGGGTCATGCGAGTTGAAGGTTGAGCTCGTGGGCGCGGTGGCTGGATGCGGCTTCGGAGCGGATGAAGGAGACGATCTCACTCATGAGGCCGGAGCAGTCGGCGCTCCAGTGCTTGGCGCAGCGGAGGAGCTTCACGCAGTCGTGGAGGCCGTGGATTTCGACCTGTCTCGCGGAAGATTCGAGGATTTCGCGCAGGCGCTCGTGGAGGAGGTTGAAGAAGACGAGCTCATAGCCTGTGCCGGCGCGGCGGGCGAGTTCAGGAAGGGAAAGCGTGACCGGCGGGGGGAGCGTTTCGAAGCAGCGGGCGACATCTGAGTAGCCGATGACTTGGAGCACGGATTGGACGGCTTTTTCCAAGCGGGAGATGGTGACGATGTTTTCCTCGAATTCCTGCTGGAGGTAGCTGGAAATGCTTTCAGTGACATGGGTGGTGAGCCACCACTTTTTGTAGCCGGCGACCTCGGCGGCACGCACGACGGCGGAGGCGAGCCAAGCGCGGTCGTAGTTCATCACGCTGCCATCTTGGAAGCGCACGAGCGGGTAGTTGTCGCGGAGGGCAATCACTTTTTGAAAAGCTCCGCTTGATCAGGGGTGAGGGCGACGCGGCGTCCGAGGGATTCGATCTCCTCGATGAAGTCGCCGACTTCCTGAAACTGGCGATAGACCGAGGCGTAGCGCACATAGGCGACGGGGTCGAGCGCGTGGAGTCGGGCCATCACAAGCGCGCCGAGGTGCTTGGAGGAAATCTCCCGCTCTTGGCTGTTTTCGATGTCCTGCAAAATGTCTTCGACGACATGCTCCATGGATTCCAAGGTGACGGATCGCTTCTCACAGGCTTTTGCGATGCTACCCAGGAGTTTGCTTCGCTCGAAAACCTCATGACGGCCGTCCCGCTTGATAACACGCAATTCGTTGCGCTCCAATACTTCATACGTCGTAAAACGAGACTGGCAATCGAGGCATTCCCGGCGACGGCGGATGGTGGCTCCGTCTTTCGAGAGTCGGGAGTCAATGACCTTATCATCGAGGGTTCCACATTTCGGGCAGCGCATATATATTGTATTGAACCGAGGAGCACGGGCAAAATCCCTACAAGATATAGTGAGGTCAATTTTATTTTTTCGCAGGAAGGAGATTTTTTGATCAGAGGGAAAATTTTGGAAAGTTTTCCTTGTCCGAGCGAGTCACATTTCACAGGTTTGCACCATGCGCTTTTCGAATACCCCACCCCTCTTCCGCTCAAATGGCAACTCGACTGGCCAACATGGCTTCACGCTGATTGAGTTGCTTGTTGTGATCACAGTCATCGCCATCCTCGCTGGCTTGGTGCTGCAGACAGCTGGATATGTGCAGAAAAAGGCCGCCCGCAGCCGCGCGGAGGCGGAAATCGCCGCGCTATCTGCGGCGCTGGAAAGCTACAAGGCGGATACGGGGATTTATCCGGAGGGGATTAATGGAACCCCTAATACCACAACCTCGACAGGCACGAATAATGCCTTTTTGCGTGCTGCCTTAGCTCCATCGACAGGAAAAGTTTACTTTGAGTTCAGCAAGGGAATGGGAGCAAACTCCACCATTTCAATGGATACAAATCAGCCAGTTTTAGATCCCTTTGGCGAGGGTTACGGTTATTACTATACAAATAATGCCGGGATTAGAAGCGGAACAAATTTTTACGACCTTTGGTCGCGTGCGGGAACGACGAACACGAACCAGTGGATCAAGAATTGGTAATGCTGCTTGGCTGAATCAGGTGACGAAAAGCAGGTTATTAATCCCAAGAATTAACGGTTAATTTACTACTTGAGTTTGTATTCCAGACGCCGACCTTTTTTCGAAGGCTGGCGCTATTTGTGCCAGCAGTGATTGTGTTATCGTAAGTGTAATCAAGAGCTATACTATAAGTTCCGCCCCAAGAGTCTAAGTAGGCGCCACTGGAATTTGTTCCTCCTTTGCCTTTTTTGTAGGCTGAAGTTTCTATAAAAACAATCGCTCGTGGATTATCGTTCGTTGTGCCTGAAAGAGTTTTAATCAGGTCGCCAGTAATAGGTGCGGAGGAATCTCCTGTCGGGGCTGTTCCCCACGAAGTGCGAGGCAACCGGCCATACTCCGTCTCATAAGCCACTACGGCGTTGGCTATCTGGACTGCTGCGTTTTTGGCGGTGGTTTTCTTTGCGGAGTCCATGGCGCCGCCGATTGCTGGAAAGGCGAGGGAAGCGAGGATGGCGATGATCGAGATGACGACGAGCAACTCGATGAGGGTGAAGGCTTGAGGGCGGGTGGTTTTTTTTGTGGTGGAGGTTCTCATTGCGGGAAATTTGATCTAAAGGATGGATGGCGGCAAGTCTGGGTTTATGCGAGTGGTTCGGCGACGAGGTCGTAGGTTTGGGCGCCGAGGATTTTGGCGTTGATGAAGGTGCCGACTTCGGCGGGGTGGGTGAGGATGACGCGGCAATCGACTTCGGGGGCGTCGTGTTCGGTGCGGCCGGAGTTGGGGGTTTCGACGAGAACGCGGAGTGTTTGGCCGGTGCGTGATTCGGCCATTTCGCGGGCGATGCGTTGCTGGAGTTTCATGGCTTCGCGGTAGCGGCGGTTTTTCGTGCGGGTGGGGACTTGGTGATCCATCTTGGCCGCGCGGGAGCCATCCTCCTGCGAGTAATTGAAGACTCCGAGTCGCTCGAAGCGAGTTTCCTCGATGAATGCAAGGAGACTCTCGAAATGCTCCTCAGTTTCACCGGGAAAGCCGACGATGAATGTGGTGCGGAGGCCAATGCCGGGGATGCCGGCGCGGATGCGGGTGATGAGATTTTCGATATGCTCGCGCGAGGTCTCGCGTCGCATGAGCTTGAGCATTTCGGCATGGATGTGCTGAAGGGGCATGTCCACATAGCGAGCCACATGGAGGTTGCGGGCGATAGCGGAGATTAGGTCGTCACTCCAATGCGCGGGATGCGTGTAGAGGAGCCGAACCCAGAACTCGCCGCCAATTTCACCGATTTCATCGAGGAGGTGAATGAGCGACGTCTCGCGCGAGGCGTCCACAGGCTGGCGCGGGCCGGCTTTTTCATCCCAGAGGTCCATGCCGTAGTAGGTGGTGTCTTGGCTGATGAGATTGATCTCCTTCACGCCTTCAGCAATGAGGCTACGAATCTCGCGCACAACGGAATCGATGGCGCGGCTGCGGTGGCGTCCGCGCATTTGTGGGATCACGCAGAAGCTGCAGGGGTGGTTGCAGCCCTCAGCGATTTTTACATAGGCAGAGTGGTTTGGCGTGAGACGGAAGCGGGGAGTGGCGAAGTCGGGGATGTAGCGCGACTTTGGCGTCACGAGGTTGAGGACGCTGGTCTTGTTCTCTTCGAGCACGCGGCGGAAAATCGCTCCGGCTTCGGCTACTTGATCGAGTCCGATGAAGGCGTCCACTTCAGGAAGTTCGCCGACGAGGTCGGTGGAGAATCGTTGGGAAAGGCAGCCGCTGACGACGATTTTGGCATCGGGGCGCTTGCCCTCGTTGCGCTGGCGGGAGGCCTCCAGAATGGCGTCGATGGATTCCTGCTTCGCGGAGTCGATAAATCCGCACGTATTCACGATGAGCACATCGGCTTCGGCGGGGTCGGCAGTGATTTCGAATCCCTCGGATTTTGCAGAGCCGAGCATGATTTCGGCATCGACGAGATTTTTGGCGCAGCCGAGGCTGATCATGCCAACCCGGCGCGGGGCGGCTTCAATGGAAGATTTCATTGCGGGCGTTTAGGCCGGGGAGAGGGTTCGAATGGTGGGAGGGTGAAAGGGGTCGAGGATGCTTTGCTTGTCGGCGTTGGTGTGGCTTCGGGAGGAACGCGCAAAACATCGGGAGTCGATGAGGGTTTAGGCGAAGGGCGAGGTTTGGGGGTCGGCGAGGCCACGGCTGTCGGTTGTGCAACTGACGAGGCAGCTGGAGAAGCAGCGACTGGTTGGACTCGCTCCAATTTTTTCCAAGTTTTCCAGAAATAGATACCGAGGCCGATCAGGATCAGAACGAGGATGCCAGCGCCGACTCCAAAGAGGAGGCGGCGGAGGGATTTGAACTGATCGCCTTGCAGGAAGGATTGGCGGGCCAGCAGGACTTCGAGATATCGATTGTCAGTGGTGCCGAGTTTTTTGCTACCAGGCAGATAGTCGCGGATTTCCTCAAGGGGCACATGCAGGTAGTTCGCGTAGTCGACCAGAAAAAGCCGCGCGTAGGTGGGGTGGGCAAAACTTGAGAAGTCGTCGCCCTCGATCTGGCTCAACCGAGAAACAGAGACCCGGATGTCCTTGGCGGCCTTCTCGAGCTGGATGCCCAGCTTCTGTCGGCGCGCGGAGAGGCGAGCGCCGATGAAGAAATCGCCTTCTGGCTGATGATCGTTATGTTTCAAAATGCGCCTTCCTCATTGAGATCGACAAGAATTTCGCGGTCTTTCGCGCCGTCTTTGGGCCCAACGATGCCGCGCTGCTCGAGAATATCCATCACACGGGCCGCGCGTGTATAGCCTAATTTCAGACGTCGTTGGAGCATGGAGGTGGATGCGCGGTTCTCCTGCCGGATCACTTCAAGGCATTTTGTGCAAAGTTCTTCATCCTCATCGCTGACATCCTCCTCTGGAATCGTGGTGCTGGTGAGCTTTTCATGAATGCTCTTGTCGAAGTTTGGCTCGGCTTGTTTCGAAACAAACTCCACGAGGCGGTGGATTTCCTCCTCGGTGACGAGCACACCTTGGGCGCGGGTGTATTTCGAGGTGCCGGGCGGGAGGTAGAGCATGTCACCTTGGCCGAGGAGTTTTTCGGCTCCGTTTTCATCAAGGATAACGCGGCTATCGATTTTCGAGGCAACCTGGAATGCGATACGGCTCGGGATGTTTGCCTTAATAATACCGGTCACAACATCAGCTCGTGGCGTCTGAGTGGCCACGATCATGTGAATGCCAGCGGCACGTGCCATTTGGGTGATGCGGGCGATGGCGCTCTCAACATCAGCTGGAGCGGTTTGCATGAGATCCGCCAACTCGTCGATGATCACGACGATGAAAGGCATGCGGTCTGGGATGATGATGTCGTCTGAGCGCGGCACGCGCACCGGTGGAGCCATGGGCTCTTCGTCGGGAGACTCGAGCTCATCAGATTCTACAACCGGAAGAGGAGTATCGAAAGGCGGAGTGCTCTGGTCGAGAGGCTCCTCTAGAATGACTTCAGGCTCGGCGACAGGGTTCTCCTTAGCCGCATTGGCAGCACTCTCGGCATCCAGCTCAGCTTGCGATTTCGGGAGTGGGCGCTCGTTGAAGGCGGAGATGTTTTTGACCTTGCACTTGGCGAAAATGCGGTAGCGCTGTTCCATTTCGTCAACAACCCAGCGGAGCGCGAGGAGAACCTTTTTGGGATCGGTGACGACCGGAGTGATGAGGTGCGGCAGAGAATTGTAAATCTGCATCTCTACGACCTTCGGATCGATCATGATGAAACGCAGTTGCTCAGGCGAGTAGCGGAAGAGCAGACTCGCGATAATGGAGTTGATGCAAACGCTCTTGCCGCTGCCGGTGGTTCCCGCGACGAGCAGATGCGGCATTTTTGCGAGATCGCCGATGATCGTGTTGCCGTAAACATCCATGCCCAACGCGAGGGGCAGCTTGGCCGAGGATTCACGCCAGACATCCTTCTCGAAAAGCTCGCGGAGCGTGACTTTCACTTTCTTCGAGTTCGCAATTTCGATGCCCACGGTGTCCTTACCAGGAATCGGCGCTAGGATGTTGATCCTCTCGGCGCGGGTTGCTCTAGCGATGTCTCGCTCCAGTGCCACGATTTTATCAACGCGCACACCGACATCCGGGTAAACCTCGTAACGAGTGATCGTGGGTCCTTTCGTGATCGTTCCAGGCGTCGCCTTGATGCCGAACTGCGCCAAGGTTTCGATAATGAGGTTCTGGTTATTCTTCAACTCCTCGCGGTCGAGAGGTTCGCGATCCGTCTCATCGGGCGCATCCAACAACTCCGTGCCTGGCATGATGTAGTTCTCGAAATGCACATCGATAAGGCCTGGTGGAAACGGGTCCTTGGTGTCGCGGGCAGCTCGCAGTTCGGAGAGCTTTGGTTTTTTGGAGGCGGATGAGGCGGTGGCGTCAATGATCTCGGGTTCCGGCAGGTTGGCAGGGAAGAGCTCCAGTTCCGGCTCGAGAATATCGAGGCCTTTTTTGCGAGCTTTTTTCTCGAGTTTGTCGGCTTTTTTCTCGAGCGCGGCCCGTTCCTCCTCGATGCGTTTATCGGCTGCAAGTGTCTGCAACCGCGCCACGCGGCGGGCTTCGCGCCAAGCCAGAAAAGCCTTCCATGCAATCCGCCCATCGCGGATGGGATGGGCAGTCAGAGCGTAGAGGAGGCTGATGAGGTAAAGGGCGGAGAGGAGAAGAAATGAAAAGCTCCCGACGAGGTTGTAGACAGCTTTCCGGCCGAGCCAGAGTCCAAAAAAGCCACCCGGTCCCTCGATACGAAGGTCAGATTTCCAATCGGACAGAAAGACGGGCTGAAGCTGCAGGAGGCAGGCACCAAGCAAGACCATGAGAATGCCCCAAGGGACTTTGTCTCGGAGGCGGTAGCCGGGCAGAAACCATTTTGCCAGTCCATAGCCGATGGTCACCATGGCGAGCAAATAAGCCGCCCCGCCAAAGAAAAAGAGGGAATACCCTGCAAGAAGAGCTCCGAGGGGTCCGCCCAGATTTGGACTTGCTCCCACGGATTTGGACACGCTGCTGATAATCGGCGCCCAACCGGGGACCGAGCGGGGATCGTAACTCGCCAGCGACGCAAAGAGGTAGATTCCCGAAAATAGGAGCACCAGGCCGACAACAAATGCCGGGATTTTGACTGCTGTGGAGCGCTTCGCCATGGAGGGGACGATTATCGCGGACTTCCCTGCGGGTTTCAAGAAATCTGAGCCAGAGGCTATCGTTCATTTCCGTATGGAAAAAAGCCATTGAGCGATTAATGTTTCAACGATGAACGGTCGATTGGCATGCCTCCACCGCCTCCGCTTTCCAGCCTGTTTGGCGGGATTTGCCGGCTGGGTTGCCTTTTCCCTCTCCGCCGCAGGCTCGCAGGCCGACTTTCAAGTTCCTGAGTGTTTCGCCCACCCCGTTCCCTTTGAGCTTTCCGAGCGGGCGGAAAAAACGGCCGAGGCCCATGCTCGCTACATGCAGGCTATTTTTGAGGAGGAAACCGAAGGACCGGACAAGGCGCTTGAAAACAAGAAGCGCGTGCTGGCATTGGACCCTAGCTTTTGTGATTTGGCTTTGGATGTGGCCCAGCATCATCTTCGCAGAGGCGAGACGACGGAGGCGCTTTCCATATTAAAGGATGCGGTAAAAGCCTCCCCCCGCAATCCCTCGGCGCCTATTGCGCTGGCCAATATCTACCTTCGCCAACTCGAAAAGCCTGCTCTTGCTGAGAAGTTTGCAGTTATCGCGTATGACATCGCGCCGGATAATTCCAGCGCCTTCGAGGTTCTGTGGGAGGTTTGCCGGGTGACCGGCCAGAACAAGCGAATCGAGGGGCTTTTTCAAAAAGCCCTGAAATCCGAAAATAAAAATCCCACATTCTGGCTTGATCTCGCTGACCTACGCCTGCGGGACACCAAGCGTTCAAAGCTTCCGATCTCGCAGAGCGACTGGGAGAAAATCCTCGTGCTCGTGGATCGTGCCGCGCAAACCGGTGGGAACGATCCCGAAATCCTCTCGCGCACGGCGGATTATTACTTTGCATGCGGCGATGCGGCCAGCGCAGTGGAACTTTACAAGTCAGCATTTGAAAGGCAGCCATCACTTCCCGGCTTGAAGGAAAAGCTGGCGGAGTGCCACGCGCAAACAGGTGATAATGCCGCTGCCGCACGCCTTCTAGACGAAGTCATCGCGGAAAACCCAATGAACCTTGCAGCCTACGATGCACTGGCCCGCATCCGTCTTCGACAAAACGAACTCCCATCCGCCCTCACGAGCATGCGTCAGGCTCTCGTGGTCGCACCGATAGATCCACGCCGCTACGAGGAGATCATCCGCATCGCCCTACGGTCCGGCGACATTGAAACCGCACTCCAATATGCCAGCGAGGCAGAGAAACGCTTCCCCTACCTTACCGGCTTCACACTTCTGCGAGCGATCTCGCTCAGCCAATCCAAGCAACACGCCGCCGCTCTCATGGCCTTTGAGCGAGTGCTCATCGAAGCCTCGAACTCAAATCCCGAAATGCTCGACCCGGCTTTCTTCATGAGCTACGGCGCTGCCGCCGAGCAAGCGGGGCACTATGTGAAGGCAGCTGAGCTTATCAAAACAGCCGTCAGCCTCGATCCCGAAAATCCAGACCCTTACAACTTCCTGGCCTACATGTGGGTCGACCGGAACGAAAATCTGGACGCCGCCGAGCAACTCGCCCACCGCGCACTGGAGTTGGCCCCGCACAACGGAGCTTATGTTGACACTCTAGGCTGGGTATATTTCCGCCAAGGCCGCTACACGGAAGCCGTGGCTGAACTGCTACGCGCCGCCTCGCTGCTTGAAAAGCCTGACCCTGTCGTTCTCGATCATATCGGCGATGCCTACGAGAAAATTGGTAAAACCACAGAGGCCGTCATCTATTGGCAAAAAGCCCATGGGCTGGATCCAAAAAATCCCACGCTTGCAGAAAAAATCGACCAGCATTCCTCAAAGGTCGCGAATCAACCCGAGGCACAGCCTTGATTCAGAAGACAGCTAGTTGAGCGTCACGCTGATTTTTTCGGCAATGCCTTTGAAAACACCTGCCGCCGCACTGCCTGGATGAGCAGCCACCACTGGACACCCTGTGTCGCCCGCCTCGCGCACAAGAGGCTCGATGGGAACCTCGCCCAGCAACGGAACTTGTAGCTTCGCCGCCTCGCGGAAACCTCCCCCGGTGCCAAAAATATCGTAGCGTTTTCCATCCCCCGGACACACGAAGAAGCTCATGTTTTCAACGATTCCGAGCACGGGCACATTCGTCTTGGCAAACATCGAAATGGCTTTCCGCGCGTCGATGAGAGCGACCTCTTGGGGCGTGGTAACAATGATGGCTCCGGATAGAGCCACGGTTTGAACGATGGTGAGCTGGATATCGCCGGTGCCGGGCGGGAGGTCGAGAATGAGATAATCCAGATTTCCCCAAGCGACCTGACGCAGAAATTGCTGGGTGTAGCGCGTCACCATCGGCCCACGCAGGACGGCTGGAGATCCATCATCAAGGAGAAAACCCATCGACATGAGCGAAACTCCGTGGCGCTCAATAGGAATGATGCGGTTGTCGTCATCGGCCGTTGGGCGTTCATTGGTTCCGCCGAACATGAGAGCGATGCTTGGGCCATAGATGTCGCAATCGCAGAGGCCCGTCTTGGCACCCGATTGCGCGAGCGAGAGAGCCAGATTGGCCGCGACGGTGGATTTGCCGACGCCGCCCTTCCCGCTGGCCACGGCGATGACATGCTTCACGCCCTCGATCTTCGCAGGGCCAACCCCGCCGGTGGTAGTAGCGGGCGCCTGCACATCGATTTTCACAGAAGCACGGCCCACGCCGCCCATGGCTTGAAGAGCAGCTGTCGCCTCGGCGTGGATTTTTTTTGCAATGTCCGTATCGTTCGTGGAAAGCACCAACTGCACATCAACATCCGATCCATTGACCGCCACATCGCGGAGCAGCCCAAACGAAACGATATCACGCGAAAAGCCGGGGTATTTCACAGTGCTGAGCGCCTGACGAACGGAATCTTGGTTGATAGAAGACATGAACAGGATTTTGCACGGTCGCGGCCTGCGGGCAAGATCGTTGGATTACAAGTTGCGTCACCGGCCTGCGGTGATTAAGTTTATGGAGTCAGGGGCCATGGACTGCGGACCGGCGAACCCCGCCAGGGCAGGAATGCAGCAACGGTAGTCAGCTCCTCTTTGCCGTGGTCCTCTGACACCCCTCCCCGCCCATGGGCTCTTGAACGATTGTTACGAAATCGCAATGCATGGCGGCTTGAATTTTGCCGGATCTCTGCTCATGTCCGGATTCGTGGAATCTGATATCGAGGCTTCAGTGATCGGTGGACGCTATGTGATCGACCGCAAGCTCGGCTCCGGCGGAGAGGGTTCCGTTTATCTTGCCTATGACCAGCTTTTGAACCGTCATGTGGCGATCAAAAGCGTCCATACCGGCGCCGATGCGCTCACGGATGCGGCCGGGGCCTTCAATGAGGCCAAGCGGCTCGCAAGTCTCCAGCATCCGAATATTATAACGATCTTCGATTTCCTGCCCTCCCATGAAAATGTGTTTGTGGTGATGGAATTCATCAACGGCCGGAGCTTGGACAAACTGGAAGCCCCCATGGATGCCAGGGTGTTTGGCCAACTAGCCCACCAGTGCCTCGACGCCCTTGGCGCGGCGCACTCGCTGGGCATGGTGCATCGGGACATCAAATCGGCGAATATCATGACCACATGGACCGAAGCCGGCGAACTGAGGGCGAAGTTGCTGGATTTTGGGCTGGCAAAAGTCCTGACGGCCCCCTCCGAGCAAACGCTCGACCACTCTGGCGCATTGACCGGGTCGATCTATTTCCTGTCGCCCGAGCAACTCCATTGCCAACCGATCGACCACCGCGCCGACCTTTATTCGCTCGGGTGTGTGTTTTACCGCGCCCTCACGCTGCGGAATCCTTTCGAAGGCGCGGGTGTTCCCGCCGTGATTTCCTCCCATCTGGAGCATGACTTCATCCCGCTTGCCGAATATCGTCCGGATTTGCCGCCCGGCCTTGCAGCCTGGGTCGAAAGCCTTTTTGCCTATTCACCAGATGACCGCCCCGCAAGTGCCGCAGCCGCGCTGGCGGATTTGGAGAATTTGAAAAACAAACCCACCCTTCAATCTCCGCCCGGCAGCAATCCTGCGCCGGCAGAGGACGCCATTTCGAAAAAGCCAGCCCGGCACTTTGCGGTGTGGATTACAGCCGTGGTTGCCATTTTAGCACTTGGTGGATTTTTTGCGTCACAATACCTCGTAGGTCAGGATAAAAAAAAATCCGCTTCGACCAAGGCTGAAGAAACAAGAGATCAATTCACATCAGGAGAGCGGGCCGCCATCGCCCTCAGGAATGGCAAAACGGCCACTGTCACCGGTGAAATCGCCGAATTCCGCGAGCAGGATTCGAAACGGTTCCTCACATTCAAAGGAGCCAAAGCGGGGGATGTCGCTTTGTGCTTTATGAATTCCGAAAAAGGCAATTTCTCTTCGCATCTCCTCAAAACCTTCGTTGGAGAGCGGGTGACTGCCACTGGCATTGTTTCGAAGGATGAGAAAAAATTGTTTCTTGAAGTTCCAAACATGAACCAACTCCGAAAGCTGGTTAAGCAAGAGGAGCCCAAGAAACAGGCCTCTCCATGAAATTTTCACTTCGCACTATCACCCGCCTTCTCGCCCTTTTCATCCTCTCGACCTGTCTTTCATGGTGGTGGTTCAGCGGCGCTGATGTGGGATGGACAAAAACCTACGTGACTATTCCCGCCACCGACGAAATCACAGGAATTCAATACAAAGTGAAGCAGGAAAAATTCGTGCCTGGAGTGGACTTCGTCGCAGCCGGAATCGGCTTGTCATTCGGTATTTTCGCCGCCAGTTTCCTCCTCTCTCCGAGAAAACTAAAAATCCAAAAGCCATGAAAATCCATGCTCTCGCACTCGCCGCCCTCCTCGCTACCCAAGCCTTCGCCGATGAAATCGCCTTCGACTTCAAGGATCCGAAAGGAGTCAACAATATCGTCTTCAAACTCGACGCTCCGCTGGAATCCATAAGCGGCACAACCAACGGCATCAGCGGAACCATTACGGCTGATCCAGCGAATCCCGAAGATATCAAAGGGAAAATCATGGTGGACGCCAAAACCCTCACGGTTCCGAATCCCATGATGCAGGAGCATATGCTAGGCGGGGAGTGGCTTGATACGGCAAAACACCCTGAGATCACTTTTGAGATCAAGGATGTGTTAAATTCCAAGAAGGATGGAAACTCCGGCACGGCCGAGGTGAAGGGCATCTTCACACTGAAAGGCGTTTCCAAAGAAGTCATCGTCCCAGTCAAAGTCACCTACCTTCCCGGTCGCCTCGCAGACCGCACAGGCGGCAAGATCGAAGGAGACCTCCTCGTCGTTCGCACAAATTTCCAAATCAACCGCGGTGACTATGGAATCAAGCAAGGTGAGAACCTCGACAAGGTCTCGGATGTGATCGACATCTCCCTCGCACTCGCTGGTGCGGCTCCTAAAAAGTAATCCACCATTGAGCGCTTCCTTCACGCTCGAAGCCACCGACGGCGGAGCACGCGCGGCGACCGTCCACACGCGTCGGGGCCCAGTGCATACGCCGGTCTTCATGCCGGTCGGGACACAGGCCACGGTGAAGGCCATGAGCCCAGACGAGCTTCGAAGTTTGGGCGCGCAGATTATTCTCGGCAATACCTACCACCTCTACGTTCGTCCGGGGGAAAAGTTAATCGCCCGCCTAGGTGGCCTGCACCGCTTCATGTCGTGGGATCGCCCGATCCTCACCGACAGTGGCGGCTTTCAAGTTTTCTCCCTCGCGAAGCTGCGGAAAATCACTGAGCAGGGCGTCCATTTCCAAAATCATCTGGATGGCACCCCGACATTCATCGGCCCCGAAACTTCGATGGAAATCCAGCGAGATCTTGGCTCCGACATCGTGATGCTTTTCGACGAGTGCCCCCCCCACCCCTGCAGCCATGCGGATGCCTCGAAGAGTCTGGATTTGACACTACGCTGGGCAGCTCGCTGCCGGGATTGGTGGGATGCACAGCCCGCCGAAAGCCGACCGCTGATCTTCGGCATCGTGCAAGGATCCTCGCACGCAGACTTGCGCGAAAAGAGCGCACGGGGCCTTGTGGAAATCGGCTTTGACGGCTACGCAGTCGGCGGAGTGAGCGTTGGCGAGCCTGAAAATGAAATGTTCCGGGCCATTGAAAATGCCGTCCCCTTCCTACCGGCAGATCATCCTCGCTACGCCATGGGCCTGGGCACACCGCCGCAGATCATTGAAATGATCGCACGCGGCGTGGACATGTTTGACTGCGTGTTGCCAACCCGTCTTGCCCGCAACGGAACAGCCTTCACCGCGACAGGCACCATCAATCTCAAAAACGCACCTTTTGCGGAAGATACCAATCCGATCGAGGCCGGCTGCACATGCCATGCCTGCCAAAACTTCACACGCGCCTACCTGCGACACCTTGTGAAAGCAGAGGAAATCCTCGGCCTGCGACTGATATCCATACACAACCTCCACTTCTACCTCAACCTGACACGCCAGGCGCGGGAACATATCCTAAAAGGAACATTCCAAGCTTTCCGCGAACAATTCGTGGCCGGCTATCAAACCCGCCCGGAGTCTCAAATTTAGACCGGGCTCAAGGCCAGAAGGCTTTTACAAACGCCCACCACACTTTGTAGCGGGGCACTTTCACACCAATGCCGAGTGGATGTTGCGCGACGAGGGTAAGGGTTTGGTTCGCGAGATCGAGTGGCAGTGCACAGGATGCACGGAGGGCGCGTGGTTTGATCGCGGCGGTGTATTCGGCAGCGGATTGCAGCAACTCGGTGACATGCTGCATTTCCACATAGAAACGCTCGTCGGGGATGTAAATGCGGCCTGTTTCGGCATCCGAGCGGCGATCCCTCAGGATGTTGACGAGTTGCAGTGCCTGACCGAAGCGGCGGGCGAGCGGCAGCATTTCCTCCAGCGGCTTCGTGGAATAATCCGGCACGTGTTTGAAGCAAAGCCGCGTCCAAAATTCGCCCACACTGCCAGCGACGAGATAGGTGTATTCTTCGAGTTCCTCGGGGGTCAGCGGCGCGGCAGGCATCTCGGCGGCGGGAGCAGCAAAACGCTCCACATCGAAAATCTGGCCCTGAAGAATGATGCGCCACTGGGCAATGATTTCATCGCGCTCGGGAAGTGTTTTTAAAGCCTCAAGAAGTCGCGGCAGAATCTGCAGCAACTCGCGCTCGGAGCCGACCAGACCGAGGTCGGGAGACTTCTCCGGATAAAGATCGGGTAGGCCACGCAGAAGCGCAAGGCGTTGAAAATCTGGCGAGGATGAGGCGTCGGCGATGGTGTCCGAAGCCCGCGCCAGCATGTAGGCGAGCGAGAGAGCGGGCCGAAGCTGCGCCGGCAAAATGCGCAAAGAAAGTTGAAACGAGCGAGCGACCCGCTTCAGCAAGTTCTCGAAGGCGTATGTGTCCAGCACCGTGAGAGTGAGCGGACGCGGGGAGGATTCTTTTTGAGTCACAGCCAGCTACAGTAGGTTTCGGCCAGTGCCCGCGAGACTTCGTTGATGCGCGTCTGCGTTTGGTCGAGATATTGATGGAGACCGGATTGGAAAATGCTATCCACCGTCGTGTAGTCGAGCGTCGAGCGCAGCATTCCTGAAAGCCTCTCGGCCTCGTTGCTGAAATGCCCACGCTCGCTGCCGGAAATGCTGTGGAGAGCTTGGTCAAGTGCATCCACACTGAAGCGGATCGAACGCGGAAAACTGGCATGGAGAATCAAAAAACCAGCGACCTCCCAGCTCGTGACGCGACCGTGAAAGAGCTTCAGATAAGCCTCCATCGCGCTGCAGGAGCGGAGCACGGCCATCCACTGCGTGACATCCACATTGCCTCCCACGCGTTCACCACTTGGGAGTAGAACATGGTATTTGAAATCCAATACGCGTGATGTGGCATCCGCCCGCTCGAGATACTTTCCCGCCTGCAAAAAATGCCATCCCTCGCCATGCGTCATTGTCGCGTCGGTGATGCCCTGAAAGGAGTGAAAATGATCGACCAGGCTCCGGTAGAAGCCGATGGGGCTTTCACGGAAGGCTGCGCGGGCAGAAGGACTCTGGAGGTGGAGATAAAGACGGTTCAACTGCTCCCACATCTCGCTAGATATCTGCTCACGCACGGTGCGTGCATTCTCCCGGGCGAGCGTCACCGACGACAAAATCGAGCTGGGGTTTGCTTTTTCGAAAGTAACGAATTCCATGACCGTGTCGCCATTCAATTCCCTGTGCTGGCTTTGAAAAAGCTCCTGCTCTGCCAGAATCGAAAGGATAGGACGCCAGAGATTGTTGGCACCATTTGCACTCTGATCCTCGGAATCGAGCACGAGTTGGATATTCACATCCAAGATGCGCGCACTGGACTCCGCCCGCTCGATATAACGGCTCAGCCAGAAGCAAGAATCCGCAACGCGACTTAGCATGCGACCTCCGTTTCGTCTAAAACCCATGTGTCTTTGCTGCCGCCTCCCTGCGAGGAGTTGACGACCAAGGAACCCTTGCGCATGGCGACGCGCGTGAGCCCGCCGGGCACAATCGTTGTTTTTTCGCCCATGAGAATGTAAGGCCGCAGGTCGATGTGCCGACCCTCGAATTTTCCATCGAAATAGCAGGGCGAACGCGAGAGGCTAATGACCGGCTGCGCGATGTATCCACGCGGATCGGCTATGATAGCGGCGCGGAATTTTTCGATCTCCTCGCGACTGGCGTTTGGACCGATCATCATTCCGTAACCGCCGCTCTCGTTTGCGGCTTTCACGACAAGATTTTCAAGATTTTCCAAAATGAACTTCCTGTCGGAATCAACTGCCGAAAGGTAGGTCTCGACGTTCGGAAGGATGGGATCCTCGCCAAGGTAGAATTTGATCATCGCCGGCACGTAGTAGTAGGTCACCTTGTCATCGGCGACGCCGGTGCCGAGCGCATTGCAGAGGTTCACATTGCCTTCGCGGTAGGCGTTCACGATGCCGGGAACGCCGAGAACGGAGTCCTTTCGGAAGACAGTGGGATCTAAGAAATCATCATCAATACGGCGATAGATGACATCGACTTTTTTGAGACCCTTCGTGGTTTTCATGTAAACACAGGCGTCCTTCACTACGAGGTCCTGGCTTACCACGATTTCGATACCCATCGATCGCGCGAGGAAAGAATGCTCAAAATAGGCGGAATTGTAGATACCTGGGGTGAGCACTACCACAGTCGGATCAAGATTTCCCTGCGGAGCCACATAGCGGAGAACCTCGAGGAGCTCTTGGGGATAGCGGTCCACGGAACGCACCGCGTGACGGCTAAAAAGTTTCGGGAATACCCGCTTCATCGCCTGTCGGTTCTCAAGAAGATAGGACACGCCAGAAGGGCAGCGACCGTTGTCCTCAAGGACCAGGTAAGTGCCATCAGCTCCCCGGATGAGATCCGAACCGCAGATATGGATGTAAATATCGTGGGGCACATCAAGCCCAACCAGTTCAGGCCGGTAGTGCTTGGCTGTGCGAATGATCTCCAGCGGGATCACGCCCTCCTTCACGATCCGCTGATCGTGGTAGATGTCGTGCAAAAAGAGATTCAGCGCGCGCAGGCGCTGCTCCAAGCCCTGCTCGAGCAAGCGCCACTCGTCGGCGGGAATGATGCGGGGCACAAGATCGAACGGCATGATGCGCTCGGTGCCCTCATCGCCGCTATAAACCGTGAAGGTGATGCCTTGGTTTAGGTAGGTTTTTTCCGCTAGTGCCCGCTTTGGCTCAAACGAGGAGACATCCATTTCCGAGAAACGCTCCAGAATTTTTGAATAGTGGGGGCGAACATTTCCTTCCGCATCAAACATCTCATCGAAGAATCCCCCTGTTTCGTATTTGCCGAAAAATCCCTTCATCCTGGATGGAAGCATTGTGGATCGGCCTAGTGGAGGGAAGCGAAAAAATCAGCGCCCAGAGGAATGAAGCGGATCTTGATTATACGGCGACTGCACGCTTGAGAATTTCGGATACACAAATCGGGAGACTGTGGAATTGGCCCGCGTCACGCCGCGCACTTTGGTGAGACCCTTTTCACGAAGAAAGATAAGCGAGGCTGCGAGCAATCCGCTCCCAACGCCGCGATTCCGATATTCGTGAAGAATCATCGGACCGCTTAGCAGGTGATTTCCAGCGTCAGGGTTGGCATCCAGCAGCGAAGCCCCTATCACACGTTGACCGTGTAGCGCCACGATGCAAGATGGATCCGGCCTTTCAAAAGCTTCTTTCACATAGCGACCCATCCCCTCTTCAAGTCTGCGACTGATATCACCCCATGCCGTATCCATCGCAAAAGCCGTGAGCAAAACTTTGAGCGCCGTCTCCTCCTCCCCTTTTTCTGCAGGCCGCAGGATGAGGGGTGGAACAGATGGCACAGGCAATTCCAGAGAGGCAAGCTCCCATTCAAAACAAATCCAGGAAATCATTTCAGCATGTCTTCGAAGCAAGACCGGATAAGGCGTTCAGGGGCGCTGAACAATCCGATCAAAGGACCTTACACACTCTTTTTAGCGCAGAGCAAATATGCGCCAATTCGGGAAGTGCACGATCTGTGAGGGCGTGTTTATCCCACAAACACAAGCGTTGGGTCAATGGAAAACCCCTTTGCTTAATAGAGACAAAGAAATTCCTGAGACTGGACAAAAAATAAACCCTCCACTAAGCGTAGCGGCTCAATCGCAAAAACAATGATCGACACCATCGTATCCGCACTCGGCGACAGAGCCGATTACCTTCTCAAGCACACCTCCAAGACCATCTCCAAAGACGCTCTCCATTTACCGGGACCAGACTTCGTGGACCGCATCTTCGCGCCGACCGACCGCAATCAGCGTGTCATCAATAACCTCCAACGCATCCACAATACAGGCCGTCTGGCTGGCACGGGCTATGTTTCGATTCTCCCAGTGGATCAAGGCATCGAACACTCCGCTGGCGCCAGCTTCGCAAAAAACCCCACTTATTTTGATCCAGAAAACATCGTGAAACTCGCCATCGAAGGCGGCTGTAACGCAGTTTGCTCGACATTCGGCGTGCTTGGCACGGTCTCTCGCAAATACGCGCACAAGATTCCATTCTTGGTGAAGATCAACCACAACGAACTCCTCACCTACCCGAACGCCTTCAAAGAAATTCTTTTTGGCAAAGTGAAGACTGCATCCGACATGGGTGCGGCCGCTATCGGCGCCACCATTTATTTCGGTTCGGATGACGCCCACCGCGAAATCGTGGAAGTCGCGGAGGCCTTCGCTCTTGCCCATGAGCTTGGCATGGCAACCGTCCTCTGGTGCTACCTCCGCAACCCGGCTTTCAACATCAAAGGCGATAAAGACTATCACGTTTCGGCAGACCTCACCGGCCAAGCGAACCACCTCGGCTGCACGATCCAAGCCGATATCATCAAACAGAAGCTCCCTGAAAACAACGGCGGCTTTAAAGCCCTGAACTCGGGCGGTTCCAGCTATGGCAAACTCGATGAGCGCATCTACACCGAGCTCACCAGCGAGCACCCGATCGACCTCTGCCGCTATCAGGTAGCCAATTGCTACATGGGCCGCGCGGGACTCATCAACAGCGGCGGCGCCAGCGGCAAGAACGACTTCAATGAAGCTGTCTACACTGCAGTTGTAAACAAGCGCGCCGGCGGCACAGGTCTCATCTCCGGCCGGAAGGCCTTCCAGCGCCCGATGGATGAAGGAGCCAAACTCTTGCACGCCATTCAGGACGTTTACCTCTGCCAAGACGTTACGATCGCCTGATCGCCCAAGACTAAAAACACACCGGCCGCGTTGGGGATTTGAATCCCGAATCGTGGCCGGTTTTTTATGTCTGAAAAATGGGGGCAGCCGGATTCGAACCGACAACCAAGCGGTTATGAGCCGCCTGCTCTAACCGTTGAGCTATGCCCCCGTGTGTTTCGAGCGGGAATTAATATGACCACTTTTTGATTGCCGGCAAGCCTTCAAAAGAAGAGGCTCCGGCGACTTATGACACTCAAAGGAAAAACAGCCATCGTCACCGGAGGCAACAGCGGAATCGGCCTCTCCATCGTTCTCGAATTGGCCAAACACGGCGCAAACATCGTTATTGATTATGTTGTCCATCCCGAAACCGCAGTGGCTCTCGAGCAGCAGGTGATAGCCCTCGGAGACAAAGCCATCCATGTGCAGGCCGACGTGAGCAAAACAGCCGAACTTCAAAAACTTGTCGATTCCGCCGTTTCAAATTTCGGTCGCCTCGACATCTTTGTGAACAATGCCGGCGTCGAGACCCGCACCTCCGTGCTCGACACGACCGAGGAGCAATACCAGCGCGTGCTCGATATCAATCTCAAGAGCGCATTCTTCGGCACTCAGATCGCCGCGAAGCAAATGATCGCGCAAGGCGGTGGCGGACGCATCATCAACGTCACCTCCGTTCACGAAGACTGGCCGATGCCTGGCAATACAGCCTACTGCCTCTCGAAAGGTGGAATGCGAATGCTGACCCGCACGGCCGGCCTAGAGCTCGCTCCGCACAATATCCTCGTCACAGCCGTCGGTCCCGGAGCCGTTGCCACGCCGATCAACACTTCCACCATGAAGGATCCTTCCTTGCTGAAAAAACTCGACGATGCGATTCCGCTCGGCCGCATGGCCCAGCCAGAGGAAATAGCCAGCGTCGTTGCCTTCCTTGCCGGCGAGGGTGCAAGCTACCTCACCGCCACCACGATCTTTGCGGATGGCGGAATCATGCACTCCAGCCCCGGACTTTGAGCAACGCTGGAGTGCTGCAGGGCTGCATTCTGAAGAAAAAAGGACTTGCTCCCGAGTGTAGTCACGCCCACTTTTAGAGATCTCACTAGAGCGTCAACGGCTCAGTGAGCATGAAAAAAGGCAAAGCAACATTTCAGAGAACGCCATTTCTTAGAAAAAATCCCTAGACGATGCCCGCCAACAACCAGCCTTCCGTTGACGTCTTGATCCACTGCCCTGGATCACACGGAGCGATTGCTGACCAAATTCACAGGCAAGCAACTGCCTTACATGAACTTGGAGTTAAAGTCCTTCTACTTTGCAGCCCCAATTTCCTGCGAACACGCCCAGCGGACTATCCTAACATCCCCTGCATGATCGAAGGAGCGACGCAAGATACCGGCTTGTTGTCCAGAAAAGCGGCAAAAGCAAAACAAACAATTATTAACCAATGGATTTTTGCATGGCAGGTTTACTCTAAAAGGCCATTGATCGTGCTCACGGGCAGCCACACGGACACTCAGGCAGGCCTTTGGATTTGGCCGCATATCATTCTCTCACATTTTTTCCCTGTCGTTTACGCCACGAATCTTCACTTCTCGGCTCGCGACCATGCACTCGGCCCTAAATGGTGGACTACGCTCTGCGAGCGGCTTTCTTTCAGCCCGTTCCGAATCGCCGTAGCCCATAAACGACTCTCCGGCGGCACTCAACTGCCCCGCCATATCTATCCGGTCGAAGTTCCACTTGGCCCTGAATCCACCAAGGTGATCCATCAAAACCCAAAGACCATCCGTGCCGGCTGGAAGGTTCCTCGCAGTAAAAAAGTCTTGCTCGCATTCGGCACGATTCGAAACCACAAGAACATCGATCTGGCCATTCGCGCCCTGCATGACAATCCAGACCTCCACCTCGTGATCATAGGCAGTGTTTCATCCCACAAAGACAAGCCTCTGAAATACTACCAGATGCTTGCCGACGATCTGGGACTTTCGAAGCGGGTTTATATTTCCGATGAATTCGTAGGGGATGAGAAACGCCTCAGCTACTTCAAAGCAGCAGACTACATCCTCCTCACCTATGCCGGATCCTTCCATTCCCAAACGGCCACGCTGACCACGGCTGTCAATGCCCGTCGCCGGGTGCTGGCTTCAAGCGGCGCAAGCCCGATGGAAGATCTCGTGAGACACTTCGGACTCGGTGTCTATGTGGAACCGGATTCGAGCGATGCCGTGGCGGATGGCATGGCCACGCTCCTGCATGGGAAACTTCCCGAACCCGACTGGGAAGGCTACGAAGCTCATGCGACTTGGGAAACAAATGTGATGCGCCTGCTTCAGGCCACGGCAGACCACCTCAGCGGCAAATCTCCAGAGGAAACACAATTTGAGGGCATTGAGGGCGAGGGACTGGAAATTCCCGAACTGCTCAACGCCCGCCGGCTGCGTCATCAAAAAACTCCACCTCCGAAAAAGCGCGTGGCAGCAGCAAAAAAAACTGTCATCCGTAAAAAACTGAGCGCCGACACCGTGGAAAAGCCAGCCAGCGGAAAAGTCAACGGCCATACCCCTCAAGGCGAGGTAGAGTCTCATCCAGTCTTCCCGGGCTTCGACATGCTCGATACTGCGAAGCCGAAATCCACCATGGTGCTAGCACCCACGACCTCCCGCAAACCGACGCTTGCCAAATCGCAACAGGTGAAGCCAGCCAAGCGCCGCAGCCGCAAACCCCTCGGAAATGAGGCCGCCAACGCCGAGTAATCCCTGATTCAGAATGGCTCCAAAAAACGTGTTGGATCCAAAGTCAAAAAACGATCCCGAAGGAGAGAGGAGAAAGTCCCCCTTTGCAGAGTGGTTGGTTAAAATCATTCAGGTTCTTGTCACCATAGGCCTTCTCTGGTGGCTCCTCCACGATCCAGCCCGTCGCACCGATATGTCCGAGGCCATCGCGCGGGCAGACCTTTGGTGGCTCCTTGCAGCGATGGTCTCAGCTGGGACCTGCGAGTTTTTTGGCATCATCCGCTGGCAGCTTTTCTTGAAAATGCTGCACCTCCAGATCCCACTTGCCGAGACCACGCGCCTTTTTTTCATCGGCGCTTTTTTTAATCAGTTCCTCCCCGGCACCACGGGCGGAGATGTGGTGAGGGTGCTATATCTCATGAGGGAACACCCCGAGCACCGCACGGCGGGCTTTCTCAGCGTCGCGGTGGACCGCCTTCTCGCCATGCTTGTGCTTGTAGCCATGGGCCTCGCCTTCGCCTGGGGGCGCGCAGAGTGGTTCGCCCAGAGCCTGACAGTTGGCAACACGATGAAAATCTTCGCCATCATTCTTTTTACCATGGCACTTGGCTTGGCGGCATCCTTCGTGCTCACGAAACGTGATTTGGTCGAGCGCCTCCCCACCGGAATGCCTTTCCGCGAGGCCATCGTGAAGCTCTCCACGCTCTGGCAGCTCTGCATCGAAAACCGGCGCGAGGCCTTGCTGGGTGCGTTCTACACGATCCCCATGCTGGTGACATTTTTTGCAGCGTTCTATTTCGTGGCGCGCGCGTTCACACCAAAGGTGGATTTTTTGGACATGATGTCGATCATGCCTCTCGTGACAACTGTTTCCTCGCTGCCAATCAGCCTCAATGGCATCGGCGTGCGCGAGGCGCTGCTGGATGAACTCCTGCATGAACTCTGCGGTGTGGCGAAGGGAACTGGAATGCTGGTCTCCATAACCGGTATGGTCGTTTATCTGATTTGGGGCCTCCCTGGCGGGTGGTTCTATCTCTCGCGCAGACGCCGCGAAAAAGCCACATCCCCATGAACGCGCCGTGGTTTTCCTTCAGCATGCAGGATTTTTCCTACGCCTTCCTCAGCGTGCTCCTCGAGGGCGTGCCATTCATACTGCTCGGCACATTGCTCTCCGGTCTCATCGACCAATTCCTTCCCGCCCGTCTCATGACGCGACTCCTCCCTCGCAACGCATTCGCCGCAGTATGCCTTGGCGGCGTGCTCGGAATTGTTTTCCCCATGTGCGAATGCGGTATTGTGCCGGTCATCCGACGCCTCATCGCCAAGGGCCTGCCCGTCTCAAGCGCCGTTGCCTACATGCTGGCAGCGCCCATCGTGAATCCGATCACCGCCTTCAGCACCTATGCCGCATTCCGTGGACAGGGCGCAGCGGAATTTACCGCTCTAAGACTCGGGCTCGGATTCTTTGTCGCCGTGCTCGCAGGGCTCGCCGTGCTGAACCTCCCGATTGGAACAGTTTTGAAAAAAACCATTCTTGAGTCGGTGACACTCTCCGGTCCTGCAGGAGATGGTAGCCCATCACCCCAACCTTTCCGTCGGAGGCTCATCGCCGCGATGGAGGCCGGAGTGCGCGATTTTCTGGATGTGATGGTTTATTTTATACTCGGCGTTGGAGTCGCCTCACTCTTCAGCACGGCGGTGAATCAGGAACTTTTCCTGCCACTTTCGCTTGATGACCGCTTGGCGATTCCAGCCATGATGTCGCTTGCCGGGATCCTGTCCCTGTGCAGCTCCTCGGATGCCTTTATCGCGGCCACATTCGTCGCTTTTCCTGCGGTTGCGAAACTCGCTTTTCTGGTGTTCGGTCCCATGATGGATTTCAAGCTGGCATTCATATACAGCGCCGTCTTCACCCGGCGCTTCGTAGCCGCCCTGGCGGTCGGGCTTTTCGTCATCATCGGCCTACTCTGCCTGAGGCTGGCAGTTGTCCTTCCATGACCGGCATCCTTTCACGATTTGGAGCATCCAGCGTCCTCATGATCTGGGGCATCGTGCTGAGCTACTACTATCTCTCGGGCCGCGTCGCTTCCTACCTGCACCCGGCCTTTCGCATCTACACGGCTATTTCGGCAGGTGTCCTGTTACTGCTTTCCCTAGCCCTGCTGCTGACCGTTCCCAGCGAGTCGGGAAAACATGGGCTCTCCAACATTGGAATTTTCCCGTTTCTCTTACTCACGCTCCCTCTCCTAGCGGCCACAAAGCTCTCACCAAGCAACTTTGGAGCGACCGCCGTGATGAATCGCGGCATGGTCGACAACATCGCCGACCTACCAGGGTTTTCCCCTCCACAAGACCCCGCGCTACCGAGTGCCGACGGCTCCGTGAAGGACGGAACCATGATGGATCCCTCGCTCTACCTTAAAAGAAATGCCGCTGGTTACATTGCGGCTGAAACGGTCGATCTGCTCTACGCGGCAGGCGAACCCGCGATGCGCGAGGACTTCGAGAACAAGCCGGTAGAAGTCACCGGCCAGTTCCTGCCCGCACTTTCTGGAAATCCCAATGGCGACCGCTTCAACCTGACCCGCCTTTTTGTCATGTGCTGCGCCGCCGATGCGCGCCCTGTGGCGATCAGCGTGCAATCCCAACCCGCCACCGACCTCCCCAAAATGACTTGGGTGAAAGTGCGGGGTATGGCCACTTTTCCTGTCGAAGGCGGCAAGCACATGCCGGTTATCGTTGCCGAATCCATCACTGAAACCGATGCTCCTGAAGAATCTTTCCTCTATTGAAATGAAACGCCTCCTCGCACCGCTCGCCTTCCTTCTCTTCGCTTCCGCTCCACTGGTCCGCTCCGAGATGCAGGGAGCCTGGATTTCCTCCGTTCACAACATCAACTTTCCCTCACGAGAGGGGCTCAGCGTGGACGAGCAAAAAGCCCAAGCCGTGCGCCTTCTGGATGCCGCCAAGGACGCGGGACTCAATGCCGTTCTTTTGCAGGTGCGCCCCGAAAGCGATGCCCTCTACGCCTCTCCACTCGAACCTTGGAGTCGATTCCTCACCGGCACACAGGGGCAGTCGCCCGGCTACGATCCGCTGGCTTTTTTCATCGGCGAAGCCCACAAGCGCGGCCTGGAGGTCCACGCCTGGATTAACCCCTACCGCGCCGCAGCCAATGTCTCGCACCCTCGCGCGGCGGGCCACATCAGCCGCCGCTTTCCCAATTACGCCTACCGCATCGGCACCGTGCTCTACATGGATCCCGGTGCACCCGAAGTCCGACGCCACATCAACGCCGTAGTGCGCGATCTCGTGACTCGCTACGATATCGCCGGCGTCCACCTCGATGATTATTTCTACCCCTACCCGACAGAGAAGGGCGGACTGCCCAACTTCCCCGATGACAAAACCTACGCTGCCTACCGTGCGGCGGGAGGCAATCTCGCAAGGGCCGATTGGCGCCGCGAAAATGTCAACACCCTCATCCGCGAACTCAGCCAGACCGTTCACTCCACACGCCCAGGTCTCCAGTTTGGCGTCAGCCCGTTCGGCATTTATACGAAAGGCGCGCCCTCAGATGTCAAAGCCGGCGTCGATCAATACAATGAACTCTTTTCCGACCCGGTCACCTGGATGAAAAACGGCTGGGTAGACTACCTCGCCCCGCAACTCTATTGGCGCGAGGGCGGTCCGCAGAGTTTCTCCTCACTCCTCCGCTGGTGGAGAAGCCCAGCCGTGAATCCAAAAGGCGTGCCCATCCTCCCCGGCATCGCCGTGGACCGCCTCACCTCCCATGGATGGGGGGCAGACGAAATCAACCGCCAACTCAAACTCGAAAAAAACATCGCCCCACGCCCTCGCGGCGGGTTCCTCCTCTGGAACATCGGCGCCGTTTCAAAAAACACGAAAGGCGTGGTTGCTGCGATACGCCCGAATTGATGCCCCTGATCATCCTTCAAACTCGGTGAAATCTTCGTAACAATAGAAAATTTCCATTGCCACTCAGCCCTCGATAGCTATTAAGGGATTGTTTGTTTCTGAGCGCTACAGGAAACGTCCAGTCAAATTGGGCATCGGGGACTATCAATTTCTTTCCACAATCAAATAATGACAAATTCGCCTCCGTCCAATCTGGCACAGGCTTTAGATATCCACTCTCGCTTTGCTGTGGAACTGGCTTTCGTTGCGCCAGGTGAGAAAACTGGCCTGCTTCCTATCAACAGCTTCTTCATGGATCTCGAAGATTTGCTGTCCAAGGATGTGCCTGAGCCAGTTTCTAAAAGTATTGCCCTCGGGCGAGACTGGATCAACGAGACATTTGATGGCTCAGGAACATTTTCTGAAAAAACCATCAAGCTACTCAATGAGTGGCACGGATGGTTCGGAGAAGCGCTTGCCGCTTGGGAACAGGGCAAGTCCCTTCCTGCGCATCCCGAAGCTTGGGCATCGGGAGAAGTGATTCCTATTGCCGAAGTCGCAGCACCAGTTTCGGAGCCAGTTGCAGTCGAGCAGGCTGTGATCACGCAAGAAAAAGCCATCGTTCTGAATCTGAAGGACGATGCAGAGCTACTGAATGAATTCCACGGAGAGTCCGTGGAACTCCTGCAAAATATCGAGCAGGGTCTGCTCGTTCTGGAAGATAATCCCAGCGACTCGGGAACCATCAACTCGATCTTCCGTGCCTTCCACACCTTCAAGGGTGCCGCAGGGTTTCTTCGACTCCTTGCCCTTCAAGACTTGGCGCATGACCTCGAATCTCTCTTGGATGCGGCCCGCCAATCGAAAATCCGGATCACCACGCCGATCATCAACATCATTCTCGCGGGTTCGGATGCCCTCAAGAACTACACTTTCCAAATCGGGCTTCAACTCAAGGGCACCAATGCCGGCAAGCCGATCGTCGTGCCCACCAGCGAACTTATTCTCCGAGTCAAGGCCGCGCTGCGAGGAGAATTGCCGCCAGAACCGGCTAAAGAGCAACCTCCTGCCGCGCCAGAAGCCCCGGTCGTTGTGCCACCAGCGAAAGCTGCCCCTATTCCGGAGGCCAAGCTTCCCGAGAAGGCGCTCGAAGTGGTCACTCCTAAAGAGACGACGCCAAGTTCGATCGCCGTCAATGTCACCCACCTGAACCCGACTCCCACGCCCGCCAAGGAACCTACAGCGATCAAAGATCAGAGTTCTGGGTTTGTGAAGCTCGACACCTCCAAGCTGGACGCCTTGATTGATCTCGTGGGCGAGCTAGTGATTGCCCAATCCATGGTGGTGCAGGACCCAGATGTCCAGAATCTCGAAAGCCGCACACTGGCCCGCAGCCTGCGTCAACTCAGCCGCACCACTTCAGAACTTCAACGCAACGCCATGTCCCTCCGCATGGTTCCCGTGCGTGCCGCGTTTCAGAAGATGACCCGACTCGTCCGAGATATTGGGGCTCAGCAAAAAAAACAAGTCCAGCTCATCCTCGACGGAGAAGAAACAGAACTCGATCGCAATATCGTCGAAAAACTCGGCGATCCTCTTGTCCACATGATCCGCAACGCCGTGGATCACGGCATCGAATCTCCGGCAGACCGCACAGCAAGCGGCAAGCCGGCCCTCGGCACGGTGCGCCTCTCCGCATCGCACCAACGAGGCGGCATTCTCATTCGCATTCAGGATGACGGCAAAGGACTAAATGCCGAGAAAATCCGCGCCAAGGGAATCGAAAAGGGACTCATCGCGCCAAACGCCGAACTCACCGAATCAGAAGTCTATGGCCTCATTTTCATGCCAGGCTTTTCAACAGCCGACGCCATCACAGACCTCTCCGGCCGAGGTGTCGGTATGGATGTCGTCAAACGAAACATCGAAGGACTTCGTGGTAAGGTCGAAATCCAATCTGTTCTTGGAAAAGGCTCTACATTCAATATCCTCCTACCACTCACTCTCGCCATAATTGACGGCCTGCTCGTAGGGGTGGGCAATGACCGCTACATCATTCCGACAATCTCCGTGCGCGAATCCTTCCGTCCTAAGCCCGGCATGGTCACCACAATCCACGAACGCGGGGGCATGGTCAGTGTGCGCGGCAAGCAGACACCCGTCCTTCGCTTAGGTCAATTTTTGGGCACTGCCGGCATTAAAGCAAGCACTGATGAAGAAGGCATCATTATTGTCGTCGAATCCGGCGATGCCATGCGCGGCATTCTTGTAGATGAACTCATTGGAAAACAAGAAGTCGTCATCAAAAGCATGGGCGAAACATTCAAGGATCAAAATCTTCTCGCGGGAGCCGCCGTGCTTGGTGACGGTTCCGTCGGCCTCATCCTCGATGTTGACACCCTCGTAAAACTCTAAAAAAACCTTTCCGCAGCGCATCCATCCATAAAAAAACTAAGACTCGATGAGCATACTTGCTACCACAGATAACAAAACAAAAACAGGCCGCTATTTAACATTTAGCCTGGGGCATGAATCCTACGGGATTCCTGTGTTGAATGTTCGTGAAATCATTCGCCTTTGCGCAATTACGCCAGTTCCGAGAATGCCCACCCACATCAAGGGTGTCATTAACTTGAGAGGCACAGTCATCGCCGTCCTCGACTTACGCGCCAAATTTCAACTCTCTGTCGGAGATTACAGCGACCGCGCCTGCATCATCGTCGTCCAACTCAACGGACCAGACGGCAGCAAAAACCTCATGGGAGCCATAGTGGATGCCGTAGAAGAAGTTGTCCAACTCAGCGATGATACGATTGAGCCTCCACCTGATTTTGGCGGGGCGCCAGACACTCAGTATATCATGGGCGTTACCACATCCACAGGCTCCGTAAAGACCCTCTTGGATATCGAAAAGATTTTTCTCGATGACGCATCCATTACCCGCTCACTTCCTGAAGGTTCCGCCCGCGACACAAACCTCCTCGGTCAAGGCAAATAACTCTTAGCAGCAATCATAAAACAACAAAAAACAAAGAATAAAATAACATGAACATCAATAATTGGACCATCGGACGCCGGATCGTCACCGGCTTCGCCACCCTGCTGATCATCACACTGGCCCTTGGCGGATTCGCCCTGAACCGATCTATGGGCTTGAAGCAAAATATTTTCGACTTGGGAGGCAATACCATGCCCAGCCTCAACCTGCAGGCTGCCATCTCGAATGCTGTTCAAGACAAGATGATAGCCATTCAACAGCTCAACGATACACTCACTCCCGAGCGCCGTGCTGACCTCATGAAGCGCCTTGCTGAAGCCTCAGCCAGAGCTCTTGATGAATTAAAAAAATATGAACCTCTCCTCTCCGATGCGAAAGATAAAGCTCTCTGGACAGAGGCTTGCAAAGCCAATGAAGAATTCACAGTCGAGATTCAAAAAACGGTAGAACTCTTTTCTGCCAACGACCCTGCAGCTCTCTCAAAGCAACTCCAAAGCGTTCTCGATCCGGCTTATGAGCGTGCTATCAAAGCCGTGGATGCCGATTTGCAATATAACATCGAGCTGGGTCAGGCCACCGCAAAAAATGGAGATGCTAATGCGAACTCAGCCATTCTTTACATCTCAATCGCTCTCGCAATTGCCGTAGTAGTGGCACTCTTCATTGCTTGGCAGGTCACAAGCACCACAAACAAATCCCTACAAGCCCTCGCCGCCAATCTTGATCGCGGCGCACTGCAAACCGCCTCCGCTGCCCGCCAAGTCTCGATGTCCAGCAACCAACTTTCCTCGGGATCAAGCGAACAAGCCTCCTCCGTGGAGGAGACCAGCACGGCTTTGGAAGAGATGTCCAGCATGATCCGCTCAACCTCCGACAATGCACAAAAGGCAAAGTCCCTCGCCAGCGAAGCTCGTTCCGAAGCAGAGACTGGAACAAGCATCATGGACGAGATGATGCAGGCGATGAAGGCGATCGATACCTCAAGCGCCGAGGTAGCCAAGATCGTTAAGAACATCGATGAGATCGCCTTCCAAACAAACATCCTCGCGCTCAATGCTGCGGTGGAAGCCGCCCGCGCCGGTGAGGCCGGCGCAGGGTTCGCCGTTGTTGCCGATGAAGTTCGCTCTCTGGCCCAGCGCAGCGCTGCCGCCGCCAAAGAAACTGCCGAGAAAATCGAGGCTGCTATTGCCAACAGCCGCAGCGGCTCCGTTTGTTCGACGAAAGTTGGTGAATCCCTGAAGCTCATCGCAGAAAAGGTTTCTTCCACAGATGCTCTCGTCGCGGATATCGCAAATGCCGCCTCAGAACAGGCACAAGGCATCCAGCAGGTCAATAATGCCATGGGCCAAATGGATAAAGTCACCCAGAGCAACGCGGCCAGCGCCGAAGAAAGCGCCAGCGCAGCCGAGGAACTCGACTCCCAAGCTGAGACCATGAAAGATCTTGTCGGCGAACTCCGCAAGCTGGTCGGAGGCGGATCAAGCCTTGCGGAGGAACCCATCGCACAAAATCGCACAAAGCCATCTCACCAGTCCAGCGCGAGCCACTCCTCGCGACCTGCAGGCAAGGCGTCACGCTCGATCCCCATGCCCGAAGACAAGGCTGGGAGCGATGACTTCCGCAATTTCTGATAAGCTCAGTCTGCCTCCACGATGAGTTCCTCTCAGGAAGCGCCCCTGTCGGCGGAAGCCTACAGGTTCATCGTGGATTTGATCTATCGTCACAGCCGCATCAAACTCGGCAGTGACAAACAAGCCCTGCTCTCAAGCCGCCTAACAAAGCGACTCCGGAGCATTGGCTTGAGTTCGTTTGACGAATACTGCGCTGTCTTGCGATCTCCCCAATCGCAAGACGAGATCGAGGAACTTCTGGACCTCATCTCGACAAACCACACGAGGTTCTACCGAGAGCCTGATCATTTCGATTACCTCATCGCTAAGATTCTCCCACCCCTGATTCCAACACTCATAGCCCGCCACTCCCCACTGCGCGTCTGGTCAGCAGCCTCCTCCTCCGGCGAGGAGCCCTATACCCTCGCCATCGTGCTTTCGGAATTCCTGCGTGCTTTTCCTGCGGTGGATTGGCAGATTTGCGCGTCGGATATTTCCAAACGTGTCCTCACTGCGGCGAAGCAGGGTGTTTACCGCATGGATGCCGTGGAACCTGTGCCCCCAGACTTGCTGAAACGCTATTTCCAAAAGGGCTTCGGCGCTCAAGAGGGCAAATGCCGCGTCCGGAGTGAACTGCGCGACAAGGTGCGCTACGAGCGTATCAACCTCTTCCAGCATGAATACCCAATACCCCTGCAACAGCATGTCATTTTTTGCCGCAATGTGATGATTTATTTTGATATCCAATCGCGCGAGCAAGCCGTAAAGCGCATGAGCCACTACCTGGCCCCAGGCGGGTTCCTCATTGTCGGTCACTCCGAAAGCCTCATGGGAATCAACCACGGACTCAAATCGATCCAGCAAGGAATCTACCAAAAACCATGATCACAGGAAAAAAAATTCGTGTGCTGGTAGTGGATGACTCAGCTCTGGCGAGACGCGCCATCATGACCGCACTCTCCAGCGATCCGGAACTCGAAATCGTCGGTGGCGCAGAAGATCCCTATGTGGCCCGCGAAAAAATTCTGGAGCTTGAGCCCGATGTCATCACCTTAGACCTCGAAATGCCTCGCATGGACGGGCTCACATTTCTGAAAATCCTCCAAGAACACCATCCGATCCCAGTGGTCGTGATCAGTTCCCTCACCCAAGCAGGTTCTGCCAAAGCCATGGAGGCCATGAACGCCGGGGCTATGGACGTGATCGGTAAACCAAATGGTAACAGCAATATGCTGCATATCTCGAATTCGCTGGCTTTCCATGTCAAAGGAGCTGCCCGCTCCCGTCGCCGTGGGGCGGCAGAGAAGGCCGAGCGCCGAGTCGTTGCAACACCGAGCACAACCACCATCGGAACTTTCTCGCCCCGTAAAGTGATCGTCATCGGGTCCTCTACAGGCGGTGTGGAGGCGCTTCGCTACCTCCTGCCTCGCCTCCCCAACGGATTGCCCCCCATCGTGGTCGTGCAACACATCCCAGCCAACTTTTCTCGTATCATGGCCCAACATCTCGATGAGCTATGCCCTTTTGCAGTTCACGAAGCCAAGGACGGCGAGGAACTCAAGGCAGGCACCTGCCTTGTCGCACCGGGAGATTTTCATCTGAGCCTCGTGCCCTTTGGCATGGGCTATAAAGTGCGAATTGGCCAGTCACCACCGGTCCACCATTGTCGCCCAGCTGTGGACATCCTTTTCCGATCAGCGGCAACCCATGCCGGCTCACACGCCGTAGGGGCCCTCCTCACGGGAATGGGCGTCGATGGCGCGATGGGCCTCAAGGAACTCCAATCGGCCGGCGCGGAAACAATGGCCGAATCCGAGGAAAGTTGCGTCGTTTTTGGAATGCCACAGGCGGCCATCCGCTTGGGCGCGGCAAATCAAGTGCTCCCACTCTCGAAGATGCCCCAAGCCATCCTCTCGGCGATAACCGCTAAGACCGCAAAAAAAATATGATGATTTCCAGCCAACTTCCGGTCTCTCTGGCGGATACGGTAGAACTTGCCCTCAAAGAGATTTTTTCCAAGCAACTCAAACTCTCCTTGGTGCCAGCAATAGCTTCAGATGAAATCCCCGATCTCAAGGTCTTCCACGCCTCCGTCTCGATCACGGGAGAGCGCGTAAAAGCCTCTGTGCTCCTCCAGATTTCCGAAGCCTTTGCGGCCAAAGCCACCAAAATCCTCATCGGCTGCGACGGCGAGGGGGCAGAAATCGAGGATGCAACTGGCGAGCTTTGCAATATGATTTCAGGACGCATCAAAAGCGAACTTACCACAGCGGGATTCCCAGGCGTTCTAGGCACCCCGACCATTACCTTTGGCTCTCGAATTGATCTACGGGATACGATAGGTTCCGAGTTGAGCCGCGCGGAGTGGGTTTGCGGGACGGATCACATCAACATTCAAATGCTTATCCACACGCAACCATGAGCCTTCCAAAAATATTGAGCGTCGATGACAGCCGCACCATGCGCATGATGGTCAAACGCGCCTTCCGTGATTTTCAATGCGAACTCTTCGAGGCTGCCGACGGAGCGGAAGGCCTCGCTGCAGCCATCGCCAACAAGCCCGACCTCATTGTTCTCGACTACAATATGCCAGTCATGGATGGCGTGACGATGCTGCGCAACATGCGCGAAAATGCCGAACTCAAACGCACGCCAGTGATCATGCTCTCAGCGGAAGATAGTAATGAAATCATCTCGACCGTCGCCCGACTCGGAGTCCGTGACTATATCATCAAACCATTTGAAGATGAGAATCTCCTTTCTAAAGTAACCCGAATCATTACCCTAGAACGCAAACCAGAAACAGACCAACCTCCGGTAGTATAATAAAACTATGAGCGAACAACTTACACCCGAAGCAGAGGCCTTGGCCGCAATCAAACCAGAGGAAGTCGCTGATTCCTTAAAAAAATCGGAAGTCCTCGTAGTCGATGACAGCCGCTTGATGCGCATGGTTCTGACAAATGCCCTTAAAGACCTCGGCTTTACTAATATCGACACAGCCGTGGATGGTCGTGATGCCATCAAGAAGCTCTTGGAAAAACCCTACGACCTCATGCTGTTGGATATGGAAATGCCTGAGATGAATGGGATTGAGGTGCTGACGAACATGAATTTCGACAGCCGCATCAAGGGCACTCCGACGATTGTTATTTCGGGAAATGAGCAGATCGACCTCGCGGTGCAGTGTATCGAAGCAGGCGCCGAGGATTATCTCATCAAGCCTCCAAACCCCACCCTCCTTCGCGCACGCGTCACGACCTCCCTCGAAAAGAAGCGCCTCCGCAATCTCGACAAGCTTCGCTTTGCCCAACTCCAGGCGGAAAAGGAACTCGTGGAATTTGAAAAAGAAAAATCCGAGCGCCTTCTGCTGAACATCCTGCCCGGAGCCATTGCAGGCCGCTTGAAAGGCGGAGAAAAAACAATCGCGAATGGCCACCACATCGTTTCTGTGATGTTCGCCGACCTGTGCGGCTTTACCGCGCTCTCACGCAAGACAACTCCCGATGATCTCGTGAGGATGCTTAACGAAATCTTTACTTCATTTGACAACATCGTGGAAAGCCACCGCGTCGAAAAAATCAAGACCATCGGCGATTGCTACATGCTGGTCGGCGGCCTCCCCAACCACCGCGATGACCACGCCCATGCGGTGGCGGATACTGCCATTGAGATGGTCAAGGCGCTCCAACGGATCAACGAGAAAAATGGCACCGAGCTTGCCATGCGCGTCGGCATTCACTCCGGCCCGGTCGTGGCGGGAGTCATCGGGAAGATCAAATTCACCTACGACCTCTGGGGCGATACCGTGAATGTGGCAAGCCGCATGGAATCCTCAGGCATGCCGGGAAGAATTCACCTTTCCGAGCAGACGCGGGCTACGCTCGACTCACATTTCATCCTTGAAGAGCGCGGCATGGTGGAGTGCAAGGGTCTTGGTCAGGTGAAAACATTCTTTCTCAACGGACGCTCCTGAGCCGACCAACTGTGGATCAAATCAGGGACAGAAAAACTTTGCCTTAGAGTTTGACACACTGCGGCCGTTTGTTCAGTCTGACCGACTCTCAATTAATCACGATGAAAACATTCTCAGCCAAATCCGAAGAGGTGAAGCGCAACTGGTGGGTCATCGACGCCGCCGGCCAGCCTCTCGGCCGCGTCGCCGTCCAGGCCGCCAACCTCCTTCGCGGAAAAAATAAAGCCATCTTCACTCCTCATGTTGACACCGGCGACTTCGTCGTTGTCCTCAACGCCTCCAAGGTCACCATCGGCGGCAAAAAAGAAATCGCCAAGACCTACATGAGCTTCTCGGGATTCGTCGGTGGTCACAAATCTGAGACTTTCCGCGCACGCCGTGAGCGCCGTCCGGAGCTTCTTATCGAACGCGCCGTCCGTGGCATGATCCCTCACAACCGTCTCGGCCGCGCCCTCTATGGCAAACTCAAGGTTTACGCCGGCGCCGAGCACCCGCACACCGCACAGAACCCGCAAGCAGTCTGATTTTTTTCGTATGAGCAAAGCAGAACCCATCCAAACCACAGGCCGCCGCAAGACCTCGGTCGCAAGCATTCGCCTGCAGCCCGGCTCCGGTGCCATCAAGGTCAACGGCCGCGACTTCACCGATTACTTCCCAAGCCTCTCGGTTCAAAACCAGATTCTCCGCCCGCTGGAGATCGCCAACGCCGTGCACACCTACGACCTCACTGTTCGAACAGTCGGCGGCGGCGTCAATGGCCAAGCCGGTGCCCTGCGTCTCGCCATCAGCCGCGCTCTCATCGAAATTGACGAGGCCCTGCGCATCCCGCTCAAGCAGGAGGGCCTGCTCACACGCGACCCTCGCATGAAAGAACGCAAAAAGCCCGGCCAGCCCGGCGCCCGCAAACGCTTCCAATTCTCGAAGCGCTAACCCGCTTTCCCTTCCGCATAAAAAGACCGCCTTTCAAAAGGCGGTCTTTTTTTGTTGCACGGAATCCACCTCACGCTTGCCAAGACCAATACAAAAAACAACTCCCAAAATTTAACCTTTCTTCGCGGGAAGGAAAAAAGTAAGGTCGTCTGTAGCAACCGGCCTTTCCGAAAACCTTTCTTCAACCGATGCCAACTGAAAAACAGACTGACGCCGCCCCTCAACATTTGGCGCGTTTCTGGGGGGTCAGAGGCTCAATCCCCACGCCGGGCCAGTTGACAACCCGTTACGGCGGGAACACTACTTGTCTGGAACTGAGAATCCACAATGAGATTGTCATTATCGATGCAGGCTCGGGCATCAGCCCGCTAGGAAGTGCACTCATTGACGAGTTCGGCGCCACCCCTCTCAGCCTGACTCTTCTGAATACCCATACCCATTGGGACCACATTCAAGGCTTCCCGTTCTTCATTCCCGCTTACATCAAAAACAATAGGATTCGCGTGCTCGGAAAAGACCCGAAAACCAGTTCGCTGAAGTCGATTTTTGAGAAACAGATGGACGGCAACCATTGCTTCCCGGTGCCCTTGGAGGCCATGCAATGCGAGATGAGTTTCGAGCATCTTAATCCAGACGAAGAATCAATTTTTCATCTCGCAGATATACGCATCACCACATGTCCCACAAACCACCCAGGCGGATGTCTCGGCTACCGTTTTGACACACCGAACAAAAGCCTGGTCTTCCTATCGGATCACGAAACAGAAGGCCAAAATGAAGAGCGGATTATAAATTTCATAAAAAGCGCAGACATTCTCATCGCGGACACCCAATATACCCACGAAGAGGCCGCAAAACGCCGAGGCTGGGGGCACGGATGTTCAAAAAGCGTTGTTTCCCTTGCATTAAACGCAGGCGTGGGCGCCCTTTACATGACCCATCATGACCCATCTCACAACGATGCTTTCATCGACGGAATGCTGGCAGATGCGCGGAACATGCTCCCAAAATCGAGCGATCTAAAAATCTACGCTGCAACGGAACGGGAAAAGATTTTCTTTTAATCAAAACTGGAGTCGAAACATTTTTTTGTTTCGGGATTTGACATCAATAAGTGGCTCATTCAGCTTCGCCGACTCTCGATATCCAACGCATGAAAACATTCTCAGCCAAATCCGAAGAGGTGAAGCGCAACTGGTGGGTCATCGACGCCGCCGGCCAGCCTCTCGGCCGCGTCGCCGTTCAGGCCGCCAACCTCCTTCGCGGAAAAAATAAAGCCATTTTCACTCCTCATGTTGACACCGGCGACTTCGTCGTTGTTCTCAACGCTTCCAAGGTGACTATCGGTGGCAAAAAAGAAATCGCCAAGACTTACATGAGCTTCTCGGGATTCGTCGGTGGTCACAAATCCGAGACCTTCCGCGCACGCCGTGAGCGCCGCCCGGAGCTTCTCATCGAACGCGCCGTCCGCGGCATGATCCCTCACAACCGTCTCGGCCGCGCCCTCTATGGCAAACTCAAGGTTTACGCAGGCGCCGAGCACCCGCACACCGCACAGAACCCACAAGCAGCCTGATTTTTCGTATGAGCAAAGCAGAACCCATCCAAACCACAGGCCGCCGCAAGACCTCCGTCGCAAGCATCCGCCTGCAACCCGGCTCCGGTGCCATCAAGGTCAACGGCCGCGACTTCACCGACTACTTCCCCAGCCTTTCGGTTCAAAACCAGATTCTCCGCCCGCTGGAGATCGCCAACGCCGTGCACACCTACGACCTCACTGTGCGAACAGTCGGCGGCGGCGTCAATGGCCAAGCCGGAGCCCTGCGCCTCGCCATCAGCCGCGCTCTCATCAAGATCGATGAGGCCATGCGCATCCCGCTTAAGCAGGAAGGTCTGCTCACGCGCGACCCTCGCATGAAGGAACGCAAAAAGCCCGGCCAACCCGGCGCCCGCAAACGCTTCCAGTTCTCGAAGCGTTAATCCGCTTTCCCTTTCAAATGAAAAGGCCGCCTCAAAACGAGGCGGCCTTTTTTATTTTCGTCAACGAGGCCCTACCGCTCAGGCATGATTTGCGGAGCAAGCTCGGCAATAGCGGCCTCAATACGCGCACTCGTTTGTTGAAGATCCTTTCCACCGGGAACAAACCCCTCGAGCACCGGAGCGTTCACTATGACATAGGCCCAGCGGTGGTTTGTGTTGTGCAGAAGCATGTCGAGATTCGTCTTGAGCACCCTTACAAAATGGTGAGGCGTTGTGGCATGCTTTCCGATGAACCAGTAGCAGAAGATCGATGTCAAATCGCGCTGCGCGCCATTGTTTAGCGTGACTGGCCTGACAACTGTGAGCTTCATGACTTCCAGCGTCCTTCCATCCGCCAGCTTCACAGGCACCACTTCGCCGGATTTAATCCTCCATCCCTGAGCGGGGAGGCAGACCTCGGGACGGTGTATGCTGCGCTTTTCGGCTCCGGCCAGCACGATCTGGCAATGAATATCGCTGCCTAGGCCGTCGGAGTAGATTTTTTTTGCGAATTCGGTATCGGCAGGAAGAATGACCTTCTCCGCCTCAGATACAGGCTGATCGCTGCCCCACAACCCGACCAATGTGCCAGGAAGCTCCATCACGACACCAGGCTCGGATTTTGTCGCGGTCGATGTGCCCCACATGCAAGCCACGATGGTGACGGCTGCGAGTGCCACAATCACAACGCCGCGCCAGATGGGAATCGAACCGCTCTCAGGCGATGAAACAGAGTTGGATGGCGCTTGCATGGGCGTTGCTTTACACCGAGTCGATGGCTTGAGCAACCCGTGAAATTTTTTTCAGAGGCTGGAGGGAAAGCAATGGATTCTTGCACACAAATCGAATTGAGAGAAGGATGACGCCGCTATGGTGACAGGAAAATCCCCCCAGTGGTATCTCCGCAAACATGCGGACGGAGAAATTTTTGGCCCGGTTGCATTTGAACAAATCCGGGAATGGGCGATGTCCGCTCAGGTTCATCCGCAGGATGCCATTTCAAATGACGGTCGCACTTGGAACAAGGCGCCGATGCTCGAGGATCTGCATATGGACTGGCTTGTGGAAGTGCCCGGGCAACCGCTCTACGGCCCCACCACAGCGGGAACCCTGCTGGAATTCCTAAGACTTGGAGAAATCTCGGCAGAGACAAAAATCCTAAATTGCTGCTCGAGTGAAAAGATGCGGCTAGGAGAAGCCTCGTTTTTCCCGAACCCCGCAATCCACCGTGAGGATGGACGCAATCAGGAAACCAACCTGAAGGAGAGCCTCCAAAACCGGATTCTGGAACTAGAATCGGCGCTCCTGCATAAACAGACAGAACTCAACTTCGCTCTCGATGCGATCGCCCGCCTAAAGCGGCGTGTGGAGGATTTGGAATCCACCAAACTCTGAAACTCCGGCTCCGCACGGAAATATAACAGACTGTCCATTGCGAAGGCTGTTTCCTTTGCTACAATCGCTTCGATGTCCCGCTTTCCTCTGATTGCCTTCGCATTTCTCTGCACAGTTGCCGCGCTGAACGCGGTGGAGATTTCAAAAAGCCTCATCCGGATCGAGGCGACTTCCCAAGAACCGAATTACAAAACACCCTGGAGCCCGGGAGATGTCTCCTCGGGAGTGGGCGCTGGGTTTATTGTCGATGGCAAGCGCATCATGACAAATGCCCATGTCGTGAGTAACGCGCGGTTTCTCACCATTTCCAAGGAAGGCGATCCGAACCCATATCTTGCAAAGGTCCTCCACATCGCCCACGACTGCGACCTCGCCCTGCTAAGCGTGGAAAACCCGGCATTCTTCAAAAGCACCTCTCCTCTCGAATTCGGCGGCATCCCGGAAATAGAATCCGTCGTCTCGGCCTATGGATACCCCCTCGGTGGCACACGCCTTTCAGTGACGCGCGGCATCGTGTCGCGTATCGATTTTCAGCCCTACTCGCACTCCGGTATGGATTCACACCTCGCCATCCAGATCGATGCCGCCATCAATCCCGGCAACAGTGGCGGGCCGGTGATGCAGAACGGCAAGGTCGTCGGCGTGGCATTCCAAGGCTACAGCGGCGATGTAGCTCAGAATGTTGGCTACATGATTCCCACACCGGTGATCCAGCGCTTTTTGAAGGATGTGAAGGATGGCCACTACGATCGCTATGTGGACCTCGCACTGACCTACCGCAACCTCTTCAACCCCGCCTCCCGCCGCGCTCTGGGACTCGAAGATGAGACCACCGGCGTCCAAGTGTGCAGCGTTTACAGCGGAGGCGCAGCCGATGGATTCGTGAAGCCGGGGGATGTGATTTTGAAAATCGACGGACACACAGTGTCGAGCGACGGCACCATTCCACTCGAGAACGAGGCCGTGCCATTGGACGAGGTGGTGGAGAGGAAATTCAAAGGTGAAAAGGTTCAACTCGACATCCTCCGCGAGGGCAAACCCATGGCTCTCACCGTGCCTCTCAACGAACCATGGCCATTCAAACTCCAGAGCAATCTCTACGATGAGAAACCCCGCTTCGTCGTCGCAGGCGGGCTGGTCTTCCAGCCGGTGGATCAGAATTTCATGGAGGCACACGATCCGTCCGACCAGCGACTGAACTACATTTTCGACTACTTCGTTGCTGATGAATTGCACACCTACCGCCCGGAAATCGTTGTTCTGAGCAACATCCTCCCCGACCCGGTGAACGCCTATGCCGAGGAATTTCGCTATTCCGTCGTGGATGAAGTGAACGGCCACCGCATCAGAAACATCGAAGACATTGCCACAGCCTTCGAAGAGCGGACGGACTTTTATATCATCAAATTTGCGGGAGGAGGACGCCCAATTGTTCTCGAGCGCAAAGCTATCGAAGAAGCCCGTCCACGCATTCGCGATCGCTATGCAGTCACAACGGAGAAAAACCTCGAAAAATGAAATCCATCCATCTCCTGCGAGCCGCTTGGCTTGCTCTCATCCTTCTGCTGGCCATTCAGTCCGCCCCAGCGGAGGACGATTCATCCGCGCCGGAATCCGCCTCCCAATCCCTGCTGCGAGTCAATTCGACCAATCAGGTTTACGAGTTTTTCCAACCATGGATCAAAAAGCCACCCTTCAGCCGACGGGGTATTGGCACACTGATCGACGGTGGCCGTATTCTTGTCACAGCCGAACTCGTCGCCAACTCGACATTTATCGAACTCGAAAAACCTGCCACCGCCGAGAAATCCACCACCACCGTGGAACGCATCGATTACGACTGCAACCTCGCCGTCCTGCGCCCTGCAGACCCGGCATTCCTCAGTGGCATGAAGCCCCTCGCATTGAATGGCCCCTTGAAAGTCGGCGACCAAGCCACAATCCTCCAACTGGAACCGAATGGAGACATCGCCCAAACGCTCGGCCGCATCACATCCATCAGCGTAGGCAGTTATCCCTCGGAGTCAGGCGCTCTTCTCCTCTTTAAACTCGGAGCGCCGCTCCAGCAGCGGGATGGCAGCTTCACCCTGCCCGCGATTAGAGATGGACGACTCATCGGCATGGTCATGCGTTACGATGCACGGAACCAGTCCGCCGATATCGTTCCAACCGCAGTGATCCGCCATTTTTTGGCTGAACTCGACTCTCCCACTTACCAAGGGTTTGCCCGACTCGGCATGGCCTTCGCCCCGCTGCGCGATCCACAACTCCGCCGCTACATCGGCCTCAAGGAACCAGGCGGCATCTATGTTTCGGATCTCACCCAGCGAGGCTCCGCCGATACCGCAGGAATAAAAAAGGGCGATGTCATCCTTGCTGTCGATGGACTTCCTCTAGACCAGGATGGGAACTACGAGGACCCAGACTACGGACGCATCCTCTTCAGCCATCTCACAAATACGATCAAACACCCTGGCGCCGTCATCCCGCTCAAAATTCTCCGCAACGACCAAACACTCGAGATTCCCGTCACCATGAAGGTCGCGAACGAGGATCAAGCGATAAGCGAGACGCACCTCTCCGATGAAGCCCCGAAATACGTGATTCTCGGTGGACTCGTTTTCATCGAGCTTTCCCGCCCCTACCTCAAGGAGTGGGGAAGCAAATGGGCCTCCAGCGCGCCGCAGCGCCTCGTTTATTATGATGCCTTCCAAAACGAACTCCCCGCCGACCGGGGCCGCATCATCATCCTCTCACAAGTCCTCCCCACACCGGACACCGTCGGCTATGAAGACCTCGAAAATATCGTCGTCACCAAAGTGAACGGCCAGCCGATCAAAAGCCTCACCGACTTGTCAGAGGCGGCAAAAAAACCGGTCGATGGATTCCAAAAAATAGAGTTCGAAGAGGACCCGAAATTCCTCTTCCTCGATGCCGCTTCGATTCAATCCAACGCTGATAACCTCAAAAAACACTACGCGCTTCCCTCGTTGGAGCGACTTTGATTGACCATGAAAATTGCACTTACCCTCACACTGTTCCTCGCTAGTGCACTCATCATTCGCGCTGCCGACGCCATTCAGACATTTCCGGGCTGCACGCTTGTGGAAGCCGAATGGGCTGATGGCGACAGCTTCCCTGTCCGGCTTCCCGATGGACGACAGGTGACCGCACGCCTCTATGGCGCTGACTGCATCGAGTGGCATGTGAACGACGAGACACTCGCCCGACGCCTCCGTGCGCAACGGCGCTACTTCGGCATCGCCGACACCGATGCCGCCTCCTCAATGAAAACCGCCCGCGATTTCGGAAAGCAAGCAGCCCTCCGCACCCGCGAAATCCTCACAAAACCCTTCACAGTCCACACTGCCTTCGCCGGCGCCAGAGGCAACGGCGAAAAAGAACGCGCCTATGCATTCATCACCACAGCCGATGGAAAGGACCTTGCCACCATCCTGGTCGATGAAGGCCTGGCCAGAGCTTTCGGCGTCACCCGCCAATTGCCCGATGGCACATCCGGCAACGAATACCGCAACACCCTCGCCGACCTCGAGCTCACAGCAGCCGCCGCCAAAAAAGGCATCTGGGCCGTCACCGACTGGACCCATCTTGCAACCGACCGCGCCGCAGAACGCCGCGAATCCAACGAACTCCAAACGCTTCTCAAGGAATCCCGGTCAGCCGCCGCCATCGACCCGAACACCGCCACCGCCGAGGAACTCCAATCGCTCCCCGGCATCGGCAAAAAACTCGCCGAACGCATCATAGAGGCCCGAAAAATAAAACCCCTTCGATCCATGGATGACCTCCTCGCCATCCAAGGTATCACGCCGAAGCTTGTCGACGCCTTCGCAGCGAAAATTCAATTCGCCAGCCGACCCACCCCATAACGGAGCTTTGATCCATAGCCCGAGCCGACCATTCGACAAAGGGGAGCGCGTTGCGGTATTGTCTAGAAATGTCATTCGTTCACCTGCATTGCCACTCCGAGTTTTCTCTTCTGGACGGAGCTGTGCGCCTGGATGAATTGGTGAAGAAAGCGGCGGGCTTTGGGATGCCAGCTGTGGCGGTGACGGATCACGGGAACCTGCATGCAGCCGTGCCGTTTTATCAGCAGGCGGAGAAGACCGGGATCAAGCCGATCATCGGTTGCGAGATGTATGTCGCGCCGGGCTCGATGACGGATAAGAACGGCTCATCCGCAAAGGATGCCGCATTTCATCTCACGCTGCTGGCGACGAACGATGAAGGCTACCGGAATCTCGTGAAGCTCTCGACCGCAGGGTATCTCGAGGGTTTTTACTACAAGCCCCGCGTTGACAGGGAGCGCTTGGCCGCACATTCAAAGGGCATCATTGCACTGAGCGGATGTCTGAAAGGCGAAGTTGCCACACTTTTGCAAGCCGGACGTTTTGACGAGGCCCAGGCAACAGCTGCCGCGTATCGAGAGATTTTCGGAGCGGAGAATTACTTTATCGAACTTCATGATTTTGGCCTCGATGCCCAGCGTCGGACCAATCCCGATCTAGTAAAAATCGCGCGCAACCTCGATCTCGGGCTGGTTGCCGCGAACGATGTCCACTTCCTTGAGAAGTCTCACCACGAGGCCCACGATGTGCTCATCTGCATCGGCACCGCGTCGAACGTGGTCGATGAAAGGCGCATGCGCTACAGCCCGGAGCTTTATTTCAAATCCTCCGAGGAAATGCGGGCGATCTTCGCCGAACTTCCCGAGGCGTGCGATAACACGCTGCGCATCGCCGAGCGCTGTGATTTCAAGATGGAGTTCGGGAAACCGAAATACCCGAATTTCGACTCGCCCGACACGCGTAGCCGCGAGCAATACCTGCGCGACCTGTGCCATGAAGGCCTCCGCAAGCGCTTCGGAGGGCGCGTGGATACCGACCCCGAGCTGAACAAGCGCCTCGATTACGAACTCTCGGTGATTGAGAAAACAGGATTCATTAGCTATTTTCTCATCGTTTGGGATTTCATCCGCCATGCGAAGGACAATGGTATTCCCGTAGGCCCAGGCCGCGGCTCGGCGGCAGGCTCCCTCATCGCGTATGTGCTGGGAATCACCGATATCGACCCTCTCCGCTACGGCCTGATTTTTGAAAGGTTCCTAAACCCCGAGCGCATCAGCCCGCCTGATATCGATGTCGACTTCTGCATGGAGCGCCGAGGCGAGGTGATCGAGTATGTGCGCCAAAAATACGGCGAACGAGCCGTGTCGCAGATCGTCACCTTCGGCACATTGGGCGCGAAGAGCGTGATCCGCGATGTCGCCCGCGTGCTCGGCTGGAGCTACTCGGATGGCGACCGCGTGGCGAAGATGATCCCGAACGAGCTGAATATCGACCTCGAGAAGGCGCGCGAAAAGAACCCCGAACTCCATACCGCCATCGAGAATGAAGCACCCGTCCGCCAACTCTGGGACTACGCCACCGTGCTCGAGGGCCTGAGCCGCAATACCGGCATCCACGCCGCCGGTGTCGTCATCGGCGACCGTCCGCTCGATGAATTCATCCCGCTCTGCCGGGGCAAGGAAAACGAGGTCGTCACCCAATATGCCATGGGCCCGCTCACCGACCTCGGCATGCTCAAGATGGACTTCCTCGGCCTGCGCACGCTCACGATCATGCAGGAGGCGGTGCGCCTCATCCACACGAAGGTGCCGGATTTCAACATCGACCTCATACCCAGCGACGACAAACCCTCCTTTGATATTTACAACCGAGGCGAAACGCTTGGCGTTTTCCAGATGGAAAGCGGCGGCATCACGAACTGCTGCAAGCGATTCGATGTCGGCTGTATCGAGGACATCATCGCCATTGGGGCGCTTTATCGTCCAGGTCCGATGCAGTTCATCGACGACTACATCGAGCGCAAAAAGGGGATAAAAAAGGTCGAATACCTGCATCCACTTCTCGAAAAAGTCTGCTCGGAAACCCACGGCATCATTGTCTATCAAGAACAAGTCCAGATGGCAGCCAGCGTGCTCGCGGGCTACTCACTCGGCGAGGCCGACCTGCTCCGCCGCGCGATGGGAAAAAAGGACGCCGAGAAGATGGAGAAGGAGCGTAAACGCTTCGTGGAGGGCTGCGGCACCCACAACAACATACCACCCAAGGTGGCCGATGCCATATTCGGGTTCATTGAGAAATTCGCCCAATACGGATTCAACAAATCGCACAGCGCCGCCTATGGATGGATTTCCTACCAGACCGCTTACCTGAAGGCCCACTTTCCGCGCGAGTTCATGTCGGCTATGCTGACCTTCGATGCCAATGACACGGACCGTCTCGCCGTTGTCATCGCCGAGTGCCGCCGCATGGAGATTCCCGTGCTGCCGCCGGATATCAATGCCAGCGTGCTGAAATTCGCCCCCGAGACCAATGGCCCAGGCATCCGCTTCGGGCTTGCATCGATCAAAAATGTCGGCGCAGGCGCGATGGAGTCCGCCATTTCCGAAAGGGAAAAAAGCGGCCCTTTCCGCACACTGGAGGATTTCTGCTCACGCCTCGACTCCCGCACGGTGAACCGCAAGATCCTCGAGAGCGCAGTCAAATGTGGAGCTTTCGACTGCCTGGACAAAAACCGCGCCGCGCTCTTCGCGGAGATCGAACCCGCCATGGGCGCCGCAGCATCGCTCCAGCGCGACCGCGCGAGCGGACAATTCTCGCTCTTCGGCGACACGCCGCTCACACCGCCAAAAAAATCCTCAAAAGCCGCGAAGATTGAGCCCTGGAGCCAACTCGAGACGCTCAAATACGAGAAGGAACTCCTCGGCTACTATGTGAGCGGACACCCCCTCGACAGCTACGCCGGGAATTTCGACTCCGGAAAATACAACACCATCGCTCAAGCACGAGAGGCCACCGAACCCGGCACATTCAAGCTCGCAGGCCTGATCATGTCCGTCGAAAAACGCTTTTCTAAAAAGGATGGAAAACCTTTTGGCATCCTCATCCTCGAGGACTTCACCGGCTCGCTGGAAATCACCGCATGGGATGAATCCTTCTCCAAGAACGCCGCCCTCTTCGTCGCTGGGACGGCAGTCTCGATCAACACACGCATCACCCGCCGCGACGAAGCGATCCGCGCTACGGCCGGAGCCACCACCGCACTCAAAGAAAAAACCTCCGCGCGCCCAGTGCGCCTGCGCCTCGCTCGAGAGCGGCTCGATGAAACCGCCCTGCAAAAAATCCTCACCGCCGTTCAAGCCAATCCCGGCCCACGCCCCCTCATTCTAGAATTCGTTCTTCCCAACGGCCGCTCGCTCGAAATGCCAACCGGCGAGGAGTTCGCCATCGGCGACGAACGCGAGCTGGTATCTGCAGTGAACGGACTGGTTGTCGCTTGAATCTCCTTTTCGCTGAACCCGAATCCAGTAGATTTGACCACAGATGAAACAGAGATCGCAGAGGATGAGCAGTTTATACTTTGATTTGATGGAAATAATTTGCGCGACATCAAACAACAGCCACGGCTTTTTTGTGAATCCTTTCCATTCATGTGCAGCATTTTGCCGGTGAGACATGAAACCAAAAGCCGGTTGCTTTTGGAATTTATGAAAAGTGGCGCGAGTGCCGCGCCCTGGATTGCAAGCCATAGAGCGCGAGCTTCGGGAACCGCATCCCCTTGCGGCAGGTCTGTTTCAGAAATGTAGGGTTAGGAAATCGTGATGCCTTTTCTCGGGATCACTTGGAAGGAGAACTTTTGAGCAGAATGGTGTCGCCGCGATACATGTCCTTGTTTGCGGCTTGAAACTCGGCTTTGAGCTGGACCTTGATTTTTGAGACATCCACGAGATCCCATTCCTCGAAGCGGATTTGTCCGCCTTCGCCGCCATTATGCTGAACGCCAACGAGGAGGTGCCGGGCATCGTCGTGGACCTTGCTGGTAGTGGTTTTCGGCTCGTAGTAAAAAGTGCGCAGCGTGCTGGTCTTCGAGCCGCGCGCAAAGAGTTTCGGGTCGAGGTAGACCACACTCTTGTCCTCCAAAACGAGCCGGAGGTCCGGGTAGCCGCTGCGCTGCTCCTCACCTGCGGAGGTGCGGGGTATGCCGCAAGACCAGCCGGGCTCCTTGTTGCACTCTGCCATCAGTTGATCCTCGATGAAGCGGCTGGCTTCATTGATGCGGCCAACCGAGTGGATAGGGTGCGCGGGATCGTTTAGCTTGGCGAGGGTGCGGTCGAGCACAGCTCCGAGCTGCGGTAGCCAAGGGGCATCGGGAGGAACGGGTAGGATTTTTTTACCCGTGGTGGATGCGAGAACTTCACTGAATGGGATATCTCTCAGCTCGCGTCCATCCTGCAAGAGCCACTCGATGAGGACGGCGGAGTCGGGCTTTGCCTCATCCGCACGGATATGTGGGGCCAACGCGACAAGCCCTGCAAGGCCGAATAGCAGAGCCTGTCGCCGTCGCGCCATTTTTTAGAATGTCACATTCATCTGAGCACCCAGCACGAGGGCGTTCGGAATGTTTCCCGTGCCGCCGGGATTAATGATCCACTGCACATTCGGCTGGATGTAGGCGAATTTGGTAACTTGAAAGCGGTAGCCGGCCTCGAGGGCGATTTCGTAGGAGGGAGTGCCTGCGCCGGTGGTCGCCACCGTGCCTGCGTAGTCGTCGCTGAAATTTCCATAAACGAAGCCGAGCATGGTGATATCATGGTCACGCGTAGGAACAAGGCCTTTGTAAACGATGCCGGAGTTCACTTGGAAAGGCAGTTTGGAGATGTTTTGCTGTGGCGAGAGGACGAAAGCCGACCACAAGGTGAGTCCTTGGTCGCTGCCTTTCTCTTCTTGCCAGACCATCTGGTCGGCGTGCCAGTAGAAGCCGTAGGAATTCGACGCCGTCTCGGTGGAGCCGAATTGTGCAAACTGCCAAGGTGAGTAGTAGGAACCGAACCAGTAGTGACCGAGAAGGCCCTGCACATCAGAATCCTGCGAAGCTGGCTTCACGGTCTTGCCTTCGGCAAGGGTTTTTCCAGAGACGACAGATTTTCCATCGGATGACTTGGAGGAAGCAACAGTTGGCTTGCAGAACTCAGGGGTCCAGCCGACTTGGCCGATCATGAGAACTCCGTCGGAGTTGTTCATGCTCCAGTTGAGGCCTTGGTCGCGATAGAGATTGAGGTGAGTAGCCTGATAGACACCGCCCATGGCGAACCACTCGGGCGAGGGATCAACCCGAAAGCGGGCAGCCCAAACTGAACCCGGATATGTCGAGAAGGCGGTATTGACGGGAAGGGACTGAGGATTGCCGTCGATGCCGTTGTTCATATAGAGCCAGTAGAGTGGCGAGGAGGCGAAGTCATCACCCGTGGAAAAGCGGCCGACCTTGATGCCCACTTTATCTTCAAGGAGACGCTGCTCCAGAATGAGACCGTAAAAAACGGCTGTCTGGGTGCCGTAGACCTGCTGAACGGTGAACTGGTTACCGATATTGCGAGCGGAAAGGTTGCTGCCATTCCGATCAAGGCCGCTGACGGTGAGGGTGAGGCCGTGCCATTTGATGAGCTTCTCAAAGTCGAGCTGCATGCCGAAGCTGAAGTTATCGGCGTAGGCGAAGCTCTGGCTCATGCCGCCGACCGGGTTGCCGGCGATGTTATTTGTGTAGCTGGCGGAAATCTCAACGCCGCTATCATCGAGCATATTGCGGATGCCCCACCAGTCGCCGGTGAGAGCATTGCCATCGAACCACTGGCTCGAGCCGATGAAATTTGAAGGATAGGGGTTGTAGTAAGACCAGAAGCGGGAGTAGCCGAACATCTGATCAGCGGAATCGTAGCCAAGAGGAGTTCCAGGAATGTCACCTGATTCCCGAGCAGAGACGAGGGGACTGAAGCCGACAACAAGCAACAGAGGAAGGAGGAATTTTTTCATGCAGGCCGAGGTGTGCCAGATGACCGGGCGGGTTACAAATTGTTTTTTCGCGCAAGGACGGCCTCGATCGCCCGGCGGTGGGGACTGGGCATAGGAGGCAGGTTTTGAAGAGAGAAGGCCTGCCAGCCTGCCACTGGTTCCGCCTGCACAAGCCGGAGCTGCACTTTGTAGCGGGTAATCGCGTAGCTGATCTCCGCGAGGGGCTCGGAGAAAGGCTCTCCGGGAGGTAGGAGCCAGAGACCCTTCCAAGTCGGTCCCGTGGACGGGATGAGAAAAATATCGCCCTTGCGCATGCAGACGGCGCGCCAGTCCTCCACTTGCGTGATGGGTTTTTTAGCAGGTTTCAGGGGGAGCTGGGAGGGATTCGTGGCTCTGCAAAAGGCACTAACCGGGCAGGTGGCGCAATCCGGTTCACCTGCGCGGCAAAGCGTGGCACCGAGATCCATCAAGGCAGAAGCGTGGAGGCGTCCGCCTTTCTTCGGCAGCAGGGAGACGGCGGCTTGATCAAGAAATCTTTTCCCGGAAGCGGTGGAGATGTTTTCCCTGAAATCGAAAAGCCGGGCGATGACACGCTGGATATTCGCGTCCAATACCGGAACTGGTTGGTCGAATGCGAAAGCGGCAACTGCCGAAGCCGTGTAAGGCCCGACTCCCGGCAGCGCGCGCAGGAGGTCAAGGTCGCCAGAAATACTGCCTCCGAACTGCGCAACAATCGCTTTCGCCGCGCGGTGCAGGTTGCGCGCCCGGGAGTAGTAGCCAAGGCCCTCCCAGTGCTTCATGACATCCTCTTCAGGCGCGGCGGCGAGGGATGCGACATCGGGAAATCGCTTCATCCAGCGCCGAAAATAAGGCTGCACGGCGGCAACAGTCGTCTGCTGGAGCATGAATTCGGAAACAAGCACCGCATACGGTGAGGGATTCGACCGCCAAGGCAGGACACGGCCTTGCGTGCGGAACCATTTCTGGAGGGCCTTATTAAAATCGTCTGCGGTATTTTTTAACATCTCGACACGCTGGATGGATTACGCACAAAACACGCGGATGTCTTCCGCAAAACCTCTGAATATCCACACGGCACCGCTGACAAGCGAGCAGGCCCAAACCCTCCGAGGTATTCTGGCTGGCGAGGGATACGAGTTCGAATCGCGGCCTTACATGCTATATTTCGCGCGCGGACAGAGGCTCACCGTCGCGGTTTATGAAAAAGGCCCGAAAGCCGTCATCCAGGGCAAAGGCATCGAGGATTTTATTCTCTTCACCCTCGAGCCGCGCGTTCTGGGCGAGGCGTCATTTGGGCAGGAAGAGGAACAGAGTCCCGAACTTTTCGAACCGCACTTCGGCATCGACGAGAGCGGCAAGGGTGATCTTTTCGGACCGCTCGTGATCGCCGGCGTTTATGTAAATCCCGAAATCGCCCGCAAACTCCGCGACGCCGGCGTTCAGGATAGCAAGGCCATAGGCAGCGACAAACGCATCCGCGAACTGGCGGCAGCCATCCGCAAGATTCGCGTTCCAGCCAGCGTCGTGACCGTGGCCCCGCCGCGCTATAACGAACTCTACCGCAAAATCGGCAACTTGAACCGACTCCTCGCATGGGGCCACGCGCGCGTGATCGAGGATCTCTGCAATCTATGCCCCGAATGCCCCCGAGCGCTTTCCGACAAGTTCGCAGATGTGCGCGTGCTTGAGCGTTCGTTGATGGAAAAAGGGCGTAAAATCCAACTCGACCAACGCACCAAGGCCGAGTCGGACTATGCCGTTGCGGCGGCATCCGTCCTGGCGCGCGAGAAATTTATCGATTGGCTGGAGGAAAAAGGCCGCGAGTCTGGCATGGCATTGCCTCGCGGTGTCTCGGCGCAGGTGAAGCAAGCCGCCATTGCCCTCATTCAATCTAAGGGCCCCGAAGCGCTCGAAGGCCACGCCAAGATGCATTTCAAAACAGCCGCCGAAGTCTTCGCCGCAGCGGGTGGCAGCGCAACTCCCGCCTGAACACGATTGCCAACCCCGCCGGACTCGGGTTTCCTACCGCGACCAATTTTTCAACCATGACATCCGCTCAAATCCGCCAGTCGTTCCTCGATTTTTTCCGCGAGAAGCAACATACAATCGTTCCGTCCTCGAGCCTCATGCCCGACTCGCCGAACCTGCTTTTCACGAATGCCGGCATGAACCAGTTCGTCCCATTTTTCCTAGGCCAGAAGGCGCCGGATGTCTCCAAGTGGGCGGGCGCACTGCCCGCCTCCGACCTCCGCGCCTCCGATACACAGAAATGCATCCGCGCTGGTGGAAAACACAACGACCTCGATGATGTCGGTCTCGACACCTACCACCACACCATGTTCGAGATGCTCGGCAACTGGTCATTCGGAGATTATTTCAAAAAGGAAGCGATAGACTGGGCATGGGAACTCGTCATCGGCCGTTGGAAATTCCCGCCCGCCCGTCTCTACGCTACGATCTACAATCCCGAGACCGGCGACCCCGCCTCGCGCGACGAGGAGGCATGGGAAATCTGGGCCAAGAAATTCCGCGCAGCCGGACTCGATCCAGCCGTCCACATCGTGAACGGCAACAAGAAGGACAACTTCTGGATGATGGGCGAAACCGGCCCCTGCGGCCCCTGCTCGGAGCTGCATATCGATCTCACGCCAGCCGGCGACAAGGGCGGCGCGCTCGTCAACAAAGGCTCCGCCGACTGCATCGAAATTTGGAATCTTGTCTTCATCCAATTCAATGCCAACCCGGACGGCTCGTTCTCTCCCCTCCCCGCCCGCCATGTGGATACGGGCATGGGTTTCGAACGCGTCACTTCGATCATCCAAGGCACGAAAAACCTGACCGATTTCGCCAACGCCCACATATCGAACTACGAGACCGACATCTTCCGCCCGATCTTCGACGAGTTGGAAAAACTCAGCGGCAAGACCTACGGATCCACGCTGCCAGTCAGCGGTTCCACTGGCGACACCGAGCAGGAAAAAAACGATGTCGCCTTCCGAGTCATCGCCGACCACATCCGCACGCTCACCTTTGCCATCGGCGACGGCATTCAACCTGGCAACACCGACCGGAACTATGTGCTCCGCCGCATCCTACGCCGCGCCGTTCGCTACGGCCGCTCTCTTGGCTTCCGCGCGCCATTCTTCCACAAGCTCGTCGATGTGCTCGCCCGCACGATGGGCGATGTCTTCCCCGAAATCCGCGCCAAGCAGAAACACATCGAAGATGTCCTGAAAGTCGAAGAGGAATCCTTCAACAAAACCCTCGATCGGGGTATCGAGCTTTTCAACGAAGCTGCCACAAAGGGAAACATCACCGGCGCCTTCGCATTCAAACTCTATGACGAGCAAGGCTTCCCTCTCGACCTCACCGAGCTCATGGCGCGCGAACGCGGCCTCACGGTGGACACCGAGGGATTCAACACCCTCATGGAAGCCCAGCGCGCCCGCGCCCGCGCCGCCCAGAAAAAGGAAGTCATCACCCTTTCCGAAATCGGAACCACAACGCCCACGGTTTTCACAGGCTACGACGCCCTCACAGACACAGCCCGCGTGCTCGAAGTTCTGACCACCAAAGACCGCACCGCAGTGATTCTCGACCGCACGCCCTGCTATGCCGAGATGGGCGGCCAAGTCGGCGACACGGCTGAAATCACCCGGGGCGGACAGCTCTGGAGGGTTACGACCACCCAGAAGACCGGCAACACCTGGCTCCACCTGCTCGATTCCGCGGATGCTCCGAATGTCGGTGACACAGTCCAGATTTCCTTCAACGCCGCACGCCGAGAGGCGATCCAGCGCCACCATACCGTGACGCACCTCCTCCACTGGGCGCTGCACGAAGTCGTCTCCCCAGAGGCCACGCAGAAGGGTTCCGCCGTTTCACCTGAAAAACTCACCTTCGACTTCAACAGCGCCGCCCTGACTCCCCAACAGGTGCGCGACATCGAAAAACTGGTGAACGAACGCATTCTGGAAAATGCCGGCGTATCGTGGACCGAGGTCCCCTACGCCGAAGTGCGAGGCCGTGCGGATATCATGCAATTCTTCGGCGACAAATACGGAGACACCGTGCGCGTCGTCCAAATCGGAGGAACAGGAAAACTCGACGCCTACTCGATGGAACTCTGCGCCGGCACCCACACCCGCGCCACCGGCGAGATCGGCCTCTTCCGCATCCTAGCCGAATCCGCCATCGCCGCTGGAGTGCGCCGCATCGAAGCTGTCGCCGGTCTTGAAGCCGCCGCGCTCACGAAAAGCGAAGCCCAGCGCCTGCATGAGATAGCAGGTCTCCTGAACGCACCCGCCGCCGAGATCGAAAAGAAAATCGAAGCCCTCTTGGCCAATCAAAAGGAACTCGAAAAAGCCCTCAAAGCCGCGCGCTCAAAAGAAGCCGCCGCACAGGCCAAAGACCTCGCCGCAAAAGCCGAATCCCTCGGCGGAATCCCCTTCCTCTCCGCCAACCTTGGCGCAGTGGATGGCGACCACCTCCAAGCCGTGCTCGACGCCCTCAAGTCCAACTTCGAAGGCGTCACCGTGCTCGCTGGCTCGGCCAACAACGCCGTCGCCCTCGCCGCCAGCGTCAGCCCAGCATTCACCTCAAAAATCCAAGCAGGCAAAATCATCCAAACCATCGCGCCCCTCGTCGGAGGAAAAGGCGGCGGCAAACCCGACATGGCCCGAGGCGGCGGCAAAGACACCTCAAAAATCTCAGAAGCTCTAGCTGCAGCAAAAAGTATGCTCGCGGCAGTGTGAAACGGAGCAGATTAGATTAATCAGACTAATCCAACAAGCACCCGCTTGCTGGAGGCAAGGAAGCGGCTTGGACTACGCTCCGCCGCCGGCGGCGTTGGCGAGGCCTGCTTCTTCGGGGGGGAGGAAGGGTTGGAAGCGCGCTTTGTCGATGGCTTTCATGTAGGCCTCGTGTGGTGAGACGACTCCGGAGAGGAGTTGCTCCCAGATGGCGTCGTCCATGAATTGCATGCCCTGGCTTTTGCCGGCGACGATGACATCTTGCAATTTCTGAGTTGCGCCTTCGCGGACGATGGCGGAGACGGCGTTGTTGACGACGAGGATTTCGTTCACGGCGACGCGTCCCGAGCCATCCTGTTTTTTCATGAGCAGCTGGGCGATGACGCCGCGCAAGGAAGATGCGAGCATGGTGCGCACCTGCGCCTGCTGGTCGCTCGGGAAGACATCGATCATGCGGTCCACCGTTTTGCGAGCGTTGTTGGTATGGAGCGTTCCAAAGACTAGAAGACCGGTTTCAGCGGCTGTGAGGGCGAGGGAAATCGTCTCCAAGTCGCGCATTTCACCAACGAGCACGATGTCCGCATCTTCGCGCAGGGCGGCTTTGAGGCCGGCGGGGAAGGATTCCGCATGTTCGGGAACTTCGCGCTGGGTGATGATGCTTTTCTTGTTGCGGTGAACGAACTCGATCGGTTCCTCGATCGTCACAATGTGGCGAGAGAAGTTAGCGTTAATGTAATCAATCAGAGCCGCGAGCGTGGTGCTTTTTCCAGATCCGGTCGGACCTGTCACCAGCACGATGCCGCCGCGCATGTGGCCGAAGGACTTGATGACTTCCGGCACGCGAAGGTCCTCGAGAGTTTTGATTTTTGTAGGGATGATGCGGAAGACCGCGCCGTAGCCATGGGCTTGCTTGAGATAGTTGCAGCGGAAACGGTTGTCCTCGTTCATCTCGTAGGCGAAATCGAGGTCTCCGTGTTCCTCGAAGCGCTGCCAGCGCTCGGGCGTGCAAATTTCGCTGAGCATGTAGCTCATTTCCTCGGCGGTGAGGGTCTCCTCGCGAATCGGCACGATCTCACCGTGGCGGCGGACTTTGGGCGATTGGCCTTCGGCGAGGTGGAGATCCGATGCGCCGCTGTCGATGAGAACTTGGAAAAATTGGTCGATATATGGCATGGGCGGGGAAGTTTTAAGGATTAAGTTTTGAACGGTGTCCTATGCGCTTAGCTATTTTAGTCCGACAAGGCGTTTCATGTCGGCTTCCTGTTCAGCGCGGTAAACGGCTTCTTCAGCGGAGATAATGCCGGCTTGGAAGAGCTCGGCGATCGAGTCATCCATGAGCTTCATACCGAGTTTTTTTCCGGTTTGAATAATGCCCGGCAGCATGAAGGTCTTGGCTTCACGAATCACATTTCCGACCGCTGGAGTATTCATCAAAATCTCAATCGCGAGCGCGCGCCCGTTGCCATCCGCCCGGGGAACGAGTTGCTGCGAGATGATGCCGCGCAACGACTCGCTGACCATGATGCGAATCTGGTCGCGCTGGTCTGTGGGGAAGACATCCAACAGACGGTCGAGAGTTCGAGCGGCATTGCTAGTGTGCAGGGTGCCGAGCACAAGGTGACCGGTCTCGGACGCCGTGATGGCGAGGGAGATCGTCTCCAGATCGCGCATTTCACCGACCATGATGACATCCGGATCCTCACGGAGAGAGCCTCGCAGGGCGTTGGCGAAGGATTTTGTGTGCGTGTGGACCTCCCGCTGGGTGACATGGCACTTGCCCGAGGGAATGAGATATTCGATGGGGTCTTCCAAAGTGATGATATGGTCGTGGCGCGAACGGTTGATCTGGTCCACGAGCGCGGCGAGGGTGGTGCTTTTGCCGCTACCGACCGAGCCTGTCACAAGAACGAGACCGTTATGGAATTCGGTGAGCATTTTTAATTGCTCGGGTAGCCCAAGTTCATCCATAGAACGCACGCGGTCACTGATGATTCGAAAAACCAAATCGCAGCCTGTGCGCTGACGCACTACGCTCGCGCGAAAGCGCCCGATAGCAGTGGCGTAGGCAAAATCGACATCTCCTCGGCCGGCTAGCTGCTCCTGCTGCTCCGGCGAGAGAAAACTTGCTACCAGACGCTCTGTATCCTCGGGCGTAAGCACCTCTGCTTGCCTCCAGATTGGTTCGAGAAGGCCGAAACGCCTCCAGATTGGTTGGGAATTGACACTCAGGTGAATGTCCGAGGCACCCGACTCTTTGCCCACCGCGAGAAACTGGTCGACGTGAGTGAGGCTGTGAATATCGGGGTGGGATGCATCCATGAACAGTCAGATTTTTAAGAGAGGAACACCTACAAGCTTTTGAGTGAGCTTCCAACACCTAAGAGCCGTGCGCATGTTTTTTGTCTGCGTCATAATAGTGGCGCGTTTTGACCGGCCTCGCTACAATGCGCGCATGCAAAAGACCCGCCTTTGGCTCATGTTTCCGGCACGCCTCATTACCCGCCCCATCCTTTGGGAGTTGGCCAGACAATTTGCTGTCGTCACAAACATCCGGCAAGCCAGCGTTACCGACGAAATCGGCCTTGTATCACTCGAACTCGATGGCGAACGCGAGGAAATCAAAAAATCCATTGCTTGGCTGGAGGAGAACGGCATTAAAGTCGAGCCGGTCGAAATCGGCACGATTGCAAGCTGAAGAGCACTCACCCTCGATGCGCCTCCTTCTTGTTGACGGGCATTATTATCTCTACCGCTCGTTTTTTGCGATTCGGGGACTGAAAAATTCCCGTGGTGAGCCGACGAATGCGATCTATGGATTCATCAAAGCGATTCGCAAAATGCTTGCAGATGTGAAACCCGACAAGGCCGCCGTGATCTGGGACGCCGGCTTACCTGCACGACGCGTAGAGCTTCAGCCTGCCTACAAACAAAACCGCTCATCCATGCCGGACGACCTCCGCCCTCAGGAGGATTGGCTCCAAAAAAACATCTCCTTGCTTGGCACTCAATCCCTCGAACTCCCGAATACTGAAGCTGACGACCTGATCGCCTCCTACGCGCACGCAGCTAGAAAAGACGGCGCCGACGTGGTGATCGCAACCAACGACAAGGACATTCTCCAACTCGTTGACACAAACATCCACATTTACTCAACGAATAAAACCGACATCATAGAAGGCAGCTTCGCTCTTCTCGGGCCAGCCGAAGTTGCCGAAAAATGGGGCGTCCCAGCTGCAAGAATCGCCGATGTGCTGGCTCTCACGGGCGACAGTTCGGATAACATCCCTGGCGTTCCCGGAATCGGTGGCAAGACCGCTGTGCAGTTGGTGATCTCACATGGCTCGATTCAGGCTATTCTTGAAAATCCCTCACTCATCGAGAATCCCCGCTTACGTGAAAAAATCACCGCAAACCGCGAACTCATCATTGCAAATCGTGAAATGGTGCGCCTCGATGACGACCTGCCACTGCCCGTCTCTTGGGAATCCCTCGAAATCTCCCCGCGCCATCCAGAACTCATTAGCGCACTGAAGGACTGCGAGTTCAAAACGCTTGTTAGTGAGCTCGAGGCGGAATCCGCTAAAGCCTCTCCAGCACTTCAGGGCGAACTTCTTTAGGCCGAACGCTAAAAAGGCTCTCCCTTTCGGAAGAGCCTCTTTAATTCGAGCTGCTCGGCGTTTTATTAGCTGATCAAGCGCAGGATCGACTGGCTGGCTTGGTTCGCTTGAGCAAGCATCGCTGTGCCAGCTTGCTGCAGGATGTTGTAGCGAGCGAGCTTCGTGCTCTCGTCGGCCACGTCCACATCTATGATCCGGCTGTTGGCGGACTCGAGGTTGGTTTTGTTCACTGCGAGCATGTCTGCAGCAAATGTCAGGCGCGACTGTTCGGCACCGTTATTGGCACGGATGGTTGCGAGGTTTTGGATCGCAGTCTGAATCGTTGCCACCGCAGCTTGAGCTCCTGTATTAGAGCTGATGTTCATGCCAGCACTGCTATTCGACCCTACGGAGGTGCTGATGAAGTCCAGATCTACTTGGGTAATGCCAACGGTCTGAGCCCCATCATGGGAAGTCACAACAGTCAGCGTGCTGGCCACATCGAGACCCGCTGAGCTACCCGAGTTGAACAGGCTGATGCCATTGAACTTCTCGCCCACCATCAGGTTCAGCTGTCCTTTCAACTGGTTCAACTCCGTGTTGTAGAGTGAGAGGTCGCTGGTGGCTTTCGTCACATCCTGAGCCAGTGTGGCGAGCTCTGACATGCGATTGAGGAGTTTATCTGCTGTCTTAAGCACTCCATCCTGTGTTTGCAGGAGAGAGAGCGAGTTGTTGACGTTGGCCAATGTCGCATCCGTGCGGCGGATCGACGCGCTCATCTTCATGGACACGGCGAGACCGCCGGCATCGTCTGCAGATGAGTTGATACGTGAACCACTGGAAAGCCTGTTGAGGCTACGCTGGAGGTTAACATTGGTGTTGCTGAGGTTGTAGGCAGCCGATGTGGCTGCTGAGTTGGTGTTGATGACTACTGACATATCCTTTGTCTTTCTCTGGTGCGAAGTCCGTTCCGCCGTCGGGCTGCTTTAAATCAGTGCTCAGCCTCACTGGGTGGAGATTTTCTCCATGCTTCAGATATCGACACAGTGGCAAACGGGCTTGAGAATTTTCCGAGTAAATATTGTCCGACAAGTATCTTGGATAAATAGATGACAATTGTTTTGAATAGAACAACAAGATTGGCGCGGAATGTGCTTGCAGTAGCAGCATCCGTGCCTAAGTCTTTGGGTTAATTATGGCAGGCATGCAACAAGTCGCAAAGATGGCGCTCCAGCAATCGCTGTCGCCACAGATGCAGCAGAGTCTGCATGTCCTCCAAGCCCCGCTGGCCGAGCTCCGACAACTCGTGGACACCGAGCTGAGGGCCAACCCCGCACTGGAAGAACTCGTCCCCGAAAGATCGACCGAGACCACACAGGAGCAGGCGAGTCCACTTGAAGAGCAATGGAGTGAATACTACACCCAGCCCTCATCAGGTGAGACATGGACCCGGGAAGCCCTCGAGAAGCGTCAGCATTTCCTGGATTCGCAAGTGCGGCCGCCCACGCTTGCTGAGCATCTTCTCGAGCAGCTCCAAACGGCTTCCTGGCCGAAAGAGGATGCAATTATTGCAGTCGAAATCATCGGCAATCTCGACGACGGTGGATACCTGAGATCCACAACGAACGAGATCGCTTCCGAGGTAGATTGCCTGCCAGATGAAGTCGAGCGGGTGCTGGAAAAGGTGCAGGAATTCGATCCCGCAGGCATAGCGGCACGCAATCTTGCCGAGTGCCTCCTCCTGCAACTGAAAAGCCAAGGACGCCAGTATTCCACCGAAACTCGAATCGTCCGCCACTATATCGATGAGCTCGGCCGAAAAAAACTGAACGAGATTGCCAAGGCTCTAGATCTGGATCCCAAAGAAATTCAGCATGCCGCCGAGTTGATCGCTCGGCTCGATCCGATGCCTGGCCGGGCCTATGCAACAGATACAAATCAAGTAGTCACACCCGAGGTGCTCGTGGAATACGACGGTGAAGACTATACGGTGAGTCTCAATAGCGATGAAATCCCGCGCCTTAGGATTTCCGACTCTTACAAGGATATGCTCGCAGGATCAGCGAAAGAGGTCAGGGAATACTTGCGCGATAAAATACGGGGCGGAAATTTTTTCATTAAAAGTATCCAACAGCGCCAGCAGACGATCTTGAACATAGGCCGCGAGATCGCCCTGCGTCAGCGTGAGTTTATGGAACGAGGCCCTTCGCACTTGAAGCCGATGACCATGAGTCAGGTCGCGGATGCCGTTGGAGTCCACGAAACCACTGTGAGCCGTGCCGCCGCTGGAAAGTTCATTTCCACCCCGCAGGGTATTTTCGAGATGAAATATTTCTTCACTCACGGATACACCAACAGCGATGGAGAAGGCGTAAGCAACGAGAGTGTGCGGCAAGCGATCGCACAGATCGTGCGTGAGGAGAATAACCGCAATCCCTACAGCGACCAAGACATCGTAAAACTTCTGTCGGACCGCGGTCTCGGCGTAGCTCGCCGCACGGTTGCCAAATACCGCGAGCAACTCGGCATCCTCCCGAGCCACCTCCGCAAGGCGTTCTGATTTATCCCCGCTTCTTGCGACTCGCCTTGGCATAGGTCGCCTTCTTGCGAATGGGTGGAGCCCCTGTTGTGGAAGTTCCATTTTTCAGTTCCGCGATCTGATCGCGCAGAAGCGCGGCCCTCTCATACTCTAGGCGCGATGCAGCATCCGCCATATCCCGTTCCAGCTCCCGAATGAGCTCCGCCGCATCGAATCGAGTAGAATCCTCGCGGAGGATTCCCTGCTCGACCTCACGACCTTTGACAATCACATGGAGGCTTTCCTGGACGGCCCGCACGACGCTGCGGGGCGTAATGCCGTGCTCTTTATTGTGAGCCTCCTGGCGACTCCGGCGGTATTCCGTGATATCGAGCAAATCGCGCATGCTGCCGGTGATGGTATCCGCAAACAAAACAACCTCTCCATTGAGATGCCGCGCAGCACGGCCAGCTGTCTGGATAAGACTCGTCCGACTTCGCAGGTAGCCCTCCTTGTCGGCATCCAGGATGCAAACCAACGAAACTTCAGGCAGGTCGAGACCCTCGCGAAGGAGATTGATGCCTACCAGAATGTCGCAGTCACCCGCACGAAGAGTGCGGAGGATTTCAACGCGTTCGATCGTATCGATATCGCTGTGGAGATAGCGCACGCGAAGGCCGACTTCGCGAAGGTAGTCGGCAAGATCCTCAGCGGTTTTTTTTGTCAGAGTAGTGATGAGAACCCTCTCGTTGATCTCGACCCGGCGCCTGCAGAGTTCGATTGTTTCATCGATCTGGGCCTTGAGTGGACGGACTGTAATCTTAGGATCCAGCAAGCCTGTCGGGCGGATGATTTGCTCCACGACAAGCTTTGAGCCGGGCGTTGTGACATCCAGTGCGAGTGTAGACGGCGCGGCGTGCTTGAGCCCTGCCGCCTTACCTCCCTCGCCGAATTTATTCTCGGCATTGGGAATCCAGGTCGAGTTGCCCACCACACTGTTGTTGATTTCAAAGCTGCCAGGCGTGGCGCTCACATAGACGAGCTGGTTTGCCGTCTCCATGAACTCACCAAAATTCAGCGGACGGTTATCCAAAGCGCTGGGGAGTCGGAATCCGTATTCCACCAGAACGCTTTTGCGGGAGCGGTCCCCCGCATACATGCCACCGATCTGGGGCACTGTGGCATGGGACTCGTCGATGACCAGAAGGTGATCCTTTGGTAGAAAATCCAGGAGCGTGTAGGGTCGCGACCCCGGCGGGCGTCCGGTGAGATGCCTCGAGTAGTTTTCGATGCCGTTGCAGAATCCCATTTCCTGCATCATCTCGAGATCGAACTCGGTTCGCATGCGAATGCGCTGAGCCTCGATGAATTTGCTTTGGCGTTCGAACTCCGCAACCCGTTCCTCCAATTCCCCTCGGATTCCTGCCATGGCGGTTCGGAGTTTATCATGAGGAGTCACAAATTGCTTCGCAGGAAAAAGGGTGAACGTCGTGAGCGTGGCGCTGGCGTGCCCGGTCAACGGGTCAAACACGCTGATCCGGTCGATTTCATCGCCAAAAAACTCGACCCTCACAGCTTCATCATCATTTTGAGCCGGGTGCACCTCCACCACGTCGCCCCGGACTCGGAACTTCCCCCGGCCGAAGGCAATGTCATTGCGCTCGTAAAGCATCTCCACGATTTTTGAGAGAAATTCCTCGCGAGTGATCCGCTGCCCCGGCTGGATCGTGACGAGCATTTGCAAAAAATCCTCGGGCGATGCGAGCCCATAGATACACGAAACGCTTGCCACGATAATTGTATCCCGGCGCGTCAGCAGTGAACTCACCGCTGAGAGCCTGAGGCGCTCGATCTCCTCGTTGATCGAGGAGTCTTTTTCAATGTAGGTGTCCGAACGTGGGATGTAGGCTTCTGGCTGGTAGTAGTCGAAGTAACTCACGAAATACTCCACAGCGTTATGCGGGAAGAACTGCTTAAACTCACTGTAGAGCTGCGCAGCCAGCGTCTTGTTGTGCGACATGATGAGCGTGGGGCGCTCGAGCGCTTGAATCACATTTGCCGTGGTGAAGGTCTTACCAGACCCCGTCACTCCAAGAAGCGTCTGGTGGCGGTTGCCTGCAGCAAGGGATCGAGTCAGCCCGGCAACCGCCCGCGCTTGATCTCCCTGCGGACCATATTTCGACTCCAATTCAAACACCATAGCCGACGAGTATCCTCCTGCATGCGAGGGAACGCAACATGTGCCTTGGAAAAGCAGCGTGCAGGTTGGCGTTGCTTTTGACTTCGGCGTTTGGCTAATAAGATGGGGACATAGTATGTCAGCGCATCACGATATGTTGCTTCACTCCACCCGTTGGAGTCCCCATCCCCGCTCTGCATGATCGGCCTCATCGCCCATACCGAAAAACCCGAGGCCGCCGGAGTGGTGCGCGAGATGGTTTCCGAACTCGAGCGCAACGGCCTTCCCTTCCTCCTGCACAAAAATACTGCGCCGCTTGCAAGCATGGAGTCCGACCTTGATGAGACCTCGCTTGCTGAGCAATGCGAGCTCCTTGTAGTGATCGGTGGAGATGGAACCATTCTCCGCATTGTTCAAAGAATAAAATCCCGTCTGCCCATTGTTTTCGGCATCAATATCGGCACGCTCGGATTTCTGACATGCCTCGGCTCCAGCGAAATCCGACGCGCCGCTGAGTGCATTGCCAAGGCCGATTACGCACTGAGCCAACGAGCCCTCCTCAAAGCTGTCCTTACGAAGGCGTCAGGAGATACGAGCAGGCTCTTTGCGCTGAACGATGTGGTCGTGAGCCGTGGCGAGCGCTCGCAACTCGTTCAAATGCGCGTGACCCTGGGCGGCGTTCCCCTTACCGATTACAATGCCGACGGCCTCGTCGTTGCGACACCGACCGGATCCACCGCTTATTCGCTCTCGGCGGGCGGGCCGATCCTCATGCCAGACTCGGGGGGATTTGTGATCACCCCCATCTGCCCACATGTTCTCACGAACCGCTCGGTTGTGATCAGCGACAGTTCTGTCGTCGAAATCCAAGTCGCAAAGCCCGGTCAGGTCGCGTTCGTTTCCGTCGATGCGCAGAGCTGGTTTCCAATGTCTGGCGGCGACTCGCTCCGCCTAGAAAAAAGCGAGCGCATCCTTCCGCTGGCCATGCTTCCCGAGAGGCCGTTCACTGAAGTTCTCCGCCGCAAACTCAAATGGACCGGTAGCAATATATGATCTCCATCCGCCAAATCCTCCAACCTGGCCACGTCAACCTTTCCCTCTCGTCGACAAAAATCGATTCCGCCGTTGGCGAAGTGCTGGCCTCACTCAGTGGGGACATCCGTATTCTTCAATGGAACGCCCTGAAGGACTCCGTGCTGCAGCGAAATGCCCCAGCTATTGATGCCGACGGCTGCGGAATCGTCATTGCCCACGGCCGAACGGATGCCGTTGGCTCCCTCGTCATGGCGGCAGGCCGTTCAAATGAAGGCTTCCCCTCCAGTGACACAAAAGAAAATGTTCAACTCGTCTTTGTTGCCGGCATTCCCTCGGCGCTTAATAGCGAATACCTCCGCGTTGTCGGAACCATCGCTCGGCTCTGCAGCAAAACCGAGCTTGTGCAAAAAATGCTCTCAGCCACGAGTCCAAGCGCCTTTATTGATATTCTCTGCTCGGGCGAGACAACATTGTAGCTTAGAGCGAATCCTGCCCCTCAATCCTTGGATTTTGCAAAGAGAGAAAGCCGCTTGAAATTCAGCATCGGCATTGGTGATTCACCAGAACGCCGATGCTGATAAAGAGTCATGTCTGACGTGACACTCTTGGATGAAAAACGGATGCAAGCGGTGCCTTTAACGCTTTAGAGGCGAACCAAGCACAACGCGGAATCCGAAGCTTGAATATCGTATATCAGGGCGTCCCAGATCATTACGGAAAGAGGATTTCATACGATCCTGATAGCCATTGAACCAAGAGGCTCCGCGAAGCACTCGAGAGTCTTGGGAACGGTCGGTAAAATCTTGGCACCACTCCCACACATTTCCGCCCAAGTCATAGATGCCAATTTCGTTGGGAGAAAAACTGCCCACTGGTGAGGTGAACTCGTATTCATCAACTCCGAGTTCCTGCGAGTAATTACCCGCACCCTTCGGCGGAGGCCAACTCGCTCCCCATGGATAGCCATCGAGCTCTCCACTGCGCAGGTCAGGGCGTGTTCCCTCCTCGTGGGGTAATCCGACGGCCGCACTCCATTCAAGATCGCCCGGCAGACGGAAAATCAGCTCCTCTGGAAGACGCCCAGCTGCGCGCTCTTTCTCTGTGAGCCATTCGCAGAAGTCTACCGCCTCCTTCCAAGTCACACTTACGATAGGATGCTCCGGTCCGTAACCTGAGCACTGGTCAGGTATAGCGACGCCTTTTTCCGAAGCGTAGGCCTCAAAGTCCCTCACGCGGGTTGGCCAGATGCACACAAGAGTCGAAAATCTCGGCACGGGCACGAAAGGCATTCCAAGGCTGTTAATAAAGGGAGAATCCACCGAAGTGGAAGTGAGTGATGGTGGCTGGCTCATAAGTTTGGTCAAACTGAACACTTACAAACTACTCTCCAGGCGCGCCCGATGGCGATATTTTTTTGACAGGCGTGAGCATTCAAGTTCTGTTATTGATGGGGATTCCAACTTGACGCCGTGCGGCACTTTGAGTTTATTCTTTCACCCCCAGTCGTAAACAACATAACCATGCCCAAACAACTCATATCAACAGCAACCTGTTCCTTAGCCGTTCTCCTCAGCCTTTGGTTCCTTGTGTCCAATTGGAGTAACCAAAGCCTTCAGCGTGGCCTCCAAAACCAGCAGGATGAGATACAAACCCACCAACTTACAATCCAAAGCCAGCAGCAGCAGTTGCAAGCCCAGCAACAACTCATCGATTCCGCATCCCAACTCGCAAACCAAGTCGGCCCTTCAGTAATCCGGGATCTGGCGACCCTGCAACTCCAAAACAAAAACCAAAAGATCGCCATACTTCTCAAAAAATACGGCATCGAAGCGAAAGCCAACTAACCCCCCACAAAAAACACTATGGAAGATTACACCACCGAAAATTTGACCTCACAGAGCAGCAACCCTGAAAATATTCACTTTCCTCTCGCCCTATTGGCCCTGGCCTTTGCGATCTTTCTTTTCGCTCAAATCAGCAGCCTCGGCCAAAATGGCCGCAGCATGAGATGGCAGACCGAAAACCTGGATCGCCAGATCGGATCACTGGTTGAATCCGAAAAAAATCTGGGTAATCTCGTTAAACAACGCGAGGCCTTGGTCGAGCAATCTCAGCAGGTTCAAGCCCGCTACACCGAGATGCTTACCGATCTGATCAAACTCTCTGAAACGGATGCCGATGCCCGTGCTGTTGTAGAGAAGTATAAAATCCAGCGTCAGCAAGGCCAACAAACATCCCCCGCTGCCGCAGCGACTCCTCAACCCACTCCCTGATCCCGCCCCGCGCGGGTTCCAGCATGAAAACGCTGCTCCTTACCGGCGCAACCGGTTTTGTGGGCAGCAATATGCTTGTTCAAGAGGTGCTAAAGGGCAATCGCATTCTGGCTCCCGTCCGGTCTGCGGAAAAACTCCACAGACAGCTCAAAACTGAGGGTATTTCCGGCGCGGATGTGGTCGCTCTGGAAGCCGAACCATCCACTTGGGGCGACATTCGCCCCACCCACGCACTGCTCTCTGCTGGAGTTCTTTTTGCAAGAAACCGAGAAGAATACCAAAGCGTCAATGTCGATTGGACACTGAGTGTGCTTGCGGCGCTTCCAGCTGATTGCAAGATCGTCGTCCTCTCCTCCCAAGCCGCGGGCGGTCCAACCCCTTCAGGAACCCATGCCCGCACTGAGGAAGACGCAGATATTCCCATTACACATTACGGAAAATCCAAACTCGAACTCGAAAACGCCATTCACCGTTTCCACTCGGGGCGCTCCGTTACCATCCTCCGGCCGCCCATGATTCTCGGCGCGCGCGACACCGCCACGCTTCCACTTTTCAAGATGGCAGCAGGCCTTGTCAGACCGAAGCCCGGCCTGAGAAAAAAGGTATACAGCTTCATCGCCGTTGAGGACCTCCTTGAGGCAGTAAATATCTCTTGGGAATGCGGCAACTCAGGTCCTTTTTACATCGCTTCCGATCAGATAATCACCGACTTCGAGCTCATCAATGCCGCAGCTCAGACTACGAATGGACGCGGCGTCACGATTCCGGTGCCTCAGGTGATCATTAAATGCTTCTCACTCATCGTGGACGCCGTTCCGAAACTCCGGGCATCCGCTCCCAGCCTGACCCGCGACCGCGCCCGTGACATCTGGGAGGAGCGCTGGGTAGTGGATTCCGCCCGCTTTCGCCAGATAACTCGCTGGAAGAGCAGCCGCAGCGTAGAATACTCTCTGCAAAGCGCGCACGACTTCTACATACGCACCGGAATGCTGAAACGAAAATCCAAACAAAGACCATGAGCTTGCCCGAAAGATCTTCATTGCCTCAGCGACGCGACAGGGACTTTGACGAGGCCGCCGATTCCTCTCAGCAAACACAAATGAATATCCGACCGCGTCGAGTTGATGACACCCCTGATCCGGAGACCGACGAAAATTCGAGCCCGCGGTTGCGCAAAACTGGGCAGTCTCCACAATTCGAAGCCGCCTCACACGGGACCCACCGCCGCAGAAGAAGTCGGCAGGATTCCTCCAAGCGCATGGATGGGCCAAATCGCTCACTGAATTTTAAAATTCTCGCTACTGTTGCAGTGCTGGCGGTCTTCGCCGGATCAAACATCCTCGTTGGTCGCTTTTTTTACGGGAGCGGCGTCTCCGAGGGCATCCAACGCGCCTTCGACGCCAGAACTCCATTGAAGGAGGATGAACCACTCGCAATCGCCACCACAAACAAAGCCTTCGCCGCAATGCTCAATCTGCGCAGCTCAAAGCCCGACCGTGCATCTACGGAAATGATGACGCTTCTTTGTCTTCAAGCGCTCAGTGAGACGATGGATGAATACCTTCCCTCCTACCTGTCCCAAGGCCACACGACAACGGAGGATTTCTGCGCCGCCTATGTCGCCATGCGCCTCAGTGATTTCGGAAAGGCCGCCGCCATACTCCGGGCCACCGAGCCCACAATCCCCTCCGATCTTTTCAATTATCTCATGAACGACCCCATCATGCGGCGCTTTGCGAAGGAACCGCGAGTGATGGGTTTTTATGAAAAGTCTTGATGTCCCGCCTCCGCCGCATTCCCATCGCGGGGCATGAATCCCATCACCACCGACCAACTCCTCGCCGCCCAGGCGTGGCGCTACGCCACCAAGCAATTCGACGCCTCCAAAACCATTCCCACGCCGGTCTGGCAGGCGCTTGAGGACTCCCTCATCCTCTCGCCATCGTCCTACGGGCTCCAGCCCTGGCAGTTCTTTGTCGTCGTAAATCCCGACCTCCGCGCGAAGCTCCGTCCGCATTCCTGGAACCAATCCCAAATCACCGACGCCTCGCATCTCGTCGTCTTTGCCATTCCCGAAAATGTCGATGTTCCCTATATGGAAAAATACCTCGCTCGCATCGCGGAGGTTCGCGGAATCACACTCGAGTCGCTTGGCTTCTACCGCGACATGATGATGGCCGATGTCATCGCCGGCCCACGCCAAGCCTGGGTCCGCGAGTGGGCTGCCCGCCAGATTTACATCGCCCTTGGAAACTTCATGACCTCCGCCGCGCTTGTGGGCGTGGACACATGCCCGCTCGAAGGCATAGACCCGCGCGAATACGACGCCATCCTCGACCTCCCCGCTAAAGGCTACAACACCATCGTCGCTTGCGCCGCCGGCTACCGCTCCGCCGATGACAAATACGCCACTCTTCCCAAAGTCCGCTTCGAAAAAAGCGACCTCGTTCGGCATCTGTGACCCGAATTCCAGAAAATTAACCACAGAGACACAGGGAGAACGGAGGAAGGAAAATTTGAGCAACCTTGTCTCCAAACCTCCCACGTCACTCGCTGTTTCTTAAAACTTAATTCTTAATTCTTAATTCTTAAAACTTCGCCATGACCTCATCCGCTCCACACAACCCTGCTACGCACCGCCTTGAATCCGACTCGATGGGCGAAATCTCCGTTCCGCACGAAGCCTACTGGGGCGCGCAGACGGCCCGTTCGCTCATTCATTTCGACATCGGCGAGGACATCCTGCCGCCCGAGATGATCAAGGCTCTCGGCATTTTGAAAAAAGCCGCCGCGCTCACGAATGCGGACCTCGGCAAGCTCAGCTCTGAAAAGCGCGATCTCATTGCACAAGCGGCGGATGAAGTCATCGCGGGAAAACTCGACGCCCACTTCCCGCTTCGCATCTGGCAGACAGGCTCCGGCACTCAGAGCAACATGAACGCCAACGAGGTCATCTCAAATCGCGCCATCGAAATCGCAGGTGGCGAGAAAGGCTCCAAAAAACCCGTGCATCCTAATGACGATGTGAACATGTCGCAGTCGTCGAACGACACCTTCCCGACGGCGATGTCCATCGCCTCGACCTCCGTGGTCGTCGAGGTGCTCATCCCAGCCGTGAAAAAACTCCGCGACACGCTCGAGGCTAAGGCCAACGCCTTTGCCGACATCGTCAAGATCGGTCGCACACACCTCCAGGATGCCACCCCGCTCACACTCGGGCAGGAATTCTCCGGCTACGTGTGCCTGCTCGACCAAGCACTTCGCGATATCGAATTCTCGCTCACCGGCCTTTACCAACTCGCCATTGGCGGCACCGCCGTCGGCACCGGCCTGAATGCCCACCCCGAGTTCGGCGATCGCGCCTCCGCGCACATTGCAAAACTCACCGGCTTCCCGTTCCAATCCGCGCCCAACAAATTCGCTGCACTCTCAGGCCACAACGAATTCGTCATCGCCAGCGGAGCCGTGAAGTCCCTTGCTTGCGCGCTCATGAAGATCGCCAACGACATCCGCTGGCTCGCCTCTGGCCCCCGCTGCGGACTCGGCGAACTGACTATTCCTGAAAACGAACCCGGCTCGTCGATCATGCCCGGCAAAGTGAACCCTACCCAATCCGAAGCCCTCACGATGATTTCCATTCAAGTCATGGGCAACGACACTGCCATCGGCATCGCTGCCTCGCAGGGCAACTTCGAGCTGAATGTCTTCAAGCCGGTCATCGTCCACAATTTCCTCCACTCCGTCCGCCTCCTCGCGGAGGGATGCCATTCCTTCAACGACCACTGCGCCATCGGTATCGAGCCGAACCTCCCGGTCATCGAAGGCTATGTTAAAAACTCCCTCATGCTTGTCACTGCGCTGAACCCACACATCGGCTACGACAAAGCCGCACAAATCGCGAAAAAAGCCCACAAAGACGCTTCCAGCCTCAAAGAAGCAGCCGTCGCGCTAGGCCATGTGACCCCCGAGCAGTTCGACCAGTGGGTCATTGCAAAAAATATGACGCACGCTTGAAAACGCATTGCTTCGGGCTTATTGGTTGATGAATGAAACTCCGCTTGGATCTTCTGGAGCAGTTGACGGAGGAGGACATCGCTCTTCAGGCGGAGGGCAATGTTCACCGCTTCAAACCCGAGCCGCTTTTCTCAAGAACTGGGGTTGGCAGTCTGTCGCCGGCATCAATCAACGAGCGTGCTCAAGAAGTGGATCACAGCATGGATTTAACTCGGAAACTGGAGAAGCGTGCTCAGAAAAGTGGCAAAGGCAACACGCCTTAGAGTTATCCTTAGCCGAGGTATTCGATCTCCTTCGGGATTTTCATAGGAGCGCTCCATTCCTCTTTTTGAATGGGAATACTTTTTCCTTCATCGGCAGGGAATTGACTCTGGCTTTGTTCAGCGACCTTGCACCGGTTCGAAAGCGCGAACTCGCCTCCGCTGTCGCCCACTATATTGCAGGCGTTCTGGATCGCGACTCCATGGTTTCCATCGTCTAGAAGCCGGATGGCTCGACGCTTGAATTTAGCGGGCTTCCGGAGAGTTTGAAGCGGGCTTAGCCTGCACCGAATCCCTTCGACGAGCGGTGGATCTTGGGCGAGTTTCCTGATCCGTGACACCAACCGTCTTCCAGACTTCCGTTCGGGAACTTGTCGCCTTTGTGCATCGCACGGGTGGCCTCGCGGGCACCGGCGCGTTCCGTGCCTCCGACCGTGCGCTTGAGGGCGGGCGGGCCCACCGGCGTGTGCAAGGTCGGCGCACCGGCGACTACGAGGCCGAGGTGCCGGTGGAGTGGAAGGCCATTCGCGGAAGTGTGGACCTCACGATTGCAGGCCGAATTGATGGGCTTCGAGCAACTCATTCCCCGCCGGTGGTCGAGGAGATCAAAAGCGTCGATCGATTTTGGGATGGTGCCGCTGAGCGACTTCATCTGGCGCAGCTAAAAATCTATGCCGCGATTCTGGCAATCCAGCGCGACTGGTCAGAGGTCGAGCTGCATTTGACTTATCTGAACCTGGAGACAGACGGCGAGACGGTTCTACCCTTCCGTCTCGATCGTGCGGAGTTGGAAGAGTTTTTTGAAAAAACCCTCGGCGTCTGGTTTGACTGGCTGGAGGTCGAGGCGCGGTGGATTTCGCTCCGCAACCACTCCCTTGAAAAGCTCGAGTTCCCGTTTAATGGATTCCGTGGCGGTCAGCGGGAATTGGCACGTCGCGTTTACCGTGCGATTCGCGACAGGCGGCATTTGTTTGCCGAAGCTCCAACGGGTCTCGGAAAAACCATCGCCACGCTCTTTCCTGCCGCTAAGACCCTACCGATGCTCGGAAACGGAAAAGTATTTTTTCTCACGGCAAAAACCCCCGGCCGGATTGCGGCTGCCGAGGCGCTGGGGCACCTTAGACAGGCGGGAGCGAGACTGAGGTCCCTTACCCTAACGGCAAAAAACAGGATTTGCTTCACGGAGGCCCCCTCCGGCTGCGACCCGCGTATTTGCCCGTATGCCATCGGCTACCACGACTGCATCCGGCCCGCGCTGCGCGAGCTTCTGGAATACGAAACCCTCGACCGCGAGTCAGTGGAAGCAGTCGCGCGCAAACACACGCTTTGTCCCTTCGAGCTCTCTCTCGACGCGTCATCCTGGTGCGACATCGTCATTGGCGACTTCAACCATGCCTTCGATCCCTCCGCCCGCCTGCAGAGGCATTTCGCCGAAGACGGCGGACGTCATGTCATTCTCGTAGACGAAGCCCACAACCTCGTTGACCGCAGCCGCGACATGCATTCTGCAACGATCTCGCCAGAGAATCTCGAAGTCCGCCCCGGCGCGGTGCGAGCGAAGGGAGCGGCAAAGGTTCGGAAGGCCTTGGAGAGATCGCGGGCTTTGCTCGTTGAAGCCGTCAGGATGCCCCCCTCGAACTTTATTCCCGCTCGAGATTACCACGATGGCTCGGTGTTTTTGGAAATCCCAAAAGATCTCCTCTCAAACTTTCGCGCGGCTGCCCGCTCGCTTGAGAGGCTTCTTGCTTCTCTCAAACCCGGCACCGATCTGGGAGGCTGGATCGAGCCTTGGTTTGCCCTCAACGACTGGCTACGGGCAGCCGAGGCGTTTGACGACAGTTGCCGATTCCTGATCCGTCCTCAGGAACAGAGCGCGACGGTTTATTGCGTGGATCCCTCGTCGCGTCTGCGCGCGGATTTGAAAACCCTGCGCAGCGCGGTTTTCTTCTCTGCCACGCTTTCGCCGATGGATTATTTTCGTGACCTGCTGGGAGGGACAGCGGAGGACGAGTCGGCCGTTTTCGATTCCCCCTTCAAACCGGATCAAATGCGACTGCGGATTCTCGCGGCCGACATCACCTACAAGGCACGGGCGGCTTCGTTAGATGCCGTTTCCGAGGCAGTCGCCGGGCATGTGCTAGAAACACCCGGCAACCATTTGATTTTTTGTCCCTCGCTGGCTTATCTCGCCGACCTCGCGTCCAGGCTCGAAGATCTCCTGCCCACTGGAAGCCTGCTAGTGCAGACTGCGGCGATGTCTGAAGCTGGGCGCAACGGGTTTCTTGATGCATTCCAACCCGGATCACGCACGATCGCGCTGGCTGTCCTAGGCGGCATTTTTGCGGAGGGAGTGGACCTGCCCGGAAAGCGGCTTGTAGGAGTGACCGTTATCGGCACCGGACTACCTAGGCTCTCGCTAGAGAGGGATATCCTGCAATCCTACTTCGAAGAGGCCCAAGGCGCTGGGTTCGACTACGCCTACCGCTTTCCCGGCATGCAGCGGGTGCTTCAGGCGGTGGGCCGGCTGATTCGGACGGAAACCGACATGGGATCCGTCCTGCTCGTTGACCTGAGGTTTCTCGAGCCGCGGCACCAGGTTTTATTTCCAGCATGGTGGCCGATTCCCGGAATGCTCAAGCAGTGAGTGCTGGAGTGCCGCTCTCGCGCACCGGATCAGGTTTTGGGGTTTTTGCTGTTTCCACCGCCTGGTAGAAATGAAGCAATTCCATGCGTCCATCGAAGTGCTCGACCATCGCCGTGCAGCTTTCGACCCAATCGCCGCAGTTGTAGTAGGCCGTGCCGTCGATTTCGCGGACAGAAGCCGTATGGATGTGGCCGCAGAGGACACCGTCCACCTTGTAATCCTTCGCGTAGCGGACGATGGACTCCTCGAATTTCCCAATGAAGCTGACGACATTTTTAACCTCTGCCTTCACATAGGCGCTGAGTGACCAGTGACCGAGGCCGGCGAGGCGGCGGATAAAATTAACAACTCCGTTGCAGCGCATGAGAAAGACATAGCCAATATCACCCACATGCGCTAGCCAGCCCATATTTTGAACGACGGTATCGAGCTCGTGTCCGTGCATGATGAGCAACCGACGGCCGTCCGCCGTTTCATGAATGGCGTTTTTTTGGAGTGTCACACTCGCGTAGTGTCCGTGGAAAGCTGAGAGAAATTCATCGTGATTTCCGATGATGTAGATGATTTCGGTCCCCTTCCTGCCTTTGCGCAGAAGTTTTTGGATGACATCGTTGTGCTCCTGCGGCCAGTAGATGCCTCGACGCAGGGCCCAAATATCAATCAAATCGCCCACGAGGTAGAGGGTGTCGAATTCCACATCCTTTAGAAAATCGAGAAGCAAGCCGGCTTTGCTCCCACGCGTGCCGAGATGAACATCGGAAATCCAGCCAGTGCGATAGCGCGTTGTCATGCTGGGAATGATATATCCTCCGGTGGAAAGGGTGACTAAAAACCGAGAATTGTTACTTTTTCGTAACCCTCTGCCTTAGGATAACACAAAGGCATAAAATAAAGGACTGGCCTTGCAATTGACTCTCTACTCAAACAATTTAGCCTTCTCAGAAGCGCTTTACTGCATGTCTAAAAAACCAATCCTTCAAGCGGATTCTACCCTACCAGCGTTGTCCAATGACAAAATAAGCGCGCAAAAGGAAGCTAGACAGGCGACCAAAGCAGTTTGCACACCTGCAATCGAGCAATTCTGGAATGTTTTGCCAGGGGTTCTATGGAAACTCTCGGCAGATGGTCGGATTGCCGAAGCCAACCAGGCGGCTCTGGATTTTTTGGGCTACACGAGGGAGCAATTTGAGGGGCACCCGGTTGACGATTTTTTGCTCTCGGGGTTGGAATTTCACGACCTCATGGCATCCGTGCGTCATGCAGGAAAAGCCCATGGCATTCCGGTCTGTCTGCGCTGCGTGGACGGATCGACCCGCGAGGTCACGATCGAGGCCTCATCCACAGATGCAGGCGAGGTCATTTACTGCGCCATCAACGATCGTTCGGTCGAGCGTCGCACGGAGGATCACGCCCGCTCCCAAGCCATTTTTTTTGAAAAACCAGCCGAGACGATTTTTACTCAGACTCTGGATGGGATCGTGACTCAGTGGAGTTCCGGAGCTGAGCGCCTCTATGGGCTTCATGCCGCTGAAGTCCTTGGAAAAAAACTTCCGCCCAACATATCGCTGCCGGCCGATGTTTTTAAAAAGGCCCTGAGTGCGGTTCAGGAGATCGGCGAGTGGTCGAGCGAGACACGCATCATCTCGACTGATGGCGTGGAAATGGAATTATTCATGCGTTGGGTATTGCTTCATGCGGGCGATGGAAAGCCGGAGGCGATCCTCGTTTTCAGCGAAGATGCAGCGGAACTCCGCCAACTCAAGGAGGACAGGCTTCGCTCACATCGTCACGAGTGCGTCGGAACTCTGGCAGGCGGTATAGCGCATGATTTGAACAATGTCCTGCAACCGATCTCCATGTTTCTCGACCTTCTCCGACATCGTTTGCCGGATGCCGAAAGTCGGGAGATGCTCGACGCGGTAGAAGCAAACCTCCACCGCGCCACCGAGCTGGTGCGTCAAATTCTCACTTTCTCCAGCGGTGTCCGCACCGAGCACCGTGCGGTGGATATTCCCGAACTCATTTCCGAGGTCGCAAATTTCATCCGCCCGACATTTCCAAAAACCATCCATCTCCAAGTCTCGGTGCAGGAAAACATTCATGCCGTTCTGGGCAATGCTACCCAAATTGAACAGGTGTTGCTGAACTTCTCCGTGAACGCCCGCGACGCCATGCCCGAAGGGGGACGGCTCAAGCTTGACGCGTCAGACTTCCATGTCGATGAAAGCTTCGCAAGGCTGCATCCCCAAGCAAAGCCCGGCAACTATGTGCAGATTACCGTGAGCGACACCGGCCATGGAATTCCTCGCCCTCTGCGAAAAAAAATCTTTGAACCCTTCTTCACCACTAAGGGGCCAGAAAAAGGAACCGGTCTGGGTCTTGCAACAGCCGTTGGGATCATTCGCAACCACGGAGGCTTTCTCACGCTCGATACCGAGGAGGGCTGCGGCTCCTCATTCCACGCATTCCTTCCTGCATCACTCGCCCCTGCGGAGCGCCAGCCAGCACCGGCCCCCTCTCAAGAGAATCGGCAAAACGCAGGCCACGGGGAAACAATCCTGCTCGTGGATGACGAGTCGACCGTGCTCAAGGTCATGACCCGCTCGCTCGAAAAATCGGGCTACCGCGTGATTCCTGCCGAAGATGGCGAGCAAGGATTCGCACTCTACGCGCAGCATCAGTCTAACGTCAGATTGGTTATCACAGACATGGCCATGCCCGGGATGGACGGTCCGGCGCTCATTGCCGCCTTGAAGAAATTAAATCCATCCGTGAAGATCATCTGCACCAGCGGATTCGGCTCATCCTCCGGTAAAAACTCTGTGAACGAACTGGGAGTTCACGCCATTCTTTCGAAACCCTGCAACTCGCGTATCATTCTCCAAGCGATTCAGGATGCCCTCTCCACACCACCACTGTCCTCCTGAATTTTTTTATGCCGGACAAAAGATCAAAAAAAGTAAACCTCGGAGCCATTCGCATTCTTTTCCTCTCCTGCTTTGGAGCCCTGTTGATCCTGGAAATTTTCTTGGCACTCTTGGCCCTGCGATACAACTCGATCCAGAATGGAATTTTGACGGATCAAGCTGTGCTCCTCAGATCGAGGGAAATCCTAAACGATACCTTGCGCGATACCCGCGCGAATTGGAACACCTCCAACGAGGCGGAATCCGGAAGGCCACAGGAGACGCGCCCCATGCCGGACAGCGCAGCAAAAGCCGCCGAATGCATAGAGATGCTAAAAAAGTTAAAGCGCCCTGCCCTGCTTTTTCCGGCCTCGGACCTCGACCGCCTCGATGATCTTGCCACAAACAACACGAAGCTGCTTGCCGCAGCGCCTCCCTACAACACGGATCAAAAGACCTTAAGGGAAAAAACTGATAATGGGCTTTCAACATTCATAGCTGCGATTGATATCCGGCTTTTTGCTTCGATGCAGGAATTCCGCCGCGAAGTGGAATTTCTGGAAATGATCATCTGGGGTCTTGTTCCGCTCTTAATCTTAAGCACTGCCGCATTTGGCATCCTCTTGCTCTCAAAAGTCATGCAGTCCCTTATGCATTTGAAAAAGCAATCGCGCAAACTCACCGATAGCCTTACCAGTCTTCAGAATGAATTGAGGCTGGTTCAATTAGAGAAGAGCCCGGCTTTCAATCCTCAACAACCCCCACCCGAGCCAGTATCGCAGACACTGCGACCGACAGAGGCAGGGGATTCGGTGACACACACGCACTGAGCAGCTTGTAACAAAGCCCGTGTCGTTTCTCAATCCAGTCTACGCCACGCTCACCGTTCTGCTGGAAGTGGTCGGCATCGCCCTCGCGATGCGGGCCATCCTCATCGCTCGGACTCCGCAGTCCGCGATAGCTTGGGCAGGTGTGCTCGTGGTTTTGCCAATCATAGGCATTCCCTTGTTTCTTGTTTTCGGCGAGTCGCAATTTGCAGGCTACACTCTGGCTTCGGCATCCACTTCAGGCCCGCTTCATGATGCCATGCAATCTATCATCAAGCACCTTGACGGCTATAGAACCACATTCCGGGGCATTTTCAACGAGCCTGGCCGCATGGCGGAAAACCTAGCCCGCCTGCCTGCCACGGGCTCGAACCATGTTCAACTCCTCATCGACGGCGCGGCGACCTTCGACTCCGTTTTCCAATCCATCGATGAGGCCACCGAATCCATCTGGCTCCAATTTTTCATCATTCGCGACGACCGTCTCGGACGCACCCTCTCCGACAAGCTCATCAGTGCCGCCCGCCGAGGTGTGCAATGCCGAGTGCTCTATGACCAAGTGGGTTCGAAAGGCCTCGCCTCCTCATGGGCTGAAAATCTACGCCGCGAGGGCATCGCCGTCGAGCCATTCGTAACGAACCGCCAGTTTGGCCGAAACTTCCAGATCAACTTCCGCAACCACCGGAAACTGGTTATCACAGACTCCCGAGTCGCCTTCCTCGGTGGCCTAAATGTGGGCGACGAATACATGGGCTGGAGCCGCCGATTTGGCCCATGGCGCGACACGCATCTCCGGATCGAAGGACCCGCTGTGGCAGGATTTCAGCTCTCTTTTTTGGAGGATTGGAACTACACGACGGATGAAATCGCCCCCCTGCGACTACCCTCGCCATCCCTCATCCACGGCGGAGAGGCGACCATCTTTCCCATTGCTTCCGGTCCAGCCGAGAACTGGAGCATCTGCCCGGCGGTCTATCTCTCGACCATCCACTGCGCGACCCGCCGACTCTGGATCGCGAGCCCATATTTTGTGCCATCGAGCCCTCTGTTTTACGCCATCTGCCACGCTGCGATTCGCGGCGTGGATGTGCGAATCATCCTTCCCCGCATGGCCGACCACATCCTGCCTTGGCTGTCCTCATTCACCTATTACCCGAAGCTACGCGAGGCGGGAGTCAAGGTTTGGCGTTACGAGACAGGCTTCATGCACCAGAAGGTGTTGCTCGCGGATGATGACATGGCGCTAGTCGGTTCGATCAATTTCGACTACCGCTCATTCATGCTGAACTTTGAACTCTCAGCTGCAGTCCAGGATAAAAAGTTTGCCGCCGATGTCGAAGCGATGTTCCTTGAGGATTTCGACAGGAGCAGGCCGGAAAATCTGCGCGCATTTGAGGATGGGTCACTGCTCTTCCGCCTCAAATGCCGCGCCGCCGCACTCATGAGTCCCGAGCAGTGACAAAACCCAACTTAGAACCGTCTGTTGAACTCTTAAAGTGAAGGCGCCGACTTCACCTTCGAATCCCAACGAGTCAGGAGGTGCAGCACAAGATTGGTGCCGAATTTGTAGGAAACATCGAGTGAGGCTCCTGAGATATTGCGAAGGTAGATGTTTCGGTTGTCCCAAATCGTCTGATTGAGAGCAACGAACTGATTTTTTTCATTTTTGCGCATATCGATTTTACCATCTGGCAGGAGCCCTATCTGCCACATGTCGCCGTAATCGTTCGCGGTGTAAATGATCGCAACCTCGCCATAAATTTTCAAAGCGTATACCGGCTCTTTGTAAAAATTGATTCCAGGCGGGACAGCGATTACTTCAGGAAAGTAGGCTTGACGGGCATCGTAGAGCGGATGGTTTTTTGGCAACTCTTCCCAGTCCTTGTCCTTGTCGGGAATGACACGCTTCATCTCGCGACGGAAGGCCAAGTCGAAGCGGGAATTGCGTCCGGGCACCGAGCTATCGCCCCAGATTGCCCCGCCGAGCCTCACATATTTGCGAAGATTTTCTACCTCGGCATCGGTGAGGCGGAAATCCTTGGAACCGGTCATGAAAATGAAAGGTGGTTTCACGGAGAAGAGCTCTTGGGAATCGAGCTTGATAGCTTTCACCTTGTCGTAATTGGTCCGAACCTTGTTCTTCGAACGGGTGCTCATGTAGGCGAGAAGGTTTGGAAGACTTCCATTGTTGATCACGCCCTTGGTGTCGCCGACAGTGCTGATTGTGGAATCCCAGCCAGAATTGGCTCCACCATATTGGCCAATGTAGGCAACGAACTCAAATTCCCGGTTTCGCGTGCCACTGCCACTTCCACTGCCCTTGCCCCAGCCCGTGGTAAATGCCTTGATCGCCGAGGCGTCGGCTGCGGACATCTGCATAGCCGGACCTGCAGCAGGGGCAACAGGCTTTGGAGCCGCCATGGCCGTCGGAGCAGCAGGCGCAGGCGGCGCCATCACCATTTGCGACATGTTGAAATTCATCGGAGATGTCGCCGTCGTCGTGATCGCATTGACCGCCGAGTTGTTGACCGGAGTGGCCATCACGGACATGTCCTGTGTGGGCGGCAATACCTGTGCTTGCTGAGGAGGAGCCGCTACTGGCTCGGAACTGCCAACGAACCCCTCACCACCGCCCTCGAAGTCAGGCGGCTCTTGAACAGCTTGGAAAAGGACGGTGCCGCCGAAGATCGACACGAGTATCACATGGAGCAAAAGGGAGATCGTGAAATCCCGTGAGTTTCTGAGTTTATCAACAAACTTCTGGAGAGGAGACTGACTGTCGTCGGACATATTCGAAAAAGTGCCGCAGGGAGCGGCAGCGTGCAATCACATTTTCGGTCTGTAAATGAGCAGACGCAAACCGTTCAGACAAACCAGCACCGTGCTCCCTTCGTGGCCCACCACGCCCATCGGCAGCGGCAGGTTGATTCCAAAAGCGGCAATCAATAGCACGACGATCACCGAGCCCGCAAAAGTGAGATTCTGCCAGAGCACGCGTTTGGCATGGCGTGCGGTCGCAAGCAGAATGGGAATATTTTCTAGTTTGTCACCCATAAGCACGACATCCGCCGTCTCCATCGCGATATCCGTTCCAGCAGCTCCCATGGCGACGCCAATGTCCGATGTGGCCAGAGCAGGGGCGTCGTTCACACCATCCCCCACCATCATGACGCGCCCTTCTTTTTTCAGTTCGCGAATCGCCACGACTTTGCCCTCGGGCAGCAACTCGGCAAGGACTTCATCCACTCCCGCCTCCTCGGCGATGGCCGCTGCGACAGCCCTCTGATCGCCCGTGAGCATCACCACCTTTTTCACTCCCAGCTTGTGAAGTCTACCGACGATTTTCAACGCCTCGGGCCGCAGTGTATCGGCGAGAGCCAAAACGGCAAGGGCCGTCACAGAGTCTCCAGCACGAATCCCGGTCCATACACAGGTTTTTCCCTTCGCTGCGAGAGATGCCGCATGCGTGGCTATAACATCCATTCCAACCGCATCGAGTTCCGCAAAGAGACGCTCACTGCCGACCACCAGGCGACGATCACCGATGGATGCCTCTGCGCCCTTGCCAGCTGTCGCTTGAAAGTCTTTTGCCTCCGGAAGTTTGATGCCACGGGCTTGAGCGGTTTTTACGATCGCACGGGCCAGCGGATGCTCCGACTTGTCCTCCAGAGCGGCCGTCTGCGAGAGCAACTCCTCCAGGCCGGCAGGCAATGTGGCGTCCAGCTTGTGCACTCCACTGGCATCGACCATCTCCGTCACGACAGGCTTTCCTTTGGTCAGCGTGCCGGTTTTATCGAAAGCCACGATGTCGATTTGTGCAGTCCGCTCGAGGTGCGAGCCGCCCTTGATCAAGATGCCACGCCGCGCCGCACCTCCGATCGCCGAGAGCACGGTAGCCGGAGTGCTGATGACCAGCGCGCATGGCGAGGCCACGACCATCACCGTCATGGCCCTGTAAAAAGCATCCGAGAATTTTTCCCCCATGAAAAAGAACGGAACCACAAACACGAGCGCGGTGAAGGCGATCACACCGGTTGCGTAGTATTGCTCCGCCTGCTCGAGAAACCTCTGGGTGCCAGATTTCTCGGCCTGCGCCTCCTCGACGAGCTTAACCATCCGCGAGAGCGTGGAATCCTCCGCACGCTTGCTGACGGAAAATTCCAGGCCACCGCTTTGGTTGAGCGTGCCCGCGAACACCGGGTTGCCGACGGCTTTCGTGACTGGCATCGACTCGCCGGTGAGGCTGGATTCATCGACATGGCTTGCGCCCTCCACCACGGTTCCATCCACAGGCACATGCTCGCCCGGACGCAGCACCACAACATCGCCGACATTCAGCTCCTCGACACGAACAAGCTGTGTCGTGCCATCACGCTTCACCAGCGCCTTGTCAGGGCGAAGCTTCAGCAGTGAGTGGATGGCCCGCTGCGTGCGCTCCAGCGCGTAGCTCTGCAAGACATTTGAAAACGCAAAAAGAAACAACAACAGAGCGCCTTCGAAGGGCTGCCCGACGATCCCCGCGCCAATCGCAGCCAGCACCATAAGAACATCCACATCGAGAACCCCGCCGCGCAGGGAGGCGATCGCCGAGCGCACACCCTGCTGGCCGCAGAAGATATAAGCCCCTGCGTAAAGAGACAGAGTAGCAACCGCGCCGTTGCCCAAGGATTTCTCGCAAATAAAGGAGGCGATCAAAAAAGCAAAACCCAGCGCAGCGGAAATTTCCTCATTCAATGATCCCGACCTGACGCGACTCCACAGACTCTGCTCTGCCTCCGCCAATGGCTCATAGGGACGCACTTCCGCTCCGAGGCCTTGCAATGCAGTCATCACACTATGCTCGTCGGCGAGCTTTTCATCAAATGTCAGGCACAGGATTTTCCCGATGTAGGTCGCTGTTGCCTTTCGGACACCGGGGATTTTTTTAGCTCTTTTCTCCAACCGAATCGCACAGGCCTCGCAGGCACTGCCATCCAAGCGCATCGTCCGCTTTTGAAGCGACACATCCGGCACATGGCTACCCGCGATTTGACGCAAATCCTCCTCGCTGAGCGCCGAGGGATCGTATTCGATCTCAAAAGACGACTTGCCCGGAACCGGCTGAACGCTCACCACGCCCTCGTGGTCCGCGATGGCACGCGTCATTTCCTTCAGCGACTTCTGCGTATCAGGCTCCAAGCTCATGAGGCCATGAAACTATCCTCTGCCAACGCAAAGCGCACAGCAAAAATGCCCCGCTTGCATTTTCAAAGACTACGCGTATTTTGAATGTCCCAATAGGGGGCGTAAAGGTTTCGACTTTGAGTGTGAAGCCCGGCCCGCATGTCGAGGATGATTCGTTGGCCTCGTAAAAAATCGGATCAAACAAATAAATGCAGATTACGAAGATCTCGCTCTCGCGGCCTAATTGAGCCACGACGTGTTCCGGCCGACGCCTGCTGGTCCGGAATGCGACGACAGCAGGCTGGCTTGGGATGGAGCGACCGCTACCCCGGGTGAATCGATTTCGTGGACGCTCTGGAGTGGGAAGCGTGACGGTTCGCCCGCCCACTCCGAGATTAAAGACCGTCTAAACATGTAGAAGGTTGTGTAGATCATTTTAAGGACACGGGTTCGACTCCCGTCGCCTCCACCCTTCGCTCGCAGCGCAGCAAGAGCGAAGGCTGTCACGCCGGAGTCGGCGACAGCCGTGTAGGCGGACCCGACCGCCGCTGCGAGACTACGGCTTGGCAAGCCAGGCATTTGCAAAGAGCACATGTTTCTCAATGTCTATATTCCCAGAAGCCAAGTTGCGCCCGAGCGCCACTACATCGGAAAGACATCCGATCTCACTCAACGCCTCGCCGCACACAACTCGGGCAAGGTCACGCACAGCTCGAAATTCAAACCTTGGACTATTGAAACCGCAGTCGCCTTTCGCGATGAACACAAGGCGGCGGCGTTTGAGCGTTATCTGAAGTCGGGCTCCGAGCGGGAATTCGCACGACGCCACTTGTGAGCTCGCCGATCTCTGGGTTTGATAACTTGCCGATTCAGATTCGGCGGGATACCGCTTTTGGACATGGACAAAATTTCTCCACTGCACAAATGAAGGGCGTGATTTTTGATTGGGACGGCGTGGTGATTGATTCCTCGGCGCAGCATGAGCGCTCGTGGGAAATCCTTGCACAGGAAATTTCGAAGCCTCTGCCGGAGGGACATTTCAAACTCGGCTTCGGGAAAAAGAATCAAGTGATCATCCCGGAAATTCTTCAGTGGGCCTCGGATGCGGAGGAGGTCCAGCAGTTGGCGGATCGCAAAGAAGAAATCTACCGCGAACTCGTCAAGCAAGCCGGGGTGCATATCCTTCCCGGCGCGAGGGAACTCCTTGCCGCCCTGCGCGAGGAGGGAATTCCAGCCGCTGTGGGATCTTCCACGCCCCGGGGAAATCTCAATGCGATTTTCGCGGCAACTGGGCTGGATGAGTATTTCCAAGCCGTGGTCTGCGGGGATGATGTGACGAATGGCAAACCCGCTCCGGATGTCTTCCTGCTGGCTGCCGAAAAACTCAAACTTCCTGCAGGCGACTGCCTCGTCATCGAGGACGCCCATGCGGGCATCGAAGCCGCCCAGCGCGCAGGAATGCGCGTGCTGGCCGTGGCCACAACAAATCCGCTGCAGGACCTGCATATGGCAACCGATGCGGTGGAATCCCTCGCAGGAGTAACTCCCGCGCGACTTGCGGCCGTTTTTAAACTCGTTCAGTCATCGTAGCCAAGCCTCCTGCGCCACTTTCCGGGGTCTTGGGAGCAATGAAATACGGAGTAAATAACGAGACCTTCAGGAGTCGGTTCGTAAAAAATTTCAAACGGAAAACGCCGAATGAGAGCCCTCCGGAAATCATCCAAGGCGCATGGAAACATTCTTGGATTTCTTAACACCAGCAGGAGGCATGCCTCAATACAGCGCAGGAAATCTTCACCGAGTCCAGGTTCACGCTCCTCATACCAACCGTAGGCCTGGGCGACGTCATCCGCCGCGTTGGGAGTGAAGATAACTTTTTCAAGCATGCAAGGAGCGTGCCCGTTGCTTGACCTCAGTCCACGCGATCCCTGAACCACGATTTTGCGCGTATTGCTCCTTGCGGCGACGGAGTTCGTTGCGCTTTGCGTCGGAAACAGGATCGGCATTACCTTCAGCAACCAAGCTGTCCCAAATGTCTTCAACAAGCTGAAGGCGCTCAGCCCGGCCCAGTTTGAAGATCGGTGCAAATTCAGTGTTCATTGAATCAAATTGGAGGCATACACTGCGTATTTCAAGACAGAGTCGAAAGATTCCAATCCTCCAAACGGGAAGGCAAAGTTTACTTCGGGCCTTTGGATTTCTTCGGAAACTTTTGCTTGGGTCCAGATTGGCAGCCTTTTTTCGAATCCTCGACGGGAGCGAGTGATATCTGAATGTCGCCAGAATTTGTCTCGATGAGGCGCGGGCCGTCGCGGAGGACATCCAGGAATTGCTGGGGCACTTGGGCAAAAGATTGGCCGGGCAGGATGTCGATGATCCCCACGGAGCGGACGGGGAGGCCGAGCGAGTCTTCGAGGAGACCGATGATGTCGCGGGGCGAGATGCGGGTCTCGCGACCAGCGCCGACTCTCACCCACTGCATGCCGCGCGAGGCGGGGCGAAGGTTCGGCGAAGAATCTTGGAAATGCTCGGCGCGTGTAGGCGCGGCTTTTTTGCGGGGTTCTTCGATTTCTTTTTCGGGTGCGGTCTCTGGGCCTGCGAGAAGCTCAAAGAGGGCGGCGGCGATGTCGGTCGAGTTGTAGCCTTCCCCGAGCAATCGATCGGTGAGAACCATAGAGAGATTACCACGGTCGAGCACTTCGCGCACTTTTTGAATCAGGGCTTCGGCGCGGCGCTCCTCGACCTCGCCGGCGGTGGGAATTTTCCCTCGCAGTATTTTCGTGCGGGTGTAGCGCTCGATGTGCTGGAGCTTGTAGATGTCGCGGCCGGAGACAAAAGTCACGGCCATGCCCTTGCGGCCTGCTCGACCGGTGCGGCCGATGCGGTGAACATAATCCTCTGAGTCGTAGGGGAGGTCGTAGTTCACGACGAGTTCGAGTTCATCGACATCAATGCCGCGCGCGGCGACATCCGTCGCCACGAGGAACTCGAATTCCGCTTTCTTGAATTTGTTCATGACGCGCGTGCGCTGCGCCTGAGCGATGCCACCATGAAGACGATCGGCGGAAAATCCCTGCGCGATCAGGTCGTCTGCAAGCTCGTCCACCATGCGCTGAGTATTGCAAAAAATGATGCCAAGTTTATAGCCGTGGAAATCGATTAGGCGCAGGAGCGCCTCGAATTTCATGCGCTGGGGCACTTCGTAATACCACTGCTCGATGGCCGGAACCGTGAGTTGCTTTTGCTCGATTTTGACAGATTTCGGCTCGTTCGAGTGACGCTCGATTAGGTCGCGGATCGGCTTGGAAACGGTCGCAGAAAAGAAAACGGTCTGCCGCTCATCCGGTGTCGCGGAGAGGATTTTTTCGATATCCTCGCGGAAGCCCATGTCGAGCATGCGATCGGCCTCGTCGAGAACGACCATCTTCACCGTGCCGAGTTGCAATGTGCCGCGCTCCATGTGGTCCATAATGCGGCCTGGTGTTCCAATCACGATCTGGACGCCTTTTTTGAGTTCGAAAAACTGGCGTTCGTAGGAAGCACCGCCGTAGATCGGAACGGCATGCATGCCGCGTTTATGTGCGGAGAGTTTGTGGACTTCGTCGGCGACTTGAGTGGCCAACTCGCGCGTGGGGCACATGATCAAAACCTGAACCGAGCGGTCAGAGGCCACGCAAAGCTCGATGGCAGGGATGGCAAATGCGGCGGTTTTTCCTGACCCCGTCTGGGACTGACCCACCACATCATGCCCCTCGAGCAAAACAGGGATCGCGGCGGACTGGATGGGCGAGGCTTCCTCGAAACCGAGATCGGCAACGGCTTTTAAAATCTCGGGCGAGAGGCCCAAATCCGCAAAATTCAACTTAGTCATCCAACAGCACTAGCCTCCGCGAGCTTCCGCGTCACGGGAAACCCTGCGGCTCTACTTCGAAAGCTCGAGCATCCGGCGCACCGAGTGCTCGGCTTTGGCGCGGACATCCTCGGGGATTTCGATCCGCGGTTCGAGATTAGCGAGGCAATCGCGCAGCTTCTCAAGCGTGTTCATTTTCATGTAGCGGCAATCGGCGCAGGCGCACGAATCGGTCGGGCCGGGAATGAAATTCTTGTTCGGCACCTCGCGGCGGAGCCGATGCAACATGCCACTCTCGGTGACAATGATAAAATCCTTCGCCGGATTGTCCCGGCAGAAGGTCACCATTTTTTCCGTGGAGCACACTTCGTCTGCGAGCAAGCGCACCGCGAGCGTGCATTCGGGATGAGCGACGACCACGGCAGCCGGAAATTCGGCTTTGATGCGGTTGATGCTGTCGCGCGTGAACTCAACATGGACATAACAATTGCCGCGCCAGAGGTCCATGTGACGGCCAGTTTTTTCCATCACCCAAGCGCCGAGATTCTGGTCAGGGACAAAGAGGATATTGCGGTCTTTCGGGGCGGATTCGACAATTTTGACGGCATTGCCGCTCGTGACGATCACATCGGCGCGCGCCTTCACGCCCGCGCTGCAATTGATGTAAGCGATGACATAGTAATTTTTTTCTCCGTGCTCCTCAAGAAATGCGGCCAGCTTGTCCGCAGGGCAAGAATCCGAGAGCGAACACCCGGCATCCATGTCGGGAATGACGACGGTTTTCGAGGGGCTTAAAATCTTGGCGGTTTCACCCATGAAGTGGACGCCGCAAAAAGCGATGACATCGGCATTCGTCTCCGCCGCCTGGCGGCTGAGTCCCAGAGAGTCTCCGACAAAGTCGGCCACTTCTTGGATAGCGGCGATCTGGTAGTTGTGCGCGAGAATCACGGCGTTGCGGGAGCGCTTGAGATCCATGATTTCCGAAATGAGGTCGGTCGAGACGGCTTGCATGGGCGTGACGATGCGCGATCCCCGGCGAGCAATCAAGCGGGGTCTTTTGCGCTGAATGCCCCCTGCCTTGACTCGGGGCTCGAGGGGTAGTTTGATCCCTCTATGGCTACTGTCTCGCGCGAGAGCGTGCGGGAGATTCTGCATGAGTTTCTCGCTGGAAAAGGAATGCGCAAAACCGCGCAGCGCGAGGCTATTATCGAGGCCGCATTCGGCACAAACAATCACTACACCGCCGAGGAGCTTCTGGAGATGGCTCGTGCGATCGACCGATCGGTTTCGCGGGCCACTGTTTACCGGACCCTACCTTTGCTTGTTGCCAGCGGACTTCTGCGCGAACTCGATCTCGGAGGCGACACAAAAATCTACGATCCCAACTTCCTAGAACATCCCACGCACAACCACCTCGTCTGTGTGGATTGCAAAAAAATTATCGAATTTGAAGACCCGAACATGGAACTCCTCGAGAACTGCATAACCCGCCGGCTGGGATTTTCACCGGCTAATAAAATGGTAAAAATCGAGGCCCACTGCGATGAGTTTCAATTGCTGGGATCATGCGCAAAGCGTGTGGAGCCCAAGCCCTGATATGTGGAAAGGACGATTTAAAGAGGAGCAATCCGACCTGTTGAAAAGCTACGGCGCTTCGGTGCATGTGGATTGGCAACTTTACCGACAGGATATTCGAGGCAGCATCGCGCATGCGCGCGCTTTGCTCGGGGCGGGCATTCTGACTTCGGAGGAGTTCGGCCAAATCGAAGCAGGTCTGCTTGAAATCCGGGCGGAGATTGAGGCGGGGAAATTTGAATTCAGCCAAGACCTCGAGGATGTCCACATGAACATCGAGGCGGAGCTGACCAAGCGCATCGGCGCGGCGGGAGCGAAGCTCCATACCGCCCGCAGCCGGAACGACCAAGTGGCGCTGGACTTTCGCCTATGGCTACGCGACGCGTGCGAGGGGCTGCGCGGCGGGATTCGCTCGCTCCAAGTCTCGCTCTTTGGCCTCGCCGAACGCCACAAGGAAGCCATCATCCCCGGCTACACCCACCTACAGCGCGCCCAGCCTGTCTTTTTTGCACATCACCTCCTAGCCTACGTTGAGATGTTCGATCGTGACTCCTCGCGGCTAGCCGATGCATCGACGCGCATGGATGCGTGTCCGCTCGGCTCGGGAGCAATTGCGGGTTCGACGATCCTTTTGAACCGCGAGGCTGTAGCCAGCGAACTGGGCTTTTCCAAAGTCACAACGAACAGCATGGATGCCGTCGCAGACAGGGACTTCGCCTGCGAGGTGTTGGCTGCCCTTGCGATTGTTGGGATGCACATATCGCGTCTCAGTGAGGATGTTGTTCTCTGGGCCTCGGCAGAGTTTGGTTATATCGAGCTAAGCGACCGTCACACGACGGGCTCAAGCCTGATGCCGCAGAAAAAAAACCCCGATATCGCAGAGTTGGCGCGTGGGCGCACGGGGCGGCTTTACGGCAACCTCATGAGCGTTCTCACGGTGATGAAAGGTCTGCCGCTCACCTACAATCGCGACATGCAAGAGGACAAAGAGGCTGTCTTTGATTCGGTGAAATCGGTTTCTGAGACGCTGGCTATTTTGCCTGAAATGTTTGATGCGGCCTCGCTCCGCGAGGATCGGGCACTGGCTGCGGCGAGCGATCCTCTGCTGCTTGCGACCGATCTGGCTGACCGATTGGTTGAAGGCGGTGTGCCGTTCCGCCAGGCTCATGAGATTGTCGGAGGACTGGTCGCCGTGGCGCAGGAAACCAAAACGCCCTTGCACAAGCTGGACGCTGCGGAGTTCCTGGCAGCATCCCCTGTGCTAACACCTGAAATCGTGAAGGCCACTTTCGACCTCCGCGCAGCCCTCGCCGCACGGGGCACCACAGGAGCCCCCTCGCCGGAAAACATCCAAAGGGAACTCAGCCGCTGGCGTGAACAACTCCGCTAAACAACCGCCCATCTCGCTCGAGCGATTTTTTGCTTTTCGCAACCGCGGGGATGAAGCGAAGCCCTTCCTTTCCCACATAGAGGACTTGCGCTTTACGATTATCAAAATCGCGGCGGCGCTCGTAGCTGGGATGCTCCTTTCTTTTGTCTTCCGCACCGAGTTGGCAGCCATCGTGCAACATCCGCTTATGGCGGTGGATCCTCAGCGTGCAGCGAATTTGCAATCCCTCGGCGTCGCGGACTCCTTCACGATATCGCTCGAGCTGTCCTTCTACGCTGGCTTGGTTCTTTCGTTTCCTTTGATCGTGATTTTTCTGGCCGAGTTCATCCTTCCGGCTCTTACACCAAAGGAAAAAGCCATGATTTTTCCGGCGGCAGCGCTTGGGTCCGGTCTCTTCCTCGGCGGCGCGGCATTCAGTTACTTCGTCGTCCTGCCCCAGACGTTGGAATTTTTCTTTAAAGATGCGCAGGCGATGAACTGGCAACCGACCTGGACCGTGCGCGAATACTACTCCTTCGCCACCCAATTCGTTATTTCCTTTGGTCTAGCTTTCGAGTTGCCGCTGGCGATTCTGCTTCTGGTCAAACTTGGCATCGTCGATCACGAACTTCTGAACAGAACGCGCGCATTTGCGGTGGTCGTCATTTTTATCTTGGCAGCGATCATCACTCCCACCTCCGACATTCTCACCCTGCTCCTGATGGGAGGGCCGATGTATATCCTCTACGAAATCTGCATCGGGATCGCTTGGTTGATGAGGGATAAAAATCCCAAGTCTATCGATTGATTCGCTTGCCAGCCTACAAGCGAATAGGCCACGCTAAAAAGTATCTGCCATCAAAAAGGTGAAGTGCCGGCGGCGGGACTCGAACCCGCACACTCCTTTCGGAATAAGGGATTTTAAGTCCCTTGCGTCTGCCATTTCGCCACGCCGGCAAGGCGGGTTGGGGAGTTGCTTATCTTCTGGCTTGATGGAATCTCAGCAAGCGCAAAATAAAAAGGGGGGCGCGTTTGGATGTGTGTGCGGGCACACATCCGATGCTTGCGATTCCGTGTTTCGAAATTACGATCCGCGCACGATGAATTCGCCTGCGGCAACTTTTCAACAAATTGGCAACCTCCGCGTGAGTTGCGGTCACCTGCTGCCCTTCGGAGTGAGTCATGTGCCCGGCGGTGTGAATTTTTCCATCTTTAGCGCGAATGCGACCGGCTGCACGCTGGTGCTCTTCAAGACCGATCAGGAACAGCCAGTGGCGGAAATTCCGTTTCCGAAAAACTACCGCCTGGGCCATGTGTGGGCGATGGTCGTGCAGAATCTGGAGTTTGAAAATCTGGAATACGGCTTTCGAATGGAGGGGCCCTCGAGCGCGCGGGACGGGCATTATTTCGACTCCTCAAAAATCCTCCTCGACCCATATGCGAGGGAAGTCGTGGGCCGCGAGGAATGGATGGCCCAACCGAAGGCCTCCCACAAGCCGATCTTTCGTTCGAGGGTGCCTGTGGGCGCGGGATCGCTCGAACCGAATGGCATCACGCATGTGCCTGCGAGCGATCTGATCATTTACGAAATGCACCTGCGTGGATTCACATGCCATGAGACTTCAAAGGTCAAAAATCCGGGCACGTTCGCCGGCCTGGCTGAAAAGGTGAAGGATCTCACGAGCCTTGGCGTGAACTGCGTCGAGCTCATGCCGGTCTTTGAATTCGACGAATCCGAAAACCTCCGCACGAATCCCACAAACGGCGAAACACTTTGCAATTACTGGGGCTACAGCACGGTAGGGTTCTTCGCGCCGAAGGCCAGCTACGCAGCGGCGGGAGCCCAGAGCATGCAGGTCGCCGAGATGAAAGAGATGGTGCGCGCACTCCATGGCCAGGGTATCGAGGTCATGCTCGATGTGGTCTTCAACCACACGGCGGAAGGCGGCGCGGACGGACCGGTTTTTTCGTTCCGGGGCATCGACAACAAGACCTGGTATATCCTCGACGAGAAGGGGAATTTTGCGAACTACTCGGGCTGCGGAAACACTCTGAACTGCAACTACCCGGCGGTGCGTGAGTTTGTCATCAACTGCCTTCGCTACTGGGCCTCAGAGTATCACATCGACGGCTTCCGCTTCGACTTGGCATCAATCCTCGGCCGCGATAGCCAAGGCAACCCGCTGGCGAATCCCCCACTGTTGGAATTCCTTGCCCACGACCCCGTTCTGGCCGATTGCAAGCTCGTCGCCGAGGCGTGGGATGCCGGCGGGCTCTACCAGGTGGGAAATTTCCCAAGCTATGGGCGTTGGATGGAATGGAACGGCAAATACCGCGATTGCGCGCGGCGTTTCCTGAAAGGCGATCCAGGCCAGGTTGGCGAGATGGTGCAACGCATTCTGGGTTCTCCCGACCTCTACGCGGCCGCTGGACGCAAGCCAACGGCGAGCGTGAATTTCATCACCTGCCACGACGGCTTCACGCTGCGTGATCTTTTTTCCTACAACGGCAAACACAATCTCGAAAATGGTGAGAACAACCAGGACGGATCGAATGACAACGTAAGCTGGAATTGTGGCTCCGAGGGCGAGACCGACGATCCGGCTGTGAACGCCCTGCGCCTGCGCCAGTGCAAAAACGCGATGGCCCTCCTCATGGTCAGCCAAGGCGTTCCCATGATCTATATGGGCGACGAAAGCGGCCGCACACAGCGCGGAAACAACAACGCCTACTGCCATGATGCAGAGTGGAACTGGTTGAATTGGGAGCCCGATGCCTTCGGCAAGGAAATGCTCCGCTTCACGAAATCCATCATCGCCTTCCGCAAAGCGACCCCCTCGCTTCGCCAGCCGAATTTTTTGAGTGAGCTCGACCAGATTGGCAGCGGCTACCCAGACATCAGCTGGCACGGCGTTCTGCCATGGCATCCCGATTGGTCGGCAACTAGCAAAACGCTTGCATTCATGCTCTGCGGACGCCACGGACAAGCCATCGGAGGCAACCACCATTTCATTTATGTGGTTTGCAACATGTATTACCAGCCGATCACCTTCGGTCTGCCCGTCCTGCCGAAGACGCTGCAATGGCATCGCTTCGCGGATACCAGCCTTCCCGCACCGGACGACATCTGCGACCTCGGCGGCGAAGTCCTCCTGCCTTCGCAGAAAAGCTACGAGGCCAAGGAATGGTCGATCTCCATCCTGCTCGGCAAGTAAGCCGATGAACGGGAGCCTCGTTGCCGCAGCCCACCTCCTAACCACCTTTGCGATGGCGGGCCTGATCTGGTTTGTCCAAATCGTCCACTATCCGATGATGGCCAGCTTTGACCGTCAAAATTTTGCATCGCATGAGAAAGAACACTGCGACCGCACGGGTTGGGTGGTCGTGCCCCTCATGCTGGTAGAGATTTTCACCTTCGCGCTCCTACTTTTGGAAGGCTTGCGCTCAAATACATTCCTCTTGAGCGGCCTGCTCCTTGGGGTGATTTGGGCCTCCACCTTTCTCCTCCAAGTCCCTCTCCATCGGGCGCTCCTCCAAGGGTGGAATACCAAGGCGCACCGGCAACTGGTCGCCACCAACTGGATTCGCACAGCGGCGTGGACCGGACGGGCTGTTCTCCTCAGCTGGCTCTGGACGTCCTGAGAAATTGGGTTTCGCGTTGGCTCGCCAATCAGTCTTGCAAAGGAATGCCGCTCTTATAGTGTTCGCGACTCCATTATGACATTTGCCACTCTCATTCTTCTCGCTCAGGCAGCGCCCGGCCAATCGCAACCCAATATGTTAGTTTCGATGGCGCCGTTGATTTTCATTTTCATCATCTTTTACTTCCTCCTCATCCGCCCACAGCAGAAGAAAGCCAAAGACCACGCGAAACTCGTGGATTCCATCAAAACCGGCGATCAAGTTGTGACCAATGCCGGCATCCATGGCGTGGTGGCCAATGTGAAAGAGAAAACTCTCATCATCAAAATTGCAGACAATGTGAAGGTGGAATTCGACCGCGCTGCCGTGGCAGCCGTTGAAAAATCCGCTGACAAAGAATCCGCAGGCTCCTAATTTTTTAAACTCAGGGCCACCAGGCCCCCTTCCCCGCTACATACGATGTCACCCGTCCTGACCTTTTGCTTCGGCCTCCTCCTTCTCGTGCTATTCGGCTGGTATTTCGCCAGCGACCTACCATCCCGCAAACGCTGGCTGGGGCTGGTCCTGAGCCTCCTGCTCGCAGCCTTCTGCATCGAGCAAATCACGCCTCCCGATAAAAAAATCCGGCTCGGTCTGGACCTTCAGGGAGGCACATCGTTCCTCATTCGCCTCATTCCTCAGACGGAGCGTGGCATTACCCCTGACCTGCTCGATCAGGCGGTGGAAGTAATCCGCAAGCGCGTGGACCAATATGGAGTCAGCGAACCGGTCATCACCCCACAAGGCAAAGACCGCATTCTTGTGCAGATCGCCGGCCTTGATACACACCAGATCGAAGAGGCGAAATCCCAGCTCCAGCGCGTGGCCAAGCTGGAATTCGCCATCGTGGACGAAGGCGGCCCCGCCCGCGTAGCGCGGATCGAGAAAGGTGAGGAGGTCATGGACCCCTCGTTCGTGCTGAAAACCTACCGTCCAGGGAAAGACAAGTCGGTCACCACACAAATCCTCGTCAAGCGCCGCGCCGCTCTCACGGGTGAATATGTGACACGCGCCTTCGCCTACTTCGACCAACAAGGATACGGTGTTTCGCTCGAACTCAACGCCGAGGGAGCCAAGCTTTTCGACGAAGTCGCACGCCAGAATAAAGGCCGCCAGATGGCGATTATTCTCGATGGTGAAGTCATTTCCGCACCAGTCCTTCAGAGCGACCACTTCGGCGGTCGCGCCCAGATCACTGGCAAATTTGACGACAAGGAAGCACGAGACCTTGCCAGCGCGCTCGAGAACCCTCTCCGTGTGCCGGTTCAGATCGAGGAGACACGCAGCGTCTCGCCGACACTTGGCGCCGACTCCATTCGAAGCGGCGTCATGGCTGGCGTTTCCGGACTTGTCCTCGTGATGTTCGCCACCCTCATTTACTACCGCTTCGCAGGCCTCATCGCCATTATCGGTCTCCTTTTAAACATCTTGCTACTCCTCGGAACGATGGCGATGTTTAACTTCACCCTCACCCTGCCGGGTATCGCAGGTATCATTTTGACGATCGGCATGGCGGTGGATGCAAATGTTCTCATCTACGAACGGCTCCGCGAGGAAATGGCTGAGGGCAAGTCACTCTCAACTGCCCTTACTGGAGCCTACGACAAGGCCTTCAGCGCCATTTTTGATGCGAATGCTACAACCCTCATCACCGCGCTCATCCTCTTCTGGCAGGCTACCGGCTCGGTGAAGGGATTCGCCGTTACGCTCACGCTCGGCATCATCGCCTCGATGTTCTCCGCATTGCTCTTCACCCGCACGGGCTTCCGATGGATGGTGGACAAATTCGGCCTTGCAAAAATGACGATGCTCGACCTGGTGCCAAAGCGCAAATTCGACTTCCTCGGCCAGCGCTGGATAGCACTCGCCATCTCGTTGATCTTCATCGGCGGCTCGGTAGCCGTCTTCGCGATGCGCGGTGACAAAAATTTCGGCATCGATTTCCGTGGCGGTGACCTTCTGATCGTTGATTCCTCCAAGCCTGTCTCCATCGCCGATGCCCGCGCGGCCTTGGACGATCCAGCTGTGGTCATTCAGTTCGAGCGCGAAGGCACGAAGGAAATGCTCACCTTCCGCAGTAATCAAGGAACGTCCGACGCCATTCTCGCCAAGCTCCAGAAGGCATTTCCGGAAAGTGGCGTCGTGTCATTCGGACAGGACACCGTGGGACCACAAATCGGCTTGGAATTCGCCAAGAGCGCCCTCATTGCGCTCGGGCTAGGTATGGTCGGCATCTTGTTCTATGTCACCCTGCGCTTTGAATTCTCCTTCGCTCTCGGAGCCCTTGTCGCCCTCCTCCACGATGTTATCATCACTTTAGGCGTCTTTTCGCTGATCGGCGGAGAGCTTTCCCTCGTGATGGTCGGCGCCATCCTGACCATCGCCGGTTATTCCATCAACGACACCATCGTTGTCTATGACCGTATCCGGGAGGGCCTGAAAAATGGCGAGCGCGGCACTGTGCAAGCCCTCATGAACACGAGCATCAACGAGACCTTGAGCCGCACCGTCCTCACCGGCGGCACGACGCTCCTTTCAGTGGGAGCCCTCTATTTCTTCGGCGGTGCCGTGCTGCGCGATTTCTCGTTCGCGATTCTAGTCGGCATCTTGGTAGGAACTTACTCATCGATCTACATCGCCGCGCCAGTTGTCCTCTGGGCCTCGAAGCTCCGTGGCAAGAGCGTGCGCCGCGAGGTTCTCGAAACCGAGGCCCTCAAAAAAGCTTAACCCTTGCAGCATGGGGCCGAGTGCACTTGGCCCCATGCGAGTTTGCCAGCATTGCAGCGCCGGCGCGCCTTGGAATCGGTATTGCCCAGAGGCCCCGAAATCTGATTTAAACACTCCGCACCCATGACCACGCCATTCAACACCCTACGCTCTTTCGATCTCGGAAACGGAAAAACCGGCCAACTTCACTCACTGCCCGCCCTGGAAGAAGCAGGCGTCGGCCCGATCTCCAAACTCCCCGTCAGCATCCGCATCGTTCTCGAATCCGTGCTCCGCAACTGCGACGGGAAAAAAGTCCAAGCGCGTGATGTCGAGACTCTCGCGAACTGGAATGCGAAGGCTCCCGCCGAAGAGGAAATTCCCTTCGTTGTCGCCCGCATCGTGCTTCAGGACTTCACTGGCGTTCCGCTCCTGGTGGACCTAGCTGCCATGCGCACCGCGGTGAAAGGCCTTGGAGGCAACCCGGCCATCATCGAGCCCCTCGTGCCCGTCGATCTCGTCGTGGATCACTCAGTGCAAGTTGATTTCTACGGCTCGGCGCAAGCCCTCCAGCTTAATCTCGACATGGAATTCAAGCGTAACCGCGAGCGCTACCAGTTCCTCAAATGGGGTCAGCAAGCCTTCAAAACGTTTGGCGTCGTGCCTCCCGGCATCGGCATCGTGCACCAAGTGAACCTCGAGTATCTCGCGAAAGGCGTGCTCAGCGCCGGTGACCTCTACTACCCCGACACACTCGTTGGCACTGATTCGCACACCACCATGATCAACGGCCTCGGCGTCGTCGGCTGGGGCGTTGGCGGTATTGAGGCCGAAGCAGGAATGCTCGGCCAGCCCGTCTATTTCCTAACGCCAGAAGTCGTGGGCGTGAACCTCACCGGCCGCTTGAGCGAAGGCGTCACCGCGACCGACCTCGCCCTCCATGTCACCCAGCTCCTCCGCGCTGCGAAGGTGGTTGGGAAATTTGTTGAATTCTACGGTGAGGGCGCTGTTACACTCCCGCTCACCGACCGTGCGACCATCGCAAACATGGCTCCCGAATACGGTGCCACGATGGGCTTCTTCCCAGTCGATGCCGAATCCGTCAACTACCTCGCCGCCACCGGCCGCACGCCCGAGCAATGCCGCGCGTTCGAGAACTATTTCAAGGCGCAAAACCTCTTCGGTATGCCGAAAAAAGGCGACATCGCCTACAGCGTCGATATCGACCTCGACCTTTCGACCGTCCAGCCCGGCGTGGCAGGTCCCAAGCGCCCGCAGGACCGTATCAATGTCCCCGATCTCAAAAATACCTTCACCAGCCTGCTCACGAAATCCGTCGCCGAGGGCGGTTACGGCAAGGCCGCGAACGACCTCTCCAAGACGGCTGCCGTCAAACGCAACGGCTCGCAAAGCGCCGATGAGGCCGAAATGGTCAATGACCGCCCAACGCCGGATGCCATCACCGCCGCCCACGCCAAAGGCGACCTCCACCTCCGCAACGGCTCGGTTTTGATTGCAGCCATCACCAGCTGCACAAACACCAGCAACCCGAGCGTAATGATTGGTGCCGGCCTCCTCGCGAAGAAAGCCGCCAGCTGCGGCCTCCGCGTCGATCCCGCCGTGAAGACATCCCTCGCTCCCGGCTCCCGCGTTGTGAAGGATTACCTTGAGACCACCGGCCTCCAGCCCTACCTCGACCAGCTCGGCTTCCAGATCGTCGGCTACGGCTGCACGACTTGCATTGGCAACTCTGGCCCGCTTGCACCCGAGATCGAAAGCGCCATCGTCGAAAACGACCTCGTCACCGCTGCCGTGCTCTCGGGCAACCGCAACTTCGAGGCCCGCATTCACCAAAACATCCGCGCCAATTTCCTCATGTCCCCCCCACTCGTCGTCGCCTACGCGCTCGCCGGCCGCGTGGACATCGACCTCACCAAGGAACCCATCGCCAAGGACAGCGCCGGCGTTGATGTTTTCCTGAAAGACATCTGGCCAAGCCTTGAGGAAATCCGCAACGAAATGCAGGCTGCTCTTAAACCCGCGGTTTTCCAAAAACTCTACACCGGCTTCGCAGACCAGAATCCCAAGTGGAACGAAGTGCCATCCAGCGTCGGCCAGATCTACGATTGGGACGCCAAGAGCACCTACATCCAGGAACCGCCCTTCTTCGAGAACTTCGGCATGTCCGCCGGAACCATCTCCGACATCAAAGGCGCGCGCCCCTTGGGCATCTTCGGCGACTCGGTTACGACCGACCACATCTCGCCCGCTGGCGCCATCAAAGCCAGCTCACCCGCTGGAAAATACCTCGTCGAAAACGGCATCGAAGCGGTGGATTTCAACAGCTACGGCAGCCGCCGTGGCAATGACCGCGTCATGACCCGCGGCACCTTCGCCAATGTCCGCATCAAAAACCTCATGATCCCTGCGAAAGCCGACGGCACTCGCGTGGAAGGCGGTCTCACGATCCACCAGCCGACCGGCCAGCAAATGAGCATCTACGACGCCTGCATGGCATACCAGGCCGACGGCACCCCGCTCATCGTCTTCGCCGGACAAGAATACGGCACCGGCTCCAGCCGCGACTGGGCAGCCAAAGGCACACGCCTCCTCGGAGTCAAAGCCGTCGTCGCCCAAAGCTTCGAACGCATCCACCGCTCCAACCTCGTGGGTATGGGCGTCCTCCCGCTCCAATTCCCTGAAGGCATCAGCGCGCAGACGCTCGCCCTCGACGGCACCGAAACCTACGACATCACCGGCCTCAGCGACAGCATCCAACCCCGCCAAGATGTCACCCTCACCATCACTCGCAAAGACGGCACCAAACTCGAACAAACCGTCAAACTCCGCATCGACACACCCATCGAAGTCGACTACTACCGCCACGGAGGCATTTTGCCGTTCGTATTAAGGCAGTTGATCTCTGAGACGAAGTAGAGCTTCAAGAAACGGAGATTACTAAGGCTTTTGAACCTCTAACTTAAAAATTGATTCAAAATACACCAAGCATGTTTACATTGATTTTTGCTCAAGCCTCTCCCCCGAAGCCACCGAATGTCATCATATCTCTGGCGCCACTTATTATCCTTTTTATTGTAATATACTTAATTTCAAGAATTATAAATCATTACAAGTTAGTAATGAATACGAAAATTATCCGAACTCGCCTTAACCAATTGTATTGGTATCTTAGCAAAGATAATGAACCGAGCGGGCCTACTTTACTAAGTGAACTTGAAGTTAACTTTCGTGCTACACCCAATACACTTGTTTGCGCTGCTGACGGCAGTGGTCAATGGATAAGCATTTCAGAAGAGATAAATAAAATTAAGAAATCCCCAAAAAATCCTAATAATGAAAGCTCCGAAAAACTTGCCCTTATTGCGTCTCTTCTATGCTTTTTCCTTGGCTATATTGGGTTCCATGCATTCTACACTGGTCGAAAGACAAGGGGAACAACAATGTTTATTTTGGGCGTTTGGGTTGTCGCAGCTTTGATTCTAACAAATTTAAGTGAAATTTTTTTTGCGTTTTTAGTAATTCCTTTACTCATACTTATTTTAATGTGGCTGAATGATATGATTAAATTATTAGCCGGCTCTTTTTTGGACGCCGATGATCGTCCAGTGAATAAATGGCATTAATTGGCAGCAATACCTAAAACCTCCCATGCCAATTGAAAAAACAGTCACCAAGCGCCCATTGGAAAGCCTGCGTGAGCGTGAAAATCCTTGCTTGAAATCAACTCCTCCGGAACGAATGGCCGCCATGGCGGTTATTTGCAAACGCCGCGACTATGGAAAGCCTGCATCCCGACTTTCTCGACTTCATTACGCTATTGGAAAAAAAGTCCGTTGAGTATCTCGTGGGGACAATTTAGTTTCATCTCATGTTAGCCGAGTCCGAATCCAAAGCATGAGTCTGATACCAATGTCTCTTTGAAATTGGACTTTGCATCGCGGAAGAAGGGGGCATGGCCGTCCCGGTCGTGTGGAGACTGATCAATTTACTCGCGTTCATCGAACCCAAACAGCACGCTAAAGCTCACAGGCGGGACGCCTGTGCTCCTCTCCCAAAATCCAAAAGCAAGCTGCTTTTGGTATGATCGAGCGTTTGCAGGCGATGGAGCTTCTTTGGCGATCCTTTTCCGCTTCGGAAGACGAAGTCCCATCTCCTGATTGGCATGGGGAGGTTCTTTCTGAGCGCTTGGCAAAAGTTGAAGCTGGGGAAGGAAAATTCCTGACAATTCCTGAACTCAAGACCCGGCTGGTCTCAAAACGAGCATGAGGAGAGTCCTTGTCCTCGAAGAAGCAGCTGAGGACATCGAGCGCGGGCGCTAATTTTACGACCTGCAAGAAATTGGCGTTGGAGATTATTTTGAAGACACCATCCTATCAGACATAGAAAGCTTGGGCCTTTTCCACGGAATCCATTCCAAACATTATGGATTCCATCGCCTGCTCTCGGAAAGATTTCCATTCGGAATCTACTACCGCGAAACGCCCACTGCCACCGAGGTTTTTGCAATTCTGGATTTTCGCAGAAATCCGATTTGGATACACAAGAAATTGAAAAGAAGGAATAAAAGGGCTCCATTATAGAAATTCTGACATGAATCCGCCTCCAAAATTCTGTCTGCGGAAATCACCGCCACCGAACTCAAGGTGAAGCTGGACTCAGGAATCACCGTGCTTATGCCATTGGAGCATGCGCCGTTATAAATGAAAAATACCTGTTGCCAGTGAAAGGCTGATGGTGAATGGCAAAGAAGATGCTGTTTTTCAAACCCTCTGGAGATGTAGACGCGATTCTCATAGCGTAAGCAAGTGGCCTGCCTAGAAGCTATGAACGATTGAGGCGAGATTAAAAAAACCATCGTGCATTTTTGGCTACCATACGGCAGTCTCATCGCGGTTGACCCACGGCGCATGAACCACAAACAAAGAACCAACCTTCTTGAGGAGGCGTTGTCGCTTCACCAAGCTAACCAGCACGACGAAGCGGAGCGGATTTATGCCAAGGTGCGGCGTGAGTGCCCGAAGGATTTCGATGCTTGGTATCTCTCTGGTGCGATGGCGTTTCAGCGCGGGGGGCACTTGGAAGAGGCTATTGAACTTTTACAAAGAGCCCGGAAACTCAATGCCGACTCGATCGAGTGTCGTATGTTTCTCGGCATGGCGCTGGCGGATCTCGGCCGACATGCCGAAGCGGAGCCGCACCTCGTTCGCGCTCTCAAGAAATCCCCACACATGGTTGAAATGTGGGAGAACCTCGCACGCTGTCAAAGGGCGATGGGACTGCCCCATGAGGCCTTGGAATCCCTCGGCAAGTTTGCACAGATCCAGCCTTCAAATGCTACTGCCCATGAACTTCTCGGCGAGTTCGCAGCCGTGGTGAATGGTTTCGCCGCAGCGGAGCCACACTTCCGCAAAGCCACTGAGATCGATCCCGGCATGGCCATTGCCTGGAGCAACCTCGGACTTTCGCTGCTCGAAAAGACCGGCCACATCGTCGAAGGCATGGAGTGTTTGGACAAGGCGCTTCAACTCGATCCCTTCCTTGTCGCCGCCTCGAGCGCGCGCGCACTGGGCCTGCAGCGGCTTTATAAAACCGAGGAGTCGCTCGATCTGCACAATTCGATTCTGTGGATGGAGCCGCAAAATGCCCGCGTGCTTAGCGCCCGCAACATGCTGCTCAACTACCTGCCACGGCAGGATCGCCAGAGCGTTTTCGAGGCACACAAGGAGTTCGGGAGTCTCTTTGAAAAAGATGAATTTCAGGTTTTTTTTAATCCCCAAGAGCCCGATAAAAAACTCCGGGTTGGCTTCATTTCGCCAGATCTGAGGCATCACTCGGTCGCCTTCTTTCTCAAGCCGCTACTACAAAATCTCGACCCCACGCGCGTTCAGACGCTGCTCTACCACTGCTACCACACAGAGGACGCCACAAGCGCAGTGCTGCGTAAACTGGCGAGCAAATGGACGAATCTCAACGGCGTGGAAGATGACGCCGCCGCCACCCTCATTCAGCGTGACGCGCCCGACATCCTCATCGACCTCGCCGGCCACTCAGCCATGAACCGCCTCCCACTCCTCTCCCGAGGCCTCGCTCCCGTGCAGATATCCTACCTCGGCTATCCCAACACGACAGGCGTGCAAGCCATCACGCACCGCTTGGTCGATGAGATAACCGACCCAAGCGGCAATGCGGATGCTTTCGCTACCGAGAAACTGATTCGCTTCTCGCCATGTGCGTGGACCTACGAAGCGCCCGCAGACGCACCCTCGCCCGCCATGCCAGATGAGAAGGCGCCGATTACCTTCGGATCCTTCAACAATTTCCTAAAAGTCACCGACGAGACACTCGCCGTCTGGGCAAAAATTCTGACCCAGGTGCTTGACTCGCGCCTCTTCATCAAGAGCGTGTATTTGGACGATCCCGAAGTCAGAAAAAATGTCCTCGAGCGCATCGCAGCCGCAAGCATCCCCGAAGATCACGTGGAAATCTCCGGCTTCTTTGCCGCCACGCAGGACCACCTCTCCGCTTACAACTGCGTGGATGTGGCCCTCGATACCTTTCCCTATAACGGCACCACCACGACCTGTGAAACACTCTGGATGGGCGTTCCCGTGGTCTCGCTCATCGGCGACCGCCATGCTGCCCGCGTTGGACTTTCCCTGCTAACTGCCATCGGCCATGCCGAGTGGGCTGTAGAAAATGAAGAAGCCTACATCGAAAAAGCCGTCGCTCTGGCTCAAGACCGCATGCTGCGCTGCAAACTCCGTGAGTCCCTTCGGAGCGAAGTCGCCGGAAGCATCCTCTGCGACCAGGAAGGGCAAGCGGCACGCTTTGAGGCGGCTCTGCGCCAGATTTGGGTCGAGTGGTGCGAGAACCAGCAACACTGAACCCAATCCTTCCCGCTTGGCGAGAAGTTTGGGTAAGATCAGTGTGAAGAGTTCGAAAAAAGAAAGAAGCCCTCTTTCACAAGAGGGCTTCTGAGACGATTGGCGCTGACTTTTGATTTACTCGAGTAAACGCAGAGCATTCTCCGCGCGTAGGTTGGCCTGCGAGAGGAGAACGAGGTTTGTTTCCTCAAGAATGCTGTATTTTGTGTATTTTGCGATTTCGGTGGCGAAATCCAACTCCATGATTCTGGAATTGGCCGCCTCCAAGTTCACCTTGTTCACAGCCAACAGGTCGATTGCAAATCCCAAGCGGTTCTGCTGCGCTCCATTGTAGGCTCGCAGGGTTGCGAGGTTCTGAATGGCCAAGTTGATGGAAGTAACGGCCGCCGTGGCAGTCGATGCAGATGAGCCTAGGTCGATACCGCCTGCAGCAGTGCTGCCAACATAGTATGTAACCGAGCCCAAATCCGCAGATGAAATACCCGTTGTTTGGTTTTCCAGACTTGTCACCACCGACAGAGTCGAGCTCGTGCTTGGCGTGCCAGTGTTGCTACTCTGAAACAGACTGATTCCATTGAATGTCTCACTGAACAGCGTCCCAAGATAAACCTTGAGATTATCCGCCTCCGTATCGTAGGATGCGCGGTCGGATGACGAGATTGTCCCGCTTGATGCAAGCGTGGCCAGCTCCGACATACGTAGAAGAATGCTATCCGCCACATCCAGCGCCCCATCTTGGGTTTGCAGGTAAGAGAGTGCCGAGTTGACATTGGTGGATGCTGCCTCGTTCCGTCTGAGGGCCATCGTAAGCTTCATCGAGACGGATAAACCACCTGGATCATCGGCCGACGAATTAATTCGCAAGCCGGTGGAAAGCCTTACTAGGCTCTTCTGCAGGTTTTTATTGTTCTGACCAAGATGAAAAGTGCTGGTCGCAGTGACGGCACTTGAATTTAAACTGATCATGATTATTCCTTTCGTTTCTCGTGGCGTCCGTGCCACATTCGGGCCGTTTTTGAAAAGTGGGCGGCCGCACTTTTGATTTTACCTAATAACAGATTTGACCACGGAGGACACGGAGATCACAGAGAAAAATTGGGGTAATCCAATTTTTACAGCGCAACCTGTTTACTGCACACCTTAAGTATCCTGTCGAATGTCTTTATTCTGCTCCTAGGTTGAAATTTCCAAAACTATCCCCTTCGCGCGGCGGGGTCCGGACTCCCGCCACACGAAGTTGGATGAGTTAAGGTTTGTTATTTAGGACAACAGTCGCAGTAACGATCCGGTGGATTGGTTGGCCTGGGCCAGCATCGCGACTCCTGCCTGTTGAAGAATGCTAAAGCGCGCCAATTTTGCACTTTCCTCGGCGATATCCACTTCGGTGATGCGGCTAGCTGCAGATTCAAGATTAGTTTTGTTGACAGCAAGAACATCGGCGGCAAATCCAAGTCGGGACTGCTCGGCGCCATTATTTGCACGGAGTGTAGCAATGGCTTGAATAGCTTTTGTAACCGTTGTTATGGCGGCAGTAGCTTTTGCAATTGTAGTAATATCAAGACCTGTTCCGGTTGCAGAGGTGGAGCCCATGATATTTCCCAGCAAACCAAGATCCGCTTTGGTGATATTAATAGTCTGCGAACCATCTTGCGAAGCCGTGATGCTAACTGTTCCGGTAGTATCTGGATTTGTGGTATTAGCACTTTGCGTAAATAAACTCACACCGTTAAAAGACTCACTGATCAGTGACCCAATCTGTGCCTTCAAACTATTGACTTCGGCTTGATAAAGAGCCAGATCATTGGTTGATTTCGTTACATCCGAACCCAACTGCGTCAACTCAGCCAAGCGATTAACGACTTTTTCAGCAGACCTGAGGACACCGTCTTGAGTTTCAAGAAATGCCTGGGCATTGCTCACATTGCTCTGCGTGGCTTCCGTGCGACGGACGGCCGCATTCAACCTCATTGAAACCGCCAACCCACCGGCGTCATCCATCGGGCTAACGATGCGTGATCCGGTAGAGAGACGGGTCAAGGTCTTCTGCAGGTTCCGGCTGACATTGTCAAGGCTGTATGCTGCTGCGCTCGCTGCTGGGTTTGTATTGATACTAATCATTTTATATTTCCTTTATTTTGTATTTGTGTTGCAACTTCCGCGTTGCGATTCGGGTCGCTTTTAGAAGTGTTCGACCTCACTTTTTGGGATTATTCCCAAAATTCTTTTTGTTATTGACCACAGAGAACACAGAGTGCACAGAGCAGATGTTTAGCTTCCGGGCATCTATGTTTCGTAGTTTGTCTTTGAAAATCTATTAATGACTCCATCTGTTCGTATGTCATAGTGGACCGAGGTTCCTTGCAGAGAAGGCCCAAGGTGTGAGGCACTGACCAAGATTGGGACTAGAATTTGCCTCACAGCCTTTTCTCAATGGCAGCGGCATTCTTCTCTGGGTGTTATTTTCCTAAATTTCATCAGGTTATTTTTCCTTGCGGTGATCGGACGGAGTGTTACTTCATTTTTTTTCTTTTGCCCCACTCTCTTCACGGGACTGCGGCCCCTGTGCGATTTATGGATGTTTTACTTCTTGCTCTCTTGCTGACCTTTCCTCCATGCGGTCAGAGTTGAACAACTCCCACCGCATGGAATGAAATTTTCTTTTAGAATGATACTTACATCAGCAATCGCAGGAGCGATTGACTGGACTGATTCGCCTGGGCCAGCATGGCGGTTCCTGCCTGCTGCAGGATGCTAAAGCGAGCCAGTTTCGCGCTCTCCTGAGCAATATCCACTTCGGTGATCCTACTTGTGGCTGCTTCGAGATTGGTCTTATTGATAGCAAGAACATCGGCGGCAAATCCAAGTCGGGACTGCTCGGCGCCATTATTTGCACGCAAGGTTGCAATGGCTTGAATAGCTTTTGTAACCGTTGTTATGGCGGCAGTAGCTTTTGCAATTGTAGTAATATCAAGACCTGTTCCGGTTGCAGAGGTGGAGCCCATGATATTTCCCAGCAAACCAAGATCCGCTTTGGTGATATTAATAGTCTGCGAACCATCTTGCGAAGCCGTGATGCTAACTGTTCCGGTAGTATCTGGATTTGTGGTATTAGCACTTTGCGTAAATAAACTCACACCGTTAAAAGACTCACTGATCAGTGACCCAATCTGTGCCTTCAAACTATTGACTTCGGCTTGATAAAGAGCCAGATCATTGGTTGATTTCGTTACATCCGAACCCAACTGCGTCAACTCAGCCAAGCGATTAACGACTTTTTCAGCAGACCTGAGGACACCGTCTTGAGTTTCAAGAAATGCCTGGGCATTGCTCACATTGCTCTGCGTGGCTTCCGTGCGACGGACGGCCGCATTCAACCTCATTGAAACCGCCAACCCACCGGCGTCATCCATCGGGCTAACGATGCGTGATCCGCTCGAAAGACGCGTGAGAGTCTTCTGCAGATTTTTTGTCACGTTATCGAGACTGTAGGCTGCTGCGCTTGCAGCAGAATTTGTATTGATACTGATCATTATGTATTCCTTTACGTTATATACTTACAGCTTCCGCGCTGTCCTCGGGTCGGTTTAAATCAAGTGTTCGACCTCACCTTTCGGGATTAATTCCCTAAATTTTCTTTCCTGGTTGACCACAGAGGCAACAGAGGTTTGCATTCCCTGCAAACCGATATGTTTTTTTGTAGTTCATTATAAGTTTTGTTGATGGTTAGTAAGATACGCTCAAAGAATCATTAGCCCACACGATTATCTCGACCCCGGCTTGTCCAAGCTGTAATGGCTAAAGAATTTTGGTTTCCACAACTCACACAATGGCCTACTGAATGCACCCATCCTCTTTCGGTCGCTTGAGTTAGTTTCATGCCAATTTTCACAAAATTTACTTTTATTGGTTTACCGCCTGCTTTTTACGTTGATTTTAGCGATTTCGTTGTCTTATGAATCTTTAAAACCTTTTTGGCGGTCATTTTTAGGCAAAATTTTACATCAGCAACCGCAGAAGCGATTGCGACGACTGGTTGGCCTGGGCCAACATTGCTGTGCCGGCTTGCTGCAGGATATTGAAGCGGGCGAGCTTCGAGCTTTCTTCTGCCACATCCACATCGATAATCCGGCTGTTGGCCGACTCGAGGTTGGTCTTGTTGATCGCAAGCGTATCCGAGGCGAAGTTCAACCGGGACTGCTCCGAACCGTTGTAGGCCCTGAGTTGCGCAAGGTTCTGGATCGCTGCATTCACTGTAGAAATCGCTGCCTTGGCACCGGTTGCCGAGCTGATGTCAATGCCAGATCCGGATGCTGTTC